>ERZ1036467.16-NODE-16-length-275799-cov-18.461606_pt1 | contig 275799 bp, 209 predicted proteins | sample MGYA00514231_ERZ1036467 | MGnify/ENA primary metagenome ERZ1036467 (study PRJEB33795, sample SAMN09464919) | human gut metagenome | isolation source: Bloodstream | host: Homo sapiens | place: USA: Stanford, California | collected 2016-07 ...
TTTTTACTGCCACTAAGATACGATTTTTTCCCCTCAGGATTTCGGTATGATCCATAAAAAGAGAGATGAGTCAGATAGAATTGATCCTGAGCCGCCACGGCGAGACAGAAGAAAACAAATTACATATTATGCAAGGCCAGCTCCCCGGCCACCTGTCGGAACTGGGCAAACAACAGGCCGAAGCACTGGCTGAAATGTTGGACAAGGAAGAGCTGGACGTGATCGTGTGCAGCGACCTCGCACGCAGCTATGACACAGCAATGGCCGTCGCCCGGCGGAAAGGGTTGCAACCGGTGGCGACTCCTCTTCTTCGTGAAATGGATTGGGGTGTATATACTGGGAAGGTAGCGGATGAAATGGATTTTACGACACTGCCGGAAAGCGTGGAGACCATAGATGCCCTGTATAAAAGAGCGGGAGATTTTGTCAACTTCCTGAAAAAGGAGTTTCCGGGAAAACGGATTCTGGCGATCGGTCATGGAGGCTTCAACCGTGCTATCATCGTGCAGTTGGAAAAACTGGCCCCAGAAAAGATACTGAGTTTACCGATCATGAAGAATACGGCATGCATGCGTTTCACGCTGCCGTAATCTTCCGACGGTTTATTTTCAGGCAATCGGCTTTATATCTGGGGATGGACGACACAGAAAGTACCCGATGATTTGCTGACAAGCTTGTCATCGCAATAAATCTCGCATTCGCAAAAGTGAAGATGGCTTCCAGGCTTCACAACATAGCCTTTAGCAATCAATTCCTTCCCCCATGCCGCCCGCAAAAAGGAAATTTTAAGTTCGGCGGTCAGCACGTCGCGGTCCAGAGGCAGCATCGTATAGGCAGCAAAACCGGCAATCGTGTCGGCAAGGGCTGCCAAAACACCTCCGTGAATAACGCCGCTATATTGCCGTTGCTCATCATGCAAGGGCATGCGGGCTTCCACCCTTCCCTCTTCCACCACCGTAAAGTCAATACCCAGGTGATTGACATACGGATTCGTATTCACACGGCTTATCAGCCGTTCCTTCACTTCCTGATCCATATCATACGGTTATTTAAATCATTAGCGGATGGTGATCGTACAATCTTCCAGGCTGTCGATAATGGCGAGGCTTTCCACACGTACATCCGCATCATTCAGCACATCGCGTCCCTTCTGGAAGGCTTTTTCGATGATAAAACCCATTCCTTCCAGCTTGGCTCCGGACTGTTTTACCAGATCGAGCACTCCCATTGCGGCATTACCATACGCCAGGAAGTCGTCGATAAAGAGGATACGGTCGTCAGCTGTCAGAAAGTTATTGCTGATACACACCGTGTAATCTCGATCTTTTGTAAACGAATGGACAACGGTAGACAACATATTCTCCATCGTCTTCGGCTGTTTTTTCTTGATAAAGACGACAGGCAGATGCATGATATATCCCACCATGATCGCCGGGGCGATACCGCTTGCTTCTATCGTCACAATCTTATTGATATCCGCATCCCGGAAACGGTAAATAAATTCTTCAGCCACTTTATAAAGCAGCATGGGATCCATCTGATGGTTGATAAAGCTGTCAACTTTTAGAATCCCTCCCGGAAAACATCTGCCATCCTGCAGAATACGCTGTTTAAGTAATTCCATTTTTATTCTGTTTTATCTTCTTTGACTCGTATCAATACATTCGCAAAAATAGCGGCAAGACCCCCGGTCGTGATCCCGATGCAGCATATTTACATCACTGATTATCAGTGACTATTCATTTTAATCGGTACAACCTCTGTTTTTACAAGTACACAGAATGTAGGGACAAATGCAAACCGTTGTATTTCATAGATTTGCGTATACGTGTTGTACCGCCTCTTTTCAGCCTTTTTTGTGGAATGTCCGCTATCAGATACAAGGTATTGAATGATAGTGGATTTCCGAATGGATGTTACAGAACACTTGTTGAATGCAAAGGTAGTGCTTTTCTTGGAATATTTGCGGTTTGCAATGGGATTTTTATTAGTTTGGTGCAATGAAATATTTGATTCGTTGGAAAAAGTGTGGCGAAACTGAATTATTCGCTTGAAAAAGTGTAGGGTAGTGCTTGTGTACTTTAGTCTATATGGTTTTGAATCTTATTATACCTTATCGGATATAATAATGCTGGTGATAAAATAAATTATACCTCTTGTGGTATAATATGAGATTTTTGTATTAACTTTGCACCCGAAAAGGTATAAATGAAGTGCAAACCGAGTGAAGAATCAAACTTGTTTGATTTGTTCTGAGGTGCAGCCATTATTGTAAAATCTTGGATTTTAAACGTTGAACGCTTATGAACAATCTTTCTATTACGGTCAAGATGCTGCGAAAACAATATAATCTGACGCAAGAAGAACTCTCGTTGAAGTCGGGGGTAGGATTGCGCTTTGTGCGAGACCTTGAACAAGGAAAGGAAACGCTGCGCCTTGATAAGGTGAATCAGCTCCTTGATTTCTTCAATTATGAAATGGTTGCCACTATAAAGTCTAATAATCAATGAGACAAGCCCGTATATTTTATAAAGACCAGTTGGCTGGGATTCTTACAGAAAACGATGCCGGATATGAATTTCGTTATTTGCCGGAATATCTCTCTTCGGAGACGGCAAAGGCTGTCAGCTTGACATTGCCTTTACAGGCAGATGCATATACAAGTCCTGTGTTGTTTTCATTTTTCGACGGTTTGATACCTGAAGGATGGCTGCTGGATGTCGCATTGCGGAATACAGATATAAGTATTCTTGACCGGATGTCGTTGCTCTTGACTTGCTGTAAGGATTGTATTGGGGCGGTAAGCGTTATTCCAATAGAAGAAAAGGAGGTAAGTCATGTGTAATTGTCTGTATTGTTATCGTCCACTCCTAAAGGGGGAAAAGGATATGCACACGGCTTGTATAAAGAAGTTCTTCGGAACAACAACGTTGCCTGTACTTGATTATACGACAGAGCAATTAGACCAGCTTGCTCTGCAAATCATTCAAGACCAAACCTCTTTGACAGGTGTCCAGCCTAAATTGTCCTTGCATCTGAATGAGCATGAGGGCAGCAAGCGATTGACTATTGTTGGGCTGTGGGGCGGTTATATCTGTAAGCCACAGACCTTGCAATATGAAATGATGCCGGAGGTCGAGGATTTGACAATGCACCTTGCGGAGGTGGCGCGTATTGAGGTAGTTCCTCACACGCTAATGCGAATGGCAGATGATACTCTATGCTATCTTACCCGTCGAATAGACAGAACCCCAGCTGGAGAGAAGATAGCAATGGAAGATATGTGCCAACTGACAGAAAGGCAAACGGAACATAAGTACAAGAGCAGTTATGAACGTATCGGAAAGGCTGTTTTGAAATACTCGTCTTTGCCCAAAATGGATGTTACCAATTTCTTTGAGTTGGTACTTTTCTCTTGGCTGACAGGAAACAACGATATGCATTTGAAAAATTTCTCTTTGTATGAAGTAGGGGATAAGATACGCTTGACACCTGCATACGACTTGCTGAATGCGGCTATCATCAATCCAAAGGATGATGAAGAGTTGGCATTGACCTTGAACGGTCGGAAGAAAAAGCTTCAAAGAGAGGATTTTATCAAATCAGCAGTCACTTTGGGTATAGAAAATGTGATAGTAGAACGACTGATAAACAAGTATATCAAGCTATTACCTAAATTTGAAGCAGTCATTCAAAATTCTTTTCTAAGTGCTGAATTAAAGGGAAAGTATGGCGAATTGTTGAAGGAACGGCTTGGCAGGCTTTCGTAAGGACTATAAAACTGTCTGATATTTACTTGGTTATATGGGAATTTAGATGTGTTTTTGTTCATAATTTAACGAGTATAAATTGAATGAGCATGTCGAATAATCAACAAATAGTGATGAATAGGATTAAAGTGGAACTTGCAGAAAAGCAAAGAACCCATAGATGGTTGGCGGAACAGATGGGCAAATCTGAGAACACAATTTCAAGATGGTGTTCAAATAAGTCGCAACCATCTATTGCCCAACTACAGGAAATCGCAAACTTGTTGGATATTGATGTGAGAACACTAATAACTCCCACAAAGTAAGTAATATGGGCAAATTGTTGAAATATATTGCAGAAGAAACACAAGGGGCTTGTTTTACCTCATTCAAATACTGCTATGACACAATAACTGCGCCTGCTATTGAGTATGGTGAAGCGGAAAAGGAATATATTAACTTAAAAGAGTATGCTGAGGATGTTCATGATCCTAAACCAAGAGATATGCGACAAAGAGCCGCAATTCTCATGAATGGTGCGCCATTGTTTAAATATTTCCTGGATGGGTCTCGTCGGGTGTATAAAGTTGATGATATTCAGTATGACAAGAAAGTGTTCCCGATTGTAAGCGGACAAATATCTGTGGCATGTTGTAGCAGAGATATGAATGAGGATAATACATTTAAGAGTTTTCATCATGTTTATGAAGAATCATATCCGGTGCTTTGTTTGCCAGTAACTGCTAATGGGGAAGGAATAGACAATTATGTGTTTTTCCGTAACCTTTGTAATAAACTAAATGGTCTTCCACAAATGATAAATGCAGGGGTACAACTATATAAAATTTTATATTACCCGACCAAACTTGAAGGCCATGAAACTTTTGAAAATAAAGGGATCGCAAAAATACAAGACGAGATGATAGAATGCGAAAAGCGTATTGTTTCACATCTTGTGAGCAAAAATCTTTTGAATCAAGACTGCTATTTGATTAAAGATGGCTCAATCCAATACAAACCTATGAAAACAGGGGATTTCAAAGAGCTAGCTCATATTCGTAATAACTATCGCCATGTTATTGGGGTTTCAAAAAAGTTTAATCCGAACTTGATGAAAGACAATAAAGACCAAAGTAGTGCAGGACAAATAGCCCGATTACCGCTTTATCATCGCACTCCAGCGTTCCTTTGGCAGCCAGGAGAACAGTGGGGCAATGTAAATTTTGCAATTTGGTATGTTCGTGTCAGAGATATTAGCAAAACTGAATCTCCATATGCAGGTATTCTTAAAGTGGAGAAAATGCTTATGACCGGTAAAGAGGCTGAGTATGGTTTATCTACGGATGAAATAGATTCTATTACAGCCAATCTTATTAATGAGCGTAACCCTGTATGTTATGGTACAGACGCAAGATGGGCAAATCATCTTTATCCAGTATATATGACCGAATGCTACTGTAAAAGCTGCTTTAAAAGTGATTATTATTTTTTGAATTTATTCTAATAAGTATGGATACAATCGGAAAGGTTATTGCTACCGAAAAGCAACCTTCAACAATAGAGACCTTTACATTTTGGACTAAAAAAGATCTAAAATTGAAGCCTTTTGATGTGGTAGTTGTTGAGCACATTAATAACTCAAAAACATTTGGAGTCATTGAGGAAATTTCTCATATGACAGATTCACCAAGTGCATTGGCTGGTTTTATCTCAAGTGATTTTGGAGATGTTGAATCCAAATCATACACCGATCGCATAGGCATGAACTATGTGATGTGTAAGGTTGTTGGTAATGATAAGGATGTATATATTCCTGTACAAGAGGGAAAGAAAGTATATTTGGCAACAGCAGCGGAAATCAAGATGGCACTTGGTTTAGACCAAGTAAAAAATCCTATTCCGGCAGGTTACATTAAAATGTATGAAGGTGCAAACGAACAGATTTTGCCTGTCAACTTTAATTCTCACTTTTTAATTGGTCCGGAAGGTGCGCATTTGAATATTTCCGGTATCTCAGGATTAGCATCAAAAACTTCATATGCGATGTTCTTAATGAAGGCAATCCAAGATACCGCAATGAAAGGAAATAAGGAATCTGTTGCTTTTGTTATGATGAATGTCAAGGGAACAGATTTATTGAAAATAGACGAAATGAATGAGCGTGAAAATGAGTTGGAAAAGATTCGAAAAGTCTATGATATATTGGGTTTAGAAATGTCTGCTTTCAAACAAGTAAGTTATTATTATCCATACTCTAAGGATTTTACGTCTTACACCTACGAAAAGCAAGCAACAATTCAAGATCGTTTGCAAACTCAAAAGGCATTTCAATATAAGTATCTATTTGAAACGGATGAAGATAAAGAATGTTTAGATCTCTTGTTTGCCAATGTAGATGACCCTAATGATACAATAGAGTCAATCATAAACTTCATAATCTCCAATGGAGGAAAATTTAATGGGGTTGAATGTTGGGAAGATTTCAGACAAGCTCTTTTGGAACAGACACAAAGTCAAGGAAAGAATGCTGGAGCAGGGAAAGAAATTTCTGTTCTAAGTTGGCGGAAATTCTATCGACTTTTCAATAAAAGCTTTCAGAAATGTCGCCAGATGTTTACAGAAAAATTGGGGAATGATGGTAGAAGTGTTCGTCTAAGAGATAAAATAGCCCAAATCAAGAAAAATGATATAATGGTAATTGATGTGGCGAAATTGGATGAAGAATCTCAAGGGTTTGTTTTTGGAGATGTTATGCGTGCCGTATATAATCTCAAGTTAGGCTCATCTAAGCGTTCTGACGAAGACATACCTGATAGAATTGTGATTTTTATTGATGAGTTGAATAAATATGCCTCCAATGATGTGCCAAAATCATCTCCGATTTTGCGTCAACTACTTGATATAACTGAACGAGGTCGTTCTTTGGGGATTGTTTTGTTTGGTGCAGAACAGTTCGTAAGCGACATTCACAAACGAGTAAAAGGTAATTGTGCTACACAAGCGTTTGGTCGTACAAATGCCATTGAGATAACAAAAGAAGATTTTCGTTTTGTCCCACAAGTTTATAAAACTATGTTGACTAGACAGAAGCAAGGCGAATATATTATTCAAAATCCAGTATTCCGTTCTATGCTAAACGTAAACTTTCCATTACCAATCTACAAATACTATGAATGATAAGGTGAATACAGCCCCTCAAATAGGTAAGGATGTCATAGAATCTTTGACTCTTGGCATGTATGAAGATTGTAGATTTATCTACAGAGAATACATTCAAAATGCAGCAGATGCGATAGATAAAGCCATTGATTGCGCTCTTCTCAAAAAAGGAGAAGAGGCAATTCATGTGAGAATTGATAAGGACAAAAGAAGTATATCTGTTCAAGATAATGCCACTGGTATACCCAAGGATAAGGTAATGGCTATATTACGAAATATTGCACATTCAACTAAAAAGCGAGGTGAAGATAAGGGATTTCGTGGTATTGGTCGTTTAGGAGGGCTTGGCTATTGCTCAAAACTAATTTTTGAGACTTCATATTATGGAGAGCCAATTAAATCCATCATGACTTGGGATGCAAACCTCTTGAAGAATATTATTAATGATCGTGAAAATAGTGAAGAAGCAACAGAGGTTCTTTCTAAAGTAACTAAAGTAGAAGCTGAAAAAGAAAGCGATGATGCACACTATTTTAATGTAATTATGGAAGATGTATCATCTGACGAATTGCTTGACATAGAAAGCGTCTATGATTATCTGTCTATGGTTGCTCCTGTTGATATTTCATCATCTTTTATCTTTCGCCAAAAAATTAATGACTTCAAAAAAGAAAATGGTTTGACGGTTGACACTTATAACATTTTTGTCAATGATGACCAAATTTATAAACCATATACTGGTGCTATTTACGAAGACAATAATGGGGGGAAGAAAAAAGTTGATGACATCATAGATGTGAAATTCTTGATGGCGAAAGATGATAATGGTTCAATCATTTATTGGGGATGGTATTCTATTTCTACCTTGAAAGGGCAAATGAAGCCAAAGAATTTAGCTCGAGGTATACGTTTACGTAAAGAGAACATTCAAATTGGAGATGAAGAAATTTGTAAGAAATTCTTTGTTAAAACCGAAGATCAACGATTCTCGTTTTACTACTTCGGCGAAATTCATGCGCTTAGTAAAGGGTTAATACCGAACTCAAGACGAGATTACTTTGGTGAGAGCAAAGAATGTATTGAGTTTGAACAAAAAATTCGGCAAGATTTTCTTAAGCTCAAAGAGCTCTGTTATGATGCTCAAAAATTACGTTCAAGTACATCGACAATCGCCAAAGGAGAAGAATTAAGGGCAACTATTCAAGAAAAGGAAAAAAATGGTTATACTAGTCAAAAAGAACGAGATGATTTGCATCGTCGTTTAGAGGAGCAAGAGAAAAAAGAAGAACAGGCTCAAAAGCAATTGGATAATGTAAAGGCAAAGATTTCCTCAAAGGATTCGCCATTAAAGTCTGTTCTTGAGCATTTTGAGACACCAGCATCTCCAAAGAAAGAAGCAAAGTATTCTGAAAAAAATACTATAGAGACAAATAAAGAAAGTAAAACCCGATATAGGACAGATAAGCCCATCTACTCTAGATACTCAAAAAACGAGAAGAAGTTGATTGGCAAAATTTACACTGCTATCGGTAATGCAATTGCTGATGAACGCTTACGTGAAGCGCTCATTAGCAATATAGAAGACCAAATAACGAAATGAATAGGAATATACTCTTATTAGAGCCTAATTATAAAAACAAGTTTCCGCCCATTGGTTTAATGAAGCTAGCTACATATTTCCGTTTAAGAGGTGATAATGTTGTTTTTTATAAGGGGGACTTGAAAGAATTTTTAATTAATGATATAACAAATGATTGTGTTGAAAAACTCAATCAAATGGATAATACTATTAACTGGAAGTTACGTTCAGATAAGATTGCTACCTATATTAAGTATCGTAGAAAAACAGATATAGATAAAATAGGACTTGAGGACTCTGCTTATGATATCTTATTAGCTCCATGGGTTGACTATTACAAAGATTATTATCACAAGAAGGAATATCTTAAAAATCCTAAGTGGGATTGGATAGGTGTTACCACATTATTTACATTCTACTGGGATATAACTATTGAGACTATTCTTTTTGCGAAGGGATTGGTTAAGGATGTGAAAAATATCATGGTAGGTGGGGTATTGGCATCTATTCAACCCAAGGAAATAGAAAATGCAACAGGTATAAAACCCCATTGTGGAACACTTCATACTCCTTATAAGGATATTGATGATGACAATCCATATGTAATCGACGAATTACCTTTGGATTACTCTATACTAGAAGAAATAGATTATGAATATGTAGATGGTAGGGCATTTTTTAGCTACGCAACACGTGGCTGTATTCGTAAGTGTCCATTTTGCGCAGTACCGATTTTGGAACCACAGTTTCAGCCATACCTCCCTCTGAAAGATAGAATAGAACGAACAAGAAGATTGTACGGTGATCAACAGAATCTTTTGTTGATGGATAATAATGTGCTTGCATCAAAAGATTTGTCTACAATTATTGCGGATATTCGTTCATGTGGATTTATTCCAGGTGCAAAATATATTGAGCCTAACCAATATGAGATAGCAATTCGTAATCTTCGTTTAGGAATGAATGACCGTGGATATATTCGAAAATGCTGGAAGCTCCTTAAAGATATTAATGAGATGAAACGTCTTAATGAGGAGGTCAGAACGCACATCTATCGATTGAGAGAAGAAAATGGTTTGTTGCATCCTATAACCTGTACTAAAGATGCGTTAATTCGGACTTACAAAAATTTTGCACCATATTTTGAAAAGAAATATGCAAATCAGAAAGGACGCAATCGTTATATTGATTTCAACCAAGGCGTAGATGCAAGGTTGTTTACGGATGAAATTGTCTCTTTGTTGGCGCAAATTCCTGTTCGTCCATTACGTATTGCATTTGATGATATCAAAACGGAAAGAGCATATACAAGTGCATTAAAAATGAGCGTAAAATATGGTATTAAAGATTTCTCTAATTATCTTCTTTACAACTTCAAAGAGAAGCCAATAGATCTTTACCATAGAATGCGAATAAATGTTGACTTATGCGAAGAATTAAATGTTAGTATTTATTCATTTCCGATGAAATATCATCCAATCAGAGATGAACATAGCCATGATCGAGATTATATTGGCAAACATTGGAATCGTAAATACATACGTGCAGTACAAGCTATTTTAAATGCAACAAAGGGGAAAATTGGACGAGGTGTATCATTCTTTGAGAAAGCGTTTGGTAAAAACGAAGATGAATTTATGGAGTTATTAATAATGCCTGAAACATTTTTACTATTCCGTTTTTTCTTTGAACACTTGGGTTATACTCAAAAATGGAGAAACGAAATGTCTACATTGACTAATGAAGAACGTGATATATTGTATCCAATTATATTCAAAAACGATTTTAATCATATTGAAGATTTAACGAATAATCCTAAATTATTGCAGATTCTTCAATATTATAAAAACTATAGAAGTGAAATAGCAGACGAAAATTCAGAGTTATATAAATTGAAAAAGGAATATGACGAATTACGTAAAAGTTGATTGTTTGCTATAGATCGTAACTATATATATTATTATGTCGCAAGAGATACAATTTATATTATACAATCTTCCAGAAGAGAATGGCAAGGTGCAGGTAATCATCAGAGATGAAACCCTTTGGTGTACACAAAAGGCGATGGCTCAACTTTTTGGTGTGGATAGGACTGTCATTTCCAAACACCTCAAAAATATATTCGAGTCATCTGAGTTACAGCAGGATTCAGTATGTGCAAAATTTGCACATACTGCCGAAGATGGCAAAATATATAATACGCAATTTTACAATCTTGATGCTGTTATCTCAGTTGGCTATCGTGTAAATTCGCTTCAAGCTACTCGCTTTCGTCAATGGGCTACCAAGATTCTCAATGAGTATATCAAGAAAGGATTTGCACTTGATGATGAACGCTTAAAGCAAGGAACAGCTGTATTCGGAAAAGATTATTTCCGTGAATTGCTTGAAAGGGTACGTTCTATCCGTACCAGTGAAAGACGCATCTGGCAACAGATTACCGATATATACGCAGAATGCAGTATCGACTATGACAAGAACTCGCCTACAACACATGATTTCTATGCCATGATACAGAACCGTTTTCACTATGCCATTACCGGGCAAACGGCTGCTGAAATCATATACACTAAGGCAGACCATACCCAAGAACACATGGGGTTGACCACATGGAAGAATGCACCTGACGGACGCATCTTGAAATCTGATGTGTCAATAGCCAAGAACTATTTACAGGAAAATGAAATCCGTCGGCTAGAACGTGCGGTAACTGGATATTTCGATTATATTGAAGATCTTATAGAGCGTGAGAACACGTTTAATATGGAGCAATTTGCAGCCAGTGTCAATGAGTTCCTGACTTTCCGCAAATATCAGATATTGCCGGACAAAGGGCGCATTTCTGCAGTACAAGCCAAGGCAAAGGCTGAAAGCGAATACGATATTTTTAATAAAACTCAACGGATTGATTCTGATTTTGATAAGCAAATAAGAAAGATGTTAGAATAAGGAGAGGAAAAATCCCTCTCCTTAACCCTAAACCAAGTGTCAGACATTCAAATCTTTCATCGCCAATCCATAGTTCGCTTGCCCGAATAAGTCTTGATGGATGAGTTTCAAACCGAGTGTTTGATAATACTTGTAGTCATCACCTTCGGTACAGAGGTATTTGTAACCGTAGCGTGGCATGTACTCCTTGAAGAAGCGAGCCAAATCTTTCAGGCTTTCTTCTTGGTTCTTCTTGAAGTTACTGCGCACAATGATGATAGACCAGTCGGGGAAATTGCCTCTTCCACAACTATACTCCCAAAAGCGGATGTAGCAGTCCAGATCACGTTCACTGATGTTCACACAAAAGCCATTGGCATTTTGCATCACGCTACAACTGTTTCTGTAGCCGAACTTCTCACACAAGTAGAGATTGAAATCAAGAATTAAATCTTTTTGTTCCATAAATAATAGAATTTAAAATGTTAATAAAAATGGATTATAAATGAAAGCCTCGCTTGCGCTTAGCCTTTTTCTTTTTCATCAGACGATTGAACTCAGCTTCTTCTGCGGCAGTGGCATCGTATGATGAACTGCCATTCAACAGACCAAGACCGATGCTTGAACCATTGTCGGAATTGGAAACGCTTTGCTGCACTTCTTCATCTTTATGCGTGAATCCTTGTTTGGGGTATTCAAATGAGGATGCACAAGCATTCTGTTCCAATCGGTTGTCTATATTCAAATAGCTGAACTCCCGGCTGACTTTTGAGCCGGAGAAAGAAAAGCCGTTGTACTCAAACTTGACTCCCTGTATTTCTCTTGTAGTCCGGCTGACCTTGAATTTCATATCAATGTCACGGTCGGCAAGAGCTTCTTTCAGTTCATTCCAACTTTGAGCTTTGGGCAGTTCTTCTTTCAGTGCTTTGTATATTTCATGTTTTGCCCGGTCGTATGGGCGCATGCGTTCCTCCTTGATATGGTCTTTGCCGTTGGCAAAGTGCAAGCGGTATTTTGCCGTCAGCATCTTACACACCTTTTCATTTCTGTGGAAGTCGTTCTTGTCGCTAATCGTCTTACCGTCATTATCCACCCGATTAAAAACGATGTGACAATGTGGATGTTCACGGTCGATATGCCGGGCAATAATGCACTGCGTGTTTTTGATGCCCATCAGTTTCATATAGTCGTGGGCGATTTGCAACATCAACGCATCATCAGACTTCAAGCGTTCGCTATCTTCAGGAGAGAAGTTGAGCGAGGTGTGTCCGACAATATTCTTTACCTTGTTATTGAGCAACGCCTGTAATTCAAATTGCTCTGCCATCTGTTCGGGCGTACCATCCACCCCGGCTACTTCCAGCAATTTGGATTTCTCCTCATTCAGGACATAGCGGACACAGCCATCGAACGATGTTCCTTTTGTCTGCTTACCTATCATCTTTCAGTTGCTTTATGAGTTGGTTAATACGCTGCGCCATCTCCTCGCATCTTTTGGCAACGGCAAAGAATCCGTAGGTGTTTGCCTGCTTCGCCAACTGGTTGAGGTTAGTGCTTTCACCTATCAACTGACGGATGATGTGGATATGCTCTTTCGTGATTCGCTCACGTACTGTTCCATTTTCAATGAGCGAACGGATGACTGCGCTTTGGGTCTGCTTGCTCCGTCTGCAAAGCGCACCGAGCCATGCGAATTGGTCGTAAGACAGACGGAGTGTTATCGTATGTTTCTTTTCCATTTTGAATTGCTTTTAGTGAATAATTTGTGACCATCGGGAGCTGCCTCCTCAGACTTTTTGAGGAGCAAGTGGTCGGGAAATGTAATACACCGACATTAACTTGCTACAGTAAAAAAGTCTCGATTCTTTCCCCTTTGTTCAAAGTCTGAATCCTCGTTTCTTAGGCGGTGAAACCTTCTGTTGAGGGATGTCTCGTTGTACGCTGACGAGCCTTAAATCGAATGTCTCTATCAGTGTTTTCAAGTTCGGATTCCTCTTAATCATCTGCTGGAGTATGGCTTCATCGGGGCGTACCTTCAACAGATAATCGGCTATATCGTATCCCTCTTTTCGCTCGCTTTCGGTTGCTTTGGCTTCCAGATAATCGAACAGTTTTACATCAATCCCATAGCTTTTCATCAGACTGATTTTGCTCTGCCAATAGTCCGTCGCTCCCAAATCGGGGAATAACACAACGCTTCTTCCGGCAAGAACGGACAGGCTGTTGGCATTGAAACAACCGTTCTTTCCACCTGATGCAATCCATAGGAATTGGGGAAGGTAGTAGGAAGCAATGATTGCCGTTTTCTCGCTTTCGACCAATGCAACAGGACGGCTTTTGTCTTCTGGAAGCAGATGCTCACCAAAGAAACATTGCTTCAAATTATAGCCCTCTTTGTGCAGTATGGAGTGTACCCATGTGACATGATTGTACGGCTCTTTTATCCGTTTGCCCGTCGTCGGATTGTAAAGCATTATCTTACCTGTGCGTATTCTGTTCTGATAATCCGTTTGCCAAAATACGGTTGCACCGTCCCAATGTTTGGAAGTACCAACTTTGTATTTCGCCATCAGTTTCAATGTTTCCGTCTCTCCGAATTGAGCCGATAAGAATTGAAACAGTTTGTTGCCGGGATAGCGTTGCAATGACTGATTGACTATATCCAAATCAATGTAGGAAGTGGCTTTTGGGTCGACTTCTTTTATTGGCGTATAGCTCCGAAAGTTATCCTCGGACAACTTTTCTTTTTCAGACGGATTCCGTTCAAAGTAATCACGGGGCGTGAAGTGATAACCACATTTCTGCTCATGGTCGCAACGCCCCACGTATTCAGGGAACTGGATTTGTTTCTCTGTATCAATATACTTGGAAAAACATCTTTTGCGGTGGCAGTTCGGGCAAGTATGCCGGGTGCAGACACCTTTGTAGGGTTCTAATATGAATCTATGTGTACTCATTGTTTGTTTCTTTTTTAGGTGTGTCACTTTTGTCGTTATTGTCGTTTTCGCTTGGAAAGTGTCAAAACCGACAAAAATGTCATGGGTTAATCTTTGAATATTCTCCATGCTTCTCTTTGCGGAACAATGTTCCGATATTGTCATTGAGAAAGCGTTGAAATGTCCGCTCCTTCATTCCGTTTTGCTCTGCCACCTGTATGGCTTGGGCTGTCGTAAATGATGGGGGCAGCAGATTGACTATCGCCTGTTGCTGGCTGTTGAGGGTATTCTCATTCAGAATATTTTGTACACTCAATGCGGATTCTTTGAAATACTCCGTCAGTTTAATGGCTCTCTCCACCGTCAGCAGGTCGATACACGTCTTGTCGCACTCTCCGCAAGTCCATCGTGCCAGTTGGATAATCAGGCAAAAACGGATGATGTATATCTCCAGTTTGCAATAGATACTCACAATGGTGTCGTTTGTTTCCCGGTCGCACAGCTCTGAGAAATGGTGCTGCCACTCGTAAAGCCGTTTCTTGGCATCCTCTGAGAAGAGAAGAATTTGCGGTTCAATCTCTCCATGTTCATTGAGGCTACATTCCGATTGTATCAGCTTGTCAATGATAGTATTCCATTCTTGCTCTATATCTTCCGGAAGTTCTTTGTCATTCCACCGTGCCTTCTGTTGCAAGTTGGGCATCACAAACAGGATGCGGTCGATAAACCCGTTGCTGGAGCGTTCACCTTTAGCCAACTCGTTCAAGATTTTCTTTTGGATAGTACCAATGACCGATATATACGGACGCTTGATGAAGATGGAACTCTTGGCATTCTTGCGGTCGGACAAGGTGGTCTTGGCACTGAACACTGAGAGCCAGAACTGTTCTTCCGAACCGTTGTTATAGCGGTTGAAATTCTTGAACCAAGCGGATAATTCATCAGCCCACAAACATAACCCACGTTTGTTTTGTGCATGAATGAGGCTCAACCCTTCGGGCGTTACATCCGAAACCAAGAAGCGTTTGCGGATAGGCTCTTGTGGAAATTGCTCCCCGCCGCTTTCCGCACGTTCCTTGCGGCTCATGCTCATCAACTCATCATACTTGGCAAGAGCTTTTTCAAATTCTTGATTCTGTCGGTAGTCATAATCAAGAAACGGTTTCATTGCAAAACTGAGCGGATGGCTTTTGTTCGCTCCCGGTCTTCCAATCAATGCCATATACAGGATGGGACTTTCCATCCAGCCTTGCTTGATTTGGGCAAGATGCGTGTTACCTATGCCAATTGCTATTGCCGTGAGGATGGCTGCGGCAATGTAGTCGGTAGGGTAGTTATGGCATTCGTGTACTTCACTGATGATGCGTTGAATTTTTGCAGGGAATATGCTGACGGGAAATGCCGTACCGGACAACCTTGTGCTTAAATCAATCGCTTCATCAATGATGGATGCCGGATTAATAGAATATGTGTCCATAGCCCAATCCATTAAAATTGCACTGATGATTTGGGCTTATGGCGGACACCGCTCTGCATATTGGCAAGCACCTCCTCGTATGTCTGCTCGGCAGTTTTTCTCCGTCCGTTCTCAATCCAAGCAAGAAGCTCGTCCTCATAGAAATAGAGTTTCTTGCCTTTCTTGTAGGCCGGAAGCAGCCCTTTGCGTACCAATGTATATATGGTCGGCTTGGCTTTTCGGATGATACGGCAAGCATCATCAATTTCCACCAATACATGTTTGTCAGATGGCTGTGGCTGGAGTTCCGCTACCATCTTTTTCAACTCGATGACCTGTTCGGTCAGATAACCTACCGCTTCGGGCAGCTTATCAAATGTTACTGTTTCTTTTTGCATACGCCAATCGTTTTTAATTGTTCGACGGCAAAGGAAACAGGTGTTTCAATGGTGGAATCATTCACCAAAATATAACTGAAGAATAACTTTTTGATGGTGGTTAATGTTATTATTGAGAATTATCCGTACCTTTACAAGACTTAGATAAGGAGAATAAATAATGCTTTTTGTTTAATCATTTAAATGCAAGTATATTATGTATGAAAATTACACAAGACAATCTCTTCCTGCTAAAGAATATCGAGAATTATTAGGCAGTGCAATTTGTGTGTTTAATTCAAACAATTCATTTGTTATCGAGAATGTATTACGAGAAGATGGGGGAAGAAATTATAGTTGGTATGATTTAATTGATAAAACTTCTGGTCAATTAAAAGCTGCAATTAATGATACAATCACAACTAAAGTTGGTTCAGAAATTGCTCAAATATTTAGCGATTTAGTAGATAAAAGAAACCGTATAATTCACAGCTTTCAGATCACTAATGATGATAAAGAGCAGATTTTGGCAACAAAGGATAAACAACACAATCAATTTGTAATCACAAAAGAATATCTTTTGGATTTTATTAAAGCGAATGAGGAGTTAAGTGACAAACTACACACTTTCAGAGGATATTAGGGCAATCGTTATTTGTTATAACGATTGTAGCTGAATTTTGCATGGCGATTCAGTATTAGACATTTTACGCTCGATGGTTGATATTTCCGAATCACGGAGAGTATGAGCAAATACCCTCTTTATAAAAGTGGCAGTCTGTAAGCGTGGCTTGCCGAAAGCCTTGCCGATATTCCATCCAAAGTGCATGATGTCAATGGTCTTTAACTGAGAATCTACCTTTATTGGTTCAACTTTGAACAGAGAATCTGATAGGCAATATTCTGTCACATATCCGCACAAGCGGTTAAGTGCCGTTTCATCAAGATAGAGAACTAAGGTTTGTTTCGTGTAAGCAATGACCTTATCAAGTTTTTCTTGTGATGCTCGTTCTTTCTCAGCCATAGCGGTAGCATGGTATATCTCGTATTCTGTTGGTTGGCTGGATTCTTTCATAGAAGTATTATTGATAATAGAAGGTGTAGTTTCAGCCTTTGGAAGTTCTACTACATCTTCATTGGATTCAGGAAGTGAGGCTATAGAAACTTCTTCTGTGGTGTCAGATGTAGTTTCGATTTCGGGTTTAGATTCAGAAACGATAGGTTCTGTATCTACGGTGTTTCCAATAAGTTCCTGATGCTCTATTGGGGTTTCAATTATCACTGCCTTATTGCGGTAGCACTCAAATCTCATAAAGCATCTTTCTATTGTTGGGGAAAGGAGTTGTCTGAATACCATTTGCAGATTGAGATAGATGGCTCCCATGATAATGGAACATACCGCCCAAATGAGGTAGCTGCTGAACTCGTCCCAACCATAGTGAAGTACGGTCTGGCGGGCTAAAACACCAATGATAGCGATTGTGCCGAAAACAATCAGATGTAATGTAATATTTTCTATCTTTTTCTGCTCCATAGTGAGATATATTAATCGTTTGTGTGCAAATATATAGGATTAATTTTTGAGAAAATCCATGGTTTTGCCTGTCAATGAGCTTTTGACGACATATTTCATCACTTTTCGCCACGTTACACTCCTAATAATAAGCGTATTGCAAATTTCTTGATTTTAGGTGAAAATAGTTGGAGAAACAGGCTTCTGTATCTCAAAAACAAAAAATATCTGCATCATTTGGGGAAACAATGCAGATAATCAATAGGGTATAGAGATATAGCTTATTAGCAATACAATGTATGGTTTGTACCCTCGTTGAGATATAACAAAATGCTGTAATCTTGATTACGAGCGACTTTGTTTGTTACCCATTTCCTGAATGCAGCGGAATGTCCGGTATCTATTTGATAGGATAGGGCTATAACCATATCAAGGTTATACACATCGGCACTATACCCATTCTCCAATTTGATGTACTTGCAAACTTCATGACTCTTAAAAACATTAGCTTTCAGGATTCTTTTAATTGCTGCATGGATAGCTCCTGCCGTTGTATAAAACAAGTCTGCAATCTCCCAAGTGGTCATCCATATTTCACTATCGGAAATACGTATGCCTTGTCCGTTGTTTGTTATGATTCCTCGGTTCATAGCTGCAATTTACTTGAGTGATATTTTATTAGCTGTCTCTCGCTTCTTGGAATTAACCAAATCGGCATAAATCTGAGTAGTGGACACATTCTTATGTGTTAGCATCTTTGATACTGTGTAAATATCTGTACCTAAGGATATTTGTATGACGGCATACGAATGCCTAAAGCAATGGAAGGTTATCGACTTCGTTATTCCGGCTTTTTTGAACCAGCTTTTCAGCGGATAATTAATCATGCTTCGTTTTAAGCCCTTGAATACCTTACCTGTGTCGGGCGTACCGCATAGTTCGTAGGCTTCATAACTGATGGGGAGTGTCGCTTCCGTCTGGGTTTTCTGTGTTTTGATACGCAAGCAATAACCTTGGTCGGGAGCGATAGTAAAGTCTTCCCATTGTAGGTTGAGAATGTCACTGATACGTAAACCTGTCAGACAAGCGAATAGAGAAGCGGATTTTAGAACAGGGATGTCGCAAGGAGTGGCAGCGAGTTGTTTCACTTCATCCAATGTCAGATACTCTTTTTTCACATCTTGTGGCTCAATCTTATCAAGGTAATCATTGATGTTCTCACGAAACCATTTGTCCCGATAGGCAATCTTCAGCAATCCTCTGAAAGTGGAGTAGTAGCCGGATGCCGAATTGAGTGATATGGGGCAGTTGTTGTGTTTGAGCTGTTTGGCATTCAGTAAGTATTCACGGAACTTCTTGCATAAGTCCACATTCACATCACCAAAGGAGCATTGTCCCTTGACGAAGTTGTGGAAATGTTGATAGACGAATTGCCATTTCTGGTCTTTGTTCCGGCACATCTTCTTGAAGTAGGCAAGGAAATCGGCTTTCTGTTTGGTTTTATCCAAGAAACCGAACTCTTCATTGATGAGCGATTGTACTCTGATGCAGCGGATAGCCTCTGCCTTGTTCAACATATCGTTGTTGAACTCACGTTCCATTTCGTTTTTGGGATGGGCGTAGATGTAGATGCCGAGGTATTCCCTGCGGCTCATCTGCATCGTTTCGGGGTTGCGGACTGCCGGATAATAATCCAGATACAAGGAGATACGATTATTCCGAATCGCTCTCTGACGAACTGTTACTTTTGTACACGTGTGTGACATACTGTTTAATATTTAGAGTTTTACATTTGTTTGGTGCAAAGGAATAAGGTGATTCAATGGTGGGTACATTCACCGAAAAATAACTTATTCAATCTTTGGGGCTGCAAGCAACTTATCCAGTTCAGGCTTGGAGATAAGTGTGTATTTGCCTTTCTTGACCTTTGGGATATTATGGTACTTCGCATAATGATAGAGCTGGTCACGAGTAAGGTTAAATTTCTCCATCGCATCGGCTACCGTATAATATTGCGGTTCTTCGGGTGCTGCAATGCCCTTCGCTATATCCACATGCTTCTTGGAATAGTACACCATGATACCCTCTTTCTTCTTGGGAATGGCATTCTTGGAAACGAAACAATAGATGGCGGATAAGGTCATGCCAAACTTCTCTTGCATTTCCTGTGTGGTGTACCATTCGGTAATATCGGGATTCGGGGCTTTCTTGGCGAAGTAAGCGTCTATATGTTTCTTGCTCCAATAGGTTTTGCCCCGATTGAAAGTCCGGGGGATGTTGTTTTTCTTGGCTACCGCAAATATCCAAGACTCGTTTACATGGTATTTATCTTTGACTTCTGCGGTGGTGTAGAAGTCTGTGATAGGGGCTTTCTCTTTTGATTGTTTGTTCGCTGCTTCTTGAACAATAAAGTCTGTCATATCTTCTATGTCAGCTCTGCGAACAAGTGTTTTCCTTTCGAATCGAATTACCTTGATTACTCCATTGCGGATATAGCGATATATGGAAGTGCGCCCAACGTTTAATAGCTTGGCTACTTCTGACGGAGTAAGATACTCCTTGTTTAAATTGGGAGGCGTTTTTATACTTTTCCCTAATTCGTGTTGCAGACTTTCAATGCGCTGTTTTCTAACTCTGTCTTTATAGGCAAGGTTTGCGCATCGGTGTGAACAATACTCTGTGGTGGTCTTATGGGCTGTGAAAACAGCATTGCACCACTTACATCTTTTCTGAATGTCGATTCTACTACTCATTTTATTTATCCGTTTATTTCGCCAAATCTGTTTCATCGCGTACCACCACGTACCATGACGTACCAGTGTGTCCACGACCTTTCCGACCTAAAATCGGAGAGTAACAAGCGAGCAACAAATGCGGTACAAAAATGAGCTGAAAAAGCCCTATAAACGATAACCATCGCTTATAAGGCTAAAAAGAAAGGCGCTCAAAATGAACGCCTTAATAATCGTTGATGATATATGCTAATCGTTGGTAATCACCACTCACTTGCCGGAAGAAAAAATACCCTTTATAGCTTCCGGTGCCGTATTCAGGATATCCGGCATCAGTTCCACCCCCAAGCCGAGCGAGAGGCTGACCGCCAAGACCAAAGTAGCCTTCCGGTTGATTTCCTGCGAAGCGATAATCCGTATGCCGGCAGCCGCAACCGTACCGAACATCAATAAGGTCGCCCCACCCAACACCGGGTCCGGCATCAAGGAAAAGACAACGCCAACAACCGGGAACAGTCCTAACAATACCAACATACCGGCGATATAATATCCGACATACCGGCTGGCAACTCCCGTCAGCTGGATAATACCGTTATTCTGCGCAAAGATCGAATTGGGGAAAGAGTTGAAAATCCCGGCAATAAAGGAGTTCACCCCATCCGCCAGCACACCGCCCGAAACACGCTTCAGGTAGCCCTCCCCTTCTATCGACTTACCTGAAATCATCGAGTTGGCCGTCACATCGCCAGTAGCCTCAATCGCCGTAATCAGGTACACCAAACCAATAGCGACAAAAGCGGAGAAATTCAGGTCCAGCCCATATTTGAAGGGCATCGGGATATTAAATCCCATCAGGCTTTGCGAAGAAGCCGCCGCCATATCGACCATACCGAGAAAGTAAGCCAGCGCATAACCGATGCACAACCCTAACACGATCGAACTCATACGGAGATACTTGTTCTTGCAACGATTAAAGAACAAGACACTCAGCAACACTGTCGCCGCCACCCCTATATTCCGGATACTCCCGAACGTCCCGTTATCCATCGCACCATAGCCACCGCCACATGAAACGATTCCGACCTTGATCAGGCTAAGTCCGATCAGCAGCACCACGATACCCGATACTAGCGGAGTAATGATAGAACGCATATACTTGAATGTCCGGCTAATCACCATCTCGATCGGAGCCGCCGCAATACACGCCCCGAATATAAGAGGCAGTCCTCCCGCCAGTCCAGCCGTTATGATCGGACCGATGAAAGAGAAACTCGTTCCCTGGATACAAAGCAACTTCGCCCCTACCGGGCCAATTCGGCGACACTGTATGAATGTCGAGATACCGGATGCAAAAAGTGCCATCGAAACCAGGAAACCGGTCGTTTCGAGATCCAGCTTCAAGGCTCCGGCAATAATCAACGGAGGTGTAATGATCGCCACAAAGATCGCCAGCAAATGTTGCAAAGCGGCAAACAGGGCTTCTTTAAAAGGAGGACGGTCGTCTATACCATAAATCAGATCGGTCTTTTCGACCGGTTCAATCATTTCTTCCAACTCTTCCGGGTTCAGTTTCATATCTTTACTATTCGTCTATTATAAATTCAATTCTTTTAATGTTTCCCCTTTCGCATTCAACACACGAAGAGTCATCTCTTTCCCAAGGTTGAAGATGATATCCGTAAAGATCGGACGATGGTCGGAAGCGGCCGGTTCCTCCCATACAAGGGAGGAGATACGGGTAAAGGCAACCGTATCTTTCGCATAGGCTGCAATGTAATCAAGCGTTTCATCGGGTTTATCAGCAGGGAAAGTCGGCTTCTCCATATCCGTCAAGATCACAAAATCGTTCTTCAACTGCCGGATAAACTCTGAATCGGGATGCGCATTCATATCACCGGCAATAAAAAAAGGCTTGTTTGCCGAAGCCGCCACCTGCCGGATGACCGGCAAGGAAAGCATCCGGTCTTCCTCCGTCAACGAGAGGTGCGTACAGCAGTATATATACTTTTCAAATTCGACGACAAGCAGTGCACGGGCTTCCTCCCTTCCAGGCAAAGACAGGTAACGATAGCCGAGAGGCTTCTCCTTGCTCAACATGCCGATACCGTATTTCCCTCCGTCGTAATCAATTGCCGGGGCGTAAATATGATGCATCAGGGTGAGTCCGGCTATTTCCCGCAAAACATCTTTTCCTCCGCTACGGCCTGTCACACTGTCGAGCTCCTGTACGGCCACGACATCGGGGCAAACTTTATTGATCACTTCTGCCGTACGCCGGAAATCGATCATATCGTCCATTCCTCTGCCGTTACGGATGTTATAACTCATGATACGCAACGTGTTATTTTCGCGTTCGCTCCTCTCCTTCGAGTAGACTTTCCCCAGAGGCAACAACATCATCAATGCCGCCGCCAGCCAAACCGCTTGTTTCATTTTATCGCTCTATTTACAAATTTGACGCAAAAGTAGTTATTTTCATTTGGAACACCATACATAATCCACGTTACCCGCCGGCACACCAGCAGCAGGAAGCTGGAAAAATTTCCGTTCCCCTGGCAGGAAACGGGAGTTCCCTCAGCGGGAAACGGATGTTTCCTCGGCAGGGAACGCAAATTTCCCTATAAGGGAACGGTAGGCAGCCCTACGGCTTTTTACTCAGAACAGGGCGTCCAACGTCCGTATCATAGCGTCAATATCCTCTTCCGTCGTATCCCACGAAGTGACAAGCCGTGCTTCGTTGGCTTCTTCATTCCACATATAGAAGAAATATTTCTCTTGCAACTTCTTTAACGGTTCCGTGGGGATGGTAAAGAAAAGCTGGTTGGATTCTATTTTCTGGGTAAACCGTATCTGCGGATACTTTTTCAACGCTTCAGCCAAACGATAAGCACTATGATTAGCTCTTCTTGCGTTTTCCAGCCACAGGTCATTTTCAAGATAAGGGATAAACTGACAGGAAAGATAACGCAGCTTGGAAGCCAATTGAGCAGATTGCTTTCTGAAATACTGCAAATTTTCGGTTATTTCCGGACGGAAAGAGACGACTGCCTCTCCCATCATCATCCCATTTTTGGTTCCCCCGAAACTGAGGATATCCACCCCGGCATCAACGGTTATCTCTCGCATCGAACAATTCAGATAAGCGCAGGCATTCGCCAAACGTGCACCGTCCATATGCAGATACATGTCATAAGAATGCAACAGATCGGCAATCGCCTTGACCTCCTCGATCGTATAAATCGTCCCCAACTCGGAAACTTGTGAAATATAGACAGCTTTCGGCTGTGAATGATGGCAGACACCGAAATTATGCAGCCGAGGTTTGATCAATTCCGGTGTCAGTTTTCCGTCCGGAGTCGGAATCGTCACGACAGCGCAGCCGGTCATACGGGCAGGAGCACCACACTCGTCCACATTAATATGAGCTGTTTCAGCACACAAAATACTATTAAACGGACGTGTCACTGCCTGCAAAGCTACAGCGTTCGCCCCCGTTCCGTTAAAAACAAAAAAAGGCGATGCCATTTCGCCAAACACTTCTCTTATTTTCGCTGTAGCTGCTGCTGTCCAGGGATCGTCACCATATCCTACTGCATGATTATCGTTCGCCTTTATCACAGCATCCATCACCAAAGGATGAACGCCCGAATTATTATCACTTGCAAAACTTCTCATTTCCGTTTAGAATTTTGCGCCAAAAGTAATAAAAATAAACGGGAGCACCTCTTGGATACCCCCGTTTATTTTTTCACATATTTATTTTAAACTTCACCTCAACTCCGATGAAAATCTTTCAAGACTTTCTGTAATTCCTGACGAGCGAAGAAGATACGACTCTTAACCGTCCCCAGAGGAACACAGAGCTTTTCTGCAATCTCATTATACTTGTAACCACTCAAAAACATGGAGAACGGAACCTTCAGTTCATCGTTCAGACTATTTATCGCTTTTGTTATTTCTTTGATCTGATAAGCACCGTCAGGAGAATCAAAACCTGAATCATTCACTACATCCAGATTATACAGGTCGACACCTTGGTCAACGACAGTCTGTGTACGAACGATTTTATGGTAATTATTTATGAAGATATTACGCATCACAGTTAAGACCCATCCTTTGAAATTAATATTATCTACAAACTTTTCCTGATTGTCCAAAACTTTCAGCGTTGTGTCTTGCATCAAATCCTGGGCGTCATCCCGATTTGCGGTGAGCATTAATGCAAAATTCATCATGTTTTCTTGCATGCTCAATAATTTTTTCTGAAATTGCAACGCATTCATATTACTTATTTTTTTATTTGTTTAATACCGGTTTGGCATTATCCTTCAGCATTGAAGGACATTACAAATGTAGGAATAATATTTTAATTACAATGCGGTTTGATGATTATTAATATTAAAAATCGTAACTTAATACATTTATAACAAACAGCTTTGAAAATGAGCAGTATTTACAAGTTTTCAAGCAACTAAAATACAAAATTCACAACATGTATGTTACAAATTCGTACAACATGTAAAAGAGATGGAGAATAATATAAAATGAAGAAAAATTTAGGACTTTTTTTAGCTATCATATTGGTCCAGATAGCCCCATTTATATCAGCGGCAGACACCTTGCACCCGTTAGTATATAAAATCGATATAAAAAAGGAGATAAGCAATACCACGCGCCTGTATCTTAGAGGTGGTCTGGCGGAAGCCAATGCCTTGGGGGCAGATGCCGTCCTGATCCATATGAACACATACGGCGGCCAAGTGGATGCGGCAGACTCGATGCGTACGGCCATTTTGTACAATTCCATCCCAGTCTATGTCTTTATCGACAACAATGCCGCTTCTGCCGGAGCGCTCATTTCCATCGCATGCAAGAAAATTTATATGCGGAAAGGCGCAAACATCGGAGCAGCCACTGTCGTAAACCAAACAGGGGCGGCCATGCCGGACAAATACCAGTCCTATATGCGCTCCATGATGCGTTCGACAGCCGAAGCGCACGGGCAGGATACAATCATTCAAAAAAACGATACTTTATACAAATGGAAACGAGATCCGTTGATAGCTGAAGCGATGGTAGACGAACGGGTGGCTATTCCCAACCTGATAGACACAGGAAAAGTCCTTACTTTCACAGCGCAGGAAGCTCAAAAGTGGGGATATTGCGACGGTATAGCCGAAAATCCGGATGAAGTAATCACGCAATATTTGGGATATAAAGATTACGAAATGAGAAGTTATACACCCAGTTGGCAAGATGATTTAAAAGGATTTTTAATGAACCCTATTTTTCAGTCTATTCTGATCATTATTATCATCGGCGGTATTTACTTTGAAATGCAAACACCAGGGCTAGGTTTCCCCTCTGCGGCCGCCCTACTGGCAGCAGTCCTCTACTTTGCACCACTCTATATAGACGGACTGGCGGCAAATTGGGAAATTCTGATCTTCATCATCGGCATTCTATTGCTCGCAGTAGAAATCTTTATCATTCCGGGATTCGGGGTTGCCGGAATAAGCGGTATCGTATTGGTTACCGGCGGCCTGGTCATGGGCTTACTGAATAACGATAATTTCGATTTCGAAGGAGTCAGCGGAAAAGAGATCGGGGAAGCGACATTGACGGTCCTGGTCGGATTAGTGGCCGGCTTCGGCCTGATGATCTGGCTGTCCAATAAGATCGGACACCGGGGAATGTTCCGGAAAGTCGCGCTGAATACGGATTTGAAAGATGCTATATCATCTCCTGACCTATCTTCACTGGTAGGGAAAGAGGGAATAGCTGCCACCGTATTACGCCCTTCCGGGAAAGTTTCGGTCGACGGAGAATTTTATGACGGAGTTTCCGAATCAGGTTTTATAGAGAAAGGGGACAAGGTCAAGGTGGTCCGTTTCGAGAATGCACAAGTGTATGTAGAAAATCTTTAACACATTGTAAGGCGGCCATAAAGGTCGCCTCTATGTAGGGATGCGCTGATATAAGATATGTTTGTCGATTACGATATATTGCAGGGCGTTCATGGCCAGGAGGTCACTTAGGATATTCTTTGCGGTGTAATAATTGATCCGTCCGATCCGGCAAAACTGGCTGACATTGATATGGGGATGATCATCCAGATAAGCAAACAAACGCTCCACAGGTTTGCTTATCTTCAATAAAGTCCCGTCCTGTTTATGCTTTTTCTGCCAGGCAAGCACCAACACTTCATTGGCCAATATATTTTCATCGGCAACCCTTATATAGGCTTTAAACTTGTTATCCTTATCAGGAGCCGTATGCGGTTTATCCGGACTGGGGGCGATATATACTTCAAGAACCGTCTTGCCGTTCACCTCCCAGCGGGTCGCCTCAAAGGGGACTTCCGGGCGGGTATACATCCTGGAGGCTGCTTCAATCATATAATATTCTTCTTCGCTTCGGACACCAGAGATATTCCCATTATCTTTCACACCGATCAAAAGGCGTCCGCCATCAGTATTGGCAAAAGCACTCAGCGTACGCGCAATCTTCTTACTGTCGCTCACTTCGAATTTAAAATCAAGTTGTTGGTGTTCCCCTTGCTCTATCAACGCTTCTATCGGATGTATCTTCTTCATTTTGGCAATTTTTTAGACCGGCAAAATTAAAATAAATACATAACTTTGCCAACGGAAAAACAACGAAAGCATGTCTCAAATACCATCTCTTATATCGGATCTTGCTGTCATATTGATTTCAGCGGGATTGGTTACCTTGCTTTTCAAAAAATTAAAGCAACCGGTCGTACTCGGATATATCGTAGCCGGACTTCTTGCCGGCCCTTCCATCACACAAATACCGACCGTCACGAATGTAGAAAGCATCCGCATCTGGGCGGATATAGGCGTGATCTTCCTTCTATTCGCTTTAGGGCTCGATTTTAGTTTCAAAAAGCTGATGAAAGTCGGCGGAACAGCAGTGATCGGGGCTATTACCATCGTGATAGGCATGATGACACTTGGCTATACTACCGGATTGTCATTAGGTTGGGGACATATGAACAGCCTTTTCCTCGGAGGAATGCTTTCCATGTCGTCTACAACGATTATCTTCAAAGCGTTCGACGACATGGAACTGCGCAACCAGCGGTTTGCCGGAGTGGTTTTCGGAATCCTTGTTGTCGAAGACCTGTTTGCCGTTTTACTGATGGTTTTACTGTCTACATTGGCAGTCAGCAAACACGTGGAAGGAATGGAGTTGCTCAACAGCGTGGTCAAACTGGGAGTTTTTCTGCTGTTCTGTTTCGTTATCGGCATTTATCTGATTCCCTCTTTTCTGAAAAAAGCCAGGACTTTCCTGAATGACGAGACCTTGTTGATCGTCAGTCTGGGACTATGCCTCGGAATGGTCATCATTGCCACGAAAGCCGGTTTTTCTTCAGCCTTGGGAGCTTTCGTTATGGGATCTATCCTGGCTGAAACGATCGACGCAGAACATATCGAACATATTATCAAACCTGTAAAAGATCTTTTCGGGGCCATATTCTTTGTCTCAGTCGGAATGTTAATCGATCCGGCATTACTGTGGGAATACAAAATTCCGATTCTAATCCTTACACTGGTCGTAATGGCCGGACAAATACTATTTGCCAGTTTTGGGGTATTGCTTTCCGGCCAACCGGTCAAGATAGCCATACAATCCGGTTTCTCTCTCGCTCAAATAGGTGAATTCGCTTTTATCATTGCATCGTTAGGACTGTCATTAGGGGTAACCGATAATTTCCTCTATCCTATTGTCGTGGCGGTTTCAGTTGTTACGACTTTCTTTACACCTTATATGATTCGTATGGCAGAACCGGCATGCCGGGCTGCCGATCAGGTCATACCGAAGTCATGGATGAAATTTCTCGAACGCTATTCTTCCGGTTCCAATACCATACACCAGAAAAGCGCCTGGAATAAACTGTTGAAGGCACTGGTCCGTATAGTCGGCACTTATACAGCCGTTACCCTTGTCCTGATCTTTATCTGGCTTCAGTTCATAGCACCTTTTATCATGAAGGAACTTCCGGGCATACGGGGAGCGGGGATCTCACTCATTCTGATCCTGCTATTAATAGCCCCTATGTTGCGTGCGATCATGATGAAGAAAAACCACTCAGCCGAGTTCCAACAATTATGGCTGGATAGCAAGTACAATCGGGGGCCATTGGTTTCATTGATCATTTTACGTATTATATTATGTATCGGCCTGGTCATGCTGCCCGTCGCCCGTTTGCTGAATGCCGCAGTCGGTATCGTACTGGCGATCGCAGCAACTGTCATAGTTATTGTCATTTTATCCAAACGGTTGAAAAGGCAATCCATCCTGATGGAACGGCATTTCTTCAGTAACCTCTCCGCACGCGAATTGGAAAACGAACGGAAAGCACCGATCAACCAACGTTTTGCCAACCACCTGTTGGAACGTGACTTGCATTTAGCCGATTTTGAAGTGAAGCAGAACTCTCCCAGCATGGGAAAGACCTTAAAAGAACTCAACTTCCGACAGAAATGTAATGTAAACATCGTGACAATTATTCGAGGAGAACAGCGGATTAATATACCCGGAGGAGAAGAACGCCTCTATCCATTTGACAAATTGGTAGTAGTCGGTGCGGATGACGATCTTGAACATTTCCGTCAATATATAGTCGAACGATATAAAAAAGCCCAAACCAATAAGGAGCAGACGACACATGAAGTCAATATGGAGCAATTCACTATCGCCGAAGGCTCCCATCTGATCGGGCGTACCATTCTGGAATCCGGCATACGGGACAAGTCCGCCTGCCTGGTCATCGGTATCGAACGAGGAACCTCTTCCATCAAAAATCCATCTCCTTCAACCGTTTTTGAAGAGGGTGATATTGTATGGATTGTTGGAGAACATGAGAAGGTTCTGCTGTTGAGCGAGGGGAAAACGGTAAATAATTGACAATGGACAATTTTATGAATCATACATTATAAATTATACATTATACATCATGAAGTTTATAGGAATAATTCCCGCACGCTACGCCTCTACCCGCTTTCCGGGGAAACCACTTGCCGATATGGCAGGCAAACCGATGATTCAACGGGTATACGAACAAGTCCAAAATGTGCTTGATGCAGTCTGCGTAGCTACGGACGACGACCGTATAGAAGCTGCCGTCCAGGCTTTCGGCGGCCATGTCGTTATGACATCCGACCAACACAAAAGCGGTACGGACCGTTGTTATGAAGCGTATTGTAAAATAGGAAACGGATATGACGTGGTTGTCAACATACAAGGTGACGAACCTTTCATCCAACCGGAACAGATCGAAATACTAAAAGCATGTTTCATCGATGACAGTATCCAAATCGCCACCTTGGTAAAACCCTTTCGACCGGATGATGATTTCGAAACGACCTTATTCAACGCCAATTCACCGAAAGTGGTCTTGAACAAGAACAATGAAGCCATGTACTTCAGCCGTTCGATTATACCTTATATGAGGGGCAGGAAATATACCGAATGGCTTCCGAACCATACCTATTACAAGCATATCGGACTATATGCTTACCGCGCCGACACACTCAAGGAGATCACTCATTTACCCCAATCTCCCTTGGAGCTGGCTGAAAGCTTAGAACAACTGCGCTGGCTGGAAAACGGCTACAAGATCAAAGTAGGAATTACCCAGCAGGAAACAATCGGTATCGACACACCGGAGGATATGGAAAAGGCACTGGCTTTCTTGAAAAACACGAGCATCAACTGACAAATGAATCGGTATCCGCATAAAAAGGAATGCCGGTTGCTTTGGAGAGCAATCGGCATTCCTTTTATCACATCAGATTTGACTTCTTAACGGCGACGGTTATTCTCCCGCTGCTGTTTCTGTCTTTCCAACTGAGCCTGTTGAGCTTTCTGAGCTTCTTCCAGGCGCTTCATGAAACCGGACTTCTTCATCGGCTTCTTTTTGTTTTCTTCCAACTTGGCCAGCAACTTATCTTCGTCAATCGTATAACGGAAGATGATAGTCTGCAAGATCGTGATCAATGTAGAGATGAAGTAATAGTAAGTCAAACCGGATGCATACTGGTTGAAGAATACCAGCATCATCAGCGGCATCATATACATCATCGCTTTCATCCCCGGCATCTGCTGCTGTCCGGTATTCGTCTGTTCCATATTGAACTTCGTATATATAATGTTCGTTACGGTCATCAACAAACAGAACAAACTGATATGGTTACCGAAGTACGGCGTAATAATAGGAATATATGTATTCCAACTTACAATCGCATCATAAGTAGACAAGTCGTGCGCCCAAAGGAAACTCTGATGACGCAATTCGATTGCTGACGGGAAGAACATGAACAGAGCGACCAGGATCGGCATCTGCAACAACATCGGAACACATCCTGCCATCGGACTTGCTCCGGCGCGACTATACAGTTCCATTGTCGCACGCTGGCGTTCTACAGCCTTATCCTGTCCCGGATATTTAGCATTGAGCTCTTCCACCTGCGGACGTAATACGCGCATCTTGGCCGATGACATATAAGACTTATACGTCAACGGGAACAGGATCAATTTTACGATAACCGTCAACAGGAAGATCAGCAAGCCGTAGCTATGAATAAATTGTCCGAGGAAATTAAACAACGGAATGACGAAATACTGGTTCACCCAACGGAAAATACCCCATCCCAGCGGAACGATCTTTTCCAGATCCAGTTGATCGGCTTTCTCTACATCATCATCGTAAGATTTCAACAGGGAGAACTGATTGGGACCAAAATAGAAACGCATATCCGTCGCTTCATTACCCTTCAAATCGAAAGGTACGGACGTTGTTGTCTTATACTCCTTCAGAAAAGAACCGTCTTCGGGCAGCATCTTCGAATCGATAGTCGTCGACTCGAATCCTTCGTTTCCGGCGATCAGGATAGAAGAAAAATACATGTCTTTATAAGCGACCCATTTCAACCGGTTAGACAATTGTTTGCTGTCGTTCTTGGTTTCGCTCAGGTACTCCACATCGTCGGCCATAAATTTATAGTACACTGTTGCATAACGGTCTTCAAACTTACGTCCCTTTTCCTGCTGGGTTATTTTTTGCTGCCATAACAAGTCCAATGCAGTCGTACCCGGTGACAGTACACCATTCAGGCCAGTTCCCTTAATGGAGAACTGCAACATATAATCGTCCGGTTTCAAACTATAGATAAAATCCAGATGACTGCCTTCTCCTGTATTCAGACGCATGGTGATGCTGTTCTGATCATTTCCTTTTACAGGGGTAAAATACAAATCACCGGTATTTACCACTCGATTATCAGCCGTAATCAAAGTAAAATCGAACTTCGAGTCCTTTTCATCGAAAAGCACTAAAGGTTCACCTTTATAATTATCGTACTTTTTCAGGCGGACATATCCGACACGTCCTCCCTTATTAGCCAAACGGACTTCAACCAGCTCGTTTTCCAAGACAGTGGAACCCTCCTCTCCAACCATTGCATCGGCGAAAACACCAAACGTGTTCTGTAAACGGGCAAGCCGTACGGAATCGGGCAAGCCAGCCAGTTCGTCGTCCGCTTTTGCTTCTCTATTCAACTCTTTCTGCTGTTCCAGCTGCTTTGCGTATTCTATCTGGGCAATCGAATCCTGCATCCGGCGCTGTGCTTCTATCTGTTCCGGTGTAGGCTGGTTCAACCAAGTAAATACAATTAAGACAACTCCAATAAGCAGGAAACCTATTATCGTGTTTTTATCCATCTATAATTTTTATTTTTTATTTTCAACTGCAGCTTTTACAAAGCTAACGAAAAGAGGATTAGGATTAACGACCGTGCTGTTATATTCCGGATGGAACTGAACACCCACAAACCATTTCAATGCAGGAATCTCTACCACTTCAACCAAGTTCGATTCCGGATTTTCACCTACGCACATCATGCCGGCAGCTTCGAACTTATCACGATATTCGCTGTTGAACTCGAAACGATGGCGATGACGTTCCTGGATGTGTGTCTGTCCATACGCTTCATAAGCCTTAGACCCCTCCTTCAAGATACAGTCGTATGCCCCCAGACGCATAGACCCCCCCATATTGGTTACGTTCTTCTGTTCTTCCATCAGGTCGATCACTTTATATGGGGTATTGGGTTCCATTTCCGTCGAGTTGGCTTCCGTCAGCCCCATTACGTTGCGGGCAAATTCGATCACCATGCACTGCATACCCAAACAGATACCCAGGCAAGGGACATCGTTTTCACGAGCATATTTCAATGCGGCAAATTTCCCTTCAATACCACGCTGCCCGAATCCCGGAGCGATCAGGATTCCATCCATATCTTTCAACAATTCGGCTGCATTGCCGTCATTCAGTTTTTCGGAATGGAACAAATGCAAATCCAGTTTACGATCATTATAAATAGCAGCCTGCAGCAGAGATTCGTCGATTGACTTATAAGCATCCTGCAGTTCGACATATTTACCGACCAAGCCGATCTTTACTGTTTCAGTAGCATCCACCTTACGTTGCAAGAACTGATGCCAAGGCTTCATCTCAGGTGTCGGTCCGACTTCCAGCCCGACTTTACGCAGGATCACTTCGTCCATCTTCTGACGCTGCAATACCAACGGAACTTCGTAAATCGTCGGAACGTCGACTGACTGTATAACGGCATCCTGCGCTACATTACAGAAGAGAGCCACTTTACTTAACAAATTGGCACTCAACTCATGCTCGGTACGCAATACCAGAACATCCGGCTGAATCCCCAACTCCTGCAGTTGTTTTACGGAATGCTGTGTCGGTTTGGTCTTGTATTCTTTTGCAGCCGCGATATAAGGCACGTAAGTAAGATGTACACATATACAATTCTTTCCCAGTTCCCATTTCAACTGACGCACGCTTTCGATAAACGGAAGAGATTCGATATCACCGACCGTACCGCCGATTTCAGTGATCACGAAATCAAATTTGTATTTATTTCCCAGCAATTTCACATTGCGCTTGATCTCGTCCGTGATATGAGGCACCACCTGCACAGTCTTTCCCAGGTAATCCCCTTTACGCTCTTTGCTGATAACGCTCTGATAGATGCGCCCTGTAGTGATGTTATTTGCGCGGGTTGTCTGAACATTCAGAAAACGCTCGTAGTGTCCGAGGTCCAAATCCGCTTCATGTCCGTCTACGGTAACATAGCATTCCCCATGTTCGTACGGGTTCAGCGTACCCGGATCGATATTGATATAGGGATCAAATTTCTGAATGGTAACCTTGTAACCTCTTGCCTGAAGTAGTTTACCCAATGATGCGGCAATAATTCCCTTACCTAATGAAGAGACCACGCCGCCCGTAACGAAGATGTACTTTGTATCTGCCACGATAGTAATATTTTAATTATCTTTTAATTGCACACTCGCATTTCAAAACTGCAAAGTTACATAATTTCATTCATATAACAAGGGGGAGAGAAAAAACATCTTTTGTCTTTTTGACAGCAAAAGGAGGTAAATTCTCTCCATATAGATATGTGAAAAAATATTACCCGCTATAGTAATTCCATTTTCATGGGGTAGAAAATAGTTTTTCACTGTAGGGCAGTAACATTTTGTCAATCGAAAAGGAGACGGGTATTCTTCATTTTTCTTTCCAGTCCAAAGAAAAAAGTGTATCTTCGTTGTTATATATAAAGAAAGAATAAAATAGACATAAGATGAAAAGTTTAAATGGATCAGTCCTGCGCTGCATATTTGCAATCGTATTGGGACTTGTATTGGTTCTTTGGCCGGAAGCGGCCGTTACTTATTTGGTGATAACAATCGGGATTTGTTTTATCATACCGGGATTATTCTCGCTCTTGAATTATTTCACCCGCGAAAAAGTAGAAGGAGAGCCAAGCCCGATGTTTCCGATCGACGGAGCGGGCAGTATCCTGTTCGGAGCATGGTTAGTGATCATGCCGCAGTTTTTCGTTAGCATACTAATGTATATTTTAGGAGCTTTACTGGTTCTTGCAGGTGCACAACAACTGATTTCGCTGGTTTCCGCCCGCAAATGGAGTACCGTACCCTATGGTTTTTACATCCTACCGTCCCTGATTTTGATAACAGGAGTTATGATCCTCGCCTACCCGTTCGGAGCAGCCGCCAACACATTTGTGATTTTCGGAGTCGCTTGCCTGGTCTATGGTATTTCCGAACTGATCAACTGGTATAAGTTCAGTAAAAGATAAAAGAAAACGGAGTACCGCCCGTTTCAGGACTTACGGTACTCCATCGGAGAAATCCCCATATGTTTCTTAAAGAATTTTCCAAAAGTCGACTGGTCGGAAAAATGAAGTATATCCGCCACCTGCTGGACAGTTGCCTGAGGAGCTTTCAAAAGAATTTTCGCCTCGACGATCAGGGCATCGTCTATCCACTTATTAGCAGATTTACCTGTCAATTCCTTCAGTATCAATGATAGATACTGCGGTGTGATAAACAATTTTTCAGCATAGAAAGTAACTACATGCTGTTCCTTGCAATGTTCAAACAACAATTGCAGAAACTGTTCGAACAATTCTTCCTTGCGGGAAAGAGTCGGCCGGATCAAACGGTCTTTCTTGCTTAACATTATATTTCCCAACTCCAGCAGGAAGCCGATAAAGGCGTTCTGCACCAGTTCTTTCTGATAAAAATGAGTACGTTCCCTCATCTTATCCCGTATAATCTGCATATTTCCGGCCAGTTTTACTGCTTCTTCCGGTTCCAGCTCCGTGCAAGGATTCTTCCGAACCTCCATATAGTTAGCGATTGCCTGAGTCCGGTTACCCCCACCAGGATTACAATCGTCCAGAAACTCTTTGGATGCAATCAGCAAGCGACCTTTAAAATCTTTACTGATTTTGTCAAGCTGGAGAGCATGCGTAGGCATGATCGTTATAAAACTATTCGGTTTGACAGTGTAAGAAACATAATCCAGATGGATTTCAAGCGTCCCTTCAAAAGTCAGCACCATCAAAAGTGCGTTCAACCGCATCGGAGCAAAACGCTCAGGCGAGTCGGGATCTCCGATATCCATACCTCCGTCCAGATCCGCAATCGAAAAAATATCCTGAAAACTATCACGGAAAATAATACTCTTATTCAACTCCGCCAATTCTATTAAAGGAAGTTTTTCCATCTTTACATATTTACTAATCGTGTACTTGCAAAGGTAAACATTTTTTCAACAAACAGAAATATGTTTCATTTTTTACCAATGAATAACGGTTTTTTAGGAATAAAGAAGGCTTCATTTATTCGTTTTCGACTAATTCCGTAACAGAATAAACCTTTTTAGTTTTCCAAATTAGACAGACCTTTGCAACATCTGATCGTATAAAAAGTAATCATTAAAATCGATGATCATAAAAGAACAAATAATGTTAACGGCATTCGACTTATTTTCGGAACACGGGATCAAGAATGTCAGTATGGATGATATCGCTCATAACGCGAGTATATCCAAACGGACTCTTTATGAGCTTTTCGAAGATAAGGAGACTCTACTAACAGAATGTATAAACCTGAGTTATACCAAAATGAAGCTATCCATGAAGCAACTTGAATCCGAGCCGATAACAGCTCTTGAAATTGCCTTGCTTTTTTATGAAGAGCTTATGAGGCAACCTCGCTGGTTTAACCGGAAGTTCTATGATGATCTGAAACGTTATCCGAAAGCATTGCAAAAAACAGAAGAAGAAAAATCCCGATTTTTGAAAAAATGTATAAAACTACTGTCAAGAGGGGCAAAAGAAGGTGTTTTTCAACCGAATATTAACTTCGAAATTGTAGCTTTGCTGGCGAAAGAGCAGGCGAAGATGATCCGTCCGTCCAAAGCCCTCTCCAACCATTCCGTGGCCGAAGTGTTCAATACGATTCTTTATACCTTCCTCCGGGGAATCTCTACTGAAAAAGGTATTGCCATTTTAGACCGTTATTTATTGAAATATACACAGAAGCAATTAGATTGAACAAACGATTTTATTAAAAATCAAATTTACTTATTCTAAATGAGACAAATCTTAATTACTAAAAAGATGATGTGGGTAGTGATAATGTTACTCCCCTCTCTGGCCTTTACCTCCGCAAAAGCTCAGGACACACTCGTTCTCGATATAGGAAAAGCTCTTGAGATCGCGCTGAGCGAAAACCCTACTGTAAAAGTGGCTAATAAGGAAATCCAGAAGAAAAAATATGCACAGAAAGGTTCATATGCCGCTCTATTTCCCCAAGTCAGTTTTGCAGCCGACTACAACCGGACCTTGAAAAAACAAGTGATGTATATGGACGGCTTCGACATGGGAAGTACCGAAATACCAGGCATGGAAGACATGCCGAATATGGATGAAGGGATTGAAGTGGGACGTGATAATAACTGGAACCTCGGTTTCAACGCCTCGATGCCGATTGTCAACGCTGCTCTTTGGAAAAGCCTGAGTATCTCGGCTGTCGATGTGGAATTGGCAATCGAACAGGCACGTTCTTCCAAAATTGCGATGGTCAACCAGGTAAAGAAAGGGTATTACGGCGTGCTTCTTGCTAACGATTCATACCGCGTATTTAAGGAAAGCTATGACAACGCGATGGAAAATTACCTGGATATCAAGCGTAAGTTTGAACAGGGAACTGTCGCCGAATATGACCTGATACGCGCCAATGTTACCGTAAAGAATAGCGAGCCCAATATGTTGCAGGCAGAAAACGCACTGGTTCTCGCCAAATGGCAATTAAAAGCTTTATTAGGCATGGACCTGGACATAAACATCGAATGTGAAGGACAATTGACCGATTTTGAAAAAGATTTATTCGGCGATTTTCTTTCGACAGACACGACATTGGCTAATAATACAGATTTGAAACAAATGGATTTACAAGCCAAGCAACTGGAAAAGACACTGACCATGCAAAAGTTCGATTATTTGCCGACGCTGTCGCTCACCGGTTTGTATCAGTGGACAGCCATGAACAACGACTTCAAGTTCAAAGACTATATGTGGAACCCCTACTCTATGGTCGGTGTCTCACTTTCCATTCCGATCTTCTCCGGCGGTAGTAAGTTCTATAAGATCAAACAAACAAGAAATTCGATCGAACAATTGAGCCTGCAAAGAGAGGATACACAGCGAAACCTGCAACTGGCAATCAAGCAATATATAGATAATATGAATACCTGCGTCAAACGCTTCGACGCCTCACAGAAGGGAGTGGAACAAGCCGAACGGGGGTATATGATCTCACAGAAACGCTATGACACAGGTGCCGGGACTCTGCTCGAGATGAACGATTCGGAATTAGCGCTGACACAGGCCAAACTGAATTTCAACCAGGCTATTTACGATTATATGGTAGCAAAGGCTGACCTGGAAAAGGTGTTAGGCCAGCAAGAATTTTAAGGAATAAAAAGTAGACATTGAATAAAAATATCACAAAATGGAAACAAATAAAAGACAACACTTCATATCACTCCTCATTCTACCTTTACTGTTATCCTGTTCAGGCGAAAAGAAAGATTCGACACAAACAGAAACTGTCAGCAACAAAGCTATTGTGAGAGTAGAGACTGTATCTGCACAAGACGTAGAGCAGATCAGTGAATTTACAGCAACAGTCGAGGCCAACATCTCGAATAACATCGCCCCGCAAACCCCGGTGCGCATAGAGAAGTTGTTTGCAGAAGTCGGCGATCATGTAAAAGCAGGCCAACTCCTGGTCAAGATGGATGAGACCAACCTCAAACAGACCAAAATACAATTGGACAACCAGGAACTGGAGTTCAAACGTATCGACGAACTGTACAAAGTAGGCGGTGCTTCCAAATCAGCCTGGGATGCACAGAAAACACAGTTGGACATAAGCCGTGCGACCTACAAGAATTTACAAGAAAACACACAGTTACTGAGTCCGATCACCGGTATCGTCACCGCCCGCAATTATGATAGCGGAGATATGTATAGCGGAGGCTCGCCTATCTTCACCGTTGAACAGATCCGTCCGGTCAAACTGCTGATCAACGTATCCGAAAGCCTCTTCACAAAAGTAAAAAAGGGGAAAGATGTCGACATCCGGTTGGATGTATACGGAGACGAAGTATTCAAAGGGAAAGTCAGCCTGGTTTACCCGACTATCGATCCGAATACCCGCACATTCCCTGTCGAAATCAAAATCGACAACAATGACGAGCGTGTCCGTCCGGGAATGTTCGCCCGCGTGACGATCGGTTTCGGGACACAAAACCATGTGGTCGCTCCGGATCTCGCCATCGTAAAACAGTCCGGTGCAGGAGACCGCTATATATATGTATACAAAGACGGTAAAGTTTCCTACGAGAAAGTAGAGTTAGGACGCCGTATGGGGAATAAATATGAAGTCATTTCGGGAGTAAACAGCGGCGACCAGGTAGTAGTATCCGGTCAAAGCCGACTGAATAACGGAATGGAAGTAGAAATCGAAAAGTAAGAGACAAACACTATGAGCTTATATGCAACAGCGGTAAAAAAGCCGGTTACGACTGCCCTTGTCTTTGTGGCAATCGTGATCTTCGGTCTTTTTTCATTAACCAGATTATCAGTAGACTTGCTGCCGGAGATCGAGACAAACACGATCATGGTCATGACCTCCTATGCCGGCGCCAGTGCTGCGGATATCGAAATGAACGTCTCCAAACCACTGGAGAACGTATTGAACAGCGTCAGCGACCTGAAACACATCACGTCACAGTCGCGTGAAAACATCTCGATCATCACACTCGAATTCGACTATGGTACAGATATCGACGTGGCAACCAATGACGTGCGTGACAAACTGGACGTTGCCGAGCCAATGCTACCGGATGATGTGGATAATCCTATTATCTTCAAATTCGGAACGAACGATATTCCGATTATCATCCTGTCGGTTACAGCGGAAGAGAGTACAAACGCCCTATACAAGATTTTGGACGACAAGGTATCGAACCCACTTGCACGCATCAGTGGTGTAGGAGCGGTTTCCATTTCCGGTACGCCGACACGTGAAATACAAGTCTATTGCGATCCGTACAAACTGGAAGCATACGGAGTTTCAATCGAAGGAATATCCGCTATCATCGCACAGGAGAACCGGAACACTCCGGGCGGTAGCGTGGATATCGGTTCCAACGCTTATGCGCTCCGCGTACAAGGTGAATTTACGGATGCACATCAGATGGACGATCTTGTAATCGGTCATAAGGATAATAAAACGATCTACCTACGTGATGTCGCCCGCATTGAAGACAGCATCGAAGAGCGTGCCCAGGAGACTTACAATAACGGAAAAAAAGGCGGTATGATCGTTATCCAAAAACAATCAGGGGCCAACTCGGTGAACATAGCCAAGAAGGTTCACCAGAAACTGCCGGAAATCCAGAAAAGTCTCCCTTCGGATGTCAAGTTGGGAGTCATCATGGATACTTCCACTAATATCTTGAATACGATCGACAGCCTGAAAGAAACCATTTTCATCACCTTCGTTATCGTTATGTTAGTGGTGTTCGTGTTCCTCGGACGATGGAGAGCAACGTTTATCATTATCCTGACCATTCCGATCTCACTGATAGCTTCATTCGCTTACTTGCTTGCCTCCGGCAATACACTGAATATTATCTCACTAAGTTCACTCTCTATTGCTATCGGTATGGTTGTGGATGATGCGATCGTGGTGCTGGAAAACATTACAACTCATATTGAAAGAGGTAGTGCCCCGAAACAGGCGGCCGTACATGCGACAAACGAAGTGGCTATTTCCGTAATCGCCTCAACCCTGACCATGTTGGCTGTGTTCCTGCCCCTGACGATGGTGACGGGTATGGCGGGTATCTTGTTCAAACAGTTAGGTTGGATCGTTAGTATCATCATGATTGTTTCAACGGTCGGAGCTTTGACACTGACTCCGATGTTGAGTTCGCAACTACTCAAGCAAAATCCTAAAAAAGGCCGCTTGTACACCTTGTTCTTCACACCGATCGAAAAGGCATTGGATGCGCTGGATCGTGGCTATTCCAATTTCCTTTATTGGGCGGTACGCCATCGGAAAACGGTTATATTCGGCGCAACTTTGATCTTTGCGGGAAGTATGTTATTAGTTCCGACTATCAAGACGGAATTCTTCCCGACTCAGGATAATGCGCAGATCAGTGTTCACATCGAGTTGCCGGTCGGAACTCGCCAGGATATCACCCGTAAACTGGCGCTTGAAATCGACGAACTGTTTCGACAGAAATATCCGGAAATAAAAACCAGCAACTTTACCGAAGGACAAGCCGATTCCGATAATACCTGGGCTCAATTGAGCAATAACGGGACACATATTATCGATTATTACATCAATATGTCAAGTGTCGGCGATCGTGAACGCGGTATGGTTGAAATCTGTGAAGAGATGCGTAAGGATTTAGCTAAATACCCGGAGATCAAAACCTTTAAGGTTATCGAAGGTGGACAGGAAGAAGGCATGGGCGGACAAAACGCTGTCGACGTCGAGATTTATGGTTTCGACTTCGGCCGAACCGATGCCGTAGCCGCCGAGCTGGCCGAAAGGATGCGTAAGGTAAAAGGTTGTTCACAGGTCAACATCAGCCGTGAGGATTACATACCCGAATATCAAGTTGATTTCGACCGGGAAAAACTGGCGATCAACGGATTGAATATCACAACGGCTGCTATGGCTTTGCGTAACCGCATCAACGGCTCTACCGCCTCCAAATATCGCGAAGATGGTGACGAGTATGATATAAAAGTACGCTACGCTCCTGAATTCCGCCAGTCGGTTGAAGACATCGAGAATATCCTGGTGTATAATAGTGCCGGTCAGGGAATCCGTATCCGCGACCTGGGTAAAGTAGTAGAACGAATGACACCTCCGACCATTGAACGCAAAGACCGCGAACGCGTTATTACCGTATCGGCAGTAGTCGGAAAAGGTGCAGCCATGAGCGATATCGTAACAGCCGCCCGGAATCAACTGAAGGAGATGGATATACCTTCGGATGTCAGCTGGCAGTTAGGAGGAACGTACGAAGACCAGATGGACACCTTCTTCGACCTGACAATCCTGATGGTCCTGATCATCATTTTGGTATTTATCGTAATGGCCGCTCAGTTCGAATCACTGACAGACCCGTTCGTAATCATGTTCTCCATCCCCTTCGCCTTCACCGGCATAATCTTAGGGCTGGCAATCACGCAGACTCCATTGGGCGTTATGGCATTGATCGGCCTGATTATGCTGATGGGTATCGTTGTTAAGAACGGTATCGTACTGATCGACTACACGATCCTTTGCAGGGAAAGAGGAATGGGAATCCTGACCGCAGTAGTGACAGCCGGAAAATCCCGCCTTCGCCCGGTATTGATGACCACCCTGACGACCGTATTGGGTATGATCCCGATGGCAGTCGGAACAGGCGAAGGTTCGGAAATGTGGCGTTCGATGGGTATGACGGTTGCATGGGGACTTTCGGTGTCAACATTGATCACCCTGGTTATCGTACCGGTCGTATACTGTGTATTTGCCGGAAACGGAGTCCGGCGCAGACATCGCAAGATGGCAAGAAATGGAATATCTTCTAAAAAAGAATAAATAATAATTAGGAATAAGTTAATATGAAAGCTATATTTGTATCATTTAATCAAGCATATTACGAAATGATCCTGAATGCGATGGACCGGAACAACATCCGGGGCTTCACATACTGGGACGAAGTACAAGGACGTGGAAGTAAGACCGGCGAGCCGCACTATGGGAGTCACGCTTGGCCGACACTGAATTCGGCAATCCTGGCAATGGTTGATGACGAAAAAGTCGACCATTTCCTGGAGATACTTCATCAGATGGATCAGAAGACGGAAGCACAAGGGTTACGTGCTTTCGTCTGGAACATCGAAAAAACAATTTAAGAATATAATGAACGATCTTTTTAACATTCTCATTTTCAGTAAAGACTATAATCAGGGAGCGATCATCCAGGACTATATAAAAGCTACCGGATACAACTCACAAGTATTCGATCAGGAAAAGGCGGCATATGAGGGTCTCCTTTCCGGAAATTTCACATTCTGTATTATCGACCACGATATAGACACGAATGAAACACGGACATTGGCTGCCATGATCAAAAGTTCGGAAAATATCATACCAGTCGTTTTCCTATGCGAACATCCGACGAGAGAAGAAATAGCACTACTGTTTTCATTCCATGCGGACGATGTGATACGCAAACCTATTGACGCTGATATCTTACAGGCTCGGATTAAGGCGATACAAAGCCGTTACCGACCTCAGCACAAGAAGGAGGCCAGGGTCTATCTTTTCGGGAAATTCAAATTCGACTTGCCCAAACAGCTCTTGTCCATAGAAGGCAAAACGACCAAGCTGACGACCAAAGAGGCTGATTTGCTCACATTGTTGTGCCAACACGCAAACAATATGGTAGAGAGGATACACGCCCTGCAAGTCATATGGAAAAGCGATAACTATTTCAGTGCCCGTAGCATGGATGTTTATATCACCAAATTACGCAAATTATTGCAGGATGATCCTACTATCAAAATTATAAACATTCACGGAAGAGGTTATAAATTATCAACGCGCGAAGATGACAATTGAACATTTCACCTTATTTCTAATCGTAATGGCAGCTATCGCCGCCATTGTTTTCATAGCCCTTTACTTCGTTGAAGCCGGTTATGGAATGCTGTTCGATAAAAAATGGGGATTTCCGATACCGAACAAGATCGCTTGGATTTGTATGGAAGCTCCGGTTTTTATCGTCATGTTTTTGTTATGGAACGGATCGGAACGGCAGTTCGAGGCAGTACCGTTCCTGATATTTTTATTCTTCGAACTGCATTATTTCCAACGGTCTTTTATTTTTCCTTTGCTGATAAAAGGCAAAAGCAAAATGCCGGCAGGCATCATGCTTATGGGAATCACCTTTAACCTCTTGAACGGCTATATGCAGGGAGAATGGATTTTCCATCTGGCACCGCAGGATATGTATACGGAAAGTTGGTTATACAGCCCTCAATTTATCACCGGGACCATCTTATTTTTCACCGGCATGGCAATTAATATCCAATCGGACCATATTGTCCGCCATCTCAGAAAGCCTGGCGACACGAATCATTATCTACCCCGAAAAGGCCTGTTCCGATATGTGACATCAGCTAACTACTTCGGGGAGATTGTGGAATGGTGCGGATTTGCAATCCTGACCTGGAGCGCAAGCGGAGCTGTTTTCGCTTGGTGGACATTTGCAAACCTTGTACCTCGCGCAAATACCATCTACCATAAATACAAAGCGATGTTTGGCAACGAACTGGGAAACCGGAAACGGGTTATTCCTTTTATATATTGAATGACTAACTCATATGGATATGGAAAAAGAATCTGTACTGTTCACTCCCGGTAAAATCGGGCCGTTGACCCTGAGAAACCGGACGATACGGGCAGCTGCATTTGAAAGCATGTGCCCGGGAAACGCGCCTTCCGACATGTTGTACGATTACCATAAATCGGTTGCCGTCGGCGGGATCGGTATGACGACTTTGGCCTATGCGGCTGTTACGCAAAGCGGACTTTCTTTCGAACGTCAGCTCTGGATGCGCCCGGATATCATCCCCGGATTAAAACGTATCACTGATGCCATCCACAAAGAAGGAGCAGCCGCCTCCGTACAACTTGGACATTGCGGGAACATGTCCCACAAAAATATCTGCGGATGCAGGCCTATCTCCGCATCCGGCGGTTTCAATATCTATTCCCCCACTCTTGTCCGGGGAATGAAACCTTCCGAAATCACAGCGATGGCAAAAGCGTTCGGACAAGCAGTTCATCTGGCACGCGAAGCCGGAATGGATGCTGTGGAAATACACGCCGGTCACGGTTATCTGATCAGCCAGTTCCTTTCTCCTTATACCAACCACCGGAAAGATGAATATGGCGGCAGCTTGCACAACCGGATGCGTTTTATGAAAATGTGCATGGACGAAGTGATGAAAGCAGCCGGACAGGATATGGCAGTACTGGTAAAGATGAATATGCGCGACGGCTTCAAAGGAGGAATGGAGCTGGATGAGACACTCGAGGTGGCCCGTACCTTGCAGGACGAATGTGGAGCACATGCTTTGATACTTAGCGGTGGCTTCGTCAGCCGTGCTCCGATGTACGTGATGCGGGGGTCCATGCCGATTCATACGATGACGCATTATATGCCTTTCGGTTGGTTACCGCTTGGAGTCAAAATGGCCGGACGGTTCATGATCCCGTCTGAACCATTCAAAGAGGCTTACTTCCTGGAAGATGCTCTGAAGTTCAGGGCGGCGTTGAAAATGCCGCTTGTCTATGTAGGCGGTCTGACCTCACGCGAGAAGATAGACGAAGTCTTGAACGACGGTTTCGAATTCGTGAGTATGGCGCGGGCCTTGCTCAACGATCCGTCATTCGTAAACAAGATGAAGGAAGACGAACATGCCCGTTGCGACTGCGGACATAGCAACTATTGTATCGCTCGCATGTACTCCATCGAAATGGCATGCCATAAACATATTCAGAACTTGCCTAAAAGCATTATTAAAGAAATAGAGAAATTAGAATACAAGTAATGGAAAAAGGATTAGCCATCATAACCGGTGCTGACGGAGGCATGGGACAAGTAATCACGGCAGCCCTCGCAAAAGAAGGCTATCCGGTGATTATGGCTTGCCTCGATCCGAAAAAAGCCGTCCCCGTATGCACCCGGATCCAGCAAGAAACCGGTAACACTCAGATCGAAGTGCGGGAAATCAATCTCGCTTCCCTCTCATCCGTAAACAATTTCACCGGTCAATTATTAAAAGAAGGACGTCCCGTCAGCCTCCTGATGAACAATGCCGGAATCCTGACGACTCCGGTACGCAAAACTGAAGATGGGTTGGAAACAATCGTAAGCGTCAATTATGTGGCACCCTACATGCTCACCCGCCAGTTATTACCCTTGATGCAACCGGGATGCCGCATTGTAAACACAGTATCCTGCACGTATGCTATCGGCCGGATCGAACCGGACTTCTTTGAAAAAGGGAAGAACGGACGCTTTTTCCGCATTCCGGTCTATGGGAATACCAAGCTGGCCTTGCTTCTGTTCACACAGGAACTTGCCAAGCGGATTCAGGACAAGGGCATCACCATAAATGCATCAGACCCAGGAATTGTCAGTACAAACATGATCACGATGCAAGCCTGGTTCGACCCACTTACCGACATCCTGTTCCGCCCCTTTATCAAAACACCGGCCCAAGGTGCGGCAACCGCCATCCACCTGGCTCTTTCGAATGAGGCGAAAGATAAAAACGGTTGTTGTTATGCCAATTGTAAAAAGAGGAATGTGTCGGAACGCATCCGGCATCATACACAGCAAAAACAACTTTGGGACGATACGGAAATCTTGCTCCGGCAAAAAGGAATCCGGTTCTGAACCGGCATGCACTTTTAGTTTCATACCGATGAAACTCCTATTCCATGCCTATGAAACTACCGTTCCATGCCGAGGGAATTTCAGTTTCATACCTATGAAACTGAAAATTCATGCAGACAAGATTTTGCAGATATAAATATAAATCGTACCTTTGCACCGCTTTTAACCCCCGTACGTGTGATGGGAAATTAGAAAGCATAAACATCTAATTTTGAGTAACACAAAAATTAAAACAAAATGAAGACATTTCAATTAGAAGGAAAGTCAAGAGAAGTAGCCGCTACTTCTGCAGACCAGAAGAGAGCTTTGAAGGCTATGCGTAAAAACAACGAAATTCCTGCTGTACTGTACGGCGGCGAAAAAGTATCTCATTTCACTATCACGAAAGACAGCGTCCGTAACTTGGTTTACAGCCCTGAAATCTTTGTTGTAGAATTGGCTATCGACGGCAAGAAGACAATGGCTATCGTTAAAGATATCCAGTTCCAACCTGTAACCGACGCTATCCTGCACATGGACTTTTTGGAAGTATCAGATAACAAACCGGTAGTAATGGAAGTTCCGGTTGTTCTGGAAGGTCACGCCGAAGGTGTTAAAGCCGGTGGTAAATTGAACTTGCAGATGAGAAAGCTGAAAGTAAAAGCCCTTTACACAGCAATTCCTGAGAAATTGTTTATCAATGTCGATCACCTGGGATTAGGCAAGACTATGCAGGTTGGCGCATTACACTTCGAAGGTCTTGAACTGATGAACGCTAAGAACGCTGTTGTTTGCGCCGTTCAGTTGACTCGTGCCGCTCGTGGTGCTCAGGCTAAGGCATAATAAAATTATTATTCCTAAATAATGTAAGGGGAGAATATTCAGCAGAGTATTCTTCCCTTTGTTATTACTAAAAACAACATGACAATGAAATATCTGATAACAGGACTTGGAAATATCGGCTCCGAATATTTAGGGACCCGTCATAACATCGGATTCCGCGTTGTAAATGCATTGGCTGAAGATGCCGGCGTCCCTTTCACAGAAGAACGTTATGGTGCAATCGCACGGATGCGTGTCAAGAACTGTGAGCTGATCGTACTGAAGCCTAACACATTCATGAACCTGAACGGCAATGCTGTCCGCTACTGGTTGCAGAAAGAAAATATTCCGGTAGAGAATTTGTTAGTCGTAGTGGACGATCTGGCACTCCCGTTCGGGACACTCCGCCTGAAGCCGAAAGGCAGTGATGCAGGACACAACGGATTGAAAAACATCCAACAGCTGTTAGGCACACAAGAATACAGCCGCCTTCGTTTCGGTATCGGCAGTGATTTCCCGCGTGGAGGACAAATCAACTATGTACTTGGCAAGTTTCCTCCGGAAGAACTCCAGGAGATGCCGGATAAGATGAAACGGGCGGTAGAAATCATCAAAAGCTTCTGCCTGGCCGGTATACAGAATACGATGAATCAATTTAATAATAAATAAATTGACAATTAAATCCATGAACGAAGTCCGTATAGACAAATGGATGTGGGCCACCCGCATATTCAAGACACGTACCATAGCAGCCGAGGCTTGCAAGAAAAACAGGGTGATGATAAACGGAGTCAATGTAAAACCTTCCCGTATGATCAAAGTCGGAGAAGTGATTCAGGTACGCAAGCCACCTATCACCTTTTCCTTCAAGGTACTCGATTTAACAGAACGTCGTATGGGAGCAAAACTGGTACCCGATTATCTGGAAAACGTCACAACTCCCGACCAATACGAAATATTGGAAATGAACCGCATATCCGGATTCGTAGACCGTGCACGTGGTTTAGGCCGTCCGACCAAAAAAGACCGTCGCGAACTGGAACAGTTTACCGATCCAGGGATGATGAACGATGGATTCGATTTCGAGTTTGACTTCGAGGACCCGGAAGACGAAGATTAAGCCCGTTTTTCACAGCAAGGGTTGTAGCTCCTTTTCAAAGATCTGTCTGCTGATTATACGATAATGCGGCGAATAGGATTCTTCGAAAACCTTGCTGTGATGTCCCACATATTCTCCCCGGTCCAGACGGTCTTCTATTTCTTTGCAATCGGCATCGTAATCCGGCAAAGAAAGTTCCATAGAACGGATAATAGACTCAATCCGCTGCCATTCTTTTTGCCAATTGGCAACTGTAACAGGTCGGACACCATTCACACTCCGGACAAACGCATCAAAGAATGTATTATAAGAGATTCGGCCGCTCTTGATGACCGAGAGGTTTACCCGAAGAAAGTTACCTTCCCACCCAGTCGGCTCCGCGATCTCTCCGGTACACTCCGTATAAGAGGCCAGTTCGCGACGCAAATAGTTACCGGCAGCCGTCGTATCGCTGATGATATGTCCGGGACCGAATTTATCCTGAAAGAAATTTTTGTATAAGTCTTTCAAGGTTGACTTCGGATAGTTTTGCATCTGCCGGGAAACAGCTTCACGCACCGCTTTTTCGAAATCCTTCTTTTCTGTCGCCAAAAGACAGAGACAGAAAAGAAGGAACAAAGTCAGAAAACCGTACTTCCGCATCGTTTATTTGATTACTTCTTTTAGTTTTTTATGCAAATCCTCGCCAGTAATGTTTTTAGCAACAATCACTCCATCCGGATCTAACAGGACATTGGCCGGAATACCACGAACCCCGTAAAGAGCCGGAATTTCCGAATCCCAATATTTCAAATCGGAAAGATGTGTCCAGGCCAGATTATCGTCGGTAATTGCTTTCAGCCACTTACTTTTATCCTTATCCAGAGAAATCCCCACAATCGTGAAGTTTTTATCTTTATATTCATTAAACGCCTTTACTACATTCGGATTCTCGCGACGACAAGGAGGACACCAGGAAGCCCAGAAATCCAACAGCACATATTTACCTCTGAAATCAGAAAGCGAAACAGATACTCCCGCTGTATCAGGTAATGAAAATTCAGGAGCTACCTTCCCTATCTGCACATTTTCCAGCTGCTTGATAATACCATCCAAATCTTTTACATACGGACAACCGGCCAGTTCGGGAGAAATCTTGGCACGAGTTGCTTTCAGTTCATCCAGCGGCAATTGGTAAGTGAAGTAACGATACAGGTAAAAAGCGGCGACAGGCGAAGCCGGGTACTTAGTGATCAGACTGTCTATGTCATACCCTTCTTCAAAAACCTTTTCGGCATTCTCCTGAAAGATCGTATTGACAGGAGAGTTCCGGACCGTAATCGTTTCGCCGTCATTACTTATCCGCACATCCATATTCGTATTTTCGACAAAGAACTGAACCGGATAATTCATGTCTTCTGTTGCCAGACCAAACAATAAAGGCTGATCCACTTCTCCCTTAAAAGTAAACTTTCCCTCTTTTAATTCTGCCGTATCGATATCAAAAAACATCTTATTCCGGAAGGACTTAAGATAAACTTTCCCATCCGTTCTGCCAGTCACTTCTCCATTTATTACATAACCTTTCGGTGTTTCCTGGCAACTCGCCAACGTCAAGGCCACCAGGACTGTCGCTACTAATCGTTTCATTTCTATCTGTTTTGTTTATTATTTATCTCAGGGTGATGATATCGCCCTTTTTTCAGCGTTCCCTTCCCATATTCGATCGCACGAACCGGACAGCGATGAATGCAAGCGACACACTGCACACAGGTATTCGCCCAAACAGGCTTCCCTCCCTGCAGACTGATCGTTCCGGTCGGACAAATCCGTTCACATAACCCACAGGAAATACAGGCATCCGTTACCCGGAAAGAATTACTTCCGATGGCCAGATGTGCGAAAAGAGGATAAATCCAGTAACTTTTCAAACCGGGCATACTCCCTGTTTGATACAAAGTATTCTGCTGATGTTCCCGGATTACTCTGATAATCTCAGCGACACGTGCCGGGGCATCTTGCAATTTCCGTTCCTCTACATCCTTGCCGTCTACATCGAAACCAGGCAGCAAGATATAATTATTCGGCATAATAACAGAGTATGCTGCCGTAAGTGATATAGCTCTTTTTCCTAACGCTTTCCCGATCAGCCGATCCGTATATCCACATTCATCTCCACAGGTAGAAACAGAATAGACCGGTTGCCCGGTATATCCGGTTAAAGTCAGACGGGAGATAAAGCGGATAACAAGCACCGCCGGTCCCCAGGAATGCACGGGATAGACAAACAAAATCTTTTCATCCGGACGAACCGGATAAATCAAATCTTTCTCTTCCTTATGCAATTCATCTGCAATTGAGATCAACGGTTCTCCCAACGTTTCACTCAACGTCTTTGCCACCCAAAGGGAGTTCCCTGTTCCGGTAAAGTAAAATATCATATTCCTATTCGTTATTTGAAGCACAAAAGTAGGTATAATTCAAGAAAATGACAAAAAGGGAAGGCTTGTCTAAGAAATTCTCTTAGCGCTGCTCTACATTCCCCCCTGATTCATTTGGAACACGACTTTTTTATATCTTAATTTGCATTACCATAAAAAACACACTATATGAAACGAGCTTTACTTATCTGGGCAGCGATGGCTTGCATGGCTGTTCATTCGGTTCCGGCACAGGACGCTACGGTAAATAAAATCATCGAAATCGGTCAAACGGATAATCAGGTGATGGATCATTTAGATGTACTCACCAACCGCATCGGCGGCCGCGTGATCGGCTCGAACGCATACGACAATGCAGTCGATTGGGTGTCTTCCAAGTTTAAGGAATGGGGATTGGAAGTTGAACTGCAAGAGGCCGGTACGCTACCGGTCGGCTTCAACCGGGGGCCGTGGTTCGGCAAGCTATTAGGAGAGAACGGGATGGAACTACACTTCGTCACTCCCTCCTACACTGCCGGGACAAAGGGGGTTCAACGTGGACACGTCTTACAAGAACCGCTTACCCAAAGCGAATTCGACCGTATAAAAGGACAACTCAAAGGGGCTTGGGTGCTGATCAACGGAAAGAATGTCGGCTGGCCGGTCGACCGTTCCGCTAAAGGCGATTCCATACGCGCCACCATCATTGCCGAAAACAATGAAATGGCCCAAAAGAACTACCAGATCATGGAGGATAACTGGCGCAACAATACCGACAACCCGCTGCTGCCATTGAAAGAGGATGTCCCGGCCTTGTTCTACAAACAGATGTGCGAAGCCGGTGTATTAGGCTTTATCCAGTCGGCGACAGTTCCGCTCAGAGCGCTCTATGACAGGACAATCATGAACGACCCGACTTTCACCTTCGACAATCTGCCGGACGTCTGCGACATCAAGTTGGACGAGCGCCAATATGCGATCATCAAGCAGATGGTAAAGGAACGCCGTACCTTCTTCCTTGAATTCGATATCCGCAACCATTTCCGTATGGGGCCGGTGAAATACTATAATGTGATCGGTAAAATCAAAGGCACCCAATACCCGGACGAGTATGTGATGGCAAGCGGCCATCTGGATGCGTTCGACGTGGCGACGGGTGGTGTGGACTGCGGTTCCGGCATCACTCCGGTAATGGAAGCGGCCCGCATGATCATGAAATCCGGTGCGAAGCCTAAACGGACGATGTTATTCTGTGCTTTTGCTGGCGAAGAATTCGGATTGTTAGGTTCTACAGCCTGGGTGAAAGCCAATAAAGATAAGTTAGATAAAATCTCCAACTTGTTCAACCGCGACGGAGGCCCGACACCTCCCGTCGGACTCAATGTTCCGAAAGCGATGTATCAGGACTTCGTGAAGATATGCGCGCCCGTCAAGAAGATCCGCCTCGACTATCCGTTCGAAGTGAAAGAAGCCGGCCCGTTCACTAAACCTGCCAAACCTGCCGGTACGGATGCATCCGTTTTTGCTGTCGAAGCAGTCCCGGCCATCGCCTTCAACGAAAAGGACATCAAAGGATACAACTTCAACTACGGTGAGATCTGGCACACCGAACGCGACACTTATAGCAAAAGCATCCCGGAATATCAGGAGCATGCCGCCACCGTAATCGCGATCGTGACGTTAGGAGTGGCCAACCTGGATCATTTGCTGTCGAGGGAAGGCTTGTACAAATAGTTACTTTCGCTTAATCCGAAAGTAACCGATATTTTTTGTACCTTTGCACACTCATAAGCAAATTAATAGGTATAGAAGATATGATAACGGTTAACAATCTGGACGTACAGTTCGGAAAACGTATCCTGTTCCAGGATGTCAATATGAAGTTTACACCGGGCAATTGCTACGGTATCATCGGAGCTAACGGCGCCGGCAAATCAACATTCCTCCGTGTTATCAGCAAGCAGCTGGACCCTACACGAGGAACGGTATCTTTAGGACCGGGTGAACGTCTTTCCGTATTGAGCCAGGACCACTTCGCATTCGACGAATATACCGTAATGGACACGGTGTTGATGGGACACACCACCCTTTGGGAGGTGATGAGCGAGAAAAACGCCTTGTATGCAAAGCCTGATTTCAGCGATGCCGACGGTATCCGCGTATCGGAACTGGAAGAAAAATTCGCCGAAATGGAAGGCTGGAATGCCGAAAGCGATGCGGCCGCCCTATTGAGTGGCTTGGGTATCACGGAAGAATTCCACTACACGCTGATGAAGGACATGAGCGGTAAGCAGAAAGTACGTGTCCTGCTGGCACGCGCCCTCTTCGGACAACCCGACAACCTGTTGCTGGACGAGCCGACCAACGACCTCGACCTTGAAACCGTTATGTGGCTTGAAAACTACCTGGCAAACTTCGAGCACACAGTGTTGGTTGTCAGCCACGACCGCCACTTCCTCGACTCTGTTTGTACCCATACGGTAGATATCGACTTCGGCAAACTGCAAATGTTCGCCGGAAACTACAGCTTCTGGTACGAATCCAGCCAGTTAGCACTTCGCCAGCAGCAGAACCAGAATAAGAAAGCGGAAGAGAAAAAGAAAGAATTGGAAGAGTTCATCCGTCGTTTCAGTGCCAACGTAGCGAAGTCCAAACAGACGACCAGTCGCAAAAAGATGTTGGAGAAACTAAACATCGAAGAAATCAAGCCGTCTTCACGACGCTATCCGGGTATCCTGTTCACACCCAACCGCGAACCGGGCAACCAGATATTGGAAGTAAAGGGGCTGACAAAGTCCATCGACGGCAAAGTCCTGTTCCAGGATTTGAACTTCAATGTGGAAAAAGACGACAAGATCGTATTCATCAGTCACGACCCGCGTGCGATGACCGCCCTTTTCCAGATCATCAACGGAGAAGAAAAGGCCGATGCCGGAACGTATCAGTGGGGACAAACCATCACGACGACCTATTTGCCACTCGACAACTCCAAATATTTCAATTCGGATTACAACCTGATCGACTGGCTGAGCCAGTTCTCACCCGACACCAACGAAGTCTTCCTGAAAGGCTTCCTCGGACGTATGCTGTTTTCCGGCGAAGAGCTGTTGAAAAAAGTAGGGGTACTTTCCGGAGGTGAGAAGATGCGTTGTATGATCTCCCGCATGATGTTGACAGATGCCAACTGCATCATCCTCGACACGCCGACCAACCACCTGGACTTGGAATCCATCCAGGCATTCAACAACACGTTACAGTCATTCAAAGGAAACGTCTTGTTCTCCAGCCATGACCACGAGTTCATTCAAACGGTTGCCAACCGCATCATTGAGCTGACTCCGAATGGTATCATCGATCGTATAATGGAATACGACGATTATATTACTGATCCGAAGGTTGCCGAGCTGAGAGAAAAGCTTTATAAATAATGTAATGAAGAAAAGAATTCTCTTCCTCCTTGCCCTATTTTTCATCTGGTTGCCACTTTTGGCGGTCCAGAAGCCAGTGTTTCTGCTGTACCACCATGCCTTAGCGAGCGGATGCTCGCTAAGCGATTACCTTAAGGTAATTACACACGGGTTGCTGTTGGACTGTACGATGGCCGGCTATCTGACGGCATTGCCTTTGCTGATGACACTCGTTTCGATATGGTTGCCGGGGACTTTTTATAAGAAGCTGCTAAAAGGATATTTCGGGATCATGGCGGTATTGATCGCGGCGATCTTCTCTGTAGATGTGGCTTTATACGGCTATTGGGGGTTCAGGCTGGATGCAACTCTTTTCTTCTATCTTCAATCGCCCAAAGATGCAATGGCAAGCGTACCGCTGGGACAGTTCTTTGCTCAATTGGGGATGTTCGTCGTATATGCTTCCGGGATATATTGGGTGTTGAAGAAGTGTATCGTTCCACTCTTCCCTGAAACACAGGTACGGAAACGACTGAGCGGCAGTCTTGTTATCCTATTATCGGGAGGAATACTCTTTATTCCAATACGGGGAGGCGTAACAACTTCGACGGCCAACGTTGGAATGGTGTATTTCAGCCAGAACCAGTTCCTCAACCATTCGGCCATCAATCCTTGTTTCAGCCTGATCGCTTCGCTTAGCAAGCAACAGGATTTTGCGGCACAGTTCAATTTCTTCCCGGAAGAGGAAAGGAAGGAAGTGATGGAAACCTTGTCTTCGTCCCCCCGTACCGGGTACGGAAACGAGGAAGACTCCATGAAACCGCAGACCCTTCTCAATACCTCTCGGCCGAATATATTGATTATCCTGATGGAAAGTTTCTCGGCAAACGCGGTCGGAGCTGTCGGTGGAGATTCCGTCATTACGCCTAACCTGAACCGGTTAAGTCGGGAAGGAGTGCTTTTTACGAATATGTATGCCAATTCATTCCGAACAGACAGAGGAATCGTTTCAGTGTTAAACGGGTACCTGGCACAGCCTACCACTTCCATTATGAAGTATCCGGCAAAAAGTCAAACGCTCCCCTCTATCGCCAAGAGCCTGACAAACGAAGGATATATTGCCAATATGCTTTATGGCGGAGACATCAACTTCACCAATATGCAGAGTTATTTCTTCGGCTCCGGTTATAGCCGGATCACGGCAGACCGTGATTTTCCGATCACCAGCCGCCTGAGTAAATGGGGAGCGAACGACGATATTACATTCCGCTACCTGTACGAAGACATCAAAAGCCGGGACAACCAAGCCCCCTGGCTGACTACTTTCCTGACGTTAAGTAGCCATGAGCCGTTTGAAGTTCCTTATCACCGATTGGATGAAATGGGACTATATCCGAACTCGGTTGCTTTCACGGACAGTTGTATCGGCCACTTCATAGAAAAATTGAAAGAGCTGCCTGTGTGGAAGAATACGCTGGTTATTTTCGTTTCCGACCACGGATATCCTTATCCGAAAGATGTGACGGGCTATGAGCCCCGCCGCTATCATATCCCGATGCTCTGGATCGGAGGTGCGGTGAAAGAACCCGTCGTGATTGACAAACTTGCCAACCAGACGGATCTTGCCGCCACTTTGTTGAACCAGTTAGGGATCGATCACGACGCTTTTACTTTCAGCCGGAACATCCTAAGTCCCGATTACCCGGAATATGCTTTCTATACTTATTCCAACGGGTTCGGATTTATTGACAGTACAGGTATCTCCGTCTATGACAACGAAGGGAAAAAAACTCTGATCGAAACACCCCGCGAAGGCAGTGACCTACGACTTCGCAAGGGAAAGGCACTCCTTCAAACCTTGTATGACGATTTAGGGAACCGATAACCTTCCCTGTCGGAAGGTGTGTCAATTACTCCTCTTGCTTCTCTTCCGTCAACAGTCTGCCATCATCATCCCAGGTACGCCAAATACCGCTTTTCTTTCCTTTGGTATAGAACATCTCGAAACGGAGGACGCCTTTGTCGTTCCATACCCGCCAAGGGCCGTCCTTCTGCCCCTCTTTATAGGAAGCGATACCGGTCAGTTGTCCGGCTTCGTTATACGTGCGCCACTCTCCATGGAAAATACCGTGATAGTAAGAACGGACTTCCGCGATCTTACCGTCGGGATAATAAATCACATACGTTCCTTCGGGGCGACCGTCTTTGAGGAAAAGTTCCATCTTCAACATACCGTCGTCATAAAACTCGGTATAACGGCCAGTGTAAGGAGTCGTTTGAGACTCATCCGTATAATACTGGCCTTCGCTAAGGAACAAGTCCTGCGCCTGGATCGCCAGGGCAGAACTTGCCAATAATGTCGATGTCAATAATAATCTCTTTATCATCTTTTTTAATATTCAGTGTTCTGCGGGTCCCAGTTTGTCCAACCGGCTGTCCAATCGCTCGTACCGTCAAAAGCCCCTTTGTAGGTTACTTTCTCGAAGAAGTTGTTGTTCAGGACTTCGTCGATAAATTCAGCTCCCTGTACAGCAGAAGCGATGACGGAAGAATAGTCACCGTCTTTTGAGATAATCTCGTTGGTCGTTGCCAAAGTCGTATTGTTGCCAGCTCGGTTGAAGAAATTCTCGCTTACTTTTTCATCATCATAGAAATTCTTCCACATACCGGCGAAAATAACGTTCTTCACAGCGATACCGTCGTTTGCCGTACCTTTCTTATCCGTTGCACGAAGTCCGTAAGGCCATCCTGTGAATACGGAATTGTAGACGTTCAGGCTCGAATTACGGCGCAGGTGCATAGCAGCCTGGAATTTACCACCCTTGGCACCATTGGCGGCATCGGCAGTCTTTGCCTCTACCTCTGCCTGTGTCATATCAGATACTTTTCCATAGAACGGACCGATCAAGGTTACATTTGAGAAGATCGGCTTCGTCAGCGGAGTGTTGGAGGAGCCGCTTGCATCATTATCGGATTCGAAGCCGTTAGAGTCGGAAGTATCAGCGATATCCTTGTCACGTACGCTCAACAGGAACTGCAAGTTACCGGTATAGCCATAATCGGTGTCAAAATCATCGTCCCAGCCTTTGTAAGCCACCAAGTGCTTGGCATTGACCGTCCCACCGAACCATTCATACGAATCGTCATTGGAATAAGACACCTGTACGAACTCCACTTCCGTACCGCTACCTACCCCTCCGAATGTCAAACCGTTGATCTCCTTGTCCGGCTCCAAAGGATAACCGGCAAATTCGATGCGGACATATTTTAGCTTACCGGAACTCTCACCGTTAAATTCATCGGAGGTCGTATTACCATATTCCGTTCCGGGTCCTCCTTCTATAACCGGTCTTTTTGTCTGGTTCACACGGGCGTTGCCACAGATAATCAAACCGCCCCAGTCACCAGTCACACGCTTGCCCGGCTCTTTATCGGAAGTAAAGACGATCGGTTTGTCGACTGTACCTTCAGCCATGATCTTTGCACCCGGTTCTATAATCAAAGAGGCAGCCTTTTCACCGGAAGAGACGGACACACCTTTGATAACCGTTCCGGCTTCGATTGTCAACGTAGCCCCCGGCTTTACATAAACAAAGCCTTTCAGATAGTTCTTATCAGCAGCATTCAGCGTAAGATCGGAAGTAATTTCGCCTTCAAGGATCACCTCTTTGGAAGAGGGGGCACTATTGGAAACAGTCACGGCGCAAGTAGCCGTCTTCTCACCATCCTTAGTCGTAGCAGTGATCGTGGCAGTACCCTCGGCAACCCCAGTCACCTTACCGGCATCTACCGTTGCCACCTTTTCATCAGAGGAACTCCATGTTATCGTTTTGTCCGTTGCATCTTCCGGAGTAATCGTGGCGGACAATGTCACCGACTCGCCCACCTTGACAGTTGCAGTCGCAGGACTTACGGCAACAGCCGACACGGCTATGGTGCCAACGGGCTTGTCGTCTTCGCTACAAGACACCGTTCCAAACATAACGGCCAATGCACATACAGAGGCCCAACCTTTCAATAGAAATCTGTTCATAATAATCACATTTTGTTTGTAATAGAGATATATTCCAATTCACTTTAAAACTTGAGGGAGACGCCGACGTTAATATCCACTCCTGGACGGTAGCTGCGCACCAACTGTTCCCGTTCACGCTTGCCCCCGTTCTCATCCGCCAGCTTCACGAACTGCTTGTATTCGATTTTAGAATTCAGCATATCCTGGATTCCCGCTTTGATCTCGACCACCTTGCCTATCTTCTTCGAGAAGGTCAGGTCCAGAGAGTTACGAGGCATCTCGTATATGTCGGGAATATCTTCATTCTGGTTCTGCATCGGAACACCGACCGATTCGATACGCTTCCCTATACGGTTATAAAGAAGCGAGGCTGAGATTCCCTTGTCGTCGTGCTGATAAAACAGGCCGGCATTCACCAAGTAAGGAGATTGTCCAGCCAACGGCCGGTCACGTTCGGGTGCTCCTTCCTCAAAGCGGACACGGCTATGGATATAGGCGGCATTGCAAACCAAGCTCAACCCTCTCAGTCCGATGAAGTCGAGGCTTTTCTTCACATCCAACTCAATACCGAACGTCTCGGCATTCTTCGCATTGTGGTAGGTATATTGCAGACCGGAACCCGCCTCGTTATAGGTTTCCTCGATCGGGTCCTTGAACCGCTTGTAAAAAGCCCCGACCGTTATCATCTCGCCGGATGCCGGATAGAACTCATAACGCACATCCAAGTTGTCCGCATACGCATTTTTCAATCCGGTATTACCGACGATATTCGCATCTCGTTCGAAGTTGAAATACACATACGGCACCACCTCGCGGAACTCCGGCCGGTTGACCGAGCGACCGTAAGCGGCACGCACAAGATGTTTCGCAGACAGGTTGTAGGAGACATTGACGGAAGGAAAGAAATCGGCCGTCCGGTTATCCAAATGGACAGGAGTCGTACCGTCCGAACTGTAGCCATCCATTTTCAGGTTATAGTATTCCATGCGGACACCGATATTTGCATTCAACGCCTCCCCATAGTTCAGTTTGGCAGAAACATAAGCAGCTCCCAGGATATTTTCGGAAGTATAAGAGTCGCTGTTCGTCGTCGTCTCACGCATCCATATCCGGTCTGCCGAAATGTTTTCATCACTGAACAATCCCGTATAATCCCAGTCAGCATACCGGTCATACCCTTTTCCCAAGAGGTTGTAGCCAAACCGGCGGGCATCGAACGTACGGCTCTTGTATTCTCCATAGACACCACCGTTAAGAACAGGGGCGAACTTGTCGGAGACAGTGAACTTATGTTCATAATTGGCGGCAAGCGAGACACTATGGTCTTTCAGATCCTGATAATAACGCATCGGGTCGGAGACGTAATAGTTCGGCAAGTCCGTCTTCGCCTCGTCAAGGATGGAGTTCACGATCTTACGGTCCGGCTCCCGATAAGACGCAAAGGCATAGCCCGCGGTCCAGTCCACTTTGCCAGTATTCTCCTGCAACGTATGCGTACCGCCGAGCTGTCCTGAGTAGGTAGTACGTCCGGTATAAAGGGATTCCCATTTGCGGATCGCCTTGTCGGAATAGTAGTTCATTCCTTCCCGTTGTGTCAAGGCGGAAACACCACGCTGGCTGAAGAAGTTACGGAACTCGTACTTATGGTTACCTTTCATAAACGACCAGTTGAACAAGGCTCCCAACTTGGAAATATTCTTATAGCGGACATCGTTGTACTCAAAACGTGGACGTGAGGCATCGTTCGCCACATCGTAGGCGATATAGTTGTTATTCACCGTCTCCGAATAGTCGTACCCCGTACTCCAATTCACATTTGTGATATTCCCGATTCTCCAGTCGCCTACATCGTACGAACGGTGCGAAGTGAGCGATATCTTTTGGTCCGGGACGGCCGTGAACCGATTGATTCCCCACCGCTGGTTGATCCGGCGTGTGAAGGCTGCGGCTTCCTCTGTCGAATAATCCCCTAAATGAGAAGGGAAAGAAGAGGGCAGACTCCGCAGTCCGGCTCCAAAACCGAGATAATCTTTCCAGCTCCCGTCTGTCAGCTGGAAACTCCGGAAAGTGGCATTCGTATTGAATCCCATCTGGTAAGAGACGTTGAAAGTATTCCCGTCCGGTATATTTTTGGTCATCACTTGTACGAAACCACCGGAGAAATCGGCCGGCAGTTCAGCAGACGGACTTTTGTAGACCATCATATTGTCAATCAGCGAAGAAGGAAGTACATCGAACGAGAACGCCCGGCTGTCCGTCTCGCTCGAAGGAGTAGTCGCCTTGTTCAGCCAGACATTATTATATCGTTGCGCCAGCCCTCGGACCACCACAAACCGGTCATCCACAATCGTAAGCCCCGGAATACGGCGCAACACCTCGGCGGCATCGCTATCCTGTGTCTTGCCGATCTGCTGGGCTGAAATGCCGCTTACGACCGGCAGGCTGTTTCGTAGCGTATTGATAATGGCGGTTTCCGTCCCTAACTTCCGCTGTGCTACAACCACCACGTTCTGAAGTTGCAGGTCGGCATCCGACAGTTCGATCCTCAGCACTGATTCCTGGTGTGCTTTCACCACGACGTCTCGGATAGTTTCCGATTTATAAGAGACATAAGAAGCGACGACCGTATATTTTCCCGGTTTGACATTCTCTATACGGAAGTTCCCCTCCACATCGGCAATCGCTCCCACCGTAGTCCCTTCGATCACGACCGAAGCACCGATCAGTGCATCTTTAAATTTAGCATCCGACACCGTTCCGCAGATAACACCCGTCTGCGCCCAGGCAGACAGCGAAAGAAAACTTCCTAACAACAAAAGAAAGAACCTCTTCACATTTCCTGTTTCACACTTGTTTCCCATTCCTTACTACTTGTTACATTTATTTGCCGGCAAAAGTAGAAGGGGCGTATTGCAGGAAGATGTAAACAGGATTACATTGTAAAAACGATTATTACAATCCGTTTACAACTAAATATTTGTTACATTTGTGCCACAGATCATTAATATGGACACGAATTATTTAATATATGAAGGACATTAAAATCTATCCGAAAGATTGGTTGCAGTTGCACCCTTATAAGCAGTCAGATCCGACTGACCTCTATTATACTAATATTGCAAACCGTATTTACGGAATGTTGGAAGAGACGAATCTCGCCTATTCTTTCGAGAAGAACGAGGTGAAGCAGATCAGCATACGTATGGCCGCCTATTTCGAAGACGTGATTTCCGGCCTGAATATCTGGCGCTCGTTCATTACGGAGCACAAAGCCCTGTACGGCAAATACCTGCCGTTCTACACGCCTGATGATCATTATTATGATGACGAGGTCAACTACGAAGACATTCGGTTCCTGCTCTGGCATTACACACAGCAGTACCACGGCCTTGCCAACAGTACGTTCGTCGGTCCCGACAATGCGGCAAACGGCGAGACAGCCAGCCTGATCTATCAGATGTTCTGCGAAGAATGGACAACTGCCCCGGAGAACGAACGGATGCAACAGCTTTTTGCTCCGGAAACCCGCTATGAGGATAAAGACAAATACTTGAATTTGCTCTATTGGTTCCATTACCAATCTTACCTATTTACCGATTCACTACAGGAACTGACGGATACAGTCAAGGAATATTGGGAACAGGCGAAAGAGCAGAACGAGCAGTACATCATGGCCATCCATAAGGCTTTGGCACATATTTCCAAAAGTGCATTCCTGGCCTATACCTCCCCCAAATGGCTTTCGTTGATCCTTCCGGCAGACCATCCGGATCACAGCCTGTTCGTTAAAGAAGGTGAAGAGGCACAAGCGTTCACAGAACCAATGTCCGAAGAGAGCAAGAAAAAGCTGGCCGAGCATTTCGAAAAATTTACGGCAGCAGCAGATGGCAAAGCGCTCCTTTATTTCCAGAACAAGCAGGAATTTTTAGATTTCCTGACGAAGGCCGGTATCGAGATGGAAGGGGTGGAAGGCGATACTGCCTCCCGGAAATTTGCCGTTTATGCCACTCCGACAGAAGGTCTGCAAGTCCTGACCTCCGGCGTCAAGTATATCAAAGACGAAAACAATCCTTTCTACGATCAGAAAGAGGCGGAAGACCAAGGTATATCCTTCTTCATGATCCGGCAATGCAGACCGTATCTGCTGAGAATATTGGAAGAAAAAGGCATGTTAGCCGATGCACAAGCGAAGAGCCTGATCGGCGAGGAACGCAGCAAGGCGATCGTTCATGAGAACTGGGAGTTCTTGATGCGGTATTTCCTTCGGGAATATTGATTGTTACTTTTCTTTCAAGAGAAAAGTAACAATCAATATCGGTCAGCCGGATACCGAATCCCCAACTGCCTGCGTACCTCATCGATGATTTCCTGTGTGATCAGGGAATGTTCGTGACTGTTAATTCCAGACTGGCGTTTGCGGGACAGAACCAGATCGATAAACTCTGCCACCTCATAATAATATTCATCCTTGTCCGTCACGGCACTTATATCCTGATGTTCGGCAGAGGGACCTTTACCGGAAGCAGCTGCCAGACGAGGCGTATATTTCACCTCTCCGATTATATTGATCCGGTCGAGCGTTATGTTTCCCTCTTCCCCCTGTATCTCCGTGGGCAGGGAAGAATTAGCTATCTTAGAATAGAGGACGGTCGCATTCATCCCTTCGTATTCGAAATTGACAGCTCCCTGTCCATCCGCTCCGGACGAAAGGACAATCCCGGAAGCATCGATCTTTTTTGGGCGTCCGAACAAAACGACCATCGGATAAACGGTATAAATCCCGATATCCATCATCGCCCCGTTCGACAGTTCCGGTCTGAAGGCATTCAGTACGACTCCTTCCTTAAACTTATCATAGCGGGAAGAATACTGGCAATAGCAGGAAAAATAACGCCGTATCGTTCCCAAGCGTCCTAAGTTCTCCAGCACAGACCGGAAATTCGGGGTAAGGGTCGGTTTCATTGCCTCCATCAGCGTAACATCATATTCCTCCGAGGCAGCGACCATCTCCCTCACTTCCCGTGCATTCGAAGCGAAAGGTTTCTCACAGAGCACATGCTTTCCATGTTTCATACACAAAATACTCTGCTCCGCATGAAGGAAATTAGGCGATGCGATATACACGGCATCGATCAACGGACTTTCCGCCATCTCTTCCAGAGAGGTGAAAGTATAAGGTATCTGATGTTTGACGGCAAAAGCATCTGCCGTTTCCTGCTTGCGGGAATAAACAGCAACCAATTCAAAACGGTTATCCTGCCGCGCCCCGGCAATCACCCAGTCGGTTATAAAATTAGTTCCGACTACTCCAAAACGTACTTTTTCGGTATATTTTTCCATATATTCCATTTCTTGTCAACGTAATATTAATGTATCTCCCTCTATCGAAAGTTCGGGAACCTTGTCCGTAATACTCAAAGTCAGGCAATAGGGAACAGCCTCCTCGAGGTGGTTCGCTTTCAGACGTCCCATATGATCCGTCGTCTCCAGATAAGCAAACAGATCCTCCTTGTTACTCGTCCACATATCACGGGCAATCACGGCAGCATCACTGCCCATTTCATACAGGCCGGTATTCAGTAACACATCCGTCAAAGCTCCGCCAAAAAGCGTATCTTCTATATTCACCTTATCCTGCCATCCGGAACAGAGCACGACCACATCCCGCTTATGACGGACACAGTAACCGGCCACCGCCTGCAAATTAATGAAAGCTCCCGTTATCACCCGGAAAGCGGCTCTGGCGATCGTGATCGCACGCGTGCCGTTGGTCGTGGTGAACACAATATCTTTCCCAAACACCTTTTCCGACGTATAATCGAACGGGGAATTCCCGAAATCGGCAAACTCACATCGCTTCACATTCCGTTCCGCTCCGACCAGCCAACCTTTTGCCTTATATGCCTCGGCCTCTTCGACAGTTGCGACCGGGCGAATGCTACTAACTCCATTACTAAAAGCAGCGGCCATCGTCGTCGTCGCACGAAACACATCCACGACCACCACGATAGCTTCCGGATTATGATAGACCGGATATAATACCGGTGAAAAACAAACATCTATTTTCATATCAAACGATTATTATCCCTACAAAAATACGGGAGATTTTAAACATTTCCCCTATCAGCTTGTTCTTTTATTACATTTTTGAATAAACGTTTTAAACTAAGTCGTATGAAAAGAATTGTATCTATGATGGTGATCTTCACCCTTCTGTTGGGTGGCATGACCCATGTGCAGGCTCAAACAAGTAAAGCCGCAGAAAAAGCTGAAAAAAAGCAGGAAAGAAAAGAGAAAAAAGAAGAAAGGTTAGCTAAAGACGCCGTCATGGGCGAAGAAGCATTCAACAATGCCATGCAAGCTATCACAAACCAGTCGTTCGTACTCGAAGCCAACTCCGTACAACCGTTGAACGGACGTGTTTACTATGTAAACTCAAACACAAACTTCGTTTCATTGAACGACGGACAGGCTATGGTTCAGATCGCCTCCAACTCTCCTTACCCCGGTCCTAACGGATTAGGTGGTATCACCGTACAAGGTTCAGCATCCAATGTACAGGTTAAACAGGAAAACAACGGGAACGTGTATCTCTCCATGAGCGTACAGGGTATCTTTATCTCTGCAACCGTAAACCTGGTACTATACAGCGGAACCAACAATGCAATGGTTACCGTCGACCCGAACTTCTCAGGAAACGACCTGACAATGAACGGAACATTGCTTCCTTATTCTGACTCCAACGTTTTCCAAGGAACCACTTACTAATTCATATTATATATATTAAACAACGAAGAAGGGCGGCCCGATGATCGAGTCGCCCTCTCTTTTTTATGACAGTCCGGGTTACTTATCGAACCGGAACATATTGTACGAATGCTTCCATCGCTTCATAAGAAGCAAGACCTAACTGATGATACAGTTCGGCAGTAGCACGGTTACGGTCTTCGGCACGCTGCCAGAACAAGCGTTCGTCGTCTCCGAGGAACGGTGCGCTTTCAGCCTGCGACTGGTGTTTCAGGATCGCATTTCTCTTGTGCCGCAATTCTTCGGGAGAGATAGGAACAGCCATTTCCACATGGTCCATTTCCCATTCGGCCCAAGCTCCGCGATACATCCAGATACGGCAGTTCTTCAACCATTCTTCATCTTTCAGTTCGTCGATAGCCGCCAGAACAGCATTCAAACATACACGATGAGTGCCATGCGGGTCCGCAAGATCGCCAGCAACAAACATCTCATCAGGCTTCACATCCGTCAACAACTTCTTCACGATGGCAATATCCGCTTCGCTCAGGTCGTTCTTCTTCACCAACCCTGTTTCATAGAAAGGCAGGTCGAGGAAGTGGATATGGTCGTCACTCTTGATTCCGCTGTAACGGGCACCTGCACGGGCTTCTTCCCGACGGATCGTACCTTTCATAAAGAGTACATCGCGTTTTTCAGCTTCACCTTCCACCTTTTCATAACGGAGGAAATGGATGATTTCTTCAGCTTTCTTCTTAACCGTTTCGTCTTCGGTATATTTGGCACAAACGTCGCGCAGATATTCGCAATAGCGGATTACTTCTTCATCCCCTACGGCAATATTGCCAGAAGTTTCGTAAGCGACATGCACATCGTGATGCTGTTCACACAAACGGTGGAATGTACCGCCCATTGAGATTACATCGTCATCTGGATGCGGACTGAAGATAATGACTTTCTTCGGATACGGGGTTGCACGTTCGGGACGGTTTGAATCGTCCGCATTCGGCTTGCCTCCCGGCCATCCGGTAATCGTGTGCTGGATATCGTTGAATACTCTGATATTCACATTATAGGCCGAACCGTACAGGGCAAGCAGCTCACCCAGGCCGTTTTCGCTATAATCCTTGTTTGTCAGTTTCAAGATCGGTTTGCCCGTCAACTGGCACAACCAAACGATTGCGCGACGGATCAATTTGTTATCCCACTCGCAATTGGTAACCAGCCAGGGATGGCTGATACGTGTCAGATCATACGCGGCAGACAAATCGACTACGACTTTCGCATTCGTATGATTCTGGAGGTAAGAAGAGGGAACAGCGTCGCTCACTTTGCCTTCCACCGTTTTTGCAATGATCTTCGCCTTATCTTCACCCCACGCCATCAGGATCACATTACGGGCTTTCATCATGGTAGCGATCCCCATCGTGATAACACCCGCGGGCACATTGTCCAGTGACGGGAATGTACGGGAAGCTTCTTTACGGGCTGCCCCTTCCAACAGAACCAGACGGGTACGCGAACTCAAAGTCGAACCTACGCCATTGAACATAATGTTGCTCGCATGTCCCACGCCTAATAGGATATAATCCAAACCGCCTGCCTTCTGGATGTTTTCTTCGTACATCCGGCAGAAATCGATGATGGCATCCTTCGGCATACATCCGTCGGGAGCATAAATATTCTCAGGAGCAATATCAATATGGTCCAGCAAAGCCTCTTTCAACTGCGCTACGTTGCCGGCGGAAGGGGAGACAAGCGGGAAGAATTCATATTCGACAAAGACAACTACGTTGCGGAAGCTCAGTTGCTCTTCCTTATGCATACGGATCAATTCTTTATATACACTCAACGGAGAACGGCCTCCGGGAATAGCCATCACAAAATTTTCACCGATTTCCTGTTTCTTGCGAATCTGGTCCGCTATCTCCTTAGCGATAGCAAACGAACCTTCATCAGCCGATTCATAGATGTTTGTCGGAATCTTTTCCAGACGGGTTAAAACTGAATGCTCAAAAGCATTCTCCGGACGATAGTACCGCTGCGGTATTCGCGTCAGGGTAATCTGCGAACTAAGGTCTGTTTTCATGTTTAATTCTTGATTTAGTATATTATCATAACTTGAATCACAAATATAACAATAAATAAACGAATTTAGCTTTACCAGACCATTAAAAAATCAATACGGTTATAGGCAATATAGATAATACAAGGTTTGGAAGATATGAACCGTAAATAATGGTTTACCGGTGTGAATTTATATGGCAACCACATCGATAAATCTGCATTTACGGTTCATATTTCTTTAAAACAGCGTATTGGCAGCTGGAACCAGATGTCCCATCGACCAAACGGCACGGACAGCCAGATTGCGATCCAGGATGATGATATCGGCATCTTTTCCACGCTGCAACGTACCTGTACGGTCGGATACCCCCATCAGACGTGCCGGAGTTTCGGAAGCCATGCGAACAGCATCGGCCAACGGGATATTAGCTTTTTGAACCATCGTACGAACCAGCACATCCATCGTGGCAATACTCCCGGCAAGCGAAGAATGGTCGGCCAACTTGCAGACGCCATCCTCAATGATAATACGTGAGCCTTCAGCCGGTTTCACATCGCTCGCGGCATAAGACAGCGCATCGGTTACCAGGCACGTACGTTCCACCCCTTTCAGCTTATACACCAGACGAAGGATCGTAGAAGGCAAATGTTTACCGTCGGCAATCACTTCCACTGTCATATCGTCCATCAGGAAAACACTTTCCACCGTTCCTTCGTATTTATACTCACGACGCTTGTGGAAACCGGGCATTGCATTGTAGAACTGGGCAGCATGAGTAAAACCAGCCGCATAAGCCTCTTTGATATCCCCGAATTCAGCTTCCGTATGTGTAATGGCTGCCAGGATATCTTTCGACCTGAGATAACGGGCGAAATCATGCGCACCCGGCAATTCAGGACTGGCATCCCAACGCTTAATACAGTTCGTGCTTTCCAGAATAGACCTGTATTCTTCCTCGTCCGGATCTTTCACATCGTATAAGTTACCGGCCATCTTCGTATTCAAATACGGTCCCTCCACATGAAGTCCCAACACAGGACCATCCTTTTCCGCCATAAGCTTCTCACAGATAGAGACAGCTTTGCATATCAATTCTTTAGGAGAAGATGACAAAGTGGGGAAAAGAGTTGTCGCACCATGCTTCATATGAGCAGCTATCGCGCTATGGAAGGCTTCTTCTGTGCATTCCTTAAAATCGTGACCTCCACCACCGTGCACGTTCATGGCTACGAAACCGGGGACGATGTACATCCCCTTGGCATCAACCACTTTGGCCCCGATAACAGCCAAGTCACTATTTGTCACTTCCAAAATCTTCCCGTCGCTAATCAATACGGAGCCGTCCTTCAACCATCCCTGAGGGGTAAGAATCTGGCCATTTATTATTTGTGTCAGCATGTTATTCTTCGATTTTCCTTAAAACAGTTTATTCGTTCCTTCCACTAATTTACCCATCGCCCAAACAGCACGGACATTCAAGTCCTTATCCAGAATCTGGATATCCGCATCCTTACCTCGTTGCAAAGAACCCTTACGGTCGTAAACGCCCATGATGCGCGCCGGGGTTTCGGAAGCCATGCGAACGGCATCTTCCAAGGGAATCTCTGCTTTCTGGACGACCGTACGGATCAAGCGGTCCATAGTCGCAACGCTACCAGCAAGAGCAGAACGGTCAGCCAGCTTGCAAACGCCGTCTTCGATGATTACACGCGGGTCGAACGCCGTCTGGCTGTCACTTGCGGCACAAGCCAACGCATCGGTGATCAGACAAGTCCGTTCCACACCTTTGATCTTATAAACCAGACGGAGAATCGTAGGAGGCACATGGATACCGTCAGCCACCACCTCGACCGTCATGTCGTCGATCAGATAAATACTCTCAACTGTACCTTCATATTTATATTCGCGACGTTTGTGGAAACCGGGCATTGCGTTGTAGAAGTGTGTGGCATGCGTATATCCAGCTTCATAAGCAGTCTGGATATCTTCGTATTCGGCTTGCGTATGACCGACAGATGCCAATACACCCTTCGATGTGATATATTTACCGAACTGCATGGCACCCGGCAATTCTGGAGCGGCATCCCAACGCTTGATACAATGGGTTTCTTCCAACAGAGGGATGTATTCTTCCGGATCCGGATTCTTGATATTTTCCGGCAACTGGCCGCCGGCCATCTTCATATTGAAGTAATGTCCTTCCAGATGAAGTCCCAAGACAGGACTGTCTTTTTCCGCCATCAACTTCTCAGTCGTTGCAGCTGCTTCGCGAATCATCGGGATGGTCGAAGACGACAGTGTCGGGAAAATACTGGTCGTACCATGTTGCATATGGGCGGCAATTGCAACACGGAAGGCCTCTTCGGAACCTTCCATAAAATCACGGCCTCCACCACCGTGAACATGAATTTCTACTCCGCCCGGCACGATATACATACCTTTAGCGTCTATCAAAGTGGCTCCTACCACTGCCAGATCGCAGTTAGTCACTTCCAAAATCTTATTATCGCTTATCAGAACAGAACCGTCTTTCAACCAGCCCTGTGGGGTAAGGATCTTGCCATTTATAATCTGAGTTAACATAGCGCAAGAATTAAGTTTGTGTTTTTTAGTTTTTAAGTAGACAAAGGTAGAAAGATTTTCTAAAGAGAGTTAAAAATCAAGCGTTAATATTTACTTTCAAACCATCAACCGCCATGCTTCTATTGTCAGACAGCCCTATCATTGCCCTTTCACCCTTGGCCGAAAAGACTTTTGCCCTTGGTCAAAAACCTTTTCGACAATTGTCAAAAGCCTTTTCGACCAAGGGCAAAAGGTAAAAGAATGGTAGTAACATCCATAAATACCTGTATCGATATTCATTAATTCGGATTATAGTATCCTTATTTTCAGCTTGAAATACAGTTGCGAATTTCGTATCTGCCAAGAATTGGCCGCTAACTGTTAGCAGCATTCAGTTCTTCCAGTTCCATCGTCTGTTCCGCCCAAAGATCCATCGTGTCGGAAAGGTTCTTCTTCAAATCTGAATATTCGGTGTATAAGGAAACATCTGCCGCCCCTTCCGGAGTGGCCAGCTTGGCCTCGATAGCTGCAATAGAGCTTTCGAGCTCCGTGATTTTCTTTTCGGATTCGGCTATCGCTTTTTCAACCTTCTTGATTGCTTTGCTTTGTTCCTTGCGGGCTTCATAAGAGAGCTTGTTTCGAGTCGGTTCCGAAACGGTTCCTTCCATAGAGACTGTAACCTGGGTGGAACGTTCCAATTCACGCAAACTATCCATTTTTTTATGTTCCAGGAAATCATAAATACCACCCAAATGCTCGATAACCCGTTTATTTCCGAATTCATAGACCTTATCTACCAGTCCATCCAGGAATTCACGGTCATGCGAAACGACGATAACCGTACCATCGAACTCTTTCAAAGCATCTTTCAGCACATCCTTCGAACGCATGTCCAAATGGTTGGTCGGCTCATCAAGAATCAACAGGTTCACCGGTTCCAGCAACAGGCGGATCATGGCCAGACGGGTCTTTTCTCCACCGGACAACACCTTCACTTTCTTGTCCGATGCTTCTCCACCGAACATGAAAGCTCCCAGTATATCCCGTATCTTCAGACGGATATCCCCCTGCGCAACGTAATCGATCGTATCGAAAACGGTCATATTCTCATCCAACAGCTGTGCCTGGTTCTGTGCAAAATAGCCGATCTTCACATTATGCCCCAACTGAAGCTTTCCGGTAAAGTCGGTGATCTCTCCCATTATGCATTTGACCAATGTGGACTTACCTTCGCCATTCTTGCCGACAAAAGCGACTTTATCTCCACGGTTAATGGTAAAAGTGGCATGTTCGAAAATCAGATGGTCGCCATAGCGCTTGGCCACATCTTCCGCTATTACAGGATAGGAACCAGAACGGGGGGCCGGAGGGAATTTCAGGCTCAACATAGCCGTATCCACTTCGTCCACTTCGATGCGTTCAATCTTTTCCAATTGTTTGATACGGGATTGCACCTGCACAGATTTAGTCGCCTTATAACGGAAACGCTCGATGAAGGCCTCCGTATCGGCCAATTTCTTCTGCTGGTTTTCAAAGGCACGAAGCTGTTGTTCGCGGCGCTCTTTACGCAACTCCACATATTCCGAATATTTTACCTTATAATCATAAATCTTTCCAAGTTCTATCTCTATCGTACGGAAAGTCGTGTTATCGATAAACGCCCGGTCATGTGAAACCAGGATCACCGCATTAGCACGTGTTGCTATGAAGTTTTCAAGCCATTGGATGGACTCGATATCCAAATGGTTGGTCGGCTCGTCCAGCAACAGAACATCCGGCTTGCGGAGCAGAAGCTTGGCAAGCTCGATACGCATACGCCATCCTCCACTGAACTCAGAGGTCGGCCGGTCGAAATCTTCCCGGCTAAATCCCAGACCGATCAATGTCCGCTCCAATTCGGCATGATAATTGTTTCCACCCATCATCTGGAAATGTTCCGTCAGATGCGTGACACGGTCTATGAGGTTTTGATACGATTCCGTTTCGTAGTCGGTCCGCTCAGCCAGTTGCTGGTTCAGTCGTTCTATCTCTTTTTCCATCTCATGGATATGCTCGAAGGCATGTTCCGCCTCTTCGCGCACCGTCTGAGTATCCGCCAGTTTCATCTGCTGGGGAAGATAGCCGATCGTCGTCTCCTTCGGTACACTGATCGAACCGGATGTAGGCGACTGCAATCCGGAAAAGATTTTCAGCATCGTCGATTTTCCCGCACCGTTCTTGCCCACCAGTGCAATACGATCCTTCTTATTTACCACAAACGAAACATCATCAAAAAGCGTAAACCCGCCAAACTCAACTGTAAGTCCTTCAACAGAAATCATATTTTTTCTCTTTTATGGTTGCAAAGATACAATTTATCCATAAAAAAAGCCTCGACTTTATACCGAGGCTTTTTTTATCAAAGATCCTGTGCCGTCCTTATCTCGTTTTTCATCAAACGTTCATGCAGGCCGTTTGTGATTTCGGCCCAGCCTTCTTCTATCCAAAGGGGATCTTTGCAGCAGGTCTGTTCCCATTCGCTCAATTGCTCCATGAGTTCTTGTGCTTTTTCCGGTTCGGATGATAAAAGGTCGTGCATTTCTTCCACATCCTGATCCATATTATACAGGACGGAATCGACTCCGCGAGTAATGATCAACTTGTACGAACCGGAGCGGACGGCCCGCGTATCCATCTTTCGCCAGAATAAGGCTTCATGCGGATTGCCGGATTTTTCCCCGGAAAGATACGGCAACAGGGAGACGCCGTCAACCGGTTTATGCAACCCTTCTTCCGGAATATCCAACGCATCCACTACCGTGGCAAAAATATCCAGCGAAGAAGTCAGCCCTGTGAAACACTGATCCCGTTTGAAACGATCTCCCCAAACAACAAAAAACGGTACCCGCTGTCCGCCTTCAAACTTATTTCCCTTAAACCCTTTCAACGGAAGGTTTGACGACTGGTTTGTCGTGGAACCGCCATTGTCGCTCAAAAAGAATATGATCGTATCATCGAACTTGCCCACCGCTTTCAGCTCATCCACGATTTTACCGACACCACGATCCAACGCATACATCATAGCCGCATACTTCTGACGGGGCTGTCCTTCGAAACGCGCCAAGTCTTCTTCCGTCGCTTCATTGGGAGAATGAGGAGCAGTAAAGGACATGTACAGCATAAAAGGCTGCTCGCTTTCCGCAACAAACTGCCGAGCCTTAGAAGCCAGCTCATCAGTAAAGTAACCATCAAAAGACAATTTCTGCCCGTTATACTGATATTGTTGCAGGTTCCCATCCTTATCACTGGTTTCAGGATCATAGAAATAAGAGCGATGGCCGGCCAAAAGCCCGTAGAACGTATCGAAGCCTTTCGCATTCGGACGCTGGAAAGGTTTGGATCCCAAATGCCATTTTCCGATGCAGCCCGTACGATAGCCATACCGTTTCAACAAAGCCGGAAGCAATTCTTCATCGTCAGGAATGCCGTCTCCCGGCTTATCCAGGTTACATTCATATCCATAGCGTTGTCCGTAGCGGCCCGTCAGCATCATGGAGCGTGAAGGACTGCTCACTGTCGCCGCTACATGAGCATCCGTAAAGATACGCCCTTCGGCTGCCAAGCGGTCTATGTTAGGTGTCTGGATATCTGCCGACCCCATAAATCCAAAATCCGCATATCCGGCATCGTCGGCGAGCAGAATCAGGATGTTCGGCTTCCGCACCTCTTCTTTCTGGTCGGAGGAACAAGCTGTCAATCCGACAATTGTCCCCAAGGAGACCACTAACAAATGATCGATTTTCATCCTATATTTTCCTTATCCGTCCTTTACTTTTCCTTTCTCTCAATAGGCGACGGGACTTTCTTTGCATACTTATCCCGGTCGCAGACAATCTTTCCATCCACATATTCCAGCTCGGCAATCTGGATAGAGGCACGATGATAGTTCCAAGTGTTTTCTTCCACTTCGATACCGTCCATCTTGTATGTTCGTCCCGGGTGGGTGAAGTAGAAGATAAAAGCACGGTCACCAATCACAACGACATCACAATGCCTTCCCTGGTCGAAATCGTCCGGACGGAGACCTGGCTTATTCAGGATCGTCGAATTATAGGTCCAGTTTGTCGCATCATCCGATTCATAACAATGCAAACCGACATATCCTAAATTGCATTCATCGATGATGTTCCAGTATTTATTTTTCCAATAAAAGACAACCGGCCCTTCGTGCGGGACATCGTCAATCTCGCATTTGCCGGTTACCTTCCAAGTTGTCAGATCCTTACTCACCCCTGTATTCGTTTTGGAGTCAGGAGTTTTATACCACATCTTCCATGTCCCGTCTGGCATCTGGAACGCCGAAGCATCAATACAGCCATGCGTACCCTCTATTTCCTCCACCAGGTCCCAATTCATCAGGTCCTTGCTCTTATAAAAGACAAGCCGGGCATCGCCTCCCCAAAAAGGATGGATACCGGGGATAAAGGTCACGATCATGTAATAAGTGTCCTCATGCTTGAACACATCGGGAGCCCAGAAAGTGCTCTGTCCCTGCATGGGTTCCGGCAGGTTCGCCGTTCCGACATAATACCAGTTTTTACCGTTGTTCTTGGTAGCCGCGATCCCGACTTTACTACCATAGACACAGGCCACTTCCTGTAAGTTAGGGACATTGGCACGGCGTTGTGTGTAGAACATCCACCATTCCTGCCGCTCCTCATTCCATTCGAGCGTCGGGTCGGTAGGACCGTCATGGATCGGACAACGAAACAAAGGAGCCGGCGCATGTTCAATGTCGAACGGCTTGTCCTGTGCAAAAAGGCTTGTCCCGTAGAACAGGACTGCCAACATAAATAAGATTCTTTTCATGCTATTCTGATTAGACTGTTATACATTATTTATTAATAGAGCGAGATTTCCCCCAGGCCGGCACGTCCTTCGGAAACATTCTCGATTGTCAGGCGGACATATTTCACTTCCCGGTCGACCGTCATCGGTTTGAACTCCCACCCCGTACATTCGCGTTCATACAGGAGTTCCCACCGTTCTCCATCCTCAGAAGTCTCCACTTTATGCTTATAAGAAGAACTGTCTTTTTGAAAAAGGATACGGCTGGCAGCCACGTACGTCGGACGGTCCAGTGCCAAAGTGACCACCTGAGGCAACCGGTCTTCTCCGGCAATCCACCAGGTATGATCGTCATTGTCGATTATATTGGAAGCCGGATACCCGTCCTGGCTGCTTCCAACCTGAACCGAAGCTATTTTCAGGCGAGATTTCTCCAAAATACGCTTCTGCCAGGAAGAAGGTTTCACCACGACATTGTCTTCTTCCTTTCCGGTAAATAGGGCATGCTTTCCATCGGGCAGATACTTTCCTTCAAACGGTTTCGTACTGATTTCCGCTTCATCGGAAGATAAACTCTCTGCTGTCGCTCTCACCGTAATCTTACCGGCTTTCTTCGTCGTGCGGACAAATACGAAACCAACACCTCCTTCTACCTTCTGAGGATTGATACCGATACGGCTGATCGTATCTCCGACCAATACCCCTTCGCCTGACACCTGAATCCGGATTTCCTGTCCGGAGTTGTAAACCAAAGAACCATTCTTATCACAGACCTTAAAGTAGACAGGGATCATATCCGAACCGTCGGCAACAGGGACAATACCATCCGTCTTGATATCCACAACCAGACGATCAGCTTGTTCCGGAGTGCTCACATTGTGAGTCGCAACAACCTTTCCACCCACCAACGCTTCCGCTTTTAATGTCCCGGCTTCATATTCCCCGGCATTAAAAACGAATACAGGACTGCCTCCCTTCTCAACAACCGAACGATACAGCGGAGTCCGTTCTGCCCGCGTCTGAGTTCCGATCAGTTTTCCATTACGGTACAGACGAACCTCGTCGCAGTTGGAGAATACTGTCAAATCTGTCGTTGACGAGGCGAAATCACCCGAAGCATTATAAGAAGCGATAAAGACCATCGGTCCTTCATACAATCCCGGTTGCGAAACCGCCTTGTCCCGCATACTCTGCAACATGAAATAGCTGAATTTCGGATACCGGTTGATATCCACCACACCGCTATACATCGTTTCATCCTGGCTACCCCGCGCATAGTCATTGTAGCTCCAAACGAAATGTCCGCCCATATGCGGATTGGCATCCAACATACACCAGTCAAAATAGCCTTTACCGTTCAATTGTTCGATACGGCTACGGCACTGGCGCATCTGCTCCTGCTCGCTTTCTTTCAGGCTGACCCGCGGCTTTTCGCCCACGCCATCTCCCCATTCACGGGTAAACAACGGCTTGATCGCTATAAAATCTTCCGGATAATTACTCATCACATCTCCGTCTTTCGGAAATTTGGAAACCTGTTTATAAAAGACATCATAATAAGGCTCCATCTCCGCATGTCCGAAATAATCGCCTGCCGTATACATCTGGTCGCCCGGATATTCGGCATGAGACAGTTCGAAAATCTCTTTTGCCAAAGAGACCGGATAACGGGATTCGTTCAAAGCCGTTTCCCAAAGAACGACAGATGGATGATTCCGGTCACGACGGATCATCTGGCGTCCGATTTCATACAGACGTTTAATAAAGGTGGAATCCGGATTATAGAACTGCCATCCGGGAATACACTCCACCACTAACAGTCCATACTCGTCACATGCTTCCAAGAAAGCCGGATCATTCGGATAATGGGCGGCGCGAACCGCATTATAACCTCCCCGTTTCAGGTCGATCACATCCCGAACCTGCATCGAGTTGGAGGCTGCATCCCCGACATTGGCAAAAGCCTGGTGGCGGTTAGCTCCACGCATATACAATTTTTCCCCATTGATAAAGAACCCGTCCTCGGCCGTGTACCGGATAGTACGAATACCGATTTTCCGGGTGGTTTCATCGAGGACTTTATTTTCCGATAATAACTGTGTATGCAAGGTGTAGAGATTAGGCGTATAAGGATGCCATAATGCAGGTCGATCGACAATGAGATCCTGCTCCACCGTCCCGTCCGATTGCTTTTGCAAGGTTACTGGTGTTTCAGCCTCTGCAACGACATGGCCAACAGAATCGACCAGTTGCGAGAAAACGGACAATGTTTGATCTTTATCCGTCAAATTCCGAATATGGGTCGCAAGATGTGTCCTCGCCTTGTCTTTCGTTACTTCAGGAAATGTCACAAACTGACCTCCGCCGGCAACAATATTTTCCTGTAACGGGTCGGTGATATATACTTTGTCAGTAATCACCATCCGGACATCCCGATAAATTCCGCTATAATAATAGAAGTCCATCTTGTCCTGTGGCTTTCCCGGAGGTGTCAGTGGATCCGGTTCGGCAGAGACCCGGATAGCCAGCACATTATTACCGTTCCAATCAATACGGTCCGTAAGGTCTGCGACAAATCCCATATAACCGCCATGATGTTCCGTCACTTTTTGACCGTTCAGATAAACATCGCAATTCGTCATCACTCCTTCAAAGGAGACGACGACCCGTTTATCCTTATATTTTGCAGGCAGTTTGAAATAACGGCGATACCAACCGACCCCGTCATAAATGGAGTTCCCGCCACAATATTTCGTTTCCAGTTGCATGATATGAGGCAAGGCAACAGGCATCCATCCGGAATCATCCAAATCCGCCCGTCTCCCCTCTTCCACATCCCCCCGATAAAAAGCCCAATCGGTATTCATATCCAGGATTTCCCGGCCGGAAGAAGAAGGAGTACTGCAACTTTGTCCCAATGCAGTACAAATGAACAACAAGATAAAAGAGAAAATTCGATAATGCTTCATGCTATTTTAGTGTTTTTCTTTACAAAGGAAAGGGATATATTGGGTCATTGCCAATATATCCCTTAAAAATACTATAATGAAACTAATACTTGATTAATAACCTGTATTCTGTTTCAACTGTTTGTTCTTGTCAAGTGCATCCTGTTTAATCGGCAAATACCGGTTGTGAGAAGCAAATTGACGATTTTCAATCAAAGAAGTTCCGGTAACTGTCGCACGTGTGTAAGGATCAGAACCTTTATCATCAACTGTACCAACAATACGATTCAGTGGGCCATTTAAAACTGTTTCAGCCAACATCTTCCCACTTGCATCTTTCCAACGCAGGATATCTGCACGTCTTAGTCCTTCACCAGCCAACTCAACGGAACGTTCACGACGGATCAACTCACGTAATTTGTCTTTTGAACCATATTTACTCTGATCTACATCTGGCATACCTACACGATTTCGTATCTGATTCAACATATCATAGATTTCAGCAGATGGACCATTCAACTCATTTTCAGCCTCAGCATAACTCAATAGAACTTCTGCATAACGGAAAATGATTGGTTGCGCATTTGACGACCAAACATCAGCATACTGAGACATAGGAGCCAAATATTTTGCCCACGTCAAAGCTGTTTTAGAAGCATTATCTTTATCATTTGGATAGTTCGTATTAGCATCTCCATTCGGCAAGACTTTATCCAATGTATTCAATACAGTCTCTCCGTTGATACCAACCCAATCCATACCTGGGAAAAGAACAGTCATCGCCATACGAGGGTCACGATTGGCAAATGGATGAGTTGCATCATAACCACTACCAGCTTCTTCCTTCGTCAAACCATTATTCATTTCATAAGCATCAACCAAGTTTTGGGTAGGAACCATAGATGACCAACCACCATCTGCATCATTGTACATAGTAGCAATCATCCAATTGGAATACAAGTTTGCATCATGCTGTACAGCAGCAATAATCTCTTTGGAATTTTGACCGGCTACCATAAATAAGTTTTCATAACTTGGATCTAATTCATACTGTCCTAAATCCATTATAGCTTTCGCAGCTTCTTTTGCACGCTGATAATCGGCATAATACAAAGCCGAACGCATCTTGATAGCCAAAGCCGTACCTTTAGCAATATAACCACTTGCAGCAGGTGCGTCATTCAACATAGGAATAGCAGCATCTAATTCATCATAGATGAATTTTTTTACTTCTTCTTCCGTGTTACGAGGAACCCTTGCTTCTTCGGCTGTCTCATAAGATTCGATAATAGGAACACCACCATACAACCAGTTCATATTAAAATAGTTGTAAGCCCGAATTGTTTTTACCTGACCGATCATATCGTCTTTCTTTTTTGCATCAGCAAATTCGATATTTTCGATGTTGGTCAAGAAATCATTACAACGACGGATCATAGTGAAAGAATAATAGTCTGCCACCTGATTGCTGGCTGTCATGCTACCATTACCAATATTCCGGTAATTCTCATGAATATGATAATTAAAACCGAAATCGGAAGCACAATCCCAATATAGAATTCCCGTTTCATCCGCCCAACCATCATAACAACCGATCAAAAACTTTTCAGCATCCGCTTCCGTCTGCCAAGTCGTACTTGGAGATAAAGCGTCGTTAGGAATCGTATCCAAAAAATCCGAGCAAGAAGTACCAATCAAGGTCATTCCAGCCAGCATATATACTAATAAACGTTTCATATTTTATTCTTTAATTTTATCTTAAACAATTGTTCTTATCAGAATGTCACATTCACACCAAAAGCATGTGTCTGAGTCAACGGAAAACTGGAACCACGTTCATCTCCAATTTCCGGATCAACATTAACAAGCATATTATGGATCGTAAACAAATTTTCTACAGAGTAATAGAAACGTACGTTTTCAATTCCAACCGACTTCAAAACAGTTTTTGGAAGCGTATAGCCAAATTGCAAGTTCTTCATACGCAAATAACTGGAGTTCTGTACCCAGAACGTAGACATCGTATTAGACGACAAACTCGGAGATGTAGTCATATAAGCAACACGCGGCATTGTTGCATCTTTATTTTCAGGAGTCCAAGCATCTAACCAAACTGTAGCAGGATGAGAGTCATCTCCTCCGAAATAACCTGTTACCTCCTGATTAATCAGACGATGCACACCAGCAGCTCCGGTAAACAACATCGACAAGTCAAATCCCTTATAAGCTGCATTCAAATTCAAACCGAAAGTAAATTTTGGATCTGAAGAACCTGCCAAAATACGGTCATCTGCCGTAATCTTACCATCGCCATTAGCATCCTGATAAATCAAGTCACCACCTTTGAACTGCTTAGTACCAAAGGGATATCCGTCTTGTTTGGAATATTTATCCATCCAAGCTTGAGCAGCTTCATCAGATTCAAAGAAACCATCAGCCTTATAGACACGATAAGTATTCAAACTTTCACCAATCTTTCGTACTTTATTCCCATTGTTTGGATCAGCCATAACACCACCATCTTCCGCACTCAAACCTAAATCTATCAGTTTGTTCTTATTGTAAGCAAAGTTACCAGTTACACCAAATGACCAATCTCCCCATTTGTTATTATAACTCAAAATCACTTCGACTCCTCGGTTGGACATTTCGCCCACATTATCTTTGTAAGCATCCAAACCAAATTCTGACGGCACCGGGACATCCATGATAATACCAGTTGTTTTACGGTCATAATAATCAAATGTCACATTGATTTTATTATTAAGCGTTGCATCAAAGCCAAGTCCCCAAGTACGAGATTTCTCCCATGAAATGGATGACAGTTTATAGGCTTTTTGATAATAACCGGACTGCAAAGATCCTCCTAATGGATATTTTGCATCCAAGTTATAAGTATTCATCCAAGGATAGTAGTCGGTCAAAGCATCTTGGTTACCCAATAATCCCCATGAACCACGAATCTTCAAATTATTCAACCAGTCCTTGGTATTTTCCATGAAACCTTCTTCACTAATACGCCATGCAGCAGAAAAAGATGGAAAATACCCCCAACGATTGCCGTCTGCAAAACGAGAAGATGCATCTGAACGTATATTACCTTCTAACAAATATTTGCCAGCATAATCGTAGTTAATACGCCCAAACCATGAAATCATTGCCAATTCTCGTGTATAACCATTACTCTTCTGAGATGCAGCATCACCTGCATTCATATCAGTCAAATCATTAGTAGGAAAGTTTTTACGGAACTGATGATTATATGTATAATCATACTTTTCCGTGTGCCAACCAGCCATTGCTTTCAAACCATGTTCTCCAAATTGCTTGTCATAATTCAGCAAAGCATCAAAAGTAGCACGATGCCATCCTGTAAAACGTTCTTCCAAACGATTCGGATCCGTTACTTTATTAGCATTGTATTTAATATATTTTTGGAAAGCACGATAATGCTGTTGATTGTTTACGTAAGAACCGGTTACCGTAGCAACTAAACCATCCATTATTCTATAATCAGCTGCCAATGTTCCTGAAAAATTCTGATTTTTACGATCAACCGTTTGATCCGCATCTAACCATGCTATCGGACTACCATCAGAAATAGTTCCATATGTTCCATCTTCATAACGGCTAACAATCCAAGGAGCAACACGATTCAACTGGCGGATAATTTGGTCAGAAGAAGCACCATTACCTTCACCATCTTCACTAATGCCCGATGCATAAGATGAAATCGGGTCGGAATAGTCATTTTTGATATATGCCAAATTCAAACGAACTGTTAATCTTGAATTTAATTTCAAATCCAAATTGGTACGTGCATTGAACTGTTGCCTATCTGAATTTGGAAGAATACCCGTCTGCCCCAAGTAGCCGACAGATCCCATGTATTTAGCATTTTCTGTACCACCACTTACACTGACATTATGGGAATGTTGTACACCTGTGCGGTAAGCTTCGTCATACCAATTTGTATTCGGATGTGTGTATGGAGAAGAACCATCTCTGAATTTCTGAATATCGTCATCAGAAAAACGAGGAGTCAAACCTTCTTCAATCATAGATTGATTATACAACCGTGCATAGTCATAAGAGCTGATACGGTCAATCATTTCCGTCGGTTTCTGGAAACCGACATATCCATTATAAGAGATACGCGGTTTACCTGTCTTACCACGTTTTGTCGTAATCAAGATTACACCATTCGATGCCTTCGAACCGTAAATCGCAGCAGAAGCGGCATCTTTCAATACAGAAATACTTTCGATATCGTTCGGGTCAACCGAGTTCATCGTTCCGGTTTCGATACCATCCACCAAAATGTAAGGATCAGCCGTATTCAATGTACCGACACCACGCACACGGATTGTACCACCATCCTGCCCGGGACGGCCACCGCCAGAAGTTACCTGAACACCAGGCATCGTACCCTGTAATGCTGTTGAGACGTTCTGAACCGGACGATTTTCCAACGCTTTGCTATCGATCTGTGCAACAGCTCCGGTCATGTTCACTTTCTTTTGTGTACCGTAACCGACAACAACAACTTCTTCCAGTTTCTGAGTGTCTTCCACCAGATTCACAGCCAAAGTAGCTTGTCCGGTGTACTTGATTTCCTGTGTAACATAACCGATGAAAGAGATTTGAAGAACATCACCGTTATTCACTTCCAGAACAAAGTTACCGTCCATGTCGGTAACTGTACCATTTGTCGTACCTTTTACGACTACTGAAGCACCGGCTACGGGGCCCAGTACATCATTAACTGTTCCTTTCAAACTTTTCTGTTGCTGAGAAATACCAACTTTAGGAGTTGCTGTCTCATTAGCTGCGAACACCGTTCCTGAAGAACATAAAGCAGCAGACAACAGTAAAAAGCTGACTGGTCTTGCGATTTTCAACATACTAATTGTTTTTTGTTTAATAATAATAGTCACTATATGAATAAGATCCAAGGAGGTGGTAACCACCTTACTTATAGACTCTTTACATTCATGGTATGATTTCTAACATATATCATAAATTCGCCATATAAATGAGGACATAGTTCTTGTAGGACTATGATTAAGTTATACGAATTTGTACTGGAACATCAGAATTTACCAGCCAGTCCATAGCAAAATCTCTTGGGAGTAAATTTGATTTTCTCGGTGGTTGGTATATTGATGTTAGTAAGTCGTGTGGTCTATGATTATCAACCGGACAGTATACAATTATCAGCCAATAAATAGGATTGCTTTAATATGTAGATAGTTTTGTGTTATTATTCTGGTTATTAGTTGTTTGCATATTTGGAGGCGCTTGTGGGGAAAAGCGGGCAATCATATAACAAATTAAATTATTGATTAGAGTCTATTCTATAGATATTAGATATATACAATAAGTATAAAGAAAAAAGCCGGAAAATTTGATAGGCTTAGAAAATAACACTCGAATACACTTAGTTGTTAATTAACATTTCAAGATGTGTACTTGATTAAAATATTTGAGAACTTCGGAACATGTATGAAACAAACCGTAGATTCATACATCTTGTACAATACTATCATATTGTCGAATTTTCAAAGGATTTAGGGCGGAATATAGAAGTAGTAGAAGAAAATGACGATTAATATTGTTTGTATTAGTAAAATATTTTAATATATTTGTCTCGATGTATAAAAACGGCATTAAAATACATTCAAGAGTATTCTTGCTAATTTTTTCTAAAAAAAACATGCATGATAATAAATAAATGTATTACATTTGCCATGTCAAAGGACGTAGTCCTACAAGAACTTCATACAAAAATCCCTCCTTTTTGCTTATACATCTTTATATTTTTTACAATAAGTCTTAGTCCTACAAGAACTACGTATATGCAAGCATAAACTTTGGCTCTAATTACTAAAAAATAAGCAAGTAAGTGTGAGCTGTAGAAGAAAACAGGTCCTCTTAAAGCCTATTATATCTAACTATTATTAAACAAAAAACAATTAGTATGTTGAAAATCGCAAGACCAGTCAGTTTTTTGCTGTTGTCTGTTACCCTTTGTTCATCAGGGGTGATATTTGCTGCCAACGAAACTGCTACTCCCAAAGTTGGTATTTCTCAGCAACAGGCAAGTTTGAAAGGTGTCGTTGAAGACGAACTCGGCCCGGTAGCCGGAGCCTCGGTCGTTGTAAAAGGTACGACTAACGGTACCGTCACCGACATGGATGGAAACTTTACCCTGGAAGTAAAAAAGGGGGATGTAATCGTTATCTCATTTATTGGTTATCTTACTCAAGAGATTAAATACAATGGAGAACAAACGATCAAAGTCAATCTGAAAGAAGACACTCAAAAATTGGAGGAAGTAGTCGTGATCGGCTATGGTACTCAAAAGAAAGTAAACCTCACCGGTGCTGTTGCATCTGTCGGCTCCGAAGAATTGAAAGAGCGCGTCAATACAGATGTGTTGGCTTCCGTTCAAGGGCAGGTACCGGGTGTAACCATTATCAACCGTCAAGGTTCCATCTCCATCAACATGCGTGGTCGCGGAAATTTGGGGACTTCTTCTCCATTGTTTGTCATTGACGGAGCTATCGCCGATGCAACTCTTTTTTCAAGCTTGGACCCAACATCCATCGAAAGCGTTTCTTTCTTGAAAGATGCCGCTTCTTCGGCAATTTACGGTTCACGTGCCGCTTACGGTGTCGTATTAGTAAAAACCAAAGATGGTAAGGAAGGCGACGTAAAAGTAACGTACGATGGAACAGTCTCTATGAAAATTGCAACCTATACACCGAAAGTGTTAAGTTCGGAGTGGTATGCCCGTCTGAGCAATGAAGCTGCATTTAACGAAAATCCAAATGCGGAAATGCCTTACACGGACGAAGAAATCGAGTTGTTCCGCAACGGCAGCAACCCGGACATGTATCCTAATACCAATTGGTATGACCTCGTACTCGACGATCTCGCTGTCATGACCAAGCATTCGGTCAGCGTTAGTGGTGGAAACAAAGTGAAGTATTACACTTCATTGGGCTATATGTACGACGATAAATTTACACCGGGTGCATCTTCCAACCGCTATAACATGATGACGAATCTATCATCCGACATCACTTCCTGGCTGTCATGGCGTTCAAATTTCAAATACATCCAGAATACAAACAACACCGAAAGCGGTGGTATCGGTTATACGGAATTACTCACCGTTCCTTCTACATATGTAGCTCGCCAAAGCAACGGTGAGTGGGGTAGTTATGAAGGAGGTAATCCAGCAGCACTGGTAAACATGCAACGCAACCCATTGCGCCGTCTTGAAGAAGGAGGATGGAACAACAACAAGTCTCAGAACACCCTGATCGATCTCGCTCTCGACATCAAACCCGTAAAAGGACTGACATTGACCGGACAGATGATCTACAAAGCGTATGACTACAAAGGCAAAACATACGAAGCCAATAGAAACAAGATCAAAGACTTCGTCACAGGCAAAGAACTGAACGGAACAGATGTGACGGCATCTAAGATGACTTATGACTGGAATGAAAACACCCGTCTGACTTATAACGGTTTGGCAAACTATAACTGGAGCAACGACAATCATAATATAAGCGCATTAGGCGGTGTCTCCTATGAGCATTACAAATACCAGCAACAGAAATCATGGCGTCGTAACTTCCCGACAAACGGTATGACTGGTATCAATGGCGGTTCGAGCGCACCAAGCGACATGAATACGGAAGGTGACGTTTACGAAGACAAACTGATGTCATATTTCGCACGTTTGAACTACTCGTTCCAAGATCGCTATCTGTTAGAAGCCAACTTCCGTGCCGATGCCTCATCTCGTTTCCACAAAGACAATCGCTGGGGATTCTTCCCTTCCTTCTCTGCCGGATGGCGTATCAATCAGGAAGGCTTTATGCAAGATACAAACTGGATCGACAACCTAAAGTTACGCGCATCCTGGGGACAGCTTGGTAATATTAATAACGTAGGCCAGTATGACTATTTCGCTACTTATGTTCAGGGAGGTAACTACAACTTCGAAAACACAATCGTCAGCGGTATCCGGGAAGGTAAACCTGCCAACACCGGCTTAGGCTGGGAAACCGTGACAATCACCAATGTCGGCGTCGATTTCGACATCCTCAACGGACTTTTCAGTTTTACAGGTGAGTTTTACGACAAACAAACCAAAGATATCCTGCTGTCTTACCCAAGCCCAGCCGAAGTAGGTATCAATAAAGATTATAAGGTTTCGCAGAACATCGGTAAGGTAAGCAACAAGGGACTGGAATTCAACGTATCCCACAACAATAACATCGGTGACTTCTCTTACACGGTAGGATTCAACTTGTCCAAAAACTGGAACAAAGTGAAAGATTTAGGCGCGAACGATCCGATGATCGAAGATCCTTGGATCAAAAAAGTAGGTTATGCAATCGGTACATTCTATGGTTTCCGCACAGACGGTTTATTGACACAGGAAGATATCGACAACGGTAACTACATCACAGATGGTATTACTCCGCAAGCCGGAGATATCAAATACGTCGATTTGGACGGAGATGGACAGTTGACAGACAAGGACCGAGATTATCTGGCTTGCGACGTGCCCGACATCACATACGGTGTCAACCTGAACCTGCGTTACAAAGGATTCGAATTAAGCATGTTCGGACAAGGTGTCACCGGAACGATGGTTCGTTTCTATCAAGAACAGGCGTGGGCATTCTCTGACAATGCCAGCCCGCGTGAATTCCACTTGAAACGCTGGACTGTAGACAATCCGGACCCTAATGCAGCTTACCCACGTATCTATCCACGTACAAGTACGCATTCGACATTCAACAACAAATTCTCCGATTTCTGGCTGTTCGACTCCGACTATTTCCGTATCAAAAACATCACATTCGGATATAATTTCAACAAAAGCCAGATTCAGCATTTAGGAGTAGACGCGTTGAAGCTGTATGTCTCTGCCGAGAATCCATTCACGATCCGTGCCGACAAGAGAATGGAAGACTTCGATCCGGAAACTCCTTCGGGACGTGGTACAGACACCCGCGGTTCTTCTTCCATATCACTCGGTGTAAACTTAACATTCTAAATAAAAAGCAAAATGAAAACAGTTAATAACATATTCAAACATACATTCCTTTGCATGGCTCTGGGAGCAACTGTTTGCAGTTGCGATTTGGATGTTGAGCCTACTTCCAGCATTGCAACGGAAACATTTTGGACATCAGAAAAAGATGCCTGGTATAATCTGAACGCCGTTTACTCAGCAAGCATCCCCGGTGCGGCAGTCCATAGCGATTCCTATACGAATGACGCTTACTGCCAGTATGCCTGGGAATCAAGCGGTTCCATCTACCTGCAAAACGGTCTGAGTGCCTTGTATGATGAAGGTTACAACTTCGAGACCGTACGCAAACAAAATATATTCTTGCAGGAAGTGGAAAATGTTCCGATGGACGAAAACCTGAAAGAGCGGTTTAAAGCCGAAGTTCGTGCTATGCGCGCATGGACTTATTTGAACCTGACCCTCACATTCGGAAAAGTACCTTTGATCACCGATGTCCCGTCTTATGACTCACCCAACATTCCACGCGATGAAGTAAGCAAGGTGCGAGAATTCATTATTAATGAACTGACAGCCGCGGCCGCTATACTTCCTGAAAAATATGCAGGTGGCTATCCAAATGAAAAAGGACGCATGACGAAATACGCAGCTCTGGCCGTAAAAGCAAGGGCAGCTCTTTATTTCGGAGATTATGCAACGGCCGAAGCTACCGCCAAAGAGATCATGGACAAAGGAGGCTTCTCTCTTTTCAAAGTAAACGAGCTGACTGAAGCCCAAAAGAAAGAAGCGGAAGAAATGGAACTATATATCGACTTTGATAAATATGGTATCGACCGTGACGCTTTCATAAAAGGTATCTTCAGCTACGAGACTTTGTGGCACACGGAAAACGGGAATCCGGATAATCCGGAATATGTAATGACCCGTCAATACACAGCCTCAAGCTGGGATTATCAGGACATGACGCGCTATACAAGCATTCGCCCCAACCAGTTGGGTGGTTGGTCTTCCGTAACCCCGACACAGAACTTGGTCGATGCTTACTGGACGGTAGAAGGCAAGACACCGACTACTCCAAGCATAGAAAAACGTAAAGAGGCATACAGTAAAATCAAAAAAGATCTGGATGATTATAAAGCCCCGGAAGGAGAAGCCAAATTCATATCTTTCGCATCCAATTTGATCAACAGTGGCAAACTGAAAGACTATGAATATATGCAGGAATTCCGTAATCGAGACAGCCGTCTATATGCCTCTGTTTTATTCCCATTCAAGGGCTGGTATGAGACCAATTACGGCACGGACTTCATCTATGAATGGATTAAAAACGGGAACAACGAGTCTAAGACCGGTTTTAATTTCCGTAAAATGTCACCACTGGAAAATGACGCAAACAATGATGGACAGGCAACCGGCGACTATCCTTGCATCCGTTATGCAGAAATCCTGTTAATCTTCGCCGAAGCACATACGCAAACAACCGGCTTTGACGGACAAACCCAGGCAGCCTTAAACCAGCTTCGCGAACGTTGTGGTATGCCCGATGTTCCGACAAGCCTCGGCAAAGAAGAAGGATTGAATCTGATTAAGACTGAACGCCGCATCGAATTGGCTGGCGAAGGTATGCGCAGCGACGACCTGAGCCGTTACGGAGATGCCTACTGGAATGCTCAATTAAATAATGTTCCTATCACTATGCCTGACGGAGAAAAAGTTCTTACTATGAAATGGGACAGTCGTATGAGTTTAAGACCCATTCCTCAAACGGCTATCGACCTGAATCCGCTATTGGCTACGGACCAGAACCCTGGTTATTGACAGTTGACATTATCTATTAAATAAAAAAGAGAGACTTCTGAAGTTTTTTGAAGAATTCATTCGAAAAGTTTCAGGAGTCTTTCTTCTTTCAAACAGTCTCTTCGCTTAATAAAAGACGTATATAAAGTTACCTATAGATAATTATAAGTTCTCCATTAATAGCTATTATCGTATAAATTGTTATCTTCGTCCCCAAATTAACTACAAATACTAAATATTCATGAAGAAAAAAAGTGTAACTTTATTGGTGGCGGCAACGCTCGCCAGCAGTGTATTATTCTCATCATGTATTGGATCATTTGGGTTGTCCAATAAGCTGTTGGATTGGAACAGAAACATTGACAGCAAGTTTGTAAACGAACTGGTTTTCATCGCATTCTGGATTGTTCCGGTTTACGAAATCTCTGCATTAGCCGACATATTGGTATTGAACTCAATTGAATTCTGGAGCGGAAGCAACCCTGTTGCAGATACCGGTACGGTAAAAACAATCGAAACAAAAGACGGCACGTATGCTATCGAAACAAAGAAAGACGGCTACCACATCCAGAAAGAAGGAGAAGAAAAAGCGGTCGACCTAGTTTTCAATGAAACAGATAAAAGCTGGAGTGTAGAAGCAGACGGTGAATCGACCAAGCTGTTGAAGTTCACAGGTGACGACGAAGTTGTCATGTACCTTCCTGACGGCAAAGAAATGAATGTGGAACTGAACCAGGCAGGCGTACTTGCTTTCAAACAGGTAGCCGAAGGGTATTCTTTCTACGCAGCAAGATAAAACAGTTGAGAGTTGAAAGTTGAAAGTTAAAGAAATACTCTTTTCACTTTCAACTTTCAACTCTCAACTTTCAACTGACTAAGTCTAATCTAAATTAAAAATGCATATGAAACACATGATCAAACAAACGATGCTCACAGGAGCATTGAGTTGCTTCCTTCTGGGCACCGCTTTGGCTGACAATGCGACAAACCAGCCAAAGAAGCCTTATTGGCAGGACATTCAGGTCGTTGCCGTTAATAAAGAGGCACCCCGCTCCTCTTTTATGACTTATGGAGACCGTGCTACAGCTCTCTCTTCCCAGTATGAAAAAAGTCCTTTCTATTCATTGCTGAACGGCACATGGAAATTCTATTTTGTAGATTCGTACAAAGACCTTCCTGCCAATATCACAGATCCTTCTGTCAGCACTTCCGATTGGGACGACATCACCGTTCCGGGAAACTGGGAAGTTCAGGGACATGGTACCGCCATCTATACAAATCACGGATATGAGTTCAAACCGCGTAACCCGCAACCTCCGCTGTTGCCGGAAACAAATCCGGTAGGTGTTTACCGCCGCGATTTCGAGATTCCTGCCGGTTGGGACGGACGTGACGTATATCTGCACATCGCCGGAGCTAAATCAGGTTTATATGTTTATGTAAACGGCAAGGAAGTCGGCTATAGCGAAGATTCCAAAAATCCGGCCGAATTCCTGATCAACAAATACCTGCAGCCGGGCAAGAATGTGCTGACACTGAAAATCTTCCGTTGGAGCACAGGTTCCTATCTAGAATGCCAAGACTTCTGGCGTCTGAGCGGCATCGAACGCGACGTCTATCTATGGTCACAGCCCAAGATCGCCGTCAATGATTACCGCATTGTCTCCACGCTCGACGACACCTACAAAAACGGTATCTTCAGCTTGGCAATGGATATCAAGAACCATTCCGACAAGGTTAAGAACATCGACGTCACATACGAATTATTAGATGCAAAAGGCAACGTGGCTGCAACAGCCGAAAACAAACTGTGGGTAAGTCCGAACACGATTGCAACAACTTCGTTCGAAAAGACACTGAACAATGTAGAAACCTGGAACGCGGAACATCCAAACCTCTACAAACTGTTGATGACAATCAAGGAAGACGGCAAGGTGACGGAAGTAATCCCGCAGAACGTCGGTTTCCGCCGCATCGAAATCAAAGAGATCGATCAGATCGCCGGCAACGGCAAACCGTACACCGTCCTGCTGTTCAACGGCCAGCCGATCAAATTCAAAGGAGTAAACATCCACGAACACAACCCGCTGACCGGACACTACGTGACAGAAGAGCTAATGCGTAAGGACTTCGAAATCATGAAGAAGAACAACATCAACTCCGTCCGTCTGTGCCACTATCCGCAGGACCGCAGATTCTACGAGCTTTGTGACGAATACGGATTGTATGTTTACGACGAAGCTAATATCGAATCACACGGCATGTACTACAATCTGCGCAAAGGTGGAACATTAGGCAACAATCCGGAATGGTTGAAACCGCACATGGACCGTACGGTCAACATGTACGAACGCAACAAAAACCATCCGTCTGTGACAATCTGGTCATTAGGTAACGAAGCCGGAAACGGTTACAACTTCTACCAGACTTACCTGTATGTAAAGAATAAAGACAAAAATCTGATGAACCGTCCGGTCAACTACGAACGTGCTCTTTGGGAATGGAATAGCGATATGTATGTACCGCAATACCCAAGTGCCGGATGGCTGGAAGAAATCGGCGCACAGGGTAGCGACCGTCCGATTGCACCGTCCGAATATGCCCATGCGATGGGTAACTCAACCGGTAACCTGTGGGGACAATGGCAAGCCATCTACAAATATCCGAACCTGCAAGGCGGTTGGATCTGGGACTGGGTAGACCAGGGTATCCTTACCAAAGATGAAAACGGAAAAGAGTTTTACGCCTATGGTGGTGACTTCGGCAAAGATATGCCGAGCGACGGCAACTTCCTTTGCAACGGTTTGGTCAATCCGGATCGCACCCCCCATCCGGGAATGGCAGAAGTGAAGTTCACGCATCAGAACGTCGGCTTCGAAGCAGTCGATGCGGCAAACGGTGTGTTCAAAATCACCAACCGCTTCTACTTCACGAATCTGAAGGACTATATGTTTACTTATACCATAAAAGCAAACAACAAGATCATCAAGAGCAACAAGATGTCACTCGACCTGGCTCCGCAGGCTTCACAGGAAATCACGGTTCCCGTAGCCGGCCTGAAACCGCAAGCAGGTGTGGATTATTTAGTTGACTTCATCGTTACGACCGTAAAGGCAGAAGGTCTTGTTCCTGCCGGTCACGATATCGCACTGGGCCAGTTCCGTCTGCCTGTCGAAGCCGACAAGACGGCTTACAAGGCCGGTGGTCCTAAACTGACTGTATCGGAAGAAGGAGACAACGTGAAAGTGACTTCCTCGAAAGTAAACTTCGTATTCGACAAGAAAGCCGGTGTCGTCACCTCTTACAAGGTAGGCAACACGGAATACTTCAATGAAGGTTTCGGTATCCAACCGAATTTCTGGCGTGCCCCGAATGATAATGATTACGGAAGCGGTGACCCACAGCGTCTGGAAATCTGGGAAATCTCAAGCCGCAACTTCAACGTGACAAGCACTTCCGCTGAAATCGTAGACGGCAATGCTATCGTGAAGGCTGACTATAAACTGCCGGCCGGCAACCAGTTCATCATCACTTATAAAATCTATCCCGATGGCACCATGAACGTAGCTACACTTTTCACTCCAGCTCATTTGGATGGGAAAAAGATCGAGATATCGGAAGCGACTGCAACCGCCACCTTCTCTCCGGGCCGCGAAAACATGAGCGAACGCGACAAGATGGTCGTTCCGCGTATCGGTGTACGCTTCCGTCTGCCGGCAACGATGAACCAACTGGAATATTTCGGTCGTGGTCCGTTGGAAAACTATTGGGACCGCAAAGCCGGTTACATGATCGGACAGTATAAGAGCACGGCAGAAGAACAGTATTTCCCCTATGTCCGCCCACAGGAAAACGGTCACCACTGCGACACCCGCTGGATCTCTTTAGGCGGTAAAGGCAAGAACCTCTTGATCGTTGCAGACGACGAGATGGAATTCAACGCTATGCGTAACTCCGTCGAAGACTTCGATGCCGGCAAGGCGACCAACCGTCCGTACCAGTGGAACAACTTCACACCTGAAGAGATTGCCAACCGTCCGGAAATCGGACCGTACGACAAACCTCGCCAGACACATATCAACGACATCGCACCGCGTAACTTCGTTGAAGTATGTGTAGACCTAAAACAACAGGGATTGGCCGGCTACGACAGTTGGTATTCACGTCCGGAACCGGAATACACTTTACCGGCAGACCGGGAATACAAGTGGGGCTTCACTCTGATCCCCGGTGCTAATGCCAACAGCGCACAGAAGAAAGCGGGTTACAGCTACAAATAAGTAGTCCGTCCCACAATAACAACTAAAAAAGCGGTTGCCTCATTTCCAGGCAACCGCTTTTTTTGTGCAAGCATCCGATTAGGCTTCACCTTTCCTTGAGACCTTTTGGTTATTATTAGGCGAAGGGGTGAAGGCAATCTCGATATCTACCTTCACCCTAAAAAATTTACTTTCACCCCGCCCCTCCCAGATACACCAAGTCCGATCTCTTATACAAAGCGGTATAGTACCTCCCATACCCGACTCACCCGCAGATGAAGACAACCGTAGCAGGTGAAGGTACTTTTACTATTTACCTTCACCCATTAACAATCTTATAATCAAACCAGTGCATACAAAAGTGAAGGCAAATTCCTAATTATGGCGGAAAAATAAAAAAGCCGGACTTTATTCAGCCCGGCCTTACATAAACTTATTCAATGATTATCGATTCTACTTAGCATAACTTACCGCACGAGTCTCACGAATTACCGTAATCTTCACCTGGCCCGGATAAGTCATTTCATCCTGGATCTTCTTTGCGATTTCGTTTGACAGGTTTTCGGTATCCTTATCGTCGATCTTGTCAGCTCCGACAATTACGCGGAGTTCACGACCGGCCTGGATAGCATATGTCTTCACTACACCCGGATAAGAAAGAGCCAACTGTTCCAAATCATTCAAACGCTTGATATAAGCCTCAACGATCTCACGACGGGCTCCCGGACGTGCACCTGAAATAGCATCACAAACCTGTACGATCGGAGCAAGCAGTGTCTGCATTTCCACTTCGTCGTGGTGAGCACCTACGGCGTTGCAGATATCCGGTTTTTCTTTATATTTCTCGCAAAGTTTCATGCCTAAGATTGCGTGCGGCAATTCCGGCTCGTCATCAGGCACTTTACCTATATCATGCAACAGTCCGGCGCGTTTTGCCTTTTTCGGGTTCAATCCCAGTTCAGAAGCCATCACTGCACATAAGTTCGCCGTTTCGCGTGCATGCTGCAGTAAGTTCTGGCCATAAGAAGAACGATATTTCATCTTACCGATCATACGGATCAGTTCAGGATGCAAGCCATGAACACCGAGGTCGATAACGGTACGTTTACCGGTTTCCACCACTTCGTCTTCAACCTGCTTTCTCACTTTCGTAACTACTTCTTCAATACGTGCCGGGTGAATACGTCCGTCTTGTACCAACTGGTGCAAAGCCAGACGAGCTATTTCACGACGAACCGGATCAAAGCCGGACAACACGATTGCTTCAGGCGTATCGTCAACCACGATCTCGATACCGGTTGCCGCTTCCAACGCCCGGATATTACGGCCTTCGCGACCGATGATACGGCCTTTTATTTCGTCTGATTCGATATGGAAGACTGTAATCGAATTCTCGATTGCCGTTTCGGTAGCCACACGCTGGATGGACTGGATAACGATTTTCTTCGCTTCCTTATTGGCCGTCATCTTCGCTTCCTCCATGATTTCGTTGATATAGGAAGTGGCTTCGGACTTAGCCTCGTCTTTCAGGGATTCGATCAAACGTTCTTTCGCTTCTTCGGCAGAAAGTCCGGAAAGGGTTTCCAGATGTTCGATTTCACGCTGGTGAAGTTTATCCAGATCCTGCTTCTTCTTTTCTACCAGTTCCAGTTGGGCGGCCAGGTTCTCCTTTACGGCATCCACTTCACTATTTTTGCGTTGCAAGTCTTCCTGGCGTTGGTTCAAGCCCAACTCGCGTTGTTTCAACTTAGCCTCTACGGACTGTATCTTTGAATTACGTGCGGACACCTGTTTCTCCAGATCCGCTTTCAAATGAAGGAACTTCTCTTTTACTTCGAGCAATTTCTTCTGCTTCATTACTTCCGACTCCTTTTCAGCCTCGCGTATCACAGCGTCATACCTTGACTTCATAAGGACTCTCATCACAAACCACACGAGCAAACCTCCGACAACGAAGGTTACAAGTGCTATGATTATAGTCATACCCATTTTACTTATAGTTTAAATTCAGTTATATTATTATACAAAAAAAGCACTGCCTTACATGGAATCCCCATGCAAAGTAGTGCGGAAACGCATCTTCTTTATTCTTACAACTATTTATCCTTCAGGTAACTTTCCAGTTTATCGGTCAGTTCCTGTATCTTTTCAGTAAAGGGACTTGTGTCATTCTTATCCTCCAACATCAAATTTTCCACTGATAGTTGGAAGGTCACCATGGCTAACAAATCTTTTACATCCACTTCGGAATATTTCTTCCGGTACTGGTCCATTTTCATCCTGATTTGCCGGACAGCCTCACGGGCTACCTGCTCTTCGCTCCGGTTGATCCTGATACCATAACTTTTACCGGCTATCTCTACATGTATAAGAAATTTATCGTCCATCGCCTCTATTCGTTTAATAGTGCAATGCACTTGTCTACTTCCCGCACTAACTTCGATAACCTCATCCTGGCACTTTTCATTTCTCCCTCATTGACAGAAACAACCCGTGCAGTCAGCATGTTATCACATTTGGCATTCAACTCTTCGATCGTCTTCATTGCTTGTTGAAGTTCTCCTTCCTTCTGTACCAAAAAATCTTCAAGCTCGTTGATTTTCTGCTTTTGCCTATCGCAAAGCTCCATCAAATCACGAACCCTAACATCAAATACAGCCAACAATCTTTTATGATCTTCGGTCATTTCACACCAAATTCTACACAAAAGTAAACTATAGAATTGAATAAAACAACGAATCGGTTTGTTTTTTTGACAGAAAACGTCCGGATACACAAAAGGCCGTTCAAACTAAAATCCGAACAGCCCTCCTTCTAATAGATTCAGCTACGCTATATTTATACTAACGCAACATACCATTCACCCTCGACGTCTTCGAAAGCCAATTTGCCTTCTTTCGCTAACCAACCAAAAGCAGCATACATATCTTTTTCCGCTTTAATCTTAGTCGCTTTCTTTACTGCCTTAACACTCATCTTACCGCCTTCATTTAATGCGTTCCAAACAAGGCCGGCGTTTGTTCCAATCAATTCGATCATGTTTCTTTTTGTTTTGTTAATTCGTTAACGGGGGCAAATTTATAGATTAATCGATTAAAACAAAAGGATATAGATGTTTTTTAGCATAAAAACAGGTGCTTTTTATACTTTGTAAGCATAATTAACATTGCTATAACACAATTATAGTGTTATTTTCCGCCTATCCTCAGCTGTAATAAGTTCCGCCTCCATGTTTATAGCTGAAACATATTTGCTTAATAAGTCTGCCGCATACTTTCCTGCCGACTCCAGACCATCCAATCCGGAATAACCATTTATAATCATTAACAGGCGGGTGGTATCCAGCCCTATTTTTGTCCGTTCCTCATCGCTGGTCGGAGTTCCGACCCCGCCGACCGCATCCCGATAGACTGGCAAACCTGCAATATTCAGTTCTCCACGCCCGATTCCATGATAAACTTCACCTTCCCTACCGACTCCCAGCACCAGACTTCCACCGGCAATCTTATCTGCATCGAAGCCACCAATGGAATATCCGCTACGGATAGAAACCAAATTGATGAGATCAACCAACGTATCGACCTTATAAAGGGGTAATTCACGAAGAATACGCCGCCGCAACGCTTCAGAAGAAGGACGATAACGATTCGGATCTTTTCCCAGACGCTTATAAGCCTGGCGGGTAGCCTGTATAGGGAGCCATTTGTTGATTTGTTCCAGTTTAACTGTTTCCCGGACTACCTTTTCTTCGTCCGCTATCTCCTGCCAAAGCCGTTCATCCGGTTCCGAATTGCAAACATCACAAGACAGGACCAAAACATGTAAATCCGGACAGGCGGTAGCTACTTCTTCTGAAATTGAAATGTGTAACATAGGGAAAATTTATGATTTATAAAACTATAGATTGTTATTTACCATCTATTTAACAATGATACCGGACAAGATACGCCCGCTCTTGATTCCCAAACGGCGGGCGGAGAAGAAATCGTCGGGATGGGTGTAAGTGCAGATGCCGGCTAGTTCGATATGTCCGGTTGAGAGGCCTTCGGACAATAGTTGCAGTCGGTTAGCCTCCCATAAATCGATATGAGCTTTTCCTGTATCGACATTGCGCTTCAAAATACGCGGCATTTCAAAACCGGCTTCCCGAAAGGCGTCGATAACCTCTTCGCCGACTTCAAAGGCATCGGGACCGATGGAAGGAGCGATACCGGCTTTCATGAGACAAGGATCGGCTCCATGTTCATCAATAAGGAAGCGAACGGTTTTCGCGACGATCCGCTGTACGGTTCCCCGCCAACCAGCATGAATGGCAGCCACCGTCTTTACATCGGGAGCATACAGCAGGACAGGGACACAATCAGCTGTTGAGACGGCAATGCAAACTCCCGGCACATTCGTCACCAGAGCATCTACACCGTGCATATAAAGCTGCTGTTCTTCCAATGGAAGGGAAAGAAAAAAAGGCTCGATCGAACGAATCTCCGCCCCGTGAACCTGGAAAGGCACGAAAATACGTTCGGAAGGAATTCCGAGCACATCTGAAAGAAGTTTCCGGTTCGCCCGGACAGCTTCCGGATTGTCCCCGCTGTATTCGCCGGGGTTAAAGGAAGCATATGCACCTTCGCTCACACCTCCTTGACGGGTTGTCACAAAATGAGAGATGTTGCAATCCTCGCTTAATGCGGGAAATTGCAACATCTTCACTTTATCATTTGGAAATATCGTCATCTTCTGCGTCATCCCAATCTTCATATTCTTCATACTCTTCATCGTCGTCGGGATCCTCTTCCTCAAGAGGAATAACAAAATCATCATCATCAAGCGAAAGTGCGCTTACATCGATGTTCTTATGTACAATACGCTCTACCTCATGGAACGTTTCTTTGTTCAGTTCCTTCCATAACAGGTCTTTCAATTCGGTGATCCCCATTCCGGTAACGGAAGAAATAAATACATAAGGAACGCCTTCCGGCAGATCTTCGGACAATGCCTCGATCAACTCCTCATCCAGCATATCGCTCTTGGTAATAGCCAGAACACGACTTTTACCCTGCAAATCAGGATTATACTTGACCAGTTCGCCCAAAAGAATTTCGTATTCCTTCTTGATATCATCCGCATCGGCCGGCACCATAAACAGGAGTAACGAATTGCGTTCGATATGGCGCAAGAAGCGTAATCCCAACCCTTTACCTTCACTGGCACCTTCGATAATGCCAGGGATATCGGCCATAACGAACGAACGGTTGTCACGATAGCTTACTATCCCCAGATTCGGTTCGAGCGTCGTGAACGGATAATTGGCAATCTTCGGTTTGGCAGCCGAAACAACCGACAACAACGTCGACTTTCCTGCATTCGGGAAACCGACCAGACCGACATCGGCCAGCAGTTTCAATTGCAAGATCACCATACGTTCCTGCGCCGGTTCGCCGGGTTGTGCATAACGGGGAGCCTGATTGGTCGACGTCTTGAAGTGGCAGTTACCCAATCCTCCACGCCCGCCTTTCAATAGCATTACCTGCTGACCGTCCTCGGTCACATCACAGATAAACTCACCCGTATCGGCATCATACACGACTGTTCCGCAAGGGACCTCTATCACACGATCTTCACCGTCTTTCCCAAAACTGCGTTTAGCACCGCCGCCTTCACCATTTGTCGCCATGATATGACGTTCATATTTCAGATGAAGAAGCGTCCAGTAATTCCGGTTTCCACGAAGATACACATGGCCTCCTCGCCCTCCATCGCCTCCGTCGGGACCTCCTTTCGGAATGTATTTCTCGCGGCGAAAGTGAGAAGACCCTCTCCCGCCCTTACCTGAGCGGCAATAGATCTTTACATAATCTACAAAGTTTGATTCAGCCACTTTTACTTTTTAATTTATGATTTATGATTTATGATTTATGATTCATAGCGACAAAGGATATAAATCATAAATCATAAATCATAAATCCCATTCATAAATCTATTACAAATTATTTACCGCTTCTTTGATACGCCCGAAAATTTCTTCGATTGTCCCCATACCTTTGATGGCAACATGTTTACCTTCACCGATATAGTAATCAGCCAAAGGAGCAGTCTGTTTGTGATAAACATCCAGTCTTGACTTGATTGTTTCCAGATTATCATCCGAACGGCCTGAGACCTTACCACGTTCCAGCAGACGGTTGATCAGTTCTTCTTCTTCTACCTGAAGGTTCAGCATAACGGATACATCGGTTCCACGTTTGTTCAACATTTCTTTCAGTGCTTTTGCCTGCGGGATCGTACGGGGGAAACCGTCGAAGATGACACCTTTGGAGTTCACCTTGCTGTCCAAAACCTTAGCCAGCATGTCAACAATCAACTCATCCGGAACCAGTTGTCCTTTTTCGATATAATCTTTAGCAATCTTACCCAGCTCTGTCTCGTTCTTCATTTCAGAACGCAAAACATCACCTGTAGAGATATGGTCCAAACCATATTCTTTAATAATCAATTCGCTCTGTGTTCCCTTTCCTGAACCGGGAGCACCAAAAATAACAATGTTCAACATAAAAAGTAAACTTTTTAAATTGACAATTGACAATTGGCAATTGACAATTACTCGCCAACTATCCAACCATCCATCGCCTCTTATTATACATTAATCTAATAAATTTCCTCCTCTTCCCAAATTATCAATTATCCTATAGATATCCCGATAGCCCCGTCCCTGTTCATCATAATCCAGTCCGTAACCGACAATAAAGTCACTCGGAATCCGGATGCCGATATAATCAGGTTTCAGATCGCACTTCAACGAATCAGGCTTGAACAGCATAGTCGCCAACTTAACATCGGCCGCCCCGTCCTTGCGAAGCTTATCCATAACATACTGCATCGTAAAGCCGGTATCGATGATATCCTCGATCAAGATCAAAGTCCTCCCTTTCACATCGGCCTGTACCGGCATAATCTCACGAACTACACCGGTCGTACTGGTCCCCTTGTAGGATGAATAGCGGGCAAAAGTGATTTCATACGGCTCGTTCAACTGGCGCATCAACTCCGCAGTGAACATGAAAGCTCCGTTCAGAATCCCTACGAATAACGGATGTGTGCCTTCCACATCGGCACGAATACGTTCCGCCACTTTTGCTATCGCTTCTTTTATCTCCTCTTCCGGGATAAAGAGTTCAAATTCTTTGTCTTTTAATCGGATTCTATCCATATTCCGTCTGATTTTCGAGGGGACAAATGTACAACTTTTTCGGGTAAGCACAAACAATGTGATCGATCAGGAGTCCTTTAATTTGTAAAATATAAAGACCGGATTGCTTTCTTCCCCTAAGTTTTTCAATTGTTCAGGGATTAAAATCGAACGGATATTCTTATAATAATCAAGCTCTGCCGATGTTATGATCTGTACCAGGTCATTCCCTGTCATATTTCCCCAGACCGGGAATCCCTGATAGCTTCTTGTCCCTAAAAGACCATGCTGCAAAGTCGTAGCCGCCAGTTCCTTGAGTGAAGCAGGTTGTTCGCATTTTTCCACCAACGCTTCACCAGTTTTCTTATCTACCGAAGCGACATAATGCCCGTCGTTATTCCTCAGGCGGAAATAATATCGACGGGGTGTTTCAAAGAGATCGGAAACAAAGTAATCTTTGCCATTTCCAAAGTTTTTCAGGCTATTAAAATTCGTCACATCGAGCGAATTGATCATTTCCTCATCCGAGTTACGCAAACTCAGGACACAAGCGGGCGAAATCTTATCGTCCGACAACCTGAACACGGTATCGTTACTACCGGTTTTGAACAACACAGATTGCTGCCGACCGGAATAGCCTGCTGCGATCCGAACCGTCAAACCTGACTTATCATTTGAAACCAAAGGAGATGAAAAATCATTCTTCATCGTAACCGTATCTCCCTTTTCCGTAAAAAGGCCGATACCGAAACTACCGTTCTGGAAAGGTACATAAGGCATAGATACGGCCGCCAAGTGTCCCAGACCGAGCTTATACTGGAAAATAATCTGATAATCATGAGTGAAATGCTGCACAGGTTCGCCGTCCAACGTATAGACTTCTACCCGATCCGTACTGAATAAATAGAGACGGTCATTCTTTTCATCCGCCTGCATACTGGCAACGAAACCGCTAAACTCTCCAGGTCCCTGTCCGAACGGAATCAATGTCTTTATAAAATGCCCCTGCCTGTCGAACAAAACAATCCGCTGCTCCTTTACCGGGAGAACATAAATATATTTATCCGTAACGGCATAATTCGCTACCCCATCTATTAAAGATGCATCATCGGAAGTTACTTCTAACGGAACATAATCAACGCTTTCTATTTCATCACTCAATTTCAAACTCTTCGGATTCTCGAGTCCGGCCCTTATATCCGCTACCGGACAGTTCGAAGGATCGGATTTCGGTGAACTGCAAGCTATCAGCAAAAAAAGTACCCAACTTAAATTTAGTCTCTTCATTATCTTATTTTATTAATGTTTCCATTCATTTTCTACTTTCTGTCAAAATATTGCCATCTATCATACGGATCAGCCGACCTGCCATCCGGGCATTTTCCTCGGAGTGGGTAACCATCACGACGGTCGTCCCTTTACGATTCAGCTCCGTTAGAAGATTCATCACGTCATTGCCATTGACGGAATCCAGGTTTCCGGTCGGCTCGTCCGCCAGGACGATATGCGGATTCGTGACGATGGCACGGGCAATCGCCACACGTTGTTGCTGACCGCCAGATAATTGTTGCGGGAAATGTTCCGAGCGGTGAGCGATCTGCATCCGGTCGAGAGCCGCATTCACCCTTTCCACCCGTTCCTTGACCGAAACACCTGCATACAGCAAAGGAAGTTCCACATTCTCAAAGACCGTCAATTCGTCTATCAGGTTAAAACTCTGAAAAACAAAACCGATATTTCCGTTCCGCAAGTCCGTACGGCTATTTTCCGTATATTGGGAAACTTCCTGTCCGAGAAACCACAGCTCGCCGTCCGTCGGGTTATCCAACAGTCCCAAGAGATTCAGCAAAGTCGATTTTCCACAACCGGAAGGCCCCATGATTGCCAGGAACTCCCCTTCGTTTATTTCCAGATTAATGCCATTCAAGGCTGTCGTCTCCACACTTTCCGTACGGAACACTTTTGTCAGACTAATTGCTTTTATCATAATCATCTGTTTTTATTCCATGCTTGTCATTTCATTCACTCATAGCGCAATGATGTCACCGGATTACGGGAGGCAGCACGCCCAACCTGGACAATGACCGTCAACATCGTAATCAGCAAGATGACACAGCCAGCCAGCGGAAACAACCACCAACTGATCGTTGTCTGATAAGCAAAGTTACTTATCCAGCGAAGCATCAGAAGATAGCTCAACGGGCAGGCGATAAAAAATGCGATCCCAACCCCAACCATATATTCCCGGCAGAACATCCACACAATCCGTCGGGAATGTGCTCCGTTCACCTTTCTGATACCGATCTCTTTCGTACGTTGCACCGTCGACAAAGCGACCAGACCGAACACTCCCATCATAGCGACAATGATAGCCAGTATCGTAAAGACCAGAAACATCTGGCCAAGCTGCCGTTCATGAACATAATTCAGATTCAAGGCATCTGAGAAAAAATGATATGTAAAGACGTTATCCGGGCGCATCTTCTCATACTCCTCTTTCAGAAACTTCAATGTCTCAGCCTTATTCTCAGGAGAAATCTTTATATATAATGTATTTAACAGCCGGCGGGAATAATACAGATAAGCCGGTTTAACTTTCTCACGCAACGGCTGGAAGTTAAAATCTTTCACGATACCAACAATCCGCGATGCCTCTCCGTACCACCCTTTATTCTGCAGAAGCATACCGACCGGATCTTCCACATTCATCATCTTCCAGGCGGTTTCATTAATTACAATCGGTAACTCTTTCTCATAGGCGCCATCCATATAGGCTTTTTTATCTGCTCCAAACGACATTCCTTTTAACAGAGTCAAGCCCAATGTTCCCATAAAATCGCCATCACCGGCCACTCCGACCATTTTCAGCGAATCGACTTGTCCGGCCTCATTCGTCCAACTGAACGAGTTCTCCTCCGTACGATGTCCCTGAAGATAATCCGAAAGTTCCACTCCTCCGGTCACAGACCTGACATTCGGATTCTTCAATACTTCCTGCTTATAATCATCAATCCCATAACCGCCCATATACGACATAAAGTCGAAAAGGCCGCAATCAGCAACCACCATATCTTCCTTGTCCAGGCCCAAATCTGCATTTTGCAGATAATGAAGTTGTTTGAATACGACAGAAGTACAAATGACCATCGCTATAGCGATGACAAACTGTACACATACCAGGCCTTTGATCAACGTGCCTTTTTTCCCGGTCGAAGACCCTCCCTTAAAAGATTGCAGCGGATTAAACTGCGACATATAAAAAGCAGGAAACGCTCCTGCCAGGCAGCCGACTCCGATAATTCCGAACAGGACAAACAATACGGTCTGCCAATTGGCCGTCAACACAATATCTTTTTCTACAAACCGGTTGAAAAGCGGTAGCAGCAATTCCGTCAACGCCAATGCCAATATAAGCGACAGGAACGCCTGTACCAGACTCTCCGACAAAAACTGCATCACCAGAACCTTCCGTTTGGCTCCAGTCACTTTCCGGACGCCGATTTCCTTAAATCGCTGGGAAGCACGTGCCGTAGACAAGGTTGTGAAATTGAATGCCCCCATAAAAACGATCAGAACCGCCAAAACCGTAAACAGATAAATTTGCGACATATTCCCATGATTGCCGACTTCCGGATCTTTAAACGACGTCTGTAGATGAATATCTTTCAGCGGTTGGAACTCCAAACGCATCCCCTTATCCCTATGGTTCAGCCAGACACGGCTCATCTTCCTCCAGTCTGTTTCGGATAAAACCGTACCTTTTCGTAACTGGATATAGACACTTGTTCCCTCGACAAAATCCCAATTCATCGGTTCGTAATAAGCCTGTTCGCTCAACAGGACCTCAAACGTTATATGGCTTTTACGCGGGACTTTCAGGACTGCCGCCACTTTATAACGAAAAGTCTGCCCGAAAAACTGACAGGTAACTTCTCTCCCGACAGCCGAAGTCCTACCAAACAATTTCTTTGCCGTCGACTCCGCCAGCACGATTTGTTGCGGATCTTTCTTTATCAGACCGGGATCGCCGGCGATAACCGGAAAACTGAATACATCGAAAAAGGTAGTATCGACATACTTATAGGTCGCTTCAATCAAATCAGTGCCCGAATGCAAGTTCAAAGTTCCGAAATTCAACATAAAAGTCGCATTCTCCACCTGCGGAAACTCTTCCCGGAATGCCTTGCTCAACGGTGCTACCGTATAGACAGACTCCTTTACTTGTCCGCCACCCTCCTGCTCTACCGCAACCAGGCGATAGATCGAATCCCGGTTAATTTGAAAATCTTCAAAGGTCAACTCATCCACAATCCAAAGATAGATCAGGAAAGCAGCCGTCATCCCCAGCACAAACCCCAGCATATTAATAGACGAAAACAAAAAGCTCCGTTTGATTAACCGGAGTGCGACTTTTACATAGTGTTTAAACATATCTCTTTTTTTATGAATCATTTAAAACAAAGCAAAGACCATGCCAATTTCGGAATTCACTTATTTACAGCCCTATATATACTCTCCCCTTTAAACAGATTGTCCGTTCCCGTACACCTTACGTGCAAAAACGCACAGATATGATCCTCCATCACCAGACAAAATAAAATTCCATTTCAACAAATGACGAACAGATTCCGATGGAACCAGCTTTCCTATGCAGTATATGCATATATAAATGCTAATGTAATTTGTTTCCGACATTGCCGAAGATATTTTCGACATTGTCGAATATTTACACGGCATTGTCGAATATGTTCTCGACAACGCCGAAAACAAAATACACTTGCATAAAATCAGAATTAGTAGCTGATCAACAATAAGATAGGCTCAATAGAAAACATCGTGCAATGTAGTAGTAAAAAACAAAGCATTCAACCTCACCACAATTACACATAAAATTAGTCTATCTCAGAACTTTTCATTAATTTCGCACCAATATTTTAAATGAATGTAAAAAGATGCGACTATGATAAAGAGGTCTGTTTTAGCGTTATTTATTGTATTGTTATTTAGTAGTAATCGGGGAGGAGCACAGGAAGTTAATATAATCAGCGGGAATCAGTTGAACCAGCCGGTTCAGACTGCTGTCCCCGATACATTCCCTTTATTAGATTTGGAAGAAACGGAACTGGATAAAATCCCTGACCTCAGGGCACAGTTCGAAAAACTCAATAGCAGCTACTCCTCTCCCGCTACACCGAGTGAAAACTTGCTCCGCTTTTTAAAAAAAGACGAGATAGAATTATCACCGGAAGCACAATACTGGGTAAATTGGGTACGCGACCCGTCTACTATCATCAGCCCGTGGGCCACCTTACGGGATACGACCATCGTCAACCCGCTGTTCACACCGATCTTGTTCAAGGGAGGACTTATCCCGAAAGACCTGCAATTGTATGATAAGGACTTTATTGCGAAACAACGTCCCAATTTTCCATTGTTCGAACCGGATACCACTTTGTTCCAAGACGAAACATTAAAGAACAAGTTACAGAATACCGCATATAATTATGTACGTGTAAACTACCCGGAATATTTTCGCTATTCGGAACGCGACCTGCCAACCGATGTCGTTAAAACACATGTTATCAAGAAAGCGACATATGAACCGGAACTAATCAAAATAGAAAGCGACCCGAACGCTTTCAGCGACGTAGATGCTCCGGTCAAGTTCATCCCGGAACGCCGTTATTGGACCTCCAAATTCGAAAGCACCATGCAGTTTTCGCAAAATTACATTTCACCGAACTGGAGTGCCGGCGGTGATCCTAACTTCAATATGAATACCCGGCAATATTTCAAATATGATTATAACAAAGACAAAGTACAGGTAACAAACGAGCTTGAATTCAAACTAAACATGAATACTTTGCCGGACAAAACAGACTCTATACATTCGTATAAGATAAACGACCAGATACTTCGTCTCCATACCCTATTCGGTTACAAAGCATTTAACAAGTGGTACTACACGGTCGACATCAGTTTCAACACACAAGTAGTAACAAACTACGCTCAAAACAGTGAAACCAAATTGTCGGCATTCCTTGCACCTATGACCTTCAATACCGGTATCGGTATGAAATACGAATTAGCCAAGACCCTTACAAAGGTTAGGCATCGAAATATAAAATTGAATGTCAACGTGGCTCCATTCTCTTATAACTATATGTATAGTAGCCAAAAAGGCATAGATATGGATTTGAAACGACACGGTTTTAAAGAAAAAGACAATGCCGCCGAACTTCCTGACGATGTTAACAAATACAGGAACTCCCAAAGCCAAATCGGTTCTAAGATCGAAGCAAACATGACATTCAACATCAACCGAAATGTCAGTTGGACTTCCCGTTTCTATTATTTCACGGATTACCACCGCATCACCGGAGAGTTGGAGAACACATTCAATTTGCAGATCAGCCGGTTCTTTTCGACCCGGATCAATCTTCACCTACGCTACGACGATGGCGTCGCCAAAAACGAAGATTTCGACAGTTATCTTCAGATCAACGAGCTGTTAAGCTTCGGGTTTAATTACAAATGGTAAGACAAAGTCGATTATTTCCATAATAAACTTTGTTAATCGTGACATAATTTCCAAATAATACGTACTTTTGCCTCGGTTTTGCAATGTCGAGATTACAAATATGAGCGAAAGTATCAATCACAATGGGGTTATAGAGAAGATCGACGGCGGTACGGTCTATGTCAGGATCATCCAACAATCGGCTTGTTCCGGATGCCATGCGAAAAGTATGTGTACGGCATCCGAGAGTAAAGAGAAGATCATCGAGGTTCCGGACAACTCTGGAAAATTCCATATAAATGAAGAAGTCCAGTTATGCGGACAAAGTTCACTGGGGCTGCAGGCCGTACTTCTTGCATTTGTATTTCCGCTTATAATAGTTTTTGCGGCTATTGTAACAGGTACAAGTATGCAATGGGAAGAAACCACAAGCGGGTTAACCGGATTACTGCTCTTAGTTCCTTATTATTGCATATTATACTTTTTACGCGACCAACTAAAAAGGCGATTCATTTTTACTTTGAAAAAACTTAATTGACAAACATATCATGATTTTAATTGCCGTTATTTCATTAGGAGCGATTGGAGCCATCGGCGCAGTTTTTCTATACGCCGCCTCCAAGAAGTTTGAAGTATACGAAGATCCTCGTATCGCACAAGTTCAGGAGGTATTGCCTGGAGCCAATTGCGGAGGTTGTGGATATCCCGGATGCGGTGGTTTTGCTGCGGCTTGTGTAAAGGCCGACACATTGGACGGCCTGTTATGTCCCGTAGGCGGAGCACCGGTTATGGGTAAAGTAGCCACCATCCTCGGAAAAGAAGCAGCCAGCGCAGAACCGATGGTAGCCGTTGTCCGCTGCAACGGAACCTGTGCCGCCCGTCCGCGTACCAACCAATACGACGGTGTGCAGAGTTGTGCGATTGCTTCTACCCTGTATGGCGGAGAGACCGGCTGTTCATTCGGTTGCTTAGGTTATGGCGACTGTGTGGCAGCATGTAACTTCGACGCCATCCACATCAACCTTGAGACAGGACTTCCGGAAGTGGACGAAGACAAATGTACTTCATGCGGAGCTTGCGTAAAAGCTTGCCCGAAAAACATCATCGAACTGCGTAAGAAAGGCCCCAAATCACGCCGTATCTTCGTCAGCTGTGTAAACAAAGACAAAGGCGGAGTAGCCAAGAAAGCATGTGCCAATGCTTGTATCGGTTGTGGCAAATGTGCAAAGGAATGCCCGTTCGAAGCCATTACAGTAGAAAACAACGTGGCCTACATCGATTACACAAAATGCCGCTTATGCCGCAAGTGCGTAGCCGTATGTCCGACCGGTGCTATTCACGAATTGAATTTCCCGCCACGTAAAGAGGCAGCTCCGGCTGTGGACGCCGACAAAGTAAAACCGGAGGTAGCACCGAAACCGGCAGTACCGAAGGCCGAAGCTCTTAAAACAGAAACTCCTAAAGTTGAAACAAAAGAAGAAACAAATCAAAAATAAAATCTAATAGTATGCTAAGGACATTTCGAATCGGAGGTATACATCCGCCCGAAAATAAATTGTCTGCCGGTAAGAAAATTACCGCGTTAGCTGCTCCTAAGCAGGTAATCATACCGCTCAGTCAGCACATCGGGGCTCCGGCCCAGGCAGTGGTAAAGAAGGGTGATCTGGTTAAAGTCGGAACACTTGTCGCCAAGGCAGGAGGTTTCGTTTCCGCCAACATCCACTCGTCGGTATCCGGTAAAGTAAACAAAATAGATAACGCTCTCGACTCAAGCGGCTACAAGCGTCCTGCCATCTACATCGATGTGGAAGGAGATGAATGGGAAGAAACGATCGACCGCAGTGATGCATTGGTAAAAGACTGTACGTTATCCTCTAAAGAGATCGTCGACAAGATTGCAGCAGCCGGTATCGTAGGTCTGGGTGGTGCTACTTTCCCGACACAAGTGAAACTGATGCCACCTCCCGGAAGCAAAGCAGAGATCATCATCATCAATGCTGTCGAATGTGAACCTTATCTGACCTCCGACCATTCCCTGATGATGGAAAAAGGTGAACAGATCCTGGTAGGCGTCACGTTACTGATGAAAGCCGTCAATGTAAACAAAGCCGTTATCGGTATCGAAAACAATAAACCCGATGCAATCGCCCACCTGACGAAGCTGGCAGCCGCTTATCCCGGAATCGAGATCATGCCGCTGAAGGTGCAATATCCGCAAGGGGGTGAAAAGCAGTTGATCGACGCTGTGATCCGTCGTCAGGTAAAGAGCGGCGCCCTGCCCATCTCGGCTGGAGCCGTCGTACAGAACGTTGGAACCGCTTACGCCGTCTACGAAGCCGTCCAGAAGAACAAACCGTTGTTCGAGCGCGTCGTGACCGTAACAGGAAAGGCCGTTGCCAACCCGTCGAACTTCCTGGTCCGTATGGGTACGCCCATCAACACACTGATCGAGGCAGCCGGTGGTATTCCCGAAAACACGGGTAAGATTATCGGTGGCGGCCCGATGATGGGTAAAGCGTTGGTAAGCGCTGAAGTTCCGGTAACCAAGGGTAGTTCCGGCGTATTGCTCCTGACAAAAGAAGAATCCGTCCGCAAACCTATGAAGGACTGTATCCGTTGCGCCAAGTGTGTGAACGTCTGCCCGATGGGGCTGAATCCGGCCTTCCTGATGAAGTTCACCGTCTATAAAGACTGGGAAAAAGCCGAGGCCAACTACATTCAGGACTGCATCGAATGTGGTTCCTGTAGCTATACTTGTCCTGCCAACCGCCCGCTGTTGGATCAGATCCGATTGGGTAAAGGCAAAGTTATGGGTATTATTCGTGCAAGAAAGTCATAAAACAAGAGCAATATGGAAAACAAATTATACGTGTCTCCCTCGCCCCACATTCATGGCGGCGACAGCATAAGCAAAAATATGTACGGTGTACTGATTGCCCTTGTTCCGGCTTTCCTGGTATCACTCTACTTTTTCGGACTGGGTGCACTGATCGTAACCGTAGTTTCGGTTTTCTTCTGTGTCCTGTTCGAATATCTGATTCAGAAGTTCCTGATGAAAAAGGAACCAACCATTTACGACGGTTCGGCTATCCTGACCGGTGTTTTGCTGGCATTCAACCTGCCGTCCAACCTGCCGATCTGGATCATCGCCATCGGTGCGCTGGCAGCCATCGGTATCGGTAAGATGTCGTTCGGCGGTCTGGGTAACAATATTTTCAACCCGGCACTGACAGGTCGTATCTTCCTGCTGATCTCTTTCCCGGCACAGATGACCACCTGGCCTGTAGCCGGACAGTTTACATCCTATACGGACGCAACAACAGGCGCAACCGTCCTCTCCTTGATGAACGAAGGCGCACTCGACAAGATGCCGACACTCATCGATATGCTGGTCGGTAACATGGGCGGTAGCCTTGGTGAAGTCAGCGCACTGGCACTGCTGTTAGGTATGTTCTATATGTTATGGAAGAAGATTATCACCTGGCACGTTCCGGTATCCATCTTCGCTACGGTATTTGTCTTCACAGGTATCATGCACCTGGTGAATCCGGTTCAATATGCAAGCCCGTTCGTCCATCTGTTATCCGGTGGTATGATGTTGGGAGCCATCTTCATGGCGACCGACTATGTGACTTCGCCGATGAGCAAGAGCGGTATGATTGTCTACGGTGTCGGCATTGGTATCCTGACAACGGTGATCCGTCTGTTCGGTTCTTATCCCGAAGGTATGTCATTTGCCATCTTCATCATGAATGGAGTTACTCCGCTAATCAACAGTTATATGAAACCTAAACATTTCGGAGGAAAATAAGCATGGCAAAACTAAAATCAACATTACCCAATATGTTCCTTTCACTCACGATCATCTGTGTAGTGGCCGGAGCAATATTAGCAGGTGTGAATATGTACACCACCGGTCCGATTGCCGCCACCAAAGCAGCGACTTTGGAAAAAGCAATCAAGGAGGTGACACCCGAATTCAACAACAAACCGACAGAAGAAGCCTATATGGCAGCCACCTCAGATGGCGACTCATTGAAAATCTACCCGGCAAAACAAGACGGCAAATTCGTCGGTGCCGCAGTGGAAAGCAACACAATGAAAGGGTTCGGCGGTGAAATCCGCGTGATTGTCGGTTTTGACATCGAAGGCAAACTGCTGAACTATTCTGTCTTACAACATGCTGAAACCCCGGGATTAGGAGCTAAGATGCAAGAATGGTTCCGCACAGACAAGAATCGCCAGAGCGTATTGGGACGCAAATTATCCGATGGCGAACTGAAAGTAACCAAAGATGGTGGAGACGTCGATGCCATAACAGCATCGACCATTACCAGCCGGGCATTCCTGAACGCTGTGAACCGCGCCTACAGCGCATTCACCGGTGCCGACGGATCGACCGGTGCAACCACATCATCCGATAACACAACTAAAGAAGGAGGAAACGACAATGAGTAATCTGAAAATATTGATGAACGGAATCATCACAGAGAACCCGACATTCGTATTGCTGTTAGGTATGTGTCCGACATTGGGTACAACTTCTTCGGCGATGAATGGTATGAGTATGGGACTTGCCACCATGTTCGTGCTGATCTGTTCCAACATGGCTATATCCGCGCTGAAGAACGTAATCCCCGATATGGTCCGTATCCCTGGATACATTGTCGTGATCGCCACATTCGTAACAGTTGTGCAAATGTGCATGGAAGCATTTGTTCCTGCCTTATACGCAAGTTTGGGATTGTTTATCCCGTTGATCGTCGTAAACTGTATCGTGTTAGGACGTGCCGAAGCGTTCGCCGCTAAGAACGGAGTGGTAGCCTCGGCCTTCGACGGGATCGGGATCGGACTCGGCTTTACGATTGCTTTGACACTGTTAGGAGCTATCCGCGAGCTGTTGGGAACAGGCAAACTGTTTAACCTGACAATTATGCCGGAACAGTTCGGCTCACTGATTTTCGTATTGGCTCCGGGTGCATTCATCGCATTGGGATTCCTGATAGCTATTGTTAATAAACTGCGTAAAGCATAAAACAAGGTAAGATATGGAATATATATTGATATTTATCGCCGCTGTATTTGTCAACAACGTCGTGTTGTCCCAGTTCTTAGGTATATGTCCGTTCCTCGGCGTATCCAAGAAAGTGGATACAGCAATAGGGATGGGAGCAGCCGTTGCATTTGTGCTTACCATTGCGACACTCGTGACTTTCCTCGTACAGAAATATGTGCTGGATGTATTCGGTCTGGGCTTTATGCAGACTATCAGCTTTATCTTGATCATCGCAGCTCTGGTTCAAATGGTGGAAATCATCCTGAAGAAAGTTTCTCCTGCCCTCTATCAGGCATTGGGGGTGTTTCTTCCGCTGATCACGACAAACTGTTGCGTGTTGGGTGTCGCCATCCAGGTCATCCAGAAACAGTATAATTTATTAGAATCTGTAGTATATGCATTCTCTATTGCTATTGGATTTGCGTTAGCTTTGATTATCTTTGCAGGTGTCAGAGAACAATTAGCAATGACAAATGTTCCCGATGGCATGAAAGGAACCCCGATCGCTCTTATCACAGCTGGTCTGTTGGCGATGGCTTTCATGGGATTTTCAGGGATCGTTTAAGATTTATGATTTTTGATTTATGATTTATGATAACAGCCATACCGCTTGTCTCCATAAATCATAAATCATAAATCATAAATTAAAGAATCATAAATCATAAATCATAAATTCTCTCTACTCATGAAACAGAAGATTTTAGTAGCAGGTGGAACTGGTTACATCGGATCACACACCACAGTAGAACTGCAGAACGCAGGTTATGAAGTAGTCATCATCGACGACCTGTCTAACTCCAATATAGAAGTATTGGACGGTATCGAACGCATCACAGGCATCCGTCCTGAATTCATCCAACTGGATTTGAAAGATAAGGAAGGAACCCGCGAAGCGCTGAAAGCTCATCCGGGAATCAAAGGCATCATCCTGTTCGCCGCCAGCAAAGCAGTAGGCGAATCCGTACAACAGCCATTGAAATACTATCGCAACAACGTAGTGACACTGGTAAACCTGTTGGAACTGATGCCTGAATTCAATATCGAAGGTATTGTATTTTCGTCTTCCTGCACCGTGTACGGACAGCCCGATCCCGAGAATCTGCCTGTAACTGAGAATGCACCGATCAAACCGGCTACTTCTCCGTACGGAAATACAAAGCAGATCAACGAAGAGATCATCCGCGATACTATCCATGCCGGTGCTCCTTTCAAGAGCATCATCCTGCGTTACTTTAACCCGATCGGAGCACATCCGACAGCAGAGATCGGTGAATTGCCTAACGGCGTTCCTCAGAACCTGATCCCGTATCTGACACAGACTGCTATGGGTATCCGTAAAGAGTTGAGTGTATTCGGCGATGACTATGACACGCCTGACGGTTCCTGCATCCGCGACTACATCAATGTCGTAGACTTGGCTAAGGCCCACGTGATCGCGATGGACCGCATGTTGGGCGGCAAGTCTTTGGATAATGTGGAAATCTTCAATCTCGGAACCGGCAACGGTGTTTCCGTATTAGAACTGATCAATACATTCGAAGCTGCTACAGGTGTTAAAGTCCCGCACAAGATCGTAGGTCGCCGCGAAGGTGATATCGAGAAAGTTTGGGCCAACCCCGAACGAGCCAACAAAGTATTGGGTTGGAAAGCGACAGAAACATTGGCCGACACATTGGCTTCTGCTTGGAAATGGCAGGAAAAACTGCGTGAACGCGGTATCATGTAATCGGAATTATTCTCATAATTGATAGAAGAAGAGGGTGCCAAAATTCATTCTAAAACCCATTGGCATCCTCTTTTTCATTTAAAGACTCAGGGGTGGCCATGCAAGCAAAATTGGCACTTGGTTTTTAACTAAAACAGAACATATCAACACATTACAAATATTCTCTTTCTGAAAAGGACAAAAAAGGGGAAAAAAGGCACCGCCTGTTTTTTCAGAGCAATACGTTTATGCTCACATTTTCCGACATGAGCATATCGATCCATTATTCTATTACTTCATTATTTTATTGGCACATCATTCCTCGTGGAAGCCTCCTCTGCTTGCCTGATAAATTAACTTTGACGCGAACGATGCGTATTGAACGTTTTTTTAATATTTTCTCCACTCCCGACCTCTCCCATACAGACCAAAAAAGGAGGCTCGGGACCATGCAATGCGAACCTTCGAAAAAAGACAAAAGAGATTACACATAATTTAGCAATCACATGTTTATCAACACTATACATCACAACCATACATTGTATCGATTGAAAAAACAAGCGGTGCCTTTTTTACCCCTTTATGTCCTTTTCTATATTTAGAGACTCAAAAAAACAATTCACCCCCACAAAAAGCTATAGATTTTCCACTTACAAGCTATAGCTTTCCAAGAAAAAAGCTATAACCTTTTTGAGAACAGGCTATAGCTTTTTTTCAGATAATGCCGATTGTCTTATTCGAGTTTATGGATAACCAAGCCGGAACGCAGTTTCGGTTCGAACCAAGTTGTCTTGGGAGGCATGATATTACCGGTATCGGCAATATCCATCAATTGCTTCATAGTGACAGGATAAAGAGCCAGCGCTACCTTCATCTCACCACTGTCCACACGCCGCTGCAATTCTCCCAGACCACGGATACCGCCTACGAAATCGATACGCTTATCCGAACGAAGATCTTTTATACCCAAAATTTCATCCAAAATCAGGTTGGAAGAGATCGTCACATCCAGGACACCGATCGGATCGTTATCGTTGTATGTACCTTGCTTGGCCGTCAGTGAGTACCATTTTCCTCCTAAATAGAGCGAAAAGTTATGCAAAGCTGCCGGTTTATAAATATCCGCTCCCTTTTCTTCCACAACGAAGCTCTTCTCTAATCTGATCAGAAATTCATCATCCGACAAGCCGTTCAAGTCTTTCACCACACGGTTATAATCGATAATCGTCAATTGGTTAGCCGGGAAGCAGACAGCCATAAAGTAGTTATACTCCTCATCACCTTTATGAGCCGTATTCTGTTTGGCTTTTTCCGCACCGACCAACGCAGCAGCAGCAGAGCGGTGATGACCGTCAGCTATATACAAGGAAGGCATTTCGCCAAACAATTCCGTAATGCGGGCAATATCCGCCGGCTCGTCAATGATCCAGAACGTATGACCGAAACCATCGTCTTTCGCGACGAAGTCATATTCCGGAGTACGGGAAGTATATTTGGCGACAATCTTGTCCAATTCAGCATTATCGGGATAAGCAAAGAACACCGGTTCGATATTGGCATTATTCACCCGTACATGCTTCATACGGTCCTCCTCCTTGTCACGCCGTGTCAACTCATGTTTCTTAATAATACCATTCATATAATCGGGCACGTATGCACCGACAACCAGACCGTATTGTGTCTTGCCGTTCATTGTCTGGGCATATACATAATAGCATTCTTCCTTATCCTGTACCAACCAGCCTTTTTCCTGAAACATCTGGAAATTGGCAGCAGCTTTCAGATAAACGGCAGGATCATGTTCATCTGTCCCGACCGGAAAATCGATCTCCGGTTTAATGATATGATATAATGATTTTTCATTTCCCTTCGCTTCTTCGCGTGCCTCTTCCGAGTTCAACACATCGTAAGGACGGGATACGACTTGTTCGATCAAATCTTTAGGGGGACGGATTCCTTTGAAAGGTTTTATTTGTGCCATGATATTTATGATTTATGATTTATGATTTATGATTTATGATTTATGGAGCTTCCTTTTAGAGGTAAGGATTATAGATACGAGGATTTTCCTCAATTCCTGACAATCACAATATAATGAATCAAATTGAGATCGGGATAAATAATCCGTTTTCTCTAATATCGTCAACCAATAAATTGTTTCATTCGTTTCCTTTTGAGATATTGCCAACTTATGAATAAAATCTGACGAAGATTCCGCAGAAAGAGCTTCGCTTATGTTCGCTCCAATCGAAGTTCCACAACGTAAAAGTTGCTTACTTATAATAAATTCTCTTTTCTCTTCTGTCAAATACTTATACACTTTAACAATCCGAATCGCAAACAACAAAGCTTTCTCATAGGTCGGGTTTTGCTCCATAAATCATAAATTAGAAATCATAAATCTATTTGTTTACTCTGAATTTTTCGCATCCTTCTTTCAAAAAGCCTTCGATCTGCTTGGCAGCGGCAATACCGGCATTGATATTAGCCTCGGCAGTCTGTGCCCCCATCTTTTTAGGAGTGGAGAAATAGCGGCCGGCAAACTTGGCAGCAAACTCTTCGCCTGCTGCAGGCATAATATCAGTTACATATTTCAAGTCTGCGCGTTCTTCCATCAGTTTGATCAGCTCGGCTTCGTTGATCACCTCCTTGCGGGCCGTATTAACCAGCAGACCGTTTTTCGGCATCTTGCCAACCAGAGCGTAACCAATAGAATTCTTTGTTTCGGCGGTTGCCGGGATATGCAAAGAAACGACATCGCAGGTAGCATAAAGTTCTTCCGGTGAAGCTACCGGTTTCACACCATCCGCTTCAATTACCGAAGCTGGGCAAAAAGCATCGAATGCATAGATTTCCATTCCAAAACCTTTTGCGATACGAGCCACATTGCGGCCAACGTTGCCATATGCGTGGATACCCAGTTTCTTTCCTTTCAATTCTGTTCCCGAAGTTCCGTTATAGAAATTGCGGACAGCCATTACCATCATGCCGAAAGCCAATTCGGCAACGGCATTGGAATTCTGCCCGGGGGTATTCATCACACAAACATTATGTGCTGTCGCAGCAGCCAGGTCAACATTATCGTAACCCGCTCCGGCACGGACCACAATCTTCAACTGTTTAGCGGCATCCAGCACTTCTGCATCGATAATGTCACTGCGGATAATGATCGCATCCACATCCTTGACAGCGTCCAGCAGTTTAGCCTTTTCACCGTATTTCTCTAACAGGATCAGTTCGTCACCTGCACCTTCCACTACTTCGCGGATACCTTTCACAGCTATCGCTGCGAAAGGTTTATCTGTTGCTACTAATATCTTTGCCATAATCAATGCTGTTTTTCAAAATCTTTCATACATGCAACCAAAGCTTCAACACTACTCTTTGGCATTGCGTTGTACAGAGAAGCCCGGAAACCACCGACAGAACGGTGTCCCTTGATACCGACCATACCTGCAGCCGCAGCAAATTTGCTGAATTCGTCTTCCAGGTCTTTATATTCGTCATTCATCACGAAACATACATTCATGATAGAACGGTCTTCAGCCGCGACAGTCCCTCTAAACAGCTTGTTACGATCGATTTCATCATACAGGATAGCGGCATTTTCCATATCCTTCTTTTCCATAGCGGCAACACCGCCTTGTTCCTTATACCATTTCAATGTCTGCAAAGCGGCATAGATAGGCAGTACGGGAGGAGTGTTAAACATAGAATCTTTGTCAATATGAGTCTTATAGTTCAACATTGTCGGAATCGGCCGTTCCACATGTCCCAAAGCATCTACACGTACAATAGCCAATGTCACACCGGCAGGAGCCAAATTTTTCTGTGCTCCGGCATAGATGATGTCATATTTGGACACATCGATCGGACGGGAGAAAATATCGGACGACATATCGGCAACCAAACGCTGTTTCACATCCGGATCCTTGCGAGTTTCCGTTCCGTAAATCGTATTATTGGTCGTAAAGTGAAAATAGTCCGCATCGTCGGCAATCGTATAATCCTTCGGAATATATGTATAGTTCTTATCCTTAGAAGATGCTACGACCTCAACTTCTCCGAACAATTTAGCTTCCTTGATAGCTTTGGACGACCATGTACCGGTATCTAAATAAGAAGCTTTCTTATTCAAGAGATTGTAAGGCACCATACAGAACTGCATGCTTGCACCTCCACCCAGGAAAACAACCTCATAACCGGCAGGAACATCCAGCAATTCTTTGATCAGCGCACGCGCCTCATCGTTCACAGCAATGAATTCTTTACTTCTGTGGGAGATTTCAAGAAGAGATAAACCCATACCCGCAAAATTCTCTACCGCAGCAGCCGTATTTTTAATTGTATACTCGCTCAAGATAGAGGGACCTGCATAAAAATTGTGCTTCTTCATACCAATGTCTTTTTAATGTTAAATATAATTTAAGTAACTAATTTCCCAAAAACAGGCGGCTAATGTACAAATAAATTGACAATTTACAATTAATTATTGACAATTATTACCAAAACGCTACAACAGCCACCTTTATCCATAACATTTACCTCCCAATTGGCAACTATCAATTATCAATTGTCAATTCTAATACCGGTCCCCCCACAAACGTCTCATTTGTTCAATTAGTTTATGTTCGGACGGATTTTCCTGTCCTTTCCACAGCCGTTCGTTCAAAATCTCCTTTGGAAGGAACTCTTGCTTGACAAAATGATTTTCATAATCGTGTGCATATTTGTAGTCTTTTCCGTAATTCAGTTCCGCCATCAACTTTGTCGGTGCATTTCGCAGATGAAGGGGAACAGGCAGGTTTCCTGTACGGTTCACCAACTCCAACGCATCATTAATCGCCATATAAGCCGAATTACTTTTAGGACTGCATGCCAGATAAACGGTTGTTTCCGCCAAAATGATCCTTCCTTCAGGCCAACCGATTTTCTTCAAGGCATCAAAACAGGCATTTGCCAACAATAGAGCATTCGGATTCGCTAATCCGATATCTTCCGAGGCTGAAATAACCAAACGACGGGCTATAAATTCCGGATCTTCACCACCGGCAACCATACGAGCCAGCCAATAGATAGCAGCATCCGGATCACTTCCGCGAATGGATTTGATGAAAGCGGATATAATATCATAATGCATCTCTCCTCCTTTATCATACGCCGCCGGATTTTCCTGCAAGCGCTCTACCACCTTTTCATCTGTTATTTCAATCTTTTCATTCCCTTCTTCTGCAGCCACTACGAGTTCCAAGATATTCAGCAGTTTTCGTGCATCGCCACCGGAATAACGCAACATAGCATCCGTTTCCGTCAACACGATATTCATATCCTTCAATACGATATCTTCCGTAACCGCCTTATTCAACAAAGTCAACAGATCAGCTTTCTCCAATGACTTCAAAACATATACCTGACAACGGGAAAGCAACGGACGGATAACTTCGAACGAGGGATTCTCCGTTGTGGCTCCGATCAAGGTTACCACACCAGTCTCTACTGCATTGAGCAAGGAATCCTGCTGCGACTTGCTAAAGCGATGTATTTCGTCAATAAACAGAATCGGTGAAACGGTATTGAAAAAGCGATTACCTTTTGCCTTTTCTATTACCTCTCGCACATCTTTTACTCCTGAACTAATTGCGCTTAACGTATAGAACGGAGCTTCCAGCTTATTTGAAATAATCTGCGCCAGCGTAGTCTTTCCTACTCCCGGAGGTCCCCACAATATAAAAGAGGGGACACGACCCGCATCAATCATCTTTCTAAGAACAGCCCCCGGACCTACCAGGTGTTTCTGCCCGATATAATCGTCCAACGTTTTCGGACGTAATCTCTCTGCTAACGGTTGACTCATCATGTAGGCAAAAGTCGTATATTTTATTTACTTTTCAAAGTATAAACACCGTAAAAATTCGAGCCTGTTTTAATGTTTGACAGCAGAAAATATAGAAAAAAGTAAGCAAATATAGTTACATACACCTATTAACACTATAAAATTATACCATTTTGTCATATTTACAACTTCTGGACACTAAATGAAATCATAAAAGATCAGGCTGTATTAAACACCCGTTCAATGCAGCCTGCCCTCCTGTATCCATCGTTTCATTTTATTTCAATGTGATATTTTCCAGGTCACGTATAACAGTCATATCCATAATATCACTATAGATTTCCGTTGTCCGTACGCTTTTATGCCCTAATAGCTTTTGGACTGTCGTGATATTCGCCCCATTATATAACAATAGGGTCGCATTGGTATGGCGTGCCATGTGGAAAGACAGCCTTTTATCTATTTCCGCCAGCCGGCAAATCCTTTTCAATTGTTTATTCACATTCGAATTTGCCGAAACAGAAACTCCAAACAGCGTTCTTGAATAACGCTTGCGATAGCGTTCATAGACTGCAAGAGCTTTTCCGTCGAACAGCAGGAACAAAGGAAGCCGGACGTTCACATCCGTCTTGACCGATGAATAGACCAGCCATAACTTATCATCGATCAGATGAAAATTATCCGGTCGTATATTTACAATATCGGAAAAGCGAAGCCCTGTATAACAACTGAAAAGAAACATATCGAGCGTCCGTCTGAGCGTCCGTTGCAATTTAGGAGCGACTTTCTCCAACCTCCCCAATTCTTCCGGTGTCAGATGACCACGCTTGCTCTCCATATATTTAATCTTATATTTGCGAAAAGGATATTTCTGCAATTCAAACAAATCCTTATTAATCGCCAGGTTAACATATCTTTTCAGGTGCTTCATATGCTTGGCAATCGTATTTCGGTGATACTTTTGCTCAAGAAGAAAATGTTCAAAATCACAAAGGAAATTAAAGGTGAGATCGTCAAAAGAGACTTGTGGCTGATACTGGCACAAAACCTGCAAAGTGGATAAGTGGTTTTTCAATGTGGACAGTCTTAAATTACTATGATCGATCTCATTTTTCATAAAAGAGACAAAAGAGGTAGAAACAGACTCAAAATCTCCTCTCTCTCTCAAATACCTCAAAGAGAACGGACGTCCGCTCTGGACCATATCTAATTCGATCCGTTCCAAATAAGTAATATAATCCTCAATGTACTGATTGAGCTCATCCATATTAGGATGGTTCCTCACAGCTTTCCTCTTGCTATCCCACTGCGTGGGCTTAACATAGATTTTTGTTGAGAAATACTTCTTTTGCCTATTCAAGTAAGCCTCTACCTGAATCAAAGCCTTTCCTTCTGCATTCAACCGCTTTTTCCGATTGAACACCAGATTGTAAATAACTTTTTCCATGATATACATTATTTTCTGAATGAGAACACGAAGGAACAATAATAAGTTCTTTGTTTCGTATGAGACAAACTAAAAGTTTGTTATATTTCGTGTTTCAATAGACGAACAGCTATCCGCAAAACGATCCTGCAAAAGCCCGGACAGAGACAAAAAAAGAGACGTGTTCAAAAAAACACGCCTCTTTAGCCCTTTTCCGGATGTAAACCTTATTTCTTTTATAAGGTAGGTTGTGGAGCAGCCGGATTATTATCTGTATCAGAAATGCCTGTATTGGTTTCCATTTCACATTGTGGGATACGATAGATCATTATTTGGGATTCCGGCTCCAAATTAAACTGTACGGAAGCATGATAATTCGTATTTTTACGTACAACCGGCTTCTTTAAGCGCAGAAGATCGAACAACGAATGACCTTCACCCCAAAGTTCCATACGACGCTGCAGCCAGACCTCATCTTGAAATTGCTGTGGCGAAGTTGCTTTGCTAACAAAAGAAGGATCGCGATATGCTTGCACAAAGTTTTCCAATGTAGACTTACCTGCCGCCAGATTTCCACTCATTGCTTCAGCCTCCGCTTTAATCAAATACATTTCTTCCACACGCATCAACGGCCAATCCGAAGCATTAGTTGTGTTCCCAAACACACTCTGATAAGCACCAAATTTAGTGTTTACATATGGTTCAAGACCAAAATACTCAACAACAGAATAACCTTCTATCTTTTCGTTGTCTATCAACGAAGATGTGTTATCCGGAGACAAAAACCATTGTTTACGAATATCAGTATCCGGGATCTGGTCATATAAAGCCGTATTTACTTTTCTGTATCCGTCAGGCACGCCTGAAGTATATCCATTCCCCGTAAAAGAACATAAATGAGAAGGCCAATTTATGATACCTGTTTGTACAACATCGTTATCCGGAGTAATCATGACACCCCATAACCAAGAATTTGCAGTAGCAGAATTAAATGTCGGAGTAGATACTTCTGCCAATGATTGCGGAGTTCCGCCGGCAATAGCTCTTTCTGCATCTTTTGCAGCATCAGCCCATTTCTGCATCAACAGATTGGCACGGGCACGCAAGCCATATACGACCGCTTCATCTAATTGGTCCTTATTCGCTCCATTATCAAAACCGGCCAACAATTCTGCAGCTTGATTCAAATCGCTCATAATCTGATCATATACCTGCTGAACTGTAGCACGAGGATTATTTTGCATTTCTTCGTCAGACATCTTTTCTGTTACAATAGGAACCGCCAAAGCATTCTCATGACCTGCATATGTAAACTGATAAATCTGAACCAGATTCAAATAGTCGTATGCACGAGCAGCCAAGGCTTGACCACGATAAGTTTTCAAAGAAGCGTCTTCTGTGGCAGGATCAATCAAGCTCAATACGTTATTGGCCGCCTTCAGATGATTATAAAAAGTTTTCCAGATCAGCTCATCCATAGAACTGTCATAAACACGGTCAGAATAGTTTTGGGAAGTGTTAAACCAATTATATCCTGTCACTAATGCAACAAGGTCCTGTCCTCCTGACTCCAACGCCATAGAGACAGCTGGGACTCCATAATCATTATGAGAAGTAGATGCATCATCGGAGATCGTTCCGAAAGCATTCAATTTAGCAGCCATAGCATTTACCTCAGCCGTGATCAAGTTAGGTCTGTCTTTGATCGTTTCTTCTTTCTGCCCGTCAGAGACATATTGGCCTTCAGGATATTTATCCAAATCGCAAGATGCCAGTATAAGAGTGGCGGTTGCGAACATTATATATTTGTTTGTTAATTTCATATTCAAAAACAATTTAATGGATTAGAAATTCAATGATATACCACCTGAGATCGTACGGATCGGTGAATAAACATTATCAGAAGCGACATAACCTTGACGTGGATCCAGCCCTTTACGAGCAGTCAACAATGCAACATTATCTGCAACAAAGTACAAACGGACACCTTCAATCTGTAACTTGCGAGTCAAGTTTTTCGGCAGAGTATAACCCAACGTGATATTTTGCAGACTCAGATAATCAGAGCTTGTCAAAAAGCGGTCAGACAATCTGTTTGTGTACTTATCAGTTATATTCATACGAGGAATGTTTGTATTCTTGTTTTCAGAAGTCCATACATTCAGCATATCTTTATGCAAAGCACTACCTGTAGCAGCAGGGCTCATCAATTCCTGGTATGTGTAGTCCAAAACACGTCCCCCCACCTGGTAAGCGAATGAGATTGACAAATCAAAACCATAAGCAGTAAAACTTGTACCGAATCCTCCATATACTTTGGGAAGAATATCTCCTGTTGCAAAACGATTTTCTGTAGCAGTAGAATAAGACGTTGTAACAGTGTTACCATCAGCATCCGGTTTCAATAAAGCCCACTGGCTTTCCCCTGTTTCAGGATTTACACCGGCATACTTCGGTAAATAAAGCTGATACATAGATTCTCCTTCACGATAGATACGACTACCATCAATCATCTGGCCATTCAGTTCAGGCGCCAGTTCCAACACTTTATTTTTGAAGTGAGTCAAGTTCAAATTTACACTCCATGAAAAATCTTTTGTTTCAATAATATTCGAATTCAAATCGATTTCAACGCCACGATTCACCATAGAACCGACATTTTCCGGGAAACGAGAATATCCCATTGAGGCTGCAACTGGTTTGAAATAAAGCATATCCGTAGTCTTACGAGAGAAGTATTCTGCAGAACCACTCAGCTTACCTCCCCACAACGTAAAGTCAAAACCGGTATTGAAGCTATGAGAAGTTTCCCATGTAATATCTTTATTCCCTTTATAATATAGAGATGTTGAGAAATCTCCATTACTGTTTGCCAAAGTAAACTGATCTTGATATGGATAATAGTTGCGATATAACCCACCTTGATACATCAAATTGTCATTACCCTGCAAACCATAACTGATTTTAAACTTCAACATATTAATCCAACTTTGATTTTCCAGAAAAGCTTCTTTATTCAATAACCAACCTGCACCAATAGACCAAAAGTTACCCCAACGATTATCCGGATGGAAACAAGAAGAAGCATCACGACGATAAGAAGCTGAACCGAAATATTTTCCGTCATAATCATACTGAACACGGAACAACCAACCTTCAGTTGCATAATCTTTTGAATAAGATGAGTTATATTGATTTGAAATACCATTATCCAATTCCGGAACATTCGGATTATACAGTTTTTCACGCTGGCCATATAAATATTGGTATTTATAGTTATAACTTTCATGGCCTGCTAAAACATCCAGATTGTGTACATCATTAAACGTTTTATTGTATGTCAATAAATACTGTTGATTTACACTAAATGTACGTTGGGTTGAAACGGAAATCAAACCACCGACACCTGTCGTTTCCGAATATTGCCCATAAAACGGATTCACCATATCAGTATTACGAACATTATTGGCATCCACTCCAATATTCACCTTAGCCTTAATACCACCCCAGATATCAACATCCGCAAACCATTTGCCACTAACTACGTCTCCGGAATATTTCATTTTGTCCAACATGTAGCTGGCCAGTGGATTAGCATTAGGGATAGTATTACGAGATCCATTCGTATCTTGTCCTTTCTTTCCATAATCATAACGTTGGAAGCCACGATTATCGGTCATTATATTTCCCTGCGTATCACGGATATACATCGGATATATCGCTCCCATAATATTAGAAGCATAGAATATGTTCGCATTTGAGGATCCCCCTTCTGTATCCTGTTCACGGCTATCATAGTGAGTAAATGAAACATTAGCTCCCATCTTCAACCATGATTTCACTTGATAATCAGCTTTCAAACGAGCAGAATAACGTTGGAAACCTGAATTAGGGACAATACCTTGATCATCCAGATAGCCAGCGGACATATAATAATTCATTTTGTCAGAAGCACCGCTAACACTTAAATTATATTCCTGACGAACATTATTTTCGAAAATTTCATCAGACCAATTATCCGGAGTATAATAATAAGTTCCATCGGAATAACCAAGTGTAGCTTTAGGATTCAATTTTCCATCCATACCAATCAACTGTTCTCCTGTCGGCACAGAATAGACCTGATATCCTAAATAAGTACCGGAAAGTAAAGCTTGATTAGCATATGCATTAGCATTTACCAGATCACCAGCTGCAGCATAGCCTTTCAAGTCTGCATTATAAATAGAAGAATAATTCAGTTCATAGAATTTCGCAGGGTCATTAATTGTTTCATAATTAGGCACTCCACGTTTATTTACCCCCCATTTTGCATCAAAGCTGACACGAGCTTCACCACTTTTACCTTTTTTAGTCGTAATCAAAATAACACCATTAGCACCACGGGCACCATACAACGCATTAGAAGCAGCATCTTTCAACACAGTCATAGATTCGATATCAGAAGTACTAATCGCCGAAATCTCACCGTCATAGGGAACACCGTCAACTACATATAAAGGTTTATTGCTGGCAGAAATAGATCCGATACCACGAATCCGGACTTCAGCATCTTTACCAGGCTGTCCGCTATTACTCGTTGTCTGTACACCAGCAACCTGTCCAGTCAAAGCATTTGTAACATTTGAGGTTTGACGAGATGTGATTTTCTCACTTTTAATTGTTGCAGCAGATCCAGTGAAAGCACTTTTCTTTGCTGTACCATAAGCAACAACCATCACTTCATCAAGCATCTGATTGTCACCTTCCAACACCACATTTACTTTCGGCTTAACTCCAACTTCCTGAGCCTTCATACCCACGAAGGAAACTACCAGAGTCTTTGCAGAACTCACTCAATATATAACACACTTATTATCAACATATTATACTATATTTATTTTTAAATCATCATCCATTTATAAGAGATGACGTTCTAAATGCCCAATAAGTATATTTATTTAATATACAACATATTAAGGTATTTAGTGTAAATAATAGCTACATCCGTAATACTCCCAAATAGCGCTGAAGTTCTACCGATTTCTTTCTGATCTTTTTGATCTAGATTAAACTATTTTGCAGGATTCCGATACACATTTTTAAGCCAATACTCACTACATTTATTTTAAAATATAGCTGCTTCTTTATCTATAAAACTCTATTTACTTACAATGTGTAAGTAAATAAAAAGAGCCGGGTTCTGACTAATAGAACCCAGCTCTCAAAAAATATTATTCTATCTTTTTATGGAAGAGTAATAAGAATAGAACCACCTTCGCCTGTGTAATCAAATCCACCTTGTAAAGCTTCTATATAATAGTAAGGAGCTAACTGAAATGTTTTGTCATCAAGCTGTTTATTATTTACCAAACTGATTCCTGCAAAATCACTTGGATGGTGAGCATAGATTGCATTTGAAGCATTCCCATCATAGTTGATTCCAATAAAGAATTTATTATAATAAATGATGCCATCCTTAATCCAAAATTCAATATAGTCACACGAAGTTGCGGCTACAGCATTTCCCCATTCACCGTCATCATTTTTCAAACCTTGTTCATAAGGTTTCATTACACGATAACGATCAAAGCCATCCGCTTTTTGAATTTCCACATTATATGGCTTTTCTGTAAAAGCTAAAACATCTGCAAATGTACCAGTCCCCAAAGATACCCAGTTATAGTCTTTATTAACCGTAACTGAAACAGTATTACTACCACTTATAGGTTCATTTGTATTATCCAATGTTAATGTGACATTCAATTCTTTGCCAATTTCCAAAGGAGATACATTTACAGTGATTTTTGTCATATTTTCACCTGCTGCAAAAGTATAGCCAGAAACGGTACAACCGCTCAATGGTTCGTCATCTACCATAGCAGTCAATGCAACAGTTCCACTTAATTCACCACCAGCATTTGCACGTACAATGTCTACAGTAAAAGTCGGATCAACCGGTGAAACTGTTATGTTGGCTAAAGAAGCATTTATAAAGGCCGCCCCATCTGTAGCATCTGTATATATAGCACATTCTTGTTCACTATCACAGGCAGTAAAGCTCAGTGTAATTAATAGAAGAGCTATCAATGTTGATATTTTTGAAATATATTTCATCGCTTTAATCTTTTAATCAGTGAATAAATTTTATTTAGTATCACCTACCGGATTTTGGTCTTTTGTCGGATCCATATTAACATTTCCATCAAACTCAGTTTGAGGAATTGTCAATACCCACATATAGCTTTCCGGGTCATTTGCATTGCGATTAACAAGCAAAGCATCAGTCGGCCAACCCATTTCTGCAGTTCGTTTGAATCCCTGTTTCAAACGGCGAATGTCATAAATACGCCCAAATTCACCCCAAAGTTCAATTCTGCGTTGTGTAATAATTTCTTCCAATAGCGAACCTGTATAATCGGTAGTCAATTTTCCCATAGATGTACCGGATTTTTGAGCACAGTTGTAAGACGCGTCACGCTTACTCATCAAATCCATTAAGTATTCACGTGCACCGGCGTCATTTCCTAAACGGCATTCAGCCTCCGCTGCAATAAGATACATCTCTTCAATACGCATCCAGACATAGTCTCCCATCCAAGTTTGGATATCGGAAAACTTAAATTTTTCCTGTTGATAACCACCATCTTTATTGTTGGCATCTTTGGGATTCCACCATACCAGACGTTCGTCTTCCGTACCTATTTTTCCATACAGTTCCTTGCTGATCTGCTTACGGGCTGTTGCTCCATATTTATCGGCTGTTGCATCCATGTGTGAGAACAAGCTTGCATACATACCGCTTTGATCAGAAATGATTTCAGCTCCCCACATGACATTAGATGCGCTCGTACTGTTCAGACCTTTAAATTCTGAAACTTTTGCAATCGTGCATTTACTTGTCGCAATTGCATCTTCTGACGCTTTTTTAGCTGTAGCCCAATCTTCCATCACTAATGCGATACGAGCTTGTAAGCCCAAAGCCGTGGTATAGTCAATATGTGAAATATGTTTACGAGTTGTACCGTTCAATTTTTCGACTGCTTTATTGATGTCACTCACAATCTGATCATATGTCTCTTGTACCGTAGAACGTGGTTTACCTTCCGTTCCGGCAACTGTCGGCTCGATATAGATCGGACAACAAGGTTCAGCCTCATGCCCTTTATAGGTCCGGGCAAAACTCTGCGCTAACATAAAATAAGAATAAGCACGTATTGCGTAAGCTTGCCCCATAATGTAGTTTACTTCCGCTTCTGTACCAGCCATAGTCTCTTCTGCTGCAAGTATATAATTTGCATTAGATATCCAAGTATAATAGCAATTCCATAAATCATATGGACGCCAAGTAGTAGTGGTATATCTACTTTTTACGTTATACAAACAATCGTACCAAAACCAACCGCTACCAGCTGCGGACATGATCATGTCTTCTCCCATAACATCAGCCATCAGATTGTAAGCACTGATACCGAAGCACTGATGCGTGTTTCCTGTTGGAGACCATGCTGAATACATGGAACGATAAAGACCGTTCAGGGGAACTAAAGCCGCATTTGCATTTGCCAATAGTCCACTCCCGGACATTGAATCGGTCGGATTGGTATCAAGAGAACTTTCCAAGCAAGACGACAGAGTCGTACAAGCCACCAAACCGACAATCATATATTTAAATATCTTTTTCATCTTGTTTCTTATAAAATAATGTTTCTATTTTAGAAATTAATTTCTACACCAAAAGAATAAGTCTTATTAGGAGCATATGAATAATCCGTTTCACCTTTGAAACTATATTGAGGATCCATACCTTGCAAATGTGAGAATAATGCCAAATTATCAATAGAGCCAAATACACGGACATTACCCAATTTTGCTTTTCTCATCCAGTCCTTAGGCAAAGAATAACCTAATGTGATATTTTTGATTGCAAAATAAGATGCATCAACTAAAAAGCGATCTGTTGTTGTATAAGAACCATTGATTTCCACACGAGGAACATCTGTGATATCTCCTGGTTTCTGCCAACGGCGCAACTGGTGTTTGTTCCATGTATTTGTCGCATATTGAGCATTCATAGAGCCCATATACAGACCATCATATATCTTACCACCAATAGAATAAGAAGTCAAGATTGATAAATCAAAACCTTTGTAAGAAAAATCAGTACCAATACTTCCGTAGAGATCTGGAATACGACTTCCCAAATAATATTTGCTGGTTGATGCTTTCGAATAGTCGTCACTAATACGTTCATTGATGATATTTCCATTCTCATCCTTGTCGTACACCCAATAAAGCTGAGCTCCTGTTGCCGGATCTACTCCTGCAGATTTGGCCATATAGAATGTATTGATAGGCATACCTTCTTTGATACTATAAACACCTTTAATAATTTCAGGTGCAGTATTGGTCAATTTCAAAACTTTATTCTTCACCGTTGACCCCATTAAGCTTATATTCCAGGTAAAATCGTCTGTTTTAATAGCCGTACCTCTTACTTCAAATTCAAAACCTGAGTTTCTCATATCCCCGACATTAGCATTGTAGCCATTGAATCCTGTAGAGGTTGCCATCGGATAACTTAACAACATATCGACTGTCTTACGATTGTAATATTCTGCATTGACGGATAAACGACTTCCAAAGAATGTAGCTTCTACACCGACATTCAAATTTCCATTCTTCTCCCAAGACACAACCTGATTTTCCAAAGAAGAAACCATACCTCCGATCTGATTTGAATTCGGCCATCCCAGATCATACAAACTTTGCCACAAATAATAGTTGCTCGTCTCATCCGAATTTAAGATATTATCGTTACCTTGTTGTCCATAGCTTAATTTCAAAGACAGGTTGTCGACCCACTTAACATCTTCCATAAAAGCTTCTTTAGAAATACGCCAGTTTCCACCTATAGACCAGAATGTACCCCAACGATGGTCTTTATGAAAGCGAGAAGATCCGTCAGTACGCAATGATGCTGAGAAATAATATTTTTCATCATAATTATAGTTGAAACGTCCTAACCACGATTCGATACGATATTTGTCCGTATAAGAATCGGCTGCATACAAAGTTGTTCCTGGACGAAGTTCAAGTATACCGTCTACCAGATTTGTCTTACCTGCTTGTAAATATTCATAACTATAAGCATAAAACTCATGTCCGGCCAGAACATCAAAAGAATGTAATCCGAAAGAACGGTTCCATGACAACAGTTGGTTAAAAGTATAACTCTGCATACGTGTATTATACTTGGTCAACAAACCACCTGCTGTAGCTTGGTTACCGTGATACATATTCATATAACTCATCCGTGCCTGATTACGGTAATCAAGACCGAAATTCACATTCAGTTTAATTCCCTTGAAAATTCCAAAGTTATCTTTATCCGAACCAAAAGTCACGCCGGTACGAAGGCTCGCTACATCATTCTTTTTATTCGACTTGTCATCAGTCAAACCGCCAACTGGATTGTAATCTGTATAACTTCCCGGACGTCCATTTTCACCATAGTCCAACTGAGGTCTACCATCTTCACCTAATACATTCTTTCCATCCAATCCTTTCATATAGACAGGGAATAATGGTGAAACAAACTGAGCAGAATACCATACATTTGATGTGGAAGATCCGTCATAATCACTATAATCCTGTACAGAATTAGATAAGGAAGCATTTACATTGGCCTTAAACCAATCTGTTACATTGGAATTAACGTTTACACGAGCATTGTAACGTTGGAAACCTGTATTGATAAGAATACCGTCTTCATTCAGATAACCAAGAGAAAACATATATTTTGTTTTTTCAGAACCTCCATTTACAGATAATTGGTGTTCTTGTCTGAATGCATTATCTCGTTGAACTGCATCCATCCATCGTTCATCCCAGGCAGAAACAGCATCAGCTTGTACCATTCCTGTTTCAGGATTGATCAAATTGTCCCATGTATAATTCTTAAATGGGTTATATAGTTCACCTCCTAAATTGGCACTTAGACCAGCTCTTGCCATCTGTTGTGCTTGTTCCCATGAATAGCCTGAGTTGAAAGCATAACCGTTACGAAGAGCTTCATAAGTTAATTGCACAAATTCTTTCTGATCGACCATGTCATACGGCTGGATAGCACGTGAGGCCCATCCTACAGTAGAACGCCATGTTACTTGAGCTTTTCCTTCTTTACCCTGTTTAGTTGTGATCATAACGACACCGTTCGCACCACGCGCACCGTACAAAGCACCAGCAGAAGCGTCCTTCAATACAGTCATAGACTCAATATCAGACGGATTGATAGAACTTAAAGAACCATCGAACGGAATACCATCGACAACGTACAAAGGGTCTTGTGATGCATTAATTGAACCATAACCACGGATTACAATGGAAGCATCTTCACCAGGCTGTCCGGATCCTGAAGTTGTCAACAGACCTGTAGCCTGCCCTTCTAACCCTTTTGTTAAGTTCGTAATAGGACGAAGTTCTAACTTTTCATTATTAATCGTAGAAGCCGATCCCGTAAAAGAACTTTTTTTCGCGGTTCCATAAGCGACGACCATTACTTCATCAAGCATCTGGTTGTCAGATTCCAAAACAATTTTCAAATCAGATTTCACTCCAACTTCCTGAGCCTTCATACCCACGAAGGAAACAACCAGAGTCTTTGCAGAACTCATTCAATATATAACACGCTTATTATCAACATATTATACTATATTTATTTTTAAATCATCATCCATTTATAAGAGATGACGTTCTAAATGCCCAATAAGTATATTTATTTAATATACAACATATTAAGGTATTTAGTGTAAATAATAGCTACATCCGTAATACTCCCAAATAGCGCTGAAGTTCTACCGATTTCTTTCTGATCTTTTTGATCTAGATTAAACTATTTTGCAGGATTCCGATACACATTTTTAAGCCAATCTCAGGATTGATATTGTATTACTCAGTAATAGTAACAAGATAAGATCCCAAAAAAAGAGCCCGGTATTATACCGAGCTCTTTTTTATATATTTAATTTCTTTTAGCTTGAATAAAAATAAACCTGTTTATTATTTGTGGCTCATCTTTACGTACTGATCTCCGAATGTTCCAGCACCACATATTGCACTAAATGAATTGATATTCAAGAAACCACCTTTAGGTGTAAACAAACCGGAAATATTTTGACTACCATTTACATCTTCCATCCAAACGTCTCCGTAATCAGCATGGACATAAATGACCTGTTTGGCAGGAATGGATACTTTTCCTGTTACAGAATCGTACTTTGCGTCGATAGTCTTACCTCCACCCCAAAGGTTCGTAATTTTAATGTCGGTTGTACTACCTGAAACAAATTCAATTGCTACTTCATAACTTTCACCTGCACTATCATCTTCCGTATTATAATCTACAGCTGTATAAACCCCATTTAATTCAAAAATAGGAGCTACTGGTGTCGTAATCGAAGTTACCTCGCTAACTATCGTACCGCCAATCGTATAGGCATAGCTACGAACATAATAGGTCGTGTTTTCCGTTAAATTATTGATGACACTACTGAAAGAGCTTGTAATTTCGCCTGCTTTATAAGAATTATAACTCACAAAATCAGCAGAGGTGGATACCATAAATCCTACCTCTAACACTCCCTCCGTACCACTAATATTTCCGTTTACAGAAACTTCTGAAAAAGTTAAAACAGAACTTTCCCCTAAGGAAGCTGTGATATTGCTAGTCTGGTCATATTGTGCATCAATACTTGATTTACTGTCCATCTCGTCATAACAACTCGTTACTCCAACAGCCAAAACGATACAAGAAATGAATGTTTTAAATATATTTCTCATTTTACTTTATCCTTTTAATTAATATCCTTCAAGTTTAATATTATGGATTCTGATCTTCTGCGTTGATCAATTTATTTTCCTGAATTTCAGACAAAGGAATTTGATAAATCCATCTGACATCATGTGCATCAACCTTAATGTCGTATCCTGCTAAATGATTATTGCCTTCATAAGAGCGGTCGATGCCTTTGTTCAAACGTTTCAAATCGTAGAAAGAGAAACCTTCTCCCCATAATTCGATACGGCGTTGTAAATAGACATCTTCTACAGTTACAGTCGCTTTATTCCAACTTGGCTGACGTTTGTTCATCAGTACTTTTAATACTTCAGCTGCTTTGGAGCCTTGATTCAAATGAGCATAAGCTTCTGCTTCAATCAGAACCATCTCTGCTGCACGCATATACATATAGTTATCCGTCCAATCGCTTACATGTCCGAATTTAATGTTTGCGTATGGTAATTGTGCTGCTGCTGTCGGTTGATTTTTATCTCCTTCTGGTCCGTTGAACCATTTTTTTCGACCATCTTCTTCTGGTATTTGAGAATATAATTTAGCATCAATCAAACGTGGAGCATATCCCATACCGGCATATCCGGGAGCGATGTTTGAGATCATGGAGAAGAATGAGGCATAAGTTGTTTGTGTCTCAGTAGTATGAGCGAATCCCCACATCCATTCAACGTTGTTTACTGTAACAAAACCATCATATAGCCCTGAAGAACTTGAATCCATAATCGTATAGTTTGCACGGGCTTTTGCAGCGGCAGTAGCAGCCTTTTCCCATTGCTGGCTTAGCAGGTAATAACGTGCCAAGAAGCCATTTGCAACACTGGCATCAATATAGTTTTTAGATGGACGCTCATATCCGGATTCCAGATTTTCAACAGCTTTCAATAAATCTGCTTCAATTTGAGCAAACACTACACCTACAGTATTACGACCTTTTGCCGAAGCGATTTCTTCTTCCGTTTTACCATCTGCATCCACATATATCAAAGGTACACCCGGTGCATCAGTATTGATATTGCCGCTCTCATTTATTGTAAATTGATACAATTGGATCAAATGCATATAAGAAAGACCCCGGATAGCATAAGCCTGCCCTAACAATCCTTTTTGTGAAACCGTTTCACCCCCCTCCGGATATAAACTGATAATTTCATTCGCTTTTGCGATCATCGTATAAAAATTGACCCAATGACATTTTGTACGTCGATAAGCTTCCATCCGATTGTCCAACTGATAGTCAAAGTTAAACCAGTGAGAAGCTGCCATACAAATATCTTGCCCCATCATGTCAGTTGCATGAAGTGAACCCATATAACCAAAATCATCATGCGAAGTACTGGTTTGTCCAAATGTAACCATCCATGACCACATACCGTTCAAAAACACGTCCGGATTTTTGCCAGCCGCTTCACCAGCCGCTTCTTCATCCAGATATTCCGTATAGTCTGTATCTAAGAATGAATCGCTGCAAGCAGTCAGTCCTGCCAATGCGATCATGCTTGCTGCTATATATTTTTTTAATTTCATATTTTATCTGTTTTTATTGTTTGTTTTAACTTAGAATGTCAGATTCAAACCGATGGAATAGGTGCTTAACGCTGAGTAAGCGAAGTTCGTTTCACCAGTGAAGTACAGGCGTGGATCCAAACCTTTGCGTTTCGAAAGCAACCATATATTATCGCCAGTCAAGTATACGCGTAATTTTTCAATACCTGCCTTTTGCATTATATTTTTCGGTAATGTATAACCCAGTGTAAGGTTACGCAGACTGAAATAAGAAGCCTTTGTCAAGAAGAAGTCCACATAGTTACCGTTTGCAATATTTTGGTCGGTAACTTGATAACCCAAAGCCGGAATATTTGTATCTGTATGAGTCGGAGTCCAACGATCGAACATGTCTTTATGGAAATTAGTACCGGCATCACCTTGGTTCATCAAACTTGAATAGGAACTGTCGTATACATAACCTCCCAACTGGAATGCAGTCTGTATTGTCAAGTCAAATCCGTATGCTTCAAAAGTTGTAGCAAGACCTCCTACAAAATTAGGTATAGAACTTTTTCCACTTTGACGTCTCGTTGCATCTTCGATTGCAGCTACTTTCTGAATTTCACCGGTTTCATTTCCTTTCTCATCCGTCACATATTTATTATACAATGGAGTTCCGGTTACTTGATCTACACCGGCATATTCATATGTATAGAAGTCGTATAATGAACCGCCAATCTTTCTCCAATACAAGCCGGCCTGATAACCGTCAGGAAATTCGTCCGCCGGTTTGGATGCCGGAAGGCGAGTCAACTTATTTTTATAGGTTGTTCCATTTAAAGACACATCCCATTTAAAATTCTTATTGTTGATAATATTAGCATTGATATCGAATTCAAAACCAGTATTTTTCATATCCATTTCATTACGATAGATGAATGTCGGACTACCTTCGGACGTTGCCAACGGACTTGCATAAAGCATGTCTTTCGTTTCCTTGATGAAAAAGTCGGCATTCACGTCGATACGATCCCACAAGCCTAATTCCACACCTAAGTTGAAATTGTTACTTTTTTCCCATGTCAAGTCAGGGTTTCCACGCAATTTCTTTGTGAATGCGGCTTCTCCATCTACACGTTCTACGCTATATAGGTCAGAATAAGCTTTCCAGATTGTATATCCATCAGAGTCGAGGATATTATCATTACCTTGCGTACCGAAACTGGCTTTCAGTTTCAGGTTATCGATTGCATTAACATCTTTCAGGAAACTTTCCTCCTTGATTCTCCATGAACCACCTACAGCCCAGAAAGTACCCCAACGATTGTCCTCATGAAATTTGGAAGAACCGTCACGACGAAGACTAGCTGTCAAATAATACTTATTGGCATAGTTATATTCCGCTTTTCCAAAATAACCTTCCAATGCATATTCTGCTGAATAGCTGCTTAATCCTTGGTATTGTGCAGCATTGCTAAATTCAGGATTTGTCGGATCGGCAAAGTTAGTCATGTGTCCATACATATAATCGTATTTGTCATTCTTCGTTTCATGCCCTAACAAAACTGTTATATTATGATCATTGAAAGCACGTGTCCAATTCAACAATTGGTTGATGTTCAAAGCACCACGACGTGTACTGTATTTATAACCCCGTCCGCCTACGGAAGCAGCATCACCACCAATCGGAGTTGAGAAGTTTGTTTGGTTCGTGTTGAACACATCATAAGCAATATTCAAAGTAAATTTAAAATCATTCAAGAAGTTCGCTTCCAGATATCCACGAGAACTCAAGTTATCCTTCAAAACTTTCCGGATATTTTCTTTCGCTACAGCCAATGGGTTCTGTTCGGAAGCATAAGGACGGTTATATTCCGTACCAAAGTCATAACGTACATTTCCTTTTTCGTCATACATCAACTGACCATTCGTATCATATAAATAAATCGGATAGATCGGAGCTATGTTTTGTGAAAACATGAAAAGGTTAGAGTAGTTACTGTTTGTATCACCAAAAGTACTTTGTATCGTATTGGCGTATGCAATGTTACCACCGACTTTTACATACTTGCCGATTTTTTGATCCACTTTAACACGAGCTGAAATACGTTCGAACTCTGATCCTGCAACATAACCTTCATCGGACAGATAGCCTAAAGAAGCATAAGCTTGTGTATTTTCTGTACCACCAGCGATATTGATGTTATATTCTTGACGGCTACCGTTTTCAAACGGATCTTCAGACCAATTGTCACTCCATTTATAAGATGTTGCAGATGAATTCAACTTGCCGGTTAATGGGTTGATCAAGGCATTATCTGCCACACCTGCAAATTTGTTATACTTCAAATTTCCTGAAATCAAGTTTTGAGCAGCATATTGGCTTGCTCCAGCATACCCCATTGAAGGAATCAAACTGTTACGATAAGATTCGTACATCATTTCGTAATACTCCCCAGCTTCTGTAATAACATCATATGGTTTCACACCGCGTGCATTAAAACCATAACGGGCTTCGAAATTAATTTTCGCTTTACCAGATTTACTTCCTTTTGTTGTAACTATGATCACTCCATTGGAACCACGCGCACCATACATAGAGTTGGCTGCTGCGTCTTTCAAAACTGTCAATGATTCGATATCCTGAGTTGAAATGGAATTCAGCGACCCTTCATATGGAACACCGTCCACAACGATCAATGGCTCTTGGCTACTGGAGATAGAGCCAATACCACGAATACGGATGCTGGCACTTGACCCTGGAGTTCCAGAAGAAGAGGTTGTTTGCACACCTGCGATAGAGCCTTCCAAAGATTTAGAAATATCCGACACTTGCATTTTTTGGATATTTTCACCTCTCACAGTAGAAGCCGCACCAGTAAATGAAGATTTTTTAGTAGTACCGTAAGCAACAACCATTACTTCGTCAAGCATCTGATTATCGGACTCTAAGATAACATTCAGCTTAGATTTCACTCCAACTTCCTGAGCCTTCATACCCACGAAGGAAACTACCAGAGTCTTTGCAGAACTTGATACCATTAAAAATTAATGATTATCAATACTTTACGCTTCTATCCAATTCAATTATCTTTATGTATATAGAACAAGATACATCAAGCAGTAATAACGTGTATTTCATTTACAAACAATACATTAGCATTAATAATTCAAGTAACATCCTATTCAAGAAAGCCTTTAAACAGGACTATCATTCTACTAATTTCCCCATCCCAAACTTCGATTTTATTATTATTAATATTAGAATATTATTTTGAATTATATATTGAAAATCAAGTCCAATACAAATGGGCAGTAAAACGCGTAGAAGTACTTCTTCCCTTAAAAGATGGGAACCAACTTTGAAAGTTGTGCGTGAGATAAGCAAAAAATTGAATATTGACGCTAATATTGTATTGGGAGGAATTTGATTTTATCAAAATGTCACTACTCGCCCGCCAAAATCGAATTAGTACCCCACATATTTGGAATTAGTATAGCGGGTAATATTTTTTAACATGGCAAAATATCATGCTTTGTCATAGAAAAATGGCAAATTGTCAAAGAACAAAAACGAGTAAACTCATTACAGGTTAGCATTCGATCCGAAACCCTATTGGTTACGATGGATAAAGCTATGCATTATGGTCACTAAGGCATAGCTTTACAGAGGCAAACCTGCTGCTGAATTCTCATTCTCCCAATAGCTTCAAATTCTACAACCCTTCATCAGGTTTTCGGAATTTTCTACCCTGGTGGTCCTAAACTGTTTTTTGCCCCCTTGAAATGACTCAAAAACGAAGGGTTAAAAATAGGAAATTTTAAAGGGGCGGAATTAAAAGAAATTTCATGCAAAATCAATACAAAATATCGATTTTGCATGATCTTTTGTTAATTATCATCCCCATTTTTGTAAAATCCTATTAGTTTTTAGTTGTTATAATAAATTTATTATTACATTTGCCCACTCTTAGGAATATTTATACATTGCTTGTACGTATAAAAACAGATAGTGCAAATTAGTTATTTATAAGTTAAACAAAAAAAGTGTGTCTATGAAAAGGTTAACTTTCCTTTTATTCTGCCTATTATTAGGTATTGGGATGGCCAACGCTCAGACGACGAAAGTAACAGGTACTGTTATTTCGGCGGAAGACAACGAGCCCATCATTGGTGCATCTATAGTTGTTAAAGGTACGACTATAGGTACAGTAACAGATTTTAACGGTGCATTTTCTCTGGATGTACCAAGTTCTGCAAAGACTCTGGTTGTTTCCTTCGTGGGTATGAAGGCTCAGGAAGTTGGGGTCAAGCCGACATTACACGTAGTATTGTCTTCTGATAATCAAATGCTTGATGAAGTAATGATTGTAGCTTATGGTACAGCTAAAAAGTCTTCATTTACCGGAGCTGCTTCATCGGTGAATGCAGAGAAAATATTAAAAGATGTACCTGTTACATCTTTTGAACAGGCCTTGCAAGGCGCAACAACAGGTCTGACTGTAAATTCGAGCAGTGGACAGCCTGGTGCGGGTTTAAGTATCCGTATTCGTGGTACAGGTTCTATGAACGCAACAAATGAACCTCTTTATGTAATTGATGGTGTACCTGTTGTTTCCGGAGATATTGCCGTATCTGGGGTAAGCAATGACTCAAAAGCTTTCAATATTATGTCTTCAATCAATCCAAGCGATATTGAAAATATTACAGTTTTGAAAGATGCTGCGGCTGCTTCTTTGTATGGTTCACGTGCTGCAAATGGTGTAATTCTTATTACAACGAAAAGAGGTAAAGAAGGCAAAACACAGATCAATTTTAAAGCGAACTGGGGTTTTTCTGATTGGGCTGTTAAAAACAGAGAAACTGTTTCAGGAGAACAACAGCACGAACTTACCTATGAAGCATATTACAATGAAGGTATTCTGTATAAAGATATGTCAGAAGAAGAAGCAAGAGCTTATGCACAAGATGGTGCGGATACTTTTGCCCCTCTGAGAGATCGCTATTCAAACTGGGAAGATGCATTGTTCAAGAAAACAGCATTCAACCAGAATTATGAATTTTCAGCACAAGGAGGTAGTGAACAGACAAGTTTCTTTGCTTCATTAAACTACAAAACAGAAGATGGTATGATCAACACGACCGGTATGGAAGGTTTTACCGGTAGAGCTAACATAACCCACAGGTCAAAAGACGGAAAAATGCAGATGGGGGCGAACATCTCATTCTCAAAACAAAAATCCGAAATGGCTTCAGAAGGGACAGCTTATGCTAATGCCTATTTCGTTAAAAACTGGTATGCAATCCCCAACCTTCCTATCTATAATGAGGACGGCTCATTCTACGAAGGTTTCCCATTGGATCAGTTAAATGTACCCAACCCTTTAAAAGACCAAGGGATGGACAAAAATACTTCCGAAGTATTGAGAAGTACGAATTCTCTTTGGGCGTCTTACAAAATAATCGAAGGCCTGACAATCAAAGAAACAATCAGTTATGATTTTATTGACAATCAGTCTACGACTTACTGGCCAATGAATTCTAATAACGGTGAGGCTTACAAAGGTTTGATGATTAAATATCCGTATCAACACCATAATATCTATTCATCTACAGTGTTGAATTATACCAATACATTTGCTGACAAGCATAATTTGGATGTTTTGGTCGGTTGGGATGTCGATGACAGAAAAGAACAATATGTCCAGGCTGTCGGAGCCAACTATCCGCACGATAAACTGCCGGAACTTGAAAATACTTCGGAACCAATGACGGCTGCATCCGGATACAAGGAAGATCATCTGTTGTCTTTACTTTCCCGTATCAATTATGATTATGACAACAAGTATTATGTTTCAGCTAACTATCGTCGTGACGGTAGCTCAAGATTAGGAGCAAACAAACGTTGGGGTAATTTCTGGTCTGTTTCAGGTGCTTGGAGATTGAGCCAGGAAGCTTTCATGAAAGACTTGACTTATGTCGATGACTTGAAGCTGAGAGTTTCTTATGGTATAAATGGTACTTTACCCTCTAAATTTTATTCTCATTTAAGTTTGTTCGGTTATGGTTATAACTATCAGGATCAACCGGGATCTGCTCCTACGACTATCCCTAATCCTGATCTGGGATGGGAAAAGAATGAGAACTTCAATATCGGTTTCGATGCCAGATTGTTCGGACGTTTAAGTGTCGCATTCGATTTCTATAATCGTGAAACAAAAGACTTGTTGCAGGATGTTCCGGTTTCCATGACTACCGGTTTCAAAAACACATTGAAAAACGTAGGAGCTATGAATAACCGCGGTATAGAATTGGACATCAACTATGATGTATTCAATGAAACAGCCGTAAAATGGTCTACAGGTATTGTTTTGTCTCATAACAAAAACAAGATTAGTAAACTATATGGAGGAAAAGACATTATTGACGGAACTTCCATCTTGAGAGAAGGCGAGTCTTACTATTCTTGGTGGAGCCGTGAATGGGCTGGTGTTGATCCTCAAACCGGTGAAGAGCAGTGGGTATTGAACACTGAAAACGAAGATGGAACTATTAATCGTGAATTGACAAAAGATCCATCACAAGCTCAACGTGTTATTATCGGAAAACCGGATCCTAAAGTAACCGGAGGATGGAGAAATAACCTTTCTTGGAAAGGTTTGGATTTAAGTGCTTTGTTCTCGTTCTCTTTAGGTGGACATATCATGGATGATCCCGCGTTGCTATACACAGATACAGATGGTGAAACCGCATATCAGTCCATCGGTATCCAGCAGCTGGACAGATGGCAAAAGCCTGGTGACATCACAGATGTCCCGAGACGTGTCAATAGTTACCAATATGCTCGTTACGGAAGTTCCCGTCACATGAAAAGTTCGAATCATCTTCGTCTGAAGACCGTGACATTATCTTATAATTTACCGTCAAAATGGATGCAGGCTGCCGGAATGAGAAATGTCAGAATCTTCGCATCTGGTAATAACCTGCTGACATGGGCTGCTTATAAGAATATTGATCCGGAACAGCCGGTCAATGGTGTGGCTACTTGGGCGTTGCCGAACTTGAAATCAGTAACATTTGGTATTGAAATCGGATTGTAATCCGGAATTCGTTTTACTATAAATAATAACAATGATGAATAGACTAAATATAAAATCTATATTTGCTGCTGTAGCAATCGCTTCAGTAACATTTACATCTTGTGATGGATATCTGGAAACTTTCCCTTCAGATTCATTGGTCAGTACAGATGCTATCACGACTTTACAAGATGTAGAAACAGCACTAAATGGTACATACTACAGTTTAAAAAGTGCCAGCTATTATGGTTGTGATTTTGTATCACGTGCTGAAGTGGGGGGTGAAGATGTACAGACAATTTCTTCCGGTGGTTTAAGAACCGATACTTATTATCGTTTCACACACCGTCAGAATAACTCTCCGGAAAACTTGTGGAGTTATCCGTATGCTGTTATCAATCGTGCGAATGTATTGCTGAATGCAATTGAAACAGGAGCCCTTCCTACAGGAGACGAGCTCAATAACGCAAAAGGAGAGGCTTTGGCCCTTCGGGCTTTATGCCATTTTAATCTCTTGATTACATACGGAAAGCCTTATTTTGTAGAAAATGGAGCGACTCCGGGTGTCGTACTGGTAAAGGATGTTTTGAGTGCAGACGACCTTCCTGGTCGTTCCACTGTAGCAGAAGGATATGAAATGGTTATCAACGACTTGGAAGAAGCTTTAAAATGTATCGGGACAGAAGTAAAAGACGGACGTTTCAATAGTTGGGCTGTAAAAGGGTTACTGGCACGTGTCAATCTATATAAAAGAGATTGGGATAAAGCTTTTTCTTATGCTGAGGATGTAATTAATAATTCTCCGTATTCTTTGCTGAAAACAGAGGATTATGTTGCAGCATGGTCAGGAAGATACTCTTCAGAATCTGTATTTGATTTGGAAATCTCAGATTTGGATGCAGGTGATCGTGAAATGTTTGGATATGTGGTCGATCCTGAAGGATATGCGGCAGTTTCCAATACGAAAGAGTTTGAAGATCTTATCAATGAGAATCCGGATGACATCCGTCGTAATTTGTTGACTGAGACATCGGTCAAGGGACGTACTTATATGAATAAATATCCGGGCATCAATGGTAAAACGGCTGTAAACAATATCCGTGTAATTCGTCTATCAGATATTTATTTGATTGCTGCTGAGGCTGCATTAAAAAAACCTTCTGCAGATCAGGCAAGTGCAAACAAATATTTGAATGCAATTATTAAACGTGCTATTCCTTCTGCTTCAGATGTGACTGCTACCGAAGCATTGGTCTTGAAAGAAAGGCGCAAGGAATTAGTGATGGAAGGTCATCGTTTTCATGATATCATGCGTTTGGGAATTACGGTAACTCGTAAGGGGGGATATCATTTCCTGAACAATACAGATCTTATATCTCCGAGTTATCAGGATTATCGTACAATTTTGGCAATACCACAGTCTGAAATAGATGTTAATCCTAACATCAAACAGAATGAAGGGTACTTCTAAAAGGATAATATTCAAATGATAAATAGGCTGTTATGTAAAAATGACAGCCTATTTTCTTTTATGACTATTATGTATTATCAGTACCTCCTTTTCCAATATTATTTTAGTCGATATGTATGAAACTGGTTAATTTGAAATCAATCTATTTCAAATTAATCGGTTTCATATTTGTGCCTTCCAACTATTGTTGCTACATTTGTTTATATATAAAAAGATTATCTTATGGAGGCTCCATTTGTTTACGGGCGTATTGCCGATGACTTAAATTTTACTGATAGGGAAGATGAGGTTGCTTTGTTAACGCAAAACTTCAAGAATCTCATTAATACCATTATTATATCTCCACGCCGCTGGGGTAAAACGTCTTTGGTAAATAAATGTGCCAGACTTTTATCCGAAGAGAGTAAGGATATACTGGTCTGTCAGGTCGATATTTTTAATTGTAGGACGGAAGAACAATTTTATACGGCTTATGCTAATGCCTTAATGCGGATATCTACTTCTGCTTGGGAGGAATTCGTAGCAGGAGTAAAAAAATACTTGAGCCGAATGGCACCTACCGTTTCTCTTTCTGAGGGTAGTCAAAACTATGAATTGTCTTTTGGTATCAGTTTTAAAGATAACCGGTTATCTTATGATGAAATATTAGATTTGCCACAACAAATTGCTAAAGATAAGGGTAAAAAGATAATTGTCTGTATCGATGAATTTCAAAATATCAACGAATATGAGGATTCACTTGCATTTCAACGTAAACTTCGTGCCCATTGGCAGACGCATACATCTGTCTGCTATTGTTTGTACGGGAGTAAACGTCATATGTTACTGAGTATTTTCAATGATTACAGTATGCCTTTTTATAAATTTGGCGATATCTTATTCTTACAAAAAATAGAACGAAAAGACTGGGCTGCATTTATATCCCAACGGTTTGTTGATACCGGAAAGCAAATATCGGATGAACTATCAGGTATGATTGCCGATAAAATGAAAAATCACCCGTATTATACTCAGCAATTAAGCCAGCAAACTTGGCTGCGTACTTCAAAGGATTGCTCAGAGGCTATTGTCAATGAGGCGTTCAGCAGCTTAATCGGACAATTGAGCCTGCTATTTACCAATATAATAGATACTTTAACTTCCCGTCAAATTAGCTTTTTGATAGCAGTTGCTGATGGAGTGGTTAATTTTTCTTCTAAAGACATTTTGAAACAATATCAACTGGGAACTTCAGCAAACATTAAAAACCTGAAAAAAGCGACACTTGAAAAAGACTTGATCGATATATTGCCTGGCAATACAATAGAAATCCAAGATCCAGCTTTTGAGTATTGGCTTAAAAATGTGTATCAGAATCCAGTAAAATAGTTTAATCTATATCAAAAAATCAGGAGTAAGCCGGTAGAACTGTGGCACTATTTGAGAGGTATTACAAGTGTGGCTATTTTTACATTAATCACATTAATGTGTTGTATATTAGATAAATATAATTATTTGGTATTTAGAATGTTCTCTCTCATAAATGGATGATGATTTAAAAATAAATATAGTATAATATGTTGATAATAAGTGTATTATATATTGAGTGAGTTCTGCAAAGACTCTGGTAGTTTCTTTTGTGGGTATGAGAGCCCAGGAAATTGGGGTAAAATCTAACTTAAAAATTTTTATGGAATCTGACAATCAGATGCTTGAAGAAGTAATGGTTGTCGCTTATGGTACTGCTAAAAAATCTGCATTTACAGGATCTGCGGCTGTTCTCAAATCTGAAGAGATCGGTAAAATACAGACATCAAATGCCATGAGTACACTGGCCGGTAAAGCTGCCGGCGTGCAACTGTCTACAGCATCAGGACAGCCTGGTGTTTCTTCACCAAGTATTCGTATTCGTGGTATCAGTTCTATCAATGCCGGCAATACTCCGTTGATCATCCTCGATGGTTCTCCTTTTGACGGAGATATGAACAGTATCAATACGCAAGATATTGAATCAATGACTGTGTTGAAGGATGCAGCTTCAAATGCTCTGTATGGTGCACGTGGTGCCAATGGTGTGATTATGATTACGACAAAACAAGGACAAAAAGGAGATGCGCGTGTGACATTGGATGCCAAATGGGGTGTAAACTCACGTGCAACTAAAACATATAATACGATTAATGATCCTGCACAATACTATGAAGTCTATTACACAGGTTTGAAAAATATGTTTATGGCTAACGGAAACGGTGCAGCACAGGCTCACTATCTGGCTAACCAAAACTTGTGTGCCAACAACAGTTACGGATTGTGGTATAATGTGTTTAATGTACCTGCAGGTCAAGCGATGATCGGTAGTAACGGAAAGTTGAATCCGAACGCTACAATCGGTAATCTTGTCAATTACAACGGACAGGAATATCTTTTGACTCCTGATGATTGGTTGGATGCTGCCTACAAAAACAGTTTGCGTCAAGAGTACAATGTAACAATCTCTTCCGGTAACCAGAAAAGTTCTTTTTATTCTTCTTTCGGTTATTTGAAAAACGAAGGTATTGTAGACAATTCTGATTATACTCGTTTTGTCGGTCGTTTGAAAGCAGATTATCAAGTAAAAGATTGGTTGAAAGTGGGTGCGAATGCCTCTTTCACTCATTACGATATGAACTCTTTCGTAAGTGGTGGCGATGGTGACGGAAGTTCGGTTTCTTCCGGCAATATTTTCGCTGCGGCAACTCAAGTGGCTCCAATCTATCCATTGTTTATCCGCGATAAAAACGGTAATGTACTGATTGATGCAAATGGCAATACGATGTACGATTATGGAGATGGTGGAAATGCTGGTTTGGAACGTCCTGTGTTTGGCAAATCTAATGCTTTGTCAGATGCTATTTTAAACACTTATGCAACAGATGGCAATACGATTAACGGAACTGCTTTTGCAGAAATTTCTTTCCTTAAAGATTTTAAGTTTACAACAACAAACAGTGTTTATGTAGATGAAAGCCGATTGACAACTGTAACAAATCCTTATTACGGTAGTTACGCTTCTTCAAACGGTATTTTAGGAAAAACACATAGTCGGAGATATTCAGTCAACTATCAGCAGTTATTGAACTATGTAAAATCAATCGGATTACATAATATCACAGCGATGATTGGTCACGAATATTATCGGACGCAGTACTTCTATACTTATGGTAGCAAATCCAATATGTTCGACCCAAGCAACCACGAACTGGCCGGTGCCGTGACTGACGGTTCTTCCAATTCATATACAACAGATTATAATACGGAAGGTTATTTTGCCCGTGTACAATATAATTTCGATGAAAAATATTACGCTTCAGCTTCTTATCGTCGAGATGCTTCTTCCCGTTTCCATCCGGATAACCGTTGGGGTAATTTCTGGTCAGCAGGTGCTGCTTGGTTGATTTCAAAAGAAAACTTTTTCCAGAACAGCGATGCTTTGAAATTTATCGATATGTTAAAGATCAAGGCTTCTTATGGTTCACAAGGTAATGACAATATCGCCGACAGTTATGAAACACCCCGCTATACAAATACGTATGATATCGTAAACTCGTCAGGCCACCCGGCATCAGTGCCTAAAGTATTAGGTAATAAAGACATCACATGGGAAACAAACGGAAACTTCAATGCTGGTTTTGATTTTGAAATGTTCAAAAGCCGTTTTAGCGGTACTTTTGAATTCTTTAATCGCAAGACTTCCGATATGCTATTCTCATTCCCATTGCCTCCTTCTTACGGTTATACATCTTATTATGCCAATATCGGTGATATGCGTAACAGAGGCCTCGAATTGGATTTGAAAGGTGTTATTCTCCAAACCAAAGATTTTTATTGGGATGTGAATGTCAATCTGACCCACTACAAAAACAAAGTAAGCTACTTGCCGGATGAACGTAAGACAATGACTACTCCTGAAGGCGTACAAGGTTATTCCAGCGGAAACCATTTCTTCGGTGAAGGTATTCCATTGTATACATTCTATATGCAGAAATATGCAGGTGTCAATGAACAGGGAGAAGCTCTTTATTTTAAAGATGTAAAAGACGATAAAGGTAATATTACACGCGAAAAGACAACTAACTACTCTGAAGCAACCCAGTATCTTTGCGGTTCTTCTCTGCCAGATGTATATGGTGGTTTTGGAACATCTATAAGCTGGAAAGGATTTGACTTCTCGATTGATTTCGCATACCAGATTGGTGGAAAGGTATACGACGGGGATTATTCTTCTGCTATGAATTCTCCTACAGCCAGCAGTAAAGGACATGTAATTCACGCCGATATATTGAATGCATGGACTCCGGAAAATACAACGTCCAACATTCCACGTTTCCAATATGGAGATTCTTATACCGCAGCGACATCTGATCGTTTCTTGACAAGCGGTTCTTACCTGAGTCTACAGAACATTAACTTCGGCTATACTTTGCCAACTAGAGTTTGCCGCCCGTTAGGCATCCAAAAATTAAGACTTTATCTGGCTGCCGATAATGTTGCCTTGTGGACAAAACGTCAAGGATTGGATCCACGACAGACTATCTCCGGAGAGGGTACAGCTTCTTACTATGCACCGATTCGTACCGTATCAGGTGGTATAACACTTACATTTTAATTGAAAAAAGAATTAGAAGATGAAAAGTTTAAAGAATATTATATTAGGAATATCTTGTGCTTCGGCTATCGCTTTGACAGGATGTATAGATGAGACTTTGCCGACTCATCAAGCTACGGATGAGCAATTAAGTTCTTCTTCCAAAGCAACGGAGGCACTTCTTTGGGCTATGCCGGCATTTGCCAATAACTATAAAACCGTAGATGGCGGGGATTATGATTATGGATACGCTTCATTGATGCACATCCGTGACGTAATGACAGAAGAAATGGTTGTTTTAGAAAGCAATTACGATCATTATAGTGCTTGGGAACATAACCAATACATTGGTCCGAACTATCTTTCCACTCAGTTCATCTGGACTTATTTCTGGAAATTCGTTCAGACAACCAATAATATGATCGGCGCTATCGATCCGGAAAACGCAAATGAGACACAGCTGGGATATTTAGGGGCCGCTTATGGATATCGTGCATTTATTTATCTGGATATGGCCCGTATGTACGAATTTCTCGAAAATGACGGAACTTCTTCAACCAATGCAAGTGGAAACAATGTTTTGAATCTTACTGTTCCCATTGTAACGGAAGGTGTAACTGAAGAATCCGCTCGTAATAATCCGCGTGTGAAACGTCAGGAAATGTATGAGTTCATCCTTGCCGACCTAAATAAGGCCGAAGAATATATCCCTAATTTCCATCGCTCGACTAAAACATTACCCGATTTGGCTGTTGTATATGGATTGAAAGCACGATTATATATGTGGATGGAAGATTATGCTAATGCACAGATCTATGCACGTAAGGCTATTGACGAAAGTGGTGCAACCCCGACTACGCAGGAGCAATGGTTAAATGCCACTTCCGGATTCAATGATATCTCTGTTTCTTCTTGGATGTTCGGTTCTACCATGCAAAAGGAAGACGATGTGGTAAAATCCGGTATCATCAACTGGACTTCTTGGATGTCGAATGAAACGACCTACGGATATGCAGCTGCCGGACCGATGCCTTTAGTAGATGTCAACTTCTATAACAAAATTGCAGATACGGACTTTAGAAAATTATCTTGGAAAGCTCCGGCCGGTAGTGCTTTATCCGGCAAAAATACTTACGTCGATGAAGCTGCAGGAGCTGCTTTACCGGAATATGCTTCTTTGAAATTCCGCCCGGGCTCCGGAAATACGTCCGATTTCAATGTAGGGTCAGCTTGTTCATATCCGATGATGCGTGTAGAGGAAATGTATTTTATCGAAGCAGAAGCAGTCGCTCAGCAAAATCCGGCACAGGGGGTTACTCTGTTGAATGATTTTATGAATAATTATAGAGATCCGCAGTACAAATGTACAAAGTCCAACAAAGACGATATTGTAAAAGAAATCGTATTCCAGAAGCGTGTAGAATTTTGGGGTGAAGGACAGAGTTTCTTCGACATTAAACGTTTGAACATGCCTCAGACTCGCGGTTATGCAGGAACAATGCATCATACAATCAGCCGTTTCAATACGACAACACGTCCTGCCTATATGAACTTCTGTATCGTTAGAAGCGAAGGAAACAATAACACAGCTTTAGTCGGATTCGAGAATCCGGATCCGAGTGATGTATATTCTTCTTGGGCTGAATAATATTAAAAGTATATCAATATGAAAAAGATAAATAAATACATTAGCATGGTTGCATTGGGCGCTTTAACTATGGTGTTCAATGCTTGTACAGACGAATGCGAAAGAGAAGCTTCTCCTGTTCAGACAGATGGGATTACTGCTTATATTGATTTCAATACGCCGACTTCTTTCGCATTCCTACCCGATGACGAACAGTCTTTCGAAATAAAAATCGGCCGTCAATTGACAACAGAAGCAGCAACAGTCCATATTACGGCAGAAGGTGAAAAGTTCAATGTTCCACAAACGGTTGAATTTGCAGCCGGTGAAACTGAAAAAGCCGTAAAAATCACATTCGATATCGCAATCGGGACCTCAGCTTCTGTGAAAATTGGTATTGAGGAAGGTGATACATATATATATGGTTTAACTGAGCAGACCATTAAAGTTGCCAGAGATTACACTTGGGTTTCCGCAGGCTCTTTAACCTTCTCTGATCCGATTTTTACCGGAGCAGAAGGTGAATTAAAGGTAGAAAAAGCAAAAGAAGGTAATAACCTTTATAGAATCATCGAACCGTATTGTGAAGAAGGTGCTGGAATTCATCTTCAATTTACATTGGACGATAATCACAATGCTGTATCTTTATTGCCGGTCGGTTCTCTGTTCGATTTAGGAAATGGATACCAGCTTTACTATGTTCCTGAACAATATCCTAATTACTGCTTCTTTACAAATGAAGGAAATAGCTTTAATTTCGGTTTCTTGTTTACTGACAACGGATCCGACCTGTATGTCGGAAACGGATCTTTTGTTTGGAGTAAAGAATATCCAGGCAAGTAAAATCTGATTATTTATTATATTAAACAAGTGAGGCTGTCTGAAAAAATAGACAGCCTCGTTTTTTTATGTATTAGAATACAATTACCAAAAGAGCGAATCCGAATATCACCAGTGCTGATACCAATACGACCTTGGCTTATATCATTTCTGACGTCATTAAGAATTATTTTGCAAACCTGACATCGGTCCCCTTATCCTCTTTCGCCTTAATAGCCAGAGCCCGGCCTTGAACTTTTACTTTTCCGGTTATAAATTCCGGGATATTGAAAGATTTCATAAAAGAGGGATAGAAACCGACATCTTTCTGAGGCAGTAGAAACGGCTTGCCTACTTTGCCATCTTCTCCCACATAAGCAATATACGGACGTGTATATAAACCGTCTATCCGCCGGCTGCTGAAAACGAACCAACGACTGTTGCTGCTCCAGGAGTGGTAGCTTTCCACATCGTCGCTATTCACTTCCGCCAACGGACGACTCGTGCCAGTCTGAAGATCCGTCATATATAAATCGGCATCTTTATGCCAGATCGAAAAGTTTCCATAACCGGATAATGTATATAAAAGGTAACGTCCGTCAGGTGAAACACGCGGGAAAGAAGCACTCATTCCGCCGCTCTTCGCATTGTAAAGCGTATCAACCTGCGTTCCGAAAGTACGTGTCGCCGGATCAAAGGAAATGGAACATAAGTTATATTTGACTTCTGAGTATTCCTGCGGAATAGGGCGGGCCTCCGCTGTACAGAAATAGAGTGTCTTTCCGTCAGGAGAAAAAGTAGGAAATGTTTCAAAAGCATCTTTCGAAAAAATAGTTGAAGCTGTTACGATCTCGTGTTTTTCCACATCGTATACCACAACATCTGAAGCCTCATCATATACCTCCACCCTATTCTTGTCATTCAGATGAAATGCCTGCTTGGTCGTATTCACAGAGAAAGCCACATATTTACCCGAAGGATGCCAGGAAGGGTAAACCAAAGAAGAAATCGTTTCCTTCGTCTTGGTATTCAGTTTTTCTATCTTATCACCATCGACCAGGATCGTTCCCGGAAAAGTCTCACGCATATGGAACAACATCTTATCCGGATTCTGCATGCAAAACGAATGGCAATTCACACAATTGTTTCCACTCATCTTATTTTCAATAATGGGAGTTTGCGTATAACTCTCCAGATCCCTCTGATAGATTCCCATCTTATTCCACAACTCATATCCCGGATCAATCAGACGATAAGCCAGATAAGAGTCTATTTTTTCCGCAGCAACCTGGATGGTAAAAGGAGAATAGGCCACCCACTCATTGCCTTGTTTCACCTGAACCGTCACCTGTATGGAGTTACCAGCAGCCGATTCCAATAATTTCTTCCATTTGGAAGGGGGAATCACAAAGCCACCCTTTTCTCCTTTCACTTCGAATTGTTGCCCTCCAAAAGAAAAAACAGCACACGATCCAGCATCCTGGTCGTTCAAAGCAAAATTCAAGGGAGCTATATTAGGGGGAATTACCACACCGTTATAATCCGGAAAAATGACAGGCATCTCATCCAATGTACGGCTCACTTTCACCGAGTCGGAACAAGACAGCAAAGCAGCCAGCATACACATATATATATTCTTTCTTTCCATGTTCTCACACATCATTTAAACATAAAGTAAAACCAGTAGGTATTTCCGTACGACCGGTTCAACAACCCAGCAATAGCACTGTTATTACGGTTCGCAAGCACCTGCTTTTTATAGTCGGCGAAGCGGGCTACAGTTGTTTCGGAGACATTGAAACGTTTCCAGTAATCCGGTTCTTTTTCAGACATCACAATGACAGCTTCCTGGAAATGCACAGGTAAAACAGGCAAGAACTCCGTCCCATAATATTTCTCCACCATCGCTTTAAACCCCTCTAAATCTTTAGCCAGTAAATACATAGCACCCAAATACTGCAATGCTGCAGAATTGGCCGGTCCCTTTTCCATGAAAAGCTCCAGGTCCCCCGTCAACCCATTTATCATTGCCAATGAATTCCGATCCGGCAACATCCGCCTGCGGATTCCCAATACGGGATCGCTTTCGACAACTTCGTCATTATAAAGGAATTTGCGCTGTGATTGAGCCCAATCACGATATGCATATGTTCTCTCAAGTATCGAGATATATTTTTCAGCTATGGGATACGTGCCATAAATCAGATTTGTCTGCACCAGTCTTTTCAGCATACGAGGATTGCCATCCTCCATAGCACTCACATAACCTTCAAAAGCCATTTCCTGCGATGATGCGGTCGCTCCCATCGTAAAATAGATATCACTGAGCAGGCAAGATATATTTTCCGATTTATTCCATTGTACAAGCAATCCCTGAGGTCCCCGCTGGTCGAAGTTGAACATTTTATCCGAAAGTTCCCCCTTATTGGCCAATGCCATATTCAGATGGCACATATATAAAAAGTTAGTCAGTTTCCCTTTACATTCTTCTATCGTCTTGTCCCATTGTTCCGTTCGGGCAAAGTAATCCAGTTTTTTCAACCTCAGCGTCTTTGCATCGCTATATTTGGGCATTCCCCACCACAGGACGGCACCGATCATAGCTAATTGAACGATACAACTGATCCCCGCCCGCCATTTCTTTCCGGACAAGCTATTTTTATTCCGGATAAAGAAAGCGACAAGAAAGACCAGAGGCAGGCAAATCCAAGAATAATAAATGATTTCTTTTGGATGGAGCGTATTGTGGTAATACAGATCCGGCCCGAAAACCCACCGATATTCGCCCATCAAAGAGAAATAAACCGTTCCAACACCTAATAGCAAAACCTCCGCAACCCCGATCAACGAGATATACCATTTAGGCGTCTTCCGCAACCCTTCGAACAGGCAAACCATTCCGGCAAACAAGACGGCAATCGATCCTGCCAACCAGAACAAGACCGTAACCAACACACAGCCTGCCACCAAACGGAAAAGATCATTCCGTATCCTCATATACCCACAGAGCAAAGCCATCATCATCAGGTAGCAAACAGTGCCCTGTACCCTGTAATTGAAGTCGAAATGCATGAATAGCAAAGCCAACATCGGTAGCACATAAAGGATAAAAAGCCCCGAAACAGGCGCGATCCGTTTCACAATACCAGCCGTACAAACCCCGACACCTGTCAATAAGGCCGCAGTAACCAACGCCCCAACATAGGGACGGATAAAAAACTGCACCAGGAATTCCGCCACCAACATGGAAAAGCCACCCGGAAGAAGCAGTTTATTCCTTATATACGCCTCGGTAAACAAAAACAGCTGGCTCTGTTCTATATAATAAAAGTGATACTCGAAACGCGTTTGCAAGAAAGCAAACAAAGCTCCGAAAACGACCAACCAAAAGGCAACAAGTTTGTATTTCATCAGACAAATCCTTAAGCGTGTTTAACTAATTCAAAACGTCTATCCACACAAGACGGCAATTCATGCGGATAGTGTGTGACATAGATCAGCGTCTTTCCCGGACGCGAACAAAACTGCTCGATAATGGCAGCTGCCTTCTTCTTATTGCTCACATCCAACCCATGCAACGGTTCATCCAAGATAATCAGGTCCGGATCTTTTACAAACGCACGCGCCAAAAGTGCCAACCGCTGTTCGCCGGAAGAAAGCGTAAGGAAAGACCGGTCTTTCAACTCTTCGATACCGAATACACGCATCCAAGCCAAAGCTATCTGTTGTTGCTGCTCCGTACACTTCCTGAACAACCCGACTGAGTCAAAGAAACCGGAACCAACGATACTCAATACCGGTACATTCTCCATATAGAAAAGATGCATTTCCGGGGAAACATATCCGATGCGCTTCTTTATATCCCAGATACTTTCTCCCGACCCACGTTTCCGGTCAAAAAGATAAAGCGTGTTGGCATACGATTGAGGATTATCGGCATAAATCAAGCTCAACAAAGTCGACTTGCCTGCCCCGTTCGGACCGAACAACGCCCACTTTTCCCCATTTTTCACTTCCCAATCCAATTCTTTCAGGATGGTACGGCTACCATATTTGACCGAAACGTGTTCCATCCTGAAAGTAACGAGATGGGTGGAAGGTTCTTTCTGATCCTCAACCGGAAGTGAAAACGACTCGCTCCAAACAGAATCGACTTTTCCTTCGGACGGGAACAAATCAGCAATCAGATCCGTTTGCTTCAGGAATTCCTCCCGACTGTAAATCGGAAGGCACTTACGCTGCTTGACCGGTAAGATATGCGTAATCATTTCAGGTATATCATCCGGATTGGAAAGCAGTAAAACCACCTGCACACCTTTCAATTTCGTCATTTGCTGCAACATCTCCACCAGAACACCTCTCGAAGGAGCATCCAGTCCGATAAAAGGATTATCCAATATCAAGACACGGGGACGTTTCAACAACGTACGAACAATCAAGAACTTTCTCAATTCACCACTGGACAGGAAGATCAGTTTCTTCGGCAAAAACTCTTCTATACCGAACAAAGATAACACATTATGATAATCTTCCGATCCGGCATCTTCATTTAATATATCTTCTATTGTAGGAACCTCGTCCGTTTCAGTCGAATGCCAGCGTTGCTGATAATAAGAATTACGGCAATCAGCCAAAGAGTAAATATCTTTAAACGCTATACTTTTCACCAGATTACTGACATTCCCCTCGTATCCGAAAGTAACTTCGCCTTCCTTCAATGCAAATTTACGTTGCATAACATCGGCAATCAATGTTTTGCCTGCACCATTCGGCCCGATGACAGCCCATTGTTGTCCCTCTTCTATTATCCAGTTGAGAGGTTCTTCAAAACGCAGTTCCGGCAAACGGGTCACGACGTTCCGAATATTCACCATTATTTTCCTATTTTCCATCGCCTTTTTATTACACGAAGCAAAGGTAACAGAAAAGGGGAAACTCTCCCAAGCTCCCCCTTCTATTTTGTACAGGTATATTGTTATATATATTTCTTCGCAAATTAGTTACCAAAAACAGACCTGTACAGTATCCCAACGTTCGTTTCAAAAATACACTTAAACTATTTACACCACAAATATAGTAAATAATTTTACTTATTATCATTTTACAACTCAAATTTGTTGCAAAACATAATATTTACAATAAGTTTAGTAACACATTAAAAGACACGTGTACCCTTTCCCAAATGAATATCTGAAGCCTGCGTGATAATCACCTGCTTAACCCCGGCATCAATCGCTTGAAACGAATTTTCGAGTTTAGGGATCATTCCCCCTTGAATCACACCTGCTTCCACATACTGCTTAAAAGCCGTACGGTCTATTTCGGGAATCACACTTTCATCATCGTTCTCATCTTTCAAAACCCCTTTCTTCTCAAAGCAGAACATCAAAGTCACTTCAAAATGTTTTGCCAGAGCTTTAGCCGCTTCTCCCGCGATCGTATCGGCATTGGTATTCAACATATGCCCTTGTTTGTCGTGTGTAAGGGGAGCTAATACGGGAACAATATCCTGATGAATCAGGGAGGCCAGCAAATCCGCATTCACCTCTTTCACATCACCGACAAAACCGTAGTCAACCTCTCCTACCGGACGTTTGTCCGACCGCATCAGATTCATATCCGCTCCGGTCAGTCCCAACGCGTTTATGCCTAAGGCCTGAAGGCCGGCGACAATATTCTTATTGACCAGTCCTCCGTAAACCATTGTAACCACTCTCAACATATCTGCATCCGTAATCCGGCGACCGCCCACCATCTTACTCTCGATACCCAACTGTGCAGCAAGTTTGGTAGCGGAACGTCCCCCCCCATGAACCAGCACTTTATATCCTTCCACCTGCGAGAAGTCATTCAGCAGATTGCGGAGTGTTTCTTCTTCTTCCACAATCTTTCCTCCCACCTTTATCAGCGTCAGCTTTTCCATTTCTAATAAATTCTTTTAATTTTTTTGAGCCAAAGGTACTAAAAAATAAAAGATTTATATACTTTTGCATCATCCAACGCGGTAGTAGCTCAGTTGGTAGAGCATCAGCTTCCCAAGCTGAGGGTCACGAGTTCGAGCCTCGCCTACCGCTCCTAAGAAAACACTCTCTGATTATCAAACTATTAACAGATAATCGGGAGTGTTTTTTCTTTGCAAGAAACAAATCATACACATAGCAAAAAGATACCGCAGATATAAGGTTAGCTTGTTTTCGACATTGTCGTGTATATTTTTGACAATGTCGGGAATATACTCGACAATGCCGAAAATATACACGACAATGTCGAAAACAAAATACATGCACAGAAAAATCCCAGCGGCTCAGCATATATTTACGATTATCCGCCAGGAAAAACAAGATTAGAAGGCTGGGATTCATAAATTATCTGTATGTTTGAAAGCAAAAAGCAATAAACAGACAATGACAATACGGCAGGGAAAGATTCTGATAGTTGACGACAACGAGGATATACTATTCACACTAAAGATGTTACTGCGTCCACGCGTAGAAAGTATCACCACTTGCTCCGATCCGAAAGAAATCAACCGGTTAGTTTCCAGAAATCAATATGACGTCATCCTGCTGGATATGAATTTCACAACGGATGCCGTCAGCGGTAAAGAAGGATTCTACTGGCTGGAACGGATACTGGAAATCGCGCCGGATACAGTCGTTATCCTGATCACCGCTTACTCGGACACAGAAAAAGCCGTACGTGCCATCAAAGCCGGTGCAACCGACTTTATTCCTAAACCTTGGCAGAACGAAAAGATGCTGGCAACCCTATCGTCTGCCCTCGAACTTAGTTTCAGCCGTTCGGAAGTGCGAGCGCTTAAAGCGCAAAAATCAACGCTCACAGCTGCGACAGAGCCGGAAACGGAAGTAATCGGCGAATCGGCTGCCATGCAAAACGTGTTTCGAACGCTTGAAAAGCTAAAAGATACGGACGCCAACATCCTGTTGCAGGGAGAAAACGGGACAGGTAAAGATTTGATCGCCTACACGCTTCACAAGCAATCCGGACGCGGAAAAGAGCCGTTCATCCCGATAGATCTCGGAAGCATCCCACATGAACTGTTCGAAAGCGAACTGTTCGGCCACGAGAAAGGAGCGTTTACGGATGCGGACAAAAATAAATCCGGGCGCATCGAGATCGCATCCGGCGGCACGCTTTTCCTAAACGAGATCGGTAACTTGCCGTTGATGGCCCAATCCAAATTACTGACAGTCATCGAACAGCGCAAAATAAACCGGGTTGGTTCCACACAAGAGATCCCGATCGACATCCGCCTGATCTCGGCCACCAATACAGACTTGCACGCAGCCGTGCAGGAAGGACATTTCCGACAAGACTTGTTATACCGGATCAATACGATCGAGATCATAATCCCGCCTTTACGTGAACGGGGAAATGATGTGACGCTCCTCGCCCGGCATTTCCTGCAACGCTATTGCCAGAAGTATAAAAAAGAGATAGACGGCTTTTCCGACGAAGCATATCAACTGTTGAAACAGTATAACTGGCCGGGAAACGTGCGTGAACTTCAACATGTGATCGAACGCGCCGTAATCCTTTCCGAAACCCGGCAATTGCAATATGACGATTTCATGCTTCGCCTTCCTGTTTCCAACTCCCAGGACAAAGAAGGCAAGTTCAACTTGGAAGAGCTGGAGAAAAACACGATACAGGAAGTGCTTCGTCATTGCTCCGGAAATATGACACAGGCAGCCAGCCTGCTTGGCATCACACGTACTTCCTTATACCGGAGGTTGGAAAAATACAGCTTATGAAACGTTATACGAAAAAAGCGGCCGGATTGATTTTCCTACTGTTGGCGACCAGCGTGACGTTCGGGCTACTTGTCGCTTTCCAGTTTTATATCTCCGCCATCGTCACGTTTGCCTTGATTTTGTTCGAGGGATATTATCTGTTTCACATGATGGAACGCAATGACCGCTTGTTCAAACAGTTTATCTGGTCGATTCGCTATTCCGACTTTCTCGCCTCCGGCACTCCTTTACAAAAACAGAACGACAAGATTCCGCAAGACATGGTGAAGGTCATGGAAGAAGCTTTGCAACATTACAAAAAACACCTGCAAGAGAAGGAAAGCCAGCTGCAATATTTCCAGGCTTTGGCAAACCATATCGACCTTTCCGTATTTGTCTACTCCGCCACCGGGCAGGTAGAATGGATGAACCAAGCGTTCAAGATACAAACGGGTCTGAACTTTGCCGAAACGATCGACGATCTGGCCACCTATCATCCGGAGCTTCCCGCCCGCCTGCGCACTTTGCATCCTGGCGAACTGTCCATCCTGCAAGTCAGGCGGAAAGATGAATATTCGCAGTTGATCCTTTCAGCCATATCATTCGTCGTCTTAGGCAAGCCGCTTACGGTCGTCAGCATGAAAAACATCCGTTCCGTCCTGGAAAACAAAGAGACAGAAGCCTGGCAGAAATTGATCCGGGTTCTGACACACGAGATCATGAACTCCATGACGCCGATCGTTTCCCTATCCGAACTGCTCCGGAACAAGTGCATGGATGAACCGGGAGTCGATACGGAAGACCGGGAAGAGATCAACCAAGCTGTCGAAACGATTTTCCGCAGGAGCAGCGGCTTGGTACGCTTCGTAGAAAGCTACCGGAAAGTTACGGGCATCCCGATGCCTATTCCGGAGATTATACCGGTCAACCATTTCCTAGACAACATCAGCCTCCTGTTCAAGGACCAGAAAGACAAGATCAAGATCGTCCCCGCGACGGCACACCTACAAGTTATTGCCGACAAAGGATTGATCGAACAAGTGCTGATCAACCTGGTCAAGAATGCTTTGGACGCAACACGCCATTGTCTGAGGCCACAGATCGAACTGTCTGCCGGCATCAACGAAGAGGGCAAAACCTTTATCCGGGTAAGCGACAACGGGACAGGCATACCGGTTGAAGTTCAGGAACGTATCTTTATCCCATTCTTCACGACCAAACCTTCCGGTTCCGGCATCGGGTTGAGTATTTCCAGGCAGATCATGCACATGCACAAAGGAGATTTGTCCGTTTTATCCGAGAACGGACAAGGCAGTCGGTTCTTCGTTACTTTCGGCTCGATTCAAAAGTAAGCAAAACTTTTCTTTCAAGAGAAAAGTAATATTCCTACATTTGTATGCACAAAGAAACAAAGACAGCAGATAGTTATGATAAAGATATTCTCAACAGACAAAGTCAGAGAGCTCGATAAATATACCATTCAAAACGAACCGATCAGCTCTATCGACTTGGTAGAACGCGCGGCAACCGTATTTACAAGTGAATTTTGCCGCCGCTATTCCAAACAAACCCGCATTATCGTATTTGCCGGACAAGGAAATAACGGAGCCGACGCACTGGCAATCGCCCGTATGCTGACGGATGCCGGTTACCGGGTGGAAACTTATCTGTTCAATCCTACCATGCGTCTTTCCGAAGATTGCGAAATGAATAAGCAACGATTGCTCCACATGGAAAAGATCGAATTCACGGAAGTCGTGGATGATTTTGTCCCGCCCGAACTGGAAGAGCGGGATGTAGTGATAGACGGCTTGTTCGGTTCCGGCTTGAATCGCCCCTTAACCGGAGGTTTTGCCGCAATGGTAAGATATATCAACCAGTCGGATGCGACCATCGTCTCAATTGACATCCCTTCCGGCCTGTTCGGAGAAGATAACCGCAAGAACGATCCGGACTCTATTATCCATGCCGACCTGACACTGACATTCGGTTTCCCGAAACTGGCGTTCCTGCTCCCTGAAAATGCAGAATTTGTCGGTGAATGGAAAGTGCTGGATATTCTGTTACACCCGGAAATAATAGCCAGCACTCCGACACAATTCACATTGGTGACAGAAGAGGATATTGCTGCTGTCTTCCAGCCCCGTAACCGTTTTGCCCATAAAGGTACATTCGGACATGCACTGCTGATAGCCGGAAGCCAAGGAAAGATGGGAGCCGCCCTGCTGTCCGCAAAGGCCTGCCTTAGGAGTGGCGCCGGCTTGCTGACTGTTCATATCCCCGGACGTGGCGAACAGATTTTGCAGACTGCTTTTCCGGAAGCGATGGTTGATCTGGACCAACATCAAGATCATTTCAGTTCTGTTTCCGGTATCAAAGCCTACTCTTCTATCGCAATCGGGCCTGGTTTGGGAAAACATCAGGATTCCGCAAAAGCACTGGAACAACTGCTCCAAGTAGTAGAAAAGCCGCTTGTGATCGACGCCGACGGATTGAATCTGATCGCAGCCAATAAAGATTTATTGAAACGTATCCCTCCACGCAGTATCCTGACGCCGCATCCCAAAGAGTTCGACCGGATAGCGGGTGAAAGCATCAATTCATACGAACGGTTGAAAAAAGCTCAGGCTTTCGCTATCGATCATCAACTTTGTGTTGTCCTGAAAGGGGCTTATACGGCAATCTGCACGGCTACCGGGAATGTTTATTTTAACAATTGTGGAAATCCGGGTATGGCTACAGCCGGCAGTGGCGATGTTTTGACAGGTATCATCCTGGCATTGCTTACACAAGGGTTAGAACCTGAAACGGCTGCTGTCGCAGGTGTTTTCCTCCACGGGACAGCAGGTGACCTGGCTGCCGTCTACCGCTCCGAAGAGAGCATGATCGCCAGTGATATCACGGATATGCTGGGGAAAGCGTTCAAGCAGATAAAATAAAAACACTCCATTTATTTAACTCAATAAAGGAGGTGTGTCGAAACTATCTTGTTCCCGCGCTTGAAGCGGGATCGCATTAAAACCGGCCCTATAAAAATCTGATTGATAAGGCCTGTTCTTTTGCGGCCCCGCATCAAATGCGGGGACAAGGAGATTTTGACACACCGCCTTTGTTATATGATCCGCTAATCTGCTACTGTATCGACAAAAAGATAGGCTTTTATCTCATAAACCGAAGCAAATAAATAAAATGATTAAAATATTTTATTGTAAATAAATCGTTTTTTCCCCGAAAACAAGTATATTCGAATCCATAATTAAAGGAGATAGAAATGAATAAGTTTTTACTACATATAACATCGTTTGTAGTCATTATTTTATTCCTGTTCATGGGTGCTTGCCATAATCACCCACAGGCCCCAATGCTACTCGAAGTGGAGAAAATCATCGAAGAACAACCAGACAGTGCCCTAAGTATCCTGAATAAAATCGAAAATATCAACCAGCTGTCCGAAAAGGATCATGCAACTTATTGCCTGCTCTTAACCCAAGCTCAAGACCTGAATTATATCACACATACTTCAGATTCTTTAATCAAAATTGCGGCGACGTATTTTGAGAAAAGTAACGATAAACAACACTCCATGTTAGCTTACTACTACTTAGGACGTGTAAACTCCGATTTACAAGATGCTCTACAAGCACAAGAATATTATTTAAGGGCTTTGGAGATCGGCGAAGATTCAAAAGATTATACTCTCCTAATTAAAATTTATAACAACTTAGGTACTTTATATGCATACCAGGATATCAACGATATGGCATTACCTATGTATAAAAAGGTCTTGTCATATTTGGAGTTAGAGCCTGATTCGGTAAAAACAGCTTTTACCTTAAGAAATATTGCACGTATTTATTCTTTGATACAAAAGTCAGATAGTTCAATAATATATTATAAACGCGCAATCTCATACTCTGCAATAAAAAATAAAGCTTCTATCCTTATCGATTTAGGTAATCTATATCTTAGTCTCAAAGACTATAAAAAAGCATATCAATGTATAGAAAAAGCAGAGCCTTTAATCAATAATGAAAAAACTCTTTATCCTATATATTTATCAAAAGGAGAACTATACATTGCCACCAATCAGTTAGATTCTGCTAAATTTTATCTTAATCATTGTACAAAAAGTTCCAATATTTATACACGTGCTGGTAGTTTATACCAATTAGCTCAAATAGCTCAGAAAGAAAAAAACATCAACGATCTCATCAAATATTCCAATCTATATGAACAAACACGCGATTCCATAGTAAACAGCTCACATTTTGAAAATATCCGTCTAACACAAAGTATGTTTAACTACCAAAGGATAGATAAAGAAAAAAATAAATACGAAAAAGAAGCAACACAAAGAATGATTTTGATATATCAAGTGATTATCATTTTCAGTATCATCTTTATTTTAAGTTTCATATTTTTCAAAAAAGAACAAAATAGAAAAAAGAGATTAGCCGATTTAAGAGAAGAGCAATACAAACGTAGTCAACAATACATAGAAGACAATGAAAAACAAATTTCTCAATTAACAGAAATGCTCCGTTCTAAACAAGAAGAAATGGGTGAAGTTGAAAAACAACTATATGAAGCCAGAAAATTAATGCTTGAAATGGAAAACAGACAAATTTTTGAAAAACAGGGAACATTTCTTTTATTAGAAAAAGATTTTCATAATTCATCTTTATATATCAGAATTCATAGGGAGGATGATATACAACTTGGTCCAAGTGAATGGGAAGAACTACATCAATTGATTGATGCAACATATTCAGATTTCACTAATCGACTTATAAAACTTTACCCACAAATATCCATAGAAGAAATACATATTTGTTATTTAATAAAGATGCAACTATCTATAAAAAAGATAGCCTTTATCATGCATATTACGAGTTCAGGAGTGTCCCAATGTAGAAGAAGATTGTATAAAAAGTTCACAGGAGAACCTCAAAACACAGAGAAATTCGACAAATTTATAGCTGATTTTTAAGATAATACAACTTGTCACATTTTTGTCAACAAAAATAGATACTTTATAATGACAAGAAATTTATCTTTGCCAAAAATCTCAATTTTGACTTTTAGTAAAACAAATCTTATTTAATATTATGAAGCATCTAATTTCGACTTTGGTTTTCATTCTGTGTGGTATATTTTGTGCACAGTTTGCCTTCAGTGACACTATTCCAATTAAAGGTAAATGGAGTGAAGAAGACATACGTTCCGTAGTTCCTGCACCTCCAACAGCCTCCATCGAAGGAAATGTATTAACAGTTAACTTTGTAAATCCACTTGCTGATCTGACCGTAAAAGTTACAGACAACAAAACAGGAAAAGTTGTTTATGAAGAATGTATTTCCGCATCTACTCCGCAAAGCAAGTCTGTAATCTTGAATGCAGAAAATGGCGATTATACATTGACATTCACTCATGAACTCGGCTATTTAACTGGTGAGTTTGCCATAAAATAACAAGTTGCGTGTAATTCTCCTTTACATGTAAATGTATAAGAACAGTCCCGGGCGGTGATTTAACCAGGCCTAATATCTCGATCTCCTTTTCCGCCGCCTTGGGACCGTTCTTTATATCTTCTCTAATCTATAAATGAGGAAAAGAGGCTTTTCCGGTTGGTTACTAACAAAATATTTCATAGTTTTGTACAATCATTTATTAGAGATTAAACTTAGATTAGAATATGAAGAATTTAATCATTATAGCCAGTCTGCTCCTTAGTTTCCCCATTATGGCTCAGACGAAAGTTGTAAAGAAAAATGCCGTCAAGGCCAATAATTTCGGCATAACTTATTCACTTCCCAAAACATCTTTGGTTGTAGATGCAGAAGTCACGAAAGTAACCTGCAAAGCAGGTCCCTATTATAAATACGCAGAAAAATATTTAGGTGTAAAAGATGCTATCACAGAAGATAATGTCTATTACGAATTAGGAAAGATCGGCTTGATCAACAAAGGTGTACCCGATGCGGACAATACATTTATCGTTGAATTTAAGGCCGGCACAGTCGCTCCATATGCTTATCTGACAGAAGACGGACTGCTATGTTCCATCAACGCCGAATACACACCCAATGAATCCGCACTGGAAGCGGCAAGAAAGAAAAACCAAGCTCCGACAAAAGTAACCGACGCCTCTGTTTTTTCAGAAGAGTTACTTATGGCGGGATCTACAGCTAAACAGGCAGAAGTGGCAGCCAAGCAAATCTACCGTATCCGTGAAAGCCGCATGAACATCCTTACGGGTGACGCCGATAACCTGCCGCCCGACGGCGAAGCGATGAAGCTGGTCATCCAGCAATTGGAAGAGCAGGAGAAAGCACTAACCAACTTGTTCACAGGAATCCGGACAAAGGAAGTCAGTGACTACGAAGTGACAATTGTTCCTTTCGACAACCTTGATAAAGAAGTATTGTTCCGCTTCTCGCCCCAGCTTGGTATCGTGGATGCCGATGATTTGGGCGGAGCTCCTGTATACATGAACTTAAAAGCCATCGACCGCGCTCCTGTTTTAGACCCGAAAGAAGCTGAAAAGAAAGAAAAATCACTGAAAGGCATTATATATAATGTACCGGGTAAAGCCAGCATCGAAATTAGCATGAACAAAAAAACACTTTATAAAGGCGAAGCACAAATTACCCAATTCGGTACACGGGAAGGACTTGCCCCCGTCATGTTTGAAGACAAAAAAGCTCCGGTAAAAGTTTATTTCTACCCGGAAACAGGTGCAATAAAACAAATCATTCAATAATCATCTAACAATTTAATTCTATGTTTGAAGGACAGCCTAAAGGTTTATATGCGTTAGCCTTAGCGAATACCGGCGAGCGTTTCGGTTATTATACCATGCTCGCGATTTTTGTACTTTTTCTAAAAGCAAACTTTGGCCTATCGCCAGGTATGGCAGGAACGATCTACTCTACATTCCTTGCTTTAGTCTATTTTTTACCATTCATCGGCGGTATTTTAGCCGATAAATTCGGTTATGGCAAGATGGTGACAATCGGTATCATCGCCATGTTTGCCGGATATGTTCTGCTCGCATTGCCATTAGGCAGTGGAACATTGGCTTTGGCCTGTATGTTTTCCGCCTTGTTGGTAATCAGTACGGGGACAGGACTATTCAAAGGGAACCTGCAAGTAATGGTCGGTAATCTATACGACTCTCCCGAATATGCATCTAAACGTGATTCCGCATTCAGTATCTTCTATATGGCTATCAATATCGGCGCATTATTTGCTCCTACGGCAGCCGTAAAGATCATGGAATATGCCCAACAAAGTTTAGGTGTAAGTGTAAACGACTCTTATCATTTCGCTTTCGGAGTGGCCTGCGTCTCACTGATCATATCCATGGCTATCTATTATGCCTCCCGTCGCACATTCAAGCATGTGGAAGGGAATATCAAACAAACAAGTGCAGGAAAAGAAACGGCCAAAGTAGAAGAACTCTCTCCGAGCGAAACAAAAGACCGTATCATCGCTCTGTGTTTAGTATTTGCTGTTGTCATCTTTTTCTGGATGGCATTCCATCAAAACGGACTTACCTTGACTTATTTTGCCGATGAGTTCACGGCCAAAAGTTCAACCGGATTGGAGAGTATGATGTTCGACGTATGGAATCTGGTTGCTATAATCTTTATCGTCTATGGTTTATTTTCCTTATTCCAGTCTTCTACAGGAAAAGGAAAAGCAATATCCGGTATCGTCATTTTACTCGCACTTGCATTCTTAGGATACCGATACAGTTCACTCAATGGTTCGGTTCCTGTAGATGCTCCTATTTTCCAACAATTCAACCCATTCTTCGTGGTTGCTTTAACTCCTGTTTCCATGGCCATTTTCGGTGCATTATCCAGAAAGGGCAAGGAACCGTCGGCTCCACGTAAAATCGGCCTCGGCATGCTGGTGGCAGCATGCGGATTCATATTAATGATGTTTTCATCATTCGGCTTACTGACTCCAGTAGCACAATCCGAAGCAATTCAGGCTGGCACTGCCTCCTTCGTTTCCCCCAATTGGTTAATTTCCACCTATTTGGTCCTTACATTCGGTGAGTTATTGCTTTCACCTATGGGTATTTCTTTTGTTTCGAAAGTCGCTCCTCCCAAATACAAAGGTATGATGATGGGAGGCTGGTTTGTTGCAACAGCTATTGGAAACTATTTGACAGCCGTAGCGGCATGGATTTGGGGAGATATGCCTCTATGGATCGTATGGGGGGTATTGGTCGGAGTATGCCTCGTTTCTGCCGTTTTCATTTTCTCAGTCATGAAAAAATTAGAAAAGGTAGCATAAGACAACCATGAGAAAGCAGTATACATATAAACCTGTCGCTCTCCGCTTCAGAAGGTGGAGCCGGAAAAGGTATGCTGCTTTCGTCAGTATACAACGTGCCGTTACGATCGGGCAATTGTCGGCAAATGTATCCGAACGGTTCCAGACTAAAAATGGTTCCGTACATACATCCGTACTCACTTTCGACAAGACAGGAGAAGGGGAAGCCGAAGAAAAGGAAAAGACATATCGTTCTGACAGTTCGGAAAGCATCCCTCTGTCCAGACTGTTCCTGCAAGCCTTATGCCCTGTCCTGACTGTAAGCCAGCCTACAGCATCGTACGCACACATAGTAAAAGATAACATTTCCGAAATCGCGGAAGGTCCCAGCTATAAGCTGAAGGCCTTCCGCGATTTTCGTTTATACAAATACGAAATCACATGATTGAAACACTCAAACAACACGTTCTTTCCGGTGGCATGATCAACGAAGAACAAGCAAGAGAACTGGCTGCTATCCCAAATAAAGAGGACTTATACGAAGCGGCCCATCAGATCACCCGTCATTTCATGGGGAACAAGTTCGACACTTGCTCCATCATCAATGCCAAAAGCGGAAATTGCAGTGAAGACTGTAAATGGTGTGCACAGTCCGGACATTATAAAACAAATGTGACGCTTTACCCGTTGTTGCCGGCAGAAGAATGTATCCGCCATGCTACGCATAACCATAAGCAAGGAATCAGCCGTTTTGCACTCGTCACCAGCGGTAAGAAGGTTTCAGACAAAGATATGGTGAAGATTACGGAAACCGTACGCCTTATCAAACAAGCCTGCGATATCAAATGTTGCGCCTCGATGGGACTTCTAAGCCGTGAGCAGCTGCAAGCTCTTTACGACAGCGGAACGGAAAATTACCATTGCAATATAGAAACAGCTCCCTCCTATTTCCGCACCCTTTGCACGACCCACACGACGCAGCAGAAGCTCGAAACGATCCGAACGGCACGGGAAATAGGTTTCCGTATCTGTTCAGGCGGGATAATCGGGATGGGCGAAACGGTAGAGCAGCGCATCGAGATGGCTTTGTTACTTCAAAAGGAAGGAATCCTCTCTATCCCGCTGAATCTCCTGCAGCCGATACCCGGCACACCATTGGAAAAGGCACAACCTCTGACGGACGAAGAGTTCCTGACCACGATCGCCCTATTCCGCTTTATCAATCCGAATGCTTACCTGCGTTTCTCAGGCGGACGAGCCAGGCTGAGTGAAAAGGTACAGCGTAAGGCTCTTTATATTGGTATCAATTCAGCCATCATCGGCGACCTCCTGACAACTATCGGAAGCCGGGTGGCAGAAGACAAAGTCCTTTTCACCTCCGAAGGATATTCATTAACCGAAAACACAGATTGGGAAAGATGACGACAGAAGAATTACTCCATTTTGACCGGGAACACATCTGGCACCCGTACACATCGACTATCGATCCGCTTCCGGTCTATCCGATCGAACGTGCGGAAGGGGTTACGATCACCCTGAAAGACGGCCGGAAGTTGATCGACGGCATGTCATCGTGGTGGGCAGCCGTACATGGCTACAATCATCCGGTATTGAATGCGGCAGCCAAGGCACAACTGGATAAGATGAGCCACATCATGTTCGGAGGCTTTACCCACGAACCGGCAGTAGAACTGGCAGCCAAGTTACTCCCGCTACTACCTCCCTCCATGGAAAAGATATTCTTTGCCGACAGCGGTTCCGTTGCGGTGGAAGTCGCCATGAAGATGGCAATCCAATATTGGCAGTCGCAAGGGAAACAGGAGAAACATGCTTTTGCGACCATCCGCAGTGGCTATCACGGCGATACCTGGCACGCGATGTCTGTCTGCGATCCGGTTACCGGCATGCATGGAATTTTTGCCGGAAGCCTGCCTATACAATATTTTATCCCCCAGCCTTCCGTCAAATTCGGAGAGAAATGGGACGAAAAGGCGATCGAACCTTTAAAAGACTTGTTAAAAAAACATGCAGGAGAAATCGCCGCCTTGATCTTTGAGCCTGTCGTTCAGGGAGCAGGCGGTATGTATTTCTATTCGCCCGCATTCCTGGTCAAGGCACGAGAATTGTGCGACCGATATCAGGTATTGCTGATTTTTGATGAAATCGCAACTGGATTCGGACGGACCGGGCGCCTTTTTGCCTGGGAATGGGCCGGAGTGGAACCTGACATCATGTGCATCGGCAAAGCATTGACGGGAGGTTACATGACACTTTCGGCAACCATCACCAGTACCCCCGTAGCCGATATGATTTGCAGTGGAGAAGCTGGTTGTTTCATGCACGGACCGACCTTCATGGGGAATCCGTTAGCCTGCGCGATCGCATCGGCATCGGTCTCTCTCTTGCTGGAAAGCGGATGGCAAGAAAAGGTAAAGACCATAGAAGCACAACTCCGGGAAGAATTAGCTCCGGCAATATCCTTCCCCTGCGTACAAGAAGTACGTGTACTGGGAGCCATCGGTGTGATTGAGATGAAAGAGCCTGTAAATATGGCAGTCTTGCAAAAACGTTTCGTCGAAGAGGGCATCTGGATACGTCCGTTCGGAAAGTTGGTTTACCTGATGCCTCCCTTTATCATCACTAAAGAGGAGCTGTCGAAGCTGACGAAAGGATTGCTCAACACACTCTCCGAAGAAGGCTGAAACGACATACCGATGTCCCTGGCAGCTTCATCGAGATGTCGGCAGGATCTTCACCGAGATGTCGTCGACACCGACATATGGATGTCATAGAAGGGCATCCATTCAATAATATATAAAACACTTATATTCAAAAATAATGAAATACTATAACAATAAACTGGAAGAATGGAAGTCTTCCGGCAACCTGCGCAGTCTTCCCGATGTCGTCCATCGTGGCAAATGGATCGAAAAAGAAGGGCAGACTATGCTCAACCTATCTTCCAACGACTATCTCGGACTCTCATCCCGGCAGGATTTACGGAATGAGTTTATCGGACAGTTGCAGGAAAGCGGCCTGCCGTTCTCCTCCTCTTCTTCCCGGTTACTGACAGGGAATTTCCCGATCTATACCGAACTGGAAGAACTAATGGCCGAACGCTTCGAGCGCGAAGCCGCCCTGCTGTTCAACAGCGGTTATCATGCTAATACCGGAATACTCCCTGCCTTGACAGACAAACAGTCATTCATCCTGGCAGACAAACTGATACATGCGAGTATCATCGATGGTATCCGGTTAAGTGGTGCGCCTTATCAACGCTATCGTCACTGTGATTATGAGCATTTGGAACAACTATTAGTGAAATATGCGCATGAGTATGAGCAGATTATTATCGTTACGGAAAGTATTTTCAGCATGGATGGAGATGTCGCCGACCTCCGCCGCCTGGTGTCCTTAAAGAAAAGCTATCCGAATATATGGTTGTATGTAGACGAAGCGCATGCCATCGGTGTTAGGGGGAAAAACGGTTTGGGGATCGCCGAGGAGCAAGATTGCATCCGTGATATAGACCTCCTGGTCGGTACTTTTGGTAAGGCTTTGGGATCGATGGGAGCCTACCTGATGTGCAGCCGGACAGTTAGAGAATACCTGATCAATACGATGCGGCCTTTGATATTCAGCACAGCCCTTCCGCCTGCCCAAATAGCCTGGACAAAGTTCATGTTTGAGAAACTTCCCTGCTTTACTGACGAACGACACCGTCTGTCCGTTATCAGCCACCTACTTTCGGAGGCCTTGAAAGGGAAAGGAGGAGAAATATCGGCAAGCCACATCATTCCTTTCATTATCGGAGAAAACGAGGACTGCATCCTGACAAGCCTCAGCCTACAGCGGAAAGGCTTCTACTGCCTCCCTGTCCGCCCTCCTACGGTCCCCAAAGGAACAGCACGAATACGTTTCTCATTAACAGCCGACATAACTGAAGAGGAGATAAGATTTATGATTTATGATTTATATCAAAACACATAAATCATAAATCATAAATCATAAATCTTATCATAAATCATGAACATATATAAACAAACAAAAGCAGGCAACAGCAAACTCCTTCTCGTCTTTTCAGGCTGGGCGACTTCTCCTGAAGTATTCCGGCATCTGGAACCGGAGCCGGATACGGATATCTGGATTTGCTATGACTATCGGGGGATGGAATTTGAAGGAGAAGCCCTTTCCAGATACTCCGAAATTCGACTGATAGCCTGGTCATTAGGAGTATGGGTTGCATCAGTCGTATTTGGTAAGAGGCAAATACCCTTCACCGAGGCTATCGCCGTGGGTGGGACTCTCTACCCTGTCCATGACCAGTGGGGCATCCCGGAAACGATCTTCCGAGGAACATTGGATAACCTGACTGAGGAAGGCATGCACCGCTTCAACCGGAGGATGTGCGGCAAACGGGATCTCCTCGAAGCCTACGAACAGATACCACCTCGTCCACTCACCGACATCCGGGAAGAATTGGACTATCTGTACACAGAAATAAAGAAAACACCATCAGCTTCCCCCTTATTCAGTGGATGGACGCATACCCTCATCCCCTCCGGCGACCGGATCTTTCCTGCCGCGAACCTGCGTGCCTTCTGGCAAGATCGTTGTCCTATAACTGAGATAGAGGCTCCTCACTATCCTTTTTATTTATGGAAACAATGGAACGAAATATGGAAACAATAGAAGCTAAACGCATACATATCCGCTTTACACGCGCCTTGTCCAGCTATGACAATCATGCCGATGCCCAACGCCGTATCAGCTGGAAACTCGCTTCTCTCCTCCCTCATCAAGCGGATACCCGTTACAGGAGAGTACTGGAAATCGGTTGCGGGACGGGAGGATTCACCGGAGCACTGAAACAACAATGCCACATCGACGAATGGATACTGAATGATCTTTGCGAAGACTGCCAGAAAAAGATAGAGCAACTTTTCCCCAGCACTCCTCCCCTCTTCATAGCCGGGGATGCCGAAACACTATCCTTTCCCGGCAAGTACGACCTGATTGCATCCGCCTCTGCTTTCCAGTGGATGAAAGAACCGGAAACGTTTCTCCATAAACTGTCGGGACTGCTGGTGCCACAAGGGATGCTCCTGTTCAGCACTTTTGTCCCCGGCAATCTGTACGAGATCAAAGAGCTGACAGGAAAAGGACTCGTGTACCCAACTTCCGATACACTTGTAGGATGGTTATCCACAGCCGGCTTCAATTTGCTTCATTACGAAGAGGAGACGATCGTCCTCACCTTTAAAACCCCGCTGGACGTACTGCGACACCTGAAAGCAACAGGTGTCACGGCAACCGGGAATGGCCGTTGGACAAGGGGCCGGCAAGAATCATTCTGCCGGCACTATTCGGAACAGTTCACGACAACCACAGGCCAAGTGACACTCACATATCGCCCGCTTTATATATTAGCAATAAAAAAATAATAGTAGTAGTATGAAAGGAACAGTCTTATTTATTACAGGAATAGATACCAATATCGGTAAAACTTTTGCCACCGGCATGATCGCATGTGCATTGGCCGGAAAAGGGAAAAAAGTCATCACCCAGAAAATGATTCAAACAGGTTGCGCAGAAGTTTCGGAAGACATCGAAATGCACCGGAAAATACAGGGAATCCCTTTCACCGAAGAGGATAAAACCGGATTAACCTGCCCCTACATCTTTACCTATCCCTGTTCTCCCCATATGGCTGCGGAGAAAGACGGGAAAACAATCGACCTCTCAGTTGTCACCGAAGCAACCCGCCGCCTACAGGAGAAATATGAATACGTCTTGCTGGAAGGGGCAGGCGGATTAATGGTACCGAACGATTTTCATTCGCTCGCTATTGATTATGTAAAAGAGCAAGGCTATCCGGTTATCTTAGTGACATCCGGAAAGTTAGGCAGTATCAACCATACATTATTAAGCCTCTATGCCTGCAAGCAATACAAGATTCCGGTTCAGGCAGTCGTCTACAACCTCTATCCCCCTACAGACGAATTGATAACCGTCAACACACAGGAATACCTCACCCAATATCTGAAAAAAGAATTTCCCGGAACCGCCCTTATCACGCTTCAGGAAGAAGTGGCAGGAGAGGTTGACATAGATATCAGCAGCCTACTCTAAAATCCCTCTACCCCTCCTTTTCAAAACACCGGTGTTTCGCATCCAAAACATCGGTGTTTTGAATGGTGTATCAGTTTACGACGAAGTAGTATGAATCAGGTCTGGCACCTCGAACGTCCATCATGCACCGTCACAGCAATGACAAAGCGTCAGATGCCTTTATAAGAACGGGGCTGTGTCAAATATCGGTATTCATGGGACACAGACGACTCAGACGAGCGCAGATTAACTCAGATATTATTTATTATCAATAAAATAAATCTGCGTCAGTCTGCGTGTTCCGCGTCATCTGCGTCCGGTAATATCAATTTGACACAGCCCCGTTTATTCATATATCACTTATTACTTGAAGAAGAACCTGAAAATATCGTTTCCGTTCGCATAAATCAGTAAAGCAAACAGCAGGAACATCCCAGTAACCTGCGCATATTCGAGGAATTTATCACTCGGCTTGCGACGTGCAATCACCTCATAGAGCAGGAACATCACATGTCCGCCGTCCAAGGCCGGAATCGGCAGAATATTCATAAAGGCAAGGATAATAGAAAGGAAAGCCGTTTTCATCCAGAACGAATGCCAATCCCACTGCGCTGGGAACAGGCTGCCGATCGTACCGAAACCGCCCAGGCTGGAAGCCCCCTCTTTCGTAAAGACATATTTCATATCGCTGACATAACCTTTCAGCGTATTCACACCCAGCATGACACCAGCAGGGAAAGACTCAAAGAAACCATATTTACGAGTCACCGTCTGGTAGATTTCAAGAGGGGAAACAGAATAAACACCCATTTTCCCGGCCGTATCCGTATGCAGCGTCAATGTTTGCGGAACACCAGCACGGTAAAAACCGACCGAGACATCCTTATCCTTATTTTGTGCAAGCACTTCACCCACTTCATAGAAGGAAGGGGTTAAAAGGCCGTTAATAGACACGATACTGTCTCCCGGCTGCAAACCGGCAACTGCGGCAGGCGATTCGCCACTTTCCGTTTCACCCAATTCGCGCACGACCATCGGGAAACGATAGGAAGCAAACCCTTTCTTATCCCGCATAACACGCTGTGCCATATCTTCAGGGATGGGAATTACCGTTTCAACACCGCCACGCAAAACCGTTACGGTCTGTGCATTGAGTACATGGCGGAAACAGTCTTCTCCGAAACGCTCCAACTCCGTATCGTCTGCTTTCAGCAAGATATCCCCATCCTGAAATCCAACGTTATGGAAAGTCTCACTATAATCCATACCTGCCTTCACATTTTTCAACGGCAGGAAAGTATCGCCCCAAGTGAACAACACCATCGAATAAATAAACAGCGCCAGCAGGAAGTTGAACAACACGCCCGCAACCATGATCATCAACCGTTGTCCGGCTGACTTAGAACGGAACTCGTATGGCTTCGGCGGCTGCGCCATCGCCTCCTTGTCCATACTCTCATCGATCATACCGGAAATCTTGCAATAACCACCCAAAGGAAGCCAGCCGACACCGTATTCCGTATCACTGTTTTTAGGTTTGAATTTAAAAATCGAAAACCACGGGTCAAAGAAAAGATAGAATTTCTCCACCCGGACCTTAAAGATACGAGCAAAAATAAAATGCCCGAACTCATGGACCAACACCAATATCGATAAGCTCAGAATGAGCTGTAGAGCCTTAACTAAAAATGTCTCCATACTTTGTCAATTTAAATAAGTTTCTCCGCAATTTTTCTCGCCTCCGCATCCGTCGCCACATAATCTTCGTAGGTGGGAACAGGGATGAAGGTGGCTTTCGCCATTGTTTTTTCAATCACGTCGCTCATCTGCAGGAAGCCGATTTCGTCACGCAAGAAAGCTGCCACTACCACTTCGTTGGCCGCATTCAGGATACAAGGCATATTTCCGCCTTTCCGAACCGCATCGAAGGCGAATGCCAAGTTACGAAAACGTTCCATATCCGGCTCCTCGAACGTAAGCGTTGCATATTGGGTGAAATCCAAACGAGGTGCTTTGCTATGCAACCGCTTAGGATAAGAGAAAGCATAGCTTATGGGAAGTTTCATATCGGGAATCCCCAACTGGGCGATCACCGCACCATCTTCGAACTGAACCATCGAATGGATCACCGACTGCGGATGCACCACAACCTGTATCTGTTCCGGTGCAAGCCCGAACAACCACTTCGCCTCGATCATCTCGAACCCCTTGTTCATCATCGACGCCGAATCGATCGTGATCTTTGCCCCCATGCTCCAGTTAGGGTGCTTCAACGCCTGTGCTTTAGTCACGACTGCCAGTTCCTCCATTGTCTTGGTACGGAAGGGGCCACCGGAAGCCGTCAGCAAAATCTTTTCCACCGGGTTCTCCCACTCTCCCGCTAAACACTGGAAAATGGCTGAATGTTCAGAATCGACAGGCAGGATAGGAACTTTGTGTTCGACAGCCAGGGTCGTAATCAGTTCGCCGGCCACCACCAGCGTCTCTTTGTTTGCCAAGGCAATCGCCTTACCGGCTTTGATCGCTGCAATCGTCGGTTTCAGCCCCGCATATCCTACCATTGCCGTCAGCACCATATCGATCGGCTCCGACTGCACGACCTGAGCGATGGCATCCGAGCCTGCCCATACCTTGATGGGAAGATCTTCCAACGCCTCCTTCAGTTCGGGATATTTCTGCTCGTTGGCGATTACCACCACTTCGGGCATATATTTACGTGCCTGGTTGATCAACAGATCCACCTGATTATTGGCAGTAAGAGCATATACTTCAAAAAGGTCGGGATGTTCGCTGACTACTTCCAGAGCCTGCGTTCCGATAGAACCTGTAGAGCCTAATATGGCCAAGTTTCTTTTCATGCGTATTAAAATGCTATATATTCTTCAGGATTGACCGGACCACCTTTATACCACAACTCGAAATGGAGATGCGGACCGGTCGATAATTTACCCGTATTGCCAACCAAAGCAATGGCCTCACCCGCAACAACGCGGTCGCCCACCTCTTTCAGCAATAACTCGTTATGTTTATAGATAGATAAAAAACCGTTCTTATGCTGCACCTGTATCACATTCCCGGAATTCGGATCGAAGCCGGCAAAAACCACCGTGCCATCCAACGTCGCCAGCACGCTTTCCTTCGGAGCAGCAACCAAGTCGACACCGTAATGCCGGATATTGGCATCATAATGAGAAGAAACCACACCATTTACCGGCTTGTAGAAAAAGACACCGTCGGTAGGAACCGGATTTGGGTCCAGGACAGCCAAGTTATATTTCTCCGCCTCTTCAAAATCTTTTACAAATTTCTTTTCCTCCTTTGTTTGCGGAATCTCATAGTCAGGGTTCACCCGCGCCAGCGAATCGATCTCTCGAATCGAATCGATCGGCATCGTCCCCGACAAGATACCCGCCACATTATTCAGATAAAGAGATTGTATCTGTATCATCCTTTCCAGCGAATCGGCACGTAAGGCATTCTGCATGATTTCCTTACGGACTTCCACATCCAGATAACCCGGCAGGTAGTTACGTATCGGCGTCTTAATAATGATAAAGGCAGTAAAGGCGATCAGCAGGAAAGCAAACACAGCCAGCATCGCAAACGCAGAAAGCTGCGACAACCGGAAAGACCATACTTCTTCCAGCGTTCCTTCATTGAAGAAAGACAGTTTATATTTAAACCTAATCCGGTGCCAGAATGATTTCTTATTTGTTCGTCTTTGCTTTTGTGCCATGTGTATTCGTCAATTTCATAAATCCAGCAGACCTTCCGGGATGGAAACAGTCAGCGTCTTATTTTCATGATCGGCAGACAAGATCAGTTCCTCTACGGCAGGTAACAACAGCTCTTCGCCATTATGGTCGATCTGCAAAAGGACATTGATAGTCGACTCGTCGACATCGGTAATCTCGCCTATTTCGCCATGATGCTCGTCTATGACCTGATAGCCGATAAAACTGTCCCATGTCATATCTCCCACCAGATCGTCCTCGTCCACTTCATCAAGCGAATAAAAGACTTCGCGATTGGAAAATTCACGGGCCGCTTTCTCATCGTTCACATTCTTCAACTTCAGTAGGATGACGGTATCCGTCTTATAGCGATACTCCTCAATGAAAAAAGGAACCAAGATCCCGTCCATCTCACATATAATATACGGATCGTCCGAATCCTCAAAAACGTCACTGTTCGTAACCAATGCGATCTCCCCTTTTATGCCGTGAGGTTTGGCAAACTGCCCTATCTTGAAAACATCTTCTTTTTTAATCATGACAAGAATGTTTAAAGTCGGGTAATCCGTGCCCCGATGCTGTTCAACCGTTTGTCAATATTCTGATATCCACGGTCTATCTGGTCGATATTGTGGATATGGCTGGTTCCTTCGGCACTCATCGCCGCGATCAGCAAGGCAATACCGGCGCGGATATCCGGAGAAACCATATTGGAACCACGCAGTTTGAAACGATTGCCCAACCCGATCACAGTCGCCCTATGCGGATCGCAAAGAATGATCTGTGCCCCCATATCGATCAGTTTGTCGACAAAAAAGAGACGGCTTTCGAACATCTTCTGATGGATCAGCACACTGCCGACAGCCTGCGTCGCCACAACTAAGAAGACACTCAGCAAGTCCGGCGTCAGTCCCGGCCAGGGAGCATCGGCAATCGTCATGATAGAGCCGTCGATAAACGTCTCGATCTGATAGGATTCGTGTGTCGGGACATGGATATCGTCACCGATCTGTTCGACTGTAATTCCCAGGCGACGGAATGAATCGGGAATAATCCCTAACATATCATAGCCTGTATTTTTGATCGTAATGTCGGAACCGGTCATAGCGGCCATTCCGATAAAACTGCCGACCTCGATCATATCCGGCAGGATCGTATGTGTAGTGCCACCCAACGCCTCAACTCCTTCTATTGTCAGCAGATTGGAACCGACACCCGAAATACGGGCTCCCATACGGTTCAGCATGGAAGAAAGTTGTTGCAGATAAGGTTCACAGGCAGCATTATAAATCGTTGTTTTTCCTTCCGCAAGCACAGCCGCCATCAGGATATTGGCCGTACCGGTCACCGAAGCTTCATCGAGCAGCATATAGGCTCCTTTCAACTTCTTCGCCTCTATTTCGTAGAGCTGGCGGTCGGGATCATAACTGAAGCAAGCCCCCAGCTTCTGAATACCGACAAAGTGAGTGTCCAGACGACGGCGTCCGATCTTATCGCCTCCCGGTTTCGGGATCAGTGCCTTGCCAAAACGGGCGACCAGAGGGCCGACAATCATCACCGAACCGCGCAGGGAACCGCTTTTACGCAAGAACTCGTCCGTCACAAGATAGTTCAAGTCGACAGCATCGGCCTGGAATGTATAGGTATTGGCCGCCGGATGTTCCACCTTCACCTGCATATCGCGCAAGAGTTGTATCAGGTTATTCACATCCAGTATATCCGGTACATTATGGATTGTCACTTTTTCCGGCGTAAGCAATGTTGCACAAATGACCTGCAAGGCTTCATTCTTTGCGCCCTGCGGTACAATCTCACCGGCCAACCGGTAACCGCCTTCTATGACAAATGAACTCATCGGCCTTTACGTGAATAATTTTTCTTGTTGTTCGTATTGTTGCGAGCGAGTATATCACGGCTTTCCGCCAGTTTATGCACCTCTTCATCCAAAATGATCCGGCCTTCCGACAATTCATCGAGGTCCTTGAAAATCTTCCGGTCATCTACGGACTCTTTGTTCCAGGTCAGGAACGATTTCTTCATCTGGGTAGCCAGCAATTTGATCAGCAGATCCTTTTCCATCCCCGGTTCGAATTCGGTTGCTTTCTGGATCATTTTCTCAAGCGTCTTGCCGTAATGGCGGTAGCGTATACGCGAATTATTATAAGGTATACGCGGAGGACGTGAGTAAAGGTCTTCTTTCTTTACGATCTCGTACGGATAATCGATATCCAGTTTGAAGTCGGCCATAATAGCCAGGTGATCCCAAAGAATATGCTTGAAGTCGTTTACATCACGTAGATGGGGAAACATATTTCCCATGATGTTGATTATCGTGTTTGCGCAGCGTTTACGTTCTTCCCGGTCCTGAATGGTAATACAATAGTCCACCATATTCTGTATATTGCGTCCATATTCGGGCATAACCAATTTCTTTTCTTCTGTATTATATTTCATTACAAATTCTGTTTATCCGGCAAAGTTACAGATTATAATTGATTTAAACAATATGGCTCTGCCGGCAATCTAAAAGATAACAGACAGGGGACAAATCTTGTTTACCCCTGCATTTATTCAGTAATCAGTGTCAGCGATTACTGAATTTATAATTCAATAAAATTGAAATGCAAAAAAGTTTCAGAGAAAAAACTGGTTGAAACTTTTGTTTCAGCATTTACTTTTGGGTGAAAATAAATTTTCCTGCAAGTGAAAATTTATTTTCACCCGCAAAAAAATATTTTCACTGTAGCTTAATAATTTTAGTTGACCACTTTTTGTCTGATAGTAAATTGTACTTTGTTTCATTATCGCTATATTTAAAGAAAATATATTTTTATCGCCTGCCTTATACAGTTTTTAGTGCCTCTCCATAAATTTTTATCCAAATTAAATTCCGATCTTTACGACCGGACAAAAAACAAAGCCATGATCGACACATTAACATCACTACGGTTTATATTCGCCATAATGGTTTTCAGTGCACACTGCTACGTAATAGACAGCTTTTTCAACACCCATTTCTTCAAAGAAGGATTTGTCGGTGTCAGCTTCTTTTTTGTACTGAGCGGTTTCATCATCGCCTACAATTATCAAAAAAAGTTAAGCGAAAGTAAGATCAGCAAACGAACTTTTTGGGTGGCACGCATAGCACGCGTCTATCCGTTGCATTGGTTGACACTATTGGTTGCCGCTGTATTAGGGAATTATGTGGTAGCTTCAGGAACAACAGAGTGGCTCAAGCACTTTTTTGCTTCGCTTACTCTAACAAACGGTTACATACCTCAAGCCGATTATTTCTTCTCCTTCAACAGCCCTTCCTGGAGTCTATGTTGCGAGCAGCTTTTTTACTTCTGTTTCCCTTTTTTTATACCGCTAACCAAGAATTACAAACGTCTGCTCTGCATTTTTATAGTTGCAGCCATCCTGGTCGTGACCGGTATGTATTTTACTCCGGAAAACGACATCAAAGGATATTGGTACGTGAATCCGATTACCCGGCTTCCGGACTTCATCGCCGGTATGCTTTTATTCCAGCTATATGACCGGCTAAAAGACAAGAACATTTCTTTGCCTCAAGGGACCATCATCGAAATAGCCTCCATAGTCTTATTCCTCGCCTTTTATTTCTATGCGATTGAAATACCTAAAGTATATCGGTACTCCTGTTACTATTGGTTGCCGGTAGCCGTGATCCTGATCAGTTTCTCATTGCAAAAAGGCTACGTTTCGCGTCTCCTGTCCAACCGCTTTTTAATAATAGGCGGAGAGATTAGTTACAGTTTTTATCTGATTCATCTTTTTGTTCTGCTTACCTATTCGGAATGGCAGAAAGGAAGTAGTTTCCATATAGCGTGGTATATTGCTGTTCCGGTTCTATTCGGCATCATCGTCCTGCTTAGCTTGCTTTCCTACTACTATTTTGAAAAGCCTATGAATAAGCGGATAAAAATATGGTTGAACAAATAATTAATAAAATAAGGGGGAGGCAAAGATATTCTCTGCTCCCCCTTAATTGATTTTTAGTCCGTTATTATTTTGATTCTGGTGTCTTACTGAAAATAGCGTGGATACGTTTCATGTCGAACTTAGGTGTACGGTCATAATAGTAAATACCGTTTTGCTCCTGTTCCACATCCGTCAACTGCGTATAACAATATCCCCAAATATCGTTCGAAAGAGATAAAACCGCATCCACCTGGCCTTCCAAACGAGCATAGAACTCTTCCAACGAACGGGGAGCTTCGCCATATCCCCAAGAGGTATTCTGGGCGCTTTCCGTCTGCTGTGCCGGATTCCATTTGATACCGCCGAACTCGTCGATCAAATAAGGCATATCCTTCTTGTATTCCGGGAAAGCATACTGGTCTGTATATTTAAGACCATTATAACCGATATTCATCGGATTCAGATGAATTTCCCATTTCGGGGCTTCCATCAACTTACCGCCGTTATACAGCTTTTCTTTCAACTTGGCAGGATCCTGTTCATAATTATGAACGGTCCAGATGTCGGTTGCAATATGCGTTCCACCGCTTGCCCCGTGGAAAGGACGGGTCGGGTCGATCATTTTCGTCAGATTATAGAGGTCGTGCATCAGGCGCGGATACTGTACACGGTCCGGCCAGAACTCCTCGTTGGTCGGCGTCCAGATCAGGAGTGACGGATGGTTACGGTCGCGCTGCACAATTTCACTCCATTCGGTAATGAAATTACGAGCCGTTTCCGTATCGTTACAATCCATCCCCCAGCTGGAAGCTTCCCCCCAAGTCAGATAACCCATCTTATCCGCCCAATAATAGAAACGTTCTTCGAAAACCTTCTGATGCAAGCGGGCACCATTGAAACCTGCCTCCATAGACAATTCGATATCCCGTTTCAATGCCTCGTCACTCGGAGCCGTCCAGATACCGTCAGGATAGAAACCTTGGTCGAGCACCAGACGCTGGTAGTAAGGCTTATTGTTCAGATAAATCTTATTGCCTTCGATATGCACCTTGCGCATACCGGTATAACCATTGACCTCATCAATTATATTTCCATTCTTATCCAAAACCTTGTACTCCAGATCGTAAAGGAAAGGACTTTCCGGACTCCAGGTCTTCATCTTCTTAACCGGAAGAACAACGGAAGACAGAGAACTTGCCGAAACCGTCCGACTGGCAACAACCTTACCATTGTCTTTCAGTGTCACCTGCAATTTTCCTCCTGCTTCTTTATAGAAACGAGGACGGACAACCAATTGCTGCTGGTCGATATCAGGCAATACCTGAACTGATTGCAATCCTTCCGGATGGACAGCTTCCATCCAGACCGTCTGCCATATACCGGTCGTTCGGGTATAGTTGCAACCATAAGAAGCGTATTGCAGATTTTGTTTGCCGGCTGCTTGCTTGGCTCCGCGCACGTTACTTTCAACATAAACGACCAAACTATGTGTCTGGCCCGGCTTTACTAAAGAAGTAATATCCACAGCAAACGAAGAGGTTCCACCGAAATGGCGGTTGGCCAAAACGCCGTCGATATAGACTTCCGATTTATAGTAGACCGCACCGAAATTAAGCAGAATGTTCTTTCCGCTCCATTCCTGCGGGATCGTGATCGGACGCTGATACCAGAAATGATTGATGAAGTCTGTATATCCTATGCCGGACAACTTACTTTCCGGGCAGAAAGGCACAGTGATTTTCTTGTCAAAGCCGTTCGATTTATAGAACTCGCGTTCCATCCCTGAACCGCCGAAATCAAACGAGCAGGTCCATTCTCCATTCAGGTTGACCCAACCCGTCCGCTCGAACTGCGGACGGGGATATTCGGGACGCGGCATGGACCAGATAGAGGCCACGCACAGAAAAAGAGATAAAAAAGCTATGCTAATCCGTTTCATGCTTTTACTTTAATTCGTTAATAACCGACTGATTGGCGTTCTTTACGGCAGCTTCGTTGATCTTGATCACTTTGCGGTCGTATGTCATCAAACCGTTTACTTCACCTTCCACATCAGTAGTCTGCGTATAGACAGCAGCAGAGAAACCACGTTTCACATAATCTTTCAGGATATTGGCATATTTGACATATTCAGCCGTCACTTCGTCGCTGTTCTTAAACTGCACATACCCCCAGTTACGTTTGTTCCACCACAAGTGATTTTCCACCGGAAGACCGATTCCGCCGTATTCACCCAACACATTCACACGTTTCGGATCGAACAGGAACATATCGGGAGCCGGATAATTATGCAAATCCAGGATATCACCGCAAGGACGATGGTTACCGCCGCTTGCCGGGTTCACCAAGCGGGAAGGATCATAAGTTTTTGTCCATTCAGCCGCTTTTTCCGTTTCAAACTGTCCCCATGCTTCGTTGAAAGGCACCCAAACGACTACAGAAGGATTGGATACGCAAAGATCCATGATCTCTTTCCATTCGCGGTAATAGTTGGCCTTTGATTCAGGCGTACGTTCATTGTCTTTTCCACCGTTATACACGTGGTGATCCCAAATGTAAGAGCCATGATCTCCACTCGGCATATCCTGCCATACCAGAATACCTTCCTTATCGCAATGATAATACCAGCGTGCCGGTTCCACTTTCACGTGCTTACGGATCATATTGAAGCCCCAGTCTTTCGTTTTCTTGATGTCGAACAGCAATGCTTCGTCTGTCGGAGCCGTATAAAGTCCGTCAGGCCACCATCCCTGGTCCAGCGGGCCGAACTGGAATAAGTCCTGATTGTTCAACTGCATACGCATAATACCGGCAGCATCACGTTTGGAAGAAATCTTACGGAAAGCCGTATATGATTTTACTTCATCCAACACTTTCCCGTCTTTCGACAAAGAAACCGTCATATCATACAGATAGGGATTGGACGGGCTCCAGAGTGTCGGGTTCTGCACAGACAAGCGCAATTCTTCACCCTGAACACCTTTTGCGGAAGCCACAACCTGACCTTTGTCCAACAACTTCACGGTTACAATACCGGAATTGCAGTCGCAGGAAGTTCCGACCGTCACACTCAATGTATTATTGTCGATATTGGGAATAGACTTTACAGAAGTCACATGGGCAGCAGCTACCGGTTCCAGCCATACCGTCTGCCAGATACCAGTTACAGGCGTGTACCAGATGCCTTCCGGACGGGAAGTCTGCTTACCACGCGGTTGATATCCCTTATCGCTCGGGTCCCATACGCGAACAACCAGTTTCTGATTACTCTTTCCTGTCAGATACGGAGTGATATTGAAGGAGAACGGTGTGAAACCACCTTTATGAGAACCGATCAGGATATCGTTTACAAACACATCCGCTTTCCAATCCACCGCACCGAAATTCAATACGATATCCTTGTTTTTCCAGGCTGAAGGAACGGAAAAAGTACGTTTATACCATAATTCGTTGTTTTCGCCAACTTCTTTCTGTACGCCAGAAAGAGAGGATTCGACAGCAAAAGGAACCAAAATCTTGCCATCGAATGTTGCCGGCTCTACATCGCCAGCCGGTTTGATGGCATATTCCCATTCACCATTCAGATTTTGCCAATCGCCACGTTCCAATTGAGGACGGGGATATTCAGGAAGGACATTCGCCGGATTCACTTGTTCCGCCCACGGTGTCTTGATCTTATCTCCTACCGGTTTCCATTGAGCCTGTGCGCCCAAGGTCAGTGCCAATGCACAACATGCTAATAAGGTCTTTTTCATGATTTATGATTTATGATTTATGATTTATGATTTGTAATTGATTTTCACTTTCAATCTTCAACTTTCAATTAATAAACTCCGGTGCTTCCGCTTCCAGAGAAGGACTCGCCCCTTCGACTTCCGGCCAACCATCTTTCCAACGAATCCGGTCCAACATCAGGACACGTCCGGTAGGATGCTCCCGACTCACAGCATGATAGAGAACCCAATCGTTTCCACGATCGTCCGTGACGATTTCCGAGTTATGCCCCGTACCAGCAAACGCCTCATTTCCATGAATCAGGATCTCGTGATGATTTTCCATCATCGGTCGTCCCTGTTTGTCGGTGTACGGGCCGAACAGGCTGTCAGAACGGCCTACAACTGTAGTATAGGTACTTTTCAATCCCTCACAACAACTCCCTATCGAGGCAAACAGATAATAATAATCGCCCCTTTTATGGATGTAAGTACCTTCGTAGGCGGTTCCGGCAACCTGTCTTTTTTTGGCTCCGTCCCAAACAGATAGGCCGTCTCCCGACAGCTCTATCCCATAGATACCGCGGAAACTACCCCAAAACAGGTATTTTTTCCCGTTATCTTCCATGAAAAATTGGTCTATAGAATTTTGAACTTGAATTGTCTTGCTTCGGAACAACGGTCCCTTGTCTATGAATGGTCCTTCCGGTTTATCGGAAACGGCGGCGCCGATCCCACAGGTCCATTCGCCTCCCCAGACAGACATAGAATAATACAGCACGTACCGTCCGTCAATATAATTGATATCCGGAGCCCATAAACCACCTTTCGGCTCGAAAGTCGGACGTGTTTCTTCCGTGAAAGCCGTCCCGATCTCCTCCCAGTCCACCAAGTTGCGTGAACGGTGGATCGGCGTGTTGCGGATATCTTCGGTTGCATACAGGTAGAAATAGCCATCATCCGCTTTGATGACGGTCGGATCAGGCAAGCTGTAATCGATCACTGGATTCCGGTAAGTGCTTTTAGCCTGCGTAACCGGTTCTTCCATCGGTTCAGGGCGGGAAGAGGGTTTATACATCTGCTTTTCCAGCATCTTCATAAAAAAGCCGCCTACCACCGAACGGGCACGCATGTTGATGGACCGGCCATCGGTAGCCTCGTACCAATCGGTCAAGGGCACCCGAGGTTCAGTTTCATTCACATATTTATAAGCGGGCGATAACAAGCGGGAGAAATCCTCCTGTGTATCAGCCAGACAAGCCGTCCATAAGATCCAATCTATCTTAGTGTAAGTCTTGCGGCTATCAAGAGGAAGACCGAACGGTTGTTGCCGGCTCAAATAGAAAGCGACCTCCTTCCGGGCGATCCTTTCCGGGAAAATATGCAACCCCAAAACCTTATCCCAAACCAGGTTGTACTTTTGGCTCCAAGTGTTTTCCCGATCGAATGTCAACCGGAAATGATCTCCATCGTCAGCCATCCGTTCCCATTTCTCCGCCATCTCGCGAGCGGCGGAAACATACCGGACCGCCTGTTCCTTATCTCCCAACATCTCTGCTAACTTTCCGTATCCGGCAATACCCATGATTGCTTTTATCGAAAGGTTGGCATTATGAGCCAAATGTCCGGCAAAATCATCCGTACACAACTGGTTTTCAGGATCAAGTCCTTCTTTCAACAAATAATTGGCCCAAACACCCAATGTCTTCCAATGTTCACGGGCATAATCCGCGTTACCTTCACGCAAAGCGATGGCAGTGGTCAGAATCAACATATTCCCACATTCTTCGACCGGCATATCGAACGGATACGTTTGCCCGTTGGCATGCGGGTAAGTTCCGACGTCATGGGCAGCAAAAGGCTTGTTCCATTGTCCGCTTTCGCTATAATGGAAAATTGGATTCAACATTCCTTTGAGTAGCTCCGGGTTATAAAGTAAGAACAAGGGGGCAGACGGATACGTCACATCGACCGTACCGATCGAACCATTACTGAAATTTTCTTTGGAAAGGAACAACAGGTTCCCATCTTTGTCTTCTATAAGTTTGTGGGCTGCTACCGCCTGGCGGTAAGCGACGGCACAAAGGTCCGCATATTCCTTCCCTCCGGCTTCTTCCGCATCTTCCATCAGGCGAGTGTCGAAATGACGGCAGCGATCCATAACCGAACGATATTCTTCAGCCGATCCTTCGAAAGCCTGCCGGATGTTTTTCTTTCCGTTATGCTTCCAATACCCCATACGGTTATCTTTAAAATATTGGATCGAATACAAATCATCATACCCGACCATCAGGAAACCGGATTGGGGAGAATTAGACACCGTCCCCATATCACGGCTGTAAACAAGTTGTTGCCGGTCACTCACTTTCATCTCCGTCTGTTTTTCCGTTCGGGCAGCCAGGTAGAAGTATCCCCAATCGATACGGACATCATCTCCTTTACGTGCCAGCACGGACTGCTCGACGGTTCCTGCTTTTACATATGAAATACCATTTTCCTCTTCAAAGGCCACTGTCACAGCCTGATCGTCTGAATGAACGGCTAAAGAAGGAGAAGCCTCGACCGTCAGACGAGTTTCATGCGTTTTTCCATCCGTAGCACGAACCTGCCAGGAGATATAATTAACAGGCGTGGACATACGATCCAAGTCATTCAACAAAAGAGGAGACGTAAAAATGAGATCCAGACAGACCGGACCACATTCGAATGTATAATAGGTTTGTGTCGGAAGAACATTCACCGACTGTTGAACCGCAGCCTTTTCAAAACGCACCGGAGTTCCCTCCTCCGGTGCTTCTTTTCCCATAAAACGATAAGAAACCCCATCCACTTCGATGACACCTAACAGTCCCTGCTCCTTTCCGGTCCAATGACGGGTCGCATCCTCGTTCAGCTGATCTGTAAACGACCAGATGCTGGTGTAAGGATCAATCGTTATCAGTGGATAAGAAGGAGCACGCAGGGCATTCTTCTTATCCGGCTGAAACAAATTCCCTGAACCGCAGGATACGTTCAGTATCCAAAGGCAGCAAACCAATAGTATCAGAGAGGTTCTCTTCATTCTTTCATATATATAATAAAACACAACATTCATAAGAACTTAAATTTCCTTTGTCTGAAATTTGAATGCAAAGATATTTCCAGACCTTTAAAACCTCTTTCAAGGATCAATCAGAAGCTTTCAAATATCAATCAAAATCGTACAAAGACCTCTTAAATAGCGTTTTTTTACTTACTTTTGCAGCACACAACAGAAGAATAACAACTTTGTATGAGACTACTCTTAACTACCATAATAAACTTACTTTTGCTACTCCTTCCCTACTCCGGCAAGGCACACGATTTGTATTTCCGCCACTATACCAACAAACAGGGATTGTCGCACAACACGGTTTATTGTGCCCTACAGGATAAAAAAGGATTCATGTGGTTCGGGACAGACGACGGATTGAACCGTTTCGACGGACATCAGTTCCGGATTTACCGTTACAATTCGTACGATCCGGAAAGCCTGCCGAACGATAGGATCATCAGTCTTTTCGAAGATTCGACCGGTAGGATATGGGTCTGCACTTACTCCCACACCTGTTACTACGACTATCAAACAGATGCATTTCACCCATTGACCTTTTCCGACAGCAATAATACCCCGGAATATTTCCAGCAAATCAGAGAAGATAAAAAGGGGAATTTGTGGCTGATGAGCTACAACCGGATTGCCCGTTATGCCCTTTCAGGCGAAAGCAGTCCGCATTTCTATCCTGAAGGGGAACAGATAAGCTTGATAGACATCACGATGGACGAAGAGAACGAGCCGATCCTCGCCGGACGTAGCGACCTGTTTTTCTACAAACCGGAGGCAGACAAATTCGTCCGCATCCCAGTACTGACAGAAAAGGAAAAAGGAAATCCGATCAGCCTCACCAGGCTTTGCCTCGTGCCGGACTGGGGAATACTGGTCGGAACAGACCGGGCGGGACTCAAATTTTACGATCGAAACAGTCGGAACACGGAAACGATCATCCCGGACATACAAGTTCGCGACATCAAGCAGTGCAATGAGAATACTTACTGGATCGCATCCGAATCCGGTGTCTATATCTTGAATATGACAGACCGGAGTATTACGCACCTGCAAAAATCTCTGACAAACGAATATACGATTTCCGACAATGCGGTCTATTCAATCACAAAAGACCGTGAAGGAGGAATATGGGTTACCACCTTTTTCGGTGGAATCAACTATCTGCCCAAAGAATATATCCCGTTTAAATATTTTATCGGAGGGAAAACCCATCCGGGAATGCCGGGAAATGCTGTACGTGAAATCTGTCCGGACCAGTACGGCAACCTTTGGTTAGGAACGGAAGATAACGGGATCAACCGCTATAGCCCGGCTACCGGCGAGATCACGAACTTCTCCCGTACCAACCCCGCCCATCCACTTTCGGCAACCAATATCCACGGCCTACTTGCCGACGACAGCCGGTTGTGGGTAGGAACTTTCAACACCGGAATCGATCTGTTGGACATTCCTTCCGGGAAAATCATCAAACGATATACCCGGAGTAATACCGACAACCTACTACCGTCAGACTTCATACTCTGCTTTTGCAAACTCTCTGAAGACGAAATCCTGATCGGAACCTCCGAAGGGCTTGTCCTCTTCCGTAAAAAAGAAGAATGTTTCATCCCTTGGGGAACAGAGATCAAGTCGATGGTACGTCAAATCTACAAGGACAGCAAAGGGGATATCTGGGTGGCAACCACCTCCGGAGCTTACCGCTACTCCAAAACCGAAAAGAAGTTCGCGCATTATACATCCAACCGTGAGCGGTCGCAGACTATCGGCGACAACAACGTGACTTCCATATTCGAAGACTCGAAAAACAGAATTTGGGTGGCGACCGTCTATGGTTTCTCCCTCTACAACGAGATATCCGATTCATTCAATCGCATCACGGTTGAAAACGGACTGCCCAGCAATATCGTACACCGCATCCTGGAAGATGACGAACATTTTTTCTGGATTGCAACGGCCAACGGGCTGGTTCGTTTTAACCCCGAAACATACGTGATGAAGACTTTCTCATACACGGATGGCCTACCCGAAGCGCAATTCAACTATTGTTCCGCTTACAAGATGCCGGACGGGACCATGTATATGGGAACGATCAACGGAATGATCGCCTTTAATCCGCGTGATTTTAAAGAGGATGTTTATTCTCCATCGGTATGCATCACCCGCATAGATGTTCAGGACGACCGTATCGGCGCCCCTAAATATAATGTCAACCGGATTTTGGAAAGCGGAGAATTGAAACTCCCACATAACCGTTCCACCTTTACCCTTTCGTATGTGGCATTGAGCTACACCTCGCCGGATGCGATCCAGTATGCCTATCGCTTGGACGGAAGTGACAAGGACTGGATCTATATGAAGCAGAATAAAGACGTGACCTTTGCAAACCTGTCACCCGGAGATTATGTTTTCCGGGTAAAATCGACCAACAGCAGCGGGGTTTGGCAGGATAACGAGACGACTCTCCGAATTACGGTAACACCGCCGTTCTGGGCTACCGGATGGGCATATCTTATTTATTTCCTGACCGTATGCCTCTTGATCGTACTTTGGTATTACTACAAAAAAGCCAAACTGGAAGAGAAGCACCGCATCAACCGTGAAATATTCGAAACCAAAAAGGAGAAAGAACTTTACGATGCAAAGATACAGTTCTTCACCTTTATTACACATGAAATACGGACACCGCTCACATTGATAAAAGCCCCGTTAGAAAAGATCCTTCGTTCGGGAGATGGAACGCCCGCCACACAGGAGAACTTACGGATCATCGAGAAAAACACCGGACGGCTGTTAGACCTCAGCAACCAGTTATTGGACTTCCGCAAGACGGAAAGCCGCGGGTTCAAGCTGAATTATGTCACGACCGATGTCGTTCTCTGGCTGGAAACGATTTTGCATCCGTTCCGCCCGGCTTTCGAACAAGGAAACAAGCATTTTACAGTCAAACTTCCGGAGCTGCCTTTCGAAGCCAGTTTAGACAGGGAGGCATTCTCCAAGATCGTCAGCAACTTAGTCAGCAACGCGTTGAAGTACTCGGACAGCCGGATATCGCTCGAACTGCTCCCTCCTTCGGGCGAAGAACGCATGTTCACCCTACTCGTCACCAATGACGGACATCTGATACCCGACAGTGAAACCGAAAACATATTCAATCCGTTCTATCGCCTCAAAGAAACAGAAAACCGACAGGGAAGCGGTATCGGTTTATCGCTAGCCCATTCTTTGGCTGAATTCCACCGTGGCAGACTGTTCTACCGGCAAACACCGGACGGCTTGAACCAGTTTGTCCTAAAGCTGCCGGAACAACAGGAAGACAGTTACCGGATCGCTGCCGGAAACGAGAAAGAGAAAGTGGAAATGGTCACGTTGACCGAAACCGACAAATCGGTGATCTTGATTGTCGAGGACCAGAATGATATGCGCCATTTCATCGCTCGCGAACTGGCGGAAATGTATCAAGTAGTAGAAGCTGAAAACGGGAAAGTAGCTCTCGATCTGGTTCGTAAGAACACGGTCAACCTGATCATCAGCGATGTCATGATGCCGATCATGGACGGCTTTGAACTTTGCAACGAAGTGAAAAACGACGTCAATGTCAGCCATATCCCATTTATCCTGCTGACGGCACAACACAACCTGCAGTCACGCCTGAAGGGACTGAACACAGGAGCCGATGCCTATATGGAGAAACCTTTCTCCATCGAACTACTGACGGCCCAGGTTAGTAACCTTTTGAAAAGCCGTGAGCTACTGAACAAAACTTATTTGGAGAAACCGTTCGCCCCAGTAGCCTCTCTTGCTGTTTCACAGGTGGATGATATTTTTCTTCACAAACTGAACGATTACTTGGAAGAGAACCTCAGCAATGAAGCCCTCTCCGTTGAGATGCTTGCCGATACGATGGGAATGAGTACTTCCAGTCTCTACCGCAAGGTCAAAGGCTTATCCGGTCTCTCTCCTAACGACTTCATCCGCATCGCCCGCTTAAAGAAAGCGATCCTGCTGATGCAGAACGGAGAGAACCGCATCAGCGAGATCGCTTTCCAAGTCGGCTTTTCGTCACCTGCCTACTTCTCCACCTGCTTCCAGAAGCAGTACGGGAAGACGCCGTCGGAGTATCTGAAACAGGCGGGAACGAAGTAAGGCAGTGTATTATCACTCAGCCACCGGGAAAGCAGAAATCCTCAACCTTGCCGCTCCCATAGGGACCAAGGTGATTTCATCCAGGCGGTTGGACTTGCGAGCGTTTTCGTATGGAAGGACTCCGCATAATCCGTATTCGTCAATTTTCCACTCCGGCACCAAACGTCCCTGAGCCTTAAATTCCATCGGGACGGAAGAGAGAGTGAAAGGATTGTTGTCCGACGGCCAGTTTCTGCGTTGCAACGTGATAGGTGACTGGACTCTCAAGGCATAATTCCACGGGCTTGCAGGCAGAATCTCGAATGTCGGCCATGCGGAAGCATCCGCTCCTTCCTGCCATTTGGAATCCCAAACGGCGGTTTCGGTACTGGGCATTTGCTTGTATTCTTCCTCTACTCTCAAAGACAGGGTAAGCGGACCGTAATCGACACTGACACTGTTCTTATTTACCTGCCACTGGCGAACGGCATATTCCATCGGAAGGTTCAGGACAACCTCATCGCCATCTTTCCATTCCCGTTCGATACAAGCGTATGTTCCGGGAGCGAACTTCGTCTGCTGAGGTTTCCCATTGATCAGGACAGAAGCATTTTTACACCAAGCAGGGATGCGGAGATAGAAGGGGAAAGATACATTTTCGGATGTTCCGACCGTAAAACGTGTCATTTCCTCAAACGGATAATTCGTCTGTTCATGTAAGGTGATTTCCGTTCCGTCGCCCACCTTTACATTTGCCTTACAAGAATTATATAAAACGGCGGCTACCCCGTTGTCCGGCGTCGCCAACACCAAATGTTCGACATAATAGGGCCAGCCGAAACCATGATTGTGCTGGCAGCAACGACTGCTGAACGGGTTCATGGCCAAGAACGGGCCGGAATTATCCAATCCCGGATGATGATTGCGTGAATCGCTGATCGCCATATTCGGACAAGTCAGATAACGAAGTGCCCGGTAATCAGGCATCAAAGAAGCCGGATAACTATTGAACGCGACATCTTCGAGGTGATCGGCCCAATAAGGATCGCCACTGATCAGAAGCATGATCTCGTCGGATGCCATCTGCTCCACAAAACCACAAGTCTCCGTTCCCTGGCGAGGATCGAAAAATCCGATACGAGCATTCTCGTCCGCCCCGAACATTCCACCGGGAACCTGGCCGAAAGCACGGCGTATCAAACTCTGGACATTATAGCTGGCAGCCAACATCGCCGAGTCTCTAGTAAACAGATAATAGGTGGCAGGTTCACGGAAACACTGAGCGACATTCACATTGTGCCAGTTCGGAAGCTGAGTCGATTTTGTCCAGTCTGCCGTATTCCGGTGAATCTTTTCGGCCAACGGAAGAAGCGACTCGTCACCCGTACGGTTATATAGCCAGACCACGCTCCAAAGATTATCCCCTCCACGGCTATTTTCCCAGTAACTTGACAGGAAAGCGTCATCGGAAACCGTTTGCAGATAGTGACAATAGCGGGTCATGAAGTCGATCACCCGATTATCGTTCGTATATTCATGATAGGATTGCATGATCCAGAGGACGATCATGTTCGGCCAAAAATCCTGCTTGCCGTTATTCAGATGCACCGGTCCAAAATTACCATCCGCCCGCTGACTGGCCAGAATGGCTTCTATCCAGAATTTCGTTTCTTTCAACAAAGCCTCGTCTTTCAAGGCATACGCCATATTACCATACCCACGCAGCCAGTAAGGTACTTCTTCCCAACCCCATTCGCCTCCATTTTTCAACCAGGCGTTGTTTCCTTTTTGCAGCCAAGCGCTAATCTCCCCCAAATGACCGCAAAGTCCGTCCTTCTGTAATTCGATTTGCCGACGTATCCAGCCTTCAGGCTCGATACTTCCGGCGGGCAGCTTGATAAATTGCAATGGTTGCAACGGGGCCCGGTTACTTACATAATAGTCATTACGAGAGGCTGTGGACAAACGTTCCATCGTCCGAATCTCTTGCGTCTGTTTACCTGCACACGACGCCAACAGAATTGAGAAAAGTAAAATCGTCTTTTTCATGCTTATCAGATTTATTGGACAAAGGAAAGGAATCCGACAGAAAAACATGATAAGAAATCAATCAAAAACATATAAAAATCGTTCTATCACTTCCTCCTGATGAAAAAGCAATAGAACGATATAAAATCTTTTGGTTACTTCTCTTTCAAGAGAAAAGCAACAATCACTTTCTTAACTGGCACACTCCGTAATACAACAGACGGAGTACAACCGACAACCCGTAAAAGCCACACGTGATGAGCAGCATCCACAACGATTGTGTCCAAAGCTCGGACCAACTTGTACCGTATGTGATGATAGAGATAATGTTCATCAGATAGGCGAGCGCGATACAGACACAGAATATCTTGATTTCCGTTTTTTGTCTCTTTACAGATAATACGATTTCTTTCATAATCATGCAAAATTTAGATACGGTATTTTATATTCATCCGGGAAAGTAATCACCCGTCCTTCATCAATCGCCTGCAAACCCAACAAACCCAAAACAGAAGAATAGTAAGCTTCTTCCACCAAGTTAGGAGCTGGTTTTCCGGTAATGGCCGCTTCACAGAAAGCGGTAACCAACTCGATAGAGCCGTCGCCGGCAGCACCTACCGATGACTGTCCACTGATCGTTGTGACATTATCCATGATCAGATGTCCCTTGTTTACCGATGCAGTTTCAGGCACCCAACTCGGGCCGGCAAATGAAACATTGTCGAAAATCTTATGTTCGATCTGGTTGATCAACTGCATGATACCAGGAGCAGGTTCGACATCTTCAAAATAATATTTACCTTTTTCCGGTTCCATTGTGCCCTTACTTCCCATGATCTCTTCTTCAAGGCCATAAAACTTGTTGGCAATCATTGACTCATAGGTCATCTTCACACCGTTCGGATAATGGTAAATCAAATTGATGCTGTCATACACTTCGCGGCCATCCTTCCAATAGACGATATCCCCCATGCCGGCCACCTTTTCAGGAAGCATCCGGAGCGCCCAGTTTCCGACCTGCAACTGATGGGTGGCCAACTCCGTTACCAAGCCACATGAATATTCCTTATATAAGCGCCAGTTGATCTTACGTTCCAAATCGGGAGAAGGAACGGGACGGCGCCAGTCGTTATTACGGAACCAATACGCCCGTATCGAGTTTATATCTCCCAACAAGCCGGCATGAACCATTTCCATCGCTTTTATATATTTCGGATCATATAAGCGCTGCTGGCCAATAAACATCACTTTACCGGATTCTTTAAACACATTATACATATCCAGACAGTCGGCACACGTCATCGCCATCGATTTCTCGCAAAAGACATGCTTTCCGGCGTGCAAAGCATCTATCGTTATATGCGCGTGTTCGTACAGCGGAGTCGCGATCATAACGGCCTGTATATCCTTATCTTCCAAAACCTTTCGGTAATCATCATACGTCTTAGCCTGGGGATAGATAACCGAAGCGGCTTTCAGATTAGGAGGATAATTATCACACAAGGCAACCACATCAGCATACGGAACCGTCTTCAGGTTGTTCAAGTGATATTGTCCGCGTGAACCTGTACCGATAAATCCGATCCGCACTTTCTCCTTTGCGATCTGCACCTTATCGTCGGCACTACAGGACTGCAACCAGGGAAACGCGGAAAGCAGTGCACCGCCTCCACCAATCATTCCCAACTCCTTGAAGAAGTCCCGCCGGCTTAAATTGACTGAATTCTCATCATTTTTCATAACTTATATACATGTTTTTCATAAATATCAAATTGAGACGCGATTACCGGAACACGCTCGTCGTCGCAGATCATAAAGGCAGTTGTCAGAATCTCCGCCACCACCGGATCTTTCGACACCACCGACACCATTTTCTTATCCTCCACGAATGTTCCCGTATGCGGGTTCACGATATGACGCGGATGGGAAGGCATATTTCCCGATGTCGATAGCGAACTGTCACACAACTTCAAATCGGCAATCCGCTCTTTCGTAAACGGATTGTCAAGACCCACCGGCCAATATTCGCCGCACGGATGCGTACCGACCGCCAGAACCGAACTATTTCCGAAATTGACAAGCGCCTTACCAATCCCGTTTTCTTCCAACAGTTCCCGTATTTTAGCAAGCGCATATCCTTTCCCGTACCCGCCGAGATCAATGTGTAAAGATTCAGAAAAGAAAAAAATGCTTTTATCTTCTTCCGTCAGCAATACCTGGTCGAATCCCTGCAAAGTTATATCGAAATATCCTTCCGTCAGCTCATTGTAACGCTTGCAGTTCAACAATATATTCCAAAGCTCTTCCCCCACCGTCACCGGGTAGTGCCCGGCTTCCCGGTTAACAAATGAAACCTCACTCTCCGGATCGAACCGGTTCAGCATTTTATCTAATCGCTGCACTTCCGATTCGACCTTTTCCCAGACCGTACCAAGAAGACGGGGATCACTGCCGACCATCAAGATGTCGAACTGCGTTCCCATTACCGACGACATAGATCCATGGAAAAGCCCGGAAGCCGCATAATAGTTAGAATAAGCCATTTGTTACTTGTTATTTTTTACATGGTTCAAAGAGGTGCGCGTACACACTCTGCAAATATAGGGGATTTGTTCGTTTCACAAATAGAATTAGGCAACCTTTTTCTCAAAAGGTTGCCTAATTAGCGTTTATTTTCGTTTAAAACATTTATTACAACTCAACCTTCGCCAAGCAGAATTCCTTTTCCAGATGATAAGCTAAAACGCAGTGCCAAGCCTGTTACATTTTATTGGCACAAGAGTTCCACTGGCATGGCACTCCCGTTTCATGGGCAGGAAACAGTGGTTCCATAGGTAAGGAACGACCGTTACATAGGCAGGAAACAACACCTGCACTGCTATCTCCTCACCCTTTTGATGCCTCCGAGGCTGAAAAAAGAAACCAGCCATTCGTTTATTACAAGATAATAGCTTACATTTGCATCTAAAAGTATTATCTAAAATCTATGATTCCGATGAGTACACAAATTAGTAAAAGCCTGATAGCGCTTTTCTTTTTAGGAATGTTCGTAACCGGTTGCAATACCAACATAAAGCAAACGGCCGATAACGATATCAAATTCGATTCTATCCGGGTGGATAAGACCTATCATCTGCTGGATAATCCTGATAATCCCAATTGTAACCTGCAATTGAGCTTCACCTATCCCACCAAATTTTCCGATAAAGAGATCCTGAAAAAGATACAAAATGACTTCGTCCTCTCCTATTTCGGCGAGAATTACGAGAACCTGCCTCCGGAAGAAGCGGTCGCCAAGTACACGGAAGATTATCTGAACAACTATAAAGAGCTGGAAGCTGATTTCAAGGCGGAGTTGAAAAAGAAGGACGATTTGCCGGTCGGGGCCTGGTTCTCTTATTTCGAAATGTCGTCGGATGAAATCGTCTACAACCAGAATGACATCCTGAGCTATACCGTAAGTTTTGAAAACTATACAGGCGGCGCACACGGTTCGCATGCCTACAACAACCATGTGATCAACCTGAAAACAGGCAATGCAATCACGGAAGAAGATATTTTCATCGAGAACTTCCAGGACAGTCTCGCACAGATATTGATCGATCATATTGCCAAACAAAACAAGGTAGAGAATCCGAAAGACTTGGAAAACATAGGTTTCTTCAGTGTCGAAGAAATCTTTCCGAACGGTAATTTCCTGGTCGACGGAGACGGTATCACATATACTTTTAATGAATATGAAATCGCCGCTTACGTGGTAAGAGAAACAAATGTATTCTTACCCTATGCGGAAATCCAATATCTATTGAAGAAAGACAGCCCGATTTATCAATTGACAATGGACAATTGACAATTAAAATACAATAAAATCCTACACATAATAATCTATGGATAACAACGCAACATCCTCTCCCCAATTATCAATTGTCAATTATCAATTGGGGGTTCTAAAGTCTTACTTTCCAACGCTGACCGATGCGCAAAAGCTACAGATAGATGCCCTGTTCGACTTATACTCAGACTGGAATTCCAAAATCAATGTAATTTCACGCAAAGATATAGAGAACCTGTACCTGCACCACGTGCTTCATTCTTTGGGTATCCTGAAAATGCTGAAATTCAAAGAAGGATCAACAGTGATGGATATCGGTACGGGAGGAGGTTTTCCCGGCATACCACTTGCTATCCTGCTTCCTGAAGTACAGTTTCATTTAGTAGACAGTATCGGGAAAAAGATCAAAGTCGGACAAGCCGTAGCCGAAGCGATCGGTTTGAAAAACATCACTTTCCGCCATTGTCGTGCCGAAGAGGAAAAACAATTATTCGACTTTGTCGTGAGCCGTGCCGTCATGCCGCTGGCCGATCTGGCAAAAATCGCCCGTAAGAATATAAAGAAGGAACAACAAAATGCACTTCCTAACGGTTTGATTTGTCTGAAAGGAGGAGAGTTGCAGCATGAAATATTGCCATTCCACAAGCAAGCTGTCAGCCTCAACCTGAGTGACCATTTTAAAGAAGAATTTTTCCAAACTAAAAAAGTTGTTTACGTACCGTTATGATTACAATAAAATCGTTTGAGTTCAATTATTTCCAGGAAAACACATTCCTGCTGTATGATGATACACGCGAGGCCGTACTGATCGATTGTGGTTGCTGTCGCAAGGAAGAGGAAAAGGAGTTAACCGACTTTATCCTCGAAAACAAGTTGACATTAAAGCATTTGCTCTGTACTCATCTGCACGTGGATCACGTATTCGGAAACGGTTTTATATATAAGACATACGGTTTGAAACCCGAAGCGAACAAGCAGGATGTCGAGAAACTGCCCTCTCCGGACGAACAGGCCAAATTGTTCGGACTCCGTCAGCAGGTCGAGAATGTCCCGGTTGAAAAATATATCGTAGGAGGCGAGACCATCAAGTTCGGCACATCCGAACTTCAAGTGCTGACAGTTCCCGGCCATTCACCCGGCAGCGTCGCTTTCTATAACAAAAAGAACGGCTTTGCGATCGTCGGCGATGCACTGTTTGCCGGAAGTATCGGCCGTACCGACCTTTGGGGTGGAAACCAGGAGGTATTGGTTGCCGCCATCCGCGACAAACTCCTTTCGCTTCCCGACGAGACAGTAATCTATCCGGGGCATGGACCGGAAACAAGGGTCATCGATGAGAAGTTCAATAATCCCTATTTGTAATTGACAATTAAGAATTAATTCATAAATCATAAATCACAATATTATGGACACAAATAAATTTGTAAACCGCCACGTTGGTATCTCGGCAGAAGACATTCCTTCCATGCTGCAAGCCATCGGCGTCAAGTCGGTTGACGAACTGATCGATCAGACCATCCCGTCCGACATCCGTTTGAAAGAGCCGCTTAACCTTCCCGAACCCATGACGGAACGTGAGTTCGCAGAACACATCTCGGAGTTGGCATCCAAAAACGAAGTCTTCACTTCTTATATCGGAATGGGTTGGTATGACACAGTATGTCCGGCTCCTATCCAACGTAACGTATTTGAAAATCCGGTTTGGTACACTTCCTACACTCCGTACCAGGCAGAAGTTTCACAAGGACGTCTGGAAGCATTGTTGAATTTCCAGACTGTTATCGCGGAACTGACCGGCCTTCCGCTGGCCAACTGTTCCCTGCTGGACGAAGCGACAGCAGCAGCCGAAGCGGCAACCATGTTCTACGGTAGCCGTAGCCGTGCACAGGTAAAGGTAGAAGCCAATACGTTGTTTGTCGACGAAAACGTATTCGCCTCTACACTGGCCGTTATCAACACTCGCATGATCCCGCAAGGCATCAAGGTCGTTGTGGGTGATTACAAAACATTTGAATTCACACCGGATGTATTCGGGGCTATCGTCCAGTATCCGAATGCCGACGGTTTGATCGAAGATTATAAAGAATTCATCGTGCGTGCCAATGCCGGTGGAGCACGTGTCGCCGTTGCTGCCGACCTGATGAGCCTTGTCCTGCTGACTCCTCCGGGAGAATGGGGCGCAGACGTCGTATTCGGGAGCAGCCAGCGTTTCGGTATCCCAATGTTCTACGGCGGCCCGTCTGCTGCATTCTTCGCAACGAAAGACGAATACAAGCGTTCCATCCCCGGACGTATCATCGGCATTTCCAAAGATGCCTATGGACACGCGGCCTATCGCTTGGCTTTGCAAACACGCGAACAGCATATCAAACGTGAAAAGGCAACTTCCAATATTTGTACCGCCCAAGCCTTGCTGGCCACGATGGCAGGTTTCTACGCCGTTTACCACGGTGCCGAAGGCCTGAAGAACATTGCCGGTCGTATCCACGCTTCTGCCGGTTTCTTGGCTGGCGAACTGGAAAAACTGGGCTACAAGCAATTGAACAAAGACTACTTCGACACGTTGAAAATCCAGTTACCGGAACAAGTATCCATCAATGCGCTCCGCGAGATCGCATTGGAATGCAAGGTAAACTTGCGTTACTTCGAGGCCGGACAGATCGGTATCAGTTTGGACGAAACGACCGGTCCGACCGATATCGGCGTATTGCTGTATATCTTCGCCGGTGCAGCCGGAAAGGATTACATGCTGCAAGAAGCCGTTCCTGAAAAGACTTATTTCGATCCTAAGTTCACCCGTACTTCCGAATTCCTGCAGGAAGACGTATTCAAAAAATATCATACTGAAACGGAGCTGATGCGTTACATCACCCGCCTGGGACGCAAGGATGTTTCACTAGCCCAGTCCATGATCTCCTTGGGTTCTTGTACAATGAAACTGAACCCGGCATCATCCATGCTTCCGCTCAGCCGTCCGGAATTCATGAATATACACCCGTATGCACCGGAAGACCAGGTCGAAGGCTACACGGAACTGATTGAAAACTTATCGGCTTACCTGTGCGAGATCACCGGATTCAAAGGCTGTACACTTCAACCTAATTCCGGAGCAGCCGGCGAATATACAGGTCTGCGCGTAATCCGGGCTTACCTGGAAAGCATCGGGCAAGGACATCGCAACATCGTTCTGCTTCCGGCTTCCGCTCATGGTACAAACCCGGCAAGTGCGATCCAGTGCGGTTTCACGACTGTTACGGTAAAATGTGACGACAAGGGTAATATCGATTTGGAAGATTTCCGGGCAAAAGCCGAAGCCAACAAAGACAACTTGGCTGCCAGCATGATCACCTATCCGTCTACCCACGGTATCTTCGAAGTGGACATCAAAGAAATGTGCAACATTGTTCACGCTTGCGGCGGTCAGCTGTATATGGACGGTGCCAACATGAACGCACAGGTCGGTCTGACTAACCCGGGGACTATCGGTGCAGACGTCTGCCACCTGAATCTGCATAAGACCTTCTCTTCTCCTCACGGTGGAGGCGGTCCCGGTGTCGGTCCGATCTGCGTTGCCGAACACCTCGTTCCGTTCCTACCGCAACACCCGGTATTATGGGGTAACGGCCTGAACACAGTCTCCGCTGCACCTTACGGTAGCGCGGGCATTCTGCCGATCACATATGCTTACATCCGCATGTTGGGAACAGAAGGATTGGAAACGGTCACCAAGACCGCAATCCTGAATGCGAATTATCTGGCGGCTAAATTCAAAGATACTTACGGAATCGTTTACACAGGTGCTACAGGCCGCGTCGGTCACGAACTGATTCTGGAATGCCGCACGGTAAAAGAACGTTCAGGCATTGACGAAGGCGATATCGCCAAGCGTCTGATGGATTTCGGCTACCACGCTCCTACTCTTTCCTTCCCTGTTCACGGCACCTTGATGGTCGAACCGACCGAAAGTGAAAGCAAGGCCGAACTGGACCGTTTCGTCGAGGTATTGGAATGTATCTGGAACGAAATCAAGGAAGTGGAAGAAGGCAAGGCTTCGAAGGAAGATAACGTATTAAAGAATGCTCCTCATCCCGAATACGAAGTGACAGCCGACGAATGGAAACACGAGTATCCACGCAGTAAAGCCGCCTTCCCGCTGGAATGGTTGCACGACAGCAAGTTCTGGATCAACGTAGCCCGCGTAGACAATGCGTATGGCGACCGTAACCTGATCCCGACACTTTGCGCATGCGAAATTTAATATAAACCGGTATAACGCAAACGGCACGAAAACGCAGCTCTTATTTTCTCATCTGCTTTCCCCGCCGTTTGCGTTATTTTTTTTAATAACAAACAATAAATTCAATGAACACTACAACTAAAGAGAAAATCAGATTCAGCAAAGCATTTTGGGTAGCAAATACCGTTGAACTCTTCGAACGTGCCGCCTACTACGGCGTCTTCATCGTAATCACCCTCTATCTTAGCCGGATTCTCGGATTCAATGACATTCAGGCAGCCGGTATCGCCGGTGTCTTCTCCGCCTGCCTCTACCTGTTTCCCACGTTTGCCGGAGCTCTTGCCGACAAGATCGGCTTCCGCAACTCCATGTTAATCGCTTTCTCCTTGCTCACTTTCGGATATCTGGGACTGGCCGTCTATCCGACTTGGCTACAGTCTGCCGGATTAGTGCAATATGGAACGACCACCACTTTTACCGGACTGTTGGAAAGCAACCTGCAATATGGAATCATCCCGATCATGATCCTGATCGTATGCGGTGGTGCTTTCATCAAAAGCGTGATTTCCGGTACAGTAGCCAAAGAGACGACCCCTGAAACCCGCGCCAAAGGGTTCTCCATCTTTTACGCGATGGTCAATATAGGGGCTTTCTCCGGCAAGACGATTGTCAAACCACTCCGCGAAGCTCTCGGAAACGAGGGGCTCATCACACTGAACTATTTCTCCGCTTCCATGACATTTCTGGCTTTACTCGCGATCTGGTTCTTCTACAAGAGCAGCCAGCATAGCGGTGAAGGAAAAACATTCAGCCAAATCTGGCAGGCACTAATAAAAGTCTGCTGCAACGGACGTCTTATCATCCTGATCCTGATCATTACGGGATTCTGGATGGTGCAACACCAGTTATATGCTACAATGCCTAAATATGTGCTCCGCCTGGCAGGTGAAGGGGCTTCTCCTTCGTGGTATGCGAATGTCAACCCGTTGGTGGTAGTACTGACAGTCAACCTGGTTACCCAACTAATGCGGAAAAGAACCGCACTGATGTCTATGACTATCGGGATGTTTATCATGCCGGTATCGGCCTTATGTATGGCTTCCGGAAATATGCTGGACGGCAGTTCGACTATCCTGGGCATGCACCCTGTTGCCTTTATGATGGTAGTCGGCATCGTTTTCCAAGGTCTGGCCGAAACTTTCATCTCTCCACGCTTCCTCGAATACTTCTCTTTGCAGGCTCCGAAAGGAGAAGAAGGGCTTTATCTGGGGTTCAGCCATTTGCACTCTTTCCTTTCTTCTATCTTAGGATTCGGTCTGTCCGGATTCCTGCTAAGCAAGTATTGCCCTGAACCGACCCTGTTCAGTACGCACGAAGAATGGGTAGCCGCAAGCGCCCACGCCCATTACATCTGGTACTACTTCGGAGCAATCGCGCTGGTTTCGGCATTCGCCCTTATCATTTACGGGCAAGTAGTCAAAAGGCTGGATACAAGATAGGAGATATCAATCCAATCACTTGACTTCGATCTGACAAGACTGGTGCAGTTCCTTTTTCCATTTTTGGACAAAGGCAAACCAGTCTTCTTTTGTTTTATAACCGAAAGTTTCTTTCATCGATGTAAAAGTGATGTGGTAAGTAAAAGAAGACCGTCCCTCCGCTCCTATCACATATAGATAATTGGCAGCGTCTTGCGTTTCGTTCTTTATCAGATCGGAAGGCAGGCAAGTGGCAACACCGACCGTCTCCTTTGCATATTTGACCGTATCGTTGACAGGCCAATCTGTACCCCAACAGGCCACCAGACCTTTATGATCGGAAAAAGAAGAAGAACCTTTTATATTCAGAACACCCGTACTGAACACTTCATTTTTCAGCGGCTCGGCAAAATGCACCTGAACTTCGCAATCCCGATGTCCGGCATACAAAATATAACGGACCGTCATCTGAAGTTCCGAACCTTGATACTGCCAATCAGTCGAAACAATATCCGTAACAGTTCGCACCGGACCGTATGCCCGTATAGTTTCCGTCAGACTGGCAACCGGTTCGATATGGGTCGCTTTCTTTCCATCCCATCCTTTCAAGGCTCCTACGCCGCAACTGTTGCCTACCAACAGGACATCGTCTCCGAAACCACGTGCCAGCTGTTCATCGGTAGGATAAAATTGAGACTCCCGTATTTCGAAACCCTTATTGAACTTGCCGTAAATATCGACAGTCTGTTTCTTGTCGAAATAAATACGATAGGCTACCTGATCCGATTCGAAAGCAGGACCATGATGGTGCAACTGATTATAAACGTTACTAGTCCCCGGAATAGTAAGAGATGAAATCGGGACATGCTTGCCGTTCTTATCGCTCACCAACATCTCGGCATAGACACGGGCAGGATAGGTCCGGTCTGTCTTTTCGGAAGAGAGAACAACTTTCAGCTTCTTGACCGACTGGGCAGGAACGTCCAAAACAAAAGCCAGTTCATCCGCTTTACGGTCACCATCCAAATCATCCAACTGGGAAGGTATTTCCTTCGTTCCGTCCCAGACTGTTGCCGAACGTACACGAAAAGACGGACTCATATCGCTCAGGCGAAGCACTACCGGTTCATCCTGCTTGCCGGTTTTCCATTCATTCGAGACTTCCACGGTACGAACCAATTCTTCCGCCAATACTTTATTCTGAAGGCCTGCGACAAAAAATCCAGTCATACAAAGCATGATCAATGGCTTTGTGGTTTTCTGATTAAAATTCATGGTACTATTCATTATATTTTTATTGGTCTAACGAAATGCAAAAATACAAAAGATATTCGAAAGGATATGCTCAAAAAAACCTAAAGTGTGCAGATTCCAGACGAAAGTTCTTTGATATAAAGAATGTTTGATTACTTTTGCAAGTCAATATTTAGAAGGTTAATTCGAACAAATATCCAATATAGAAATCTAATATTCCTATTAATATGAGTTTAAAAATTATTGTATTGGCGAAACAGGTTCCGGACACACGCAATGTGGGAAAGGATGCGATGAAAGAGGACGGAACTATCAACCGTGCCGCTCTCCCCGCAATCTTCAACCCGGAAGACCTGAACGCATTAGAACAAGCCCTCCGCTTGAAAGACGCCTATCCGGGAACTACGGTTACTCTGTTGACAATGGGGCCGGGGCGTGCAGCAGAAATTATTCGTGAAGGTTTATACCGGGGAGCAGACGGTGGTTATCTGCTGACCGACCGTGCATTTGCCGGCGCCGACACTTTGGCAACGTCCTATGCGCTTGCCACAGCGATCAAAAAGATAGGTGACTACGATATTATCATCGGAGGACGCCAAGCCATCGACGGCGATACGGCCCAGGTTGGTCCCCAAGTCGCCGAAAAATTGGGATTGACACAGGTCACATATGCCGAAGAAATCCTAAACGTAGATGAAAAGAATCGCAGCATCACAGTGAAACGGCATATCGACGGTGGTGTCGAAACAGTAGAAGGACCGTTGCCTATCGTGATTACGGTCAATGGTTCGGCTGCCCCCTGCCGTCCGCGTAACGCCAAATTGGTGATGAAATTCAAACGGGCATTGGGCGCACAGGAAAAAGCTCCCGCTCCCGCTTGCCATCCGGAAGGCGTATCGGCACTGTCATACCCCGAACTGTATGAAAAACGCCCGTACCTGAATATTCCGGAATGGAGTGTTGCCGATGTAGACGGAGATCTCGCACAATGCGGTTTGTCCGGTTCGCCGACAAAGGTGAAAGCCATCCAGAACATCGTATTCCAGGCTAAGGAAAGCAAGACGCTGACCGGCTCGGACAAGGATGTGGAAGATTTGATTGTTGAACTGTTAGCTAACCACACTATCGGGTAATTGACAATTACATACGGTAAAAAAGATTGAACAATATGAATAATGTATTTGTATATTGTGAGCTTGAAGGTACGACGGTTGCCGATGTAAGCCTCGAACTGCTGACCAAAGGTCGTAAGTTAGCCAATCAGTTGAACTGCCAACTTGAAGCCATCATTGCCGGTTCCGGACTGGAAGGGATTGAAAAGCAGGTGATGCCTTATGGTGTGGACAAGGTGCATATTTTCGATGCTCCGGGTCTGTTCCCGTACACTTCCCTTCCTCATTCTTCTGTCTTAATCAACCTGTTCAAAGAAGAAAAACCGCAGATCTGCCTGATGGGAGCTACGGTTATCGGACGCGACTTAGGCCCCCGTGTTTCTTCTGCATTGACAAGCGGTCTGACTGCCGACTGTACATCCCTCGAAATCGGCTCGCATGAAGACAAAAGAGCTGGTAAAACATACGAGAACCTGTTATACCAGATCCGCCCCGCTTTCGGTGGTAACATCGTGGCGACGATCATCAACCCGGAACACCGTCCTCAGATGGCGACAGTTCGCGAAGGCGTGATGAAAAAGGAAATCCTGGACGCCGATTATAAAGGCGAAGTGGTAAAACATGACGTCGCCAAGTATGTTCCGGAAACGGATTATGTCGTAAAAGTCATCGACCGCCACGTAGAAAAGGCCAAGCACAACCTGAAAGGTGCTCCGATCGTAGTAGCCGGCGGTTACGGAATGGGTTCCAAGGAAGGTTTCGATATGTTGTTCGAACTGGCGAAAGAACTTCATGCCGAAGTGGGCGCCAGCCGTGCAGCCGTTGATGCCGGTTTCTGTGACCATGACCGCCAGATTGGCCAGACGGGTGTGACGGTTCGTCCGAAATTATATATCGCTTGCGGTATCTCCGGACAAATCCAGCACATCGCAGGTATGCAGGATGCAGGTATCATCATCTCTATCAACAACGACGAGAACGCTCCGATCAACACGATTGCCGACTACGTAATCAACGGTACCGTTGAGGAAGTGATTCCGAAGATGATTAAGTATTACAAACAGAACAGCAAGTAAAGAGATGGCAAATTATTATACAGACATTCCGGAACTCAAGTATCACTTGAACAATCCGATGATGGAACGTATTTGCGAACTGAAAGAACGCAATTACAGAGATAAAGAAGAGTTCGACTATGCACCGCAAGACTATGCCGATGCAATGGACTCGTTCGACAAAGTGCTTGAAATCACAGGTGAAATCACAGGTGAGATCATTGCCCCCAATGCCGAAGGTGTCGACGAAGAAGGTCCTCACTGCGCAAACGGACGTGTGGAATACGCTTCCGGGACCAAGCAGAATCTGGATGCAATGGTGAAAGCCGGCCTGAACGGTATGACAATGCCGCGCCGTTTCGGTGGTTTGAACTTCCCGATCACGCCGTACACCATGTGTGCCGAAATCGTGGCTGCCGCCGATGCAGGATTTGGAAACATCTGGTCGTTGCAAGATTGTATCGAAACATTATATGAATTCGGAAACGAAGACCAGCACAGCCGTTTCATTCCGCGTATCTGCGCCGGAGAAACGATGTCTATGGACTTGACAGAGCCGGATGCCGGCTCCGATTTGCAGTCCGTGATGCTGAAAGCAACTTTCGACGAAAAAGAAAATTGCTGGTTGCTGAACGGCGTGAAACGTTTCATCACCAACGGAGACGCCGACCTTCATTTGGTTCTGGCCCGTTCGGAAGAAGGGACGAAAGACGGACGTGGCTTGTCTATGTTCATCTATGACAAGCGTCAAGGTGGCGTAGATGTCCGCCGTATTGAAAACAAGTTGGGTATCCACGGTTCGCCTACTTGCGAGTTGGTTTACAAAAATGCGAAAGCCGAACTTTGCGGGGACCGCAAATTGGGTTTGATCAAATATGTAATGGCGCTGATGAATGGTGCCCGTCTGGGTATCGCCGCACAGTCTGTCGGTCTGAGCCAGGCCGCCTACAACGAAGGACTGGCTTACGCAAAGGAACGCAAACAGTTCGGCAAAGCCATTATCGAATTCCCGGCTGTTTATGACATGCTGTCTATCATGAAAGCGAAGTTGGATGCCGGCCGCGCACTGCTGTACCAGACTTCTCGCTATGTAGATATCTACAAAGCGCTGGACGACATCGCCCGTGAACGTAAGCTGACTCCGGAAGAACGTCAGGAACAGAAGAAATATGCCAAACTGGCCGACTCTTTTACTCCGCTGGCAAAAGGTATGAACTCCGAATATGCCAACCAGAACGCATATGACTGTATCCAGATTCATGGTGGTTCAGGCTTCATGCTGGAATATGCTTGTCAACGTATCTATCGGGATGCCCGCATCACCTCCATCTATGAGGGTACGACGCAGTTGCAGACAGTTGCAGCCATCCGTTACGTGACCAACGGTTCTTATCTGGCTACCATACGCGAATTCGAGACAATCCCGTGTTCTCCGGAAATGGAACCGCTGAAAGCCCGCTTGGTTGAAATGGCCAATAAGTTCGAAGCCTGCATGAACAAGGTGAAGGAAGCTCAGAACCAAGAATTGCAGGACTTTGTTGCCCGTCGCCTCTATGAAATGGCAGCCGGCTGCATCATGGCTCACCTGCTGATCCAAGACGCGACAAAAGCTCCTGAAATGTTTGCCAAATCAGCTGTCGTATATCTGAATTATGTCGAAGCGGAAGTGGAAAAACACAGCAACTTTATCTTGAAATTCAATGCTGACGAATTAGCAAGCTACAGACAATAATAGACATTATCTATTCCATAAAAGCCGGATATCTTCTTTTGATTTCCGGCTTTTTCCTTATATTTAGGCTCGTATTAAGCCAATAAGACAACCATCGACTATGAAACAGTACAATCCAGACATCTACCATCGTCACAGTATCCGTTTGAAAGGATATGATTATTCACAGGAAGGGTTATATTTCATCACAATATGTACCCAAAACCATAAACATTTATTCGGCGAAATCAAAAACGTTCCCCACATAGGGACTGTAGGGGCAGGGTCCGCCTGCCCCGAATCTAATATCAACATCCCCCAAATGATATTAAACCCATATGGTGAAATAATCCAACAATGTTATTGGGATTTGGAACATAAATACCCCAATATCGAATGTTGCGAATATGTTATTATGCCAAATCATTTCCATACGATTATAAAAATCGATCGGGGTGCATTTAGGGCGGGCGAACCCCGCCCCTACGTGGTGACACTGGGGCATATTGTGGGATATTTTAAATATCAATCGACAAAAATGATTAATCTACACGGTCAAAAATTATGGCAACGTAATTATTATGAACATATCATACGGGATGAAAAGGCGTATCATAATATATCCAATTATATATTAAACAATCCGGCACAATGGGCATACGACCGATTACGCTAATTCATTGTGGCGATTCCATAATACCCATTGCATACTACCACGAAGCAACAGATATACCAGAAATGCCATCCATAATGCATGGTTGCCCATCATCCCGGAAAAGAGGTAATAGATCAAAAAGAAAGTGCCGGAAGCGACTAACATAGAATAAAGCATCAGGCGGGTGGCTGTCGCACCGATCAGGATGCCATCCCACAGGAAGGCGGCAAAGCCGGCAAGCGGGACAGCCAAGACCCAATAGAAATAGGTTCCGGCCTCTTGTATGACAGCAGGATCATTTGTCAGGAGAGACAGAAAACCTTTCCCTCCTACTCCATAAAGCAGGGTAAACGAAAAGGACAGCCCGATTCCCCAGCCAAACAGCAAACGGATCGTCCGGCTAAGGGCTATTTTATTACGGGCACCGATATAACGTCCCGCCAAAGCCTCGCCCGCATAGGCAAAACCATCCATGATATAGGAGAAAAGCGTAAACAACTGCATCAGCAACGTATTAACAGCCAAAACGATATCCCCCTGTCTCGCACCCGTAGAGGTAAAGAATGTAGTAACCGCCACCAAACAAAGCGTACGAAAGAAAATATCGCCATTCACCTGGAAGAAGCGACGCATAGCGACCTTATCCATGACCTCATGCCAGCAAACACGAATATTCAACCGCTTCCGATAGAATGCGAACCACAGGAATACAGCCATCCCGAAGCCCCCATATTGGGCGATCAGCGTTCCCATCGCAACCCCTTGTACCTTCATGCCGAACACAAAGACGAAGATCAAGCTCGCCACGATATTCACGATATTCTGGGTGATCGCAATAAACATCGGGAAACGGGAATTCTGCATTCCGATAAACCAACCAGAAAAGCCATACAACCCCAACACAGCCGGGGCGCCCCAAATACAAATATTGAAATATAAGGAAGCCAACCGTTCCACCTCATCTGTCGTATCCAGCAGGGAGAAAGCTATCTCCCGTATCGGATACTGGAGCAAAAGCAGAGCCAGAGAAATCAGAATCCCGACACCGACCGACCGGAACAAAACCCTCGTTACTTCCAGGAGATCCCGTCTCCCCAGAGCTTGCGAAGTCATCCCGCTCGTTCCCATCCGCAAAAAGCCGAACAGCCAGTAAATAATATTGAACAGCATTCCCCCTACCGCAATCGCCCCTATATAAGAAGCAGCCCCCAAATGCCCGACAATCGCCACATCGACCAATCCCAACAAAGGGACCGTTATATTGGAAACGATAGAAGGAAGCGCTAACTGAAGTATCTTTTTATTCATTATTCATCATACCTATAAAAAAACTATTCCTAACTTTGTCGGCAAAGTTACAGATTACTTTATAAATAACCAGGGCAACCAAACTCATAAAGTGCCCATCTACTTTTGCCACCGATACGGACAAACGTATATAAGTGCTTTTGCAAGAACAACTACCATACTATCATAATTATCCATATATTGTTTTAAAACAATACGTTACTGCATGACAGTTGCCGTTTTATACTATCATTCATCTATCATAACTATCATGGTAAAAAACACTAACATACTGTGTATCAATCTACGATAAAAATAAAGACCAATCAGGAATAGGTGCAAAACAGGTTAAAAACGATTTCTTTTTTCATCAAGACTGGCTTTTCTTTTGCCAAAAACAGCTTGGAAAGTTATTCGGGACCCGGATGTAAGAGGCACAGACATCCGGGTGTGGGAGAGGTACAGACCCGGATCTTCGGGGATTCCTACCGGAGGTGCAGGAATGTTTATCTGCCATGTCAGAGACACTTTTATGCCCTGTTTTCACATCTTATCCGGCGGAAAAAGGCGTTTTTTCAAATGGTCTCCTTTGGGGCGATGGCTGTTTTTGTCTCATGCAAACATAAGCAGCATATTACCAGACATATAAACAAATCCATAGGTAAAAAGCATGATAGATACATAGTCCTTTGATCCAGGTCTGCATACTCTATCTACGGAAGCTATTTCTCAAATCTTCGATTGAAGGAAGAAAGAACGAGACAACTCCGATCATCCCGACCAATACACCTCCGATCATAAAGGTATTGCCAATCCCGATTGTATCCGCCAAAAACCCCGTACTCAACAACCCAATCATGGAAGGAAACATATTGACACTCATATAGAAAGAAAACACACGCCCCATTACCACCGGATCGATACGGGCCTGGACTACAGTCGTGAAAGACGCCATATAAAGGGAACCTGATATTCCGCCGATAGCCGTCAACAGGACAAATAACGGATATCCGGAAACCGGTAAGATTCCAGACAGCACGAATGTAAAACCTAACAGGATATACATCCAATTAATTAGCGAGATCTCATTCAACCGGAATTTCTTCAAGCTGAGGAAAGTCCCTCCCAACAACGCCCCGATCCCCCAGGCAATCTCTACCAGGCTGATCTGATAAGCATTCCCCGAATAATGATTAAGCGTCATAAGCGGATAGAGCACACTCACCGGCATGATAAAGAATGTTCCTAAAATAGACACCATAAATAACAATGACAATCCGTTTTGACGACGAACTTCCGTAAAAGCCTCCTTTGCTTCTTTTAACAGCTGGACCTTTCGGGTTCTTTCCGCATTATCCGGATTAGGGATCGTCACAAATAATAGTGATGTACATGCCAATGCTGCGCCGATCACATCCAACATAAGAATATTTGTCATCTTCATAAAAGAGATGAAAAGAGCCGCTAGCGCCGGCCCGGCAATGTTACAAACCGATTGTATAATCTGGTTGATCCCGGCAATCCGGATCAACTCCGATTTAGGAGCCAGTAAAGGTACGGATGCCTGCATAGCCGGCATATGGAAAGCAGAACCGGCCGAACGCAGGGCCAACAAAAGATAGACATGTCCTATCTTCGCTATATCCAGGTAAAATAGGACTGCCAGAATCAGCGTACAGAAAGCGATAAAACTGTCAGCCAGGATCATAACCCGTTTTCTTTTCCACCGATCCACAAAAATACCAGTAAACAGTCCCAATACAGATTGGGGAAGCATAGCCATAATAGTAGCCAAAGCCAATACCTCTGCCGATTTAGTTTCAAAACTAAGCCATAAGACAATTGCAAAATTAACGATCGAGCTGGTCAGAATAGAAAAAAACTGTCCGGTCCATATAATAGCAAATACTTTTTTCCAGTTATTCATAGTAAATGCAAGTATACGAATAAAATCCGAATCAACAAACCTAATATAAAAAACGAAGGCCGCGGGATTCACATCCGACGGCCTCCTACACTAACCCTTAACTTTAACCAATGAAAAACAATAATCTACTTTATTAGTTTTTTAATGAAGCGATTGCGGCTTCGTAATTCGGTTCGTTTGTTATTTCGGAAACCAGTTCCTCATAAACAACTTTACCAGCTTCGTCGACAACTATCACGCCGCGGGCTAATAAACCCTTCAGCGGACCATCGACCATCAGCATCCCGTACCCATTTTCAAAACAAGAACAACGGAATGCAGAAAGTGGAATCACTTTATCAATACCTTCCGTGGTACAGAAACGTCCTTGTGCAAAAGGCAAGTCCTTTGATACGGCAAGCACCACAGTATTAGGAAGAGAAGCGGCTTCTTTATTAAAACGTCTTACCGATGCGGCACACACGGCGGTGTCCAAACTCGGGAATACATTGATCACAACTTTCTTACCTTTTAAATCTTTCAGATGCAATTCGGATAAATCGCTCTTTACACCTTTAAAATCAGGAGCCTCTGCTCCAACTGCGGGCAATGAACCGTTCGTATTGACTTCATTACCTTTAAATGTTATCTTTGCCATCTTTTGTAGTATTTTATGTTCTTTATCAAAAGCGGCTTACAAATATAAGCTGCTTTGTATAACTTAAACAAAGGAATCTGAATAATGTTTTTCCTTTTAACTCTTTTTAATTACTGCTCACGATAACTCTTTTTCTATCTTTGGCCCAAAATAGAAAGAAATGGATGGGTTGATTATTTGTTTACTTGTCGTAATCATTGCTTTACAGGTCTTTTTCCGTCCCCGGAAAGACCATTCGGACATCGCGGGCGAGCTGAAACGGCTGCTCGACGAAATGCAACGTTCATTTGAACGTATCGAAAAAAACTTTCGGGAAGATTTTCGTCTGAACCGGGAAGAAGGCCGTATCGTCGCCAGAGACAACCGGGAAGAGCTGACGCGCTCCATGAACGAATTCCGGGATGCTTTCGACCGGGGGATCGCTTCGTTCAACACCCTGCAACGGGAAAAGTTCGCCAACCTGGACGAACAACAACGCCTGCTTGTCACTAACACGGAAAAACGGCTGGAAGAAATCCGCCTGACCGTAGACGAGAAATTGCAAAAGACACTTAACGACCGGATCGGCCAATCCTTCCGGCTTGTGACGGAACAACTGGAAAGCGTACAGAAAGGACTTGGAGAAATGCAAACGCTGGCACAAGACGTAGGCGGCTTGAAACGTGTCCTCAGCAATGTAAAGACACGCGGCAACATCGGGGAAATCCAGTTAAGCATGCTTCTCGAACAAATCCTGGCACCGGAACAATACGAAGCGAACGTGCATACCCGCAAAGGATCGGATGCCGTCGTGGAGTTTGCCGTCAAACTTCCGGGGCGTGACGACGTCCGCGAATTCGTATATCTGCCGATAGACGCAAAATTTCCCAAAGATGTCTACGAACAGCTGCTCGATGCATACGACCATGCCGATACACAGGCAATAGAGGCAGCCGGAAAGCTACTGGAGACAACCATTAAAAAGATGGCAAAAGATATTTCCGACAAGTATCTGGCTCCCCCCGCCACCACTGACTTCGGCATCATGTTCCTGCCTTTCGAAGGAATCTATGCGGAGGTAGTACGCCGTTCCTCCCTATTGGAAGAACTACAGCGCAACTATAAGGTGGTCGTCACCGGCCCGACAACACTTGCCGCCATCCTGAACAGCCTGCAAATGGGATTCCGTACGCTCGCTATCCAGAAACACTCCGGCGAGGTATGGACCATCCTGGGAGCGGTAAAGAAAGAATTCGAGAAGGTAGGCGGCATGTTGGAAAAAGCACAGAAGAACTTGCAGACGGCCAGCGGGCAGATCGAAGAGGTGTTAGGGACACGCACACGCGTGATCCAGCGCAAACTGAAAGATGTAGACACCCTCAGCGACAGGGAGGCACGCGCTATCCTTCCGGAAATAGGTTCATTAACGGATGAAGAAGACGAAAACGGATTATGAAAAAGAGACAGATTCCACATACATACGCCATCATATTTTATATCATTCTTTTCTGTGCCGCCCTCACCTGGATCATTCCGGGTGGACAATACAAGGAAAGCATCAATGCAGCCGGGGAAAAAACGGTTGTCTACGAAGCGGTAGAACATGCTCCGCAGACCTGGCAGGTGTTCTCGGCTTTTTACAAAGGGTTTGTCGACAAGGCAGATATCATCGTCTTCATCCTGATCATCGGTGGGGCGTTCTGGATCGTCAACGACAGTAAGGCCTTCGATATCGGAACCGTCAGTTTCCTCGGCCGCGCCCGTAAAATGGAAAACAACCGCTTCTTGCGTAAGATCGGAGTGGAGAATTTCTTGCTGACGTCCATCATGCTACTATTCAGCATATTCGGGGCTGTCTTCGGGATGAGCGAAGAGACCATTGCATTTTGCTTAGTACTTGTCCCGATGGCGATCTCGATGGGGTATGACTCCATTACAGGTGTTTGCATGGTCTTTGTCGCCGCCGGATTAGGATTTGCCGGAGCGATATTGAACCCGTTTACAATCGGTATTGCACAAGGACTGGCCGGTATTCCGCTCTTTTCTGGAATCGAATACCGGATATTTTGCTGGATCGTAATCAACCTGATCGGTTTCGCCTGGATACTGCGTTATGCTGCTAAAGTAAAGAAAAATCCGAAAGCATCGTTAGTCTACGAAGAGGACCAGTATTGGCGGGACCTACACAATAATAACTCGCAGGAAGTAAGCTATCATACGCCACGTACCGCCTGGATCAGTTTTGGTATATTGGCAGTCATACAAATCATTTTCGCAGCTTATTACCCTGCAACAACTTTACAAATCGGGAACAACATAATCAAAGGATTGCCTCTCCTTCCCATTCTAACGGTTGCTTTTATCTTGACTTCCCTGTTCGCCCTCCGCAAGACAGTCCATCTTTATATCCTGAACCTCCTCTTCTTCACGATTTTTTATCTGATCACGGGAGTGATGGGATATGGCTGGTATATCATGGAGATAGCCACCCTATTCTTCGCCCTCGGACTGGCAGCCGGCATCGCTAACAACCGGACTCCGAACGAATTGGTCAAACTGTTTCTCGACGGGTGCAAGGACATTATGAGCGCAGCTTTGGTAGTCGGCCTTGCTGGCGGTATTATCGTGGTACTGAAAGACGGGCTTGTCATCGACACCATTCTCTACAACTTGGCGAAAGGGATGGAAGGGCTCGGACAAGTGGCGACCGTCGGTATGATGTACGTGATCCAGACCTTGATCAACCTGATCATTCCTTCCGGAAGTGCCAAAGCGGCCCTGACCATGCCGATCATGGCTCCTTTCTCCGACTTGATCGGATTGTCAAAGCAAGCGACCGTGATGGCCTTCCAGTTCGGAGACGGATTCACCAATATGATCACCCCGACATCCGGAGTGCTGATCGCTGTTCTGGGTGTCAGCCGTATCCCCTACGATAAATGGTTTCGCTGGGCATGGAAATTCATATTGCTTCTGGTAATAGTCGGATTCCTGTTGCTCATACCGACAGTATTGGTTCCGATGAACGGATTTTAATGGAGCGGAAGATCATACATATCGACATGGACGCATTCTACGCTTCTGTGGAACAGCGGGATAATCCGGAACTTCGCGGAATTCCGCTTGCAGTCGGCCACGCGGAGGAACGGGGTGTCGTAGCGGCAGCAAGCTACGAAGCCCGGAAGTTCGGCGTACGTTCCGCCATGTCGTCACAAAGGGCTAAACGTCTATGCCCGCAACTCACGTTTGTTTCCGGACGGATGGATGTCTATAAAGCGGTGTCCCGACAGATACACGAAATCTTCCACGAATATACGGACATTATCGAGCCGCTTTCACTGGACGAGGCGTTTCTGGATGTTACCGAGAATAAACAGAACATCCCGCTTGCCGTCGACATCGCCAAAGCAATCAAGCAAAAAATCCGGGAGGAGCTGCATCTGATTGCCTCGGCTGGGGTATCGTATAATAAGTTTTTAGCTAAAATCGCCTCTGACTACCGCAAGCCGGACGGACTGTGCACCATCCATCCGTCCCAAGCGGAAGAATTTATCAAACATCTGCCGATCGAATCCTTCTGGGGGATCGGCCCGGTCACCGCCCAACGGATGCACTCATTAGGCATCCATAACGGTGAACAGTTGAGAGCTTGTTCACAAGAAATGCTCACCCGACAATTCGGAAAAGCGGGAGTTTTATATTATGAATTCTCAAGAGGGATAGACCTGCGCCCTGTCGAGGCCGTCCGAATCCGCAAATCCGTAGGCTGCGAACATACGCTTGAAAAAGACATTTCGCGGCAATCGTCCGTTATCATCGAATTATATCATGTTGCAACCGAACTGATCGAACGGTTGCAACGGACCAGTTTCAAAGGAAACACTCTTACTTTAAAGATTAAATTCCATGATTTCAACCAAAAGACAAGAAGTATCACCCAAAGCCACGAACTGACTACTTTAGCCGAAATACTACCTTTAGCCAAAGGGCTGTTGAAAGACATCGAATATACGACTCATCCGATTCGCCTGATCGGTCTTTCAATCTCCAACCCTTACGAGAAAAACGAAGAGAAAGCTCGCTGGGAACAACTCAGTTTCGAATTCAGTGACTGGGATTACTCTAAATAAGTATATCCATACAAGCCGGAACGATAGTTGGAAAGGAATTCCTTACCTTCTTCAACCGAAATCTTTCCTTCCTTTACGGACTTAGTTACCCAAGTTTCCAGCGTCCTCACCAGTTTTTTAGGATTATACTGAACATAATCGAGCACTTCGGCAACCGTTTCCCCGTCGATAACTTGCTCGATGTTGTAACCTTTTTCATCCACCGTTACATGCACGGCATTCGTATCGCCGAAAAGGTTGTGCATGTCTCCCAGAATTTCCTGATAAGCTCCCACCAGAAAGACACCGATATAATAAGCATCTTTTCCTTTCAGCGAATGTACCGGTAGATCATGAGAAACATTGCGTGTCGAAATAAAGTTGGCGATCTTGCCATCCGAATCGCAAGTTATGTCCTGCAAAGTCGCCGTCCGGTCAGGCCGTTCATCCAACCGCTGGATAGGCATGATCGGGAAAATCTGATCGATCGCCCAAGAGTCCGGCAAAGACTGGAAAAGCGAGAAATTACAGAAATACTTATCAGCCAACAGTTTGTCCAGCTTGCGAAACTCATCCGGTGCATGTTTCAGACCGGAGGCGATCTGGCTGATCTCGCGCGTCACAGACCAATACAAGCGCTCGATCTGGGCACGAGTCTTCAAATCGACAATACCATGACTGAACAAATCCAACGCCTCCTCGCGTATCTGCTGCGCATCGTGCCAGGCTTCCAGCATACGACTCTGGTTCAGCTTATCCCAAATCTCATACAGTTCATGCACAAGTTCATGGTCGGATTCACTCACTTCAAAGTCTTCATCCATTTCGGGAAGCGTAGCTGTTTCCAGCACCTCAAATATCAAAACGGAATGATGGGCAGTCAACGAACGGCCGCTCTCCGTTATGATATTTGGATGAGGGATGCCGTTCTTGTCACTGACATCGACCATTGTGGAAATAGAGTCATTCACATATTCCTGGATAGAATAATTGACACTGCTCTCGCTATTGGAAGAACGGGTACCGTCGTAATCGACTCCCAGCCCGCCGCCAATATCCACAAACTCGATATTGAAGCCCATCGCATGCAGCTGCACATAGAACTGCGACGCTTCGCGCAAAGCCGTTTTGATACGGCGTATCTTGGTCACCTGACTGCCGATATGGAAATGGATCAGCTTCAGGCAATCCGTCAAATCTTTCTTTTCCAAGAAATCAAGTGCTTCCAGTAGCTCGCTGGACGTCAAACCGAACTTGCTGGCATCCCCCCCGCTTTCTTCCCATTTGCCACTGCCGGAAGAGGCAAGTTTGATACGGATACCGATATTCGGACGGACATTCAGCTGCTTGGCCATCTTAGCGATCAAAGTCAGTTCGTTGATCTTCTCGACAACCAGAAAGATGCGTTTGCCCATTTTCTGTGCCAGCAAAGCCAGTTCGATATAACTCTCATCCTTGTAACCGTTACAGATAATCAAAGAGTCCGAATCTGTATTGACCGCAATCACCGCATGGAGTTCCGGCTTTGAACCGGCTTCCAACCCTAAGTTGAACTTCTTGCCATGACCGATAATCTCTTCCACCACCGGACGCATCTGATTTACTTTAATAGGATAGATAATGAAATTCTGCGCCTTATAACCATATTCATCGGAAGCCTGCTTGAAACAGTTCGCTATCTTTTCAATACGGTTATCCAGAATATCTGGGAAACGGATCAGTACAGGAGCCTCCACATCCCGTAATTGCAGTTCGTCGACCAGCTCTCTCAGGTCTACACCGACGCCGTCTTTACGAGGAGTTACCACTACATGACCTTTGTCATTGATACCAAAGTACGAAGTACCCCAACCTGTGATGTTGTAGAGTTCTTCTGAGTCTTCAATACGCCATTTTCTCATTTCTTCTTCAGTGCAAAAAGTATGTACCTTTCAAAATTGTTGTAAATATAAGCAATTGATATACAATTACGGCAGATTTGATCAATAAAAATATCAGCCAACATCCAAACAAAGCATCCAAAGCATAAAAAAATACCCGGTAAACAATTAATATCTACCGGGTATTTTTTCAAATTATGTGATTCCGGAGCGATTCGAACGCTCGACCCACGCCTTAGAAGGGCGTTGCTCTATCCAGCTGAGCTACGGAACCATCCTTATTTGCGGTGCAAAGGTAGTAATATTATTTTAACAAGCAAATATTTCCGTTATTTTTCCTCCAAAATTCATAAGGATAGAGTCAACGGAAAAGCTATATTCACAAACATACCGTTTAGCATTTCGATAGCGAAAGAGGGTTATTGCTATCAAACAGAATGTTAAAAAATATTAGCCTTGCGGGTAATTTTAATTAGAAGCCATACAAATTCAAATTTCATGGTATAACACTATCATTTTGATAATCGACAGATCGAATACAAAAGACTATTATCCTCCAAAATCAGAACGGATATCCCACTGCAAAATGCCAAGCGAAGTTACTGTGAAAATTCGGATGAAGGATGGCCCATTTCCTTTTGCCACTTTCCTGCGGATTATAGGCTTTCATACCGGTATCGAAACGGATCAGGAAGAAATCGAAATCGAGACGGAGACCTAATCCGTATGAGACGGCAATCTCTTTGTAGAAACGGGAAAAATCGAAGTTGCCGTTCGGACGGCTCTCATCTTTATGGAAAGTCCAGATATTACCGGCATCGATAAAAGCCGCCATCTCAAATTTCCAGAATAGCTTCGTCCGATATTCCAAATTCAGATCCAGACGGATATCACCGATCTGCTGGGCAAAGGACTTAACCGAATCGAGCGGCATGCTACCAGGACCGAGCGAACGGACGGACCAGCCGCGGACACTGTTTGCTCCTCCTGAGAAATAGCTGCGTTCGAACGGCAGCATCTTCGAGTTGCCATACGGATAGCCGACTCCGACACCGACGTGGAAAGCCAACTTGTTACGATTGTCCAACACGATGCTTTTACTGAAATCGATATCCCCTTTCACAAACTGGGCATAATTAATCCCGAACAATTTATAGCGCCCTTCGTCATCTTTATCCGCACCGGTCAGGTGGGAAAGCCCGTACAGCAGGTTGCCCGCCATCTCGAAGGAGAAGCGAACGGAATGCGTATTCCTCAAACGATTCTGAGGATCATAATTATTAAAAGAATAAGTATAACCGGAACCGACGATAAACTGGTCGGTAAAATTGTAGAGCAAAGTAGATTCAGGCAACGAGTCTTTAAACGACTGGCTGATCTTCGGCAAATGCACATAGTCGATGTCCAACAACTTGAACACATGGCGCGCCTGCATATTACTCCGCTCCTGCCAGATATAATTCCATCCAGCAGAGACGATGGCTCTTTTGAACTCCGGACGTGCCTGTATGCTGTAACTCACCTTCAGTTCGGTCGTTGCACGAATCTTACGACGGAAATTCTCATGCAGGAAGGGAAACAGGAAACGGGGGAACAAGACAGACGCCTCCGTACCGAACTCCCAAAAGTTGTTTCCTTCCGACTGGTTGCCGGATAACGCCTCATAAGCACCGCGGACTTTAGCCGAGAAAACCTCCGACCCCTTGAACAAGTTCCGGTGCTGATAGTTCAAACTCGAAGCAAAACCAAAATCTCCTGCCGAGTTTGTCCCTTCCAAGTCGACCCCGAAACCTTGTAGTTTGGCAGGAGAAGTCAGGATCGTACAGTTGAGCTTCATCGTGTCGTTCTCTTCGACCTCCGAAAAACGGATATTCACATTACGCAAAGCACGCAGCGTAGCAAACGAAGAGTAGGTCTGCTCCACCGTCCGCTCGTTATACAAGCGTCCCGGCATGATATAATTGCTCTTGCGCAAGACTCCCGGACGGATGCTTCTGCCGTTCTTTCCGTACAGGATATCGATACCGCCGGTTCGGACCGTATCGTAAGGCATAGCATTGTTTTCTTCCAACGTCAACGGATCATAATCGGTCACAATCGAAACGTCTTTAATATAATACTGTCGATGTAATGTGTCGACCACCGTCCCGTCTGGCTTCTGCAAACGGTATGGTTTCAGCAGCATATCCAAGTCTACGATATTCCGGTTCAAAGAGCTATCGGCAATATAAGACAGGTAATCCCGGTTGAAGGCATAATAACCACGCCGGCGGAGCAAAGTCGTAAGGCGCTGCCGTTCCTTATCCAGTACATCGCGGTCAAACAAGGCACTGTCTTTTATCAGGGAAGTATAATCGTCGGAATAAGTACGGAAAGCCGAAGCCAGTACGGAACGGTGAGGCGGTTTGAGCTTGGCGATGCTGTCGATCTTCGGATCGCTCAAATCCATCGAATAGTTATGGATGCGGTAAGGAGTGTTAGGAACGATCCTATAGGTCACGACAGCCTTTTTACTTCGCGAAGTATCGATAGAAGCCGAAACTTCGGCGTTCATATATCCTTTATTGATGAAGAAGCGTTTCAACTCGTCGACCGACTGCGTTACCAGCGTCGTATCCAAGATAACAGGCGCCTCTCCCATCCGACGAAGCTGCTTATTAATCCATTTTTTCTCATTCCGACCCGACCAGTCGTACACGAACAACTGCCATTTCATCAGCCCAAAAGCCTTAAAGTTGGGTTGCTGGCGCAAATAAGGCTTCAAATCGCTGTTTTTATAAGTCTTGCCATCCGACACAATCTCCACTTTGTCCAGGAGGTATTCTCCCTCGCCCACATATTTTGTCGAGCTACAGGAGACTAACAGCAATAGGAAACAAATGAAATATAGTGTTTGGATTCCCTTCATCATTCAAGCTTTTACGCACGCAAAAATAGGAAGAAAAAATCATAAAGCGTGGTGCGCGACGAAAAACATTCTTGTCATATTGTCACGCCACACGTACCAACGTATCTTTGCACAAAAAATAACGTGAATTTGAATAAATCCCTGTACATTTGCACTTGAAAAAAGAGAATAAAGATGCTAAGTAAGGGGAAAGTCAAATACATCCATTCGTTGGAAATGAAGAAATATCGGAACGAACTGAATGCATTCGTTGCCGAAGGAAACAAGCTGGTAGCCGACATGATGTTTGCTTTCGAATGCGAACTGATTCTCGCCAAACCATCCTGGATGGCGATGCAGGGGAACATTCCGGCGAAAGAACTATTGGAAGCAGAAGACGAAGACATCCGTAAAGCCAGTTTCCTGAAAAACCCGCAGGATGTACTTGCCGTATTCAAGCGTCCGGGCTGGTCGATCGACGAAGCCGATCCTTCTTCCTCACTCGTTTTAGCATTGGACGGCATACAGGACCCCGGCAATCTCGGTACCATCATACGGCTTGCCGACTGGTTCGGCATCGAACATATCGTTTGCAGCCCCGACACCGCAGATGTTTTCAGCCCGAAGACCGTACAGGCCACAATGGGCGCACTGGCACACGTAAAAGTCCATTATACGGAATTGGAAAACTACTTGAAAGCCCAAGTGGCAAGGCAAGTTCCGTTGTTCGGCACATTCCTCGACGGAGAAAATATGTACACAAAGGAATTATCGGCAAACGGAATTATCGTGATGGGGAATGAGGGAAACGGAATACGTCCGCAAATAGAAGAGCTGATTGATCAAAAACTTTACATTCCAAGCTTTCCACCCGAAAGAGAAACATCAGAGTCTCTGAATGTAGCCATCGCTACGGCTGTCATCTGCGCCGAATTTCGCCGTCGTCAGGGGAATGCCGCCCAATAACAGCACACAAACAGGCGAACCCGCTTCAATAATACCTGTAAAACCTCGACGTTCCAAGGCATCCGCCAACTGTTCTCCCGGCAGCATATCAAAAGCGACCCGTTCCCGTACTTGACTCGGGATCACAAAGGGAGTATCAGAATAAGAATTCAGGTAATATCGCTTGTTCCCCTTCAATCTCGCATCAAGAGCGGGAATAGGCACAAGGATCAAGATGCCGTCATAAAACTCCGTACCCGCAATTTCCCCTTCCAAAGGGAAAACACCGGTTAGGATACCGCTATCGTCCAACTCGACATAGTGCATCCGGTAGAACTGTCTCCAATAGATATAATGGGAAGCGATCCGGCGCATAACACGATTTATTCCACTGCGGATATTTTTACGGCAGACGAATCTTTTGCCATATCAGTCAGACGGCCGTAATTATATTTCATGAGGTTCAGACTGTCCAGATAAACCTTGTAGTAGGAAGAATCGGCATTGTTCATAAAGATATATCCGTACACGCGTTTGACCTGCTTGGTCGGAACCGTCTTCAAAACAGTTTCGTGATAGCCATCGCGAAGCACCTTATCATTGACAGTCACGATCGTATCGCCCTGGTCAGCGCTTATGCGTATTTCCGGTTTATAAGCCATCCCCTCGTTAATACCCCAGACATTCATGCCCAAGACAAACGAACTGCCGGACGAATAGTTCGTTTCCGGTTTGATATCGAACGTCACACCGTTAAACAAGGCATCGGGTTCCAATCTTAAAGAGGTACGGCGAGGCCAGATATCCACCGAATCCTGTTTGGAAACAGGAGCAGCCGAAGCCTGTACGTCGCCCAATGCTTTCTGCCGTTCATTCAGATCGGCCAGCACGCGGTCATACACTTTCATATAAATATCCAGATGCCGTCCATACCAAACGAGCGAACTGTCGTACTCGGCTTGTGTGATATCGTATTTGCGGAAGATGGACTGATATAGAGCCTCCTTACGGGCATTATCGGAAAACTCTTTGCTATCCAGGTTAATCATGGCTTCTGCCAATTGCATATCCACCTGTACTGCTTGCATTTTCTTTTCTGAAAGAATGCCGTCCGGCACTTTACTACAGGCGACCAGTAAGGTTCCCAGCAGCAAAACGACACTATATCTATGCAGTTTGTTCCGCATCAGTTCTTTTATTTTTCTTTTGAGAGACTTGTCGACAATGTGTGACGGTAGAACAGTAACAACAAAAAGACACCTACGCAGATCGCCGAATCGGCCAAGTTAAAGATTGGACGGAAAAAGACAAACTCCTCCCCTCCCCATACTGGTACCCAGTCTGGCAACACCGTCTGTATCAAAGGGAAATAAAACATATCGACCACTTTTCCATGCAACCAACTGGCATAGCCGCCACCCTCCGGCATAAACGAGGCCACCTGCCCGAAGCTATGATCGAACACTACCCCATAGAATATGGAGTCAATGATATTTCCGATCGCCCCCGCAAAGATCAACGAGATACAAGCGATAAAGCCAAAGGTGTAATTCTGTTTCACCAGCTTATACAGATAATAACCGATAAAACCGACAGCAATAATACGGAATACCGACAAAAACAACTTACCAATCACTTCTATCCCGAAAGCCATTCCCGGATTCTCAGTGAAGTACAGATAAAACCACGGAGTGATTTCAATACTCTCATGCAACTGCATGTGAGTTTTAATCCATATTTTAAGAGCCTGGTCAAGAATAAGGAGCAGCATCACAATCAACGCTGCTCCCCAACCTTTGGAATATCTCATTTACTTGGCACCTCCCTGTTTAGCTTCGATACTCAACGTAGCGTGAGGCACTGCACGTAATCTTTCTTTCGGGATCAATTTACCGGTTTCGCGGCAAATACCGTAGGTTTTATTCTCAATCCGGATCAATGCAGCCTGCAAGTTCTGTATAAACTTCATCTGACGCTGTGCCAAACGACCAGCCTCTTCCTTCGATAAAGTCGCAGCGCCTTCCTCCAATACCTTAAACGTAGGAGACGTATCAGCGACATCATTGCCGTCAGAATTAGTGACACCGGATCTCAACAGGTCATAATCTTTTTTTGCCTTCTCCAGCTTTTCCAATATTATGGCGCGGAACTCCTCGAGTTCGGCATCCGAATATCTTGTCTTTTCTGCCATAGTTTTAAAAAATTAATAATTAACGAATGAAAAAATGAAAAGATCAATGATGATTTTTCTTTCTCTTGGCCACAAATGTAAGCAATTCTTCCTTTCTTTCCCCCTTTCATTCTTTAATTCTTTCATTCTTTCATTCTTCAATTGAAAACACTCATGCTTTTTCAATCCGGACCGAAAGTTTGAAATCTTCGAAATCCAACTCGGTCGCATCGCTGATCACATCCGTAATTTCCACTGATACAGCCAACACCTGGTTTGCGATATACGAATTGAAGTCCTTGATCGCCTCATCCATCACATCGTTCGAAAGGACAGTGACGGATATCTTGTCGGTGATGTCGTAACCACTGCTCTTACGCAGGTTCTGGATGCGGTTTACCAACTCGCGCGCCAATCCTTCTTTACGGAGAGTTTCTGTTACGGTGATATCCAAAGCCACTGTCAGGCGGCCTTCGTTCGCAACCAGCCAGCCCGGTATGTCTTCGGAGATGATTTCAACGTCTGCACGTTCAATCACCGCCTCCTGACCTTCAACCGTCAGCGTGAATGTTCCGGCCTTCTCAAACGCATTGATTTCGTCCTGACTCATTGTCTGGATAGCGGCGGCCAACGCCTTCATGATCTTGCCATAACGCGGGCCTAACTTCTTAAAGTCCGGTTTGATCTTCTTCACCAGAATACCGGCAGCGTTATCGACAAACTTCAGTTCCTTCACATTGACCTCGTTCAGGATCAACGCTTTCACAGCTTCGATGCTTTCTTGCTGATGGGCATCCACAACCGGGACCATGATGGTTTGCAACGGCTGGCGCACCTTGATATTCACCTTGCGACGCAAAGCCAGCACCATAGAAGACACATCCTGCGCCATCTGCATACGTTCTTCCAGATTCTTGTCGATCAATGCCTCGTTGCAAACCGGGAATTCGGACAGGTGAACAGATTCAACCTTCTCACGTCCAGTAGCGGCAATCAGGTCGCAGAACAACTGGTCTGCATAGAACGGCGCGATCGGAGCCATCAGCTTGGCGACCGTTTCCAGACAGGTGTACAAAGTCTGGTAAGCAGACAACTTGTCGGTTGTCATGCCTCCGCCCCAGAAACGGCGACGGTTCAAACGCACGTACCAGTTACTCAGATTGTCGTTTACAAAATCAGAGATCGCACGTCCGGCGCGTGTCGGTTCGTATGTATCCAAGAATCCATCCACATCCTTCACCAGCGAATTCAGCAACGACAGAATCCAGCGGTCGATTTCGGGACGCTCTTTCCAGTCTACATCCGGTTCGGAATAATCGAAACCGTCTACATTCGCATACAAAGCGAAGAACGAATAGGTATTATATAATGTACCGAAGAACTTGCGGCGAACTTCTTCGATACCATCGATATCAAATTTGATGTTATCCCACGGAGACGCATTTGTAATCATGTACCAGCGCAAAGGATCGGAACCATACTGCTCGATCGTGGCGAACGGATCGACAGCGTTGCCCAGACGTTTGGACATCTTATTGCCATTCTTGTCCAGTACCAGTCCGTTCGAAACGACAGCTTTATACGACACACTGTCGAACACCATCGTAGCGAGCGCATGCAAAGTGAAGAACCATCCACGTGTCTGGTCGACACCCTCGGCAATAAAGTCGGCCGGATACACCTTGCGGTCGTCGAAGATTTCCTTGTTCTCGAACGGATAATGAATCTGTGCATAAGGCATCGCACCGGAATCGAACCATACGTCGATCAAGTCGGTCTCGCGCTTCATCGGCTTACCGCTTTCGGAAACCAGGATCACATCATCCACATACGGACGGTGAAGGTCGATCTTTTCGTAGTTTTCCTTTGTATATTCACCCGGCTGGAATTTCAGTTCCTTATACGGGTTGGACTCCATCAGCCCAGCCTTTACGGATTTCTCAATTTCATTGTACAGTTCTTCAACCGAACCGATACAGATTTCTTCCGCCCCGTCTTCGGTACGCCAGATAGGCAACGGCGTTCCCCAGTAGCGGCTACGGCTCAAGTTCCAGTCCTGCAAGTTTTCCAACCATTTGCCGAAACGTCCCGTTCCGGTGCTCTGCGGTTTCCAGTTGATCGTATTGTTCAGTTCGATCATCCGTTCGCGACAAGCGGTTGTGCGGATAAACCAGCTATCCAGCGGATAGTACAACACAGGTTTGTCCGTACGCCAACAGTGCGGATAGTTGTGGACATGCTTCTCGATACGGAACACACGGTTCTGCGCTTTCAGCATCATGCAGATTTCGATATCCAGCGTTTCGTCTTTCTCTCCCTTTGTCGCATCGTAAGCGTTCTTCACGAACTTGCCCTGCCACGGATCATAGTCGGCAGCATTCATATGCTCCTGAACATACTCGGGATCGAGGTCTTCCAGCAGATAGAATTTACCTGTCATATCGACCATCGGACGGCGGTTCCCGTCTTTGTCGATCATCATCAAAGGAGGTACGCCGCTTGCTTTTGCCACACGGTCGTCATCCGCACCGAAAGTCGGAGCGATATGTACGATACCCGTACCATCTTCCACCGTCACATAGTCGCCGGTGATTACCCGGAAAGCACCTTCTCCCGGATTGACCCACGGGATCAGCTGCTCGTAATGCATGCCGGCCAGTTCCGGTCCTTTCCATTCGCCGACCACTTTGAACGGCACCAGTTTATCGCCCGGTTTATAATCGGTCAGAGCCAGATCGGCGGCTTTCGGATTAAAATACACATTCAACAAGTCCTTAGCCAAAACAGCCGTCATCGGCATACCTGTATATGGATTATAGGTCTGAACAGCCACATAAGTGAAATTCGGACCCACACAAAGAGCCGTGTTGGAAGGCAAAGTCCACGGAGTAGTGGTCCATGCCAAGAAGAACGGTTCGCCAAATCCCGCCATCTCCGGTTTCGGATCGAGAATGCGGAACTGAGCCGTACAAGTCGTATCCTTCACGTCGCGATAACACCCCGGCTGGTTCAACTCGTGCGAGCTAAGCCCCGTTCCGGCGGCCGGCGAATACGGCTGGATCGTGTACCCTTTGTAAAGCAAGCCTTTCTTATACAGTTCCTTCAGCAAGTACCACAATGTTTCGATATAACGGTTATCGTAAGTGATATACGGGTTTTCAAGGTCGACCCAATATCCCATCTTCTGTGTCAGATCCGTCCATTCCTTCGTAAACTTCATCACGTCGCGGCGGCAGGCGGCATTATATTCGGCCACAGAGATCTTTTTGCCGATATCTTCCTTGGTTATACCCAATGTTTTTTCGACTCCCAGCTCTACCGGCAGCCCGTGTGTATCCCATCCCGCCTTACGATTGACAAGATACCCCTTCATGGTCTTATAACGGCAGAAAATATCCTTAATCGAACGGGCAATCACATGGTGAATACCGGGCATACCGTTTGCAGAAGGAGGACCTTCATAAAATACAAACGAGGGATGTCCTTCGCGGATTTCAAGACTCTTATGGAAGATGTCGCCATCCTGCCATTTCTTCAGCACCTCTTTATTGACGTTCGATAAGTCAAATTTCGAGTATTCGGCAAATTTCTTACTCATATGTGTTATATTTATCTATCTTCTCAAAAATTGCCGCAAAGGTAGTGATTTAATTCGAATTAGGCAATATGGAAACAGCAAGGTCTCAAATCTCTCCTGATGTATTTTCCAGTGCCATCAATAATGCCACCACTTCCGAATAATTCTTCCGGCCGGAGGGGATGTTGTTTCCTTTCAGGAACCAGTTGTAAGCGATACTTTGGATTTCACCTATGAGCGGGCTGTACAACTCTTCCCAATAAGCGACTTTACGGTTGTAAAGCTCTTTTATTTCGGGAGAGATCGTGTTTTTCCACCGGATAAATTCTTCCTCCGGCAGGAGCTGATATGCGTTGCTCAGCACATATGGCAACAAGGCGAAGTAAGCTGAAAAACGGATTTCCGGCACTTCCGAGCGGGAACAGACCAGAAAACCGTACAGATTCGCTTCCGCCTCGCTGGATATCCCCAACACATGCGCCATTTCGTGCGCATAAGTAAACGGATACTGGACAGGCAGCAATTCCGGATTCAGGTTATATTCAGTAAAAAACGGCCCCATATATCCCAAAACACCCACACCGCTCATCAGCGAAGGGAACAACATCGGCTTCGGATGCAGATATCCGGCAGGAGCAACCAGTCCGAATCGTCCGGCAATTTCCCGGTATCCCCTTTCGGATTCCTTCGCAACAACCGCTTTGTCGACCTCCTCAACCGGGACAAAAGAAGCATTCAAAGCATCCGTGTAAGCAGACAGGAAAGAACGGAATGCATCGGCCGAATAAGCCGCATACGGAAGCTGTGTCCGGGTAAAGAAATCCTGCCGGAAATAATTCAGTCCCCATGCCATATAGAACCAGACATACACCCACAACAGATATTCGACTGTCCGCCCTGCTAACGTCTTCCACGAACATTTGCCAGCAATAGCACAGCCCACATAAACAAGCAAACCGACAATACTACCATATATCAGACAATCGCCCACCGAAAAAGGGAAAAGAGATGAGAAACGGGACAGGACAGCCGATACATACGGATAGATATTCCGGGCATACGCCTCTCCTGCTCCCGGCGAACGCATGGTGAACCAGATAGCGACCAAAAGGAGAGACAAGATTATCCGGCGTATGTATTTCAATTCGATATGTTTTTATTCAATAATTTCTTCGTTTCCGTTTCCGACAGATTCCGGCGGCGGGCGTAATCCTTCATCTGTTCCTCGTCGATAGTACCGATCATGAAATATTGCGAATCCGGGTGTGCGATATAAATACCGCTGACCGTCGCCGTCGGGTACATCGCGCCGTTTTCCGTCAGCCGGACGCCGATCCGTGACATATCCAACAACTTATCCAGCGTATAGTTCAAAAGCTGGTCCGGCAATGAAGGATAGCCGACAGCCGGACGTATTCCCTGATATTTCACTTTGTACAGGTCGGAGATGGAAAGCGACTCATCCGGAGCATACCCCCAATATTCCTTACGGACCTTTTCATGGAGATATTCGGCTGTAGCCTCGGCCAGACGGTCGGTCAAAGTTTGCAGCAACATGGAATTATAGGTGTCTCCTTCCTGCTCGAACCGCTCTTTCAGAGATTCGGCACCGACACCGGCCGTCACCACAAAAGCGCCGACATAATCCGTACGCCCTTCCGATACCGGCATCACATAATCGGCCAACGACTTATAAATTCCCTCCTCCCTCTTCGCCTGTTGACGCAAAACCGGAAGCAGGACCTCACCCATACGGATATTATCCCCGTCGCCATTTGCCGGGAAGAAACCATAAATCGCCTTGCAATACTCGGCTTTCATCTCAACCAGGCGGTCCAACAGCTTAACAGCATCCTTGTACAACTGCATAGCCTCCGACGCCTTCGCCCGGTCTGCCTCCGGGAATTCGGCCAGCCAGGCGGCACGACAAGCATCGCAATCGTGGATCCGCGTAATTTCCGAAAAACGCCCGTTCAGTTTCCAGGCACTGAAAAAGAAGGTCCAATGAATATATGGGATTATTTCTTCCAGAGGAATATAAGGAATCACTTGCACCCCGCCCCGGGCCGGGACAACCGGACTGTAAGAAGCCCAGTCGATCTCCGGACGATTCGTCCGGGCTTCCGCCAACGGAACCAAGATCTCTTTTTTCTTGTTCATGGAAGCACGCAGAGCCTCATACTCACTGTTCAACTGGGCAATATAAGCATCCCGCGTATCCGGGTTCAACAGTTTGGCCGCAATCAACGGGTTTTGCGAAGCATCCAGCACATGAATGACAGGATAGTCATAATGAGGAGCGATCTTAATGGCCGTATGCAACTTCGAAGTCGTGGCGCCCCCCACCATTATGGGAATACTCAAGCCGGCTTTCTGCATCTCGTCCGTCACATGCACCATCTCTTCGAGCGAAGGCGTGATCAGACCGGAAAGACAGACCAGATCAGGCTTCTCTTCGATTGCCTTTTTTACGATCACGTCTGCCGGAACCATCACTCCCAAATCGATCACCTCATAATTGTTGCAAGCCAGGACGATCGAAACAATATTCTTTCCGATGTCATGCACATCACCTTTCACTGTCGCAAACAGGACCTTTCCAGCCTTAGCAGAATCGGAAGAGACCTTTTCCGCCTCAATTGCCGGTTGCAGGATAGCAACCGCCTTTTTCATCGTACGGGCAGTCTTGACAACCTGCGGTAGAAACATTTTTCCAGCGCCGAACAATTCGCCCACCTTATTCATTCCACCCATCAGCGGTCCGTCGATAATATCCACCGCACGCGGATATTCCTTCAAGGCTTCCTTTAAATCTTCTTCCAGATGATCGCCGACTCCTTTTATCAGAGCGTTTTCCAGACGTTCCTTCAACGGATATTCACGCCAGGCTTCCAGCTTTTCTTCTTCCCTCTCCTGCGCTTTTACATGCAGGTTCTGGGCATATTCGATCAGTTCTTCAGCGGCTTCCGGACGGCGTGCCAGAATAACGTCTTCCAGCAATGTTCGAAAAACAGGCTCGATATCTTCATAGAGTACGGACGACGACGGGTTCACGATCCCCATATCCATACCTTTGTTAATCGCATGATACAGGAATACGGAATGCATAGCCTCCCGCACGTAATTATTTCCCCGGAAAGAGAAGGAAAGGTTGCTGATACCGCCGCTCACCTTCGCGCCCGGCAGGTTCTTCTTGATCCATTCCACGGCACGGATAAAATCAAGCCCATATCCGTTATGTTCTTCCATACCGGTGGCGATAGCCAATACATTCGGATCGAAAATGATTCCGTTCGGATCAAAATCCACTTTCTCCCGGAGGAGACGGTAAGCACGTCCGCACACCTCGATCTTCCGTTCAAACGTGTCGGCCTGTCCTTTTTCATCAAAAGCCATTACGACCGTAGCCGCACCCAACTGTTTAATACGGGCGGCATGTTGCAGGAAGAGCTCTTCACCTTCTTTCAAAGAAATCGAATTCACTATGCTTTTACCCTGCACGCACATCAAGCCTTTCTCGATCACCTCCCATTTGGAGGAGTCGATCATCACAGGGACACGAGAAATATCAGGTTCGGCAGCGATCAAGTTCAGGAACGTCGTCATTTCTTTCACTGCATCCAACATTCCATCGTCCATATTGATATCAATCACCTGCGCGCCGTCTTCCACCTGTTTGCGGGCAATTGTCAAAGCCTCTTCATAATTTTCTTCCTTGATCAGTCGCAAGAACTTGCGTGAACCGGCCACATTACATCGTTCGCCGACATTCACGAAATTATTCTCCGGCTTCACTTCGAGCAGTTCCAAACCGGACAACCAAAGACAATCGGGCTTCGGAGCCGGCACATGCGGCCTGGCCCCTTTCACCAGTTCGGGATATTTGGCGATATGGGCCGGCGTCGTACCGCAACAGCCTCCCAAGATATTCACCAGCCCTTCCTCGATAAAGGGTTTTACATGAACAGCCATCTTTTCCGGCGTCTCGTCATAAGAGCCGAAACTGTTCGGCAGACCGGCATTCGGATAAGCACTTATATAATAAGGAGCATGTTTTGCCAATTCAGCCAGGTAAGGCTTCATATCGGCAGCACCGAACGAGCAGTTCAGACCGACACTGACAATATTGGCATGCCCGACAGAAGCCAAAAACGCAAGCAACGTCTGCCCCGAAAACGTACGTCCCCCCTGGGCCGACAACGTCAGAGAAAGCATAATCGGCAAATCTTTGCCTTTTTCCTTCAACACAGTCTCGGCAGCTTCCAGCCCGGCTTTCACATTCAGCGTGTCGAAAGTCGTTTCAAACAGGACGATATCCACGCCCCCGTCTACCAAGGCATCCACCTGTTCCTTATAGGCGTCATACAAATCCATATAGGTGACAGCCCGGTAAGCCGGATCGCTCACGTCGGGACTCATCGAGGCCGTCTTATTGGTCGGTCCGATAGAGCCGGCTACAAAGATCGTTCGATCCGGATGTTCCGCCATAAAGCCGTCGGCCACCTCGCGCGCCAACTTTCCGGCAGCCAAGTTGATATTCCTTACCTGTTCCTGCATGCCGTAGTCCTCCATCGAGATGGCATTTGCATTGAAAGTGTTGGTAGCAAAAATATCGGCACCGGCATCCAGATACTGGCGATGGATCGATTTGATCACATCCGGTCGGGTGATACACAGCAGGTCGTTATTTCCTTTCAGGTCGCCCGGCCAATCGGCAAACTGTTCTCCGCGATAATCTTTCTCGGTCAGTTTAAATCCCTGGACCATCGTCCCCATCCCCCCGTCCAGAATCAAAATACGTTCTTTCAGGGCGTTCAAAAACATCTCTTTATCCATGTTATGATTTATGATTTATAATTTATGATTTATGATTTATTTGTGACGCATAAATCATAAATCATAAATTATAAATTCTTTCAATTCCGTTTAAAAGCCCGATCCATCTCCCGGCGGTCGTCCCGCTCCTTGATAGAGTCGCGTTTGTCATACTCCTTCTTACCTTTGGCGATAGCGACAACGACTTTTGCCAGTCCCTTGTCATTAATAAAAAGGCGTGTCGGAATAATTGTAAAGCCATTATTACGGGCAGCACCTTCAATCTTCCGCAATTCCTTTTTGGTCAGCAGCAGCTTGCGGTCACGGCGGGCCGTATGGTTATTGTATGTCCCGTAGAAATATTCTGCCACATACATATTCTTCACCCACAATTCACCCTTCTCTACAATACAGAACGTATCGACCAGGCTCGCCTTCCCCAGGCGGATCGATTTGATCTCCGTACCGGTCAGCACAATACCTGCCGTAAACGTGTCGAGCAACTCATAATCGAAAGTCGCCCGTTTGTTCTTTATCTGTATGTTATTACTAATCTTCTCTTTCATCTTATTCTTCTATCAAAAACGTAAGCCGGGCATCAACATGGAAAGGAGGACCTCAATCAGCCAAGGCGTCAGCAAAATCAGCCCGGTCGCGATCCCGACAAACTTCAGGCGTATCTTCTCCTCCACCTGCATATAAGGGCCAGCCCCTTCCCATACGATATAAAACGTATATAACACAAATATACGCAAAAAGAAAAACTCCGGGAGCAACATCAACACGATGTTCAAAGCAAACATCAACGAAGACGAATAGCCGACAAAGCGTTGGCACAGCTTCATGTCCTTCTCCCGTTTGAACCATCCCTGCCAAAGTTCGTTCAACAAATAGGCAGCCAGATAAAAGCCGCCGAACGCCGCAACCAGCGTCCGGATAGACGATTTCAGCGCCAGTTCGACATCAAACTCTTTCCGGGTGAACAGCACGCCCAAAAAAGCTGCTACCGTAACGAATCCAATCAGGGGATAGACAAACCGGGATAAAAACTCATCGTCTTTTTCTTCTTTTTTCGTCAGAATCTCCCATGCCTTTCCCGGCTGGGAGATAATGGCTACAACCAATTTAAATATCTCTTTATACATTTCTCAATACGTTCGTTTGCTATTTATCCTTTATTTGCCTTTTCCCGACAGGTCTATTGTAAACACATCGGAGCTTTTCCAGTTTATCGACGCAGAATCCTTCCCGAATGAATAGGCATAGTTAATCCGGAACTTCAGTTCATCCGAATTATTCTTTCCCGCCTCTTTCACCAGATCTTCTATATTGAACGCACAAGGAATAATCATCGATTCGCCTCTCGTCGTGTCCGCCTTTATCCTGATCGTGCGGAGGTAGAGGCTATAAATATTATCGTCTCCCAACAATTGATCCGGATTATAGGATAAAGAGAAACTATCCACCTGGTTTGTCGGGTGATTGCTTATCTCCGTGAACAGGAACAAATTGCCTCTGATATAAGCGGAACGTGCCTGGAGGGAAGAAAGCAGCAATTCGTCCTTTGCAACGACGGAGGTATCGGTCAACGTATTATAGAAGTTCCAACGATTGACCTCCGAGATCGTATTTTCATAGATAACAGCCTCGGTATAACTGGTATCCGTCCCTGCTCCCATATTGTTTGCAGTCCCATAATCAATGGAGTAATCAAACAAGATACATTCTCCGTTTTCCACATTGGCATTCTGGAAGTCTTCCGAAGAAACCACAACGTCCCCCTTGGTATAAATAGCCTTACCCGGCCCGTATCCGGTCACCACGACACCTGCCTGGTTGGCCATCGTCAACTGGGTGGCCGGGTCTCCCAAACAAGAATTCAACACAACCAAACAAAAGGCCAAAACGCCATATAATACTGTTTTTCTCATTTTCATATCCATTATATATTACAGACATTCCCTATTTTACAGAGGGAAAGCACGCAAAGATAGTAAAAAAGGACAAAACATCTACTAACATTGGACGATGAACCAAGCTGATATTTATGTATAACCTCTTGTGCGGCGAAAACATGGAGAACAAGAGAAAATACAAAAGAGAACGACACCTGGTATCTTTTGCCACCATCTATCTAATAAATAATACATTAGCTGGTGCCGATGTCGGTTTTAAGGTCGACACCACATCGACACCTTTTCCCCTCTCTGATGATTGCCGGATATTTGTAGACAAATAATAATCTACCAACTATCCTGTTTCATGCCATCAACTAATTCAAAACATGCAAAGAACTAAATGATAACATATAGTAAAGTAGATATAGGTAGTACTACTTATATGCAACAAGTAGCACTACCTATTGACAATATATAGTACTACGTATCCATGAGAGGGAGTACTACATATAAACAATATGCGATATGCAATGAATTAGTTCACTATGACTTTTGAGGTAGTTTATGGCGTGTTCCGAAATAGTTGCTGCATGAAGATGGACAGGCTCCGGACGAAACCTCCGGATATAAAAAGGTGTCGATGTTTCCAGCAATTTGCGGTGCTATGCCGTTAAGTAACTCTTTGCATTTACAAGATGTTAATAATTATTCGAAAAATGAATGCGGGCAACCTTTTAAGGCAAACAATCCATTCTTTCATACAAACAAAAAAAATAGACACCAAAAACAAATTCAGTGTCTATCTTTTATCTATTTCTTATGGAATCTTAATTGGTCGCTTCCTCAATCGAGAATTGGGAAATCTTAGAATATCCCCAAGTCGCGATCTTTGTCGAATCCGAATTGAATGTCAACGGATATTTTACACGATAACTTACAACCTTCTTACCGGCTGCCGATTCTTTTCCTTTCAACATGGAATATAATGAACCACCTTCAACAGCGATCGGGTCCATAGCATTGCTAATGGTTGGCGCTTTTCCCTCTTCCCGCTTTTGAGCACGTATGCACAACGTATAAACCCGGTCTGTTCCGTCGACAGTTTCAGGTTCCTGATCATAATCCATCGACATAGTATATGTGTTCTTCTGATCCGTCAATACAGAGGCAAAAGTAGGGATAACAACGATTCTTTTATAATTATTAGAAAACAATAAGGCACTTTCAGAGCCGGACAAAAGCAATTCGTTATCCAATGCCGTCGAATCCAATGGTGAGAAATCCAAACTATATTTTGCTAATGGAGAAGAAGCTGCTCCTGTCGCTACATAAAAGCCGTTTGTATTAGCATTCGCATTCTCCGGAGAATCAAAATCGACCGTAAAGTTTGCCAAGACACAATCGCCTGCGCTATAGGTCGGATCATTGGCTACTGTTGATAAATATAATGGATAATAACCCAATGGATAAATCAGAGTTCTCATCGTAGAAGAATAATCTACAATAGCGTAGCTTGAAAGCTGCTGTGTATTACCGCCGCCGTCCAAACAAGAGGTTAACGAAAACATACCTGCAGCGATGGCTGCCAACCCTAAAACTTTAAGTTTCTTCATTTTTACTGTTCTTTAATTTTATATTGTTTATTATTTATTTGTCTTTACTCAAAAGCCGAAACGGAAACCCGCCTGCAAATTCACATTAAACGGTTTCTCGGAACGGATCGTTTCGATATCGCTTCCGTTATCGAAATAATAACCGGCTCCCACTTCCGCATAAACACTTAAGAAACGGAGCAACGGATAGCTGGCACCGGCACGGGCATTCACAGACCACATCCATTCTTTCATACGGATATGCTTCTTCTCGTGACGAATTTCATTGTTTTCCACAAATATTTTGGCATTCAGCTTACCGGCAACATTGACCTCGGTCATGGCTCCCGCCGCTGCATAGAATTGAATACGCTTCCATTCTGCTATCTTATAGGACAAAGAAAGAGGGATTCCGATAAAATGTAGCTTCTGTTTCGTCTCGCCATGATAGATGGCACCGGTCTCCCATTCGGAAGAGAGGAATGTATAATTTAAACCTGACTGGAGGGAAAAACGGTCATTCAAAGAATAACTGACACCCAATCCGACCGAAACCGGTGTCTTATGGCGAATATTCGTTTTCGGGGACTGGTTATTGAAATACGGGGAATTCAATTGCAACAGTTCCTGGTCTGTCATCATCGTATTCTTTAAAGCATAGGCATTCAAAGAATTGGATGTTCCGGCACTCACGCTACCGCCGCCCATTCCGAAACTCCATCTTTTTGCCCGCGCCTTCTTTTCTTCTTTTTCCACCGGCGCAGCATCTGCAAGCAAAGAGTGCGTCGTTCCGGCCGGCATTGCCGATTCGGCCGCTCCCTCCACTTCGGATGCTTCGGAAGACACCACTGCGACAGTATCATGGTCTGCCGGCGAGAGGACGACGCCGTCTTCCGTTATCCTATCTGAACGAAATGCAGTAGTGGCTGCAACTTGCGCTACGGCACGTTTTGCCATCCGGCCAACCGGTGCGGAAGCGACAACAGCCATCTTATTTTGAGAGGGTCGGGCCGGAACAGCAGGTGTTGTTTCGACTACAGGCAGATATTCCTGTGTTTCGGCTATAGGCAGATGTTCCCGATCGTGGTTAAAGACATAGATGCCTCCCGTTAGCACTAATAAAGAAATAACGGCGGCAGCCGCCCAATAGCGTAAAGTCCGACGGAAAGGGACAGACTTTTTTACCGCGAGGCGGTCGGCTATCGCCTCCCAATCACCCGGCATCGTATCCGCTTCAAAGTCTTGCAACTTCGAACGGCACAAATCGTCAAATATATCTCTTTCCTTATCCTTCATTTCTTTTTACTCAATACAATTCATTAATCCTGCGTTGTAATAATTGTTTGGCACGCGTAAACTGCGACCGGGATGTACTTTCCGTTATATTCATCATCTCGCTAATCTCCTTATGCGAATAACCTTCTATTGCAAACAGGTTAAACACCGTACGAAAACCGGCAGGAAGTTCCTGCACCAGTTTCATCAACTCGGCTGCCGACATGTCGGATATGGCAGAACTGTCCGGATGGATCAATTCCACCGTATTATCCAGATCGGCAGCCTCACGCAAAACATCCGATTTGCGCAAATACTCCAACGCACAATTGACAAAGATCTTTCGCATCCACCCCTCAAACGACCCGAGTCCCGAATAAGAGTCCATACTGGTGAAGACTTTTACAAAACCGTCCTGTAGCAAATCACGGGCAGTCTCCCTGTCGCTGACATAACGCAGGCAAACTCCCATCATTTTACGGGAATACGTTTCGTACAGCTCCTTCTGAGCCAGCCTTTCCCCATTCCTACAACCCTCTATCAGTTGTTTCTCCGTCATTTAGTGTGTGCCTTCACGCCCTTTCCGGGGCCATACATTTATTATGATGTTCAGATTATCCGAAACGCTGCATTCCGGATAAAATATTTTTCTTGAGAACGCACAAAGATACTGTATTCCGGCAAATAATCGGAATCGGCATCCATTTTAATTTTCGGCGTAGAGGTAGACAGCTTTAACCCTCACTTTTTTTTGGCAGGGTCAACCGGGCAACCGGCGCCATTGTCTACAGGGGTCGCTTCCATCCCTATTTTCTTAAAGGCGGAAGCCAGCTTCGTCTTGGATGTCTTATCCGCACGATAAGTAACGGCCGCCGTACGGGTGCTCAGATCGCACTTGAGATCGGTCACCCCTTTCTCGAAAGCGATGTTCTTCTCGATCTTTTTGACACAGTTGGCACAATCCATTCCTTCGACAAAGAAAGTCACTGTCTCCTTTTTCTTTTTCGCATCTTGCGCATAGGCCGTTGAAAAAGTAAATACGGCACAGATTAAAATTGCTAATAAACGAATCATGTTAAATTGAAATTTAAAATTAAAAAATGAAAGAATTAAAAAATAAGCGATATTAATCACGACTGATGTTGAAACGCAGTCCGGCATAAATCTTTCTGCCGTGAACAGGGCCCCAGACCATCGATCCGTCAAAATTATCTCCGCGCGGGTTCTCGGCATCGATGATCGGATGCGGCTGTTTATAGTCGAAAAGGTTTTCCGCTCCGACATAAATCGACCAACGGCGGAAATATTTCGTGATCTGGGCATTCACGACCGTATAGGCCTTAAAATCGGGTTCCCACAAGGGATTTACGGCATCCGGTGTCGGCATTCTTCCACCTCCGTTAAACTGTCCGGTGAGGTCGAATTGCCATTTCTTCAACGGAGTCTGATAAGAGGCGGTCAGCAAGCCCTTATAGTCGCTGACCAACGGCTTTTTCAGCCGGCGGGTGACGCCTTCCGCATTCCGGTAATCCGTTTTCGCATCCGTATAGCGATATGCGGCTGTCAGGGTAAAGCCACGGAAGAACGGATAAGTGGCTTCAACCTGGAAACTGTTGGAATAAGAACGGCCATCCAGGTTGTAGAAACTGACAGCATGCGGATCGCTATCCATATCCACAACTACCTGTTTCCGGAAATCCGTATAATACCACTCTCCGTTCAGAGTCAGCTCCTTTCCGAACAGCGGTATGTAAAACGAAAGGTTCACACCCGTATTCCAGGCCTCTTCCTGGTCCAAGTCGGCAGCTATATTCATTTTGCGGCTACTGGACAAAAGATAATTGTTTTCAGCCAGCACATTCGCCGTCCGGAATCCCTTCCCGGCCGAAGCACGCACATGGAACCAGTCGAAAGGATTATATTTTATATGCAGGCGAGGCGTCACAAAGAAATCGTACAGCGAGCTGTAATCCGCCCGTAATCCTGCCAGAAGGATCAACTTGTCATTCAGATTGTATGTATATTGTGCATAAGCTCCGGGCACGACTTCAGTCCGGTTGTAAGGGGTCCGCACACCGCCAAGTGTCAGGTTTTCGTCAAAACCGTCGTAGTTCATGCTCAAGCCTGTGCTCAGGCTATGTGCCAGAGAAAACTCCTTTTCGTAGAGCAAGCTGGCGTACACATTATTCTGATACACATTGTAAGGCGTCCGGTCATACATAGATTTCTGTTCATGATAGGAACCGGAAAGGATCAGCGCTACGCTTTCCACCTTTTCCTTGTCGATTATATAGGCCTGTTTGGTGAACAGCTCCGCACGGTTCGTTTGCAGGCGCACGCGGTAGGGATCGGCAAAGTCATGGTGTTTCGTAGACTGTCCGCCCGTACGGTTCTCATGCAGATAGCGCACGCCATACTGGGCGACATAATGTTCCAGCTTATGATACCAGCGGTTCATTAGGTTCACCTGCTCTTTCAGGGGAGTATCCAGAAAGCCGTCGTCATTGCCGTCGTGCTGCATCTTGTCATTGGAATAATGCACCAGCAAACCGGTCGACACCTTGTCGTTTATATGCCAAGAGGCATCGGCATTCCCTTCATAACGGCCGGCATCGCTACCGAAGAGGTTGACGGAAAAGATATCGGCCGTAGGCGGTTTCTTAAATTCCACATTGATCTGTCCGGCCAATGCTTCGTAGCCGTTCTTGACCGAAGAGGTTCCTTTCGAGACTTGGATACTTTCCATCCAAGCGCCAGGCACGTAGTCCAAACCATACAAAGAGGCGGCTCCACGGAAGTTCGGGTAATTCTCCGTCAGCATCTGGACATAGGTTCCGGCAAGCCCTAACAGTTTGATCTGGCGGGCTCCGGTAGCGGCATCCGAATAGGAGACATCGACAGACGGGTTTGTCTCGAAGCTCTCCGCCAAATTACAGCAAGCCGCCCGGCAAATCTCGTCATAGGTGATCTTCTGGGTTTGCAACACGCTGGTACGGGAAGCGATCGTCCCCATTTTGCGCTCGCTGATCACGACTTCCTGCAAAGCGACTTCGCCAACCAGCACGATGCGCAGGGGCTTACTTGTGTCCTCGACCGGGACAACCGCTGTCGTGTACCCGATATAGCTGACGACCAGACTCTTCGCGTTTTCTTTTCCTTTCAGTTCGAAATAACCGTCGGCATCGGAGGTCGTCCCTTGTTGAGTGCCTTCCCAATAGATATTCGCCCCGATTATCGGTTCTTCCTGTTCATCCAAAACATGTCCTTTCACCAGTTTCTCGGCAGAAACCGGAATCGCAATAAGAAATAATAAAATTGTAAGATAGAGTTGTTTCATCATAAATTCCTTTTTTGTTATCCTGACTTAGATCATTCATCTACATGAGGGCTCCATTGCATTCCTTTATTTTCGTGCAAAAATAAGGCGTTAGCAATGCAACCCGGTTGCAAAAACGGGCAAAGGCGATCCCACATAAAGAGACACGCCGGCAAGGACTAAATCAAAAGGACTGTCAAAAAAGAAAGGTAGGTTCCTGCATCGAATCCGGGAGGAGATTCCCGCTCGATTTCTCCCGCTTCGTTTATAAAAGGGACAGGAACAAGTGATAGATGTGAACAGATATGCGAAATCAAATCGATTGCCACAGGCTGCAAATTGAACAAATGACCGTGAAAGACATTCCAGTCGAAACTGACGTACTCGACATCGCAACAGCAGCCATCTTGACTTGCACACCGGGCCTGTCCATGCATCTCGCAGCATTTGTTTTCCAGCAAGGCTGTGACACCCTCCGTCTGGCAATCCCCACAGCAGTAGGTTACCAGACTGACACCAGCACCTCCGTAAAACACAAGGGTCGCCAGGAATACGATAAACAGATATGTCACAGTCTTTTTCATCCGGCACAAAGATATAGCATTCCGGGATTTTCTTCCAAACCGTTAATATTATTTAGGATATTTGGAAAGATAATAATAGGTTTCTTTCGATAGTGCGCTTTCGATATGGTAGCGGGTGGAAGATGAAACGGAGAATATATATCCCCGCTCCGAAGCCGTATCGACAGGCAGATAGATGGAAGTATCCCGGATTCCCGTCATCAGGATACTCCGGGCGGATACCGGGTCGATCGAGTCCGTCAGCGAATAATAGACGGTATAAGTCAACACCTCCTTTTCCAAATCCGGTTTCCTCCAGGAGAGCTTCAACTCGCTCCCTTCCTTTTCCACCTGTATCTCTTCCGGGGCAGCGGGAACCGTATCGTTCAACCAAGACAAGGGTGGAAGTTGGGCCGGATATTTATAATATTTATCCTTCAACTCGTCATACAGCCCTTTCGTATTGTCGAGGACGTTCGCACAACGGAAGAACGTGCAACCAGCCCCTCCGTAGTAACGGCTGTAGTCGATCTGGTCCGTTATATCGTTGACGGTCCAGTCCGCCTCTTCTTTCAGCATCCGGTATGCGCCCAATCCGGGAACCACCAGGCGTCCGTTGCAGTTATCGACCCAATTGTCGACAAACGGGAAAAAGTTATCATGCAGGTAATACATCATCGGGACAATCATATCCTGCTTCCCGTTCTGCATCCATATTTTCGGGTCCTGGAAGACGCTTTCGTAAGCCGTCCATCCGGCATTCGGGACACGTTCGATGCGATTATACTTGCCGAGCGGCGAACTACTGACCTGCACCCAGGGTTTGACCGATTTCACCCAGTCGTAAATGCGATACACCATCTTATTGATATTCTCCCGGCGCCATTCTGCCAACGGGCGTTTCTTGCCGTATTTAGTGTACTGGGCTTTATCAGGGAAAGATTTTGCCTGTTCCGGATAGCGGATATAATCAAAATGGATACCGTCGATATCATATCCGTTCACCAGTTCTTTCACTAAGGACAAAACATAATCGGCAGTTCCGGGAACGCCGGGGTCCAGATACCATTCGCCGTTATGACGCTTGCAGAGTTTCGGCTGGCGCTTGACAACGGAAAGTTTTCCTTGCTCTTTCACGCTTTTGTCCGTTCCCAGCGGGAAAGTGACAAACCAGGCATGACACTCCATCCCGCGTTTGTGGCATTCGTCGATCACGAAAGCCAGCGGATCATATCCCGGCATCGTTCCGTATTTTCCGGAGAAAGTCTTGCTTGCCGGTTCAATGGCTGAACGCCAAATGACATCGCCACGCAAACGGACCTGCAGAAAAACAGTGTTGAAATTCGCATCCTGCAAACGGTCCAGTATGTCGCAGACGTCGCGTTGCTGCGCCTTCCGCCCCGCCTCCGTCGTTGCCGGCTTACGCGGCCAGTCCAGACCATAGACGGTTGTCAGCCACACGCCCCGAATCTCGCGCTTGGGAGGTTCGACCGCATTCGAAACCGATATCAGTAACAGGAGCAATAACGACAGGCAATACTTTCTCATTTCACACATTTATTCAGCGGTACAAATGTACGGCTTTTTGCGCTTCTTCGGGATAGTCGGTAGTCAGAAAATCCACCCGATTCTCGATCATCTCTTTCATTATCTGAGGATCATCGACCGTCCAGACATTGATTTTCAAATTCAGATCTTTTGCTTCGGCAAACCATTCCGGATGTTTCTGCATAACCTTATAATTATAATCGAGACCGGCAAAACCGAGTTCTTTCAACTGTTTCGGAGACAAGTCGCCGTTTAGGTAGTAGACCGGTGTCTTCGGAGACAGGCGGTGCAGTTCCTTTGCGGCTTCCAGGCTGAAAGCGATATATTCGGTGCGCTTCGTCAATTTCTTGCCGTTTACCATGTCGACGGCAATCTTTGCCGCTTCCCGATCCCGCTGGGGAGTTGCATGGGATTTCAATTCGAAGATCAGTTTGGTCTTTCTCAATTTCTTCGCCCTGTCCAAATACTGCTCCAACGTCGGAAGCGTTTCGCCGTTCGGAAGTTTCAGGTCTTTCAGCTCCGCATAGGGAGTCGTCTGGATATCCTTTCCTTCTATTTTACGGTCATGGAACACAACCGGGACATTATCGGCTGTCAGGTGCACGTCGAATTCGGAACCATAGACTTTGATTTCATTCGCCCGTTCCAACGAACGAATAGAGTTTTGGGCAGAACCTTCCGTTTTCCAATAACCACGATGGGCAATTATCTTTGTCTTTCTTTTAGCCGACACGGGAACCGCCACCAATACGCACAAAAGAAAAAGTAGAGAGAGTTTCAAATGTTTCATACTATATATTTTATATGCTATACGTTACTTTTGGCTTGATCCAAAAGTAACCAAAAGATCAAGGCTTAAGCTGCTTCGCTACTCCGTTCCCTTCGTTCGCTGTCGCGTCTGAAACTCGCTTCGCTCAAACAGCAGACGCTCCGGACGCTCACTACGGTCACTGCGCTTAACGCTCACCAGCTTAGGCCGGAGGTAGAGCCTGACGGCTCTCTTGGGATAGCCGATACCGTCTGCTTCTTTGCGATCCCGCGTCAAGCGCGGGAACGGGCTTGTCCTTGTGTTTGCCTTTGCCTCCGGGTTTGTCCTCGCATTTGTGAGGGTGCTTCGAAACTATCCTGTTCCCGCACTTGATGCGGGATCACACAAGAACAGACAGTATCGGCCATCCCAAGAGAAAGCGCAGCTTTCTATGAAAGGCCTAAGCGGATGGGCGTCAAGCGAAGGGCAAAGACGAAGCGGCAGGAGACTGCGCTGTCTGAGCGAAGCGAGTTTCGCAGGCGACAGCGGAGTCTTTGACCGGAGTAGCCCAGACGGTTAAGCCTTGAACTTTTGGTTACTTTTCTTTCAAGAGAAAAGTAACAGATTATCTTCCTATTTCCGACAAATAACGTTCCGCCTCAATCGCAGCCGTACAACCGCTACCGGCAGCCGTAATGGCCTGGCGATAATGCGGATCAGCCACGTCACCGGCAGCAAAGACACCTGGAACTCTGGTCTTCGGCGTACCTGGAATCGTCTTGATATAGCCTATCTCGTCTGTTTCTACCCAGGGTTTGAATATCTTGGAGTTCGGAGTGTGGCCGATAGCCAGGAAGAAACCGTCGATTGCGATATCTAATTTCTTTTCGTCCGGTTCACCCATTCGTTTTACCAGATGTGCGCCTTCGACACCGTCTTCACCGAAAAGACCGATTGTGTTATGCTCGAACAAGACCGTAATATTCGGAGTGTTCAGGACACGTTCCTGCATGACTTTCGATGCACGCAAATGCGGTTTGCGGACAATCATATATACCTGTTTCGCCAAACCGGACAGATAGAGCGCTTCTTCACAAGCCGTATCGCCACCGCCAACGACAGCCACGACTTTCTTGCGATAGAAGAAACCGTCGCAGGTCGCACAAGCCGAGACACCCATTCCGGCATATTTCTGCTCGTCCGGCAATCCTAAATATTTGGCAGTCGCTCCGGTCGAGATGATCAGTGTTTCCGTCTCGATCACTTTCTCGCCGTCGATCGTCACCTTATAGGGAGCGGCAGACAAATCTGTTTCAGTCGCAATGCCGACGCGGATATCCGCACCGAAGCGGGTTGCCTGTTTTTTCAGGTCTTCCATCAGCTCCGTTCCGGCAATGCCTTCGGGATAACCGGGAAAATTCTCGACGTCTGTCGTAGTCGTAAGCTGTCCACCCGGCTGAATACCTTCGTAAAGGACAGGAGACAGATTTGCACGTGAAGCATAGATAGCCGCAGTATAACCGGCCGGGCCCGAACCGATAATCAGGCAACGGACTTTTTCATTCTGAGTTGTATTCATCTTATGATTTATGATTTATAATTTATGATTGATGATTTATGATTTGTGATTTATTATCGACGCATAAATCATAAATCACAAATCATAAATCATTCTAATCACCTCAAATCTATTATTTCAGCATCAGGATAGTCTTTTTCGTTAAAAACAAAATAACTATCCGGTTGGTTTACTCCCGTTTCCATTTTACTGATACGGATCGTACTGCTGATCCCATTCTTTGAAAAAACAGCGATCGAGGCCGGGAGCCCGGCAAACTTCTCTATCTGGAGCTCCACCCGTATGATATCACTTTTCTTTTTGGGTACCAGCTCGATATCGTAGGCGGATTTACCGTTCGAAGCCGTGCTCTCGCCCTTATATTTTGCGGTAAATCCTTTTTTATAGGAACGGAGCAGAAGGGCCGGATTCGTAGCTTGTAGTTCCTCGCCGGTCGGGGTGGAAACGTTGACTTCCTCGTTGCGCTCGACAAACGACCATTGTGTCGTTCCATCGAACCAGGTAATCATGTCGGGGGTCTTCAGTACGAATTTATCACCTTTTATATCTACCGTACCGTCAAAGCTTTCCGACACTTTCTGCACATCCGAGCGTGTCTGCATCGTAAAATAAGCAGTCAAACCGTTAGAATCTTCATAAGCAGACGCGGCCTTATCCAAAATGGAAATGGCGTTCTGTGCTACGACCTTCATACCGGATACAACCCCAAGACACAGGAAGACTGCAACCAAAATGCGGCAAACTTTTATTTCATTTTCTCTTTTCATTCTATCTATTCTTTGCTATTCATAATAAGGGTTTATGGGTGTGGAACATGAAACGATTGTCGTTTGTAGGGGCAGGGCTCTGCTCTGCCCATTGAATCCGGAGCAAAACGAACATTATTTGCATTGGCGGATTCATTGGGCGGAGTAGAACCCCGCCCCTACAGGACACCATTATTTTATTGCACACCGATAAATCATCCTTTATATTTTATTTCAATGAATTCAATAATTGTTCCAGGCTGTATTCGTCCTGGATCAAGACCTGACGGGCTTTACTGCCTTCGAAAGGACCGACGATGCCCGCCGCTTCCAGCTGATCCATCAGGCGGCCTGCACGGTTGTAACCGATTGCGAACTTTCGCTGGATAAGCGAAGTCGAGCCTTGCTGCTGGATCACAATCAGACGGGCAGCTTCGTCAAACAACGGGTCGCGATCCGACAGATCCACCGATCCGGCCGAAGAAGACTCACCGCCTTCACCTATATATTCAGGCAACAGGTAAGCTGTCGGATAAGCCACCTGCGCACCGACATAATTCACGATATCTTCCACTTCCGGCGTATCGACAAACGCACACTGGACACGTGTCGGCTCGCTGCTTCCGGTAATCAGGATCAGCATATCGCCCTTACCGATCAAACGGTTGGCACCCGGAGTATCCAAAATCGTACGGGAGTCGATCTGCGACATTACCTTAAAAGCGATACGGCTCGGAAAGTTACTCTTGATCGTACCGGTGATCACTTTCGTATCCGGGCGCTGGGTGGCCAGGATCATGTGGATACCGACCGCACGGGCCTTGGCCGCAATACGCGAGATCGGCAATTCGATCTCCTTGCCTGAGGTCGCGATCAGGTCGGCAAACTCATCGACGATAGCCACGATATAAGGCAGGAACCGATGTCCTTTCTCCGGGTTCAGACGGCGGGAAATGAACTTCTCATTATATTCCTTTATATTACGTGCCGAAGCCTCCACCAGCAATTTATAACGATTTTCCATCTCGATCACCAAAGAGTTCAAGGTTGCCACCGCATCGCCCGGCTCCGTCACGATCGGTTTATCGGCATTCGGCAATTTCGCCAGATAATGGCGTTCGATCTTCGAGTAAATACTAAATTCCACCTGCTTGGGGTCAACCATCACGAACTTCAGTTCGGCCGGATGCTTCTTATACAGCAAAGAGGTGATAATCGCATTCAAGCCGACCGATTTACCTTGCCCGGTCGCACCCGCCACCAACAGGTGGGGAGTCTTGCACAAGTCGAACATGAACACTTCGTTGACAATCGTCCTTCCGATCGCCACCGGCAAGTCATACGAACATTCCTGGAATTTGCGCGAAGCAACCACCGACTGCATCGAAACAGTCTGCGGTTTATTATTCGGGACCTCGATCCCGATCGTTCCTTTTCCCGGCATCGGCGCGATAATACGGATCTGCAAGGCTGAAAGGCTCAAAGCGATGTCATCTTCCAGGTTCTTGATCTTGGAAATACGAACACCGGCTTCCGGGACGATCTCATAGAGCGTAACCGTCGGTCCGACCGTCGCCTTGATAGAGGCGATATTGATACCGAAATCTTCCAACGTCTGCTTGATCATCTGCTGGTTTTCTTCCAATTCTTCGCGGTTCACCTCGACATTGCCCGAATCGTAAAATTTCAGCAGGTCGAGCGTCGGGAACACATAGCGGGACAAATCCAGGCGCGGATCATATTTACCCAACTGGGATTGATCGAAAGCCTCCTCATCTTCCGGCACTTCCACTTCAAAAGTCGTACCTCCATCGGCTGACGCCTCGACAACCGGATCATCTCCCCTGGCTACTTCAAATTCAAAATCATTCTTTTGCGGAATCTCCTTGCCTACCGGCATTCTCTTTTCTGCCTCGGCTTTCCGCATCTCTGTTTCCGTATCGAAAACATATTCGTCCGGCTCGACGACTTCCTCTTTTGTCTCGTGATATGCAGTAGGCTGAGAAGCAGCAGCCGGTTTTTCAACCGGAACATAAACATCCTTTTCTTCTTCACCCTCTTCTTTCTCTTCCTGCACTTCCGGCGTTTCGCTCTTTTCACGTTTCAAACGGTTCTTCAACCATCCGAAAGAGAAGACGTTTTGCAGGAACGGAATCGTCCGTTTGCTGGTGAAGATTGCAATAATCAGGAACAGGCCGACCAGCAGCAGGATCGTACCCGGTATCCCGATATTATTCATCATCACCTCCGACAAATAATATCCGTGCTGACCGCCCAAATAAATAAACGTATCTTCATATCCACGAATAAAGATAAAAGCAAAAAACAACGATCCCCATATCAGCATGGCTGCACTGAACAGGAAACGTTTCAGCAACGACACCCGGCTCAGGTTCATCAGCTTCGCCCCGACCGAACCGAGGAAAAACAAAATCAAGAATGAAGAGATCCCGAACCACCGGTTCATCAGCAAATCGGCGAGGAAAGCCCCACGCACACCCGTCCAGTTCTCTACCGATCCACGATTGATCACCAGGTCCGATAACGGGATATTTTCGATCTTGCTCTGATCCGCTCCTCCCGTAAAGAAAAACGAAATCAATGCCAGACCGACATATATGGTAACAATGGAAATAACTAATCCGGTAATAAAACGGGTCCGCTCACTGGTAAAGAAATTTCGAATCCCCTTAAATTTACTTTCCCCGTTATTCGTATTTTGTTTTGCAGTCGTCTTTTTAGCCATTACACAATTAAATTTACAACTCGCAAATGTACACAGAAAATTTTAAGTTCCCTACGACATTCGTATTTCCCTTACCGCCTTTTTTCAAAGTTCTCCCCGGCAACCGCATCACAAAACATTTCTTGCCACAGACATTCTCACCTCTTTTTACTTATAAAAACAACCTCATAAAATACGGATAATTCCCAATGCATTTGCCCTTTGATGCAAGTGTAATCTGTTTTCGGCAATGTCGAATATATTTTTGACAATGCCGTGTATATTCTCGACAATGTCGAATATGTACACGACAACGTCGAAAACAGATTACACTTGCATCGAAGTCGAAACGGATCGCAATGGTTTGCCACCGAGCCTGCCAAGATAAAGGAATTTCGGTGCGGTACGGTTCCCTATATTAGCTTTACAAAGAAAAAATTACTACTTTTGCAGATTATAAACGCAAGGTATCGACTAAGATAATCAGCATGGAAAAAGAGAACAACCCGATATACGAACGCAACACGCTGGAATTCGTAACAGTTGCACTGGAATTTTGTACATTTGTCGAGAATGCCGGCAATACTGGTCTTTTTGATTTTTTGGATAAGGCAGTCAAGATCTTGCCCTTGTTGTATCTGAAAGCCACCCTCCTACCCGAAGCGGAAGAAGAGGAGGATGCAGAGCCAGAGCTGACTGTCACGGAAGACATGTACGAATCGGTCCGCAACCGGATTGCCGGACTGCTCGGAGAGAAAGACTCTTACCTCGAAACGTTCCATCCGGATATGCAATATAGCGACACGCCGATCGCCGCCTTTATTTCAGAGAATCTGGCCGATGTTTACCAGGATGCGGGTAATTTCATCTCTCTGTTCCGCCAGGGCAATGAAGAAGTGATGCTCGGGGCAATCGTATTGTGTCGTAAAAATTTCAGCGAATTCTGGGGACAACAATTATTAAACGCATTAAAAGCGCTCCACGCCGTGCGATACAGCGATGAAGAGTTTTTAGAAACCAACGAAGAAGAATGACACAACAATATACACATTCGATAACAAAAGAGGCTGTATCCGAGCTTCCCTTAGAGGAATTTACCGGGCGGATCATCGTGATCGACACATTGAAGGATACGGAGAAAGCGGTCAGCTACCTCTCCGAGTTCCAGGCCGTCGGATTCGATACGGAAACCCGTCCGAGTTTCAAGAAAGGGCAACGCTACAAAATATCGCTTATGCAGATTTCGACCGATGAGGCTTGTTTCCTGTTCCGCCTGAACCGGATCGATATTCCGAAAGTTCTCGAAGAATTTCTGGCAAACGAAAAGGTGCAGAAGATCGGCCTTTCGCTACGCGACGATTTCGGCGCGATGCAAAAGCGCAAGGACATACAACCCGCCAACTTCCTGGACTTGCAGAATTATGTCGGACAATTCGGGATCGAAGATGCCAGCCTGCAAAAGATATACGCCATCCTTTTCAACAAGAAGATCTCGAAAGGACAGCGTTTGAGCAACTGGGAAGCCGACGTCCTCAGCGACGCGCAGAAAAAATATGCAGCCCTCGACGCATGGGCCTGCCTGAAAATATACAATCAATTGAAACAGATATAAATGAAGGAGTGTAAAGTATTTCTCAAACCGAAAAAAGAGGAATCGTTGCTACGTTTCCATCCGTGGGTATTCTCCGGCGCTATTCAGACGATCGAAGGTGAACCGGAAGAAGGCGACTTGGTAGAAGTTTATGGTACGAACGGACGTTTTTTAGGTATCGGACATTATCAGATAGGCAGCATCGCCGTACGCATCTTATCTTTCAAACCGGTCACGATAGATGCCGCTTTCTGGGGAGAACGCATCCGTATCGCTTACACACTGCGCCAGGCATTGGAACTTGCCGGAGTGGAGAACAATAATACATACCGGTTGGTGCATGGCGAAGGAGATAATCTTCCGGGACTGGTTATCGACATGTATGCCCACACCGCCGTCATGCAGGCACATTCTGTCGGCATGCACTATGCCCGCCACCAGATTGCCGACGCCTTAAAAGCCGTTTTGGGAGATTCTTTACAAAATATATATTACAAATCGGAAGCGACCTTGCCTTACAAAGCCAACCTGGGCAGCGAAGACGGCTACCTGTACGGTGGCGAAGTGGAGGACATCGCACTTGAGAACGGCTTGAAATTCTGCGTCGACTGGCAAAAGGGGCAAAAGACAGGTTTCTTTGTCGACCAGCGTGAAAACCGTTCGCTCTTGGAGCGCTATGCCAAAGATCGCTCCGTACTGAACATGTTCTGCTATACTGGCGGATTCTCGTTCTACGCCATGCGCGGAGGCGCCAAGGTCGTTCACTCGGTCGACAGCTCCGCCAAAGCGATCTCGCTGACCAACAAGAACGTGGAACTGAACTTTCCGGGTGATCCTCGCCACGAGGCTTATGCGGAAGACGCTTTCAAGTATCTCGAAAAGATGGGAAGCAACTACGACCTCATCATCCTGGACCCGCCCGCTTTCGCCAAACATAAAAACGTATTGCGCAACGCTTTGCAGGGATATCGCAAACTGAATGCCATCGCTTTCGAAAAGATCAAACCGGGAGGCATCCTGTTCACCTTCTCCTGCTCACAGGTGGTAAGCAAGGAGAACTTCCGTCTGGCCGTGTTCAGTGCCGCCGCCCAGTCCGGACGCAGTGTCCGTATCCTGCACCAACTGACACAACCCGCCGACCATCCGGTCAACATTTACCATCCGGAAGGGGAATATTTGAAGGGGCTGGTGCTTTATGTGGAGTGAGAAGAGGTAATGATTTATAATTTATGATTTATGCGTCGATGATAAATCATAAATTATAAATCATAAATTTAATCAAGGGAGGTGCAAAATATTTACGGAAATATTTCTTTATTTCGTAATAGGTTGTACCTTTGTCTCACTTTTAAGAGAGATGGAAATATTATTATAAGTAAAACATATAAAACTTATTATTATGTCTAAAGTAACAGTTGTTGGCGCCGGTAATGTAGGTGCTACTTGCGCAAATGTTCTTGCCTTCAATGAAGTGGCAGACGAAGTTGTAATGCTAGACGTAAAGGAAGGCGTATCCGAAGGTAAAGCGATGGATATGATGCAGACCGCTCAATTGCTAGGTTTCGATACTAAGGTTGTAGGTTGCACAAACGATTATGAGAAGACAGCTAACTCTGACGTTGTAGTTATCACTTCTGGTATTCCTCGTAAACCGGGTATGACTCGCGAAGAACTGATCGGTGTTAACGCTGGTATCGTTAAGAGCGTAGCTCAGAACATCTTGAAATATTCTCCGAACGCAATCCTGGTAGTGATCTCCAACCCGATGGATACAATGACTTACCTGTCATTGAAGTCTCTGGGTCTGCCGAAAAACCGTATCATCGGTATGGGTGGTGCTCTGGATAGCTCTCGTTTCAAATATTTCTTGTCTCAGGCTTTAGGTTGCAATGCCAACGAAGTCGAAGGCATGGTAATCGGTGGTCACGGTGACACGACTATGATCCCGCTGGCTCGTCTGGCTACTTACAAAGGCATTCCCGTAAGCAAGCTGTTGAGCGCAGAAAAACTGCAGGAAGTTGTCGCTTCCACTATGGTAGGCGGTGCGACACTGACTAAGCTGTTGGGTACTTCTGCATGGTATGCACCGGGTGCAGCAGGAGCTTACGTTGTTGAATCTATCATCCACAACCAAAAGAAGATGGTTCCTTGCTCTGTTTATCTGGAAGGTGAATACGGAGAATCCGACCTTTGCATCGGTGTTCCTGTTATCTTGGGCAAGAATGGTATCGAAAAGATCGTTGAACTGGAATTGAATGCCGAAGAAAAAGAACTCTTCGCCAAGAGTGCAGCAGCCGTTCACAAGACAAACGAAGCTTTGAAAGAAGTCGGCGCTCTCTAATAATCGGAAAAAGGTTTGATAATATAGAAAAGAGGATAGTCCTTCGGGATTATCCTCTTTTTTGTCTTAGAATCTTAAGACATTTGATACATTGTCCAATTGGTTTATTATTTCCCTTGGTAAGAACTTACTTCAATTCCCGAATCTTGATATTGCGGAACCAGATCGGATAACCATGATCCTGCAAGCCGATATACCCTTCATGGGAAATGCCTTCCTGGAAACCTTGGAAATCTTTGAATTTGCTGTTGGCAACCATATCATCCCACTCTTTGCTCCACAAAGTATACTGAACGACCTTTTTACCATTCTGGGTATGCGTCACTTTGCCATCCTTCACTTTGATCACGATCGTGTTCCATTCGCCGGCAGGTTTTACCGTTTTCGGATCGGCAGGGAGCATATCATACAAAGAACCGGCAAGGTGGTTTGCCAGCTTGTTGTCGGTAGCATCCACATTATCCAGCACCTGCACTTCGGGAGCTGCATAATAGATCGGTTTGCCCGGAACTTCGCGTACATAATAGAAGATACCTGAATTTCCCATTTTGCTGGTTTTCCAATCTACAGACAGTTCAAAGTTCTTGAACTTCTTTTCCTTATACAGGATATCGCCTCCTGCACCGTGTCCCGGTTTTTTGCCCGGAGCGGTAAAGACTTTCATCGCCTCGTCTTCGATTACCCAGTTCGGAGCCATCCCGGTATTGTTGCATTGTCTCCAACCGGTAAAATCTTTCCCGTTGAACAGCAAGGTCCAGCCTTGTTTCTTTTCTTTTTCAGTCAACGTGTTATTCGCTTTTTGCGCAAAAGAAGGGACAGCAGCCATAACTGCCAAAAGAACCACAAACGATTTAAATAAGTTTTTCATGTTGCATTTCATTTTTAGATTAGACATTGAGAATATAAAACTCAACAAAGATAAATAAAAAAAGAGCTGCTCCATAAAGAACAACTCTTTCTTTTCTATCAGATAATCCTATTTTATTTGATGATGCCCAATTTCGAGGCATTGATGAAATCGATGATATGCTGGATTTCATCGCTCATCGGCACCTGGTCTTTAATCATCAGCAAAGCATCGAATATACTCGTATTACCTTGGTAAATGATACGGTAGGCATGGCTGATATGCTTGATTATCTTTTCGCTCAGGCCTTCATGTGACAGGATAAAGGAGTTCACCCCGTAATAGGTCGTAGGTTCCAATGCTGCTACGATATAAGGCGGGATATCCTTACGGAAGCGGCAACCGGTCTGCGTCATCGACCATCTTCCCACACGGCATCCCTGGCTCACTAATACGTTGCCGCCGAAAATCACATAATCTTCAATCATGCAGTTGCCGGAAATCTTGCTTCCATACCCGAACACACTATGATTACCGATATGCGTGTCGTGGGAAACATGCACGCCTTCATGCAGGAAATTGCCATTACCGATAATCGTCTTCCCATCAGAATTGGTCGCACGATTAATCACCACGTTTTCACGGATCACATTGTCGTCTCCGATTTCGACAATCGTATCACCTCCCTTATAGTTAAAATCCTGTGGTTCGGCAGCGATAACGGCACCATTGAAGATGCGGTTCCTCTTTCCCATGCGGGTTCCGCTCATGATACTGGCATGAGGCATGATCTCGCAGTCATCACCTATTTCTACATTCTTATCGATGTATGCAAACGGATGGACGGTTACGTTCGCTCCTAACTTCGCGCTTGCATCTACATAAGCTAATGGACTAATCATAATAATCTCCTTTTAAATTGTCAATTGCTTTCTACTCTCTTCCACCACCAATGGCACTATATAAATTGATAACAGCCTGCATACGCTGGACATTGTCGGAAACTTCCGTCAACTGCGCACTGAGCAGACTCTGTTGGGCAGAAAGGATTTCCAGATAAGTGGACTGTCCTGACTGGAACAAGGCGTTGGTATAGGCAACCGCCTTTTCCAACTCTTCTATCTGGGCCTGATCCTGGACCAGTTTTCTATTGGTCGCATCATAGAGATGCAAAGCATCGCTCACTTCCTTTCCCGCTTCCAAGATCGTTTGCTGATAGTTCATCTTGGCAATCTGTTCTTCCGCTTTTGATATCTTCAGATTGGCTACCAGCTTACCATTGTTAAAGATAGGCTGTGCCAAGGAAGCCAAAGCCTGGAACATAAACTGTCCCGGATTGGAAACCGTAACACCCGAACCATTCGTCCAACCGGCTGTCGCCGTAATATTGATTCCCGGATAAAAAGCGGCACGGGCCTTGTTGGTCGTATAATAAGCACTGGCCAATGTCATTTCGGCCACCTTCACATCCGGACGGTTCTCCAACAACTGCAAAGGAACACCAGCCATCAGCTCTTCCGGCATCACCTGATCTTCAAGCGTACTGCGATCGATTGGCTGCGGTGCTTTCGCAAGCAATACAGACAAGGAGTTCTCCACTTCACGCACCTGGCGTTTCAGTTCGATCAACGATCCGGACACCTGATGGAACACGGCACGCATCTGGACGACTGCGGCTTCTGTTGTCATGCCGGCAATCTTCATCGCTTCCATCACTCGCACATTCTCTTTGTAGATATCCACTGTCTTGGAAGTAATCTCGACCTGACGATCCAACATTAACAAAGTGAAATAGGTATTGGCGATTCCTCCGATCAGTTGCGAACGTATCGCTTGCTGTGTGTACTGGCTCTGCAAATAAGCAGTCTTCTGTCCACGACTCGCATTCAACAGCTTACCGAACAAATCCACTTCCCAACTGGCTGCCGCCGGCAAGGTATAGGCTTTCACATAACCCGTATTCTCCATTTTAGTTATGGTTCCTTGCGGAGCCAGGTTCAAAGAAGGGAGAAAAGACAGGCGAGCGGAAGTCAGCAGCAACTTGGCCTCCTCGACCCTCAGGATAGCGGCTTGCAGATCCACATTGTTCGCCAATCCTTCTTCGATCAAGGCCTGCAATTTCGGATCACGGAAAACTTCCTGCCAAGGCAGGTTTCCCATATTGGTCGTATCTGTTTCGGCTAACGTACCGGCAACAGATACCGGATCACGGTAGATACCGGAAGTTTCGATCGTATCCGGACGATCATAGGCTTTATAGATATGGCAACTGCTCAAAAGAGCGGTTGCACACACCATATATATAATCTGTTTCTTCATTGTCATCTCTTATTTTGTTTTTGCGTACTGTTCTATTTCCGTATTCATATCGCTGTTATCCAAATCTTCCCATTCGATAGGTTTGAATTTCTCCTGCAAGTACTGGAATACCACAAACAGAACCGGGACGATAAAGATCTGGAAGATCATACCGATAAACATACCTCCGATGGCGGCAGTACCCAAAGTACGGTTACCATGAGCACCGACACCGAACGCAAACATCATAGGTAACAAACCGACTACCATAGCCAGTGATGTCATCAAGATAGGACGCAAACGGGCGGCGGCACCTAAAACGGCAGCCCATGTGATACTCATACCCATACGGCGACGGTCAAGGGCAAACTCAACGATCAGGATGGCATTCTTCGCCAACAGACCTACCAACATGATCAAGGCGATCTGCATATAGATATTATTGGACATCGTACCCAAGATCATCTTCAGAGCCGGGATATTGCCTAAAGCGGCCCAGCCTTGCACGAACAGGAAGCTACCCATCAAACCAAACGGAATGGAAAGCAATACGGCCAACGGCAGGATATAACTTTCATACTGAGCGCTCAGCAGCAAATAGACGAATACGAAACAGAGCAGGAAGATCAAACCGGTCGTGCTGCCGCTGGTTTCAGCCTCTTCACGCGCCATCCCCCCCAACTCGTATCCGAAACCGGTCGGAAGCGTTGTACTGGCAACCTCTTCGATCGCTTTCAATGCCTGCCCACTGGTGTAACCGTCTGCCGGAGCAACCATCACTTTGATAGATGTATACATATTGAAACGGCTGATAATATCCGGTCCGTACACTTTCTTGATAGACACGAACTGCGAGATTGGAGCCATTTCGTTTCCATTGCGGACTTTGATATTCTTCAACGATTCCAAATTGGTACGCAAAGCCGGATCAGCCTGGACCATCACACGGTACATCTTACCGAAACGGTTGAAGTTGGAGGCATACAGACCACCGTAATATCCTTGCATGGTTGCCAGAATATCACTCGGACTGATACCCACCTTCTTACAGGCGGCCGCATCGATGTCGATCATATACTGCGGGAAGTTAGGGTTGAAGGTACTCTGTGCCGACTTGATTTCAGGACGGGCAGTCAAGGCTGCCGTATATTGCTTCGTCACTTCGAAGAATTTTTCCAGATCACCACCGGTCTTGTCCTGCATATTCAACTCGATATCACTGGAAGCGGAATAACCCGGGATCATAGGCGGAGTAAAGAACAGCACTTGTGCATCCTTCACTATCTTTTGCGCACGCATGAACAAACTGCCATACACGATATCCGAACTCTGCATCATTGAACGTTCCTCCCAATCTTTCAACTTGATGATGAACGAACCATAAGAAGGTCCCTGACCACCGATAAAGCTGAAACCGATGACGGCCGTACGTGATTTGACCGCTGGGTCGGCAGCGATCAGGCTATCCACCTTGTTCATCACCTCTATCGTACGTTCCTGGGATGTTCCCGGAGGCAGCGTCACTGCGCCCATGATCGTACCGGTATCTTCATTCGGAACCATACCTGTCGGAGTCGCATTCATCAAAACAACGAGCAGGACGATACATCCGGCAACGATACCGAACGAAAGCCATTTCTTCTGTATAAAGAATACGACGCGTTTTTTATAGCTGTTCAGCAAAGAATCGTATGCAGCATTGAAGGAAGAGTGGAAACGGGAGACGAAAGTCGATTTCTTCTCATGTCCTTCTTCGTGCGGCTTCAAGAACATCGCACACAGAGCCGGACTCAGCGTCAAGGCATTCAATGCGGACAAACCGATCGAGATAGCCATTGTCAAACCGAACTGGCGATAGAATGTACCGGCCGTACCGCTCATGAAACTTACCGGGATAAACACGGACATCATGACCAACGTGATGGAGACGATAGCACCACCCAACTCGTTCATGGCATCGATAGAAGCCAATTTCGCCGATTTGTAACCCTGGTCCAGTTTGGCATGGACACCCTCGACGACCACGATCGCATCATCGACCACAATCGCAATGGCGAGCACCATGGCACAAAGAGTCAGCAAGTTCAAGCTAAAGCCGATCAGCGACAGCATGAAGAACGTACCGATCAACGCAACCGGGATCGCGATAGCCGGAATCAAAGTCGAACGTAAATCCTGCAAGAAGATATACACAACGATGAATACAAGGATGAAGGCTTCGATCAATGTCTTGAGCACCTCATGGATAGAAGCGTACAAGAAGTCGTTGGCATTCATACCGACGTCGATCTTCAAGCCCGGAGGCAATATCTTTTCTGTTTCTTCCAGCAGGTTCTGGATATTATTGATGGTTTCCGTCGCATTGGTTCCTGCCATCTGGTAAACGATACAGGTTACAGCACTATGCCCGTTTACTTTATTGACAAAATTATAAGTCAGACGTCCCAATTCGATATCGGCAATATCCTTCATGCGGAGGACTTCACCATCCGGTAAGGCTTTTACGACCATGTCTTCAAATTCGTTCACTTCTTGCAAACGTCCTTTATAACGGATCGTATACTGGAAGCTCTGGTTACCCTGCTCACCGAACGAACCGGGAGCAGCTTCCACGTTCTGCTCGGCCAGGACACCGGCAACATCATTCGGAACCAAATTGTACTGTGCCATCACATCCGGTTTCAGCCAGATACGCATGGAGTAGTCGGTTCCTAACACATTCGCATCCCCCACACCGGGCACACGCTGTACTTCCGGGATCAGGTTGATCTTGGCATAGTTCTCGATGAATCGCTGGTCGTAACGGTCCTCTGCATCATAGACGGAGAACACGATCAGCATGGAGTTCTGACGTTTCTGAGTTGTCACACCGATCTTGGTTACTTCAGCGGGCAACAAACCTTGTGCCATAGAAACACGGTTCTGCACGTTTACGGCAGCCATGTCGGGATCGGTTCCCTGCTTAAAATAAATGGAAATATCGGCAGATCCGTTGTTGGAGGCATTGGAAGTCATGTACATCATGTTCTCCACACCATTGATCTGGTCTTCCAGCGGCGCAATCACACTATTCAATACCGTCTGTGCGTTTGCACCCGTATAAGTCGCTCTCACCGAAACGGTTGGAGGGGCGATATCCGGATATTGGGTAATAGGCAAGGACAGCAAGCCTAATATACCCAGTATGACAATCAGGACGGAGATCACCGTTGAGAGCACCGGGCGGTTTATAAATCTATCTAATTTCATATTTTCTGTTTTTAACGAACAAAATGGGAGTTATTAATTAAAAGCGGTCTTCAGATTACCTTCGTTCTGATCTTTCAAGGCCTGATCATATTTCGCTTTCTGCTGTTCCGGAGTGATCGGCTCGATAGCCTGGCCGTCACGGAGATTCTGTACGCCTTCAATCACGATTTTGTCGCCGGATTTCAAACCATTCGTCACCAGGTAATTCTTTCCGTCATCCAAATTGGAGATCTGAATCTCCGTATTTTTTACAGAATTGTCCGCCTGCAAAACAAAAACGAACTTCTTGTCTTGGATTTCAACGGTTGCAGACTGAGGGATAATAATGATCCCATCCATCGTATACGGGAATATGATGTTACCGGTACCGCCGCTTCTCAGGATATTTTTATCATTCGGGAAAACAGCACGCATGCTGACAGATCCGGTAGACTGGTCAATCACGCCACTAACGGCATCGATCTTACCTTCCGACTGATAGGTAGTTCCGTCGGACAGTTGCAAGCGAACAGCCGGCATCTTTTCCAATTGTTCTTTCAATGTGCCTCCGGCTCTTGTCAGGCGCAACAACTCTTTCTCCGTCATAGAGAAATAAACATACACATCGTTGATTTCGGATACGGTTGTCAACGGCTGTGCAACAGAGGGGCTGACCAAACTACCGATACGATATGGGAATGTACCGACAACGCCATTCGACGGACTCGTCACCGTACAGAATGATAAATTCTGATTCGCGCTTACCAAAGAAGCTTCCGCCTGAGCCAGGCTTGCCTTGGCAGACATGAGTTGGTTGACCGCTGTCTGATATTCAAAATCACTGATAATTTTCTGATCGAACAAAGCTTTTTTGTTCTTTTCGGTCAAAGTCAAAGTTGCGACATTGGCTTTTGCCATCTCGACAGCGGCTTTCGCCTGTCCAACCGCAGCAGCATACTGGGTCGGATCAATCTGGAACAAAGCCTGCCCCTTACGAACAGTTGCTCCTTCATCTACACATAACTTAACAATAAAACCCGAAACTTGGGGGCGTACCTCGATATCCTGCGTACCTCTGATCGTGGCCGGATAGGAAGTCGTCTGGTCGCTTGTTGTCGAATTAACAGCAAGGACCGCAAATTCATTATCCCCTAACTTCATACCGCTTTGCTTGTTTCCACAAGCAGTTAATAAAGACACCCCTACTGCAAACAATGCAATTTGCCTTAATTGGGTAATAGTAGTTCTCAACATTTGTTTATCCATATTCATTATTTATATAATTCTATCTATTCTCGTTTTTCAGTCATTAGTAAGGCCGTTAAAGCCATCACAACGGGTGAGATCCGTTGTGCCATAGTAAAAATTCCACAACGATGCTGTTCTAAATTTATGGGTTCATAGCCTATTCCTCATAAAAAGCGTACAAATGTAGAATCTTTTTGTTGTACTTTTTCCGTTTATACAATCTTTTATACTAAAAAATTGCTTATTTTATATTTCTGTATCAGAGATATATTAGGACTTTGACCGATCGAAAATATATTCGTTTAAATTGCTACATAATTTTAACACGGAATTTGTTTATTCAATAATTTATCCTAATTTTACGGCTTATATAACCTAAATAATCAATTCATATGGAACCAAAGTTTATGATATCGGAAGTGTTCGGCACTTCATGGAAGCACACTAAATCGCAGATTTGGGTACTGGTAGGGCTGTTTATCGGATTTTCTATCCTGTCGATGATCGTCACACTGTTCGGTATGCCGGCACAGGGTTCGATTGTCGGACGAGTCATTGTCCAAATAGTCAGTTTGCTCATTTCCTGTATTTTCATGCTGGGATATGTCAAAAATATATTCCAGGCTCTTGATGGAGAAGAGCCGCAGTTTTCCGCCTATGGGCAACAATCGCGCAAGATAATCACATATCTCATCGCCAACATTTTGTTCTCCATAGCTGTCTGTATCGGTATGGTTTTGTTGATCATTCCTGGTATCTATCTATATTTACGCCTGCAATTTTTCACGGCTTTCATCGTTGAGGAAGACTGCGGCATCATCGAATCACTGCAAAAAAGCTGGAATATGACCCAAGGACAGACACTTCCGTTATTCCTGTTGCTGCTGACCATGATCGGCACCGCGATCGTCGGCTGCATCTTGTTCTTCGTCGGATTTTTTGTGGCCGTACCCCTTATCTATATGATGCAGTGTTACACATTCAGAAAATTAAATACGATTTCAACGGAAGAAGAAGTACAACAACTATAATTGCAAATCAATAAATAGACAACAGCCCGCAAAAATAAATATTCTGCGGGCTGTATAGCTTTCCAATCTATGGGTAAGACATATAGAATCAAAGACATTGCAGAGATGTCCGGTGTTTCGACTGGAACTGTCGACCGCATATTACATAACCGGGGCAAAGTATCTGAAGAGGCACAGAAAAAAGTAGAAAAAGTTTTAAAAGAAATAGACTATCACCCGAACCTAATAGCCCGTTCCCTTGCACTAAAAAAGAGCTACCACTTCATCACACTGATTCCCTCTTTTGCAAAAGGCGAATATTGGGATAAGCTTTGCGAAGGAATAGACAAAGCGGAACAGGAACTTTTCAGCTACAACGTAGAAGTCGAACGTATGTGCTTCAATCAATATGACAAAAGCAGTTTCGACGAACTCATTCCCCGGATCGAAGAAGCCAACTGCCAGGGGGTCGTGATCGCAACACAGTTCCATGACAGTGTCATTAAGCTGGCGTCCCGGCTGGATCAATTACAAATACCTTACATACTGATAGATGCATTCATTGAAAACACTAATTGCGTAGCTTATTACGGAACCAACTCGTACGACTCCGGATATATTGCTGGCCGTCTGCTATACGAACAAATCAACCCGACCGAAAATATCGCAATCTTCCGCTTTATCCGTAAAGGAGAAATGCAAGTAACCCAAGTCATGAAACGTGAGGAAGGCTTCAGGAATTATCTGGCAGAAAAGAACTACGACGGGCGTATCTATTCCGTACAATTGCATGCCGACGAGCCGGAAAAGAACATAAACATCCTGAATGCCTTTTTAGAAAAACATAAGGAAGTGAACGCTGGTATCATATTCAACTCCCGTGCCCATTTATTGGGAAAATACTTCCGTGACAAAGGAGAAAGATTCAGATTAATCGGCTACGATGTGATAGACCCGAATATCACTTGCCTGAATGACGGTTCCATCACGCACCTGATCGCCCAACGGCCGGAAGTACAGGGATTCAATTGCATACGGGCATTGTTCCGCCATCTGGTTCTCAAAGAAAAAGTCGAACAAATCAATTATATGCCGATCGATATCCTGATGAAAGAGAATATCAAATACTATAACAATTATATTTGAAAACATAAAAAGGTATTTTTTCCCTGTTTTCTTTTTGTTTGATAAATAAATACTATACTTTTGTGCCCGATGTGTGCGCGAGCACAATGAGATAGTAACAATGAAATTATCACAATCATAAACAATAAAAATATGGCTAATTTATTTTGCGTTAAAGACAAAGTTGTCATTATTACCGGTGGAGCCGGAATCTTGGGTAGAGGTATTGCAGGTCACCTGGCTGAAGAAGGTGCTAAAATCGTTATTCTCGACCGCGCAGCCGAAGTTGGTGAACAAATTGTAGCCGACATCAAAGCGAAAGGCGGAGAAGCAAGTTTTTATCTGACTGACGTTTTAAACAAAGAAGTCCTGGAACAGAACAAAAAAGATATCCTGGTCAAATACGGCCGTATCGACGCGCTGCTGAATGCAGCCGGCGGAAACATGGCTGGTGCGACTATCGGACCAGACAACACGATTTTCGACTTGAATATCGACGCTTTCCGTAAAGTAGTAGACCTGAACCTGTTCGGTACAGTTCTCCCGACAATGGTGTTTGCCGATGTAATGGCTAATCAGAAAGAAGGTGCTATCGTCAACTTCTCTTCCGAATCCGCTTTGCGCCCGCTTACCCGCGTCGTAGGTTACGGTGCCGCAAAAGCTGCTATCTCCAACCTGACTAAATATCTGGCTGGTGAACTGGCGATCAAATTCGGAGAAGGTCTACGTGTAAATGCAATCGCTCCGGGATTCTTCCTGACGGAGCAGAACCGTACTTTGATGACAAATCCGGACGGATCTTACACTCCACGTGCCGAATCTGTCATTGCACATACTCCGTTCAGACGTCTGGGTACACCGGATGAACTGTTTGGTACGATCCAGTATCTGATCAGCGACGCTTCCAAATTCGTAACCGGAACAATCGCTATCGTAGACGGCGGTTTTGATGCATTCTCCATTTAATCTCACAATTAAAAAACAAGACATTATGTATTTATGCGAACAAACATGGCGCTGGTACGGACCGAACGATCCAGTTAGCCTTTCCGATATCCGCCAGGCCGGTGCTACCGGAATTGTAAATGCCTTGCACCATATCCCGAACGGAGAAGTATGGACGATCGAAGAAATCCAGAAACGCAAGGATATGATCGAAGCTGCCGGCTTACGCTGGAGCGTAGTGGAAAGTGTTCCGGTACACGAACATATCAAGACACAGAGCGGAGATTTTCAGAAATATATCGAGAACTACAAAGAAAGCATTCGTAACCTGGCAGCATGTGATATCCGTGTGATCACTTATAATTTCATGCCGGTTCTGGACTGGACCCGTACAAACTTGGCTTACACCATGCCTGACGGTTCTAAAGCATTACGTTTTGAACGGGCAGCTTTCATGGCTTTCGATCTCTACATTCTGAAACGCCCTGCGGCAGAACAGGAATATACAGACGAAGAAAAGGCAATTGCAAAAGCTCGTCTCGACGAAATGAGCGAAGATGACAAAGCACTGCTGGTACGCAATATGATCGCCGGCCTACCAGGCTCCGAGGAAAGTTTCACATTGGATCAGTTCCGTGCAGAACTGGATCGTTACAAAGATATCGATGCAGAAAGACTTCGCGCGAACCTAATTTATTTCCTGAAAGAGATTACTCCGGTTGCTGACGAAGTAGGAGCACGTATGGTTATCCATCCGGACGATCCTCCCTACTCTATCTTAGGCTTGCCCCGCATCTTGAGTACAGAAGAAGATTTCCGTAAGCTGATCGAAGCCGTACCGAACCAAAGTAACGGTTTATGCCTCTGCACCGGTTCTTTCGGCGTTCGTGGCGACAATGACCTGGCCGGCATGATGAAGCGTTTCGGCGATCGTATCGACTTCGTTCATATACGCAGCACCAAACGCGACGAAGCCGGAAACTTCTTCGAAGCAAACCTGCTGGAAGGAGACGTGAACGTTTATGAAGTAATGAAAGCCCTTCTTGAAATCGAGCAGGAACGCGGTTGCTCAATCGCAATGCGTCCGGATCACGGCCATCAGATGATCGATGACTTGCACAAGAAGACTAATCCGGGTTATTCCTGTATCGGTCGCTTGCGTAGCTTGGCTGAATTGCGTGGTTTAGAACTGGGGATTGCCCGTTCTTTATTCAAATAATGAGTGACGAGTAATCACAAATAGTTTGGCATTGAAAGGCGTCTGATTCTTTTTCGGACGCCTTTTTCATTTTACCTCTCTCCCGTTTCACTTTTTTTCCTTATTTTTGCAGCACTAATAATTTTGCAAAATGTCTAAAACACACTACAGTATACTATCAGCCCTATTATTACTTGTGTTAAGCGCATGCCATTCTTTGTGGACGGCCCAGACCCAGCCTGCCCCACAGCAGGAATCGATTCTGGTCTTGCTTTCAACGGATATCCCTCTTCCAAACACAGATTTCGCTTTTCTGTTTCCTGAAGAACCGAAGCTGAACGAACAAACTTCTCCCCGCAAAAATATAACGGAAAACTTCTCCAACAGAGAAAAAAATGATATTGCCGTAATAGACCCACTCCTGATGGCAGAAGAGAATTCGATGCTTATCGATTTAAGCCTGGTACAGAAAGAAGACTATGCTTTCCCTTTACCCGGCGCAAAAGTAATCTCTCCATATGCCGGACGTAGAAAACACCATTCGGGTGTAGATCTGAAAACCTGCGCCAATGATACGATCGTATCGGCATTCGACGGAATCGTCCGTCTGGCTAAACCTTATTATGCATACGGAAACGTAATTGTTGTACGCCATTACAACGGATTGGAAACAGTTTACAGCCATAACTCCAAAAATCTGGTCAAGCCGGGAGACTATGTAAAAGCCGGACAACCGATCGCACTGACCGGACGAACAGGAAGAGCTACGACGGAACACCTTCATTTTGAAGTACGGGTAAACGGGCAACACTTCAATCCGAACCTGGTATTCGACCTGCAAGAACGGAAACTTAACAATCAATGCCTGGTATTCACCCAAAAAGGTGGCAAAATCGCAGTGAAGTCCGTCGAGCTAATGCCACATCAACTTGCAGGCGACTACAGTTATTCACCAGCCCACAGAAACAAAGGACAAATAGAAAGCAAAAAGGGATCATTATAATTTCCTTTTCAATGCCCTTGCAGAGCTTCTATCAGAAGATTGATATTGACGGTAAATAAACGGACTGATATCGCCAACAAAATAATACCGAAGAACTTCCGGACAATATAGATTCCGCCTTTTCCGAAAAAGCGTTCAATACGGGTTGTCATGCGAACGACAAAATAAACCCATATCATATTCATTATCAAGGCTATCACAATATTGACACTGGCATACTCCGCCCTCAAAGACAATAATGTGGTAAACGAGCCGGCACCCGCCAGTAAAGGAAAGACCAGTGGAACCAGTGTCGCCTCCTTTATCGGTCCCTGGTTTTTAAAGATTTCTATATCGAGTATCATTTCCAGTGATAACAGGAAAATAACAAACGAACCTGCCACAGCAAACGATTCGATATCCACATGAAAAAGCCGTAGCAAGACATCGCCTGCGTAGAAGAACCCGATCATCAACAAAAAAGAGATAACCGTTGCCTTCATGGCGTTCACATCTTTGCCCTTTTCTTTCAAATTGACAATAATTGGAATGGAACCAATAATATCAATCACAGCAAATAATACAATGAATGCACTGATCATTTGCTGAAAATCAAAACTTTCAAACATAAGATACCCTTTTAATTGCCCTAAAGGTACAAAATCTTTCCCAACAGCCGACAGACAAATAGTAACAATCGCTTCGATGAATAACGTTTTTTCATACTAAATCAGAATCTCTTCACGAAAAAATAACGACCTTTGCATACACTTATATTGCTCCAAGCAAGAAAGTAATTAAATGTTGTCGGGAGATATGGATATAAAAACGATTTTAAAAAAGTATTTGGTATTTGTCATTGGATTATATTTTTTAGCTACAGGAATCGTCCTGATTATACATTCCGCTTTAGGAACCACTCCTATTTCAAGTGTAAATTATGTGTTAAGCCTCAACAGTCCCTTATCTTTAGGCACCTGTACCTTTATCGTAAACGTTTTGCTGATACTGGGACAGTTCTGGTTAATCCGAGGAACGAAAAGCCGTCAAGACCAGATATCCATCCTGCTGCAAATTCCATTTTCGTTCATATTTTCAGCATTCATCGATTTCAATATAGCACTCACTGAAGACCTGCATCCATCCAACTATATAATGTCGATTACGCTGTTACTGCTGGGTTGTCTCATCCAGTCTATCGGTGTCGTATTAGAGATCAAGCCTCAGGTTGCGATGATGAGTGCAGAAGGATTCGTCAACTACGCCGCCCGCCGTTACAATAAAGAGTTCGGAAAATTCAAGGTCATTTTCGATTTCACCTTAGTAACAGTCGCCGTCATTTTATCACTGATCTTCACTCAACGGATCGAAGGAGTCAGAGAAGGTTCCCTGATAGCAGCCTGCATCACAGGCTATATCGTGAGTTTCCTGAATAATAAAATCATGACTCGAAAAATGCTTTCCAGAGTTTCTTCCATACTAAAATAGTTTTTTTCTTATTTTTGTGCTTCATTAGAAAAGAAGATCCGTTTTTAAGTGAGTAAAATAGGCGAACACGAAGAAGATCCGATCCTGTTATTTTCATTTCTGAAAGGAGACAACAATGCTTTTTCATCGATATACAATAAATATGTCGATGAGCTATTTGCATATGGCATAGGATTAGGATTCGAAAGAGAAACACTCAAAGACGCCATACAGGATACTTTCTTCAAATTTTACACCAACAAGAAGCAATTGGAAGGTGTCACTCATCTGAAATATTACTTATTTCGTATGCTTAAAAATCGCCTGTTCGATATATATAAGTCTTCAAACAAAGAAAATATCGTAGACGTAACCAATTTGCCTTTTTTAATCGAACCGTCCGTTTTAGATGAATTGGTTGCAAACGAGGATAAAGCTGCGATTGAAACAGAAATAAAGAATTTGTTGGAAATACTAACTGATAGACAAAAAGAAGCTGTTTATTTACGTTTTATACAAGAATTGGAGTACGAAGAAGTTGCAAATTTATTGGATATGACTGCTCCTGCAGTAAGAAAACTTATCTCCAGAGCAATAAAACGCATGCGTGACGAAAAATTTTAGAAAAAATGGGAACAAAAAAAATTCCGAATCGTCTATTCTATATAAATTGATTTGAAAGTATGTTGTCGAACCAGTGGTTACAAAATAAATCTTTTATACAATGGAAATTATTCCCTTCTGAAGAAGATAATCTCTATTGGGAGAAATTTATCCAAGACAACCCACATTTCCAAGATGAAATAGAAGAAGCAATAAGGATATTAAAATCAATAAAATTGAATACTCAAAAACTTTCTCCGGAAGAGAAACAGGAAATATTTGCATTAATACAAAAAAATATAGAAAAGAAAGACAAACAACGTCACCTCCGGCTATATCTGACCGTATCGGCAGTTGCTTGTATCGTCCTATTTCTGGTTTTACTACAACCACTATTTATTGGCAAAAACGAGATTTCACACAAAAACATGCTTGTTGTTGCAGATACAACCTCTGTCAATCAAAAAGATATACAATTAGTACTGGCCAATAACAGGACCATTACTTTTGAAGAAGATGCTGATATCAAATATGATAAAAAGGGTGGTATTACTGCAAATACTGGAATCGAACAAATAAAAGTATCAAAAGAAGCTACTAAAGAAACCACATTAAATACGCTGATCGTTCCTAAAGGAAAACGGTCAAGCCTCACCTTGGCCGATGGCTCCAAAGTATGGGTCAATTCTGGGTCCACACTCAAATTTCCTTCTACATTCAAAACAGATAAAAGGGAGATCTGGGTAGATGGAGAGATTTATATAGAGGTTGAAAAAAATAAAGCACATCCTTTTTATGTAAATACCTCTCATATGGTAATCAACGTCGTGGGAACTCAATTCAATGTTACAGCCTATGACGAAGATACGGATTATTCAGTCGTATTGGTCGAAGGATGTGTAGATGTCAGCATAGACAAAGAAAAAGCCCGTTTATTACCCAACCAGATGTTATCGGTATCGACAGATCAGATTTCTGTAAAAAAAATAGATGTCAACAATTATATAAGTTGGAAAGAAGGATACCTCCAATTTGCAAGTGAACCTCTATCCAACATACTGAAACGTTTGTCCCGCTATTATGATACCCCCATTGATTGCGACAATAGTATTGCACAGCTAAAATGTAACGGAAAATTAGTATTATTCGATAATATCGAAGATGTCATGAAAACCATATATAACACAATACCGATCCAATATTCACACGAAGCAGGCCGGATATTGGTTCGAAAAAAATAAAGAGAGTCATAATTGCTAACTTATAAGTCTAATTTAAAATTGAGATGCCTATGAAACATATATCATGAAAATAAAAAATGCCGGACAATATTGGCGTATTCCCCGGCATAAGATTTCAAAGTTATTATTGCGTACTAAACTTTTAAAATCACTACAAATATATGAAAATAAATCATTATCTTGATAGATCGTGGTTTAACGGTCTACGTTATACCTTACATATTATGAAAATCATAATCATTTTACTGGTCTTAAGCATTGGGAACTCCTTTTCTATGACCTACTCTCAAAATACATTACTTTCGCTTGACATCAATAAACAGTCCATAAAAGAAGTTATTGGCATCATTGAGAAAAAGTCGGAATATGTTTTCTTCTTTTCGGACAATGTCCGTCAAGATTTAGAAAAAAGTGTTGACATAAAGGTCAATTCAAAAACACTTGATGTAATCTTGAATAACCTTTTCGCTGATACAGACTTGGTATATACGATTAACGATCGCCAGGTATCAATTGCAAAGTCGAAAAAAGCAGGATCTTCATATCCTACACCACAACAACAGACAAAGACAATTACAGGAACAATTGTCGATAACACAAAAGAACCTCTAATCGGAGTTAATATTGTTGTGAAAGGGACTTCTACAGGAACAGTAACCGACATCGATGGCAAATTCTCTTTGCCTATTACCGAAACAAACGCTGTTCTTGTCATTTCTTACATCGGCTATAAATCGCAAGAAATCAAAGTAGGTAATCAATCCAGCCTGAATGTCACATTAGAGGCAGAAACATTAGGCTTGGAAGAAATCGTTGTCGTAGGATACGGTACCGTTAAGAAAAAAGACCTTACCGGTTCGGTATCATCCGTAAACTCGGAAACGATCTCTAAATCACCTGTGACAAGTGCAACCCAAGCAATCCAAGGACGCCTCCCCGGTGTATTCATTTCCAATTCGACAACGAAACCAGGTGAAAATGCATCTGTGGTTATCAGAGGTAAACGTTCTATCAGCGGTAGCAGTGATCCCCTTTACATAGTCGATGGAATTCCAGTAGTAGGAGGAATAAATGAAATCAGTCCTTCAGACATCGAAACAATAGATATCCTCAAGGATGCCTCTGCTACGGCTATTTATGGTGCACGCGGTTCAAACGGTGTAATCCTGATAACCACCAAAAGGGGAAAAGCAGGAAAAACTCAAGTCGACTATAATGGATATGTTGGCTTCCAAACAGTGCTGAACCAGTTGGAATACATGGACGGGGCAGCCTATGCCGAAACAGTCCGGGAATCTTATCGTTCAACCGGTAAATACCTCTCTGATAAACCGAGTTGGGAAGAAGACCAAAAGATCGGTTCTTTCGCCAATGACCCTTATACATTGGAATCTCTAAAAATGGCATACGATGAAAATGGGAATTATGATCCTTCAAAGGTCCGTTCAGGAAGTAAATGGTGGGAAGCCGTACAACGCACAGGTATGGTTACCGACCATCAGTTAAGCGTTCGCGGAGGCAACGACAAAACCAATTTCACTTTTAGCGGCTCCTATTATGATTATAAAGGTCTTGTTAAAGATGAAGAATTTTCCCGGTATTCTATTCGCCTGAATCTCGAACATTCTGTAAACAAATATATTAAATTGGGGGCATTTACTGGATATACCCATTCCGTGCAAGAAAGAGGGTCTACCCTGTTTAACTCGTGGCGTGTCATGCCAATGGGCCGTTTCTATGATGACAACGGCGATTTATTGGAAAAAGTTTCTGGCACAGACGACCAGTGGCGTAACCCGTTACTTAGATTAGCAGAGGGAGCTGTTTCCAACCCTTTAAAGATAAACAGATTTATTGGCAGTTATTATGCTGATATCACGTTACCACTGAAAGGGCTCCGGTTCCGTACGAATTTAGGTATCGACTATGAAACCAGACAAGATTATAATTTCCAATCGGCCGAAGCACGGGGAAATACCATGAATTATGCTCGGAACGGTACGGAAAACAGATCCATGTTTACTTGGGAAAACCTGTTATTCTATGACAGAACATTTGAGGATCATACAATCGGGGTAACTTTGCTCCAATCTATAAACGAATACCTCCGGGAATACAACAAAATTCCGGTTCAAGGAACACCGGCTGATGAACTACTATATTATGATGTAGGTTCTGCCTCTAATCCTGAAAAAACGGAAAGCGGTAAAAGCCAATGGAAATTAGCTTCCTTCATGGCTCGTTTGAACTATAGCTTCAAAGGGAAATACTTGGCTACTATTTCTGCCAGATATGACGGTTCTTCACGTCTTGCGGAAGGACATCAATGGGTCGCTTTCCCGGCTGCTGCTTTAGCTTGGCGTATCAATGAAGAATCATTCATGCAAAATGTTCATTTCCTCAGTAACCTGAAATTGCGTGCCGGATATGGTGTCGTTGCCAGCTCAGAAGTAGACCCTTATGAAACCAAGGGGACATTGTCACAAAAACCATATAATTATGGCAGCGAGTCGATCTTTGGTTATGCTCCCAACAAAATGCCTAATACAATGTTAACCTGGGAAACAACAGGGCAATGGAATGCCGGATTTGATTTCGGATTTCTCGGAAACAGGCTGAACGGTACAATCGATATTTATTTACAAAACACAAAAGATTTGCTATTGGACAGACAATTGCCTATCGTATCCGGTTTCAATCAAATAAAATCGAATGTTGGAAAAACGCGTAACAAAGGACTTGAACTTACCTTGAACTCTTTAAATATCAATAATAAGAATTTCACATGGTCTACAGACCTTATGATGTACACCAACAAGGAAGAAATTGTTGAATTATATAATGGCAAGGAAGATGATCCCGGAAGTTCCTGGTTTATAGGTGAAGCGATCAACGTGTTCTACGATTACAAGAAAATAGGCATCTGGCAAGACACGCCGGAAGATCGTGCCGAAATGGAGAAGTTCAACCAGAACGGAAGTAACTTTGCACCTGGTACTATCCGCCTGTGGGATAATGGCGATTATAAGATCACTTCGGAAGACCGTGTTATCCAGGGCCAGCAAAGACCTAAAGTAATATTGAGTTTAAATAATACATTCAGATATAGGGACTTCGACTTCAGCTTCTTCTTTGAAGGCAATTTCGGAGCAATGATCAAAAACAACATCAGTTATCTGAATCAAGCACACAGGAACGGCAATGTGAAAGTCGATTACTGGACACCGACAAATCCGACTAACGCCTTCCCACGTCCGATTGAAGGTGTCGACTATCTTCCTTATTATGAAACGTTGCATTATGAAAAAAGCGACTTTATCAAACTTCGTAATGTCACTTTAGGATACACCATTCCAAGTCATATTACCAAGAAATGGGATATATCACGTTGCCGTGTCTACGTGCAGGCACAAAACTCATGGATGTGGACCAACTTCACCGGAGTGGATCCTGAAAGCGCTCTGAATAAAGATGTTGATGGAACATACGCAGGTTACACGCGTCCAACTCCTTCAACCTGGTTAGTAGGTCTTAATATAAGCTTTTAATCTAAAAAATCAGAAACAATGAAAGAATCAAATAACATAAAGAAAGTTGTCCTTTTTAGCCTGGCAAGCGCATGTATCGGGCTTATAAGCTGTGATGATTATCTGAAGGAGAAAGACCTTCCCCGTTTAACTCCCGACTATTATGGAACCGTTGCCGGTGTGGAGTCCGCCGCAACAGCAACATATAGCTTCATGCGTTGGGGAGCTGGTAATGAAAGATATAACGTACTCACAGAATACGGCACAGATCTCTTCACGCAAGGAGAAGATCCGGGAAAACAAGCTGACGCTTTTAACAAATATGGAAGCCAGTTGAATCCAGATGCAAGTGTCTTGTACGAATTCTGGGAAAATCATTATAAAGCGATCAATACTGCAAACTTGGTTATTCAGCAAGTAGAAGGATCTACATCAATGTCTGAGGTACAAAAGCAAGTAGCTCTTGCCGAAATGTCTTTTTTACGTGCCTTCTTCTATTTTGAGTTGGTACAACAGTTCGGAAGCATCCCTTTGGTATTAGATGTGTCTTTCGACGTGAGAACTGACTTTCCACGTGCTTCAGTTGCCGATATTTACAATCAAATTATCAAGGATCTGGAATATTCGGTCCAATATTCTCCCGAGAAACCGGCAAAAACAGGGAAAGCAGCTAAATATGCTGCAGCTCACCTGTTGGCTAAGGTATATCTGACCAGGGGAAGTGCCGTAAGTGATCAGCGCGGACAGCAGCCTTCAGATATGGAGAATGCTCTGAAATATGCCAAAATGGTAATTGATTGCGGACAATACGAATTACTGACAAATTTTGCCGATCTGTGGGATATAAATAATCAGGGTAATAAGGAGGTGATTTTCTCCGTTCAATTCACGACAGATCCGGTTTACCGTGGAGATGGCAATTCCTTCCACCTATATTGGGGGTCTTGGTATGAAGATCAACCGGGTATGACAAGGGACCTCGAAAACGGACGTCCATACAGAAGGCATCTTCAATCGCAAAAGACAATGTTGCAACTGTTTGACCGTAAAAACGATTCCCGCTTCTATAAAAGTTTCAAATGGGCATATTATGCCAATCGTGAAGGTGCAGGACTGGAACTGGGAGATACAGCAATTTATTACAGTATAAACCCGACCACGGAAACATATCGTTATAAATATTTTGCCTGGGATAAGGAAGATGTAACCAAAAACAATCGCTACTATCCTCCCTTGCTTAAATATTTCGATCCCCTGCGTCTATCTGTCAATGATGGTCAAGGTGGCCGCGAATGGGTAAAAATGCGCTTGGCCGAAACGTATCTGATTGCTGCGGAAGCTTCCGGCCGCAACGGTGATTACCAAACAGCAGCCGATTACATTAATGTTGTCCGCAAACGTGCCGCATGGCAGGATGGTGAAACCAAAATGTCTCAATACTGGCGCGAAGAAGGAGGAAAAATAGGAGATACCAATAGTACCTTTGCAGATATTCAAGTCACGGCTGCAGATATCCAAAGCAATTTTATCGACTTTATGTTAGATGAACGTGGACGCGAACTGTTAGGTGAAACTTGCCGTTGGAATGACCTGGTACGATGTGAAAAGCTGGAAGAATACGTCAAGAAATGGAATTCAGAAGGAGCTGTCACCTTCAAATCACATCACAAACTTCGTCCGATTCCTCAAAAGCATATAGACCGCTTGAATCCAAAAGGAACGGATGCTGAAGAACAAAATCCCGGTTATTTCTAATTACACAATATTTATCTGAAGCTGCCCTGTTGAGAGCGGGCAGCTTCTCATTTATAAATGATATGAAAACAAAGTATTTTATTCCCATTATATTTCTGTTGCTTTTCACCCGATGTTCGACAAATTCTAACGCAGATTTAAAGAACTTTCCTGAAGGTTATACACCGGAAGAAGTTGGGACACGGATAAGCAAACGCTTTATTTCCGGTAAACATATGCTTCATAAGAAAAACGGAAAAGATGGTATTCACTATGCAGAAGTCTGTACATGGTATGGAGCCTTAAAATATGCTGTTGCCGTTGGTGACAAAGCATTGATCAAGCAACTTCAGAACAAGTTTGAACCACTCTTTACCACCGAGGCAAATTATCAACCGCTTATGAATCACGTAGATTTGAATATGTTCGGTTGTTTACCGTTTGAGTTTTATCAGATCACAAAAGATCAACGTTACTATGATATGGGGCTTCCTTATGCAGACACGCAATGGCAGGTACCGGACACAGCAACAACGGAAGAAAAGAACTGGGCCCGAAAAGGTTTCTCCTGGCAAACCCGTTTATGGATCGATGATATGTTTATGATCACCATTATCCAATCCCAAGCATACAAAGCCACCGGAAAACGAGAATACATTGACCGTGCAGCCCGTGAAATGGTAATGTATCTGGATGAACTCCAACACCCTAACGGTTTATTCTATCACGCCCCAGATGTTCCTTTTTATTGGGGACGCGGCAATGGCTGGATGGCCGCCGGCATGACAGAATTACTGCGCTATTTGCCAAAAGACAATCAAGACCGTCCCCGTATCCTGGAAGGGTATCGTTTGATGATGAAGAATCTGAAAAACTATCAACTACCTGACGGCATGTGGAGCCAACTAGTAGATGATCCCGCCTGCTGGGCAGAGACATCAGGAACAGCAATGTTCACGTATGCTATGATCACAGGGGTTAAACAAGGGTGGCTAGATAAAAAAGAATATTCTCCAGTTGCTCGTAAAGCTTGGATGGCATTAATTCCCTATATCAATGAAGAAGGAGACGTGACAGAAGTGTGTATCGGAACCAATAAAAAGAATGATAAACAATATTACTATGACCGTCGAAGGATAGTGGGAGATTATCATGGGCAAGCTCCCATACTATGGTGCTGTTTTGCTTTGATAGAATAACCTATATTTCAAACGGGGCTGCCTTAAATCAAAAAAAATAGGGCAGCCTATATAAGACAAGAGTCTGTCAGTTAAAGAATTTACTTCCTTTTTTAATTGGGAGATTCACTTTCATTACGAATATTAATTGCATTCATTCCCCTCAGACCGCGTTCAAGTTCAAAAGTAACGATGTCGGTTTCCGAAATATCGGTCAGTGTATTGTTACTAACATGAAAAAAATACTTCTCGTCGCTACCAAGGTCTTTGATAAAACCATACCCTTTTGATTCATTAAAATAATCAACCCTCCCTTTTAGCACAGTAGGTGTCTCTATATCTTCTTTTTTGGGGGTCGAGATAAGAATCTCTTCTTGCTTAATTTCTTCTTTATTAGGATCCAGTTCGGGAGGAGTCGATGTAATCACGCCGTTTTCATCCACATAAGCGATCATATCATCAAAACTATTCGCTTTGCCAAGCAGTTTTCTGTCTTCTTTCTTTTTTTGTTTTTCGGCCCTCCGGGCTTGTTTCTTTTTTTCGTTTTCTCGTTTATTGTATGTTACGGATTTTGCCATTTATCTATATTGTTTATATTAATAATCAATCTATTATATAAGGATTCAGAGTGGAATGCCAAGGTATTTCCGGAATATGGAAACGCTGGATATAAAAAATTCCAACTATTGCACTGAAGAGTAAAAGCTAACTAAACTATAGGAGAGCCATAAGACAGTGTGTCAAAATATACTAATCCCCAAGCTTGACGCGAGGACGCAAAAGAACTGGCCTTATCAATCAAAGTTTATACGGCCAGTTATATGCGACCTCACGTCAAACGCGGGAACAAGGTAGTTTAGACACACCTTCATATACCAGGAGATTAATATCGTCTGGAACTATTATAACCACCTTTTCTTTCGCGGTATCCGCCGTTTGAAGGTTTTTCAGAGCGAGGACGCGCTACGCTTACCGAGATTACTTTTTTCTCAAATTCAGCTCCATTAAGAGCATCGATCGCTTTTTGGCCATCTCCATCGTTTACCATTTCAACAAAACCAAATCCTCTGGATCTTCCTGTTTCTCTATCCATGATAACTTTTGCAGACGTAATTTCTCCATACTCCGCAAATAGATCATTTAAATCAGCATCATTAATGCTATAATTTAAGCCTGTAATGTAAATGTTCATTTAAAATTTTTTTTAATAAATACTAATAGGGTATGAGGAGGAAAATTAATGGAGAGGCCTACTTAATAATAAAGAAGAACTATACGCTAATAATACGTAACTCAAACTCTGACTCAAAGGTAACACTATTAATCGAACCAACAACTATTACAACCTATAAATTCTCGTTTTTCTTGTCAAGACTGTCAAAACACCATTATTATCTGGGATCAGAAGTCTGTTGCACAGAGGTTGTTATCACTTCAAAAACTCCTAAACCGAACAATCTGTAAAAATCTTTTCCCGACAGAAGCATCCTTCCAAATGATCGTTTACAAACCCTGTTGCCTGCATATGAGCATAGCAGATAGTAGAGCCAAAGAACTTAAACCCTCGTTTCTTCATGTCCTTACTCATTGCATCCGATTCTGGAGTCGTAATCGGAATCTCCTTCAACGACTTGAAATTATTTACAATCGGTTTCTGCTCGGGGAAAAACGATAACGTATAATTATAGAAACTACCAAATTCCTTTTGAATTGCGATGAAACATCTGGCATTTGTGATCGTAGACGCAATCTTCAGCCGATTCCTGACGATCCCATCAAAAAGCATCAGCCGGTCAATATCATCCGAATTCATCGCAGCCACTTTCTCTACATCGAAATTATAAAATGCTTTTTTATATCCTTCACGTTTACGAAGGATGGTAATCCAGGCTAACCCAGCCTGAGCACTTTCCAAAACAAGAAATTCGAATAAGGTTTTATCATCGGTAACCAATCGTCCCCATTCTTCATCGTGATATTTCACATATAAATCATCAGTTCCAGCCCAGCCACAACGTCTATTTACAAGATCTTCCATCTTTCATATATTTATAATTCCCAAAGGTATTTATTAAAGATGAATATACAGCATAAAAAGCTATTATTTCCCCAATATTCGTATTTTTGTTCTGAGATTCTTAATTATGAAGGTGTGTCGAAATCCCCTTGTCCCCGCGCTTGACGCGGGGGAGCAAAAGTAACTTTTCAAAAGTCCCACGGATAAGCCACGTGAGAACTGCCTGAAACCGCTGTTTTTGCCGAAGCGGAGAAAAAAAAAAAGCTCTGAAATCCTTAAATTTCAGAGCTTTGTTTTAATTTGCTATTTACTTTCGCGGTGCGTACGGGACTCGAACCCGTGACCCCATGCGTGACAGGCATGTA
>ERZ1036467.17-NODE-17-length-261888-cov-89.843328_pt1 | contig 261888 bp, 216 predicted proteins | sample MGYA00514231_ERZ1036467 | MGnify/ENA primary metagenome ERZ1036467 (study PRJEB33795, sample SAMN09464919) | human gut metagenome | isolation source: Bloodstream | host: Homo sapiens | place: USA: Stanford, California | collected 2016-07 ...
GGTCATTCTGTTTGCCATAAATAATTGGAATTTTAGTGGTTACGGGAATAGTCCCGCCCAAAGGTAGCGACTAAATATGCTATATTTGGACGGGCGGCAAGGGCTGTCCGAATTTGTCCTGCGGTGTCCCGATTTGTCCGGGTGGGATGAAATTCCGCAACCATTGGTTGCAGAATTGAAAAGGGCATAAAAAAAGAGAGTGAATGATTTCACTCTCTTTCGATGAACCCTTTGTGAACCCTTTGGTCGTTTTTTGAAATAGCTAAAACTCAAGTAATTTGCATATTTTGCAAAAGAAAATCATTCGAGTATGAACCATATGTGAACCCTTTAATGGATTAGCGGGGAACACTGTTTAAGCGTCATCGCGCTTCGTTAGTAATCTGTTATTGCACTCGTTTCAAATCCCCGATAGATTGGAGTGACATTTCTATGTAGGGAATAGTTTTTAGAATATGGATGTTATCTATTGCTTCTTTACCACCCAATGCCAATGCCGATACAAGACATGGAGATTATAGAATAAAAATAATTCATCTTTCTTATTATCAGTCATTTGAATATTTTCTGTTTTTCTCTATTTTTGCCATTTTCTGTTATTCAGTACACTTTGAAATATCATTTTCTTTTGTACCTTTGCATCCGCAGAAAACAAAAGAAAATCAACTATTTAGTGTAATTACCCGGTTACGGCACCTAAATCGAGATAAAACCTCTAAACAATGGCAATGTTAGAAAATAAAACGAAAGAAAACCCCAAGCTGGAGCAAAATAAGCTCTCGGACGGTAGAATAAGCCTTTACTTAGAGTATTATTTCCTCCTCAAATTATTAAAAGTAATACTGTCAAAAAGAAATACCTTTTATTCTTACTCTTTTCGCCAGTACTTATATCTTGCAGTCAACAGAAAAAAGTTTAGTACGGTTTGGATATATAGACAAAAAACAGACTAAACTCCAAACATGGAAATTCAGATATTTTTTATACATTTCTCTTATATACAAATGATAGCCGAATTCAATTCATATATGAGTAACATAGACATAGACTTCTTCAAGGAGTTGTGTCTGAAACATGGAGAGTTACGACATTATAAAAAGAATGAGTTTATTCTCCATGAAGGTGATGCCTGTTCTTTCTTCGGGTTTATCTTATCAGGCGTAGTCAAATACAGTTGCACCAACCGGACAGAAAACAAGCCGTATAATGTCGGTTTTTCCTTTCCAAATGAATTTATAGCCGATTATCCCACTTGCTTATATGGCATGAAATCAGAATTGAATATACAGGCGATAATCCCGTGCGAGATTTACATCTGTTCTTCTACATTCTTACAGCAAAAATTCAAGGAAAATAATGAAAACCAACGGATAGCCCGTATCGCAGCCGAACAGATGTTTTTCCAATCATATTCACGTTATTTGGATTTATTCAGATTCACACCGGAAGAGCGTTACCTCCAACTTTTAAAAAAATGCCCTGCAATCCTTCAAATGGTATCACTAAAAGAAATAGCATCCTACCTTAAAATTACACCCATACACATGAGCCGAATCAGACGCAAGCAAAGTTTTGACAACAAAAAATAAACATAGGTTTAGAAATTTACATTCATAACAATATTCCAAGAGTATCTTAATCTGCCAAAGAATTCTTCTTTTTATCTTTGTCTTATCTTTGGTTGGTTCAACGAAGAGACAAAATAAAGATTGAATGAGTTAAACAAGAGATTAAAAAAAAGAATATGAAAACAAAAGAAATTCTTGGAATACTTATGCTATTCCTCTGTACATTCAGCTTTATAAGCTGCGACGATGATAATGAACAGACAAATGAATTAACCCCCGAAGCACTTTATCAGACTTCATGGCGTGGAACAGGGCATTGTGAGGCTTGGACAGTACAAAATATGGGGGTCGGTATGCAATTTGTAGATACTCGGAAAGGGAAAGTAAATTGGGAAGGTTACGATGAAATTGATATTACTTATACAATAGAAGGGAAATATATCACATTTAATAGCAATGCTTTATATTTGGGTGGAGCCCCTTGGATTATCAAAAGCTATACCCAAAAACATATAACCATTATACAGAATGAAATTAGTCCAGATAAAGAGAAAGTAGCTACAATTGAATTAGAGAAAATAGATTAAACTGAATCATGGGAACATTAAGTTGCATAAATGTATGCTACAACAGAACAATGAGAACCGTGAGATTTGCAAATTGAGCAAAGAAAGTCATAAATACCTTGTAAATAAAGGAAAAAATGCAGATTCATCTAATATTCCTTTATGTGCTATTATCGGGCTGGTCTATGGGCTGAAACACAAGGAAAAGAGATTCACCTTGTTCTTTTGTATAGGATTGGTTATTGGGTTAGGATGAGCAATTTATATGCTACTGCTAATAAGGTCAATGTAAATCAAAGGAATATGAAACTGAAATATATATTGAATGCTATACTATTTGTTTTGGCATTATCTTTTTTGTCTATGTGTATATTTAAGACTACAGAGTTAAGTTTAAAATGTATGCAATTTGCTGTATCTATCTCTTGTATAGGAGCAATGTTTTCTACAAAAAGATATAGATACATATTTGCATCTATTGCTTTAATCATTATAGGAATATCTTTTTCACTTTAAATGTCCATAATAACGATAATGATTTGATTATTGAATGGTATAATAATAGTCCAGTCTACAGATAGCGACTAAAAACGGGGGCAAGGGATGCCCGAATTTGTCCTGCGGAGCTTGAAATTATCCGGGTGCGGTAAATCTCCAACTGTTGGTTGGAGATTTAAAACGGGTACAGACCGAAGTTAATCGCTTGCTTTAAACGAGCCATTTGTGAGCCATTTGTATATATTGTTTTCGGCTTATAATCAACAGTTTTACAAAAATCGCATTATACTTGTGAGCCATTTGTGAAGCGTTTATGAAGCGTATGGCAAGCCTTTGATTGAGTTTCCGTTATTCTCCTATTATCAGGTGACACGACAAAAAGAAAACATCTTCGGCAAAATCTTTGTTATGTTTTTGCAGGTGATTACATAATATACTATCTTTGCATATAGAAACAAAGGACATAAATATGGCTTCATTCAGAAAAGAGATACTTGGGCAGATTGAACGGATAGATACCGGGCGTATATTCACGTTCCGGGATTTATCGTTTGAAACGGAAAAGACCGCCAATGTTGCGGTGCTACTTTCCGAACAGAGCCGCAAAGGGGTACTGGTACGGGTTGAAAAGGGGGCGTACTACCGTCCCAAGAAATCAGTGCTGGGGCTGGGAAAGCTGCCTGTCTATCAGGATGAACAGTTCCGCTACCTGACTGAAAAACTGAACGGCTATATCACGGGGGCTTACATCTATAACAAAATGGGGCTGACCGAACAGGTAGCCACAACCATAACGATAGCCACTCCTAACCCGGTTCGCCGTTTCCGTTTCAAGAACTTGGATATAGAGTGCGTGAAAGCCTACTGCATGGTCTATCCGGATGAAAGCCTTGTCCCGTACTTGCGGCTGCTCGATGCGATAAAGGACATGAAGCGCATACCCGGAACAACCGGGCAGGACATCTACAACCGGGTCAAAAGCCAATATTTCAACGGGTACAGCCTGCCGGAACTGGAAAAAATCGTATCTTTGGCGAAAAGTTACCCGCCACGTGTCAGAAAGGTGGTGGCGGATATACTGGGCGACATCAGACAAACCGTATTGCAAACGGAAATGGCAAAGACCATTCTTCCCACGACACGGTTCAACTTGGATTATAAAACAGCATAGGACAGAAATATGAATTTACATTCGGACAAGGAAGCGTTCAAGGAAATCATCGCACTGGCGGCTGACCATTTCGGCTACGAGCAGTCGCACGTGGAAAAGGATTACTGGGTATCGAAGATACTGCGGGATATTTCCATGTCCGAATATGCGGATAAGACCTACTTCAAAGGCGGAACTTCACTTTCCAAAGCCTACGGGCTGATAGAACGTTTCTCGGAAGATTTGGACTTGTTCGTGTTCACGGGTGATAAAGGTGCGTCCAAGCAGGCAGAAAAGACATTGAACAAGAAACTTTCCAAATACATAGCCGAACTCAATAGTGACATATACAAGGAAGATTTGTCGGAAACGGGCGGTAATTACCGTAAACTGTATTTCTCGTATGACAATGTATTTCAAGGCGTGGGACTGAAAGAACATTTGGAAGTAGAGATAAAATCCTGTGACCTGCCGGACAAAAAACTGATGTTCTACCCGGCGGACAAGCGGGTTATCAAACCGATTGTGACCGCCTTTCTTGAAAGCATCGGGCAAGAGGAACTGATAAGCACCTACGGGCTGGAAAGTTTTGAAACGCAGTGTATCAACCCCCGAAAGACTATCTGCGACAAGGTTTCAAGGCTGGTAAAGCTGTCTTACAATGAGGATGCAGCCGCACTGTTGGCAAAGCATATCCGTGACGTTTACGACTTGTCGGCACTCTACCACAATCAGGAATATAACGATTACCTACATTCGGAAGATTTCTTGGATGCCATGTACCGGGTGACGATAGAGGACGGACTAAATAAAAACTCCCGTTCGCACTTGTCGCTGGCTGATGCACCGATATTCAAGGATGCCGAAGCGGTCATGGCGTTACCCGAAGTGGCTACGGCGTACACTACCGATTTGAAGAAACTGACTTTCGACAAAAGCAAGATGCCGCCGATAGGCAAGGCTGTGGAAGCATTGAAGAACCTGCACGAAATATTAGTGCGTTTTGAAGCCTACCGCACCAAAAAGCAAAATGAAGAACAACCGTAAAGCTACATCGGCTGTTCTTCACTCCATACATTATTATATATAGCTATTCTTCCTCCTTAATCAAGTGGCATAACTCCGGGTCGTTCTTAATCCGGGTTATCTCGTTCTCGACTATCTGCCTGACTTCCTGACGGATGCGGTCATAGTTGGCTTGTATCTCCTCCTGCATCCGGTCGTTGCCGTCCTTGTCGGTGAAGTCGATAATCTGCGGCAACTTCACGTAATGGGCGGTTTCCCGCTTCACCTTTTCGTTGTCCACCACGATTTCGCAGTGGAAAATCTTCTGCTCTATCCGTTCATCGAAGTTGTCCGCCACAGCACCCACGAACATACCTTGCGTGAGGTTGGATATTTTGCTGGCGGGTATCAGGCTGTCCATTTGGGTGCTTATCGAGGTGGATTTTTCCCGTTGGTTTATCGTCATGCTCTGCCGTTTCTGCAACACCTTTCCGAAACGCTCGGAAAGGATTTTCGCCGTTTCACCGACTACTTGACCGCTGAACACGTTACCCACAGTATTTTGGATAACCCGGCTTTCCTTGTCCCCGTAATCACGGGTAAGCTGGCTGTAATCCTGAAAGCCTAACAGAACCGCAACCTTGTTGCTTCGGGCGGTGGCAATCAAATTATCCAACCCCCGAAAATATATAGTTGGTAATTCATCTATTATCACCGAACTTTTAAGCTGACCTTTCTTGTTTATCAGCTTCACGATACGGGAATTATATAATCCCAGTGCTGCCGAGTAGATATTTTGGCGGTCAGGATTGTTGCCGACAACCAGTATTTTAGGCTCTTTCGGGTTGTTGATGTCAAGTGAAAAATCATCGCCCGTCATTACCCAGTAAAGGGCGGGTGAAATCATCCTTGAAAGCGGGATTTTTGCACTGGCAATCTGCCCCTGCAACTGTTCAACTGCCGAACTTTCCCAAGCGTCCACGAACGGGGAAAGGTAATTTTCCAGTTCGGGATAACTGCGCAAAATCGTGAATACATCAGCGTATTTCTTGTTCAACAGTTCTATGGCATGGGGAAACGTGCAATACCTGCCGCCTTGATAGATGCGCAAATACCAAATAATGGCTGCAAGCAGGATAATCGGGCTTTCCACGAAGAAGTCGCCCTGCTTGCTTATCCAGCTTCGATTGAGGTTAAGCATAATCGTGTAGCTGGCTTCATAAGCATCCGCAATGTCCGACATGAAGCTGGCGTTTATAGGGTTACATCGGTGGCTCTTGCGTGGGTCGTCAAAGTTGATAACGTAAAATTTCGGCTTGACCTTGTAGCCGTCCAAGTGGTTAAGCAAATGATTGTAAGCGATTTCCGAAAGGTCAGGAAACTTATAATCATACAGGTAGAGCGCAAAACCTTTCTCGATTTGCTGTTTTATGTAATTATTTACTACTGCGTATGACTTCCCGCTGCCCGGCGTTCCTAACACGATGCTCGCACGAAAAACGTTTACAACGTTAATATAGCCATTGTTCCACTTCTTCTTATAGTAGAACCGGGTAGGCAGATTTACAGAATACTCGTTCTCGATAAGCCTTGTTTCCTGCTGGAAACTTTCGTTCTCGGTATTAAAGACATCATCCATGAGGTTGTTTTTCAATAACCGGGACATCCACGTACCCGCCATGAGCATACAGATATAGCCCGCCGACAGCGTGGCGATATAAAACACAGTGTCCGCCGTATGTGGCAGCGGAAGTTCCAGCAGCCACCAGTTCAGGAAAAACAACACGACACCCGCCGCAAGGCTGCAATGTATCTTCGCCCACGTTATCTTTTCCTCTTTCACGCCCTTAGTGCCGATACACGACAGGGCGAGGAACACCACCGAAAATAGTTTTGTCCATAAGATAGACGAGAACAGCCCGGTGGTGCGCTGGAAGTTCCACAGTATCTTGTCTATCACCTCAAACGTCACTCCCCATTCTTTCAGGGTGGAGTAACAGAACCAGTACACGTTTATTCCCACGAATAGAATACTGACAGCCCGCATAAAGTCCATGACCCTTGCAAGCCCTCTCAAATCATCTTCCTGTTGCATGATTGTAATGTTTTTAAGTTAGTTGATGCGCCTTGTGCGCTTCTTTTTCTTCTTTCTCTTTTGGCAGTCGGTGTCCTGCGGCTCGTCACCGCCTGATGCACCGCCGCCCAGCAAACCGCCGAAAGCACCCAGCACGGAAGCCATGCCCGAAACGATGTCGGCTTTCGGCGTGAAGCCCGGCTGTTCCTGATGCGTGGGCTGGTCTTGCTGCGGTGCTGCCACTTCGGACTGGTGTATCTTTCCGGTTTCGCCCGAAAAACGTTCGTTGAACACGTTCGCCGAATACTCCTTACCCAAGCGTGAACCGTTCAGCACCACCCGGCTGTCGTGGTCGATGAACGTAACGCCATAGATGCGCCCGTTGTCGTTCTGACGGAATACCACATCAATGCCCTGCTTCTTTAGCTGTCGTTCCAGTTCCTTGCGGCTGCGGGCGGTCTGCATGGCAGTGGCTACAATCTTCCGGGTGCGCTCTTTCAGTTTCCCGTTCTTAATTGCTTCGCCCGATTTCTCCATTCTGCGCTGCACCGCTTCATAACCTACCGACTTGCCGATGCGGGAAGCCTTTACCGGGTTGCCCACCTTTTCGCCCTTGTCGTTCATGGCGGAATAGACAATGCCCTGATAGGGCTTGCCGTTTATCTCGCCTTTGACTTCCTCGGCGCACACGTTGTAAGCGGCAAGCAAAGCCTTGTACTCCCCGAACGACTGGAAGCGGTAGCCATAGCAAGCCGCTTTCACGGTGTTGCCGATTTGGTGCTTCACGTCCCCGGCGGCATAGTCCACCTTTTTAAGTTCGGGGCGTTCGGCACGTTCCTTTCGTTCTGCCGGGTGCAGGTTGTATTTCTGCTCCAGTTCACGGGTGATTTGCTTGCTGCGCCGATGCTCGAACTTGTCATTCAGCGGCTTGCCGTTCTCGTCCACCCGCAACCCCACGATGTGGATATGGTGGCGGTCGATGTCGGTATGCTTGTACACCAGATAAGGCTGGTCGCCATAGCCCAACTTCCGCATATACTCTTTGGCGATGTCGGAAAGCTGCCGGTCGGTCAGCACGTCTTCCGGGTGCGGGTTTATGGAAATATGAAGTATCGGCTTCTTGGTGGATAGCTGGACGGGCATCTGCATTTCAAAGCTGCGCATACACTCGCCGATAGAGAAATTCCCGTCCTCGCCCAACAGCATCCGGTTGGAGAAAAGCACCTTTGCTTCCCCGCTGTCCACCTTGTTTTGGTTGTATGCCAGTGCGCCGAACATATTGCCGCCCGTGCTTATTTTGGCAACCATAGTTCCCTGCACTCGTTTGTCAGGTCGATAACCTGACGGTTCAACACAGCCAGTTCGGTGGTCGCTTTCTCCAGTTTATAGAGAAAAGCCAGTGCCTTTTTCTCCGAAAAGTTACTATTCAGAGCCTTTACCACTTGGTTGTAATTGACCGCAACCGCCCGGAACTGGGCATAAAATTCGGTCAGCCGGGCGCAATATTCTACTGCCGATTTGTCCACTTTCACCACCCGGAACGGCTCGCCGAACAGCCGGGCGGCGATGAAACGGGACTTGCTCGTGACGCCCGACTGCTCCCATTGCGAGAGGAAGCGGGCATTCTCCCGGTCGTTCAGGTAAAGGACATGGCGATGCTTCGCCGGGTCTGCGAGGGCGGGGCGACCGCCCTTGTTGGTTCTTCTTGTTTCCATGCTTCTTTGGATTAAAAAATTACGACTTCGGAGTGATTTTTACCCCCGACAGGGGCAAGGCGTTTTCAGGCACGGAAAACGGTTCTATGTGCCATAGAACACACCTTGCTATTTTCTGACGAAAATCGAAATCCGTCACGGACGGATTGGGGTTAGCGTAAAGCGGTAAGCCCTGCCGTTAACCAGCCCTGTTTTACCCCTCTGCCCCCAGCGGTTCGTTACTCCGCTGCAAAGTAACAGTGATTTATAATGCTGTAAAATAGGTAGTTGGTGGACAAATCGGGACAACACAGGACAAATCGGGACAAGGTTTTCCGAGGACATTTTTTCTCCCTTTTTTTGCATCGGATTTCAAGATTGAAAGCAAGATTGAAAGAAATATTCCAATCAGGAAAGAATGATTGAAAGCATGATTTCAAGAAAGCATGATTGCAGGATTTCAATATTCCAAGAAAGAATGAAAGCTGGAAAACAAGATTGAAATAAAACAGTCTTTCAATATTTCAAGATTGCAATATGGAAAGAAAGAATGAAAGCAATAAATAAATCTATCTATCAACCAATAATGAACGAAAGCAATATGGAAAACGAGAAAACACCCTTTTATGTCGCCTTTTCCACCCAAAAGGGCGGGGTCGGCAAAACCACCTTTACCGTGCTGGCGGCGAGTTACCTCTATTACCTCAAAGGCTACGATGTGGCGGTGGTCGATTGCGACTACCCGCAACACTCCATTGCCGGGATGCGAAAGCGGGATGCCGAACAGGTCGGGGCGGATGAAGATTACAAGCGCATGGCGTATGAACAGTTTACCCGGCTGGGGAAGAAAGCCTACCCGGTGCTATGCAGTTCACCCGAAAAGGCGATTGCAACGGCTGACGGACATATAGCCGCCGGACACGTGCCGGATATTGTCTTTTTCGACCTGCCCGGCACGGTGAACAGCGAGGGCGTGATAAACTCCCTTGCGGGCATGGACTACATTTTCACCCCCATTTCCGCCGACAAGGTGGTGCTGGAAAGCAGCCTGTCGTTCGCAATGGCTATCCAAAAGCTATTGGTGAAGAATGAAGCCTGCCGACTTGCCGGGCTGTACCTCTTTTGGAACATGGTGGACGGGCGGGAGAAAACAGACCTTTACACCGCCTATGACAAGACCATTAAGGAACTGGAACTGCCACTGATGAAAACCTTTATCCCCGACACCAAACGCTACAAAAAGGAACTGGCAGCGGATAAAAAGGCGGTGTTCCGCTCCACACTCTTTCCCGCCAGCCGCCCGCTGGTGAGGGGAAGCAACTTGGAAGAACTGATAACCGAAATAGTGTACTACATCAAATTACAATGATATGGCAAAGCAAAGCGGCGGGATGCCGAAGATAGACGAGGATTTCATGAAAGAACTTATCTCACAGGGCGTACCCGCCAAGCGGGAGAGCCAGCCGGATGATGTACCGCAGCCCGGCGGCGAAACGGAAACCGCCCACGAGGGACGGCAGACGGAAACGGTGCAAGTAGAGAAACCGACACCCCGCAAGCGCAAGGGCGGTTCGGGCGACTACCGGGAAACCTATTTTCAGAAAGTGGAACTGGCAGACCGACAGCCCTTGTACGTGAGCCGTACCACCCACGAGAAGCTGATGCGTATCGTGACGGTGATAGGCGGGCGAAAGGTGACGGTAAGCAGCTACGTGGAAAACATTCTGCTGCGCCACTTCGAACAGTACCAAGACGAGATAAACACCTTGTATGAAAGTCACTTCCAAAAGCCTGTCTGACTATGGTAATCCATTGCATACTTACCGGGCTTTTGGTGTACTATATCGCCCTATGGCTGTGGTATCGCTACACGGACAGCCGGACATCACCGGGCAGAACAGATGATGCGCCGCTTCCACGAAACGGGGTTTCAGGCTACACGCTGATAGGCGAAAGCCGATACAAGGGCAGACAAATCGGGACAGCGCAGGACAAATCGGGACACCTCCCGCAAGCGACTGAAAATGATACTATTTTTGCGCCGCAAGCTGACGTACAGCCGGAAGAAAACATTTCGGAAGCAGCAGCCGAAGCGGAAGAAACACCCGGTTACGAGAATGACGAACCCGACTACGAGGACGAGGAAATAGCCGGGTACATGGACGGTGACGATGATACCGGGCGGGCTACGGGCGTGAGCTTTGACGAACTGGGCGAAGCGGTGCGCACAGCGAACGCCGACAACCCCACCGAAGCTGAACAGCGGCAAGCCGCCGGGACACTGGCAAGCATTGAAGGGACGAACCTCTACGATGCGGTGGTGGAGAACATCAACGGCGGGCTGGCAAAGGTGGCGGAACTGCTGGGACGCAACGAAGCGGAACTGGCTACGGCTGCTGTTCCTGCCGAAGCTGGCGGTACAAGCAAGGAACACGAAGCGTTCGACATGAACGATTTCCTATAATATAATAATGTGTAACAATATGAAGCAACGTGACTACGGTTGATTGGCAACCTGAAAACCAACAGACGGCATCCGTGCCGAACTACTAAAATTTCAAATTATTCACCAGCCGGGAAAGGCGGACTTCCCACCCGCCGCCCGGCATTAAAAACAAATCACAATGAGAAAGAAAATCTTTTTGTCGGCGGCTATCCTTGCCGCTGCGGTAAGTGCCTACGCACAGGGCAACGGGCAGGCGGGCATCACCGAAGCCACGAACCTAATCACAGGGTATTTCGACCCCGGAACAAAACTGGTGTACGCAATCGGGGCGGTCTGCGGCTTGATTGGCGGGGTAAAAGTGTATAACAAATTTTCAAGCGGCGACCCCGACACCTCAAAGACCGCCGCCAGTTGGTTCGGGGCGTGCATCTTCCTGATTGTCGCCGCCACTATCCTGCGGTCGTTCTTCCTCTAAACCAGCGGCTATGTCTGAATATCCGGTAAACAGGGGTATCGGGAAGCCGGTGGAGTTCAAAGGGCTGAAAAGCCAGTACCTCTTTATCTTTTGCGGCGGCTTGCTTGCCGTCTTCGTGGTGTTCATCGTCCTGTTCATGGCAGGCGTGAACCAGTGGCTATGTATCGGTTTCATCGTGTCGGCTTCGCTGCTGCTCGTGTGGCAGACGTTCCGGCTCAACGCACGGTACGGCACACACGGGCTGATGAAAGCAGCCGCACGCAAAAGACACCCACGCTTCATTATCAGCCGAAAGGCGATACCCCGGCTGTTCAACTACAAAAGAAGAAAGGAAGAAAGAACATGAGGAATACATTAAAGGCTACCACGCTGGAGAGGAAATTTCCACTTTTGGCGGTGGAGAACGGCTGCATCATTTCAAAGGATGCCGACATAACGGTGGCTTTCAGGGTGGAACTGCCCGAACTGTTCACCGTCACCAGTGCCGAGTACGAAGCCATACATTCAGCGTGGTACAAGGCAATCAAGGTGTTGCCCGACTACTCCATAGTACACAAGCAGGACTTCTTCATCAAGGAGAACTACCAGCCCGACACGGAAAGGGACGGGCTTAGTTTTTTAAGCCGCTCCTTTGAACGGCACTTCAATGAACGCCCGTTCCTGAACCATTACTGCTACCTGTTCCTGACAAAAACGACAAGGGAGAGAAGCCGCCGACAGAGCGACTTCTCCACCCTCTGCCGGGGCAGGATTGTTCCGCAGGAGATAGCCGACAAGGAAGCGGCGGCAAAGTTCATCGAAGCGGTCGGGCAGTTCGAGCGCATCATGAACGACAGCGGTTTTGTCACGCTTACCCGGCTGGCGGCATCGGAAATCACCGGGCAGGACGGAAAGGCGGGCATCATCGAGAAATACTTCTCGCTCTCGCAGACAGATACCACCTGCCTGAAAGACATCGGGCTGTACCCGGAAGAAATGCGTGTCGGGGACGATATTCTGTGCCTGCACACGCTTTCGGACGTGGAAGATTTGCCCGGAAAGGTCGGGACGGACTGCCGATTTGAGAAACTGTCCACCGACAGAAGCGATTGCAGGTTAAGTTTTGCCGCCCCGGTGGGCGTGCTGTTATCGTGTAACCACGTCTATAACCAGTTCATCTTCATAGACGACCACGCCGAAAACCTGAAGAACTTCGAGCAGACCGCCCGGAATATGCAATCGCTCTCCCGTTATTCCCGTGCCAACCAAGTGAACAAGGAATGGATAGACGAGTACCTGAACGAAGCCCACAGCAAGGGGCTTGTATCGGTGCGTTGCCACTGCAACGTCATGGCATGGAGTGACGACCGGGACGAACTCAAACGCATACGCAACGATGTGGGAAGCCAGCTTGCACTAATGGAGTGCAAGCCCCGGCACAACACCACCGACACGCCCACGCTCTTTTGGGCGGGCATACCCGGCAATGAAGCCGACTTCCCGGCAGAGGAAAGTTTCTACACGTTCTTGGGGCAGGCTCTCTGCCTGTTCGTGGAAGAAACGAACTACAAGAGTTCGCTTTCGCCGTTCGGCATCAAAATGGTGGACAGGGTAAGTGGTCGCCCGCTGCACATCGACATATCGGATTTGCCCATGAAGAAAGGCATAACGACCAATAGAAACAAGTTCATACTTGGACCGAGTGGTAGCGGGAAGTCTTTCTTCACCAACCACATGGTGCGCCAGTATTACGAGCAGGGGGCGCACGTGCTATTAGTAGATACGGGTAACAGCTACTTGGGACTGTCCCAGCTTATCCACAACCGCACGCACGGCGAGGACGGGATTTATTTCACCTACACCAACGAGAACCCGATAGCGTTCAACCCGTTCTATGTCGAGGACGGGGTATTTGACATCGAGAAAAAAGAGAGTATCAAGACCCTGATACTCACCCTTTGGAAGCGGGACGATGAAGCCCCCAAGCGGTCGGAAGAAGTGGCGTTGTCCAATGCGGTAAGTGCCTATATCGAACGTATCACGGGCGACAGGTCGGTAACACCCTGCTTCAACACGTTCTACGAGTTTGTCCGGGATGATTACCGCCGACAGCTTGAACAGAAGAACGTCAGGGAAAAGGATTTTGACATTGACAATTTCCTGAACGTGCTTGAACCGTACTATCGTGGCGGTGAATACGACTACCTGCTGAACTCCTACAAGGAACTGGATTTGCTGCATAAACGCTTCATTGTCTTTGAGTTGGATAACATCAAAGACCACAAGATTTTGTTCCCGATAACGACTATCATCATCATGGAAGCCTTTATAAACAAGATGCGCAAGTTAAAGGGAATAAGGAAGTTAATACTAATTGAGGAAGCGTGGAAAGCGATTGCATCGGCGAACATGGCGGACTACATAAAATATTTGTACAAAACCGTCCGAAAGTATTTCGGGGAAGCGATTGTGGTAACACAGGAAGTGGAAGATATTATTTCTTCCCCTATCGTGAAAGAAAGTATCATCAATAACTCGGACTGCAAAATCCTATTAGACCAAAGAAAATATCTCAACAAGTTCGACAGCATACAAAACCTGCTCGGACTGACCGACAAGGAGCGTTCGCAGATATTGTCTATCAACATGGCGAACCACCCCGGACGGAAGTACAAGGAGGTTTTCTTCTCGCTGGGCGGCACACAGTCAGCGGTATATGCCACAGAAGTTTCATTGGAAGAATATTACACGTTCACGACAGAGGAAAGCGAGAAAATGGAACTGTTCGCCCTCGCCGAGAAGCTGGGCGGCAACCTTGAACTGGCTATCAAGCGGCTTGCGGAAAGCAAACGTAATCCCCGATTATCAACAACTTAAAATTTAGGAACATGAAGAAAACAATTCTCCTTATGGCGGTATGCCTTTGCTTCATCGGCAAGGCATCCGCACAGTGGGTGGTATCAGACCCCGGCAACTTGGCACAGGGCATCATCAACACCACCAAGCAGATAGTGCAGACTTCCACCACTGCCAAGAACACGCTGGACGGCTTCATGGAAGCGCAGAAGATTTTCCAGCAGGGTAAAAAATATTACGATGCGCTCAAAGCGGTGCATGACGTGGTTAAGGGCGGTGTCAAGGTGAAGAAGTCCATTGAACTGGTGGCGGAAATCTCCGAAATCTACGTGCGCAATTTCCAAAGTATGCTGGCAGACCCGAATTTCACGCCTGACGAACTTTCCGCAATATCGTTCGGCTATGCCAAACTGATGTCGGAAAGCTCGGACGTGTTGCAGGACTTGAAGAATGTAGTGAACATCACGGGTATGTCACTGACGGATGCCGAACGGCTGGCTATTATTGATAATGCCTACCGAAGCCTATTGAATTACCGCAACCTCGTGAACTACTACACCCGCAAGAACATATCCGTGTCCTACCTGCGGGCAAAGAAGAAAAACGACACCGACCGGGTGCTGGCTCTCTACGGCTCGGCGGATGAACGCTACTGGTAACATGATGCAACCACTTAAATAATATGCCTATGTTATTAGCAGCAGTGGATTTTGACAACCTGCACCAAGTGTTGCGGGTGCTGTACGATGAAATGATGCCCTTGTGCAGCAACATGACAGGGGTAGCCAAAGGGATAGCCGGGCTGGGAGCTTTGTTCTATGTAGCCGCCAAAGTGTGGCAGTCGCTCGCACGTGCCGAACCCATAGACGTGTACCCGCTCCTGCGTCCCTTTGCGCTGGGGCTATGCATCATGTTCTTTCCCACGTTTGTGCTGGGGACTATCAACACGGTGCTGTCGCCAGTGGTAAAAGGGTGCAACCAGCTTATGGAAACGCAGACTTTCGACATGAACGAATACCGGGCGCAGAAAGACCGACTGGAATATGAAGCCCTGATGCGAAGCCCCGAAACGGCTTACCTCGCATCGGACGAGGAATTTGACAGACAACTGGAAGAACTGGGCTGGTCACCCTCCGACATGGTGACTATGACCGGAATGTACATGGACAGGGCGGCTTACAATATCAAGAAGTCCGTCCGGGACTGGTTCAGGGAACTGCTGGAAATGCTCTTTCAGGCAGCGGGGCTGATTATCGACACGCTGCGCACGTTCTTTTTAATCGTGCTTTCGATACTGGGTCCGCTGGCGTTTGCGATTTCCGTCTATGACGGTTTCCAAAGCACACTGACCCAGTGGATTTCACGCTATATCTCCATTTACCTGTGGTTGCCCGTGTCTGACTTGTTCAGCAGTGTGCTGGCTCGCATACAAACGCTGATGCTCCAAAAAGACATTCAGGAACTTTCAGACCCGAACTTCATTCCTGACGGGAGCAGCACCGTGTATGTAATCTTTATGATTATCGGCATCGTGGGCTACTTCACCATTCCAACGGTGGCAAGCTGGATTGTGTCGGCTGGCGGTATGTCCGCCTATAACCGCAACGTGTCGAAAGCCGGGTCGGTCGCCGGGGCTGCGGTCGGTGCGGCAAGCGGGAAAGTAACCGGGAAACTACTCAAATAACCAACATCAAAATTTAGTATATGGAATTTAAGTCATTAACGAACATTGAAACGAGTTTCCGGCAAATCCGGCTCTTTGCACTGGTATTCATCTGCCTGTGCGCACTGGTGACGGGCTTTGCCGTGTGGAACTCGTACAGCTTCGCCGAAAAGCAGCGGCAGAAGATATACGTCCTCGACAACGGCAAAAGCCTGATGCTGGCACTCTCGCAGGACATGGCACAGAACAGACCCGTTGAAGCAAAATCGCACGTGCGGCGTTTCCATGAGCTTTTCTTCACACTCTCACCCGACAAGGGGGCTATCGAAAGCAACATCAAACGCTCGCTGTTCCTTGCCGACAAGACCGCATTCAACTATTACAAGGACTTGGCGGAAAAGGGCTACTACAACCGGGTGATTTCCGGAAACGTCACGCAGACGGTGGAGATTGACAGCGTGAAGTGCGACTTCGACCAGTACCCCTACAAGGTGAACACGTATGCCCGCCAGTTGATTGTCCGGGAAAGCAGCCTGACGGTGCGCAGCCTTGTGACCTCGTGCCGTCTGCTCAACGCCACACGGAGCGACAACAACCCGCACGGCTTCATCATCGAAGCGTTCACCATTACCGAGAACAAGGATTTGCAAACCGTTAAAAGATAGCCGTATGGAAAGGAAACGAAATTACATCGAAAAGGTGCAGGAGTGGGCGGACGACCGCCTGCACCAAATGTGCGGACGGATTACGCCGGGCAAAAGGCTGGCTGTTATCCTCGTGATGTTCTTCTTTTTCGGCGGCTTGTCTATCTACATCACCGTTTCATCAATCTACAATATCGGGAAACGGGACGGCAGGCGGCTGCAAATAGAACATATCAAACAACTGCCATTGCAGGGCAATGACACAATCAACAGTATCAACCCCTTAAACAGACCGGAATATGGAAGAAGTACAGAAGAATGAGAACGGCACGACCGTACCGCAGGCGGACGGGAAGCCTGAAAAGGAAAAGAAGCCCAAACGGGAACTTACCCCGCAGCAGGTGCAGCAGCGCAGGAAAATGATAGTCTTCCCGCTGATGTTCCTTGCCTTTGCCGGGTGTATGTACCTGATATTCGCCCCCTCCGGCAAAGAGGACGTGAATGTGGAGAGCGTGGGCGGCTTCAACGCCGACATACCCCTGCCCGCAGAGGACGGGATTATAGCCGACAAGCAAAAGGCTTACGAACAGGCGATGCTGAACCGCAAACAGCAGGACAAGATACAATCCTTGCAGGACTTCGGTTTCACGGGGGATGATGAAGCGGAAGAACCGCAAGCGGAAATCGACCTGATGCCGGAAGAAGATCCGAAGCCCCAAAGGGGCGGCGGTGTTTCTTCGGCATACGCTTACCGGGACATCAACCGCCAGTTAAGCACGTTCTACGAAACGCCCCCTGTGGACGAGGAAAAAGAGGACTTGAAGCGGCAGGTAGCGGAACTGACCGACCGACTGCAACAGCAGCAGAACGCCACACCCACCGCTGACGACCAAATGGCACTCTTGGAAAAATCCTACGAGCTGGCGGCAAAGTACATGAACGGCGGGCAAGGACAAGTCGCACAAGTCCCGGTAACGGGCGGCATTGACCGCAAGCCGGATGCGGTAGCGGTGCAGGCAATCCGGGAAACGACCGTATCGGGATTGCAGCAGCCCATGAGCGATGCCGACTTCATCCGGGCTTACAGCCAGCCACGAAACTACGGCTTCAACACGGCGGTAGGCACGGGCTACGCTATGGGAAGGAATACGATAGCCGCCTGCATCCACCAAGACCAAACCCTGACGGACGGGCAGGCGGTGAAACTCCGGCTGCTCGAACCCATGCAGGCGGGAAACATAGTCGTGCCGAAGAATACCCTTGTGGCGGGTACGGCAAAAGTGCAGGGCGAACGGCTCGACATACTGGTGTCCTCGATTGAGTACGCTGGCAACATCATCCCGCTGGAACTCGCCGTGTTCGACACGGACGGGCAAAAGGGATTATCTGTGCCGTCCTCTATGGAGCAGGAAGCGTTCAACGAAGCTATGGCGAATATCGGAAGCGGGCTGGGTACAAGCATTTCCTTTGCACGGAGTGCCGGGCAGCAGGTGGCTATGGACGTGACAAGGGGCTTGCTGCAAGGCACGTCCGGCTACCTCGCCAAGAAGTTCCGAACCGTGAAAGTGAAGCTGAAAGCCGGGTACAAGGTGATGCTTTACGCCAAACAACAATAACCATTTTATCAACGACCACTAAAATTTCAATTGACAATGAAACAGATTTTTGTAATGTTCGCCCTCTTGCTGGGCGTGTATGCGGCAAACGCACAAACTACTGACACCGTGAAGTATGCGGCTGGCAACGACTTGTACCGGGGGATTACCCGTAAACTCCCGTACCGCCAAATGGTTACGCCCTACGGCGTGGAAGTGACCTTTGCCAAGACGGTACATATCATCTTCCCCGCCGCCGTCCGCTACGTGGATTTGGGAAGCAACCATATCATAGCGGGCAAGGCGGACGGTGCGGAGAACGTAATCAGGGTGAAAGCCACGACAGAGGGCTTTCCGGGCGAAACGAACTTCTCCGTCATTTGCGAGGACGGCAGTTTCTTTTCATTCAACGCCAAATATGCCCGTGAACCGGAAATGCTCAACATCGAAATGAAAGACTTCTTGGAAAATGAAGATACGTCCGATTTCTCGCATACCCGCATGAACATCTATTTCCGGGAACTGGGGAATGAAAGCCCGCTATTGGTGAAACTGATAATGCAGAGCATCTACAAGAACAACGACCGGAAAGTGCGCCACTTGGGTAGCAAGCGTTTCGGCATACAGTTCTTAATCAAGGGGATTTACACCTATAACGGGATGCTCTACGTGCATACGCAGACAAAGAACAGTTCCAACGTGCCTTTCGACACGGACTTCATCAAGTTTAAGATAACCGATAAGAAAGTGCCGAAGCGCACGGCTATTCAGGAAACAGTATTGGATGCGGTACGCAGCTACAACGAGGTGGTAGAAATTGCAGGAAAAAGTATCGTGCGCACGGTGTACGCCCTGCCGAAGTTCACCATTCCTGACGACAAGCTGCTGGTCGTGGAACTCTACGAGAAGAATGGTGGGCGGCATCAGGTTATCCGGGTGGAAAATTCCGACATCGTGAACGCAGAAGTGATTAATAAACTAAAAATCAAGTAGAGAATGAAAAAACACATCTTTATAATGATGCTCTTTGCGCTGTGCCTGACCTCGTTTCAGGCACACGCACAAAGATACCTGCCGGGCATGAAAGGCTTGCAGGTGACGGCGGGCATGGCGGACGGTGTTCACTGGAACAGTAACAGCGATTTTGCCTACCACATCGGGGCGGCGTACAGCGTTTACACCAAGAACGCAAACCGCTGGGTGATTGGCGGGGAATACCTGCACAAGAAGTATGACTACAAGGATATGAGAATACCAGTCGAACAGTTCACCGCAGAGGGCGGCTATTACCTGAAATTCCTTTCGGACAGGCGAAAGACCTTTTTCCTTTCGCTGGGGCTTTCGGCTCTCGCCGGGTATGAAACAAGCAACCGAAGCGAAAAGCTCTTGCCGGACGGCTCTACGCTGCTGGATAAGGACTGCTTCGTTTACGGCGGTGCGCTGACGCTGGAACTGGAAGCCTACCTGACCGACCGGGTGGCTCTGCTACTGAACGCAAGGGAACGGGCGTTGTTCGGCTCGGACATAGGCAAGTTCCACACGCAGGTGTCTGTGGGACTGAAATTCATTATCAACTGACCGCTATATAATAATGTATATGAAGAATGTAATGTATAAAATCATCATGGGCTGCTACATCGTGGCCGCCCTCGTGCTTGTCACCGCCTGTAATGACAACTTGGATATTCAGCAGGCGTACCCGTTCAGCATCGAAACGCTGCCAGTACCCAAAAGGCTGAAAGTCGGGGAAACCGCCGAAATACGCTGCCGACTGGTGCGTGGCGGCTATTACCAGCCGACTACCTATCAAATCAGGTACTTCCAGCCGGACGGCAAAGGGAAGCTGGAAATGGATAACGGCACGGTGTTCCTGCCCAATGACCTGTACACACTGGAGAAAGAAACGTTCCGGCTCTACTACACATCGGCATCGACAGACCAGCAGACGATAGACATTTATGTAATTGACAGCTTCGGACAGATGCAGCAACTTACACTATCGTTCAATAATGACAACAGAGAAGAAGAAACGGAAACAATAACCCCCTGACAATAAAATGACATGGTAAAAATAAAATTGGATATAGAAGGTATCTCGTGGTATATAGAAACCACGTTGGAAACGGATATAGTCCCGGCAGTAGGTGACATCATTATCGTGGATAAGGACTGCATTTCCGCACGTGACAGTGCTGAATTGTGGAAAATACCGTCCAATCAGGTTTTCAAATGGGCGGACGAAGAAGATGATGCGCCCGTAATGGTATGGTTCGATTACGACACGGAAATGCTTGTCACTAAGCGGACATGGGAATATGACATCGAGGAAGAAGAAACCGTGTGCATACTTGGTGTAAAATTCATCCGGTATGAGGAACAGGCAGAGAACACCGAATAAGGAATGATACGCAAAGCGTAAATGTTGGGCAGACAGCCCGCCGGGAAGCATCGGCGGGCTGTTTCCATGATAGGGAAACGAAAGGCTTCTTTGTTACTTTCTTCACCCGCTGGCAGGCTCATGGAAGAAAGTAACGGCGGCAAGCAGCCGCCGTTCTCTATCAACTGGTTTTAAGGCTCTTTATGGACGTGTATTTCTCTAACCACACTTTTACCTGTTCCATGTTATATTCGCCCGTTATGACCGCCGTATGGTCGTTTATGGCTACAAACCGGACACTCTCGTAGCTGTTTACCCAGCCTTGCAGGGAACAGACACCCCACGTTGCAACATCTTCAAAAACACTGCGGTCTATCCGGCTGATTGGCTCGCCGAAAACTACCGTCATTATCTGAAAGTCCGGTTTGTCCTCCAACAGTTGCAAATGGTGCAGCGTGCCGAACTCGTCAGTTTTGCGCCCCCACGCCCACACATCATTATACAAATCATCGCCCCACTGGTGCGGGTGGTCGAAACGGACTTTGACCGCTGTGGAATGCCGGTCGTCTTGGATGTCCTCGATAACGCCCGTTACCATTAAGCCCGTAAAAATGCACTCGCAACGCCTGCCGATAAGCTCCTTGTTTACTTCTGTCGTTTTCATGTCCCTGAAATTTACTTGTTTATTACTCCGTTTTTCTTCGCTATCCACCCGTCACGCCTGCGGCGGCACTCGTCCAGCGTTTTGGCTACCGTGCTGAAAAGTTCGCCGTCAAAGTGGCGGTAGTCATATTGATAATAAATCTGTCCCCTGAAAGCCCCTAAACAGCATTTCACGAACTTTTCTTCTCCCGGTGTTTGGGTAATGCTTACCCCGTTTTTGTTAAGTGACTGCATGATGTTCTATTTTTTATGGTTATAATATCAGCAAGAAAAGCAACAACAGGAAAAGCAGAGCCACGCTCAGCACATAAACAGCTGAAAGGCAGACATAGAGCAGGAAACAGGCGGCACGAAATACGATATACGCCGTTATCGCCGTGCCTGCTCCGGCTACGCTGGTAAACCGCCATGCAAGGCAGAGCAGCAACACCCGCCAAAGGATTCTATAAATGCTTTTCCGTTTCATCGCTTGGTTGTTTTTAGCGGGCAGGGCTTTGACACCCCGCCCGGATTGGTATTTGGTTATGCCGCACGGAACACAAAACCGTCATCAAACCAGTAATCGCACATAAAAAGGTCACGGGCGAACTTTTCATAATCGAAATAAGTCTTTGCGAACTCCGGCAGGTCGTAACATTCTTCTATAATTTCATAGGCGAAATCTTCTTCATCGTCATATTCCCCCTGATACTCGTCCCGGAAATCACGTACAAGGTCGTCCGCATCTTCCTCGCTCAAATCATGGCTTTTGTAGTTGCACCACACGAAAAAGGCTTCCTGCTCGGTGTCGCTCAAATCCTCCACCGCATCACGCAGGGTGAAGAAGTTTTCAGAAATCCAGCTTTCAGAAATCAGGGCTTCCGGGATATTCTCGTAATCCTGAAACATATATTCCGCATCTTCCTCGTCCTTGTGCAGTTCCCGGCAGGCTTCGTAAAATTCTTCCTTGTCCGAATAGTCCGAAAGGTCGAGCCATGCCCCAAACAATGAACCGTTGTTATACTTGGCGTAAGTGCCTACATAAACTTTTGCTTCCGATAATACCTTTGCTTCCATATTGCTGTAATTTTTAAGTTTTTGATTTTATGCGGATTTGAGAGGTGAGGGAGTTGAAGTTTCACTGAACTTTTTTCCTGTTTCCCGTAAATCCGACTTTTTTTTTATGCGTCTTCCGGTCGGGTCGGTCGTTTTCGTTTCACATAGGCTGGTTTGTGAAGGGGTCTTGCTATGCAAATTTTTCCGACAAAAATTTTTTCCGACCAACGGGAAGCTGGAACAATTTTTTTCGATGAAACCCAATTTGCAGAGCCAAAAGCCCCCGTAGCTACCTTTGCCTATTGAAATGATAAAAACGACTGTCCCGGCTGGGGGACTGCATAATGAGGAAGATTTACAGATAGGGAAACAGGGGAAAAGTGCTTGTTCCCTTTCATCCTTTAGGGAACACTCCATGCGGGCGGGAAAGGCAAGGGTATGGCAAGTTCACCTTGCGGTACGCTTGTGCGGGTTTCCAACGGCTCTTTTCACGAAATACAGTCAGCCATGCCACGCACGGCTGGCGTTTCGGGGAATGTGCCAGTGGAAAAGGATATAAAAAATGCGGGTAGTCGGTGGACTGCCCGCAAGGTGAAAGAATGTACAATACTGGGATATAGTTTGTTAGGTGGAATTTCGTTACCAAAATCGTTACCTATTCGTTTTTGCTACGGTTATAGGTAACGAAACCTACCGGACGGCGTTCTTTCTGCTGCTTTGACTGGCTTAGAAGCTGGGTAAGGGCTTGGTACAGCTCGTTGAACTGCACATCGGTGCTTACCTCCAGTTCCTCGATACGCTTTAACAGTTCCTCGTAACCGATTACCATTTGGCGCATGAGGACAAAAGCCCGCATGATTGAAATGTTTACTTCTATGGCTACTTTGGAACGGAGAACCGAAGAAAGCATGGCTACGCCCTGTTCGGTGAAAGCCATAGGCATGGCTACACCGAAGTTATAATCAGGAGGTATCACATTTTGTGATACCCCTATGGATAACAGTAAGTTAGCTTCCTCTTTGGTGAGAACAAACATAAAATCACTGGGAAAACGCTTGATATTGCGCTTGACCGCCTGTTTCAAGGCTCGTGTTTCCACTTGGTAGAGTTCTGCCAAATGATAATCGAGCATCACCCGGCAACCTCTGACCTCAAAAATCTTGTTTTGGATAATCTGCAAATCCATAATCGTATATTTTAGGAGATTTAGCAATGTTGGAATAATAGTAAGGACTGGTCACAAATTGTGACCAGTTCCCAATAATCAAGATTACATGGCGACTTCCTTGTAAATCTTTTCGATGCCGACAAACTTCTTGTCAAGCCCCTGCATATCGCTGCCTATCTTGCTATTGGTGATGCGGGCGTAAATTTGCGTAGTTTCTATGTTTGTGTGTCCCAGCATCTTGGACACCGTTTCAATAGGTACGCCCTTTGACAACGTGGTAGTCGTTGCGAAAGTGTGGCGGGCAAGGTGAAATGTCAGGTTCTTTTTAATACCGCACACATCGGCAATCTCTTTCAGGTACGCATTTAGTTTCTGATTGCTGATTACGGGAAGTATCTTGCCGTTCGGTAACTTGCCCTTGTACTTCTTCAAAATCATCTTGGGAATATCCAGCAGGGGAACATTAACGTCCGTATTCGTCTTTTGCCGCTTTGTCATTATCCAAAGGTTGCCGTCAAAGGATTTGCATATATTATCTTGCGTAAGCCCGGCTACATCTATATAGGCAAGCCCGGTGAAGCAGGCAAAGACGAACAAGTCCCTGACGTGTTCCAGCCGCTCGGAAACCATTTTCTTTTTAAGGATGATTTTTATTTCGTCCTCTGTCAGATAACCCCTGTCCACTTTCTCCAGCCGGATTTTGTAGCTGGCGAACGGGTCGCCCACCAGTATGCCGTTGTTGCGGGCAATGATGATGATGCGCTTGAAGAACTGCATGAACTTGGCGGTGGTGTTGTAGCCGCACTTGCAGGCTGTACGCAAATACAACTCAAAATCGGTAATGAACATCGGGCTTATCTCCTTTATGGATATGTCCGATACGTTGTACTTGCTGCGGATGAACTCGGCGAGGTGGCGGCGGGTCACTTCATACTTGCGGTAGGTCGCTATCGTCTTGGATATGCCCACAAGCTGCTTCACATCGTCATTGTGCTTTTGGAACAATGAAAGGATTGTTTCGTGGCTCTCGCTGTGTCCCAAGAACTCGTTCTTCACTTTCTCGGCGGTCACATAGTTGTCACGCCGCTGCATTTCGTGGTAAATGGTGTTCAGGGAAGAACGTATGTCGTCCAACAGGGCGTTTATTCTTCCGGCATCCCTGCCTTTGGCTTTGCCTGCGGCAATGCTCCAGTTGTCGGGCTGGATGCTCTGTTTCGTACTGAACTGGCACTGTTTGCCGTCAATGGTGATGCGTGCCATAATCATTACCTCGCCGTTTTTCTTTTCAGAACCTTTCTTCAAATAAAAAAGAACCTTGAATGTCGATTTCATAACTCACTTTTTTTAGTTGCAAAATTAATTTTTACCTCTCGTTTTCGAGTTATGCAGACTATGGACTAATCAAGTCATTATCAGGTCATTTGAGGACAAATCGTTACCGTTTTTGTCCGGTAGGGAATAGGTAACGATTTAGTAACGAAACTTTGTCTTTTACCGTACTTTTGAAGTCTTGGAAGCAGGACTTTCGGGCAATAAAAAAAGCCACAAATCATTGATTTGTAGCTTTTTGTCCGTTTACTGACCATTTCTGTCCAGTAAGTTCAGCGGAGAGACAGGGATTCGAACCCCGGGTACCTCGCAGTACAACGGTTTTCAAGACCGCCGCAATCGACCACTCTGCCACCTCTCCAAAACTTCTTTATCAGAAGTGCCTTTCGTTAAAAGCGGTGCAAAGGTACGAATATATTTTAAACTTACAAGAGTTTTCACAAAAAAAAATCACGAACATCATTTCCAAAGAATAGCAATATCTAGGTATTTTATGTTGAAAAACATAAAATAGAGCATATTTATGCTGATTATATGAAAAAACGTTGTAACTTTGTGCGCTCTAAAGAAAAGGATAACTACAACTTCTAATTTTATCATTTATGGAATTAAATAAGATCTTTAAAGACGGTCTTTGGAGCACTGAAATCAATGTCAGAGATTTCGTAAGTCATAACATCACTCCGTATTACGGAGATGCTTCTTTCCTCGAAGGACCTACCGAACGCACAAAAGCTGTATGGAACCGCTGCCTCGAAGCACTGGCAGAAGAAAGAGCCAATAACGGAGTACGCTCACTGGATAATGTCACCGTCTCAACCATCACTTCTCATAAAGCCGGATATATCGACAAAGAAAACGAACTGATCGTCGGTCTGCAGACAGACGAACTTCTGAAACGTGCCATCAAGCCTTTCGGAGGTATCAATGTGGTAAGCAAAGCCTGCCACGAAAACGGCGTGGAAGTGGACGACCGCGTAAAAGATATATTCACTCACTACCGCAAGACGCACAACGACGGAGTATTTGACGTATATACCGAAGAAATCCGTTCGTTCCGTTCTCTGGGATTCCTCACCGGACTTCCTGACAACTATGCCCGCGGACGTATCATCGGCGACTACCGCCGTATGGCTCTCTATGGTATCGACCGACTGATTGAGGCAAAAAAAGAAGATTTGCGTAACCTTACCGGTCCGATGACCGAAGCCCGCATCCGCCTGCGCGAAGAAGTGGCAGAGCAAATCAAAGCATTAAAAGACATGAAGGTAATGGGCGAATACTACGGACTCGACTTGAGCCGTCCTGCCTACACCGCACAAGAAGCAGTACAATGGGTATACATGGCTTACCTTGCTGCCGTAAAAGAACAAGACGGTGCTGCTATGTCACTAGGTAACGTCTCTTCGTTCCTCGACATTTATATGGAATATGAATTGAGCAAAGGAACCATCACAGAATCTTTCGCACAGGAGCTGATCGACCAGTTTGTCATCAAACTGCGTATGGTGCGTCACCTGCGTATGCAATCTTACAACGACATCTTTGCCGGCGACCCGACATGGGTAACCGAATCCCTGGGTGGACGCCTCAACGACGGACGTACCAAGGTGACAAAGACTTCTTTCCGCTTCCTGCAAACACTCTACAACCTCGGCCCTTCACCGGAACCGAACCTGACTGTATTGTGGAGCCCGGAACTGCCGGAAGGATTCAAAGAATTCTGCGCAAAAGTATCTATCGACACTTCTTCCATCCAATATGAAAACGACGACCTGATGCGTGAAGTGCGCCAGTCTGACGATTACGGAATCGCATGCTGCGTATCTTATCAGGAAATCGGAAAACAAATCCAATTCTTCGGCGCACGTTGCAACCTGGCAAAAGCCCTGTTGCTTGCCATCAACGGCGGACGTTGCGAAAACACCGGTACGGTAATGGTGAAAAACATCCCCGTACTGACAAGTGATGTCCTCAACTTCGAAGAAGTAATGAGCAACTACAAGAAGGTATTGACAGAAATCGCCCGTGTTTACAACGAAGCGATGAACATCATCCATTATATGCATGATAAGTATTACTACGAAAAAGCCCAAATGGCTCTTGTAGATACCAACCCACGCATCAATCTTGCTTACGGTGTAGCCGGACTTTCTATCGCCCTCGATTCACTGTCGGCCATCAAATATGCCAAAGTGACTGCACGCCGCAACGACATCGGTCTGACAGAAGGTTTCGATATTCAAGGTGAGTTCCCTTGCTTCGGTAATGACAACGACAAGGTAGACCACCTGGGTGTTGACCTGGTCTATTTCTTCAGCGAAGAATTGAAGAAACTTCCGGTTTACAAAAATGCCCGTCCTACTCTGTCTTTGCTCACCATCACTTCCAACGTGATGTATGGCAAGAAGACAGGTGCTACTCCCGACGGACGCGCCAAAGGTGTCGCTTTTGCTCCGGGAGCCAACCCGATGCACGGACGTGACAAGAACGGTGCTATCGCCTCTTTGAGTTCCGTAGCGAAATTACGTTACCGCGACTCACAAGACGGTATCAGCAACACCTTCTCTATCGTTCCGAAATCACTGGGAGCTACTGAAGAAGATCGCGTAGAAAATCTGGTGACAATGATGGATGGTTACTTCACCAAAGGCGCTCACCACCTGAACGTGAACGTACTGAACCGTGAAATGCTTTACGACGCCATGGAACATCCGGAAAAATATCCGCAACTCACCATCCGTGTTTCCGGTTATGCCGTAAACTTCGTGAAGTTGAGCCGCGAACATCAATTGGAGGTTATCAGCCGTAGCTTCCACGAACGTATGTAATCAGATCTACTCAATATGACGATAAACGTACATTCATACGAAAGTATGGGAACATTCGACGGGCCGGGCTTACGGCTCGTCGTTTTTCTTCAAGGATGCAATTTCCGCTGCCTGTATTGTGCCAACCCCGACACAATAGCCGGAAAAGGAGGTACACCTACCCCACCGGAAGAGATTGTCCGCATGGCTATGAGCCAACGTCCTTTTTTCGGGAAACGCGGAGGAGTCACTTTCTCCGGAGGAGAACCTACGTTTCAGGCCAAAGCACTGGTTCCTCTAGTGCGTGAACTGAAAGAAAAGGGAATACACGTGTGCATAGACAGCAACGGCGGTATCTGGAACGAAGAAGTAGAAGAACTTTTCAAACTGACGGATCTTGTATTGCTGGATATTAAAGAGTTCAATCCGGCACGCCATCAGGCACTGACCGGAAGAAGTAACGAACAAACCATCCGCACGGCAGCATGGCTGGAAGAAAACGAGAAACCTTTCTGGCTGCGTTATGTATTAGTGCCCGGATACAGCGATTTCGAGGAAGACATCCGCCAACTGGGAGAGACCTTGGGAAAATACAAGATGATTCAACGAGTGGAAATCCTGCCTTATCATACACTAGGCGTACATAAGTATGAAGCGATGGAGCAAGAATACAAGCTGAAAGACGTAAAAGAAAATACCCCCGAACAACTTGAAAAAGCCGCGGAGGTATTTAAAGAGTATTTCACTACTGTGGTGGTCAATTAACCACCACAGTAATAAATAGGATAAAAATCACCATGTCTCTGCTTTCGCCTCGAAACAGGGACACTCTTTGATCCGCTCCCAAGGGTCAACAATTCCATTATAATTAGTGTCAGGGCTCAAGTCCCGGTGACCGACCACCTTTGCATCCGGATAACGCTGCAACAACTCGCTTACCAGACGATGCATCGCCTCTTTCTGGCGGGAAGTGCGTGTATCCGCTGCCTTTCCGTTCTCATCCAGCCCGCCTTCATAGCACACCCCTAAACTAATCGCATTAAAACCGCGTGCATGAGCACCCACCGTATCTTCATCCCTCATCGGCTCTATCTGTCCCGACTTGCGAACGTAATAATGATACCCCCAACACGAAAAGCCCCGAAAGCGATGGGCAGTGTCCACATCCTTCGCCGTGAAGTCGCGATCGACACGGGTAGCAGAGCAGTGAATCACAATCAGACTAATCTTTCTCATCGTCCTTTTCCCTTTCCGTCGTTTTCACATTACACACTTCCTTATGGGTAGCATTGAAGCGCACCTCTCTCACAATTCTGTTCCGCTTTCTTTTTCCGAAGAAAGGCACAAGGAACATGATTACATCCAAAATCTTAGTTACAATTTCTTTCATTTGATCCAATATTAAAGTTATCATGCTGCCGGATCCGGAGCTTCTCCGCTTCCACCACCGTCTGAACCGCCACCGGAACCTTTGTCATCGTCTTCTCCTTCATTGCCGCTACCGCCCGTTTGAGCCACCGCACGCGTCGTTACCTGCTGATAGCTAAGAATCTTCGTGATGTCCGCCAACGTCTTTCCGGGACGGAAAATAATATGGGCAGCCGTAATCAGCGAACTTGAAAACTCCTTGACCGACACAGCTCCTTCACTGTTCAACCCGATCTGCAAACTGCCCAAATCACCCAGCCGGACTATTCTTCCCGCTTTCAACGCACGCTTCGCCTCATAAAGAATACCCGAAATAGCGGCACGCACATCTGTCTCCGTACAGGTAGACCGACTGGTGATTCCCTCGCACAACTCTTCAAAATCCAACTCCCCCGAAGCCTGTGCCTGCGCGTAATACTTTGCCGACTCATCCTTTTTGGCAGGATTCTTGCGCGGCACTACTGAATAAGTTACTGTCATTGCCATAATAAAATAATTTTAAGATTTCACACATTTCGAACGCGTTCCCTATTTGTTAACGACATAAAGATAACACATTTTTCACCCTCCGGATTCCCCAACGAAGTCTCCTGATATTCTATGAATAATAATGACGTTATTCTTTTAATAAATCATTAATTTTCAGTAACTTTATAGCATAAACCAAACATCATTCATCATGTATTATCCGGATCAGCCATTTCATATCCGCACTTATAAAAAGTCGGAACTAGCTCATCTTTACAACCCCAACGTATGCCTCAAAGTAGCCTTACAAATACTACGTCGTTGGATTGTCTACAACCTTCCGCTCCTGCAAGAACTCGAACAAGAAGGCTATCGTGCCCGCAACCGCCTTCTCTCTCCCCGGCAGGTGGCAACGATCATACGCTATTTGGGAGAACCCTAGGAACTTAATCGAAAAAACGAAAAGTTCCATTCTATTATTTTACAAACAAATTTCTTTGCAACCGCAAATTAAAAAGAACAAACCAACATGGATCATTTTACCATCTTTCAAGACTTTTACCGCGTCATAGCCGAAATGACAGAAGAAGAAATCGTATCGGCCACCAGCAACGGCACATACCGGGAAACGGTGGAGGACGTGCGCCGAATCTTCGCGGAACAAGGCGAGAAAGCAGCCAACGAAAAGAAAATAGAACTACCGGAAATCACCTTTTCAGCCAACTACCGGGGAGGACGTTCAAACGCAACTCTCGTCAAGTATCTGGGATACATCGTGGTAGACATCGACCATCAGACACAGGAAGCATTGGCACGCATCCTCGCACTGGCAAAAAAGTGTGCCCACACCCGCATCGCTTTCATCAGCCCCAAAGGAATGGGACTGAAAATCGTGGTACGTGTATGCCGGACAGACGGGACATTGCCCGAAACAATTCAGGAAATTGAAGATTTCCATCATGCTGCTTATCACAAAATCGCTTCCTTTTATGCCCAGCTCTGCGGAGTTGAGGTCGACACTTCCGGGCAGGATGTTAGCCGCACTTGCCTGTTCTCTTACGATCCGGATATTTATTTCAATCCCGATGCCACAGCTGTCATCGTGGAACAGCCACCGATGTTCTTCAAGTCTCAAAAGAAGAAAAGGGCATCCGGCAAAAAGAAAAAGACGACAGCACCAGACAACAATCCCCTCACCGAACAAGTGGCACTCAACTACCATTCCTCGCACGCTTCCTTAATGGTGACTCTGAACTATTATCACAATAAATCCGAAAAGTACGTCACCGGCAACCGGAACAACTACCTGCATTGCTTGGCTTGTATGTACAATCGCTACGGCGTCCCCCAGGAAGAGGCGGCAGCTTTTATCAAGAGCCAGTTCACCGATCTTCCCGCGGATGAAATGGACGCACTGATCGGGAGTGCTTACGGACACAACGAGGAATTCGACACCCGCAAGCTGAATAGTACGCAGAAGCGAATGTTACAGATTGAGCAACATATCAAAGAAAATTACGATACACGCTACAACGAAGTGCTTCATATCATGGAATATCGCAGAAGGAAAACGGACACGGAACAACCGGAACCTTTCCATATTCTCGACGAAATGATGGAAAACAGCATTTGGATGGAGATGAACGAACTGGGCTATTCGTGCACCGTCAAGACGATTCAGAATCTGATCTACTCCGACTTCAGCATCACCTACCATCCTATTCGCGAGTATTTAGACTCGCTGCCTGAATGGGACGGAACGGATTATATCGGTATCCTTGCCAACAGCGTGCATACTAGTCACCAGAAATTTTGGGTAGAATGTCTGGAACGTTATCTGGTGGGAATGTGCGCTGCCGCCACACAAGATGATGTGGTGAACCACACTGTTTTGTTGCTTTGCAGCGAAATACAGAACATCGGAAAGACTACGTTTATCAACAACCTGCTGCCGCCCGAATTGCGCGCCTATCTTTCTACCGGTCTTATCAACCCGAGCAACAAGGATGATCTGGCTAAAATAGCGCAGGCGATGCTTATCAATCTGGATGAGTTTGAAGGGATGAGCGGACGGGAACTGAATATCTTCAAGGATTTAGTCACCCGCAAAGTAATCAGCATCCGCCTGCCATACGCGCGGCGTTCGCAGAACTTTCCTCATACGGCTTCTTTTGCCGGCACATGCAATTACCAGGAAGTGCTTCACGACACCACAGGTAACCGCCGTTTTCTCTGCTTTCATGTCGACTCGATGGAGTTTATCAAAATAAACTACGCGCAGTTGTATGCACAAATCAAGTATCTGCTCAACAAGCCGGGGTATCAGTATTGGTTCACCCAATCGGAAAACTCACGGATTGAAGAGAACAACGAGGATTTCATTTTCCACTCACCGGAAGAAGAACTGGTGTTGACATATATCCGCAAACCGGAACGTTTCGAAAAGGTGCATTATCTGACGGTCACTGAAATTGCGGAATTGATTCGCGAACGGACGGGGTATCAATATTCTCACGGAACCAAAGCCCAACTAGGAAAAGTGATGTCCAAACACGGCTTCGAATTTCATAAGGGAAAAAACGGGAGAAGATACACTGTATTCATTATTGATACGGAACAGGTGAAATCAAACAGGCTATATGAATAAGATTTCATCTCCTTCGCACGCAAAAAGGTGAGGGTTGGTGAGGGTACTTTTGCAACTTTTCATTTTTATATTTCTTATTTCTATTCTTCTATTTTCTTCTAAAAAAAAAATACGAATGTTAGAAATTTACCCTCACCTACCCTCACCTTTTTCCTTTTTCTTCCTCTTTCTTCCTCAAAAAAACGGTGGGAAATTTGAAAAAGACAGTTATCTTTTTCAAATTTCCCACCATGTTTTTTTTAATCTGAATCGAAGTTATACTCCTAGCACAATACTAGCATCAATATTCAGCTTTTTACTTATTTCACGAGCCACTTTCAATGTCGGCTCACATTTTCCGGAAATGTAGTCACTAAGACGCGAAGGACTAACTCCTATCAGTTGTGACAGTGATTTCTGATTGAGCCCCATTTCGTACATACGAAGCTTCAGAACATCCACAAGCGAAGGTTCTCCCAAAGAAAAGTGTTCCTCTGAATAATCGGCAACAAGATTAGAAAGAAGTTCCAACTCGATGCTGTTAGGATCATTCAAAGGAGTATCATCCTTCACTAACGGAAGAAGATCCTCCACTCTCTTTACAGCCCATTCATACTGGGTTTGGTTTTCTATCTTTGTCATATTTTCAAATATTAGCACAATCTATTTTATCATATTCCGATATTTGCAATTATGGATAAAAAAGATTCGCTTCTTATAAAGACATCGAAAATTCGATCCTACAACCTAACGCATTCATGATGCGATAGAAAGTAGAAACCTTAGGTTCTGTCTGACCACTTTCCACTCTTGAAATATAAGAACGGTCGGAACCGATACGCCGGGCTAACTCTGCTTGAGTGATCTTAGCCTTTTTCCTTGCGTCTTCGATAATTTGCCCGGTGTAGAAAGCATACGCTTTTTCTTCTGCTTCCGCACGTTCGGGAGTACCTTCTGCTCCAAATTTCGCATCAAGAACAGCGTCATAATCTACTATTTGATGATTGTTTATCTGCATAATATTCCTCCTTTATTTTTAATGCTTTATCTATTTCACTACCCGGTGTTTTTTGCGACTTCTTTTGAAAGCCATTAAACAACACTACAATATTTCCATCATCAAAAATGAAAAATACCCGGTATATATTACCATTATATTCTGTACGAAGTTCAAAAACTCCGTCCTGAACAAATTTTACAAATTTAGTGGAGAGTCTTTCTTGTGTTTTCAACAAGAGTAGTCCATACTGGATTTTATCTTGTTCCTTTTCGGTTAAAGTCTCCATGAAAGCCTCAAAGTAACCTCCGTATGTACGGATCTTACGTTTCTTTTCCATACTGCAAATATACGAATTGTTGTTCAACTATACAACAATCTTCTTTTTATTTTATATTATTTTTCCTCAAATTCTCCAGCACGCTTTTTCTTCTCATAAGACACCAGCGTCTCTACACTAAGCGTTTTCCCATTCTTAGGGCTTATCACATCTACAACGCTTGCTAACGCACGAAAAGTCTGTTCGCAATTTGCTATTCCGTCATACGTCAACCTACCCTGATTGATGGCATCGAGCACAACAGAGACATATTGCTTCGGATTTCCCCGATACTCGATGATGACAGGCGGGAGATGCGACATCTCTCGAGTCAGTTGACCGACGATTCTTTTTTTTGGTCGAGCAGATCCATTAATTTTTCACTATGCACATTGATTTGTGCGGTTACTTCACGAAGTTCATCTTTCAATGAACACAATAATTCATCATTCAATGAATTTTCCATAAAACTTTCTATTTAATTGATTATAAAAAAGCCATTCCAGAAAGATAAGCAATCATTACTTACTTCCCGGAATGGTGTCTAATACCTCGAAAACAAAGACTTATATTCTAACCTAATGTACTCACTTTAATCCACTTCTTTTGATTTTGCATTCCATACCAGCAAAGCAAACAACACCGAAAGCAAAGCAGCACCAATCCAAAACCAATTGATATAAGTAAAGTCATAAACATCAACGCCATTCTGAACCGTTTTTTGCCCTTCTATCAGAATACCGCTCATCACGTCCTGCAATCCGGCACCGATATAACTGGCAATACCGACTACTCCCAATGCAGCACCCGAAGCATTACGGGGAGCAATATCCACTGCCATCAAACCACCCAGAAAACAGATCAAAACTCCGATACCTAAACCGAAAAGAACCATTGCCAACACGTCTATCCAAAAATGAGCTCCCGGAACTAAGAGAAACAAACAAAGAGCAAACACATTCATCAATCCGAAAATTAACGCAGGGACATTACGACGTCCACCAAATAACTTATCAGAAATAACACCTGAAAACATAGTACCGATTATACCACAGACCGGACAAATAGAAATGATAAAACTGGCATCCAATGTAGAGTACCCCTTTTGAGCTTCCAAATAAAAAACGCCCCAACTATTGATAGCATAACGACTGATATACATAAAAGCACTCGAAAGAGCCAGTATCCAAATGGCAGGCATCAGCAATACCTGACGCTGTGCTTTATTAAAATCAGCCGTTTCTGTCTCACTCATTTCCTTTTTCTGTTTGGGAACATTCACCGAAGGAAATCCCATGCTTTCGGGAGTATCATGGAAGAACTTCCAGACGATCAACGCTCCTATCAATCCCACTATACCGGCTCCGAAGAAACCATACCGCCAGCCCAACACACTGACAATTGAGGCTATTATCAGAAAAGTCAACGCTTCGCCGATATTATGGCTCGCAGACCAAAAGCCATAGTATGAACCGCGCTCTTTGTCCGTGAACCAACGAGAAAGCCCTACTACACAAGAGGCTGCTCCCATAGATTGAAACCAGCCGCTAATCCCCCAAAGGATAGCGAACAGGATAAAAGAATTAGTAAAACCGAGACAGAGGTTAACCAAAGCAGTTATCAATAAACCGGTAGTCATAAAACGGTTGATATTACTACGGTCGGCAAGGAAACCGTTCGTGAATTTTCCGATGGCATAGGTGAAAAACAATACGGAACCTATGATGCCTAACTCTGTTTCCGAAAAAATGCCTTCATCTACAATAGGTTTCTTTACGACATTCAGGCTAAGACGGCACACATAATACATACCGTAACCAAAAGTCGCAGAAAGGAAAGTAGACCATTTCAGAAACTTCAGACGGCGAGCATCGGATGAAGACAAAGCTTCTCCGTTACAAGGTCTCGGCGAAGAGACCTTGTAAAAATTGATTAGTTGTTTCAACATGAAGAAAGTGCGTTTAGTCGTGAAGTTTCTTTTCGCGTAGATACTCTAATAATAGAGCTGGGCGGTCTGTTTGAATTAGCTTGGCTCCCTGGCCAATTATCCACCCCCAACTTTCATCCGGCTGATGAAGTTCTACTGCACGGTCGTCGTCATGCCCGCCACATAGTTCGGGCCAAAGCGAATTTATAAAAAGATTAGAGCCTGTATTACGTACTTTCTTTATCAAATTAAGAATCTCCGGACTGTCACTATCAAACACTAATTCATAAGCAGCAGGTTTCATATGTGTCTGATAACTATCAATGACAGCTTCCGCCCCGTCTTTATGAAGTTGTACAATAGGCATGAAGATTACCTTATCCAATACATCACCGTTTTCAGCCTTGACTTGTTCATAAGGAAGTCCGGCTTTAATAATACATTGCTGAACAGTTCCTGTTTCTTTCAAAACAGCATATACATCTTTGAAGTAATCATAGCCTTTATCAATATTAACAAGGATCTTACCTTTACATAATGACATTACTTCTTCCAATGTCGGTATCAAATGAGCTGTTTTATGCCCTGTACCACTTTTCAAACGGAACTGACGTAATTCTTCCAATGTATAGTCTGCCGGATAACCTTTTCCTGTTGTAGTACGATCAATTTTCTTGTCATGCATCAAAATCAGATGTCCATCCTTGGTTTTCTTCAGATCGATTTCAATTACATCTACCCCCATATCAATACAATTCTGGATAGCCTGCAGGGAGTTCTCCGGAGCATTACGCCAGTCAGCTCGATGAGAAACAACTAAAACTGAATTACTTGCAGGCTTCTGTAGATTCGCAATTATTTTATCCGAATGATTCTGTGCCTCTAACCCTCCTATTATCAGAAGGGTTAAAGCTATTAATATATTTATCTTTCTAAGCATATCTTTTTATTTTTGTAAAGCATTTCTTTTTGCATTCTGTCCGCGCTGTGCCCATGGTGAATTTGCAGGCCCTTCAATACCACAATCAATAGCTATCAATTTGCAGGCACCATTATCCTCATACGTGACATACACAATACCATAGTCAGCAATGACTGGTGACGACCAAATTTTAGAACCTAATTGTCTCTTATATTTCTCCGTACCATCAGCATTCAATATTATATAGTTACCGCCATCATCACAGATGTGAATATTTCCGTCACTGTCTATAGCCGGTGTTGTTCCTATTTCAGCGACAGAGGAATAACTCCATTTTTTTGCTCCTCCTTTAGTCAGGGCAACAACTTGGGCATTCGGATTCTTTGTACCCACATAGATGGTTCCGTCAGCACCGATAGCCGGTCCTCCCTGGTCAATCTTGCCCATAGTACCACTCGCCGGATATCTCCATAGCTCATTACCCTGGTTATCATAAGCAGCAACCACTCCCTCTGAAAATGCCACATATACATTTCCTTGCGCATCAATAGCGGGATATACAGCAGCAGCCGTATTTCCTTTCCCTAGATTAGGAGACAAGTTCACACCATCTTGCGTAGTACGGGCAAATCCGTTCGCTCCCGACAAGGCTGAATGGATAACTCCATTCTGTCCAACCGATATACCACCATTAGCACCACCATTGGGAGATTTGCGTCTCCAAAGTTGTCTGCCGGAACTACGGTCAACCATATGTACAGAACCATCCGTCCCTCTATTTCCAATCAAGATATTACCATCACGAGACAAAGCAGGAGAAATATAGGGAATATTAGTACCAATACCTAGTTCGTATCTCCACTTCTGTGTCCCATCCGGATGAATAGCATACAGACTGCTGCTTATGTTTTTGTCTGTTGTACTCGCACCCATATAAATAGTTCCGTCCGCACCTACCATAGGAGACGAACCTTGATCTCCAGCTCCTCCGTCCTTACTTAAATCAAACATCCATTTTTGCTCTCCAGACGGCGAATAAGCAAAAAGGTGGAGTGCATTGGATGACACATATACATCCCCGTTGTCACCTACAGCAGGGGATATGGATCGTAAAGAAGAAGATGTCTCAAACGTCTTGTCCCAAAGAATCGTCACTCCGGATATGGAGGTGTCACGAACGTACAGAGTAGCTTGTTTTGTATTAGTAGCTCCACGATCATCAGTAGTTGTCAGCTTTACTGTTACAAATCCAGTTGTCGTGAAAGTTATTTCCGGGTCTTTTTCTTGAGAGGTCTGTCCATTGCCAAAGTCCCACTCGTAAGCAACTACTTCTCCATCCTCATCCACAGACTTATCGGTAAATTGAACTTTCTCATTCACTTTACAAATGGCAGGGCTATAGCTGAAGTCTGTAACCGGAGGCATATTCGTCGGACGAATCACAACAGTATGGGATGCAGTTGCATATCCTCCGAATTCATCTGTCACGGTTAATTTAATAACATAGGTTCCAGCTTTCTTATACAAAACGGACGCATCTTTAGTAGTAGCCCTATTCCCTTCCCCCTCAAATCCAAAATGCCAGAAGTACTCTACTATCTCTCCTTCCGTCTTTACTGATTCATCAGTCAGATAAACGATATCACCGACCGTATATTCTTCTTTATCTATAGAAAAAGAAGCCTCCGGGGAGGTTGTCTGCCGCACTTCATCGCCGTCCTTACATGCAAATAGACAAACGACTGTCACTATCAGGAATATATATTTCTTCATAATCATTCTATTCATTATTTAAGATTAAAACCAATTATCTTTTACCTCTCTGTTTCAGATAGGTATCCAGCAACTGGGGATGGTCTGTCTGTATCAGATTAATCCCCTTCGACAAAATCAAGTCCACTCCTGTATAGTTTCCTTGTGTCATCTGTGTATCATAGGTATAACCATTCATATCTAACATATTAGTCGAGACAAACAGCCCTTTTGAAGATATGGCTGTCGAGAGCCCGCCATTTAATGTTTTCGACAAAGATATCTGGGCAAACATCACTCCTGGTTGCTGTGAAAGGAAATCTGCATGCTCCTCGTTTTCACACTGCGGATAAGGTATAGGAGCCGGCGAATAATCCAAAATATTCTGCAAGACATCCCGATTATTAGATGTATAAAAGAACACACGGTCTAACATCCCACAGCTTTTCACAACATCATACAGTTCTTTAGGAGACACTTTATTCAAGAAGTCCAAATCAAAAAAGATCTTTCCCCGCCCTGCAACCAATGCGTCATACAAAGAGGGGACCGTGTGATTGGTTACTGTGCCGTCTGCCAGCTTCAGACGATAAGACTGGAGCTGCTCATAAGTCAAATCTTTCACTTTCCCCTTCCCTGTAGTTGTCCTGTCTATGGTTTCATCATGCATCAACACAATTACTCCATCCTTTGTCATGCGAGGATCTACTTCTACAATATCTACAGCTCCCCCTAATTCTATACAACTTTCAATTCCAGCTATCGAATTTTCGGGAATATTCGGGTTGGAAGAATTGCCACGATGCCCCATTATCCAAACTTTTGCAGGGTCAAAGTGTTGCAAAGCATAACGTAAACTCTTGCCGGATACTTGTAATTTCTGCAGAGCCGCCGCTACATTGCCAGTCTTATCTGTCACCCTAACCGAAATATTATAACTTCCTTCTTTCGTAAACGTATATTCCAATTCAGGTTCTTCACCCAATGTCTGCCCTTCCATCGTCCAAACCACAGATTGGATGTCTTGCCCATCATTAAGAGCTACCTTCAGAACAACTTTCTCTTCTAATGCCGGATAGGCATTACTTGCCATAACTCTAGCAGTAATCGTTCCACTCCCCTGTTCTTCAATCGTACTATCATCCCCACAAGCAAATAAAACGACTGCTAATACTGATATATAAATGATATTTGAGATTTTTCTTATCATACTATTTTATTTTTAGTTATATCCTTCATTTTGATACATTCTTGTCGGATCCAGTTTATGTTCATCATACGGGATAGGCAACAAAAAATCTTTCGCAGAGAAATTTGGATTCTTCGCTTTCATGTGCTCCAACAGTTCCTGACGAGAATAAAGACGTAACAAATCATACCAATACTGTCCTTCAAAAGCAAACTCGACTCTTCTCTCACGAAGGATCGCATCGCGCAAACTACTGCCGGAATAATCATCCAGACCAGCACGTTCGCGTACCATGTTCAAATAGCTTACCGCATCATTCTCGCTCAAATGCATTTTCACTTCTGCCAGCATTAATGCGACATCGGCATAACGAAGCACAATCCAGTTATTCGCCCCATAGCCATTTATGTCATCAAGATCTGTGTACTTCTTCACATAATTAACGTTCTGTGACGTACCACACGAGATAGCCTTACGCGTATCTCCCGATTCATAGGCATTCATCATATCAACAGTCGGTATATTATTTCCAGTTCCAGTTTTCTGCGAAATAAGCCCCGTCTGGGAAGTGGGTTGAAATATATAGGCGTAATTTGAGGCTAAACTGGAGTTGCCTCCTTTATACATCACCTGAAAAATATTCTCTTGACAGAATGTTTGAGCTTCCTTATCAAAAACATCAGCATAAGGGATATCTTTCAGACTTGTAAAAGGTTTCATATTCCATGCTGCAACTAAATTTGTTTTCGCAGATTGCAAATTTGAAGTTCTTTCCGACTGAAAATCAGAATCAGCAGCCATTGTCAAGTAAACTTTGCCTAATAAAGCATACGCAGCAGCTTTTGAAGCACGGCCTACTCCATTACCCGTTTGAATATCCGGCAATTCACTATTAATAACCTGTGTCAAATCGGAAATAATCAAATTATAGACTTCGCTCTTTGGCTGGCGGGCTGTATATTTCTGAATTTCATCTTTTGTCTTTAGCTCTTTGGTTACAATAGGGACATCTCCAAACTGCATTACAAGATGAAAATAAGTCAATCCACGCAAAAAATACATCTCTGCCTTTTTCTTGTTTTTCACAACTTCATCCTTAAAAGGAATATCATCTATCTGATCTAATATAATATTAGCTCTTGTCACGCATTTATACAAATCTGCCCAATGAGTTTTCACTTGTGCATTATCTGTTGTCAATGTATAGTTATAAAATTGATAATTAACCCCATTTCCTGCTCCCGGGTCCTGCAACGTGGTGTTTTCCGAACGAACATCTGTGTATAAATACATATTCTTATAATACCCGTTTCCTCTCAAAGCTGCATACGCACCATTCGCAGCCATTGCAATGTCATCTTCGGTCTGATAGAAGTTACTGGCTGGAATCTTATTAGGATTGGTTTCTTCCAGAAAACTCGTACAACTACTGCAAAACAATAGTGAACTTACTGCGACAAATGTTATGTATTTTTTCATAATCTGATTCTTTATTTATTTAAAAAGTTATTTTTGCTCCTATACTATATGTACGCGCCAAAGGATAAACTCCCCAATCGAAGCCGGGTAACAGGTTGTCTCCTTTATAATCCACTTCAGGATTATATCCTTCATAATCAGTCAAAGTAAATAGATTGTCTACACTGACATATAGCCTCAACGCCTGAACGCTCACTTTCTGCATCCACTTCACCGGAAAATTATACCCCAATGTGATATTTGCACAACGGAAATAGGAAGCATCATCCACCATATAAGAACTAAGCCGCTGACTGGTATTAGGAGTGGAACTACGCGCTGCACGAAACACTCCGCCGGAACCCGGATTTTCGTCAGAATGCCAACGGTTCAAGACAGATGCTAACTGATTGCCGGAACCTTCCATATTATACAGATAATATTTCTGGAAGTTTATTACTTCAGCTCCTTGAGAACCGGTAAATGTCGCTCTCAAATCAAAGTTCTTATAAGAGAAATCGGTACTGATACCGTATGTAAAATCCGGGTAAGCATTGCCTAGAATTTCACGGTCGTTTTCTGTAATCAAACCATTCTTATCAACATCCCGCCATTTCACATCTCCCGGATGTATGTTATTATAATTAGGAACTGCCGGTCCTATCAACTGATATCCGTCAGGAAATTTGCCATTAACCAGATTGCTTTTATCAATCATTATATTGGTGTAATCCTTCTCGGAAATAATACCATCAGCAATGTAGCCATAGAAAGAGCCGATAGGAAGCCCGGAACGGGTCACATGGCTTACCACATTGCGCTCACTAACTAAATACAAATCATTAATACCACCCAAATCGACAACTTTATTTCGATTTACTGATATATTAGCACTTACATTCCATTTAAAATCTCCTGTCAAAATACGCCCGTCTATTTGGAAATCAACTCCGCTATTACGTACTTTTGCATTTTTCAAGTTTGTTTTTACACTGGAAGAGCCCGATATGGATGATATAGGCTGGTCGTACAACAAATCATACGAAAGACTATTATAATAGTTACCTATCAAGTTGACACGACCATTGAATAATCCCAAATCAAACCCTACATTGTATTGGGATGTTTTTTCCCATCCGATAGCCGCATCTTTGAAAGTTCCTTGCCAATAGGCTGTTTCGACAGTATTACCATATACGTAACCACCTTGAGACATAGTAGCTGTATGCTCGTAGTTACCAATATTGTTGTTTCCACTCAATCCCCAACTGGCACGAAGTTTTAAGGATGAATTATTACCTAACAAATCCTGATAAAACTTTTCATTCGATATAGTCCAACCTAAAGAAATAGAAGGAAACCAACCCCAACGGTTTTCTTTTCCAAAACGTGAAGATCCGTCAGTTCTTACTGTACCCGTCACTACATAGCGATTATCGAATGAATAGTTTACACGTGCCAGATAAGACATCATTGTCCATGCAGCCTTTCGGGTATCGCTGCTATACAAGCCTATATCGGAAGCATTCGGACCATGCGCTGTCACTTCATGAATACGGTCGTCGGGAAAACCTGTTGCTTCAACGGCTACGCGGTCATAAGTTTTTTTCTGTAAGGTGTAGCCCACTAAAGCATTCAGGCGATGTTTCCCGAATTCACCATTATAATTTAACGTAAACTCTCCCAAACGGTCAATATCACGATTTGTTATGTCACGAGCTTTCACACGTGCCTGAACAGCATCCGAATTGGGCATATCACCATCTTGTCCTACAGTACGCGGACGATAGTAATTATAACGGGAAGTATAATATTGAGTTCCCAAATTGGCTTTAAACTGAAGCTGTTTCAATATATCATAAGTGATATTAGCATTGAAATTCATTCGGCTTGACTTGTTGCGGATATCAATTTCATGAGCAAGTGCCACGGGATTCTCGACCATCTGATAGCCATCAGCTTTCATCGCAATCTGATTTCCGACTGCATAAGTTCCATCCGAATTATATACAGGGAATTGAGGAAACATTAATAGAGCACTTTGTACGACACCATCATTTATATAACGACCGTCTGCTTGAACCTGTCGTTCCGAAACATCAACAAAAGAAAAGTTTACTCCAACTTTCAAGCGTTTCGTGACTTCTGCATCTACATTGGCACGAACATTCAAACGCTTATGTCCGGAAGGAGCTATAATTCCATCCTGATCCAGATAACCCAAACTAAAACGATATTTCAAGAAATCCTGTCCTCCTGTAACAGATAGATTATGACGATGCATCGGAGCATTCCCATAGATGGCGTCCTGCCAATCTGTATTGTAAGTAGGATCGACCGGTTTTCCGGTTGTGAAATCAAAAAACAAATCAGAAATGCCCACTTCATTCAAGTTAAAACCTTTTGAAGCTCTTATTGCATTATCATCCAATGGGTTCCATGATTTTCCAGCAGCTTCTGCTTTATCACGATAAGAATTATTACGGGCTTCAATCACCAAATCCCTGTATTGATAGGCATCCAGCAACTTAATCTTACGCTCTACTTGTTGCATACTAAACTGATAGTCATAATCAATACGGGCTTTTCCTGAATTCCCCCTCTTTGTGGTGATAAGTACCACGCCACTGGCACCGCGAGAACCATAAATGGCTGCCGAAGCTGCGTCTTTCAATACGTCAATAGTTTCGATATCCTCGGGATTGATATATACATCTTCTGAAGCCGGATATCCATCAATCACATAGAGAGGTGTTGTACTAGCTGAAAGAGAGTTCGTTCCACGAACTTTAATCTTCACTCCTTCTCCCGGCGCACCACTTGTCTGCATCACCTGTACACCAGCGACTTTACCTACTAAAGCTTGTCCGGCAGTTGCTGCTGAAAGAGATAATTCACTAGCCTTAACACTTGCCAAAGAACCTGTAAAATCACTCTTACGCATAGGAGTATAGCCAACGACTACGACTTCTTCAATCATCTTACTATCTTCCTGCAGAACAACTTTCGCCATATTTTTATCGGTAGCACGAAGTTGAACGGGTTTATATCCGATGTAGGAAACTGTTAGTTGAGATGTTTCAGAGACATCATTGATGGAAAAATTACCATCTAAATCGGTTATTGTTCCATTAGATGTACCCTTGACCACAACACTAGCACCGATAATAGGCTCTCCATGCGAATCAACTACGGTTCCCGAAACCTTTATATTACGCTGCTTTTCTTGTGGTTTACGAATCAATACAATGACATTCTCTTGCTCTTTCTTGTAGGTTAACTCCATTTTACCCAAAAGTTGTTGCATGGTTTGTTCAATCGTTGCATCTTTCACATTTAACGAAACTTTTTGGTTTAACTCCGGAAGGCTCTCATTGTAGAAGAATTTGTAATTGCTTACTTGCTCGATTTTCTTTAAAGAGGCTCTCAAAGAGATGTCTTTCACATTCACCGTTATTTGAGAATAAACGGTAAAAGAGACGCTTAAAAACAAAAGCAGACAAATAGCCCGCAGTGTTTTCCAGTTCTTACTTCTCCCCACGTTTGTTTGAGGGAGTTTTTCAAAGGTTGTTTTGTGCTTCATATATCAAAACTTTTAAGTTGTTTGATAGGTATACAGACTACTATACTCACTCGTCCAATCGCCTATCAGACTTTAACTCTCGTTAACTTATTCAATTCAGAGAACAAAAAAGCCATTCCTAAGTAGTGGGCTTCGGAATGGCTCTATTCATTATTTTTTCTACAATTTCTCTTTCAAAACTATCACCGAACCGTCCATTTCATAATAGAAAGGTGAAGTTAGCATCAGAATATTCAGCGCATTCTGTATGCCGCCTCCCGGAATGGTTCCGGTGAAATATTCATTAGGTAGTTTATTGGAGTCGAAACGAATCTCTACGTCATAAATACGTGAAAGAGTTTTCATGATATTTTCCAAAGATTCTTTCTCAAAGTACATATTTCCTTTCGTCCACTCAATATAGTCAGTCGGATGCACTTGAGTGGCTGTTATCTTATGAGTGGCTTTATTATATTCTATTTTGTCGCCGGGCTTCATGATATGCGATATTTTCTGCGCATAGACCCCTACTTTTCCTTCCAAAAGAACGACTGTCACGTCTTTGGCATCTTCATAGGCAGATACATTAAAAGAAGTACCGAGCACTTTCACTTCCAAATCACCGATTTGCACAATGAAGGCGTGTTTCTCATCATGGGCTACTTTAAAATAGGCTTCACCATTCAGTTGCACGCGACGAACTTTTTCTCCGAAGTTATTCAGGTAACTTAATTGGGAAGCTGAATTGAGAACAACATTTGTTCCGTCCGGCAATTCGATGGTTGCTTTATCTCCTTTGCCCGCTTTCACAATAAAGGGTGTTTCTGCCGTTGGAGAAGAATCTAAAAGATAGTAAGTGAAGAAAGCGACACAGACAGGTAATAAAATGGCAGCAACCCATTTCCAAGGGATGATACGGAGGGGGCGCACTTCCTTGCCCAAAGTCTCTTCTTTGATCCGGGCAAAAAGTTTATCACGCAACACTGGGTTCATGGAGGAATCCGATCTCTCAAACTCTTGTTCCCACCAGTCATGCAACTGACGGTCATTCTTTATCCAGTCTGACAGTTCTTTTATCTCGACATCCGTGATCGTTTCTTCGAAATATTTTTCAATTAGCTCTTTATAATGTGTCTTATCCATCTTTCCACTTATTTACAAGTATACATTTTCATCCTACTTCCCATCCAAAAACAAGTATTACTATTACATTTCATTAACAAAAAAGGCCAACAAAAGGGTAATTACCTTATCATAATGCTTCATCAACTGTTCACGCATAAATTTCACAGCCAAAGATAATTGGGTAGCAACCGTACTTTCGGAAATTCCCATGATTTCGGCTATTTCTTTATTTGTGTAATTCTGCCTTTTGCTCAAAATGAATATTTTCTTCCGTTGCGCAGGCAGTTCTTCGGCAAGAGAATCGATATACTCATTCAAAAAGCGCAGATCAATATTCTCTTCTGTCTGTGAATCACGGTCTACGCTACTTTTCATGAGATATTCATTGTAAACATACTCTACGGTCTGACGCTGGTACATATTCATCAATAAGTTTTTGGCAATCGTACAGAGAAAAGAGATAAACGAGGAAGCCGGGTCTACTTTTTCATGCACTTCCCATATACGAATGAAAGTGGCTTGCACCACTTCTTCGGCCATATATTGATTGCCGGAAGAGAGTCGCATAATGAAATTGTACAGTTTGCCACTATACATATTATACAATCTTTCGAATGCCTGAAAGGAACCGCCTTTTAAGTCGATTAATAAATGTTTTTCATCTGTAGAATCTACCATATCTTAGAATTTTGCAACAAAGGTATGCAGCCATAGGTCATAAACAGGTGACAATATTATTAATATTTTCTCAATTATCCGACTTTTCTGAAGAAAAAGATAGTAAATAGCAAATAGTAACGCCATCCGGTCAGGATAATGACGCTATCCAATCAGGATAGTGACGGTATCCGAACCGGATGGCGTTACTATATTTAGTGAGGTAGTTCGTACTAATAAGTCAGACGAACACCTGCTTGTATGTTGAAGTTAAACGGATTCTCTTTACGTATAGTCTGTATATCGGAGCCATCATTGAAATAATAAGCAACACCCGGTTCCACGTAAATACCCAAACGTTTCGTTGCATTGATCTGCGCACCTACACCACCGGATACCGAGAACTGCAAAGGCTTCACTGTTTCTTTTTCAGATCCTAGCTTTCCATAAACACATTTCTCAACCATACCTCCACCGGAAACATAAAGAGTGACGAGTTTCTTATCCAGGAAGTTCCAGTTGGCACGCAACGGAATACCGATATAATGCAGTTTCTGCTCTATCTGTTGTTCTTCACCTGCCAGTTTTGCATCCGAAGAAAGCAGCGTATAAGTCAGTCCTGTCTCAAGAGAGAATCCTTTAGCTAAACCTTTACGAACGGACAATCCGAAAGAAATAGGCTGATGATGTTTAATGTCAACCACCTGTTTTGCCTGACGTAGGTAAGGTACTCCATCTTCGAAAACCAATGTTTGGTCATTAGGAATCGTCTCCATCAGACCGTTGGAAACTGAAAGCATACTCACACGTGACATATAAGCATGAGATCCGGCACCTACTTCTGTTGAAGCACCTCCTGAATTTCCTACCGAAAGTCCCATTGACCATGTTCCCTTTTGAGAAGATCTTTTTTCTGTCGGAATATGAAGTTTGTCTTTACCGGAAGGACGACGCGGTCTGTTATTCGATCGCTCTGTATCCTGTGACTGTCCCTGACTGACATCTGTATTTTCTGCCTGCTTCGGTTCATCTTTTACATTTTCAGTTTCTCCATTTCCTTTTACATTCTTATCTTCCTCACTCAAAGAGTCCTCTCCATTTCCTGTTGAAGGTTTATTTTCATTACCGATCCCTAATGGATCTACACCTGTTTTCTGCTCCGTATGATTCCTGTCGACTTTCGCCAAACGATCTTCGCGAGTTACCGGCCGTAAGACAGGTTCCACAGCAGTTCCCTGCATATCCGGTTGTTGCACACCCGGCAATGCATCGGGCGTGGAAGCCAATGCCGGAGTTTGTATATGACGTATTTCATCCGCAGCGGGTGTCCCTAGAAAATACAGACTTACTGACGAAACGACAGCTAATATTATAATAGCTGCAGCAGCCATCATCCATTTTCGATAAGGATATATTTTCTTCTCCACAGGAGGCATAAGTTCTTTCTCCAGTTGTTCCCAACCGGAAGCAGGCGCCGGTTCGGAATAATCCGCAAGCTTCTCCTTCAACTTATTCATCCACAATTCTTTCTCTTCCATCTCTATCTATCCATTATGCATTATCCATTCTTTTACTCTTTTTGCTAATACACTCTTCGCACGAAACAGTTGCGAAGCTGAAGATTTTTCATTGATACCTAATACCTGTGCGATTTCTTTATGCGATTTGTCTTCAAATGTATAAAGATTGAACACAGTACGATAGCCGGCGGGTAATTCTTCAATAAACTGCATCAACACATTTTGTGGTATCGCTTCTACATCGGAAGCATCCGGCTCTTCATATTCTTCGGGCAACTCTTCCAAAGGTGTTGACTGATTAATCACATCATTTTTCCGAAGATACTGTAAAGCTGTGTTGACCATCACCCGTTCCATCCAGGCTCGCAAAGAGCCTTCACCCCTCCAGGTGAACTTATCGAACGAATCGAATATCTTTAAAAAACCGTCGTGAAGCAGATCCTGGGCTGTATCCCGGTCGCCGGTATAGCGTAGACAGATGCCAAGCATACGCCCCGCATACTGTTCATACAGTTCCTTGCGGGCCCGGTTATTACCCAGCCTACATTGTTCCGACAACTCTATTTCTTCCATTCTCTTATACACGTGTTTACCTTATAAATGCAGCAAAGATAGAAATACTGCATAGAGAGAACAACTCTTTTATCACTTTTGTTTCTTTAACAGATCCGAATGCAATATTTTCTATCCTCTTGCATTTTCACTACAGAAAATATAAATATTATAAAATCTAAAACCTAGTAAGTATATGAAGAAATTTAAATTCATTGCCTTTATCTTTGCTATTATGACTACCATGCCGATTCTCCAGTCATGCTTGGACGACGATGATAATTCGTCCGATCTTCTGGCTATCAGCACCATCAATATGATTAGCCAGGATAGCAAGGAATTTTATTTCACTTTGGATGACGGGAAAAAGATGTATCCCAGCAACTCACAAGGATGGAACAATGAAGATTGGGTGGAAGGACAACGAGCTTTTGTGATATTCAACGAGCTGGAAGAGCCTGTAAATGGATACGACCTTAATATTCAGGTGAAAGGTATCAATCCAATCTTAACCAAAGACATCGTCACAATGGGTGAAGATGACAACGACGAAGAGAAAATCGGAGATGATAAGATCAACACGACTTATATGTGGATCAATAAGGATAATAAATATCTGACGATTGAATTCCAATATTACGGAACACATAGTGAAGATAAAAAACATTTCCTGAATCTGGTGATTAATGACAAAGAAGAGACTGCTCCCACTGCTGACGAAGGCAATGCGGAGGACGAATATATCAATCTGGAATTCCGTCATAACAGTGAAGGAGATGATCCTCAACGTTTGGGTGAAGGATATGTGTCTTTCAAACTGGATAAGATTAAAAACCGGATGGAGGGGAAAAAGGGACTAAGAATTCGTGTCAACACCATTTATGGCGGGCCGAAAACTTATGAAGTGAAATTTCCTTAGACGACTAATCTAATGTGAACATGCGAAACACACTCTTTTTTAATATAATATATTAATTACGCAAAAGAGGGCGGTAGTTGTGAAACTGCCGCCCTTTTACTTTCTTCTTTATATTCTTTCTTCTAAAAGAGTTATTTCTTATCTCCCAGATAATTCCAAACAACTGCACTCAATGCAGCTCCTACAAATGGAGCAATGATGAACAGCCACAACTGCGACAATGCTTCTCCTCCTTGGAATAATGCCGGAGCAATACTACGTGCCGGGTTTACAGAAGTCCCTGTGATAGGAATACATACAATATGTACCAATACAAGAGTCAAACCGATGGCAAGTCCTGCCAGATTGCCTGCTCCCTTCTTCGGATCGGTAGAGCCGAGCACTACCAATACAAATATGAAAGTAAATACTGCTTCCGCAATAAATGCCTGCAACATTTCTCCATCACCAAAACCATTCGAACCTGTCGCTGTAGGCCCGTCATGAGCACCGGTAGAAACTAAAGCAAAAAGAATAGCCGAACCGATAATAGCTCCGATTACCTGGAAAATCATATACATACCTGCATCTTTTCCATTCATACGACCAGTCAAAAACACTCCTAATGTAATAGCAGGATTAATGTGACATCCCGAAATACCTCCGATAGCATACGCCATCGCTACTACGGATAAACCAAAGGCTAAAGCTACGCCGATTGTTCCCACACCAGCACCTACTGTATCAGCCAAACCACCAGCAAAGACGGCGCTACCACATCCCATAAGAACGAGCACCATCGTTCCAATCATTTCTGCAATGTACTTTTTCATAGTAATTAATATTGTTTTTGTTTACTTTCCAAAAATAAGCAATTCAGACTAGAAATCAAAACATATCCGTATTATTATAACGCAACTTTGCTACATTTTTTACAGAAAGAGATTGTTCTCGATGGAAAAAGGGATTCCCTAATGTGCTATAACAAACATTGTATGGACTGTAAAGAAAGCATTTCCTTGGGAACCGCCGCCTTTATTTCCTCTTTCAGGACGCATAAGAGACTGTGGCGAATAAAATCTTTATTTGTTACCAGTACCACTTGCCGTGTAGGTCGGGGAATGGCAAACGGACGTACCAACTGCCGCTGTTCTTCCGTCAATTGCATCACTGCCAATTCGGGAATAAAAGTGATTCCTTTTCCACTTTCTACCATTCGCATAAAGGTTTCCATACTTCCCAAACGATAGGCCATCTGATTAACCTTCACAGCCTCCATCTGACAGAAACGGACGAGTTGATCGCGAAAGCAGTGTCCTTCGTCCAAAAGCCAAAGATGTTCGCCTGTTATATCAGAAGTACGGATCATATCATGCTTGAAAGAGGATTCTTTTCGTGACACATAAGCGTAAAATTGCTCATAGAAAAGAGTTTCTTCTGTCAAGAACGTATCTTCCAGTTTGCTAGCAATAATTCCCGCATCCAAATCTCCGGCATGCAAAGCCTGCTGAATATCCTGTGTCTTCATTTCCGTGACACGAATATCCAGTTCGGGATATTTTTCCATTAGTTGAGGAAAAAAGCGAGGAAGCAGATAGGGAGCGATAGTAGGTAATACCCCCAAGCGGAATACGCCTGACAATGACTGTTTATCTTCACTGATTATTTCTTTCACTTGAGCTGCCTGCGCTAGAATCACGCGAGCCTGGTCTATCACTTTCTGCCCGATGGGTGTCGGACAAACGGGTTGCACTGTCCTATCGAACAACTTTACTCCCAATTCATCTTCCAGCTTCTGAATCATGGCACTCAAAGTGGGTTGCGTCACACGGCAATATTCGGCTGCCCGTGCGAAATGCCTGAACTGGTCTACAGCCAGTATATACTCTAATTGTTGTATCGTCATCTATCAAATCTTATTAAGTTATAGATTTCATCTATGCAAAGATAGTAATTTTCAGTTTGACAGCAAGCATTTTACGCCTTATCTTTGCAGTACAGAAAAAAAGAGAACAAGTATAAATCATTAAAAATAGAAGAATATGAAAACTTTAGAATTTATCAAATTGAACGAATCGGGAGCAAACAACGTAGTAGCATCTTTGCAACAACTATTAGCAGACTTCCAAGTGTATTACACCAATCTTCGCGGTTTCCACTGGAATATCAAGGGACATAATTTCTTTGTACTCCACAGTCAATTCGAAAAGATGTATGATGACACGGCTGAAAAGGTGGATGAAATCGCAGAACGTATCTTGATGCTGGGTGGTACTCCTGCCAATAAATTCAGCGATTATCTAAAAGTAGCAAATGTGAATGAAGTGGATAAGGTAAGCAACGGAGACGAAGCATTGAATAATATCCTTCAGTCTATCAGCTATCTGATTGGTGAAGAACGTAAGATCTTATCTATCGCTTCTCAAGCCGGAGACGAAGTAACCGTTTCGATGATGAGCGATTATCTGAAAGAACAGGAAAAATTGGTTTGGATGTTGGTTGCTTATAATAGCAAGTAATTAAAATAAAAGGTTTAGGTTTTAGGTGAGAAAGAGAGGATATTTCCGCAAAAGGAATATTCTCTCTTTTTTATTAAGAGAAAACGAAACAGGAAATCTCTTAATATAGATATTAATAAAAATTACTCCACTAAAATAACATTCTGCAACCTAATATCATTAGAAGCGGCACCAATCATAAGATGGAAATTTCCAGACTCTACTACTTTCTTCAAAGTATAGTTAACCAAGAAAAAGTCCTCCTCTGTCAAAACAAAAGTAACTTTTTTCTCTTCTCCTTTTTTCAAATGGAAACGTTCAAAATGTTTCAACTGTTTCATCGGCTGAACAACTGATGCATATTCATCTCTCATATAAAGTTGTGATACTTCTTCGCCATCATACTTCCCTGTATTCTTTACTTTAAATGAGACTTCAAAACAACGAGCAGATTTCTGCACTACCTGCAAATCAGAATATTCAAAAGTGGTATAACTCATCCCATAACCAAAGCTATATAACGGAGAAGATGACACTTCCACATAATCATGATTCCGAGGAGCTTTCTGATTATAATAAACCGGAATCTGACCTACAGAACGCGGAACGGAGATTGGCAAACGTCCAGAAGGATTATAATCTCCAAAGAGAACATCCGCTATGGCATTTCCACCCTCCTGCCCCGGATAGTAAGCAGTCAGTAGTGCATCAGCATATTCCGAAGCCCAATTCTTTTCTAAAGGACGACCTTCAATATAAACGACAATCAAAGGCTTACCTGTCTTTTGCAAAGATTCCAATAGTTCTTGTTGTCTACCAAGTAAGGATAAACTGGCACGGTCAAATCCTTCTCCACACTCCATATCACTTACACTACCCTCTTCAGCTACAGCCGCACCTGTTTCTTTATAGCTCGTTTTAAAATCACGGGCACTGGAACCACCCACAACCACAATTACAACTTCGGAGCGACGGGCAGCTTCAATTGCTTGTTCTATCTCATTCACTGTAGTATCACGAATAGCACAGCCTCGTACATATTCCACACGAGAAGGAGATAATTTTGTTATAATTCCATCAAGAACAGTTTTCACATTACTATCTTCCTGCGGAGCTGTATAGTCCCCTAACATATTATATCGATTGTCAGCATTAGGGCCAATTACCGCCACCTTATTTATCGTCTTGCTTAAAGGAAGAATTGAATTCTCATTTTTGAGAAGTGTTATGGAAGACTGTGCAATTTTACGTGCCAGTTCGATATGTTCTTTACGGCGTACTGTTTTAGCAGCAATTTTCGGATCCACATAAGGATGCTCAAACAAGCCCATCTCAAACTTCATCCGTAACACCCGGCAGACAGCCGTATCAATCACAGCCTTATCCATTTGTCCGGATTGAACCGCATGACAAAGGTTGGTATAAGCATCCCCACCCAAGTCAACATCAACACCAGCCGTTACAGATTGTATGGCTGCATTCTCTTTGGTTGGAGCAACAAAGTGGCTTTCGTGAATCCCTTCAATACTATATAAATCGGAAACTACAAAGCCACGAAACTTCCATTCATTACGCAAGAGTTGAGTCAGCAAATTATGGTTCGACGTACAAGGTATCCCATCTATCGAATTGTATGAAGTCATTACAGACAATGCCCCTGCATCTATTGCCTTACGAAAAGGAGGAAGAAAATTCTGATGCAAATCACGAATACCGACTGAAGCATAGTTACCATTCTGTCCACCCTCCGGCACAGCGTATGCCAGAAAATGTTTCAAGGTAGCTATGGTAGCGTATTTTTGTGATAGATTACCTCCACCTAAACCGTCAACCATAGACGCCCCTAAAATACCACTCAACACAGGATCTTCACCAAATGTTTCTTCCACGCGGGACCAACGGGGATCACGGGTCAGATCAAGTACGGGACCGTAACTAATATGCCCACCTTGGGAACGAATTTCTTTAGCGATAACTTGACCAACTTCTTTTACTAATTCCGGTGACCAGGTAGCCGCCATTCCGATACCTGTAGGAAAAACTGTAGCACCAATTGCCATGTGCCCATGAGGGGCTTCTTCTGCTAAAAACATCGGAATTCCCAAACGAGTATTCTCCATCACATATTTTTGCAATGCATTCCCTGCTTTTGCTGCCATCTCGGGATTAAGTCCATTTGCCAGAGTTTTTTTTGTCCACGGGTCTGCACGATAAGTCGCCCAAAGCATTCCGGCATTTCTTTCTTTAATCAATTGCTTGAACTTTCCGGAAGGATGAACCTCACTACCATGGATTTCATACATTTCCCAACCTAAAGGACAAAGTAACTGACCGACCTTTTCTTCTAAAGTCATGCGGGAAAGTAAGTCTGAAAGTCTTACATCTATTGAAAAACTGGGATCTTTGTAAGTAGGTAACGAGGGAGGAGATTGAGTAAACCCCAAAGTACATACCATCTGTACTATCACCAAAATATACAATCGTTTTATCATAATGTTATATACAGTAAAATGACTCAATTAATTTATAGTGTATTTCTAATCTTTCAAATAGAGATATTCAACCCTACTTACCCATTTCTCCTTCAAATATAACTGTATGTACAGGCTGATAAGCATCATTTGTTATCAACTTGACCTTTGCATCCAATAGATGGTTTGAAGATGATACATTTAATTCAAACAGAACCTCCAGACACTCATTTTGCTTCAAAACCTTTTCACCCCGGATATTAGTAGAAACAAATTCCGGACATTCTATTTTACGGATAATAAGAGGATTCGCCCCTTCATTAGTAACTTTTACTTTTCTCTGAATATGCTTTTTTAATGAGATATTCCCCAAATTAAAATAAGATTGTGAACACTTCATCCGGGGAGCAGTTGCCGTGCTTACTTTTCTCATATCATCAATCACTGTACCAAAGATTTGTATAGGAGAACTGTGTACGGAATTGGCACTAATAATAATCTTATCTTTAAATGTACCGTAAAAGCCTTTTAAAGGAGAAGCTGTTATTTTTATAGTCGCACAAGATCGACCTTGAAGAGATGATGGCATAGATATCGACAAACATCCACTCTTATCCAACAGCGAGTATGACAACCTGACTATTTTATCCGATCGGTTATAGATTCTAATTTCCAATTGTTTTGGCCTCCCATTATGCTGTAACAGATCATAAGATAGAGTCATTCGGTCTGCCAGAATATCTGATGATAAAGAATAAGGATATTCATCCTCTATACGATTCATTGTATTTATCGTGCCTTTTACCCAAAGAGTATTGACACTTTGCCCTGAATTAGAAACAACCCTTATACTCTTAGAGAAAAAGTTTGTTCGCCCTTTAGGATCGAAAGTTACGGTAATAGTGCCTGTATGCCCTGGTTTTACAGGTTGTTTACTATAAACAGGAATGGCACACCCACAAGTTGAAATCACTTCTTCAATCACAACAGGAGAAGTATGTATATTAGTAAAATGAAAAGTATGACTCACTTTGCCTTCTACTTCCTGAATATTACCAAAATTCCAAGTAGTAGTATCAAAACGTAATACAGTTTTTCCCTGTTGTTGAGCACATACGCCAACAATAGAGCACAGTAAAACGATCAAAGCTGACATAAAACGTTTCATCATCATTTCTTTAAGTTAATATTGGGAGTTACGTAAAAACACAATAACTCCCAATATAAAATCACATTTTAATTATCTTGAGGCAAATCATTGAATTCTGCATTCCAAATGATATTTGCCGAAGCAGGGAAAGTTAAATCACGCCCATTGCCCGAACTGTCCTTCAATGTATTTCCTTCTCCTTCATCCAATTTCCAATAGCCATATAAGTCCGACGAAGATGGAGAAGCTATTGTACGCAAGTTAGCTTTTACTTCTTCCGCCGTCAGACACTTCTTCCACATACGAATATCAGAAATCAGACCATCAAAATACATACTTGAACTTGTATTACCAAACTGAATACCAGTCAACGTATATCCCACCTTGAATCTTTGAGAAGAGGATGGTCCCCAACGTTTAGTAGGTTTTGCAGAAGCAACTTCCTCACCGTTAATATATAAACGATAAGCAACCTCAGTATTCTGGCCCGTTTTTGTTCCGTCACAAGTAATAGTCAACCTTACCCATTGATTAGCCGGCAACGTTATATTTTGATTAGCCAATGTCAAGTCACATTGACGATTACCAATATTAGACGCTCCCGTTGCACCAGTTACACGTAGTTCACAACCACTAAAAACCTCATTATTATTGTTGGTATCCTTACCACGCCATGTACCTATATAATTAGTTCCACTGTGCCAATTATATGGATATACAAGCATTTCAAACGTATGTGTATTATCTTCAATCGTAACTACTTCATCATTTGCGAAACTTAACGTACGATACATATCCGTTGAATAAGAACTCATATTCAATCCCGGTATATAATCCAATTCCCCATCAATGCTAATCGTAAAATAAGAAACAGAACGAGTGTCCGTTACAAATTGTCCTACACACGTTTCATCTATTGTTGCAACAATAGGAAGCAAATATTCTTCACCTTCCACCAAACCGAACAATGATGAAAACTTAACTGATAAGGAATTGGATTCTTGCTGTCCTGCCTTCACTATCGCATTTTTAGCTTGCAACTCATAGACAAAAGCGGGCATCATCTTATAAGACGTGTTATTTGCAGCGTTATAAGCCTCTACCATACTTTCGTCCACGGCAATGTCACACAATAAAGTAGTAGCAGCAGGTTTATCCAGTTTGATAGTATAATCATAAACATAGCTTCCTGCATCCAGTATCTCCCTATAATCAATAGAAACAGGTCCTGCCTCCGACTGTGGCATCTCTATTGTCGGCAATTCAATAAAATCATTGTCATCATCCGAACAAGATGTGAATCCTACTCCTCCCAATAAAACAAGCAAAAGGAGAGTTAATCTATTTATATTGTTTTTCATTATCATACAGTCTATTCATTTATTATTACCTTATTCAAGACATTTATTCGTATCATCATAAGTCCAGTCAATCGTGATTCCATTCTTATAACTGATATCACGCTTTGACGGAGATAAATCATAGAAAGTAGTTCCTTCTCCTTCATTCATTCTCCAATAAGACACAAGCCCATTGGTAGAAGGATCTACCCCACATACATTTGCTTTAATTTCACGAGCAGACAAAGGACGAGTCCAAAGACGCATCTCACTCAATCGACCATAAAATAATTGTGAAGATTGATAGCCTTTTGAAGGCATGCCGATCTGCACTCCATAGAGTGCATACTCATACGGAGCAACTGTCATTGAGTTATCTTTCTCTCCATTAATATATAATGTCAAAGTATTGCCATCATTTACCAAAGCAACAGCATACCAAGTATTTAAAGCAAAGCGAGTATTCGAAGACATTTTGCCCTGCTTAGTTGTTACATGTAGTTGATTGGGTTCATCTGTACCTTCTCCAAAACGAAGCAGATTCTGGTCACATTTAAAGCCTCCATCATCAATTGCTCCCCCTTCTACAGATGACTCATTGCCTCCAAAAGAACAAACACGAGTAGTACCGGAAGCTCCGGAAGAACGAAATTGAGTAGCATAAATCTTCACTTCCCATGTATAAGTAGGCAATGAAGGAATAGGCTCTGGAAGTAAAAACTGATAAGCCATAGAAGCCTGTCCTACATACGGAGCATGGAAGCGCAATGTTCGGGATACTTTCAGAAAAATAGTACGTCCTGCTTCTATAATATCCAAATCTCCTGTCGCACTTTTTATGGTAACCGGTACCAAATAAACACGTCCCGGCACAAATTCCGAATCATCGGCAATTGAAAGAGAGGCAGCAGAAGAAATTGCCTGTCCTGCTGAAATCGTAACCTCCGGATTTTCAAATGTATATGATTTATCCGGAATGGGATAATAATTGGTTCCCATTTCCTCATTATAAGTATCAACCAGACTTGCATCAACAGCCAAGTTCACCTGAATATCCGATTCAACGCGAGAAGTTGAAGTTACAGAAACAGCATACGCAGATGGAAATCCATCAATGGCGAACTTTACCAATCTATCCGAAGATGTTCCGGTCATTAACAACCCGTCACCTTTTTGAGCGGCTTCCTGGCATCCCTGCAGCATAAAAGAAGCTATTCCTATCAAAGCAACTCCCCATATCTTTTTTATATTATTCAATGTTTTCATACCTTGCATACAAATTTAAAATTCATCCATTTTCTTCTTCCGTTTCTTGTTTAGTAGACTGTTGTACAGGCTTTCCGGCAGGATTTTGTTCCTGAATACCACGCCGAAGGCTATAATAAGGAATAGCGGCTTTCTCTTTATCACCTATAGCCTGATTAGCAGGACGAGTGGTATTGTATTCATATTCAAAATAATATCCACCGAATCCGCCTTTTCGTCCTTGTGTAGGATTCCAGCGTGCCATACCTATTACAGAATAGATTGGATTGCCCCATGAATCTACTTTATTTCCATCGGCTTCCGTAAATTCGACTCCACCATTCTGCCAGTACCATCCCATTTGTTCCGTAGCAACGAATTTTTCAGGAGGACACCAGCTGCTAAGCTGGTCAAATTTAGATTGCAAACTTTGAGCACTACCGGTGGTGTAACATTGTCGTACAAAATAATCGACATAAGGTTCTGTTTCCTTAGGAGGCAGCTGATTATAGAAGTCAACAATTAATAATTTGCCTGTACCCGATTGAGGACCGAAATAATTTCCCAATACCTTTATAAACTTTGTAAAGTTATCATTTTGCAACCAGTCGCCTTCCGGTTCGTAGTCCAAGTCCAAACCATCCAGATCATTACGCAACACACATCTCGCAAGATGCAAAGCATAAGCCTCGATACCTGCGTCGGTTTTAGGAAACTCCGTACTTCCAATACGGCAAATCGTACACATCACAACGCGAGTCCCCTTTACTGTACGGATATAATTCATTTCCTCATAAGCAGTCGGCAAATAACGCTCGTTATAATAACTCGTTTCTACATAAGCCGGATTGTTGGAAGGAATACCTGACCACAGACTGACAATGTCCAGACTATCCGGCAGACCAGTGAAATGAAGCCCCTGCGAAGGAGATGCTTCTGAAGTATAACCGGCATACCAGCCGAAACAAATAGCATGATCTGTTTTCTTATATTCACGCAGGTTCTGATAATATTCTTCATTATAAGTATTAGCTGCCTGTATAACTTCAGGTTCAATATCCGTATCACAACCACTCACAACAAATGTCAAGAGACAGGTGAACAAAAAATATACATAATTTCTTTTCATATTCTGCATTATTTAAGTAACCAATTATTTATTAGGCACATCCCACCACAATCTGACACCCGGGTTATCTACGCCACCTAAAAGTGTGATGCCTTTATCCAACTCTGTTCTATTCGTATTATATTCCGATTCCGGATAAGGTAATCTGCGGATTTGTATATTTGTGTCTACAGAACCTCCGGAACTTTCGTTCACAACAACCGGAAATACTTTCGGGTAACCGGTACGGCGGAACTCTGTCCATGCCTCTTGTCCCACCGGATAAAGAGCAATGTACTTTTGAGTAATGATTTGTTCCAGATTTGTTTTAAAATCTCCCGATTCATCCCAAGCGATAGAAACAGTCCCCAAAGCATCCATGGAATGAGATGATGTCACCGGATCCTCATAATTGGCAGGCACATATCCACCCGCCGCAGTTCTTGTCAGATACGCGTCAGCTCCTGATACACCATGTTCATCAAAAGACATTCTTATTCCATCTTCATAATACTTTTTAGCATCGGCATTCGTTCCCCAACGCAAAGCATATTCCGCCAACAAGAAATATGATTCAGATGAACGCATCCACACTACATTGGAAGTAGCGGTTGCCTGTGGTTCGGCAAAGATTCCTGTTATATATTTATCCTTACTTACGTCCTTTGACATTCCGGCTCTTATACCCCGATATTTTCCACCCGTACCTGCCTCGAAGTAAGCAGAAAGTCGTGGATCCTGATAACCATTCATGTATGAATCCAGCGTCGCTCCCATACAAATATCATCCCATCCTTTCAGAATATACAGAGGACTTTCATAAGTCGCTATCGGAGTAATATGCTGAAGTTCTGCTAAATCAGACTTCACATTCATCAATCCATAACTATTGCCAATAGCCAGTTGGGCTTCACTTTTTGCCTTTGTTTCATCCACATAGGCAAGATGCAATGCAAGACGCAAACGAAGTGAATTGGCAAACTTTATCCAAGATGTAACATCACCGTTGAACACACAATCCCATGATGACAAAACTTTACTTCCGGATGCAGCATAACTATCCAAGTTATTGATAGCTCCATCCAATTCTTCAAAGAATCTGTAATAAACATCCTTTTGCGAATCATAAGGCACTTCTTTTGAAACTCCAAAATTCAAATAAGGAATAGGGCCATAGGTATCTGTCACACGATGCATTGCCGCTACTTTCAGAATTTGTGCCATAGAAAACCGGGGATCTTCGTCATTGTTAATCGCTTTTCTTATTTCACGCCAGGCATTCATAGTCGTCAGGTAATTGGTAGTGAACATATCACCATACCAACTTCTTTTATCCCAATTGTAACGACCGGCAGAATTGATACTGGGAGCAGGAAAACCAAAATAGCCGACATAACCATCTCCACCCATCACTTCCACAGTCTGATATCTGTCCGAACCGATATTAAGTCCCGGTTGTGCTACCACCAGTACGTTCTGCTCCATCTGTAAAAGAAGAGAACCAGTTCTCACATTATCCCAATCCGTCATCTCATCGGTTGCTTCATTAGAATTGGTATTGTACTCCAGAAAATTCTTCGTACAACCTACATTTATCATGATTACTCCAAGGAGTAAGTAGTAGTTCCTTACTTTAAAAAACTTACGTATGTTCATCATTATTTTTTTTAAAGGTTATCCAATTAGAAAGAAATCTTTGCAGAAAATCCCATTGATCTCAAACTCGGTTGCATGAAATAGTCCATGCCCTGGTTATAAGTACCTGTACTTGCGGTAGATTCCGGGTCAAATGGAGCCTTACAATATAGCATCCATAAATTACGTCCTACAAAGGACACATTCAATCCAGAAATCCATTTACACCATTTATTGATCGGAATATCATATCCCAATGTCAATTCTCCCAAACGAACATTCGTCATACTATATACATACATAGAACCTACATAACCTGTACCATTAGCCCCGATAGTCTGATACCATGTCTGGGCATCAATCATCTGACCGTTTACTTTCACGCCACCATTATCCCGCGCTTCTGCGGATGTCTTAGACACTCCATAATAGTCCATTACAGCTTGAGTGGCAGAAACTCCGATACCACCTACACGGGCATTCAACATAAATCCGAGACTGATTCCTTTCCAATTAAATTCATTTCTCCAGCTAAGAGTATATTTCGGATTGGTATTACCAGCATAGACATAATTATTCTTATCTGTTTCCAATGTACCCGTCATTGAATTCATCCAGATATGTCCATGCTCATCAGTTCTCATTGTATTCACATATACATCTCCCATAGAGCCCCCTACTGTTAGCCGTTGTTTGGCACCGCCTAATGAATAAACATCCATTTCGTCCAGATGTACTGTCACTCCCAACTCTTCATTTGTATATTCAGGGAGTAATTGGTCAATGCGGTTTCTGTTGAGCGACCATAGTAAAGTTGTTTTCCAATCTACAGGCCCTATATTCTGTTTAAAGCCAAGAGCTAACTCAATACCTTTATTCGTTACTTTACCTGCATTTACATATAATTTAGAATATCCGGTTGTTGTAGAAATTTCCGGACTGAAGAGCTGATTCTCCGTATATGTCTTATAAGCTGTCACGTCCAGTGTCAGTTTATTATCAAACAGACCTAAATTAAATCCTCCTTCCCATGAATGAGTTCTCTCCGGTTTAAGGTCTTTTATCGGGAAATAAGAAGTGGTATTCAATCCTCCCAACACTGCGTACGTAGTGATAGCCCTGAATCTTTCCGGTGCATTACCCACCTCACTATATGAAAGGCGGACCTTTGCATAAGAAAGAATGTTAGATTTCATTGTAAACATATTAGTCAGAATTGCTGAAGCACCGATAGAAGGATATAATATGGAAGAATGGTTTGTTCCTGCCAAAGCAGATATCCAGTCATTACGTAACGAACCATCTACATAAACCATGCCCTTATATCCTAATGAGAATGTTCCGAATAAAGAATTGGTACGGTCGTGATAGTTCGTATTTTTATAGGTTAATTTACCGGAAACGTTCGCATTGTTAGAAGTAAACAGATTAGGAATGGTCAGCAATCCGCCGCCAAAATTAAGTTCCTTATAATCCAAATCCAATAAACTGGCACCTAAAGATGCTGTCAGATTCCATGTGTCATGATAGAAATATTTATTGATATTCAACATGGCATCCGCATATATCTGACTGGTATTCTTGTTCGATTGCACGTATGCTCCTTTATCCGAGTTTTCAGCAATCACATTCAAAGTGGAAGCATACATTTTCTTTTCCGAGTTGATAGTTTCCTTATCCAGCTTGACGCGTCCGGAAACATTCAACCAATCTGTTATCGTATATTTTAGTGAACCGCTTGCCAGAAAACGGTCTTTCTTGTTGGTATACATATTCCGGTTCGTAATCCAGTAAGGATTCTGCATGGATAATCCATTTTCTTTCAATGGCCAGAACTGTGTTTTTATGTTACGGTCTACATCATATCGTTCATAATACTGATATTTCGAGAAATCATCACCGCGCGGAAATAAATAAACGGGAACCAATGGATTGGCATACTCTCCTTGCGACAACATATTCTGTTCCTTTACATTAGAATACATAAAACTTAAATCCATCGTCAGTTTATCATTCAGCATAGAGGTCGTGTTACGAACAGAGAAATTATATCTGTCCAAGTCATTATTCTGAATGATACCCCGGGCATTCACAGCACCTACGGATACATAGGTTTGATTTTTTTGTGTCCCTGTAGTCAGACTTACAGTGTTTGCTACATTATAACCTGTCTGGAAAAAATCTTTAACTTCATAATCGGTAGGAGATGACAATTTAGATGCCCAACTATACCACTCTCCGGTTTCCGAACCATACGTATTCTGGAATTCCGGCAATCGGAATGGTGAATAGAAGGTTGAATTATTACTGTAAGTCAATCTGGTTTTATCTACAGCCCCTTTCTTCGTTGTGATAAGTACCACACCATTGGCAGCAGCCGAACCGTATAGTGCAGCGGCGGCCGATCCGCTAAGTACTGAAATTGATTCTATATCATCAGCGTTGAAGTTAGCCAATCCGTCACCGGATTGTCCGGCACCCGTATACTGGTCGTCAGGTTGTTCACCTGATATATTAGCCAAAGGAACTCCATCTACTACATATAGAGCGTTGTTATTACCGGATATAGACTTCGTACCACGCATTACCACACGGGCACCACCTCCAATACCGGATGAACTTGCATTGATATTCACACCCGCCACCTTACCGGCAAGACTGCTCATCACATTCATATCTTTCGCCTTTGCCACTTCGTCGCCGCCAATCTGCTGCACATTGTATGTCAAAGACTTGGTTTCGCGTTTAATGCCCAAAGCCGTTACAACAACCTCATTCAAGACTTTGGTATCTTCCGTCATCACAATGGAAAGCGATTTATTATCTGCAACCTTCACCTCTTGAGAAGCATATCCAATATAAGAGATCTCCAATACCGCTCCCTTTTTAGCTTGAATCTGAAAGTTTCCGTCGAAATCTGTAATAGCACCGGTAGTTGTCCCTTTTACTTTCACATTCACTCCGATCAAAGGTTCTCCTTTTGTATCTTTCACTGTACCTTTTACCTGAATAGTCGGATCTTGCTCTGTTACATTCAATTTATTGGTAGACAAGATAATCTGCTTATCAACCACTGTATAAGTAATGTTGGTTCCTTTAAACATCTCATCAAGAATATCCAGTATCTTACCTGAATTGTTTCTCACAGAAACAATACGGTTCTTCTGAATTGTTTTATCATTATAAAGGAAAACATAGTCGGACGTCTCCTCTATTTTATTCAGTACCTGTTCTACAGATACATTGTTCATTGAAATGGCAACCCGCGTTCGCTGGGCATAGCCATCTTCGGCAGAAAGTTGTAATACTACTGCGAAAAGTAGTGCTAGACTAATCCTCATAACTAAAGGAAGTTTTAGATTTAAAGCATATTTAGGACATAATGCTGTAAATGAATGATTTTTTTTCATACATTTGTGGCTAACTAAAGTTTATTACTAAATGAACTATGGTTTGATTCCGGCTAGTGTTTGCGAGACCTTGTACCGTGAATCTGGAAAATTCGGAGGAAGACAGCTGTTGGTAGCAGCTTTCTTCCTTTCTTTTATTCTCTTGTGTTATTCCATGGGCTTTTATTTTAAGGGTTACTACTCTAATATAAATCTACTCTAATTTTAGTCTTTGATAATGTATCATCTGCCTGTTGTTGCGGTTCTTCAATTTTCCATTTTAAATCGGCAGACCTGGCCAGATAATCCAATATCTGCGACAGAGTTTCAGTCCGGAAAGTAGCCCGGTACTTATATTCTTTTCCAGACCTATTGTTAAACTGAATTTCTACATTGAAATGTCGTTCCAGACGCTTCAGAATTTCTTCTAATGAAGCATTTCTGAAAATTAGTTTTCCATCTTTCCAAGCTATCTTTCCATAGACATCCACTTTATTTTTTTTCGACTTTTGACTCTGTTTGTCATAAAGCAACTGCTCTCCAGGAGCCAATACTATTGTTTCCTGATCGGGGGTTATCACATTTACCTTACCCTTTTCCAATACTGTTTCTATATAATTATCATCCTCATAGGCAGCTACATTAAATTTGGTACCATAAACATATACGCTCAAGCCATTCGGAGTATTTACATAGAAAGGACGATCTTTGTCTGCCTGCACTTCGAAATATGCTTCACCCTTCAGTTCTACCAACCGGTTGTCTTTCTTGAAAGTGGTAGGATAACGCAATGTACTACCTGCATTCAACCATACTACAGAATGATCCGGAAGTTCATAACGTATGACAGAACCGGTAGCGGTTACCACCTCTGCATATTTCTCGTCGGTTTCTGTTCCACTAAAATATAAATATCCCAAAACCAGAGAAGAGAGAAATAAAGGTATAGTCAGAAATGCTGCATAACGCATCAGTTGATTATACATGTTCTTTCTTCTATTAGTTTTTATTTTGGTTTGTGCTTGATAATAGGCACCCAATACATCAATGGATTCCATTTCTTTAATATCATCTCCCAATGCTTGTGCTTTACGGAGCAATGATTCCGGACTCATATTTTCCATATTTTCTTTCAAAATCTTATCTTTTAATTGTAATTACACTTATAATACAACTGAAGTAATTGGAAAAGGACAGCAAAAACAAACTTTTTTTATTTTATTTTTCGAGCCATGCCAAATTGAAGCGGTAATGCAATCGGCTACTAAGGATATGAACCACATTATCAGGAGTTTGTGTTCCTGCAAGATAGCCACGTGGTTCAGCATGATTTTCATCCATTTCGAAATATCCCGTCCATGCTCCACCGTTTAAAAAACGATATTCACCGTCCGTCAGTAGTTTTCTTACCGGCCATGTTTTTCCCTCATCGTAGGAAAGAGCCGCATACATGCCATATCCTTTCTTCACATTTCCATTTTTATCCTTAAATTCCAGACCACGTTCTTCCAAAGGCGTACGTTGCGGATGGTCTGTAAAAGAAACCAATAGCAAAGGTCCTTCATTCAGTCTCATTAAAACAAGACGCTGGCCTCCGTCAATAGGAGGGAGTTCGCTTGCTACATATTTCCAGGTCTTTCCCATATCATCTGATATGCTCATTGGCATTCGGAGCTTTCCTTCTTTATTCCGTATGCTATTACCACGCCCCATAGCCATCAAACTTCCGTTCCCTAATTGTACAATTCCCGCATGGATACCTGCGATTGTACTTCCCGTTCCTCCTTCTTTGAAATCCGGCAAAGGAGCGCCATCCCAAGGATCGCACCATGTTTTTCCTCCATCTTTACTGATTTGAACAGCTGCCCCGTCATGACTGCCGGGACCCGCATCACAGGCTTGAACCAGCCATCCCTCACATGTGCGAATCGTACCAGCTATTACCTGATGACGTTTGGTATGTTCGGGAGCTATCAGTTTAGGAGTGCTCCATGAAGTACCGTTATCTGTGCTGGTACGTAGTACCATTGCGAGATTCTGCCAGTCTCCCGATGCTTCCACTCCATTGATATGATACAATTTTCCTTTCCCGTCATTGAGCAAAGCGCTTCCTGTCATATTCCGATCCGGAACTTTAAAGAATAAAGAAGCCACATCCCAATCAGTGTGCCCGGCACGCAAGCGGGAACCGAGTACTACCATCCCTCTCCCATTCTCTTCATTTGCAGAAAACCATATTGCCAGCAAATCTCCATTATCACACCACGTAACTGCAGGCTGATGATTATGCAGATAAAATGGGGTATTCGAATCACATGCCGGACGTACCACAAATGGTATCGGAGGCAGAAACATCGGTGTGGTAGCAGATACTTTTTTCCATTTTATAGATGCATTTTCTACAGATTCCTGATTGAACGGGACAGGGGCAAATGTTCCCGATACATTCAAACGAGTATCGGCTTCCACAATTCTAAATCCGGTTTGGGAATGTTTATCTTCCGGGAGCATAGCCAGTCGATTGGCACTTCGCAAGTATTTCTCCGGGGTGTGATGACTCCCTCCTCTAGTGACCCGAAACTCTCCTGCCAATGGTCCTGCCGGGTCTTTCTGCTTTTCTGCGGAATAAGGAGCATACCAATCCAAGCACCATTCTTCCACATTTCCATGCATATCATAAAGCCCGAATGTATTAGGAGGAGTCTGAGCTACTTTTAAAGATACCGGATCAAAGTCACGAACCACTTTTTGATTCCGATGATAAACTGCAGGTAACCCGTCTCCTGTAGAAAATAGTGTGTATGTGCCTGCCCGACAAGCATATTCCCATTCCGCTTCTGTTGGCAAACGATAGTTTTTACCTTCTTTCCGGCAAAGCCATTCACAAAAGGCAACAGCATCGGAATAACTCACATTGACGACTGCTTCATCATCTTCCAGCGAAACACCGTTTTTTCCTCGTAATGCCCGATGTTCCGGACGGAATGACTCATATTGCGCATTCGTTATTTCAGTGATTCCCATACGAAACGGGCGAGAGATTACTACCTGATGGATAGGAGCCTCATCAAAATCTTCGCCTAATCCGTCACTTCCCATATAAAAACTTCCGGCAGGTATTTCAACCATCGGAATAAAAGACTTGGAAACTTCTTGAGGATGTATTGGCAAACAAAAGGTTATAGCCAATAAAAAAAACTTGTTTTTCATATTTTAATCCTGTTTATATATTATACAATCAACCTATATACAAAAGGACAGTCTTATCTGATTATTTTCCATTCATTAGGGGTGAAAGCAAAAAAAAAGAATCGAAAATTAGGCTCTGATAATTATCTTATTATATATTTGCAACGAAATGAAAAACTACAGAACCTCAAAATAATGAAAATATCTTTTTCTAAACAGACTAAAGAACGGGCTTTCAAACAACTTTATGAGGAGTACTACGCCCCATTTTGTTTGTATGCAAAAAGGTTTGTTGATGATAAAGAAACACGTGAAGACATTGTTTCGGATGTATTCACCTCATTATGGGATAAACTGGATACTGATTCTTTTAATCTTCAATCGAACACCGCATTAGCTTACATCAAAATGTGCGTGAAAAACAGTTGCCTGAACTTCCTGAAGCATCAAGAGTATGAATGGAGCTATGCGGAAAATATACAAAAGAAAGCACCTGTTTATGAAACAGAACCGGATAGCGTATATACTCTTGACGAACTATACAGAATGTTGTATGAAACATTGGACAAACTTCCGGAGAACTACCGCACAGTATTTATGAAAAGCTTCTTTGAAGGCAAAACGCATGTAGAAATTGCAGAAGAGATGAATCTCAGCGTGAAATCCATCAACCGGTACAAGCAAAAGACAATGGAACTTTTGCGCAATGAACTGAAAGACTATCTGCCATTGTTACTTTTGTTAATCTATCGCACCTAACAATCTCTCCTTATCATCATATACTAACTATTACTTGTCCGTCCGGAAAGTATTAACAGTAAAGTTGCTATTGCCTAACAGCAAACTTCCATTCCTTTATATCTAAAGTTGTTTTCGACTAATCATAAACTATAAATGCAAGCTTCGTTTTTATAATCAAAGCTTGCATTTATAAAAATGAAACTTGCAATTATATAATCAAAGCTTGCATTTATAGTTTATAATAGGTGAAAAACAAGTTAACTATTAACCCAAAACAAGTTTATCTATAATGAAGAATAACTTTACTATTAATGATCCAGGCGTAAAATAGTATTTAAACACAAATATCCGAAAGAGATATCAGTAATGCAGGCTCAACCTTTCTTTACCCAAACGGCAAGATTGCGGGCATCAACGGAAAATTCACCGTTTCCTTCCTCATCCAAAGTCACTTCATCCTGAATGCTTCCGGTGATTTCATGCCACACTTCGCCTTTATGCCCTTTGCCTAAACTCATCATTTTACTACCCGCCTCGTCATTAGACATCAGAAAAACCAGACCAGAGCCGGGATGCTCTTCGTCGCCCATACGAATAAAGCCAATAGTGGAAGGATGATCGAAATATTCAATCTGGTCGCCATAAGCGTATTTTCTTCTGGCGCCCAACAAAATATCCAATATCTTGGTATGTGGAGATTTCTCGCCGTTAATACTGTAATAGTCTCCATAAAAGATACAAGGATAGCCGTCCTTCATCATTAAAATCAGTCCATAAGCCAATGGTTTGAACCAATCTTCAATTTGTGATTCAAGAGAACTGCCACGCTGCGTATCATGATTATCGACAATCGTAACAGCCAGCTCACAATGATGTTCGACCAAAGTATTCTTCAGAATATTCCTCAAGTCATAGTTTTTGCCTTCCTGCGATGCCTGAAACATATTATAATGTAATGGGACATCAAACAAATTAACTTTATGTCCGACAGATTCAAGATAGTTGTCCAGTGTTTCCAAATCACCGTTCCAATATTCGCCGACAGCATAGAAGTCTTTTCCTCTCTCACTTCTTACCGCATCGAGGAATTGTTTTATAAATTTGTCTTTCATGTGCTTAATGGCATCCAACCGCATTCCGTCAAGATTAAGTTCGGCAGAAACCCACTTTCCCCAACGGTTCAACTCGGCAACGACTTCCGGATGATCCAAGTCAATGTCATTACATAAAAGGAAATCATAATTTCCATTCTCACCGTCCACTCCTTTGCTCCAGGCTTTTCCTTCTCCCTGAATCTGGAAGATACCACTCCGCTTCTTTGAATCGTCGAAACCTGTTCCTGAAAAATGATACCAATGCCACTTGAAATCCGAATATTTATCTTTGCGACCGTGGAAACTGTATCCAGTCCATCCCTGTATTTCAAACGGTTCTCCCAAAGCTTCGTTCCGTTGATCCGGATTGACTTCTACAACCATGAATTTCTCGGTGAAATCACCTCCAGCTTTATGATTAAGCACCACATCCAGATAAACCGCAATATGATATTTGTGCAATTCGTCAATCATCTCTTTCAGTTCGTCTTTCGTGCCGTACTTCGTCCTTACCGTTCCTTTTTGTTCGAATTCGCCCAAATCATACAAATCATAGGTTGCATATCCTTCATCCTGCTGTTCGTCGGCTTTATAGGCAGGCGGAATCCATACTGCGGTCACACCAATATCGTGAAGATGCGAAGCGTCTTCCTTTAATTGTTTCCATAATTTCCCGTCATTCGGGAGATGCCACTCAAAATATTGCATCATTACACCATTTTCCATATCTGTCTCTTTTTTATATTTAACAATGTATAAAACAAAGCTGATGTTAACAAAGTTCCTTCGTTATCATGAATTATAAGCTAACAAACATGAAAAATTGCAAAGGATAAAACTCTGATTCACAACAGAGTAAATTTATATTAATTATTCCTTTTATTTTCTTATTTACAAAGACAAGCACAGGAACTTTTAATTTTCTATTTGTTTTGCATCATACCATAACGGAATTTACCGGTTCATTTATTCCACTTGTTCATTAAATTATTTATATAGTATTAATATTAAATTAGAATGCATGAGAGAATTGAAAAATCATCCGTCCGCGGATCAATTGGATTCGTATGACAAATATCCGTGTTATTACGGAGATGATTTGGAGTTGGTCTATACTCCAAAACAATCCGTATTTACACTTTGGGCTCCCAGTGCCGGCAACGTCCGATTAAACCTGTATTCGTCCGGAGAAGGCGGAAAACCGGAAGAACAAATCGAAATGGAAATGGCCGACGACGGTGTGTGGCGTACCCGTGTCAACCGTGACTTGAAAGGTTCTTTTTATACTTTCCAGATAGAAAAAGATGGAAAATGGCTGGACGAAACACCCGGCATTTGGGCAAAAGCAGTCGGCATCAACGGCAACCGCGCGGCTGTAATTGACTGGAATGCAACGAATCCCGAAGGTTGGGAATCAGACCGGGCGCCTGAACTAAAAATGTATTCGGACATTATTCTTTATGAGCTGCATCACCGTGATTTCAGCATTGATCCGGACTCGGGAATTGAATATAAAGGAAAGTTTCTCGCCCTGACCGAACCCGGAACTCAAACTCCTGACGGACAATCGACCGGCATAGACCATCTGAAAGAACTAGGTGTAACACATATCCATATCCTACCCTCTTTCGACTTCTCCACAATAGATGAAACAAGCTTAGAAGAAAACAGTTATAATTGGGGATATGATCCCAAAAACTATAACGTGCCGGACGGAAGTTACTCCACCGATCCTGCCAATCCTGTCGCCCGCATCCGGGAATTTAAGGAAATGGTTAAAAGCCTTCATGAGAAAGGTTTCCGTATTGTTCTTGATGTAGTGTATAATCATACTGCCTCGACGGAGCATTCTAATTTCAATTTAACCGTTCCAGGATATTTCTACCGGCATAATTCCGACGGCTCCTACTCCAATGCGTCCGGTTGCGGGAATGAGACAGCTTCGGAACGTGAAATGGTCCGTCGTTACATTATTGAATCAGTGAAATTCTGGGCAAAAGAATATCATATCGACGGTTTCCGCTTTGACCTGATGGGAATACATGACATTGAAACAATGAACCGCCTTAGAGAAGAATTGCTGAAAATCGACCCGACCATTTTCATCTATGGCGAAGGTTGGGCGGCTGCCGACTCCCCGCTGCCTTTCGAACAACGGGCAGTCAAAGAGAATGTAGGGCAGATGGAAGGCATTGCCGTTTTCAATGATGAATTTCGTGACGGCTTGAAAGGAAGTACGTTTGATGAACAGGAACCAGGATATGCTTCCGGAAACATAAACGGACATTTCGAACCGGTAAAATACGGAATTGTCGGCGGCACAAGACATCCTCAGGTGGATTATGACGGCTTACTTTATTGTGACGGCCCTTACGCTGGTGCTCCTTCGCAAATGGTCAATTTTGTTTCTTGCCATGACGGATATACTTTGGTAGACAAACTTCAGCTATCCGTACAGGGTGAACATGCGGAAGAAGAATTACCCGCTATCGACAAATTAATACATACAGTACTTCTGACCTCACAAGGAATACCTTTCATCCGTAGTGGCGAAGAAATCATGCAAGACAAGCAAGGGGAACCAAACAGTTACAAGTCTTCCGACTCCGTTAACCGTATTGACTGGGTTTTAAAAGCCCAAAACCGCGATATTTTCGACTATATAAGAGGGCTGATTGCATTGCGTAAAGCACATCCGGCCTTTCGCATTCCAACAGTAGAAGGGTTGGAACAATGGCTGCATTTCCTTGATACGGGAGATTCCGGTATCATTGCTTATACATTGGGTGAATATGCCAATGGCGATATGTGGAAAGAAATATTAGTTGCTTATAATGGCAACCGGAATGAGGCGGGCATTCACCTTCCCGAACAGGATTGGATAGTGGTTTGCAAAGATGGGCAAATCAACTTGGACAGCCAGGAGCACTTGCCGGGTGGAGATGTTTCCATCGCAGCTTCTTCCGCTCTGATCCTGTATAGAAACTAAGTCAAAACAATTATCATGATGTACAATTAAAATCAACTCGAATATGTTAGAAAATGAAATTTGGGGAAATTCCATCCAGAACTGGATTATTTCCATACTTATTATTGTTGCTGCGATTGTTCTCGTAAAACTGATATCGCTATTAAGCAAAAAGGTACTTAAACCATTAACAGACCGGACTAAGAATCATCTGGACGATATTATCTTTTATTCTCTCGAACCGCCCATTAAATTTGCTATTATCTTATTGGGCATCTGGATAGCTATTCACAGGCTGGTTTACCCTGACAGCTTCGTAAAGGTAGTCGACAACATTTATCGTATCCTGATTGTGCTGGATATTACCTGGGTGTTTGCCCGTTTATTCGGCGGTTTACTTCAGGTTTATTGGGGACACCGTGACGGTCAGAATAATAAAATGCTACCGATTATCAAAAGGACGATGCTGGTTGTTGTCTGGATTATCGGTCTTGTGATGGCTTTGAGTAATGTCGGGGTCAACATCAGTGCACTACTGGGAACTCTGGGTATCGGCGGTATCGCATTCGCTTTAGCGGCGCAAGACACCGTAAAGAATGTGTTCGGTGCTTTCACGCTCCTGACAGACAAACCGTTCAATATCGGAGATACAATTCGTTTCGATAACTTTGAAGGAACAGTTGTCGATATAGGCATCCGAAGCACGCGAATCATGAACTATGACAAGCGCATCATCACTTTCCCGAACTATAAGATTACCGATTCTTCTATCATCAACATCTCTTCCGAACCGATGCGACGGGTTGTCCTTAATCTCGGACTGACTTATGACACAACCGCAAAAAAAATGAAAGAAGCTTTGGAATTACTGAAAGCCATTCCGAAAAGAGTGGAGAATGTTTCTTCCAATCCTGCTGATGTGGTTGCTGTTTTTACGGAATATTCGGATTCCGCACTCGTCATCATGTATATCTACTTTATTGAAAAACAAGGAGACATATTAGGGGTAACTTCGAATATGAATATGGAGATTCTGGATACCTTCAATAAAGCGGGTCTTGACTTCGCCTTCCCGACACGGACAGTTTATATACAAAATGATGAATCGGAACATGAATCAAAAGATACCGGTAAAGCACCAGAATCTAAGGTTGACTCATTAAAATAAGAAACAGATAACTCCATTTAATTCTTCATTTCTTAAAAGGCAAGTTGTATGACCTACTGATTCTCTACGACTTGCCTTTCTTTAGAGGTTAGTCCATTCTTTTTTTAGACATTAAGTATGTCTTCATCATTAGTTTATAGAATAATTTTAGGCACGGATTACTTTGCAAAAGTACTTACCAACAATTGTTGAGCCAAATTACGGCACTCCACACGGTCTATTTTTCCGTTCTCTGTTTGCGGAATGGATTCTGTTGTCAATATATGCTTGGGACGATAATAAGGTTCCAGTATTTCCTGTAGTTTATTTCCGATTTCTTCTATATCGGGCTGACCTGCCAATAACAAAGTGACAGCCTGCCCTAAACGCTGGTCCGGAACTGAAGTAATGACAAAGGACACAGGAATAAACGGACGGAGTAACTTCTCCATTTCTTCTGCTTGAATCTTAATTCCTCCACTGTTAATCACATTGTCTTTCCGCCCTAGAATCATAAAACTTCCATCGGGATAGATACATGCAATATCATTGGTCTGCAATGTTTCGTCACATACCAAAGGGGCATCAATGATTAATGTATTCTCTGCGGATAAAGACAATTTTACTGAAGGAAATGGATAATAATGTTCTGAAGCAGATACTCCGTTCAGACGACGAAGGGCAATATGCGACAAGGTTTCAGTCATGCCATAAGTGGAGTAAACGGCAGTCGGAAGATGGTTTATCTCCGTTTCCAGAGCCTCATCAACGGCTCCGCCTCCTATAATCAGAATATCCGTTTGTTTTAATCGCTCTTTTTCTTCGGGAACCTGCAACGTGTTATAAACTTGCAATGGGACCATTGCCACAAATCTCAAAGGTTCTTTTATATCCGCCAACGGATGACCGGAAGCAGGACGAACAATCAGATTCAAACCTGCAACCAATGAACGTACGACCACCATCATTGCACCGATATAACGAAGATTCATACATAATAATGCCGACTCACCTTTCTTCAAATTCAGAAATTCACAAGTCAGACGCGCACTTTGCATCATTTGATCCTTGCGTACCATCAGTTCTTTAGGTATACCCGTGGAGCCCGATGTATGAACTGTAATAACAGGAGAATCATTAAACCATTCGTTCAGGAAAAGATATAAATCCCAATAAGCAGGAGAATGAGCTTCTGCTCCTCCTGCTATCAGTTGGCTTATTTCTTCAAAAGTGTATTCTTTTCCTTTCAGTAGCAAGCGCTGTTGTTGTCGATCGAATATCATCAGAATATCCTTTAAATACCACTAAATACCATCATTTACAAAACCACAGGCAATCTTTTCTGATTTCAAGAGGCACTTCTATATTGTCAGTAAAGAGCATACCCGTTCCCAATCCTTGTGGTAACGGATTATTGAATGTTGCACACCAATGGGCGATAGCATTCAAACCAATGTTGGACTCCAAAGCGGAAGTGATCCACCAGCCGATATGTTGCTTTTCCGCTTCCATAATCCATTCATCCCCTCCACATATTCCTCCGTGGAGAGATGGTTTAATGATGATATATTGCGGACGGATGGTTGCCAGCAGTTTCTTTTTTTCTTCCAGCGTGTTGCATCCTATCAGCTCTTCATCCAATGCTACTGGCAACGGAGATTCAGAAGTGAGCCAAGCCATTTCTTCCCATTGTCCGGCACGAATCGGCTGTTCGATAGAATGTAAATCAAATTCTGACAGACGTTTCAGTTTTTCCATTGCATCACCCGGAGAGAAAGCACCGTTTGCATCTACACGCAACTCTATTTCTTTAGAAGAGAAATGGGTACGAATATGACGTAGTAATGCCAATTCTTTTTCAAAGTCGATAGCGCCAATCTTTAGTTTGACGCAACGGAATCCGGCTTCCATCTTTTTCTCGATCTGGGATAACATGTTTTCAAAATCTCCCATCCAGATCAGGCCGTTGATTGGAATCCCTACCTCTCCACGTGAAAAAGCCGTATCGGACAAAGCCCAACTCCCTGCAAAGAAATGCCAGATAGCCGTTTCCAAGCCAAATAAGATGGAAGGATACTTGCATAGACCATCTTTATCCAATTTTCCTTGTTCTTCCTCTACTTGCCGGCAAGTTCTTATTAATATATCTTCGTAATCAGGGAGATCATCACAACTTAACGCAGGCAAAGGCGCACATTCTCCAATTCCCACTCTACCCGGAAAATCAGGAGAAGTAAAGTGAAGATACCAGACTTTTCGTGTAGTATATGTTCCCCGGGAAGTTCCCGCGGGTTGCTTGAAATGAAGCAACCGAGGAATAATATCTATCTTACAATCCATAATGAATATCTTTTCAATCTGCTAATTACTGCACAATCAGTCTTTCATTAGCCTATTATTTTAAGGGAATTTCGGATATTGTTTGAAGTTCGGTTTACGTTTCTCCAGGAACGCATTCTTTCCTTCCTGTGCTTCATCCGTCAGGTAATAAAGTAATGTTGCGTCACCTGCCAACTCCTGAATACCTGCCTGGCCGTCCAGTTCGGCATTCAATCCCGCTTTAATCATGCGCAAAGCCAATGGACTAAGCAACATCATTTCTTCCGCCCATTGCACGTATTCATCTTCCAGCTGTTCCAAAGGTACTACCTTATTCACCAATCCCATATCCAATGCTTCTTGTGCATTATACTTGCGGCAAAGGAACCAAATTTCACGTGCTTTCTTCTGTCCTACCACACGCGCCAGATAAGATGCACCGAATCCGGCATCAAAACTACCCACGCGAGGACCTGTCTGACCGAAAATGGCATTTTCCGAAGCAATGGATAAATCACATACTACATGGAGCACGTGTCCGCCACCAATGGCAAAGCCGTTCACGGCAGCAATCACAGGTTTCGGAATACTACGGATTTGCTTTTGTACATCCAATACGCTCAAACGAGGCACACCGTCTTTCCCGATATATCCGCCACGTCCTTTCACATTCTGGTCGCCTCCCGAACAGAATGCCTTATCACCGGCTCCGGTAATTACAATCACATCAATATCCGCTTCTTCACGGCAAATGCGCAATGCATCACTCATTTCGGCAGTAGTAGTCGGGGTAAATGCATTCCGATAACGTTCACGGTTGATTGTGATACGGGCAATTCCATTATAATAATCAAAAAGAATATCGTCGTATTCTCTGATGGTTGTCCACTCTCTTTGTGTTGGCATAATTTATTTTTGTTTTAATTGATGATAATAATTCTTCAACATACGTGCATCCTTGTTTTTGTTGGTAAACACTTCCAGGAGCACAGGTTGTTCCATAGTTTCCGGCTGGGTGAAAGTTTTCATTGCTTCAGTCAGCTCTTCATCATTTTGTGCCTGCAGATAAAGGAAACCACGTTCCTCCGCCCAGCCTTTGGCTGACGTTTTATGAACTGCTGCAATAAATTTATGTGAGGTGCCCGACATATCCAATCCCGGTAAAGTATGGAAAATCTCTCCTCCTCCGTTATTTAATAAAAGGATACGCAGGTTGGAACGGACGTTGATATTCCACAACGCATTCATATCATAGAAGAAACTTAGATCTCCGATAGCTATGAAATTCAGTTTGTCGGAAGCTGCCGCATAACCGACAGCGGTAGACAACGACCCTTCAATACCACTTGTTCCCCGATTGCAACAAACTTCAATTGTAGGAGGAATCGAATATAGTTGTGCATAACGAACTACCGAACTGTTTGCCAGATGCAATGCACAGGACTCCGGCAAAGCTTTCAATAATGTACCGACAGCCAACATCTCCGAATAGGCAAAATCCGGTTCGGGAATAATCTTACAATAATTCTCCCATACACGGGGATAGTCAGGAGTCCGGTTATCCAGCAGGCTGGCGATCTTCTCCAGAAATTCAAACGGGTCCATCTCGATCACTGTAGTCAATGAGCCGTACAAATCGACCACCTCACCATCCGGCGATACGTGCCAATGCTCTTTAGGCGGATGCTGACGGAGAAACTTCTTCAATCGTTTGGAAACGACATGTCCTCCGTAAGTAATCAGCAATTCGGGAACCATCTGGTCTATCTTCTCTTCGGGCATGGCATAAAGTGCCGCATCGAAATTCTTTACCGGAATACCGGGAACTGTCTGATTGCCGATATGTTCCGTCAACCAGGCAAAATGTTTATATAATAACTTGATATATCTTTTTTCAAACAGATAAATAAGGTTCATCTGACCGATGATAATCATGCGCTTCTGATATTTATTCATCCGGTCGACCAGATCATTATAATCACGGTCATAGACGTTCAATCCCTGATAACGGGTTATCACACGTACTTCCGGGAGTGCATCTACCGTGAATTGAAACAGCGGTTCGGAAATAGGAACATTGATATGCACCGGGCCTTTTCCATGATGATTCGTCTCCAACAAGGCTTCATTCACCAGGCGATTACAATACCATTCATCTTCTTCCGTATGAATCTCCGGAAGATTGACCGACTTCTTTACCAGCGTTTGAAACACACCCGGTTGCGGCACTGTCTGTCCATCCATCTGTCCGATCCAGGCAGCGGGACGGTCTGCTGAAATGACAACTAAAGGAACATTCTGATAAAATGCTTCGGCTACAGCCGGATGAAGATTTAATAATGCAGTACCGGAAGTGCAGCACACAGCAGCAGGCTTACCACCATTCAACGCAAGACCAATGGCAAAATAGCCGGCACTCCGTTCATCCGTCACCGGATAGCAGGTAAAATTCGGATGGTTAGACAGAGTATGTACTATGGGCGTATTCCGACTACCCGGACACAACACAACCTTAGTAATCCCATGCGCCTCGAGCAACGCAACCAACTGGAGTATGTTCTTCTTGTCTGTATACATGATGATAATTATTAGTAGTTTATGATTTTAAAGGAGGCGTTGCAATAAGCCGTTTGATGGTTTGCAACTTCTTTTCCGTTTCCAGCCATTCGTCATTCAATTCCGAAGAAGCCAGTAGTCCACCGCCGGCATAAAGAGTCAGTTGTTCATCTTCAATATGCATGCAGCGCAGATTCACATAGATGTCAGTTCGCCCTTCCGGGTCCAGCCAGCCGATAAAGCCGGAATAATAGCGGCGGTCGTAGCCTTCGTTCTGCAATATAAACCGATAGGCTTCTTCTTTCGGTAAACCGCATACAGCAGGCGTTGGATGCAACACTTTCAAGAGATCTCCCAAACCTTTGTTATCTTTCAAAGAAAACTGGAAATCAGTTTTCAAATGTGACAAAGCACCTGCATAAGCCGGATAAGGCCCGTTCTCCGTAAAATGAATACCCAACGAAAGGAGTTGGCGACGAATGTAAGAAGCTACATAAGCCTGCTCTTTCCGATTCTTTTCATCCCATATTTGGGGCAGTTTACCATCTTGCAAAGGCTGTGTCCCGGCCAACGCTACTGTATTCCATTCATCTTTTTCACCCGATAAAATGATTTCGGGAGTGCTTCCCAACCAGATTCCTGTCTGCGGAGTGTAGCACAAGTATATATATGAATGAATATAACGCCTGCAAGCTGCACGAAATATAGATAAAGGGGAAAAACCGGATACTTTATCAATAGTAAGATGACGTGAAAGTACTAATTTATCAAAAGTATTATCACGCAAAGCATTTATAAAGGTATGAAAGCAGGAGGCATATTCCTCCGTAGAAGAAGTCAGGAACGATTCTTGTCCTTGCATCCGCAAAGCGACTTCCCGTTCTTCTGCCGTATCATTGTCAATCGGCAAAGGTTGCCCCCACTGATCGGGTTGAATCAATACGACAGGACACGTCTCACTCACCTGAAACGGAGCGATAACAAATCCTCTCTGTCCATTCAGTTCTTTCAGGTCGTATATCAGACATACCGCTCCTTCCGCCTGTGTCAACAGACGGGGAACTTTCTCCCCGGGAATACGGTAAACAGCAAACGGCTGCTTCCGCTGAATAAATGCATCAATAGTTGTCAAATTACTTATTTCTTCGTCGGTCATCTCTTTTTCATCACACTGTTGACTACCCGTATGGAAGACACCAGTTTGTTTGTTGAAGTAAACACGTCTACATTCCATACGTGGGAGGAACGTCCTTTATGTACAACGGTTCCTACTGCACGCACGGTATCTCCCTCATGTGCAGAAGATATATGGTTTCCGCTGACCTGCATTCCTACTACAATCTCGTCCGGCTGGCAAAGAATCATCGAACCGAGTCCGGCAACTGTTTCTGCCAGTGCAAGAGTAGCCCCCCCATGCAAAATGCCAAAAGGCTGACGGGTACGATGGTCTACCGGCATTGTTGCTTCTACACGATCTTCGTCGGCGTATGTATATTGAATTCCCAAGTTTCCCATTAATGCGTGGCGTGCCTGCGCATTCAGTTGGTCAAGGGGAATTTCGGCTGCACGCACTTCGGATATGATAGCCTTCTCCACTGCAACGGCCACTCCGTCTTCCTCATTCGAAGCAGTCACATAATCGGCACAGGCTTTCACCGAGTCTTGTGAATGTCCCATAGCTATACCCAGCCCCGCCAATTGAATCATTGTTACGTCACACACACCGTCGCCCACAGCAATCACTTCCTCACGCTTCATACCTAGCACCTCCAGCAAAGCACCCAAAGAATTGGCTTTGTCGATGGCGCAGGGAACTACTTCCAGAAAATAGGGCTCCGAACGGAATACGTCCAACGCCCCATTCAGTCGTCTCTTCCAGTGATCTTCCAAACCAAGCAATGCTTCTTCGTCATCGCTCACCAGCATACACTTACAAGGAGCAAAATCAACGGCAGCAGAAAATTCTTCTTCTTTGATTATTTGCAGGTCATTCAACCGGGCTTCATTTTGGATATGTTCATTTTCAGGAGAATCCGTTATGATCGTATCATCATGATAAGTGAATAAAGCAAAACCGTTTTTACGGGCTTTCTTTTCCAGATACGGCAACATTTCGGGATTAATCCGACGTTCAAACAGAATTTCTCCGTTTTGTGCATTGATAATCTGACAGCCATTATAGGAAAGGATAAAACCTCCATAGTTTCCAAGTTCGAGCATCTTGGCCAGCGGCATTAGGCCATAAGTCGGTCTGCCGGACGCCAGCACAATACGTACTCCCATTTGCTGAACCTTCAACAGGGCAGCCAATGTACGTTTACTAATTTCTTTCGCATCATTGAGGAGTGTTCCGTCTACATCAAGAACCAATAATTTATACTTCATGATTACACGATTTTGATTTAGATTACAAAGGTAGGAAATTGAGTGAACGACAGAAAGCGTAAACAGATAAAATTACTTTAATTTCACTCTCTCAAACGCATTTCCAGATAATCGCGAAGAATTCGGGCGTGATTATACACCGGTTCTTTTGAAGCATAAAGTAGTGTTATCACCGGATGTGGTTTGATAAGAGTCAGAAAATCAGCCATTGATGGAGAAGCATCCAGCTCTTTTTGATACTGCGTGACAAAATCTCCCCAATGTCCGGGAATATCTTCATGAAACCATTTACGTAATGTAGGGGATGGTGTTATGTCTTTTGCCCAATAATCGTATTTCAACCATTCTTTCTTCATTCCGCGTGGCCATAATTTATCTACCAACACCCGGTATCCATCTGTTTCTGAAAAATCTTCGTAAACCCTCTTTATCCTTACCTGTATCATTTCCATTAATATTTAGTTATCAATAGATAAACCGGGAAAAACGAAAATTGTTTAGTAGAACTATTTAATTCCTCAATGTGTCCTGCGCTTTTTTAAATTCATAAGGAGTCATTCCCGTCTTTTTCTTAAAAAGGTTATATAATATCGGGGCACTATTAAATCCGGATTCATCAGCGATGGCACGTATGGTATAGTTAGGATATTTTTTCATTAGCTTGATCGCATAATTAATGCGCAGTCCGTTGATGTACCCATTGAAATTAGTTCCGGTGCATTCTCTTATCATCCGGGCAAAGCGTGCATTATTCAGATGTACAATCTGCGCCAAATCTTCTCTTGAGAGCTCTGGAGAAAGATATAGCTGTTTTTGAACGACTGTATGATTTAATTCCTGGAATATTTTCTTGTTCTCTTCTTCTTCCCCACTTTCTTTGTCTGTTTCGTCCAAAAGTTCATCCTGTTCTTCAGGAGAAATCAATTCCGGTTCCAATTCTGATGAAACCTCCTGTTCCTCGTACACTTCCAATAACTGATTACCATCTTTTTTATTGGCAAATTTCTCGTTTATCAGTTTGGCAAGCATCCTGTTTTTATACTCGATTATATGGTTGAAACGCCACAAACGCCAAAGTATAAACAGGGTCAGCACTACAATACACGCCAAAAAGCAGAGTGAAACATTCCTTATTTTTAGCTGTGAGGCTTGCTCGGCGATGTATTCTTCTTTTTCGGAAGCACCGTACATCGCGTTCAATTCTAATGCAGCATTTTTCCTGTCGGTACTGTTAATGCTATCCGTTATTGCAATGATGGTTTCACGTATTTCTGCGGCTTCTTTATAACGATTCAGCCCCAGATATGCCTGGACTTCCTTATTAAGTATAGTTAAATATTGAGCGTTCAAGGTATCCCGCTGTGTTCTCAACAATTCTTTAAAGTCCTTACAGTTGTCTATTACTGTCTCATATTGTTTGGAAAGAATCAAATAAGGAATCGAATACATCTTGCCATCCGGAGTATGAGATTCTTTTATTGCCAGATATTTTTGATAATATCCTTCTGCTTGCGCATATTTCTTTTCTAAATAAGAAATATAGGCCAATTTTGCATATAAATAGCTATATTGACCATCAATGTAGCCTTCGGGAACCTCCGGTACTTTCTCTAATTTTTTAAGAAGTTTTTCACGTTCATAAGCAAGAGCCAAAGCTTCATCAATACGGGAATCTGTCATTAAAAATCCCATCTCTGCTCCATAATAATAGGAAAGCAGCATCATTTCTCTCATATCCTTTGACCCACGCAGTAATTCAATCGTACGACCAAAATAATTATACGCCTCATCTTTCAATGACAGCCTCCAATTATTCTCTCCTATGCAAAAAAGCAATCTAGCTTCCGCCTCTCTGTCCTTCAGTTTTTGAGCCTGCATAATTCCACTAAGAGCATAATGCATGCTCTCATTATATTTACTCATTATGGATGAAAGTTCAGCTAAATAAACCGTCATCTTCAACATGTGCTTAGGTTCTCTTTGAGAGATGGAATCAAGCAAGTACGACTTCCTTGCATACATAAAAGCTAGTTTATTCATATACATATTACGATATGACAAACTGCGCAATTCATTAATCAGACGCAGAGGGAAGGCTTTTCTGGTTTCGGCCTCATCCAACAACTGTAAAGCACGTTTGGGGTTGGAAATATAAATATCTCTGATATATTTTTCTGTATACAAAGAGTCATTATTTATAATTTTATCAGCCCTTGAAAATTGATTGTGTACAAATAGAAGCACAAAAATACATACCCAAAAACGCATAAAATTCTTAATCGTGTTTAATCATTAATTATCCAAAGGTATGTATTTTCCAAAAAATGTGCAGACACAATTTAAATTTGCAAAATAAAAATAAGAAACATTAGCTAAACATATCAGAGACGTAACATGGTTCCAAGTCAGCTATTCTCCTGAATCACAGCCCAATGCTTTGCTCAATCGCCCTTCAAGGCATACACTTAAGTCAGTCGTTACAAACTTGCCATTATAAAAAAGAGTAAATATGGTAGCCGGAGTAGGTGCATTTTGCGCCTGTTCCATACTTTCCAATTCAATTATTCTCAATGGAATGTCTTTGCTCTTAGCAGCACTGACCAAAGAACCGCGAACGTGAAACTCCGTAAACGGGCAGCGATGGGTATAATAAACGACTATTCCATCCTTATCCGGACACTCACCGCTCAACACGCAATCATTAAAAGAAGGATCAGGAGCAGCCGGGTTTAGTTTCAAACTTAAAAGGCTGAATCCGTAAGGGAGTTTTTCTATTGTTTGGAAACCTTGTCGCAACAGCCATTTCGTGTCACTCATAAAATGAAATTTAGAAGTGCCCACCACTGTGACAAGCCCATCTTTCCCCTGCAATTTTGCATCATCAATGGCAGACTGCAATAATGCCTTACCATGTCCGCAACCTTTATATTTACCTGACACCCAGAAACAGTTTATCATCAGATAATTGGGAGCATTCACCGGAACCCATGCTTTTTCAGCAGGACCGTATTCGATAAACACTTTTGCCCGTTCATCAATACGTCTGAACACATAGCCGTTATCGAACTCTTTCTTCAGCCATTCTTTTTTGAGTTCATAACTATCCTTGCATTTCTTATCTGAGAAAGCACAGCATATATGTTCGTTTGCAATATTCTCCTTTGTCAAAGTGATGTAATTGGTTTCCATAATATTCTATTTAATTAATAGGTTAAACAAATAACAGTTCGATATTCACTCATTGTTATGAGTTGGTAGCAAATCGCCAAGCTAATATCCTGCTACTTTTAGTTCCCTGCTGCATTCGAATAACTTTATATTCGGACACATTCACCGATTTTAATTTGGTATATAACTTTTCCAGATTTTTTTCTTTAGAAACCAAACTCGTAAACCATCCGCAGTTCTTCTGATATTTTTGGCTCTCGGAAATCATATTCAATAAGAAACGAACTTCTCCGCCCTCGCACCAAAGTTCATTCGCACTCCCGCCGAAATTTAGCTGCACTTTATTTATCTTCGTACCTTTCAGACTGCTTAATTTGCGTAACGTTCCGTCTTCCGCCTCTTCACGCGAACTATGAAACGGAGGATTGCATATTGTCACATCAAAATACTCATCAGGCATAATAATTCCATCGAAAATCTTCTTACTATCTTTCTGAAGTCGCAAGTCAATCTTATGAGCCAACACAGGGTTGCAAGTCACTATCTTTCGTGCATTTTCTATCGAAACCGGATCAATATCAGTACCAACGAAGGTCCATCCATATTCAGTGTGTCCTATGATCGGATAAATGCAATTTGCACCTACCCCAATATCCAGACATCTACATTTAGACTTCTGTCCATTAGCATCTCCTGCCGGTAAATCCGGTGTTGTTCCGTTCGGCTGGATAAGATCGGCAATATAATGAATGTAATCCGCCCTTCCGGGAATAGGCGGACACAAATATTGCTTCGGTATGTCCCAATACCGGATGCCATAATAAGTTACCAATAATGCTTTGTTCAAAGCCTTCACCGCTTGCGGATTAAAAAAGTTTATAGTTTGTATTCCGAGGGGATTGAGCGATACGAATCTCTTTAATGGAGGATAATTTTCCATCAACAATGGAAAATCATACTGACCATTGTGCTTATTTCTTATATGTAACTCACCTTTTTTTGCCATGCGGGCAAAGATACAGAGAATTTTCCTGCCTACAAATTCTTCTTAACTCTTATCCTAACACTCTTCTGAATATCATATATAATATTCTACCATTTCAATCAGCCCGGCGCGTAAAGTATACTTAGTTGCTTCATATACATTATTCACACCCAACTTCCGGAAAATATTCTTTTTATGGGTGATAATAGTATGAATGCTTGAGGTTCTTTCCAATGCTATTTCTTTCACAGATTTCCCATGTGCTATCAATTTAAGAATGTCAATCTCTGTAACAGTCAAAACAGAATGAATTTCCGGTTTGTCGGAACCGATTATCAATAAATTGGTTATCTGATGACAAAGAAATCGCTCCCCGTGTGCTGTACACATCAATGCAGAATGAATTTCCTCACCGGAGTTCTCTTTCAAAATCATACCAATATTCCTTTCTATACTCATCCTACGAATAAAGTCTTCGCTCAATTCATTGGAAAACAATATCCAACGAACTCTCGGAAAACGTTTTTCTATAATAAGAAACTCCTCTATACCATTGATGTCAAACAATGTATAGTCAAGTATAACGACACTGTCATTACATTCTACCAATGCAAGCATGAGCTCTTTCTTGTCTGTCACATCTATCATGCGACATCCACTGAATATAGCGGAAATATATCCATGCATTCCCATTCTGGTTATATCCTGATTATCTGCTATGATAAATGTAATGTCAGTGTTCATTGTTATTCTGTTTTTTAAATTCAACGGATATTTTTCAAACGCATATTGCAGCCCGGAGACACGGAGGTATCATCGTTCTTTATTAGCTACATCAAACCACAAACGGGTAGTAATCTCATCTGCTCCCTGATGGGATATGGCAATCTGATACTGCTTACCATTCAGTGATTGTTCCGTTACGGGATAAAAAAAGCGACGAGGTAACTCTCCGGAACCCAAAACGGAATCGGGACCAGGGATAAGCTGGGGATAACCGAGCCTGCGCCAGTCAGTGAAAGCATCGGGTCCCTGTCCATAATAAGCGATCCACTTCTGCCAGCCGATAGATTCATACCAATGTGCGGCGTCGAACCGAATCGCCTCCTGCTGTAAATAAGAATCGATTATACGATTGTCTATAATGCCAAACTGATTCAATGAAGCAGTAATAGCTTCGCGGTAGAGCGTTTCCGCATCAGCCGTTATCCAGCCGCGTGCAGCGGATTCTGCAAAGATAAACAAGACCTCGGCATACGTATAAAATACAGCCGGAGAGCTATCTTTCAAAAAATAAGTACCGGGACGGGAAACTTTATTAAATCCCTGATTATTAGCGGCATCAGCAGATAAGGAATTGGCAGCTCCTACATAGTTTTTCACACCTTCGTCTTGAGGTAGCTGGGCTAAAATTCCAATTCTCGGATCATTCCATTCATTCAGTTTATCAATCAACGTTTTTGATACCCGCTGATCATCACGTGAATTGAAAGCAGATGCCCATGGATTCCATTGTGGTGAAGAAGTAAAAACAAAACGGGCTATAGCATCATTGCTATCTATTACACTGTTACGATTATCCCAAAGGGAAGCAATAACCCGACGCGCTGTATCCTCATCCCGGTCAGCTAATTCAAGGGCGATACGTAGCCGTAGGGAGTGGGCCAATTGTTTCCAGCGGGTAATATCATTTCCGTAAATCAAATCCCCTTCTACCGTTCCTCCTGTGGTAGAAAGCAACTGGTCAGCAGCGATCAACTCCTCCAAAAGCCCGCGCAAAACAATCTCTTGTGAATCATAAGCGGGTGTTACACTTTGTGCATATTCACTGTATGGTATATTTCCATACAGATTGGTCAGCAACAGGTAAACCCACGAACGCCACACTGTAGCTATCCCTCGATAATTATCATTTCCGAGTTCCGAACTGATAATAGCATTCAAGTCAGTTATTAGCGTTGCATAGCCGGTGTCCCACGTAGTGGTAAAGCTGCCATTATCCACATTATAGCAATCTGGCTCTGTATATTGTATTTTAGCCCAATGTTGCACCCACAACAGAGTAGAATTATAGTTCGTACTACTTCCCCAATAAAGATTGGCGGCATGATACTGTGCAGCGGCAAGTAAATAAGCCGGCTGTGGATTTTCAGTGGCATTGGGGTTGCGGTTGATATCAGTCAATTCATCATCACACGATGATAGAGAAATGGCAACCACTTGTACCCATATTATATATAAAAAATATATTCTTCTTTTCATCTTATCCTATTATTTAAAGGTTCACATTTAGAATTTCACGGAAAGGTTCACACCAAAGGAACGTGTTGTAGGCAATGAATAGGCTTCTACTCCTTGTGCGTTTCCAGTAGTCAAAGCCGATTCCGGATCTATATTAGGGACACTCTTATAAATAGTCCACAAGTTACGTCCCGTCAGTGTAACGGAAGCTTCTTGCAAATGCAGTTTCTGCGTCCACAAGCGAGGTAGACGGTAACTCAAAGCGACTTCTCGCAGTTTCACGTAAGAAGCATCATATACATTAGCTTCAGCAATACTGTAAATACGATGGTAGTATTTCTCGGCAGATACAACCTCTTCGTTCTTAGAACCACTTTCCGTCACTCCTTCTACCATAATGCCATCCTGATACACACGGGTGGATTGCCCATTGACCTGGGCATAGTAAAGTCCATCAGAGGATACGGAATAAGAAGGAGATTCTGGTAATCGTACATTGTTACCCATGGCGGCAGTATAATACCACAAGCCACCGTGCTCGGCATCCCGGCCCGATAATGTGTTAGCTAATACACCGGTATATTTTCCAGTTTTATTAGTGTTGGAAAAAATAGAACCACCTACACTTGCATCTATCAGAAAAGAAAGACTTAACGAACGATAACTGAAAGTGTTACTGATACCGCCTGTCCAGTCGGGCGTAAACTTCCCCAACGTTTTATTAGTGGTCGAAATCTTAGGCAGACCGTTAGCATCCACCACAACGTTTCCATTAGCATCACGCACGTATGAAGTGCCGAACAGGGTTCCATAAGCTTCGCCCACTGAAGCCAGTATCTGAATACCAGACGAGTAGAGCTGGTAACTCGTAATCAAACCTTCATCATCCAATTTGACAACCTTGCTGCTGTTGGCACCATAATTCAAATCCAGATTCCAACGAAACCCTTTCGATGTTTGTATAGGAACAGCGCCCAATTGTATTTCATAGCCACGATTACGGATATGTCCGGCATTACGCACCTGCGACGTGTACCCACTGGCAGCAGTAGTAGCTAGTTTCAATATTTGATTACGACTATCGGTCTTATAGTAAGTGAAATCCAAGTATAGGCGATTGTCCCAAAAAGCCGCCTCGAAACCTGCTTCTATAGATGACGTCTTCTCCGGTTTTAGATTCGGATTCATACCAATGGTAGAAGAACTTTGAAGTGGATTCCCATTGAAAGCTGTTTCTGAAGTAAAGACCGTTGCCAATTGATAAGGATTGGCATCTGCTCCCACTTGAGACCATCCTCCACGTATTTTTAGGTAGTTAACAGCTTTACTTCTCCACCCGAAAGCTTCAGAAAGCAACACACTAGCCGTCACCGAAGGATAGAAATAAGAATTGTTGTCCACAGGTAGTGTAGACGACCAATCGTTCCGTCCTGTTATATTCAAGAAAGCCCAACGACGGTAATCCAGTTGTATGGAACCGTAAAGGCCATATTGCCGTAAACGGTAGAAATCATTGGACGAAATGAGCGGATCACGCGAGTTAGTCAATGTATAAAGATCAGCAACCGCCAAACGGGGAGCAGCCTGATAATTATTCTCATATTGTTTGTTACGTACATTAAAACCCAGAAGAGCGTCAATTCCCCAATTTTTATTCAACTGTTTGATATAAGTCGCCAATACTTCTGTGTTATTCTCTTTCACCGTATAGGCATCTTCAGCATAACTGCCGTAAGGCGAACCGGCACCTGCACTCCCCCATTTTACTTTGGATTTCCTCCGGTCATTATACCAGTCGGTACTAGTACGGAAACGCACATTCAACCCATCTGTCAGACGGAATTCGGCATGCAGATCACCTATCAGACGATGACGTTCCTGACTCTGTGTATTATAAGAAGCACTCCAAAAAGGATTGTCGTAATAGCTTGAATTCCAGTTGCGAGTATAGTCCGCCTTCAATGAGTTCGTATCCACTTGACGTCCGAACCACAAGAACTGAAGCATAGGACTGTTAGAACGTACGTTACTGCCCGAGGGGGTAGCTGACCCCGGCAAACTGGGAGCTGTATAAACGATGTAATTGGCTGTAGCTCCCACCACAATCCATTTTGCCAGATGGTAATCCGTATTTAGGCTGATATTCGTCTTATTAGTTCCAGCATCAGGAACGATACTGACTTGTTTTTCGTAGTTATATCCTACACGGAACTGGTATTTGTCGTCTCCACGGGCAACAGAAATACCGTTGTTTGTAGAAATACCCATGCGAAAATAATCGCGTACATTGTTGGGATGGGATACCCAGGGAGTAGCCACACGATTACCGTCAGCGTCCAATGGGCTATCGAACTGAGGAATCAACAAACCAATATCAAGACGTGGCCCCCAGCTTTCGTCTACCCCGTCATTCACACCTGCACCCTTGCCATCTACATAACTGAACCGTCCCCCTGCCCCTTGTCCAAAAAGATTTTGAAACTCCGGCAAGGTAGCAACAAAAGAGACTTGCGTGGAAGAATGTAATGTAATCCCTATCCCTTTCTGCCTTTTGTCTCCTCCCTTAGTAGTGATGACAATAGCACCGTGAGCAGCACGCGCACCATAAAGGGCAGCGGCATTCGGACCTTTCAATACAGTAAGTGTTTTTATGTCTTCCGGATTCAGGTCTGCTATTGCATTTTTAAAATCGCGTCCGCTGGAACGTGCATTAAGCTGCGAATTATCCACTGGGATTCCATCCACAATAAAAAGCGGTTGATTCTCACCTGCAATAGAAGTTTCACCACGAATAACAATGCGACTGGAACCAACATCTCCTTGTGTATTGGTAATACGCACACCAGCTATCTTACCACTCAACGAATTTAACAGATTATTATCTTTCCCTTGCACCAAAGCATCCTGTTTTACTTCCTGTGCCGTATAGCCCAATGCCTTTTTCTCGCGAGAAATACCCAAAGCCGTTACTACTACCTCATCCAGCAGATGCGTATCACTCTTCAGTGTTACCGATACCTGTGGTGCAATAGCTACCTCTTTTGCCATCAGACTAATGTAAGAGATTAGCAGCCGGGTAGCTGATGGCGGGAGTCCACTCAGTTCAAATCTCCCGTTGACATCAGTTACGGTACCCAATGCAGTTCCTTTTACTATAACTGAGGCACCGATAACCGGCTCCCCATCTTCTTCTGTGGTGACAATGCCCCGCACTGTTGTCACCTGTGCTGCCCCTTGTATCACTCCTATTGCAAGAGCAAGCAAAAATAAATGAATCCTTTTACCCATTATTGTTTACTGTTAAAATGATGGGGCAAAGGTATTAGATATATACAAACTGATAAATCCCGTATGAATGGCATTTTATATACCATATTTGCGGTATATTTACAGTTGCGTGTATGACTTTCAGATTTTTGCTTCTAATCCTTTTTATTATTCAAAGCCTGTCTGACATCGTCAAACAGATCATCCACATCCTCCAAACCAATTGAGAAACGGATAGTCGTATCCAACACATCCATGTCCTGTCGCTGTTTATCAGTAAACGGTCCAAAAATAGTACTTGCAGGATGAATAGCAAGCGTCTTATTGTCAAACAAGTTAGTAGCGCGACGTATCAATTTCAGTCGGTTGATGAAAGCAAAGCATGCCTCTTTACTTTCCAGGTCTATCGTAATCATAGCACCGGCAGTCGGACCAAACTGTCTTTGTGCCAAAGCGTAGTATGAATTATCCTTCAGCCCCACATAATTCACACGTTTGACAGCAGATAATATGCGAAGCTTACCAGCCAACATAGCGGCATTGGCAGACTGTATCCGATATCGCGCGTCCAATGTTTCCAATCCGATAGTATGCATATAGGCCACATGAGGAGTCATATAAGCTCCCAAATTGAGTAACATCTCTGTACGCATACGTTTACCGAATCCCGGACATGTACCATAATCAATTACTAAATCACCAATGGAAGTGGCTCCCCCTGATAAATATTTGGTACTGGAAACCACTTCAATATCTACGCCTAAGCTATGTGAATCGAATTCTGTGAAAGGAATAAGCGTAGTATCAACGATGAGAGGAATTCCCCTTTTATGAACTATCCGTGAGAGCGCCTGTAAATCCGCCACTTCCATCTGCGGATTGGTGATAATCTCCACATAAATGCAGCAGGTATTACTGTCTACTACTTTCTCTACTGCTTCAATGTCTGTCAAATCACACAATCTAGGTTCCACCCCGAAGCGGGACAATGTACCAGCAATAAACGAATAAGTATTACCAAACAAATGACGCGATGTAACTATATTCTTTCCTGCAGCTGCAATTGAAAATAATGTATTACTAATAGCCGCCATACCGGAATTGAGGGCTATGATTTCTGCTGCCCCCGTAAGTTCCTTCACCTTATTCTCAAAAAAAGTCACTGTGGGATTCATCATTCTGGAGTAATCCGGAGCATCTGTCCGCCCGCAAAAAGCATCAGCCATGTCATCGGCATTGTCAAATTCATAAGCCGCTGTATGGTAAACCGGCATACTGAGAGAATTGTAAGCATCTCTTCTTTGGAACTGCGTATGAATCGCTTGGGTCTGTTTTTTCATCATTCTATTCATTAATATTATAACTATCAAATCTCGTACAATCAGAACAAAGGTAGATATAAAAACTGAAATCCGACAGTAGATCAAAACAGATATTTAACTGATAATAAGCATTTTGGAATAATATTCTTTAAACCGATAAATTCAATCTGAAAAAAGAGTGTTTATTCTAAAATAAACAGTTCAAATAGTGTTATTTTCTATTTCAACAGAAACCGCCCCTTTTTATGCTTATCTTATTCACATACACAAAATAAAAAATCCCCGTAAAGTACTACTTTACAGGGATTTATCTATTAATTGAAGCGGAGAGACAGGGAACGATTATTTTCCTCATATCTTCCTTATATACAGCGCTTTACCTATTTGGTTTTATCCAAGTACACCGAATTATTTACCGCATAGGTTTGTTTCGCAAATTTACCTTTTTGCACTAATTTTCTGTGCAAATATAAGGAATATACTTCTTCTTTCCAAGCCCTATGATACAAATTAAGATAAATATTTTGTCTAACTTTAGATATATAAATCACCCAATTATAGGAAAGGTTTTATACCACCAACTTAGGATTATCAATAGATTTATCAAAATTGCTCTTCACTATCATCGACTAAAAATAATAAACCTCAAAAATACCCTTTGTATAATAGCCCAAATTTACTATATCTTTATCAAAATCTGAGTATTTCACTTAAAAAGACTATCTTTACATATTCTACTAAATTATAATATTCTAAATTATTATGAGTACATATGTCATAAAATACATAGAAGTAAAAGAAAAAGCGGAATGGAAACCATTGCTATGGTATTCAAAGAGTTTTGATAAGCATTATCCTAAAGACGAGGATAAGGAAAAAGAAGTTCTTTGCCACTACCAAAGTTTCGTTGAAAACCTCTCTGGCTTCAGACAATATCTAAACGATTCTGACTTTTCCGAACGAGGTCTGCCTAGTGATTGTAGCCAACCCATACGCAAAGATATAGAATCAGTAAAACACAAATGGGGAACATCCTACTACACCCTCAATGAACTTTCTATAGCAATAGAGAAAGAAGAAACACAAATGCTAAAATACATACATAAAGCGATAGATATGAAAATGCTGTACCGTCTGAATAATATTGAGTTACTGCTAACAGATAATAGCAAAAAACTAAAGGTCTCAGATGGAGAAAGTAATTTTCTTGAAGAACTATCACTGGAAGACCTATATAGCGAATCCATGGAAATAATAAATCAACTGAAATACATACATAATGTTGTTCGTTATTTAGTAAATGAAATTTTTGGATATATAAATGACGATAAAATAAGAGTCATTTTCTACATTGAATAATATAGAAGTTGTTCAGAAATAGACAATTCTTCCAGAGTATCGTAAACTCCGATATAATTCCGAACAGATACTTACATCAAACGATATTCAAAAAATATTCAAACAAACTAGCCTCTTGGAACAAATGGATATTCCAAGGACTCTATTTTTACTAAATAAAAAACGGCACTTTCCAGCATTTTGTGTAAATAGAAAACTTCAGGATTCCGGTTTTATACTTTAAGTCCTCTCTGGTCCTCCTATAGCTGATGATTCCGTTGATATCCAACCGCTTTCTTCACGTTTCCAACTTTCTATCCTTGCTACTACCTCTGGCTTTAGGTAAGCCTTTATGTGTGGTTCGTTCACATACAATAGAAACAGTAACACACTCTTTGCAGTCTGCAACTTCTCCTCCTTAGTGAAGAAAGGTGTAAAGTTGCTCAATGTGTATGCCCGCTCCTCTTCATGACTCTCTCCGTTTAGTGTCAAGCGGCACATAAAATTCTCGTAATACACTCGTTTATCCTCCGGTATATTACTGATTACTCCTTCCGAACGCATCATGGTTTCAAAAGGCTTATTATAGCAGAAACTTGAGAATGCTTCCAGCATTCGTCGCATAATATTACCAATACCCATCTCCGAAATTTCATCTAGATCCTCAGGACAATCACAGTTTGCATACTCATACACATGCGTCAGCAACTTTTGGTACTCGTTTCTTACTGACTGTTCCTTTATTTTCCTGTTCTCTAGCTCCAGAAACTTCTTCTCGCCGCGTCCTCCTTGCAGGTCACTCCTTATTTTTACCAAATCAAACACCGACTGTAGATCGTGAGACATCACTAGTAACCGACTATTTGCATTGCCCCTTTTTATGTTACTAAACTGATACCGTAATAGAGACATCACTCCCAGCCTATTCCCGTAGTCAAAACTCGAAATAGGATCGTCTATCACAATCAAATATTCTGAGGTATACTTATCCTCATTTCTTTTTCCGCTAAACAACATCGCAAAGAAGTAACACAGACCTAGCACATTTCGCTCACCCACACTAATCTTCTTTGGCTTTACCTCTTTGCCATTCACCGTCAATTTATAGCAACCCTCGCCAGGAGTCAGTTTCACCTTACGATTACTATAGAACACGTACTGTAGTTCTTTGTTGATATATTCCAATGCAATGTCCGTGCGTTCCTTTTGCATTTTCAGTTCTTTGATAGCAGCAACTAACTCATTCTTTTGTTCTTTTAATACTTGAAGTTTCCTTTTATCTTTATCCTCGTTAGTCAATGCCATTTTGTAACCCATTAGCGCAGACGCCAATTGTTTTCGAGCCAACATATTATTCTCGTGGCGCACCCTTTCAAACAACTTACTCCGCTTATTGACCGTCTCATTAAAGGTCTCCACGCATTTTAGTACGCGTTCTAGTACCGTCTTCCATGCCGTGCGGACGTTACTATATGCTTCGTCCATCTTATCTGTAAATGGTGTTTTCAAGGGTTTATAAATGTTGCGCTTTCGTTGCTCTATCTTCTCTCGTACGGTAGTCAACACCTTGTTCAATTCCTCTTTGACAGTGACGGCGGCATGTAGTTCCGTTTTATTCAAATTACCAGGGAATTCAGGCATATCTGTTTTTATTTCCGTAAACTGCTCATATACATCATTTAGCCTTATATTAAACTCTTCCGCTTCTTTATTTAAAAGATGAGTTAATACCTCAGCTATGGAAGACCTGTCTTTTTCTGTGATTTCTCTTAAACACAGTGGGCAGAATGTCCAACCTTCTTCTAGCATATGCAGGGTATGGTACTGTTCAAAGTGTTGTGGCTCCTGACTTGTTTTCGTTAATAGTTCCATCAGTCGCTGTTCTCTCTCTGTCAATTGTGGCGAATCCAAAGGGCTTTCTAATAGTACAGTCAGGTCTTTCAAATTCTCTGGCAGCATCAATTTGCCTATAGTCCACTCTATTACTTGCGAGTCCTCCGATTCCAAGTATAACCACATATCAGCTTTCACTCGTTCCCGCAGTTGTTCGTAGGTCTCTGCTGGCTCTTCCATTTTCATAAGTATATTCACCAGATCATCCGTGATACGGCTTTTCAGTGTATTCCCTTTCAAGTCGCGGTCTATGTCCGCCCATCCACCTTCCTCACGCAACCCTTCTCTTATCTGATTCCAATAAAACCGTGGCGATATATTCTCTCCGATATTGCTGTACCTCTTTACTAGTTCTTCTTGCTGATTGAATTCTTCTGCTTTCCTGCTTAGTTCTTCGTTTTTCGCATTTATCTTTTCGTCCAGTTCTACTTGTTCACCTAGCATCACTATTGCATTCAATCCGTCATTCTCCACCCTTACGTTATTCCGTAGAAAATCCTCGTCAAACACGAATACACTAGATTTATGCTCATCTGCTATAGGAGCCTCGCTGTTCACAATGTAGTCTGTTTCCTCACCTCGTGCCACATTCTCCTCACGTTCAATCCGTTCTTCTTCGCTCTCTGACAACTGTTTCAAGCAGCGTGCTATCGTACTCTTTCCGCTACCATTGCGTCCATAAACGACACTCAATGGTACATCTCCTTTGAAGAATTCCAGTTCCGTCTCTTCGTCAAAGTAGCCACCTTTTATCTTTATTTTCTTAAAGTTCTCAAACATAGATTGTTCTTTTCATTTATTCTACAAAATTACAATTATCAATTCAAATTCAATATAGGAATATGATTATTTTTAAGTTAACTCTTTTAAATATTAATTCAGTTAGTATTTTTTAATACTTAAATCGGTTATACCATTTATCAATATAGCTAAAACTATACAAATCAGATATCCCTCTTAAAAATATTATCCAAAGTATAAGCCATAAAATTCTGATACTTATCTGAATAATAGAACAATAGCATTAAGTGGCAATGGCTATTTTGATAATACTGTTTCGCTGATATATAATCTGAGCAGTTGTTGGTTATATTTATATATGGTATAATTTTAAAATGTAAGATTATGGATGTATATGACTACACTATTGACGATTTGATTGTCAATTGTTCAGAGAAAATGAAAGAATCCGGATATTCTCAGAGTTGCATTAGTGTCCATACTGTAAGATGGAAATTACATGTAAAGCCATTTCTCAGTAAGAACGAAACAAACATTTATTCACATGATTTGGGACGGAAGTTTCTCATGGAAAATCTTAATGCTTTCAGTTCATTCAAGGAGAAATTGAAGCATCGCATTACTACTCCCAAAGAAGTTTCCCTGGAAGTGATGCAACAGATAGAATCTTTGACCGAACTATGCTTATCATCATCGACAAAGCAGCAGAAATAATCGAACGCCATCAGTCCGAAGCCTATATGAATTACGTCTTTCCAACCATCAAACGACGTAATCCTACTCAATCCTAACTTTATGGTCGAGTGAAACGGATAAATGTCAAAGTCAACGAAACATTACAGAAGATTTGCGACCATTGCGGTATCAAATCACGAGTAACATGGACACTACTCGTAGCAGCTATATCTCCAAAATGATTGACGAAGGTTTTCATCCGCTCCAAGTCACAGAAATTGCAGGTAATTCACCACAAACCATCTATTGACATTACTACACAATCTCCGACAAAGGGAAAATCAAGGAGAAGATGAATGATATCTTTTAGTTCGTTACGATTTTACTTTGAAGATATTGAGATTTACGGTAACTTTACAAAATAAACAGATTGATATACCCTGAAACTAAATTTAAATATCTTATGTTGAAACAAAAATATATATGTGGTTCTTTATTTGAAGAAAATTACTTAGTAAGATCTTTGAACAATAGCATTGTATCGCAGCCAGATATTGCTTTGACAGAGCTTGTTGCAAATGCTTGGGATGCAGGAGCTACTCGGGTTAATATATTTATTCCAGACAAAAAAGGAGATAAATTAATTATTGAAGATAATGGTACAGGGCTCACAAAAGACGAATTTTATGAGCGTTGGCTGAAACTTAGATATAACCGCCTCATACACCAGGGTAAACATGTCACTTTCCCACAAGGTATAAGAGCAAACCGTATGGCATATGGAAGAAATGGAGTTGGGCGCCATGGTCTTTTATGTTTCAATGATGAATATATTGTAAAGACAACCAAAGCCGGACAACAAATAACACTTACAATATCAACAAAGATTGAAGGAGAAGCAATTGCTGTTACAGATGAAAAAATAGTAAAAATGCCAGGACATGGAACACGCCTAGAAGTTATTGTTACAAAGAATCTTCCGTCCTTAGAAAAAGTACGAGAAATAATATCCTCACGATTTCTACATGATCCAGAATTCATCATAGAAATTAATAAGCAAATACTACCTTTGGATAAGCTAGAGGGATTGCTCAACAAAGAGGAGCTTGTGACAAAAGATGGAATAAAAATTACTGCAAACTTTATTGATACAAAAAAAACATCAAGAAAATCAATTTATCAAGGTATTGCATTTTGGCAAAGAGGACGTCTTGTTGCTATTCCATCTTGGGTACTTGGAACAATTTTCTACGTTGATGGTCGAACTATAATGGCTCGGAGATATAATGTTGTTATCCAAAGTGAAGAACTTGAAGAGATAGTAAAAGAAGATTGGAGTGGTTTTAAAAACACCCCACAAACTGATAATCTTTACGAAAAAGTAAAAGAATACGTGAATAAGATGTTTGAAGAGGTTGCTCGAACTAACATTGAAGATACAAAGAACATTATCAAATCTGAATTAAAAACAAAACTAAAAGGAGCCTCTCCCCTTGCATTATATGAAGTTGATGAAGTTATCGAAAGTATTGCTATAAATTCACCTACAGCTAATAAAGAGTCTATAAGTATAGCCGTAGAAGCTATTGTAAATCTTGAATCTTCAAAAAATGGGCAGGAGTTACTAGCAAAGCTCTCTAAACTTAATGATGATGATATTGCTGGACTAAATAAACTACTAGAGAAATGGTCTGTGAAAGATGCCTTGACGGTCTTAAGCGAGATAGATAGACGAATATCTGTTATTGAAGCAGTCAGAAAATTATCTCAAGATAAAAGTGTCGATGAGCTAAAAGTTCTCCATCCTCTTGTAACTGAATCAAGATGGTTATTTGGACCAGAATATGACACTGCTGAATATACATCCAACAGGCAGTTACAAACCGTTGTAAAATTATTATTTAAAGAGAAAATTAAAGATAATCATGGAGTGAATCTGAAAAAACGTCCTGATTTAGTCATTTTATCAGATGATTCTACCGTTTCAATCACAGGAACAGAAGATTTCTCAAAAGAAACAAATCTTATTGTAATAAGCAAAGTCCTTATAATAGAACTCAAACGAGGAGGATTTGAAATTAAAAGAAACGAAAGAAATCAAGCTCAAAATTATATAGAGGATTTAATGGCATTGGGAATTAAAGCACCGTCATTTAACGCCTTTGTAGTAGGAGCTTCTATATCTGATAATTTACAACGCAAATCTCATGTTGGTGATAACAATGAAGGATGTATATATGTAACTACTTTTAACCAATTGGTAGATACAGCTGAAAGGAGAATGTTTGGACTACGCAATAAATTAAGCTCAATGTATGACGATGTTCCAGGTATGGAGTTATACTTACAAACAAGTTTAAAGATATAACTATGCAATATTCTATGTCGCAACAGTTTACCTACAAATGAGCTCTATACCGAATCAAATTTTCTTAAGCTTCATCTATTTTTCATGGATGAAGCTTAAGATCTAAAAGTCTAATCAATTTTTGCTTTCAATATGGCCAAATCATTACTCAATTTTTCATCTGTAATCTTGGCATACAGTTGAGTAGTTTTTATATTAGTGTGTCCTAAAACCTTAGACAGGCTCTCAATAGGCACACCGTTTACCAAGCAAACAGTCGTTGCCATCGTATGCCGAGCAACATGGAAAGTGATAGGCACTGCAAGGAAAAGCGTAGAGGTGAAGATTAAACGTAAGTCGTTTGAAATGAGCAATGTTTCTGTATTTTGCTAAATGTGGAAAATGCAAACGGTAACGGAATATTGAGGTCATTCGGTTACCAAACCGTTAGCCGGGCAGTTACCGAAACGGATGTCGGTAACGGTAGGCAATGAAAAGAAGTCCTCACCGTTTCGTTTGCGCTCATCCACAGTATTTTGCGTATCAAGGAACGCTTATAGACAGGCTAATTTTGCCAACAAAAAATATAAGCGTATGAAAGTGGAAAAATTCAAGGTGCTGCTCTACCTCAAAAAGAGCGAACCGGACAAGTCGGGCAAAGCCCCGATAATGGGAAGAATCACCGTAAACCGGAGTATGGCGCAATTCAGTTGCAAGCTGTCCTGCACTCCCGAATTGTGGAATCCTCGTGAAAGCCGTCTGAACGGCAAGGGCAAGGAGGCGGTGGAGACCAATGCCAAGATTGAAAAGTTGCTGTTGGCGGTGAACAACGCCTTCGATAACCTTGTAAGCCGTAAAGTGGATTTTGATGCCACCGATGTGAAGAATCATTTTCAAGGCAGCATGGAAACGCAGATGACGCTCATGAAAATGACGGACGTTGTCTGTGACGACCTCAAAGCCCGTATCGGCATAGACCGTGCGAAAGGCACTTACCCCGGCTATCACTATATGCGTCTGACACTCGGGGAGTTCATCAGGCACAGGTACAAGGTCAGGGACTTGGCATTCGGGCAATTGACGGAGCAGTTCATCCACGACTATCAGGCTTTCGCCATGGAAGAGAAAGGCTATGCAATTGATACCGTCCGCCACCATCTTGCCATTCTGAAAAAGATCTGTCGCCTTGCCTACAAAAAAGGGTATGCCGAGAAATGCCATTTCCAGCATTTTGCCCTGCCCAAACAATCGGAAAGGACACCACGGGCATTGAGCCGTGAATCGTTCGAGAAAATCCGTGACGTGGAAATACCTGCTTACAGAAAATCCCACATGCTGGCACGTGACCTTTTCCTGTTTGCCTGCTACACGGGCGTATCATACGCCGATGCGGTTTCTATTACGAATGAAAACTTGTACACAGACGACAACGGGGCGTTGTGGCTGAAATACCGTCGGAAGAAGAACGAGCATAGGGCGAGCGTGAAGCTCCTTCCCGAAGCGTTGGCGTTGCTTGAAAAATACAAGGACGAGACAAGGGAAACGCTTTTCCCGATAATCCACCATCCGAACATGAAGCGGCACATGAAAGCGTTGGCGGCACTGGCAGGCATCAAGGATGATTTGTGCTATCATCAGGCGAGGCACAGCTTCGCCTCGCTGATTACGCTTGAAGCAGGTGTGCCGATAGAAACCATCAGCAGGATGCTGGGACATTCCGACATTTCCACAACACAGGTCTATGCCCGTGTCAGCCCGAAGAAACTTTTCGAGGACATGGACAAGTTCATAGAAGCCACCAAAGATTTTCAATTAGTTCTTTAATCCTTTAATACAGAAAACTATATGCGAAGCACATTTTCACTTTTACCCTACATTAACCGCAGCAAAGTAAAGGCTGACGGTACGACCGCCATACTCTGCCGCATAACCATTGACGGCAAACAGACTGCCATCAGTACGGGGATTTATTGCCGACCGGAAGAATGGAACAGCAAGAAAAACGAGATTAAATCCGTAAGGGAAAATAACCGCTTACGAGAATATTTACGACTGACAGAGGAAGCCTACAATGAGATACTGAAATCGCAAGGTGTGGTCAGTGCCGAGATTTTGAAGAACCACATATCCTTGAACAACATCCATCCGACCACTCTTCTACAGATGGGAGAATGGGAACGTGAGCGGTTGAAGAAGCATTCCGAAGAAATAGACTCGACTTCTTCCTATCGAAGTTCAATGTATTATCAGAAGTACCTGACGGATTTTCTTACGTCCATCGGTAAAAAGGACATTCCCCTTGAAGAAGTGACGGAGGATTTCGGCAAGTCCTACAAAGCCCACTTGAAGAAATGCAAGAACTTCGGGGCTTCCCAGACCAACCATTGCCTGCGTTGGCTGAACCGACTGTTGTACCTTGCAGTAGACAAGGAGATTCTCCGTGTAAATCCCTGTGAGGACTTGGAATATGAGACAAAGCCGGAAGCAAGGCACAGGTACATCAGCCGTGAGGAGTTCAAGAAGATACTTTCCACACCGATGTATGACAAGCGTATGGAACTGGCAAGACGGGCTTTCATATTTTCCACCCTGACGGGACTGGCGTATGTGGACATCAAACTTCTTCATCCCCACCATATCGGAACAAACGCTGATGGCAGACGGTACATCCGCATCAACCGAAAAAAGACAAAGGTGGAGGCATTCATACCCTTACATCCCATAGCGGAGCGGATATTGTCGCTGTATAACACGACCGATGACGAGAAGCCCGTGTTTCCTCTTCCCAACCGTGATGCCCTATGGTTTGAGGTTCACGAGTTGGGAATAACCATAGGGAAAGAGGAAAACTTGACCTATCACCAAAGTCGGCACAGTTTCGGAACATTTTTGATTTCGGCAGATATACCGATTGAGAGTATCGCCAAGATGATGGGACACTCCAATATTCGGACGACACAGGGTTATGCACGGATAACCGATGATAAAATCTCAAAGGACATGGACAAGCTGATGGAACGCAGAAAGATGCAATTTACCTGCGAAAAAACAAATAACAGTAAATAAACAATATCAATTCAGCATATTATGAAAAGAGGAATAATAACAATCAGTGAAACGGGTGCTGTCATTATGCCGACCGCACCCGTGTGGATGACGCAATTTGAGATTGCCGACCTGTTCGGTGTGTTCTCCTGCGATGTCCGCAAGGCGATACGGGTAATCTACAAGAACAAGGAACTGAATGAAGCCGATACAATGCGATATATCAGACAACCAGACGGTATCAGCTGTGACACTTACAACCTTGAAATGGTCGTAGCCGTTGCATTCAGGATATGCAGTAAAGAAAGTATTCTGTTCAGACGGTTTGTAATAAGTGAAATCTGCGCCACCAAGAAAGGGAATCCGTTCACACTGTTCTTCTCTTGTGGCAGAGGTAACAACCGATGGTATAGTTGAAGTCCATCCCGCCAGCCACTTGTTCCCAATGTCGGATGCAAAGGTAGCGTGTGGCTCTGACGGCATTGGCAAGGTCAGGCGGCAGAGCCGTTCCGTGGACAATCTTCCTCTTTCAGAGCGTATTCTCCACGGAAACCTTGCCACTGCCCGCCACACGCAAAAGAGGCATCCGTGGGCGGAAACAAGCGACTGACGGGAAATCAGAAGATAGAAAGGAACGGCTTACAGACGAAGCAAGATATTGATGCTTCATCCGTAAGCCGTTCCTTTTTGCCGAGAGTTCATTGCTCCGCAATCATGGGGCAGACGGCAAACTGCGCTCCTTCAAGAAAATCAGGTTGCCCTCTGTCGGTAGGCGGAGCGGTATCCGTCAGCCAGCATCCTTTCGATGTCCGATTCACGGTAGAGGATTTTGCCGCCTAATTGTATGTAGGGTATGCGACCCTCGTTGCGGTAGTCCTGAAGCGTACGGCGGCTCACTTTCAGCCGTGCCGACACCTCCTTGTCGGTGAAGAAACGCTCGCCGCCTAATGTCGGGCGGTAGTGAGCGGTCAGATGCTCTACATTGTCCAGCAGCCGGTCAAGGCTGCCCATGAAATGGATTATCCACTCGTTGTCTCTGTTAATCAGTTCGTTCATATTACTTTGGATTTAGTGGAATTATTGTTGTTACTCTATTCGGTTATCAGATTGTCCTGCCCTTGAACTTCGCTTCCTTTCGTTTGTCCTCCACGATGGAAACGATACGCTTCACATCTTCGGGACGGTAGTAGGTTTTGTGATTGATTTGGCTATATGCCAATGTGCCGTTATCCCGAAGAGTCTGCAACGTGCGTGGGCTGATGTTGAGCATCCGGCACACGTCCTGATTATCCATCCACTCGCTCATTGTCTTTTCTCCATGCCGCCGGCAGACGGCATCCATACGGCGTACAAAATGGTCGAACTTGGCGACCATCGCCTCAAAGGTCTTTCTTTCGATTGATACGATTTCCATATTGTCTTTCTTTTAATTGTTACTGTTTCTTTTGCCGCAAAGGAATACAGAATCAGCTGTTCTGCAATGGATTTCTCCAAAGTGGCAGCGTGTTGCGCCGATACGGTAGCCTTTGTCCGGGTTACCGTTTTTCTTTTAGTCGTTATCATTCCTTTTTCCGCAAAGAAATATACAATCCGTTACCCGACAATGGATTTTCCGGAAGTGGCAGCATGTGGCACAGGGTGGTAGCGGTTGGCTTAGGCACAGCTCACCGATAGCCCGATCCGTTCAGCCCTTAATTCCGATATTTAATAAAGAAGTCACAGTCAAAATAAGAGCTTAATTCTGAAATTGCCCGTGCCTGAACCTTTACCCCCTGGGGCATTCACATCCGGCAAATCGGTGAAATCCTCACCGATGTTTCTATCGCCATACGGCAAAACCGCACAAAATTGCCTAAGAGAATCCGAATGCTTGACCTATTGAATCACAGGCAGTTATTTTGCTTCCGACAATCGGTCGACTATGCGCATACAGACCACGAGTATTAACTTTTAAAATGTAACAAGATGGCAAAGAAAAGAAATTACGAGAACGATGAAGCGTACAAGAACTTCAGACTGGAAGACTATCTGCCTTCCATGAACAGACGTGAGCCGGAAGCAAAGATTTCCGAGCCGGAGCAAGACACAGCCACGGAAGAGACGGCACTCTTTCCTCCGTTGGATGCACCGGACATATCCGCAATACAGGCTGCGGCTTCAGAAACAATCCGACCTGACGGGCAGGATGTACAGGAGGATGAAGCTGGAACCGACGATGCCGATGAAGAGGATGTGGAGATCGCTTCGGTTGAAACGGAAATACCCGTTAAACGGACTGTTACCGGACGCATCAGCAGCAAACAACGCAGACTCTCTTTGGAGGAGTATCGCTCCACGTATCTGCAAGTTCCCAGAATCACAGACCGCAAGCCTGTGTTCGTCAGCGGTGAGGTGCGTGACAGGCTGGATGAGATAGTCCGCCGTCTCGGAGGCAGGGGGATGAGCGTGTCGGGGCTGGTCGAAAACCTCGCCCGTCAGCACTTCGCCTCCTACGGAAACGACATCGAACAGTGGCGTAAATTGTAGGAATTAAGACAAGACCGACGGGGTGTGTTCGGGGTATCTTTCATAGATGCTCAAAATCACTTGTAACGAAGTTTGGAGGGAGCAAGTTTATGTTTCGGGCAGACCGAAACCGCTTGCCCCGCTCCAAACCTCGCAGGGAAGGCACATCCCGTTGGTCTATTCTTCATGTAATCATTGCACTTAGTGAATACATTAAATTTTAGGATATTATGGACAACGAAAAGAGAAAGGACAACGGACGGGAACGAGCCAACAAGGGCGGTCGCCCCGTCAAGGGAGCTGCCGAGAAACTGAAATACCGTATCACGGTAAAGATGGCAACGGAGGACTACTACCTGTTGAAGTCCAAGGCGAAGTCGGCAGGAATTTCAGCCAGTGAATTTATCCGTGGTTGCATCACGAAAGGCGGAGTGAAAGAACGGCTCTCGAAAGAGCACGGCGACCTTATCCGCAAACTGTGCGGCATGGCGAACAACCTGAACCAGTTGGCGAGAAAAGCGAATGCGGAGGGCTACACTTCCGTGTTCATACCCTGTCGCACACTGGTGATAGAGATAGACAACCTTGTAAACCGGATACGCCTATGATAGCCAAAATCATGAAAGGCTCGGACTTCAAGGGTGTGGTTTACTACATTCTGAACGATGAAAAAGGTACTCAAATCATAGATGCGGACGGCTTATTTTTGGAAAATAACGACACGATAGCGCAGGGATTCACCGGTCAGGCACGGATGAATCCGAGGGTGACAAAGGCTGTCGGGCATATCGCATTGAGCTTCTCAAAGGAGGATGCGCCACGGCTGAACAATGCGGTCATGGCTCGGATAGCCCGTGAGTATATGGAGCGGATGGGCATCAAGGATACGCAATACATCATCGGGCGGCACTTCGACAAGGAGCATCCGCACGTGCATATAGCGTTCAACCGTATCGACAATAACGGCAAGACCATTTCCGACAGGAACGACCGCTTTCGCAGCGAGCGCATCTGCAAGGAGCTTATCAAAAAATACGGGCTTCACTTTGCCAATGGTAAGGAGCAAGTGAAGGTAGAGCGTTTGCGAGAGCCGGACAAGACGAGGTACGGGCTATATCAAATCTTGAAGGCGGAAGTCGGCAGATGCAAGGATTGGAACACCTTGCTTGAACGGTTGAAGCGGCAGGGCGTCGATGTGCAGTTCAAGTACAAGGGGCAGACAAACGAAATTCAAGGTATAGTCTTTACGATGAACGGCTACCGCTTCAACGGCTCGAAGATAGACCGCGCTTTCAGCTATTCCAAGATTGACGCGGCATTGAGCCGTAACAATTACGAGGAACGACAGATGCGACCGCAACCACATCCGCAATCTAATCGGGACGAGATAAGCCAAATTTCAGATAGTGGCGGCAATCTTATCGAGGGGTCTTTAGGCTTGTTTTCTCCAAGCAATCAACCGGAGGAACAGCAGCCTTATGATCCTTATTTGAGAAACAAGAAAAAGAAGAAACAACGTAAAATCAATTGGTAACTATGGCAGACAATAACAATGTATTCATCCTCTTTGAGGAAATCAAGACAACCTTAAATGGCATCAAAAGTAAATTGGAAGAGTTGCCCGACGTGGCAGACCGACAGCCTCAAATCGGGAATGACAAGCCGGATTTATCCCCGATTAAGGAGGCTGTTGTGGAAACGACAAAGGCTCAATCCGAAGAGATTAAGGACTTGTTGGCAAGGCAATGGGAGGCTTATGCACAGGTGACAACCGTGATTTTGAAGCGAATCGGTTTCCTTGAAGAACAGTTTAAAGTACCGGATGTTCAACAGCAACTGCCCCGACAGGATCATATCCACAGGCACAGCTTCGACATCAAATCGAGCAAGGTCTTTTCTTTCGTTGTGGGGATTGGTGTGATATGCGCCTTGTCCCTGTGGGGCAACATCGGACAATGGCAGTCCAAACGTCAGTATGCCGATGATGCGCTGAAGTTCCGTGCCATCCGCTCTTGGGGCGGATGCAATGCCAATGATGTGCTTTGGCTGAACAAGGTGTTCGACATCCGCCGGGACGAAAAAGCCATCGAGTGGGTACGGAAACAGGCGGACGGATATGGCACGACTTTGAAAGCCGTTTCCGACAGCATCATGCAGGAAGACATGAAAGGCAAATCTCCGACCGATAACCTTAAATCCGATTGATATATGGCATCGGTAAAGGTCAAGTTCCGCCCTTCGACTGTCGTAGACAAGGAAGGGACAATATACTACCAAGTCATCCATAACCGAGTAATCCGTCAGATAAAGACGGATTACCGGGTGTTCAGGGAGGAATGGAATGAGAAAAGCGGTGTAGTAATTCTTTCTGCCAATGGAAGAACAGATATTCTACGTTCGATAAAGGAACGTATCGGATGGGATTTGAAGAGGCTGAAAGCCATCATTGGAAGAATGGAAAACAGCGGTAATGTTTTCACGGCAGATAGTATTGTGGAGGAATATCAAGAGGCCACAAGGGAACAATCCTTCTTCCGGTTCATGGAGGGTGTCATTGTTCGTCTGAAACTGCTTAACAAGGAACGGACAGCGGAGAATTATGCAGCCACGCTAAAAAGCTTCATGCGCTTCCGGGAAGATAGCGATGTCCTGTTGGACGAATTTAGCTCCGACCTTATGATGGAATATGAGGCTTACATGAAGGCGCAGGATATAACCATGAACACAGTCTCATTCTATATGCGCATACTCCGTGCGGTGTATAATCGTGCCGTGGAGAAAGGACTGACGGAACAGCGCAATCCATTCCGGCACGTCTATACAGGCATAGACAAGACCGTGAAACGTGCCATTCCACTGAAAGCCATTAAACAGATTAAGGAATTGGACTTGTCCATGAATCCGTCATTGGAGTTTGCAAGGGATATGTTCCTCTTCTCGTTCTATACACGTGGAATGTCGTTCATTGACATGGCCTACTTGAAAAAGAAAGACTTACAGAATGGAATCCTTTCTTACCGCAGACGCAAGACGGGGCAACAGCTTTTCATCAGGTGGGAGAAGTGTATGCAGGAAATAGTCGACAAATACCAGAGAAATGGGACTGATTACCTGCTGCCTATAATCAATAAGGTGGGTAATGAGCAGCGACAATACCGTAATGCACTACGCCTCGTCAATAACAAGCTAAAAGAAATAGCAATAATCGTAGGATTGCAAGTGAATCTCACTATGTATGTCAGCCGCCATTCTTGGGCAAGCATAGCAAAGAACAAGAATGTACCGCTTTCCGTCATCAGCGAGGGAATGGGACATGATTCCGAGGCGACTACTCAAATCTATCTGGCATCATTGGACAATTCTTTGGTGGACAAGGCGAACGAGATGATATTGAAAAATCTGTAGGAGTGTGTTTAGCAAAATAGGTTATCTCTTCGTAAGAGAGGGATTTGTCGGTGTAAAAATACTCAAAATAGCGCAAATCAAAGAATGTATCGGGGAGAAAATCAACTTTTTATATCAAAAAACATAGAAAGAACATAGAAATGTTTAGCAAAAAGATAACTATCATGATTTGAAGTATTGATTTTTAGTACGTTTCTATCCTAATCCCTCTCTTACGAAGAGAGGGAGAAAAATTCGACGTAAAAGATAAGAAATGGAAAAGAAAAGTCTTTATATTGTCATAGGAATAGTTATGAGCATTGTGTTATGCGCATTGAGTGGATGTGGATATGATAGAATTGGAACTTCTTCTGAAAAAAGTAAGATCCGTCCAATTCTCGTTATAGCCTTTCTCTAATAAATCGGTTAAGTTATGAGATTAGAAAAGTGGTTTATTTCAAACTTGGATGATTCGCAAAGAAAAATCATCATACAAAGTATAACCGATGATATAATAGTACAAGGAGCGGCTGGTAGTGGAAAAACGAATCTCGCCATCCATCGTGCTCTACAGGCAAAAAATAAAGGAAGTTATGCTATTGTCATTTTTACCGTGGCCTTGAAGAGAATGATAGCATATGGTATGCAGGCACTTGGTTTAGACAAGGAACGTATAGCATATGAATGGGCTTGGACTCACCGCGGTTTCGATTTGACTGGAGATGTGTATTGGGAGAAAGGAAATAGAAATACGCTCTATTTGGTAAATGATTTAAGCGTCAGAAAATTTGAACGCACAGAAAAGGACAAGACTACCTATGGAATTGACTTCGCAGATTGGGTTGATTATAAGTTCTACTCTGCCTTTGGACGAAGAGTTAGTTGGTTTAGAGAAATTCCATACACATCAGGCTTTAGCGTGACAAATACAGAAAAATTTGAACTGATTCCAAGTGGAACCATGTACAAACAATCTGAAGACCGTATTGATTATCTCATCATCGATGAAGCGCAAGATTTCAACGTATCAGACTATCAATCAAGAATGATAGCCCATAGAGGAAAAAGCCTTTCCTTGTTTGGGGATTCTGTACAACAAATGAACTTCAATGGTAGTTCCATTGATGAAATTGCTAAAACTTTGGGATATAAACGTTTCTCGTTAGATTACAATTATCGTTTGCCAAAGACCATAGCAAAAGTAGCTCAGCAAATTCAAAGTGTCAAGGTGGATTTGATGACAAATAACATGAAAGATGGTGGTAATAGCGACTATCCTAATTATCCAAAACCCATTATCACGAAATACTCTTCCAAAGAGAAAGAGTTAGAAGGCATCTTAAATAGGATAAAAATGGAAGATTTGGACGATGTGGCAATCTTGGTTCCTGATGAGAGTGACGTGCGTGAAGTAAACGATTTTTTAACACAAAGAGGGATAAATACTCAGGTGCATTATCGAACTGGAAATGTCGTTCCTTTTAGGACAATCAACACTTTGGATTTTTCAAATAACGACCTACCATGTATTCTTACATACTATGCAGCAAAAGGGTCTGAATTCGACAATGTTTTTGTTCCATTTGCTAATGAGGCGAATACCTGTAAAAGGAATGCTTTCTATGTAGCATGTACTCGTTCTTCACGTAATCTTTATATTTCCTACACGGGCAAGAAAACATCATTTTTAAAAGATGTATCGAAGGAATATGTTGTTGAAATAGAAAATAATTAGAAATATGTTTTATTATATAGGCATAAATTCATGGAACTTACTGGAGTCGTTTGTTTCAGAAAGTATATCTCCATTCTCTTTCTATCAAGTAAGAGGATATGGCAACAATTTGAGCCGTTATATAGATGGAACAAATGAAAGAGTTAACTATCTTATCTTGTCAACAAAGGAAATAGAGGGTGATTACGTATTAAAAGTCAATGAGGAAATTTTGGACAAATCAAATATAACTCCAGTCAAGAAAAGTAAAACCCTATTTACATATAGTAAAACAATTTATTACAAAAAGGGTGCTGTCGCTTTTCTGTTCTCTTCGAATGATTTACTTGAATCTTTTGTTGCAGAATCACAAATATTGTTTGAGGTAAAATGTATAGAAAAATATAAATCTGAATTCGTGATAAATACAGGTAAAACAAAGAAGCCTTTGGTTACTGATAGAATTGCGAATTCCTTTTCTTTTCAGCGTCATGAATACATTGTCCAAGACAATGTTTATGATAGATTAAAGGGAATGATTGTTGCATACACCCATGCAATGGTATTTGCAGAGGACCCTCATGAGCAACGACTTTCATGCCAATTGCGAGATTTGAAAAATTCATTTGCAGGATTAAATACGCAAGTAATGGTTTCTGAAAGTGCAGTTTCGAATGCAGGTGAATATATGTCACTTATAAAAAAAGCCAAGGCTGCATATAACGGAATCATTAAGACAAAAACGAATTTGTTCGACATTCTTATTCAATTGTTCTCAGAAATCATAAAATTGTCTAAGGCGCGTGCGGATGAACTCTCAGAAAACAAGCAAGTAAGCGGTACTGACAGAATAGAGAATTTAATGGCTCAAAAAGAAGAATTAGAAAATAAGCTTTACAACATAGAATATCGTGATGGCATTTCTGATTTGGTTGAAGAATTAAACTCTATAAAGAATCAAGAACTCAACAATGGCATCAAGATGGGTAAAACACGTGAATATTTCAAAAAGGGGACTTTGGAATATGAACGCAAACAATATCTCAAAAACAAAATCAAAAAATACGAAGAAGATAATGACGAGTACAAATCCATTAAACAAGACATATGTAATATAAAACAGCAGATAACTAACATTGATACAGGAGCTTCTGTGTATGACACGACTTTGGGAGCATTGTTTGTTCGTGTCAGTGAAATTATGAATGAACTTATCAGTAAAGCAAAAACATCAAGCAAAAATAATGGTCAAGTTAATTATTCATGCCTATCGTTAAGAAACTCTGCTGTGAGTATTGATGTAAACGCTTCTGTTGAAGAGAAAGCGTTTCTTGACATTATTATTAATGAAGCTCTAAAAAGTGAGAAAAGAGTGTTGTCTGACGATGTGGTTCTGAACCTCATAGTAGAATCAGCCAATAAATACAAGTGCCGAGAATATGCGAATACAGAAAATGGCAAGCTAATACTTCGTAGTCTTCGAGAGTTTTGGGCATACAAGCATAATCAATGTTCTTCATTCAGCATACCAAATAATCTGGTTGTACTGAAGTCCTTGATGGCGTTCTTTATTAAGCCTTTTGGCTTTGACCAAATAGAACGATATGTTCAAAATAAAGGTGTGGAAAATAAAGAGTACGGGTACATGCTAAGAGGAGCCTTTATCGGATACGCAGCTTTCCCAAAAACTTTTACCGATGCTCTTTATGGCGATAAGAATATTTACATTCCTATGGATGAATATCTAACAACAATACACAAACAGGTCGAAGCGCAATACCCCTGCGATTGACTTGTGAACAATGAAATGGGGTTTAAAAAGAAAAACTTATGGGAGTATTAAAATTGTCTGTTATAGAAGAACAGAACAAACAACTCAAAAACAAATTGAGAATTGCAGGACAAAAAGGCAATGTTGTTCGCATTAGTAATTGCTATTGTCCTTGTGAGTGCTTCATTAGAGAAGGCGAAATCACAATGTGTGATGACGTTGCCTCTGCAGGAAGTTGGAACATTGATTAAAATCACTAATTGAAGGAGAGCCATTGTTTTATTACTTTGGCTTTCCTTATTTTAAATTTATGGAGTCCATTGCTTTTCAAACCCAACATAGCAATTATTATCTGTATAGTCCATCAACGAAGACGATATTGCCTTTGCCCAAAGACCTGTACGATATCATATCAAATGGTAAAAATAAAGAGACCGAGACCCTTCGACAATTAAGGGAATATGGTTACATCGATGATTTTACCTCATCGTTAGATGCATGCATAACAGGCAATGCAATACAAAATGCATTGATAAATTTGTCCCAAATCATATTCGAAACGACGACACTCTGTAACCTCAGATGCGAGTATTGCTGTTATAGCGAAGGTTATGATACATTTGACAGCAGAAGGGGCGTTTTGGGGAATCTGAAATTTGAAACAGCAAAAAGCATCATTGACTATTTGGTCGTTCTTTTTCAGCGCGAAGCAAAATCGGATGCGCCTAAAGAGCCTTTTGCCATCAGCTTTTACGGAGGTGAGCCATTGGTAAACTTTGATGTCATTCGTCAAATTGTTGAATATGCCAAATGTGTTGAATTTCGAAATCGTTCACTATTTTTTACGATGACGACAAATGCAATGCTTTTATCAAAGCATGCCGACTTTTTGTCACATCATAATTTCAAAATGTTGATTAGCCTTGACGGAAACAAAGAACATGACTCTTATCGAAAAACCCCTAATGGCTCCCCATCGTTCGACATCGTAATGAAGAACTTAATGGATGTTGAAAGTATGTTCCCAAAATGGTTTGCAACATTTCGATATAATGCCGTTTTTTCCAATATAAGTGACGTTAGGAATATAGTTGAATGGTTTAAATCTCAATTAAATACGACACCAAATTTTAGCCCAGTTCATACTCCTACAAAGGACACAAAAAATGGAGATAGGATATTGTCTATGCTCAAAACTTTTGAAATTCCTGAAGATATTGCGTTGGAGCATGGCTTAATCACTCAAAATCCTCTTTTTAATAGAATATTGCTATTTAGTACAAGACTATTGAATAATTCATTTAATAAAGAGACAGACTTACTCATAGATGACAATACAGACAACAAGATACTGCCAACAGGTACCTGTATTCCTTTCTCAAAACGAATGTTCGTAAGTTACGATGGGAAAATACATCCATGTGAGAAAGTAAACAGGGATTCACCATTAGGATTTATAGACAACAATGGATGTGTCCGTATTGATTGCAATGATATTGCAAGTAGATTCATGAAAAGGATTACAGAATTTTCATTCTTGTGCAAGAAATGCTATATGCAGTTTTGTTGTACAAAATGTTCTTTTTGTTATAGCAATGGTAAGTGCGAAGAATTTACATCTAAGAATAAGTTTGCAAAGCTATTGTCAGAGGCTGTATCATACATAGAGTCACACCCGAATATAATAGAAATTCTTGAAAATAATATTATTATAAAATGAATAGACTGTATATATTTTTCCCACATTGCTATATCAAAGCGACATCAACCGAACTGCTCATATATGACACTATAACGTTCAAAGGTGTATATCTGAAAGACGTTGTATTGGCTAACCATAATATAGACAGATTAAACCGATTTGGCTATATCGAGGAGAACTGCGACACCAAGTTCTTGCTGCAAAAGATAGCTACTAACCACTTTGGATATTACATCCAGTATGATGGGTTTATGCCATACATCCCAGAAAGAAAATTAAGGATTGCAACTTCACTACAGAAGGAAAAGAAGGCTTTAGGCTATAATCTCACGTCATACACAAATATGATGCTGACATCCCTTACATTATTACTGAACAATACAATATTCACATATCTTAATGCGTTCTCATACCAACAATTAGAATACCCAGATACTAATTGTGTAGAAATTGACATGGAAAAGATTTCCCTGCAACTTCGTTCTTTTTGTTTGGAGAAAATCATATTGTCAGGAGAATTATCATATGGTAAGTTAGAGAAGTTTCTTGAATATGCAAGAGATCGAAATATACAGGTTATCTACCGAATTCATTATTTAGCATATCCTTTTTCTTATATTAAAGAAATCCTACGTAAATTTGATTCGCTGGTAATTGAGTTGTTGGTAGACTCTCACACGCCGTTTCATATGCTAAACTTTAACGAAGAAAGATTGCTATATAAATATATAATAACATCGATTTCTGATGTGGACAAAATATCAAAGATAGGAAAGGATGTAATTCTCTGCCCGGTCTTTTTGGATACAAAGACAATTACTTTACAGTCACAAATGATTATGACTAAAGATGAAATTCTTCAATCATGCCATACACTAAAAGAATGTTATGTAAAAGAGTATATAAATCCCTCTTGTTTCGGCCATTTAACTATCAATTTTAATGGTGAAGTTTGTTGCTTAAATGAAAGAATAGAATCTTTGCGAGATATGGATTTACCTTACATTATAAACAAGTGGGTTGGTTCACAGGGCTGTCTTTGGTATCTTGCAAGAAATAAAAGATGTTGTTGCAAGGAATGTGCTATTCAAGTTCTGTGCCCATCGGTTTCAATATATGAACTGCTAAACATATATAAGTGCCCTTGTACGGTTTAGTCTAATAAAAGAAAGAATCCTTTCGTAAACAGGAATTTCATCCTCTATAACAGTTTGTATTTCAAAAAAATAATGCTACCTTTGCATTTGAAGCCAGCGTTCTTTTGATTTAATGCAAAACAAGGTAAGATACGGAACTTCGCTCGTTTCCAAATCGTTACCTATCAAGAAACAATTCTTTGTAAGTCGTTTGTTTTCAATGGGAAAGAATTTGGGTAATGTCTTCTCTGATGAAAGGTTAGATTTTTATGAATACCACATACATCAGCAATCTCTTTTAAATAAGCATTTACTTTTTGGTTACTCGGAACCGGAAACAAATAAGTCGAATTAGGATTATCATATTTTGAAATTAAACTTTTAGGAATGTCGAATAGACGTACATTTGTTGTTTCACCACTTTTATTACGGTTCATGCGCAACCATAAATTTCCGTCGTGAGCGATATACAAATGATCTTTAGATAAATTCTTTATATCTATATAAGATAAGCCTGTGAATGATGAAAATACAAAAAGATCCCTGATTAACACTAACCTCTTAATATCAAAATTCTTCTCTATGATTCTTTGAAGTTCTTCTTTTGTTAAATATCCTCTATCCACCTTTTGCAGTTTGATCTGATACTCTGAGAATGGATTCTTTATTATATAACCATTATTTAGAGCAAGAATAATTATTCGTTTGAAAAACTGTAAAAATTTAGCAGTTGTATTATGCGCACAATGCGCCGTAACACGTAAGTAAACCTCAAATCCACAAATAAATGCATGATTAATATTTTCCAGAATTATATCTTCTAAGCATTTAGTTCGAAGATAGCCCTGTAGATGTTTACGCGTAGTCTCATATTTTCGATAAGTCGTAGCGGACTTACTTATACCAACCTGCTTCTTTATACTCTCATTATGCAATTCAAATAGCGATAGTAAATAATGCATTTTTTATCTGCTCCAGTAAAAGTATCTCTAACCTTTTTAGAAGTAGTCATTTGGCCATATAAAGTCTGTTGATAATAAATTTGATTTAACCTGAACCTAATACTTTTCAAAAATAAGTTTGTTTGTTTTGCACTACTCCCTACACACTGATGTAATCGGATATTCCAATTAGCTATTAATGATTTCTGACCAGTACTAACCTCTGTACTTTCACCATTGATAGTGATACGAACCATAATCGGATGTAGGCCCTCCATGTGATTCTGTCTTTTCTTCAAAAAGAATAATAAGGAAAATGTTTGTCTCATAATGATAGGCTTTAAATTAAACAATTTCCAAAGGAGAGCAAAAACAATTATACAATAAAGCAAAAAAGTATCTTTTTGAGAAAAGAGAGGACAATTAACTCATTATGTGAAAGATAGATATTAAATCGTGGATATTTCTCAGTTCAATTTTGGGACACGATTTAGCCACCCTCAACATCTATTTTTAATGCCAAATTAGAACAAGTAACAAATAAAAAATATCATAAAACACTAATTACCAACACAATACAGCACATTAATAAATAGGTTCGGGAGATTTGAAGAACTAAAAAACCCCTTGTAAATCATTGATTTACAAGGGATTATAATTTCAGCGGAGAGACAGGGATTCGAACCCCGGGTACCTCGCAGTACAACGGTTTTCAAGACCGCCGCAATCGACCACTCTGCCACCTCTCCAAAACTCCTTTATCAGAAGTGCTTTCCGTTGAAAGCGGTGCAAAGGTACGAATCATTTTTAAATCTGCAAACATTCTGATATTTTTTTCGCGAATTAATCGTATTTTTGCAGTTCATTAGTAAGAACAGAAATATGATATACCCTCAAAACTTTGAGCAAAAGATAGGATTCGACCAGATAAGACAGTTACTAAAAGATAAGTGCCTCAGTACTTTAGGTGAAGAAAGAGTTACAGACATGAACTTTTCCGAGCAACATGAAGAGGTTGAGGAGAAATTAAACCAAGTAACAGAGTTTGTCCGCATCATCCAGGAAGAGGACGGATTTCCCGATCAATTTTTCTTTGATGTCCGTCCTTCGCTAAAACGTGTGCGAATAGAAGGAATGTATTTGGACGAACAAGAATTATTTGATCTACGCCGTTCATTAGAAACCATCCGTGACATTGTACGCTTTCTGCATCGGAATGAAGATGAAGAAGGAAACAATACCCCCTACCCCAGCCTGCAACGACTGGCAGGAGATATTGCCGTGTTCCCGCAACTGATAGGAAAAATAGACGGCATTCTTAACAAATATGGAAAAATCAAGGATAATGCCTCTACCGAATTAGCCCGCATACGTCGCGAACTTGCCAGTACGATGGGAAATATTTCCCGTTCATTAAACAGCATCCTGCGTAGTGCGCAGTCCGAAGGATACGTGGACAAAGATGTAGCTCCCACCATGCGTGACGGACGTCTGGTGATTCCAGTTGCCCCCGGACTCAAGCGAAAAATCAAAGGTATCGTACACGATGAATCCGCCAGTGGAAAAACTGTGTTTATAGAACCAGCGGAAGTGGTAGAAGCCAACAACCGCATCCGCGAACTCGAAGGTGATGAACGACGTGAGATCATTCGCATCCTTACCGAGTTCTCGAATATCCTTCGTCCATCTATTCCGGAAATTCTTCAATCATACGAATTTCTGGCAGAGATAGATTTTATCCGTGCAAAAAGCTACTTCGCCATACAGACCAATAGCCTGAAACCCGCCGTAGAGAATGAGCAACTACTGGATTGGACGATGGCCGTGCATCCTTTATTACAACTTTCATTAGCCAAACATGGAAAGAAAGTCGTACCACTGGATATAGAGCTCGATCAAAAACAACGTATCCTTATTATATCCGGACCGAATGCCGGAGGTAAGTCCGTCTGTTTGAAAACAGTCGGTTTGCTGCAATATATGCTGCAATGCGGTATGCTGATTCCCTTGCACGAACGTAGTCATGCCGGTATATTCAGCAGCATCTTTATCGATATTGGTGATGAGCAATCTATTGAAGATGATTTGAGTACCTACTCTTCTCACTTGACCAATATGAAAATCATGATGAAGAGCTGTAACGAACGGAGCCTCATCCTGATTGACGAGTTCGGTGGAGGTACGGAGCCGCAAATCGGAGGTGCTATTGCCGAAGCCGTACTGAAACGTTTCAACCAGAAAGGAACATTCGGAGTCATCACCACCCACTACCAGAATCTGAAACATTTTGCTGAAGATCATGAAGGAGTAGTGAACGGAGCCATGCTTTACGACCGTCATCTCATGCAAGCACTTTTCCAATTACAAATCGGAAATCCGGGAAGTTCGTTTGCCGTAGAAATTGCACGAAAAATCGGACTACCGGAAGATGTCATCGCAGATGCTTCGGAAATCGTAGGAAGCGAATATATCAATGCAGACAAATACCTTCAGGACATTGTGCGTGACAAGCGTTACTGGGAAGGAAAACGTCAAACCATCCGTCAACGGGAAAAGCACATGGAAGAAACCATTGCCCGTTACCAGACAGAAATGGAAGAATTGCAAAAATCCCGGAAAGAGATTATCCGGCAAGCAAAAGAAGAAGCGGAACGCATGCTTCAGGAATCCAATGCCCGCATTGAAAATACGATTCGTACAATAAAGGAAGCGCAAGCCGAAAAGGAAAAGACACGTCAGGCACGTCAGGAACTAACAAACTTCCGTACTTCTCTGGATGCACTGGCATCTAAAGAGCATGAAGAGAAGATTGCAAAAAAAATGGAGAAACTAAAGGAGAAGCAAGAACGGAAGAAAAACAAGAAGAGCGAACCGAAAGCTGCAGTCTCTTCTCCATCAAGTGCCCCTAAAATAGTGCCGATTGCAGTAGGAGAAAATGTAAAAATCAAAGGACAGACAAGCATCGGCCAAGTGATGGAAATCAGTGGTAAAAATGCGACTGTTGCTTTTGGAAGCATAAAAACGACCGTAAAAATAGACCGTCTGGAACGTACCAATCATACGCCCAAGACGGAAGGAATCGCCAAAAGCACCTTTGTCAGCAGCCAGACACACGATCAGATGTACGAAAAGAAGCTTAGCTTCAAACAGGACATTGATGTACGTGGAATGCGTGGAGACGAAGCTCTGCAAGCAGTCACCTATTTTATCGATGACGCCATATTAGTCGGTATGGACCGTGTACGTATCCTTCACGGCACAGGAACGGGAATACTTCGTACACTTATCCGCCAATATCTAGCTATCGTACCGGGAGTCAGCCACTATTCCGACGAACATGTACAGTTTGGCGGTGCCGGAATCACAGTAGTCGATTTTGACTAACATGTAAACAAAACGTTCAAAGAACTTGTTCTCATTTAGAAAACCACTACCTTTGTTACAGTGGTTTTCTAAAACGAGAATAAAGCATGAAAAATAATCTGTTAAGCGAAAAGCTTATTTACACAGGAGAAAGTCTTACTCCTACCCATTTACATCTTTGTACTTACAATGCTACCGAGATGCAGGAAAGTTCTAGTGATACTTTTCAAGCCATCAAAGGTACGCTGAACAACGATCAAATCAACTGGCTACAGATACACGGAATGAAAAACACAGAAACTATCCGGGAAATTTGCAGCCATTTCGAAATAGACTTCCTTGTCTTACAAGATATATTGAATGCGAATCATCCGACTAAGATAGAAGAACATGATAAATACATTGTCCTGATCTTAAAGATATTCTATCCGAACGAACATAAAGAAGAAAATGAACTGGACGAACTGCTCCAACAGCAAGTCTGCCTTATCATAGGAAATAATTATGTACTGACTTTCCTCGAAAAAGAAACTGATTTCTTTGATGATGTCAGTTCTGCCTTGCGTAATGATGTTCTGAAGATACGCAGCCGTCAAACAGATTATCTACTTAGCGTACTGCTCAACAGCGTGATGGGAAACTACATTTCAACCATCTCTTCCATCGATGACGCACTCGAAGATTTGGAAGAAGAATTACTAACCATCACCAGCGGAGACGACATCGGTATCCAGATTCAGGCATTACGACGCCAATATATGCTAATGAAAAAAGCAATCCTCCCCTTAAAAGAACAATATATAAAGCTATTGCGAGCAGAAAACCTGCTCATCCATAAAGTGAACCGCGCCTTTTTTAATGATGTAAACGACCACTTGCAATTTGTATTACAAACCATCGAAATCTGCCGGGAAACCCTTTCTTCATTAGTCGATCTATACATCTCCAACAATGACTTACGAATGAACGATATCATGAAGAGACTGACCATCGTATCCACTATTTTCATCCCTTTGACATTTCTGGTTGGAGTATGGGGAATGAATTACAAATGGATGCCGGAACTGGAATGGCAGTACGGGTATTTATTTGCCTGGATTATAATGGCAATTATCGGTATTATTGTATATTTGTACTTCAGAAAAAAGAAATGGTATTAACAAAAACACATCATTAGTCATGAAATCAATTAAAGAGCTATATAGAATAGGTACAGGACCTTCCAGTAGTCACACAATGGGACCGCGCAAAGCTGCCGAAATGTTTCTGGAACGTCATCCGGATGCTGCATCTTTTAAAGTAACCCTTTACGGCAGTTTAGCTGCTACAGGCAAAGGACACATGACGGATGTAGCCATTATAGATACCTTGCAACCCACCGCCCCGGTAGAAATTGTATGGCAACCCAAAGTCTTTCTACCGTTCCATCCCAACGGAATGACATTTGCAGCTCTGGACAGTAATGATAAAGTGCAGGAAAACTGGACTGTTTATAGTATCGGAGGCGGTGCACTAGCAGAAAACAATGATAATCCAACCATTGAAAGCCCTGATGTATACGGTATGGAAAACATGACCGAAATACTCCAATGGTGTGAAGATACCGGAAAAAGTTATTGGGAATACGTAAAGGAATGTGAGGAAGAAGATATATGGGACTATCTGGCTGAAGTATGGGCCACCATGAAAGATGCCATTCACCGTGGACTGGAAGCGGAAGGCGTACTGCCCGGTCCACTAAATCTTAGACGAAAAGCCTCCACCTATTATATACGTGCCACCGGATATAAACAATCCCTCCAATCCAGAGGACTCGTCTTCTCTTATGCTTTGGCGGTAAGTGAAGAAAATGCTTCCGGTGGAAAAATAGTAACCGCACCTACCTGTGGTTCCTGCGGAGTTATGCCTGCCGTGCTTTATCATCTTCAAAAAAGCCGTGACTTTAGTGATATGCGCATTTTACGTGCGTTAGCCACTGCCGGTTTGTTTGGTAACATAGTCAAATTCAACGCATCCATTTCCGGAGCAGAAGTAGGTTGTCAGGGAGAAGTCGGTGTTGCCTGCGCAATGGCTTCGGCTGCCGCCAATCAATTGTTCGGAGGCAGTCCTGCACAAATTGAGTATGCAGCAGAAATGGGTTTGGAACACCATCTGGGAATGACTTGCGACCCGGTATGCGGATTGGTACAAATTCCCTGCATCGAACGAAATGCATACGCCGCTGCACGTGCGCTGGATGCTAATCTTTATTCAGCTTTCACCGATGGTATGCACCGTGTCTCTTTCGACAAAGTAGTACAAGTAATGAAACAAACCGGACACGACCTTCCATCACTTTACAAAGAAACAAGTGAAGGAGGATTAGCCAAGGATTATAAACAAATGTAATTATAAAAAACAACGGGCTATTCCTTTTATAGAAATAGCCCATTTTGATTTTTATGATTAAAAACTATTCAGTCGGCGGCCAATTTGTATCGTCTCCATTGCTAATATCTTTTTCATGTAGCAATCCGCCTTCCTGTAAGAAATAAAGCGCATAGCGTTGGCTACCTTGCTTCACCTGAATCACAGATTCCATCGGATTTTGTGGGAAAGTCAACACATACACATCCGTCACTACCCATGCATTATACTTGGAATCCATGAAAGCCGTATAAACAGCCGGTACCAGCTGGTCTATGCTATTCAGTTCATTTTCTGTCATCACCCAATTGGCATTGGTATCAAACCAAACCTCCAGTTCGTCATTACTAACCCAACAGTCAGCTACATAATAGGCACCTTTCATCTCCCATTCTACATTCTGGGCAGCCGGATATACCTGCTTTAAAGCTTCTGTAATATTACTGGGCGGAACAAAAGTATCATCATCATCGTCATTATCACATGCGCCAAACGAAAGAGCAGTCATCATCAATACCACTGCCCAAGCGCTAAACTTAAATCTCCACATAGCTATCTTCTTGTTTAGGTCTATTTATCACAAATCTTTAGTTAATCATCAGCCTTGATAAACTTTCCCTTCTTATCAAATTTGAAAGAAAGTCCGGTAGACAATTCTATTTCATATCCTTTGCGATCACGTTCGACTTTGGTCACTCCTTCGTTCACAAAATTATGAGACTTCAAATAATTGACAGCAAATCCCGGAATAATACTAACAGGAACAACCTGTCCTTTCTTTGCACTTACCTCTTCCCAGTTGCCCTTACTGTCAAAATCAATTTCCGTACCATCCATCAATACCACTTCATACTTGGTAGACTCCATCATATCTTTATCAATCTTGATATGAGCAATCTGTGGTTTTGCAAAATTACCATTAATAAAATTACGTGCCGGAAGCGGTAACTGATTCATGTCTTTGGTAATTACATCTTTTGCAAATGAAAACTGTACGGCTACAATAGCCAACACAAGTAAAGATAGAATTTTCTTCATAATCGTTATTCTTTTAGCGTTAATACTATACTTTCGTTTCATACAGCAAATAACGATACAGATTCTGGAAAGATTTAGAAATCATGCGAGTTTGCTCTTTTTTTGTATTCTTTAACCATCTAAAAAATAATATACCAACGATCCTCACAGACAGTTGGTATATTTCACATATAGATACATATCAGTTTTTAAACCAATATGAGGGCTAAGTTAGAAATATACCGCTGTACGATTTCTAACCTGCAAAATGCAGGGATTTCATGAGTTTATCATGAATCTAGGGACCTACATATTCTTTTATAATTATAGTTTGTGATTCATTTTAAATATCAACGATCTTCACAGACAGTTGATATAGTGGGAAATTCACATCGGCTTTAACCTCCGATGTCAGGGTGTAGATCAGAAATGTACCGTCATACGATTTCCAATCCACAATGTAGGAGAATCATGCCTTTACAGCATGAAGCTAGGGACCTACATTTTTTTCATCTCACAGACGAAACACTCACGTGTTTATTACATCTCAACATTTTATTTTATACCACTTTTATTTTCAAGTGAATAAATACGATTCCAGCCATGAGCAAAAACCGTAAAGACCTAATCGTTCCTAATAATAATTCATCGTTTGTCATATAATTATAATATTTAAGTGGAGGTTCTTAAGTTCAAAAAGAAGTTCACAGGCATGAGTTAAAGCTAAGGGAGACAAAGAAGCTATCAAGTACTTATCTATTTACTGGAAATATTGTTTAATTTTAGGAAATAAGCGAAATAAAGGATATAAGCAACTTACCCTTATTCTGTTTTTTCTAAAAGCTTCTACACACTCAATATTACCTTTTATTATATTAGAAAGACTCTTACTAGTAGTACCCCCCAATCTCATTCTTACTAATGCTTCAGGTAGATAATACAATTTTATATGCTCTTTCTCAATCAAACGAAGCATCAATTCAAAATCGGCAGCAAACTTAAAACCTAAATCAAACAATCCACTTTTTTCATATACCACTTTCTTGACATAAAAAGTAGGATGAGCAGGATGCCATCCTTTAGCAAAAGGACGTTGTTTACCCGATTTCCAGTATCGAACGATTTTAGATGTATCACTTTGAGCAACATAATATAAATCCGCATAAACAGCATCAACAGAGCTATTAGCTTCAAAACACCTTACAATTTTTTCTATAGCAGTCGTCTCTGCTATTAAATCATCAGAATTGATTATTCCAATAATTTCTCCTGTAGCCATTCTAAAACCTTTATTCATAGCATCATAAAGTCCGGTGTCTTTTTCACTAACCCATCTAATACGCCCTTCAAACTGTGGTTCATATTCTTTTATGATCTCTATTGTATTATCTTCCGAGAGTCCATCTATTATGATATACTCAATATCTTGATAGGTTTGTGCTAACACAGAAACTATTGTATCACGAAGAGTCCTGCTACTGTTGTAGGTAACAGTTATAAGAGAAATTTTCATTATAATTTAGATCTAAAAGCCTCCTGATAAATATCATATATTTGTTTATTGTTTTTCTCCCATGTAAAACGTTGAGCATTTTGTAATCCACGTTTTACTATTTCCTCTCTAACACTTTTATCTAACAATAGTGATATTTTCTCATTGATATCATTGACAGACAAATTATCTATTAAAAGAGAAGAATCTCCTATAATTTCAGGAATAGAAGAATTATTATATGCTATTACTGGACAACCTGCTTTTTGTGCTTCAACAACAGGAATACCGAACCCCTCATATGCAGAAGGATATAATAAACAAAAAGCATTATTATATAATATATTTAGTTGTATATTGGAAATATTTCCAACATATTTATACCTGCTCCCTAATTTCTCTTCCAAGTAAAATCTTTCTTTACCTGTTAATAGACCACCAACAATAACTAAATTTAAAGATGTTTCAAAAATTGCATCTACTACTAATTGAAAGTTCTTATACCCTGCGCGCCCTCCTACAAACAAAACATAAGTATCAGTCAGGAAAGGCAAATTTGAAGTTCGCTTATTTTCATCATGTATAACAAAATAATCATCAGAGACTCCATTATATACAACTTTAATTTTATCACAATTTATTTCCGGTAGAAATTTTAGTAAATCAGCTTTTGTATTATTAGAAATACATATAATATAATCAGAACGACGAATCGCTCTATACTTTTGCCAACAATGAACCATTCTTTTCAATCCATGAGAGAAATATTCATATGTAAAATCATGGACAGTTGTAATATTAATAGCATATTTTGAGGATGAAGTTCTATAATAAGATGAATGAAAAATAAATTGTTCTTTTAGAGGGATTCTTGGATTTATATAGCGTTTCAAACGAAAAAAAAATGCTTTTCTTAAAATTTCATTAATATTCTCACCGCAAAATCGTATTGATACATTAGAGTTAGTATAATTAATAAGATAAATATTCAATTTAGGAATTACACATAGCCTCGTTAAAAATTCTTTCCAAACGACAGTAATCCCTCCTGATTTTTGGAGACTAAATATTATATTATCTAAGACTATATTCATTGTATATTATTTAATCGTTAATTAGCGTCCAATTTTGATGTATCCCCTATTTGAAACTTGCCAAACGGCAGGTTTTCTATAAAGATTGTCGAAATGGACTAATTTTTTAATGTTTATTAATTGTTTATTTCTAGCATCATCGCCAGCAGATTCTCATAATCCCGTCGACCGAGTACGATTTCTCTAAAGAAGTCTCTGAAAAAACATGATACAGATTTCCCCTGCATACGACAGGTGGAGATTACGGGGAGCTATTTTGTGACGCGTATCTCGATGCCATTTCTGAAAAAATTATAAGGTATGCCATTACGGAAGCAGAATTTTTCAACCGTTTCACCGGAAAGAACCGTTTCTATTTTATAACGGACGAAGTTATAATAATGAGATATACTCATTTATTATGAAATTCGCATCAAAATAGTTAGCTCGCATTTGCAGCAATTCCGGATTCTTAGGATGATTTATAGCATACAGCATTATATCACTCAATACTCCTTCGTCCTGAAAAGAAGAAACCATATATATACTATCTGTATTGCCATTAATTTCATTAACTCCAGCTGTTTGTGTTGAGACAACAGTTACATTTAAAAACATTGCTTCTACTACGATATTACCAAAAGATTCAGACAGAGAAGGCAATACTAACAAAGATGCTTTTTTTATATAAGGGTATGGATTTATCATACTTCCTGTAAAAAGGACATTTTCAGATAATCCTTTTCGCTTAACTTCATGCTTCAAATTGTCACTATCTTCTCCATCTCCAATTATTAATAATTTGTATGTCGTGTTCTGTTCACGAAATAATGCATAGGCACGTATCAGCAGTAACACATTCTTCACATGGCTCAACCTTCCCACATATACAATATACTTATCAAAAGTCTCATCCATATCAATATTGTCACAAGCCATTTTACTAATCAATGAGAAGTCTATCGGATTGTATATTCTTATTATCTTTTCAGCAGGTACTCCCAATTGTTTCAACATATTTTTAATGCCGTCTGAAACAGCTACCACGACATCAGCCTTATGATATAACAGCTTTACTAAAAAAGGGAAAATCCTGCCATGTATTCCTAACCGTTTAGTTTCTATATTAAAATAGCAATGTTGAGTGATAATCAGTTTAACTTTCTTACGAGAAAATATATTTGCTATGATAGATATAAAGTTTGGAAAATCAGGTCCACTTATCAAGCAATCCACTTCATATTCCTGCAAAATTCGTTTTAGGAAAAACAAAGAAGAACGAATTCTTCTATTCCCTAAATCCACGACTTCGACATTTGCATACAACAGTTTCCTGAGTACACCTCTGTCTTTTGCTATGACAACAATCTCATATTGCAAACTTTTCAATCGATTTGCAAGCACAATCATCACTTTCTCAACTCCTCCTACTTCAAAGCTGGGAAAGAACAAAGCTATTTTTTTCATAGATTAATTTCTATAGAAAATTTATCCTGATTCGAGTTTCTTTTCGGAAAAGCTGTAATACAAACAAATGACAGAAATACGAATAATAACGAGCTGGTATAACTATCTACTCTTACACATAGTATTAGGAAGATACACAAACTACTGATATTTATTGGATTCTTACAATTTTTCAACTTCAATATGAAAATAAAAAATAGAAAGAGACCTACGAAACTATATTCCGAAAGAATCTTTACATACATCACACCTCCACCATCCTTATTCAATTCTAATGAATCTTTCGTAATCAGAAAATAGTGATGGATATAAGTATCATAGTTCTGTCCCGTTGTAAAAAAACCGGTACCAAACGGATTGTCTATCGCTGCATCTTTAGCTATTAACACATTAGATATTAGTGCAAAAGCTGATAGATTGTCTGCTGATTGTAATTGTTCAGAAGCGACAAATAGAGATCTAAATTTATTTGAAACATTATTTTCGCTAGTCAGTAGTACTATCATAGCAAGACAAATTACCACAACATAAGATAAATTATTCAATGAAATTCGCTTAAAAATGAAATAGCAAAATGTAAGTAATATAAATAAGAATATTGTAAAAGTAAAGGTCAAGAAAGCACCAATCAGTATAAGAGTGTATATCTTCTTCCCAGGCACATAATTAGTTTTATTAAAAAAATCGGACATCTTTAAATATATAGCAGGAAATAACAAGAACGAAATCTGAGCAGGTTCCATGGTTAAGGATGGACAACGTAAAAAAGGTCCTGAAGTATCAAGATTTATATCAGAAACACCTATCAATCCACTCATATCATAAAGCAAAGGTATATTTAATAAATAGCCAAATTCCTGTATAACAGAAACAACAGAGAAAACTATACATATCTTTAAATATACCTTTATAAATGACCTCCAATTTCCTTCGTAAGATTTCGCAAAAAAATAGCTTCCTAATATACAAACCAAAAATCTTATAAAAGTAGTTAGAGTGACAGAAGTTATACGGGCAGAATTTAACAAACTTACAGCTATAACATATAGTATCAATATAAGTATCCGCTTATTAACACATAACTTGTACTTCCAACTCCCCAATATCACTAGCAATAACTGACTCACCGTACATAATGAAACGGGCAGATAATTCATTGGCATTGAATATGAGAAAATACTTATAAAACCAACAATATGAATTAAATTCAATAATGATGTTTTCATCTTATAACTGCTACTATTTATATAAGCAGTGTTTCAAACAAACCAAATAATAAACAAAACAATTTAGGAAGAAAGCTATATGAACTTTACACTTATTCCTATAATATCTCAAACCTATAGTCTTCACTTCCTCATAAGTCATTATTCTTTGTCTATTACTTATCCCGGTAATGCGCATATTGGCGATTATCCGATTTATATACATAAATTTAATAGAATTCAAATAGCATCTAAGTAGAAAATCATAGTCCCCTGCTATCTTATATGCGGTATCAAATACTCCTACTTTTCTATAAACAGCCAAAGGCACAAAGACCGTAGGATGAAATACACATGATCCCTTATAGAAGTCACTCAAATTCAAGTTAGGACTGTCTACACGAGTTTCTTGCTTACCTAAGCAATATCGAATGTCACCATGATAAAGATATAAATCACCTTTTTTCAAGTATAAATCCGCCACAGTTGCAAAAGCATCCATTTCATACCAATCATCACTATTTATTATCCCCACTATTTTACCAGTCGCATGCCTTATTCCCTTATTCATTGCGTCATAAATTCCATTATCTCGTTCACTTACCCAATAAGAGATTTTATCTTCATATTTTTTTATAATGTCAACTGTACCATCTGTACTTCCTCCATCAATAATAATGTATTCTATAGCAGAATATTTTTGATTTATTACCGACAAGATAGTCTGTTCTATGGTAGCAATAGCATTATAAGACACTGTTACTACAGATATTAAAGGAAATTCTTTCATACATATAAACACATAGATATCAATCCGTTTCTCAATAGTCACTCTAATACCATTGAATCAAGCATTTTTTGGCAAACCACTTCCCAAGTAAATGTTTTCATCACAAATTGCTGGCCTTCTTCTCCCATTCGCTTCAAACGTTCTTTATCACTTAAAGCCTCTATTATCACATCAGCCACCGATTGGGGTGTAGCTTCCGAAGCCATAAAGCCATACTTCCCATATCTGGAAAATTCGGGTGCAGAGAATTTATTCAGACCAACAATGGGAGCCTTATTAGCCAATGCCTCCACATAAGTTGTACCATTGGGTTCTGCTAATGCCGGCATTGTATACAAGGTACATCTCTTAAAGAGCTCTACTGTAGTTTCTCTCGATTTATTATGATAGTAAGTCACCCCCTCTTGAGAACGCACCTCATCTGTCCCAACTATCGCCAACTTCGCATTAGACACTTTTTCTTTGACTATATCAAAAGCATCAATAAGTAATAACAAGCCCTTATAATACTCGGTTCCTTTACGAAGAACAATCAGTAATAGATTATCATCATAATTTTTCTCTCCATAATAAGGTTCCAGATTTACACCGCAATTCACCGTGGTTATTTTCTCTGCAGGTATCTTATAACTATCTATCAAATATTGCCTCGTCCAATCGTTCAAAGAGAAAACTTCACTCATATGAGCATAAGACATTCTATCTCTCTTTTCATATTTAGGCAATGATAATTTAATGAAAAATCTTTTTATTCGATTATATCTACCAGCTTCTACAACAGGTCTTTTTACAGCATCAACATACAAATAATATTTCTTTCTCTCATCACAACTATCATCTAAACAGTGGCTGGAAATAAAAAGTACATTTTTAACATTGATTTCATTCAGCTTTATTTGTAGTCTCTTAGCAATTGAGTGATAAAACAGTGGTGATCTATCCAGATCTGCAATAATACCAAATTTATTTAAACATCTTACAATTTTCTTTTCAAGGGGGGAAATTAATTCATTCTCATTTATACAATTGACACGAACTCCTTTTTTTATCAATTCACGATAGATATTATATGGTGTACCACTCCATGTATGTGGATTTTTCACATCACCCATAACCACCAAAGTTATTTCAACTTCTTTCATAAACTTATATTTTTTCTATAAACATCAAGTAAGCACCCATTTTCGGCTATCATGCCCCTAAAGGTATCACAAGCACACATCGAGTCATTTCCTTGAGCAAACTATAATTTATTTTGTAATATTCACAGGTAAAAGTGGTACACAGAGGCTAAAGTAAAAGATTAAGAAAATCAAATCAAGAGCCATACAATGAGTGCTTACCTGCCAACAATTGTACCTCATAGTTAATAACATTTTTCAACCCCTCTTCTATACCAATTCTAGGAGTCCAACCATATTTTTCTTTTGCCAATGAATTATCGCAAAGAGAGTATTTATTCACCTCGTGGTTTAGAATTTCATCTCTGATCGGATATGCTCCACTATACAGTTGAGGATATTTGACCCAATAATGAGAGGTATCGGCATATTCTGCATTTATTGTCTTACCCATTATCTTCCGAACAATATCGTACATTTCATTTACTGAGTAATTCGTATTGGATGACACATTTACACAATCAAATCCCTCATTACACTGTACCTTAATTGCTAAGTCTATCAAGTCATCTACATAAATGTAATCCCTCCTCTGTTTTCCATCAGAATGAAAAACTGGTATTCTGTCAAAAAACAATTCCCTAATCATGTACCCCACAAATGGCGGTTGCTTTCTCAAGCAATCAATATGTGGTCCGTACACATTAGCAAAACGCAAACACGTAACATTCATGCCATAAGTATCACAAAAAGATTCGGCAAACCGTTCGGCACAATATTTTGTATTAGGATATATCAAGGTGGGATGCTTGAAGTTGTTTTCGAATGTGGGAAATTCGGTTTCATTCTCATACATAGCGTTTGTACTCGCCTGGATAACTTTTTTAACGCCATATTTTCGTGAACACTCAAGGATATTAACGAATCCGGTAACATTCACATCAATAGCCTCGCAAGGATTGGACTGGCAATCGGGCAATGGCGCAATTCCAGCAATATTATAAACATAATCAATAACGTTTTCGGAAAAGATTGCATCCATTCGTTCTCTATCTCTTATATCAACTTTCAATACCTTGTCAATGAGATTGCAATCATCAAAAATCAAATTATCATCCGAGCCGTAAGAGTAGTTATCTACCAACACGACATTAACACCGTCTTTCCAGAGACGATGTGTCAACTGAGAGCCAATAAATCCGGCTGCTCCTGTAATTAATACGTTCATAGTGAATTAATATAGTTTTTATATAGACCGTTATTGCCCCAATCATAGAAATCTGTGACCGGCAAAGGGCGAAAAGTCAACTTATCCAACAGCATGGCATAAATAATATGCGATATATATAATTTATCACCATATTGCGATAATAATTCAAAATAGCGACAAAAGTCTTCGGCATGTTCAAAGCACGAGGCACCTGCATTAAAATAATGACTCACTACCTTTTTCTCTATCACATTAGTAACATAAAACATGTCATCGACCGCAACAAAACTCTTGTTTTGAGGATTAACAAGGCTCATTTTCTCTAATGGAAATATAGCTACACCATTTGCAGGCTCAACATCACATGAGAAGTATCCATCCGCATCTTTTATAAAAATACTTCCAGATATACGCTCTATCCTAATTGTTTCAAATACCGTTTCTGCCTGACTTCGAGTAGCAGAAGGCAATATTACAACTTTGGCATTATTTATTTTTTGTCTTTTAAATTGCAGACTCAATAGTGCACTTAAGTAATATTTTTCATCGTGAGATTGCAAAATCGTGAAATAAACAGCATCATATTTAGACAAAGGCAAGCCCATAATAGCCCGGACACAAAGCATGATTCCTTCGTGGTCAAGGCTAAAAATATAAGGCATTTCTGTTTGGGATTCCTCTGTATCTGCTGCCGCAGGTATTATTAAACTAAAACTCATTTATAATCTTTTTTAGTACATCTTTTAAATAATATATTACTATTTCCTCATGTGCATATTGAAGAATACGAAGAAAATTCATCAGTTGGAAAGTTGTATAGTACTCTCTATACCAAGTATAACGGCCAAAGTAAGTATCTATTCTTTTATCTATACTCTCACTGATAACTTTTAAACGTATCTTATCATAGTCATGTATATACATCAGCTGTGACCAAAGATAGGCAGAGTCCTGCCTGAGTTTAACAATATCAAGTAACGGAGATTCAACAAAGGAGTCTAAAAAGTCTATCAAATAATAATTATTACCATTAAACAACATATTGGAAAAAGTCAAATCACCATGGCAGATTCCAACCGGCATCAATATATCATTGGTCATAGAAAATATCTTAGTTGATCTTTTTATGATGGTTTTGATATCCTTATCATCTGCCAATAAGGGGTTTGCTTCGATTTTATCCTGTACATCACGATATTTCTGTCTCAATACATCTGCCGGAATACATTGCAAAGGAGAAACCTGTAACTCCTTTTCTATAAACAAGATAAAAGCCTTTACAAAATAAGAAATTTGTTCAAATCCAGCTGTTTCAAAGTACCCTATAAAATTCTTGGAATACACATATTCCATTTTAATGGAAACTCTATCGGTTTCCTCTTTAATTTCATAAATTTGTGGTATTCTTATATGCTGGTATTCACGTCCATAAGCAGTCTGTTGCTTTTTTGCCTGCTGCACCAAGCGGGAAAAGTATTTCTTGTCATCAGTGCTTTTCAATATGCACAAGTCATCATTCTCCTTTATTATCTCAATGGCACAACCCGAATGTCCTTTTACTTCAATCTCCATAGAACTCTTTTTTTATAAGAATGTAATTGATTCCTGCATCTATCGCCGCTTTCACTCCTACTTCAGAATCTTCAAAAACGACAGCCTCGGACGGATGACATTCAAAATGTCTCAGGATATTCTGATATATCTCTGGAGAAGGTTTTCCTTTGTCAACATCCTCACCGGCAAGTACATAATCGAAAGTATCCAGTACACCAATATGAGCCAATGCATTTATAAGATTCTTCTTACGGGCAGTAGATGCAATGGCAGTCTTTCCGCCAGCCACATGAAACATTTCAATAAAGTGTAATAATGGTTTATTGACATTGAGATAATCAAAGAAGAATGGATAATACACACTTTTCAGCTCTCGGATACGGCTGGATATGTTCACGTCGACAACGCCGACTTCTTTCATAAATTCGTCAAAACGAAAACCAAAACACGCTCTATATTGACTCTCCGACAAACACAGTCCCTGTTCAGCAAAGGCTTTTTGATAAGCCATGTAATTGGCTGAAAAGGTATCGACCAAAGTACCGTCAAAATCGCTTATCAATAATTCAATCTCTGTTCCTAACATTGCAGGTATTGTTTCAGCTCTTCAGGTGTACCATAAGAGTAATATTTTTCCATATTGCAAAGCAAAACCGTTTCGTCGTTTTTCAATAGGTCATTATAGAGAAGTGATACGTAGTATTCCGGCTCTGTGAACGCCGTATCATTCAAAAGTCGATGTGCTGCCTTCAGAAATCCACTTGCTACCGAGAAAAAATAGGCCCCGCACAAAGCATGATTGGATATAACCTTCTTTTCTGCTGTGCAAATTACCCTATTATTCTCATCAACTTCAGCATAACTATATTTAGGATTGCACGATTCAAATGAAACCAAGGCTCCCCCATCTACTTCTGTCGCTGGGCGTGACAATACATTACGAATAGTAGATAAGAATGAGGTGCTTCTAAACTCCAAATCACAATCCATAATGATTACAGCATCTTTTCTGTCTATTGCAGATTCTGCAAGCAGACAGGTTTCAACAGCTCCTCTGGTAGTTTTCTCTACAGAGAACAGATTTGCCTCCGGTAGAATACCCTTAATCTGTTTATCAATTTCATATTCATCAATATGCTCCTGACGGACTATAAAGGAATATTTCATTCGGACATCAGAAATTGCTACACTCTGTATCGCTCTTACAAATAAGGGCATTTCGTTTAGTTCGATAAGAGGTTTGGGGGTAGTCCACCCTTCTTTACGAAAACGTGAACCCTCACCAGCCATCGGCATTATTATATGTAATGGTCTCATCATATTATTCTTTCTTTCCATGCAGTATATAATTAAAACGTTCCTTTTCCATCCAGTCTCCATATTTGAGATATCCATTGATTATGCTTACACAAATAGAATGAGAAATCATTCGATGAGACTCTTTCCAATTCAAGATTCCATTTGTATCTCCATCGTTTCGATTATAGGAATCATATTTAAAAAGGACTGCACTTAAATCTTCCCAATCAACAATCATAAAATAATTCTTTATGCACTCCCAGAAACCTTTAACAGAATCGTCAATATTTATATATTTCGAAAGAAACATCTTGGTTATATAGATTTCTGGTACAACTTCTCTACACATATCTTCTCCGGTACAATATTTATATTCCCTCTTGAAATAGGCAGGAGCATTGGCAATATCACGTTCATTCTGCTTTATATCGAATAAGTTTATGATATCATCCGTATAACCAAAATATAAAAAGTCTTGTAACCAATAAGGCAGGAACAACTGACCGGTTGCCCCCACAAAAGTGACGATTCTACCTTTCAAAGGGACTTTCGTTCCTAATACTGGATAAGCACCTAACAGTGATTTGAGATATTCAAAAGAAAACTCTTTATAGATTCTCAAATCGCTACGGTTCTTAAGCACATATTTAGCACCTAACTCCTTAGCTCGTCGAGCACCTTGCAGAGATGTATATACCTGATAATTGACATTGCCAAACCCACAGGGCTTAAATGTCTTGCAGAGAACGATCTCACACCCTTCCTCTCTGAATTTTTGCAACAGCTCATCGGAAGTAAAGTCCCACGTACTGAGAATAATAATAGCACTCGGAAATATTTTCTTATAAAGTCTAACCGTCTCCAGCGTACAATCATCTTGAATAGCAACAATACCTTGAAGCACAATCGCCAATTCGCCTTTAGAAGTAGTAGAACGTACTTTTGTATCAACATACTTCTTTGTGCTCAAAGGGTACAGTCGATAGCTGCAATAATTAGGATAGATATGGTAAAAAGCATTGCACAAACTACCTATTATACGAAACCCATTACTGTCTATGAACTTGAACAATAATAACTGAATCTTCCAATAATTATTCAAAATCCGTTTTAGTATTTTCTTCATCTATATTCCAATTTATCGTCCTATTTATTCCAAATGCCACACGCTGTATTATTTATAATCCTTTTTAGCTGAACACGCCCTAAAATAGCTTGAAGAAAACAAACAATACTTGGGAATAATACTATTCCCTCAAGTCCGAACCAGTAATAAGATACATACATCGCAGGTAATGCGACAAACGATGAAAACAAATATGCCAACATCTGGATTCTTACTTTACCAGTTCCATTAAGGAGAGTCACATAAATCCCCCCAAAAGTTTGCGCTATCGCAAAAATAGCAAGAGCAGCAGATAGCGAAATGGGAATGTCGACTTCAGAACCTATCCAATATGTATATAAGAAATTAGACAACAACACCATCAGAACAGCTACAGGAATACATAGCAGTCCCATGATCTCCAACTTATTCCTCGCATTCTTCATCCATGTATATTCCTGTTTCACGTAGGCATCGGTAAAAGCAGACCAGAAAGGAGTAAAAACTATATTTACAGACATCACCAAGACATTAAAATATTTATATGCAATGTTATATTGAGTAACAGCCATTGGCCCTGCTACTCGTGAAATAACAATATTAATGAGCTGGAATACAAAAAGCATGGAAATCATAATAATAAAAAACTGTCCGCCCAATCCTACTATCTTTTTGGTCAAAGAAAAATGTACGAAATGGAATGACGGTGAAAGATGTCTGTATCTACCACTCAAGAACATACCAATAGAGATTATTATCAGCAGAAAACATGGTACACCAGAAAAAGCAAATGCCAAAACATCCAAGTTGCCGGGAACGGTTTTTGTCAGAATATAGATACAGATAAAGCCAAATACTTGCCCTAATGTTTGTATCAGCGATGCCAATGCAGGCTTTTGGTTGGCTGTCAGCATAGTGGTAAAAATGCTCGCTACGATGTTCAGGCAGAAAAAGAAGGCCAATATTCCGAATACGATATTCAGTTCAGAAGAATAAGCGGCATCAACATTCAAGATTGCACTCCAATCGACAAAATGATTGACGACTATTGCTATCAAAAATACGCTGGAAAAAAGCAGAGACAAAACTACATAAGTAGTACTGACATATTCTCTGGCCAACTGCATATCCCCCTTGGCTACAGCCTCGGCAAAACGATTGCGAAAGCCATGCGCAAATCCCAAATCAAAATAAGAGAGCCAAGCTACAATAGAACTTAAGGTGAGCCAAATACCATATCGAGTAGGATTGATATAATTAATCGTTAGAGGAACAACCTGTAAAGAAACCAATATACTGATACCTTTCAGAAATAATGAAGCTATAATATTTTTCTTTATAGCAATGCTACGAGAGCTCCCATTCATAAGTTTAATCGCGTAAATGTCTTATTCCCTACTTTCCAAGAAGTATACTAGAACTTCTTTCCAAACACAATACTCATAAACGTCATGAAGAGTATCTTGAAATCAAATCCCCAAGAACGATGTTCCAAATAAAACAGATCGTAACGCAGACGGCGCACCATCTTCTCTAAAGTATCGGTATAGCCGTTATAAAGCGTAGCATACGAAGTAACCCCCGGACGTATCTGAAACAAAAAACGATAACGAGGATCTTCCTTCATAATCTGGTCAATAAAGAATTGGCGTTCGGGACGAGGACCAATAAAAGCCATATCGCCACAGAAAACGTTCCATAATTGAGGAAGTTCATCTAAGTGATGTTCACGGAGAAATTTACCAATCCTTGTAAGACGGCCATCTTTACCACCGGCATAAAGAGCCGGACCATGCTTCTCTGCATCTAGGCGCATACTACGAAACTTATAAATGTAGAATGGGCGACCAAAGCGCCCAATGCGCTCCTGCTTAAAAATAGCTGGTCCACCATCTTCACTCTTCACTGCCAAATAACAAATTAAAAATAGAGGCGAAAATAAAATCATTAAAATTACTGCAATCATACAATCCACTATTCGTTTTACATTCCGTTCAAATCCATTCATTCCATCCGGAATAAATCTCTCATCGTATTCCATCATTATTAATTTTACATTTCTATCTTAAACCTATGGCTAAATTCTTTACCGAATAGTTGCCAACCGATAGTGCCGACTACCGATAAGAATATAAAAATAGTAGTATAAATAAGCAACCCTTTACCAGAAGGCTTCAGTGGTACCACCGCCGGCTCCACCACCGCAAACACAGGTTTCTCCTCCTGCACCTTCGCCCGCGCCATCTGCAACTGCGTAGCCACCTGACTATACACCTGATAAGCCAGCCCCATGTCATTCTGCAAACGTTCCTGTTCGGTACGCACGCTTTGAAGAATTACATTATCATGTGAATCAATATAGCTGGCATATTTCTTCTGAGCAGCATAGTATTCCTGCTGGCGTTCTTTAAATAGTTTTTCCCAATATATACAATCTTCTTTGGCTTTGGAAGTACGGTAATTAATAATGTACTCTTGCAATTTTCTTATTACCGAATCGGCAACCGTAGCTGCCACTTTAGGATTCTGAAAAGTCACGGAGACGGTAGTCATAGATGTTTTCTTATCGATAGAAGCGGTAATAGACTTTTTCAAATGATTGATCTTAGCAGCTTCTTTTTGGGTAAGCTCAATAGTGCCTCGTTTCTCTCTTCCAACGGCACTCACCTCTTCTTCATCATTAAAAATGGACTTTACTCCTTCAATCATAATTCCAGGCGCACCTATCACATAGCTCCACCAAGGAGAAGATTGAGAATCTAAATAAGTATCCAAAGTAGTATTTCCTTCGTTCACTTTCAGTTCTTTCAGTTCTAACAGAAAAGGAGTGGAAGATACAATATCAGCAGAAAGTGAGGTGTTCAAGGCATCGATATCATCACCCATAGTCATTCCACTTCCTAAAAAAGAGGCGGCTAAACCTGATAAACCACTACTTTTTGCAGTACCCATTTCTGGAGATAAAGTTACTTCAACTGTATATTGTTTTGGAATGCTGATAGCGACAATAACACCTATAACTAATCCAATACCAGCTGCTTTATAGATGACTTTACGAATAGCTATGATTTTATGAAGAATTCCCATCAAATCGATTTCCATTTCAGCTGAGTTGGGATTTTCGATTGAGTTGGATTGATTTTCGTCCATTGTATTTTAAATTTCTTTACCTACCACCTCCCCCTAAAGGGCCCCCTCCTTCCACAGAAAGGAGATAGAGACAGTGTTGTCGACTTTAGTTATTTCTTTATTAAGTTAGCAATAGAAGCAACCATCATTCCCAAAGTACTAAACGTAGTAGCATAACCTAAAATATTACCTATATTAGTACGCTTCTTTGATTTACTGGGAACAATTATCTCACAACCCGGTTCGATCTGTTTCTTACCACTACCTTTAACCTTAGTCACCTGACCATTCATATAAACGATGAATTTCTTACTCTTCTTCGCATTTTCAGAATAACCACCAGCCTGATTCAGATAATAATCTATATTCTCACCCTCTATATAAGAAACTGTATTCGGAACCATTACGGCACCATTGATCGTTACTATATTATTATTTTTCGGAATAGAAATCACATCACCTTCACGCAAAACAATATCTGCTGTACTTCCAGGATTGGTTAATGCCTTTTCCAAGTCAATACCAACACTAAAGGTATCTTCCACACGAACACCCAAAGAGTCCATCATAGCCTCACCCAACTGTCTGCTCATCAAGCGGATCACATCACTCATGCGTTTCTTTTCACTTGCATTGGCCACACGAGTCAATTTGGCACCACGTAAGTAGGCATAGTTCGTTGCACCTCCAGCTTTATTGATCAAGTCCGAAAGACGTTCTTCACGACTGGTCATTGCATAAGAGCCTCCGAACAGAATTTCACCTTCAACAACCACATTCTGTTGAGCCTGATACCCCGGACTACGACGTACATAAACTTCATCATAAGGTTGAAGGACAAAGCCGGGAGTTCCATCTACAATAAAACCTTCTTTTAGGGAGAATGTATATATCTGGCCGATAGTATCATTATCTACTGTACTGCGAGGATTCTTAATTCTACGGGATACATCTACACGAACTACAGAAGCGGCTTCACGCAATCCACCCGCCTGAATAATCAAGTCTTCAAGGGTCATGTTATCCGCATAAGGATAAGAATCCGGTTTGGCTACTTCACCATGGATTACGACGTTGCCTCTGTCTTCCAGGTCATGAATACTAGGAATATAAAGGATGTCATTTTTCATCAGGATGATATTTTGGGAAGTACCGTCCATGATGCCTTTGATGTCTACTGGAACAACTTCGGTAGTCAGATCTTCACGCTGACGATAGAGAACAGCACGGTTCAAGAAGGCATCACCGGTCAGGCCTTGAGCTTCGTTTACCAGTTCACGGACTGTATTCAGTTTTCCATTCAACTGGTAGATGCCGGGACGATAAACAGCTCCACGGATTTCAAGTTTGTTGATGAAGCGGTTAAGGATGGCTTCGGCGGTCACAACATCACCGTTTCGCATTTTATAGACACTATAGTCAAGGTCTTTGACTGTGTTTACTTCATATTCCTGTCCATTCTGGCGTACGACACGCAAGGAACGAGTGTAGGCGTCGGCTTCAAAGCCACCGGCATAGCTGATAAGAGTGGATAGACTCTCATCCTTTTTCATTTCGAAACGCATGGGGCGTTTCACTTTTCCGTCGATCTTAACCAATACGTCATAGGCGGGGACTATTACTACATCCCCTTCCTGAAGACGAATGTCATCCTGAATGTTTCCTTTCATGATAAATTGGTAGACATCGATTGTGGCGATATTTTTGCCATTACGTACCAACTGTACATTGCGAAGGCTTCCTATGTCACTGACTCCACCCGCACGGTAAAGTGCATGAAAGACTGTGGCAAAAGAAGAGAGGGAGTAAGTGCCCGGTTGGACAACCTCACCCATTACATTGATCTGGATAGTACGTATGCTGCCCAAAGTCAGACGGATGTCAGAGGTGGGATCATTCGCATTATTAAGACCATTATATATCTTGTTTAATGTCTTTTTGAGATAATCATTGGCTTCAGCAATAGTTAGTCCGTTCAGGTTGACAGGACCTATTTTCTGAATGTTGATCGTGCCGTCAGGAGAAATCTGTTGGCGGATAGTGTTCTGGCTGGCTCCCCAGATATCGATAATCACTTCATCACCGGGACCAAGACGATAGTTTAAGGGAGTGGCGATGTTGACGCTGGGTTCAAAAGTCAGGTTACGGGTGTTGAAGATATTTCGTCCGAAAACCTGATTGCCACGTGCGAGGTCTTGAGTGCTCGGGTGGTCTTCCAGCATATCGGAAGTGTTTTCTTTCATTTCCTCACGAAGACGTGATTCATTGACATCGGTACCCGTTGCATTGGAAGCATTAACATTGTTTTGTTGTTCATATAGTTGCTTCACACGAGTTGCCTGTTCTTTGGTCACACCTCTACGTGCCAGTTCAGAGGCTAGTTGTTTCTGTTCTTTACCCTGGCGGATGCCATCCTTTACATATTCAAGAACTTGGGAGTCGCTCATGCTTTGAGCCATTAAAGGAGAAAAAACTCCCAATATCAAAAATAGAAGAAAAGTCTGAAAAAGCGTTTGTATTTTCATCGATCAATTCAAATTTGAAAAATTAGCCTACATGAACGTCTGCCGATTCAACATACCCGATAGGCATATCCACACAGGCACAGCCAAGCATATTTAAACGAACGGCAATCTTACTTTTACCATCCACATTGACCAGTTCACCTACAAGGCCGCTCAAAGGTCCTTTTATAACACGGACTTTTTCACCACGTGCCAGAGGAGAACTGTTCATACAAATAGCCTCTTCTGAATAATCAAGCATAAAACGGAAACGAGCCATCTGTTCATCAGGAATCACTGCTGGAGTACTTTCTCCACGCATCACCATATAACGGCTCACTGTAGAAAAGCTTAGAACTTCTTTACGTTCAGATGGATCAGCATGAACAAATACCATCATTGGAAGAAGAACAGATTCAACTATCTTACGACGGTCGCTCCATTGATGAATTTCCTGCTGAACGGGAACAAAAGAATCAATTCCCATCTTAGATAAACGCTCGGCAACTTTCTTCTCGTGGTGCATTCGAACGAGTGCTACATACCAGCGTTTTGAGTGTGCTACGCCTTCCCCTGTCCCACTACTAGGCCCGGCATTTACTGATTTCGGTTTCGTTAAAATCATATTTTTTTACCCCATGTTCATCCGTTACTTCTTAGGTAACAGACAATACATACACGAAACGCATACTACAGTGAAAATAGAAATCACATACATGACAAAGGCGTAGAAAATGGAAAAGCCTAATATTCAATAAGAAAACTATTGAATTAGGCAATGAAAAAGTATAGAGCATGGAAATAAGATTATTTCATGTTCAGATAGTTTTTTGCTCTATGTTTCAGATAAAACGAAAAAAAGTGGAAGAATATTTGCTTACTATTCGTGTTTTTGTCTATCTTTGCGTCAAATTTAAGTTCTGTTACCTAAGAAGTAACACACATATTTTACTTCTGATTATCAATATTTTATATATCTACCATCTGTCTACACAACAGTTTCTCACGTAAGATAAATTCCCTTTATTCACCTCCGTACGTTCTTTAAGTCCGAAGCCTTTCAAATAGATTTGTGTGGTTTTTATAGATTTGTGTCCCAATGATTCACTAATCATTTCAATCGATACTCCCCGATACTTCGCTGTCGTTGCCCAAGAATGACGAAGTGTGTAAGAAGTGACAGGAGACTTCAAACGTAAAGCTCTCGCTAAGTCCTTTAAACGGTTGTTAAATCGACGAAGGGCAGACTGGTATTCCCGATAAGCCCTTTCATCCGTCCGTTTCTTATCACTACTAAGAATATCAAACAGATAATCTGGAGAATCAGGATGAGAATCCTGGTTACTACGAAGCCGGTTAATCATTTCCTTTGCAGTATCAAGTATTTCCACACTCATCGGAGTTCTAGTCTTGATACGGTTATATCGCAACACATTCTGATCTAAAGCTGATTTCTCCAGATGAGCTAAATCCGCGAATGACATTCCACAGAATTGAAACATCAGGGCAGCAATAGCCTGTGTTCGACGCAAACGCTCCGATTTGGGATCCTCATACAAAAGTCTACGTAATTCACCGATAGGCAAAGCTTTCTTTTGGCGAACATCTACTCCCGTATAAACATCATGAAACAATCGGGGTACGTAAGGTGCACTACCTGCTTCCACTCCTCGATTATAAATACAACGAAGCATACGCATATACGTAGAAATCGTATTAGGCTTCAAGCCACACTCATAAAGATACTGCCCGTAACGTCGTAAACGCTCGCGGGTGATCTGTCTGAACGACACATTGGACGTGCCACAAAATTTGCTAAAAGAGAAGATAGCATTCTTATAGACATGCGCTGTAGAATGCCTTCCTTCCTTTCGCAAACGACCGATGTAGAACTCTGCACATCGGCTAAACCCATTTTTGTTCATCATTTGCATCACTAGTTATTTTATATATGCCATTTGGCAAGCGGCAAAAAAACAAATCTTTTTGCATACCTGACACGTACTTACTAGATGCAGTCCTATTTTTTATCATTTTTAACGTTATTACAATCAGCAAATTATGACAGTAAAAATGGTATCACTATCATTGCTGCGCTGACAAATAAACGGTAAAAGAACTAAAAAAATATCCGGATGCTCACAAAAAGAACATCCGGATATCACTCTCTTTTTACCTTCTGACTAATTACCTTTCTGAATAGTTTGTCAAATTGTAACATACCGGCTTAGTGCTATTACCTACACGGTAAATACCGAACTTGAAGTAATAACCATCATCGTCGTTACGTCCAATCATGATTTTTTCATTGTCTACAATGTGTTTACTAACCTTTTTCCCCTTTTCCTGATAGTCCATCTGCACATCGAGCATACCCGGTTTTACAATCGTTTCCGCCTCTTTGCCATAGACTGTCCAGTCGATATGAATGCGGAATGTAATCCAGCAGTCTTTCGGAAAATCGGCATAAGGCATTTTGTAAGCAATGGTCGATGCTTTATAGTCTGATGTTACAGGTTTCATAATCGGTGTTTTTTCGGGATTTGCGTTGCAACGGTCGTCTTTATCCGTCAGCCACTTACGGTCGGAATTTGCTTTGATATAGAACCATCCACCGGAGAACCCGAATGCCAATGGAGGATAGCCTCCTTGTTCCACGAGCCATCCGTTGGCCTTTCCGGCCTGATATACAGGATTTCCTTGTTTGTCTTTCACCGGATTACCTTGTTTATCCAGCTTGGCTACTTTCTCGTGCCCTTCATTCTTTTTAAAGATCGTAGTCTTTTCCAGTTCAACGAACTCGTCAATCGTCAGTTTCTTTACTTCGCCCTGTGGAGTTTGTACCAATGTACGATCCGGCATCCCATGCCATTGGGCAAAAATTGTCGAGACATCGCTACCCAATGAAGAAGGAATATACACGGCAAACTCATAGTCGCGGGAAGCTCCTTGCGGACAAATACCTTTCCCATGATGATATACAGTTTTGGTAATCTGTGCTTTCTGATAAACATCGGCAGGCAGGCCTTTGAAATCATCGGAAGTTGCATAACAATAAGAAAATTCCGCACGCCCTTTTGTTTCCCCTTTGGCATATCCTGACAGGGTGTTATCATCTTCCTTCAATTCAAAACGATAGGAAGGCTTACCGTTGAACATACGTGTGAAGTCGCGTTGAATTGCATGAGGCTTTTTAGTCCCTACTGCTACCCAGCAATCGTCTATAATTTGATTGACGCGTGCCGAATCCGCCTGCACGTTTACCCGTTCCGTAAGCGGAACCAACGTTTGTGTATCTTTGGTTTGAGCGGTCAGTGCCGTACATCCTACTGCTACCACACAGATAGCAAAAATGTTTTTCTTCATTCTATTCGGTATTAAGTTTGTTGACGGTGCAAAAATACGAAAGGCAACCTCATCGGCTGCCTTTCTTTTGTCTCAAATGTTTTCACATTTGTGTAATTTTACTGTCAACACCCGCCTACAAACTTAATTGGGGGCTTCATCGTCATAATCTTCTTCAAGTATATCTACTTTCTGTATACTCATTTTTCCATCGGCAGTGATCGTTATAGAAAGCGGCATATACAAATCAGTCTGCGGATAACAAACACTCGCTGCATACACAATTCCCTGCGGAGTGGTCTTGTCATATACAATGCCTTCCAATATAGACTTAGATAGGAAGTTCGCATCGACTACCGATGAAAAATCATTCTTGGTAAAGGTCTTGTTCAACACGGTTTCATTACCACGAGTCAGGTGCAACACTATTTTATTGTCGACATAGGTATCTCCCAGCTCGTTTGTCACATGGGGCAGATTTTCATCCGGAGTACGCGAAACGAGGGAATGATAATCTTTCCCCTTAAATTTAAAGTCGGTTTCGCTCTTAGACGTCTGCATACGCTGCAATCCGTGAGCATCCACACTGTCTATCATCGCCAATGTCGACGTATTATCTGAAGATCCTTTTTTACCGCCACATGCACCCACAGCCACTGCCAACGGCAATAAAAGCCAATAAATTAGTTTTCTCATACGTAAGTTTTCTGTTTATAAATAGATAGCAAAGGAACAAAAAGAGCGGGATATTTACAAGTGTAACCGACATTTTTCCTACATTTGCAGAAAAGAAGGAATACTTTTACAACAATTACAGATTTAAAAACCTGCAAACCTAACACCATGCGCGAACGAATTACAACAATTCTTTTTCTCATCCTTGCCTACTGTAGCAGTGGCAATGTGTATGGGCAAAAAGTAAATTATCAGCAATTCGACAACATCTATCTCGGGGCCGAAGCTTCGGTGATTAGTTGCTTCCTGCAAGATAGCGAGGGACTGATATGGGTAGGTTCCAACAAGGGTTTATTCAGTTATGACGGTTATTCCACACAACAGCATTTCACGTATGGAGAACGTACCAACACACGTATCTACTGCGGTATTATAGCAGATAACACTTATTTATATCTGGGAACAGATAACGGGATTCTTGTTTATAACTATCGAACAGACAAATATGAGCAACCGGATACTGATTTCCCAACGGATGTCCGTACCATGGTACTTCAGGGAGATACATTGTGGATAGGTTCGTTGAATGGATTATATACTTATCAGTTAAAAAGCCGTCAACTGAATCATTTCGATAGCAAACAGACCGGATTGCCTCATAACACCATCTATTCCATCATTCATACAAAAGATAATCAAATTTATATAGGTACTTACAACGGATTATGCCGCTATGTACAGGCAAGTGGAAAATTTGAAAACATCCTTTTGCCAGTTAACCGGGGAGGCAGCAATTTGTTTGTCAATTCTCTGTTGGAAGATACCACCCGACAATGTATCTGGATCGGGATGGAAGGTTATCTCTTCCAATACAATCCCACTACAGGAGAGATGAAGGCGATAGAGGTATTTCATAACAACTCCATCAAATCACTGGCACTGGACGGAGATGAAAATTTGCTGGCAGGTACAGACAACGGGCTTTATGTGTACCAGAATGACAAAGAACCTTTGCAGCATATCATTCACGATTCACGCAATATCCAGTCACTAACCAACAATATTATCTGGAACATATTCTCGGATCAGGAACATAATATCTGGCTGGGAACAGATTATGGCATTTCCCTATCACGCTATAACAGTGCGCTGCAATTTGTACCGATTTCTCAAATCACAGGCACAGGAGACGGAAATCAGTTCTATTCCCTGTTCCGGGATTCCAAAGGATTCTATTGGTTCGGAGGTACAAACGGAGTGATCCGGTTCACCCATCCTGCAGGCAATAAACACGATGCTATCTGGTATAGAATGGGGGATAAAAACCATCCGTTATCCCACAACCGGATACGACACATCTACGAGGATAGAGAACAGCAGTTATGGATAGCCACAGACGGAAGTATCAACCGCTATGACTATAATACCCATCAATTTGTACACTACAACATCGTAGACAGTACAGGAACTTATAATACCAACTGGGCTTATTACCTGTTTGAAGATACTGACGGGAAGCTTTGGATCGCCACCTGTCTCGGAGGTATCTTTGTTGTGGACAAACATAAACTGATACAATCTGCCGGAAGATCGTATGTGGCCGATCAAAATTATTCCATTCATAATGGGCTGTCGGGGATGTTCATTAATCAGATTGTCCCTGATGCGGAAGGTAATGTATGGGTATTGTTATACAACAGCAAAGGAATAGACAAAATCAATGCCCGTACGCGGCAAGTGACAAAGCTGTTTGCCGATGAATTAAGTGGCGAGAAGAGCCCGAACTACCTTTTACGGGATGAAGACGGCATGCTTTGGGTAGGATTTCACGGAGGGGTGATGCGTATCAATCCCAAAGACTCGAGTCAGCAAAGTATCTCTTTCGGCAATTTCAGCAATAACGAGATTCTGTCTATGACCTCTGTAAAAGAACATATCTGGGTTTCCACCACTAACGGACTTTGGATCATTGACCGGAGAACAATGGATGCCCGCCAGCAAAGCCTGACGGATAAACGTTTCACCAGTCTCATGTTTGATCCGGAAGATGGAAATATCTATCTGGGAGGTGCAGACGGGTTCGGCATATCCCGTCCCGAAATACAAGCCATGAATCAGCCGGAACACTCCATTTTACTGACTGCCTTATATATCAACAATCAACTGATGTCTCCGCATACTAGAGAGAATATTCCCAACATCCGTTATACCGATGCTATCGAACTAAAATACGACCAGAACAACCTGGCTTTCGAACTTTCAGACCTCCCCTATTCGCTAGAAGAAAAACATGAATTCGTCTACCGGCTGGAAGGTATGGACAAAGAATGGAATTTCCTGCAATCCAACACGAATCGCATTACGTACAGTAATCTGGGTTATGGGGATTATCAGCTGGTAATCAGCAAAGTAGAAAAGAGCGGTTCTCCTTCCGAGCATCCATATATCCTGAATATTAAAATTCTCCCTCCATGGTATTACACACTTTGGGCAAAGATAATCTACATTCTTTTATTCTTGAGCCTCATTGCCTGGGTTATCAACTTTTTCCGTGTCAAGAACCGTCTAAAAATGGAACGGATGGAAAAAGAGAAGATTCTGGAACAATCACGCCAGAAAATGGCTTTCTTTACCAATTTGTCTAATGAATTAAAGACACCGCTTAGCCGGATTATCGCTCCTGTCAGTCAATTGCTCCCCGTTGCAGAAGAAGTGCATGAGAAACAGACACTGGAGGAGGTACAGCGTAATGCAATGAAAATAAACTCATTGATTCATCAGGTATTAAACTTCAACCGGATAGAGGATAATAAAGATTCGCTGCTGATTTTGTCGCGCATCGAACTTGTGTCATTCAGCCGTAGCCTGTTTTCCGTCTATGAGGAAAACAAACAGATCACATTCCATTTCGAGACGAATAAAGCCAAGATTTATGCTGATATGGATGCCATCAAACTTGGAGTGATTTTAGATAATCTGCTTTCAAATGCCGTCAAATTCACCCCGGATGGCGGAAGCGTCCGTCTGTCTCTTTTCTATCGTGAAGAAACGGGATTGTTGGATATCTGTGTTTCAGATACAGGAAGCGGAATCCCGCAACAAGATATTCCATATATCTTCCAGCGCTTTTTCCAGTCTCCACATTCCGGCAATAAGGAAGGTACAGGTATCGGACTTTATCTGGTCAAGACTTATACGGAACTTCATGGCGGTCACATCAACGGAGTCACCTCGAACGAAGGAAAAGGAACTTCCATTGGCCTGAATATCCCTGTCATCGCCGTAGAGAAAGAAGAGATTCCGGCGACACAGGTGAAAAAGCAGTTGGAATCGTTGCCTGTTCTTAAACCAATCGAAGCAGAATCTCAAGATGAGAAATTTCTGTCGAACATTATCCGCCTGATTGAGGACCATCTTTCTGAATCGGAATTGAATGTAAATGCACTTTGTGAATTATCCGGTATCAGCAATAAGCAGATTTACCGGAAAATCAAACAGCTGACCGGAATGTCTCCAGTGGAATACATCAAATCGATCCGGATGAAAAAGGCGGCCATGTTGTTGCAACAAAAGAAATTTACCATTGCCGAAGTGATGTACATGGTAGGCTTTTCCAATCACTCTTACTTCTCCAAATGTTTTCAGGCAGAATTCGAAAAAACGCCACGCCAGTACCTTAATGAAGACCTGTAGAGGCATTTTGGGGCATTTCGTCCTATTTTTATCCTTATATGTCCAATCTGTGCTTTTATTGAAATGACCAATAAATTACTTTTGTTGCTGTCAATAAACCGATAAATTTGATAGCATGAAAAGACTGTTGATCCTTACCTTTATTTGTTTGATATCTGCCTTTGTCAAAGTGCAAGGCAAATCATCCTCTACACCTATTATATATATAGATGGAAATGGGGTGATGCGTTGGAGTGACACCCGCCGGGAGGCTTCCTTTTTCGGTGTTAATTATACGCTGCCTTTCGCCCATGCTTACCGTGCCATTGGATATTTGGGACTGGACCGCAAAGCTGCTATAGATAAAGATGTATATCATATCTCCCGTCTGGGACTGAATGCTTACCGTATTCATTTATGGGATGTGGAACTGACAGACGGACAGGGAAATCTCCTCGAAAACGAGCATCTCGACTTGATGGACTACCTGATTGCCAAACTCAAAGAACGCAATATTCATATTGTGATTACCGCGCAGACCAACTTCGGGAACGGATATCCCGAACGAAACATACAGACGGGCGGCTTCTCCTATAAATATGATAAATGCGATATGCACTCCCATCCGGAAGCTATCGCTGCACAAGAAACCTATCTTCATGGTTTGGTGAAGCACGTCAATCCATATACGGGGTTAGCTTATAAAGACGATCCCTCCATTGTTGGATTCGAAATCAATAATGAACCTTGTCATTCCGGTACGAAAGAAGAGGTAAAAGCCTATATTAACCGGATGCTGAAAGCGATCAATAAAACAGGAAACCGCAAACCTGTATTCTATAATGTAAGCCACAACGGATATGTAGTAGAGGCTTATTACGAAACTGCCATTCAGGGAACTACTTATCAATGGTATCCCATCGGACTGGTATCTGGACAGACACAGCAGGGAAATTTCCTTCCCTATATAGACCGCTATGATATTCCCTTTTCCGATAAAGTGAAAGGATTCGATAAGAAAACACGGATGGTATATGAGTTCGATCCGGCAGATATCATGTATTCTTATATGTATCCGGCCATGGTACGCACTTTCCGTACAGCAGGTTTTCAATGGATTACCCAGTTTGCGTATGATCCGATGGATATCGCTTATGCCAATACGGAATATCAGACTCATTTCTTGAATCTTGCCTATACGCCTCATAAAGCCATCAGTATGAAGATAGCTGCCGAAGCTGCACGCAGTCTGAAAAGAGGTGAATCATACGGCAGTTATCCACAGGACACTTTATTTGGTGACGGTTTTCTCGTCAGTTATACGGAGGACTTGAGCGAATTAAATAATGGAAAGAAATTCTATTATTCCAATCATACCAACACCCGGCCCAAAGATGCGTCACAACTTGTTTCCATTGCCGGTTGTGGCAGTTCCCCGGTTATTCGTTATGAGGGAACAGGTGCTTATTTCATGGATTGCCTCGAACCGGGAGTCTGGAGACTGGAAGTGATGCCGGACGCAGTAGTAGTGAACGATCCGTTTGCCAAACCGTCACTCGATAAAGAAGTGGTTACCATCGCTTATGGTGCTTGGGACATGGCTTTGCAAATACCTGATTTAGGGATGGAATTTACCTTTACGGCCCTCAATCAAGGAAATCAGCAGAAAGGAGATGTGACAGACGGGATTATCCGCGGACTTTGTCCGGGTACCTATCTGCTGAAACGTAAAAACTGTACGCCCAAACAGAACTGGCAGGCAGACTCTCAATGGAATTCCATCCGCATCGGAGAATATGTGGCTCCTGCTCCACGTGTGACGGATTATAAAGTCATTCATACTCCATCGGCAACCACTGAAGCAAATAAGGATTTGACGATTAGTGCACAGGTGGTAGGAACCGAATTCCCGGATTCTGTGATTATCTACACCGATAAGATATCTTTTTGGAATGAGCATAATCCATATATCAAGATGAAACGTACAGGCGGATATACCTATCAGGCAACGATACCCGCTACAGAAATAAAGGATGATTGTTTCAGGTATAACATCATCGTATGCCGGGGCAACAGCACTCGCACTTATCCCACAGGAAATTCCGATTACAGGAATTCATCATCGGGAATAAAGGGAAATCCACTGGACTGGAATTATACTTCCGGAGCCTATTGGACTACTCGTGTTGTTGCCCCAGATAGTGCGATACCACTATTGACTATTACGGACGCAGATAGCCGGATAGAAGCATACACGCTTCCCGAATGGAATGATCTCCAACGTACTTTGGTTGATTCTTCTCCGGTGGAAAAACCTTTGCTCCGGTTCCGGTTTACTCCTAAAGGAGAAAATCCGCACTATTTCCTCCGCACGTTCGTAAAGAACCTGATTGAAGAAAGAAAAGAAAGAGTAAAGGGTTGTAGCGTTCTCTGTATCCGGGTAAATCGCACGAAAGCACTTCCGGAAGGATTCAGTGCCGGTTTCGTAACGTCAGACGGATATACTTATAAAAGCCCTTGTCCTGCTCCATCATCGGAGGGAATCATACGGATACCGTTGAAAGATTTACGCCAGACAGACACGGCGCTGCTGCCGATAGCTTATCCGACATTCTTGAAACAGTATTTCCATCCGGAAACGGAAATCGCATTTTTACCGGAAAGGATTGAGAAGCTGGAGCTGTCAATGTCAGGAAACAAGAAAGGTTTAGTTGAGATTGAACTAGGAAATATCTGGCTGGAATAATCGTTCTTAAAGTTCCCCGTTGTCGAAGCCTTTGTTCCTCGGTGAGGAAAGGGTCGTTCCTCGGTGAGGAACAAGGTCCTCCTCGGTGAGGAACAAATCTTTCGTCTGAACCACGTCTGAAGCCTTCTGAAAGGGGGTAGCAAACGGAAGAGACAGAAAGGGAAAAGCCGCTGATTTTTAAATAAAAAGTAAAAATAAATCTATTATCAATAACACAGTAATTATGAACAGGAATATCTTAAATCTACGCCATCTGACTGTACTACTTATGTTGTGTACAGCCTTTTTAGGAGGCACCATTCCTGCCTTCGCCCAACAAGGAGGCAAGAAAATCACCGGACAAGTGATTGACGAGAACAAGGAACCGATGATCGGAGTTAGTATCCTCATTGTCGGTACTTCTACCGGAACAGTGACCGATTTCGACGGTAATTATACACTCAATGTGCCACAGGGCAGCAAAGAGTTGCAATTCTCTTATGTAGGATATGAAACAAAGGTAGTACCTGTTCCTGCCAACAGTACTACTTTGAATGTCCAGTTGAAAAGTGATTCACAGGTATTGAGCGACGTTGTAGTAATCGGCTATGGTACGCAGCGTAAAAGCGACCTGACAGGTTCGGTAACTAACGTCAGCAGCAAGGACTTCAACATGGGGTTGGTCAGCTCTCCCGAGCAACTGATTAATGGTAAGATTTCCGGTGTGCAAATCATGTCCAACAGTGGTTCGCCTACTGCGGGAAGTACGATCCGTGTGCGTGGTGGTGCTTCACTGAACGCTAGTAATGACCCTTTGATCGTACTGGACGGGGTTCCTTTGGAACAGGGAGGCATCAGCGGTAATGACGGGAATTTCCTTAGCCTCATCAACCCAAACGATATCGAAAGTATGACCATTCTGAAAGATGCTTCTTCGACTGCCATTTACGGTTCGCGTGCATCCAACGGGGTTATTCTGATTACTACCAAGAAAGGAAGTTCGGATAAACTGAAGATTACATTCAGTACGACAAATTCCATCCAGACACGTACCAAGCTGGCTGATATGCTAAGTTATGACCAATTTGTCAACACTATCCGTACGCAAGGAACGACTGCCCAACAATCTTTACTCGGCACAGCCCATACGGACTGGAATGATGAGATTTACCAGAATGCTTTCGGTACGGATAATAATCTTAGTATCTCCGGAAAAATTGCTAAAAACTGGCCATTTCGTATATCAGTAGGTTATTACAATCAAAGCGGTTTGTTACGCACAGACAACGCAGAACGCTACACGGGAAGCATCATGGTAACCCCCTCTTTCTTCAAAGACCACTTGAAACTGAATATTAATGCGAAAGGGTCTATTAACAACAATACATTTGGTAACACGAATGCTATCTGGGCAGCTTCTACAATGAATCCAACCATCCCTGTTTATTCAGGACTGGATACTTTTGGAGGATACACGGAAGCAATAGACAATACAGGTGCACCAGCCAACGGTGCTGTAATGAACCCGGTGGGACTTATCAAAATGAATGATTCCCAAAGTAACGTAAGACGTTTCATCGGAAATATCGATGCGGACTATCGTGTTCATTTCTTCCCCGATTTAAAACTGCACGCTACATTAGGTTACGACTATGCACAAGGTAAGGGAAGTGTATATGTTCCGGCAGAAGCTGCACAGAATTACACAACTTCCGGTCTGGATTACAGTTACGGTCCACAAAAAAAGGAAAACCGCCTTTTGACTCTGTATGCCAACTACAACAAATTGGTGGAACCTATCAAAAGTAGCTTTGACGTAACAGCCGGTTATGATTATCAGTACTGGAAATCCACAACTCCGCTTTACTACGAAATGAATACACTGGGAGAAATACAAAAAACTTCAAAGGCTAAAGACGAACGCCATGTATTGCTCTCCTACTATGGTCGTCTGAACTACTCGTTCAACTCCCGCTATATGCTGACTACTACTGTACGTCGCGATGCCACTTCGCGCTTCGCTAAAAATGTACGTTGGGGTACGTTCCCGTCAGTAGCATTAGGATGGAGAGTGACAGAAGAATCATTCCTGAAAGACAATAAAGTTATCAGCACCCTGAAAGTGCGTGCAAGTTATGGTGTCACCGGGCAGCAAGACGGTATAGGCAATTACAACTACCTCCCTATCTATACGATCAGCCAAAGTGGTGCCGGTTCCCTTATCGGAGATACCCCGACTCCTACTTACCGCCCCAAAGCGTATGTACCCAACCTGAAATGGGAAACAACCACTTCATGGAATATGGGCTTTGATTTCGGTTTCCTCAAAGACCGCATCACCGGTAGTTTCGACTACTACACCCGTCAGACCAAAGACCTGATTGCCACCGTACCTGCTGCTGCCGGTACTACATTCGATCGTAACATCACGACAAATGTCGGAAATGTAGACAGTCAGGGTGTGGAATTCAGTCTGAACGCAACGCCCATACAGACCAAGGACTGGAACTGGGACTTGAGTTTCAACATGACATGGCAGAAGATGAAAGTGAAAAACTTATCACTGACAGCCGGTACGCCTGCCACCAACACTTCTGTAGGTCCGTATATCGACAGTTATCAGGTACAGACATTGAGCGAGGGATATGCTCCTTATATGTTCTACGTTTACCATCAGCTGTATGATGAAAAAACCGGCAAACCGATAGAAGGAGCTTACGTAGACCTCGACGGGGACGGACAAATCAACTCGAACGACTTGTACCGCTACCACTCTCCGGCTCCCGACTATATCCTCGGTTTCAGTACCTCATTGCGCTACAAGAAGTGGACATTGAGCACCAGCCTGCGTGCCAATATCGGAAACTATGTCTATAACGCGATGGCTATGAACAGCGGTGCCTGGGAAACTGTCAGCTACAACTCCTACCAGCTGAACAACCTGTCATCAACCTATCTGAAAACAGGATTCCAGACACGTCAATATCTCTCTGACTATTATGTAGAAAATGCTTCTTTCCTGAAAATGGATAATCTCTCATTGGGTTACAACTTCGGCACTATTTATAAAGGATGCAGTCTGAATGTGAGTGCCATGGTGCAAAATGTATTCTGTATCACCAAATACAGCGGCGTTGACCCGGAAGTTCCCGACGGTGTGGACAATTCGTTTTATCCGCGCCCGCGTACTTTCTCTCTCAACATAGGTATTAACTTCTAATTACTAAAAGCATCGATTATGAAAAAGATATTTTATACAGCCTTTTATTTTTGCAGCGCACTCCTGATGAGTTCCTGCATAGGCGACTTGGACCAATATCCACACGAAGAAGAAACATCTTCTACCATATATACCAGTGCTGCAAACTATAAAGCCGTCCTGGGAAAAATCTATGCAGCCATGGTGACCACCGGACAGGAAAAGAATGGTGACAACGATTTGAGTAGTAACAGCGGACAGGATTATATGCGCTGTTTCTTCAACTTGCAGGAATGTGGAACGGATGAAGTGGCTTCTACCTGGCTGTCCGGTGACAACGTGACGGGACTGACGTATTTGAGTTGGGATGCTAATGATCCTTGGGTATCGGATATGTATTACCGTATCTATTACAACATTGCTTTATGTAATGAGTTTCTCCGCAATGCCACCGATGAAAAGATAGCACAGTTCACGGACCAGGAGCAGACTGAAATTCGTATTTATCGTGCCGAAGCCCGTTTCATGCGTGCTTTATTCTACTATCACGCACTCGATCTGTTCCGCAATATCCCGTTTGTGACGGAAAATGACCCGCTAGTCGGATATCTACCTCCCCGCTATACAGCCCAACAGATTTTCGATTATATTGAAAGTGAACTGAATGCCATTAAAGATGAAATGCTAAATAAAGCGAACTGTCCTTACGGACGCGCTTCCCAAGGAGCTGCATATACATTACTTGCCAAATTATATCTGAATGCGGAAGTTTATACCCAGACTTCCAAATACAACGAATGTATCAAAGCCTGTAAAAAGGTTATCGAACAGGGTTATCAACTGGAAAGCGATTATTACAAGCTGTTTAATGCCGACAATGACAAACGTACGAACGAAATAATCTTCACCCTCCCGGTAGACGCAACCAATCTCGTGTCATGGGGATCATCCACTTACATTGTTTGTGGCGCAGTGAGCAACACGTCCGAAAAACAGATACCGGAAGATTACGGTGTAAAATCAGGATGGGGTATGTTCCGTGTACGCGGAGAAATTCCTCAACTTTTCTCCGGTAACGAAGAAGCCGACCAGCGATATATGTTCTTTACCGACGGACAAACCCGGGACCTGGAAAAGATAGATGACCAAAGCAATGGCTATTTCGTAGAAAAATGGACTAACCTGACTGATGCCGGACAGACTGCTTCCAACACCGCAGACGGTGGTGTAAATACAGATTATCCCCTATTCCGTCTGGCCGATGTATATTTAATGATGGCAGAAGCTGTGGTACGTGGAGGAACGGAAGCGACTCTGGCAAATGTACTGCCTTATATCAATGAGCTACAGGAACGTGCTTTCGGCGACAACACTCATAACAAAAGCGAGTCTGAAATCAATGAACTGTTTATCATCAACGAACGTGCCCGTGAACTGTATTGGGAGGGGTATCGCCGTACGGACTTGATCCGCTTCAATCAATTTACAACCAACAGCTATGTATGGCAATGGAAAGGTGGCGTAAAAGACGGTAAGGCAGTAGAGAGCAAATACAATATCTATCCGATACCTGCTACCGAACTGACGGCCAATCCAAACTTATACAATGAAAACTATTAATCATATTAATACGGAACAACGATATGAAAAAACTAAATAATCTATTCACTTTACTTTCCGCTCTCCTATTACTAGGTGCTTGCGAGAAAGATGGGGATACCTATTTTCTCTCCAGCCCGGAAGAGAACGAATTGATAGCTTCTGCCAATTCTGTCGTACTGACAAAGGAGACAGCCAAGTTTTATGCTTTGTCGCTTGCCTGGACTGACCAGACGCTGCAAGTGAGCGATCCAAGATACCAGCCTACCACCGGTGTACAAACTTCCGTACAGGTTTCACGCACGGAAGATTTCTCCGGGCAGATTCTGGAAACGACCGAAAGTGGAGTATCAAAGACGTACTCTGTCTCCGCTTTAAATATCGTCGCTTATCAGTTGAAAGCTACTCCCGAAGAAGAAGCGCCGCTCTATTTCCGGCTTGCCGGAAGAAACGGAAGTAACATCGCTCCTGTATACAGTAATGTGGTAAAAGTCATGGTTACTCCTTATGAAATTGATATGCGATTTGCCAATATTATCAATAAGGGAGACGGCAAGGATTCAGGAAAAGATCTGTATGCAGCCAATGCGGATGGCAACTATATCGGCTTTATGGGAGCCACTTCTTGGGAAGGTTTCTATCTACAGGAAGCCGATGGTACTGTTTGGCACACAGCCAAATCGGGCAGTACGGCTACTCCGTTCTTCCTGACAACTGACGCTGCTGAAGGAACGTGGGATTTGTGGTTCCCCGGTCAATCGGGCTGTTACTATACGAATGTCAATACCACCAAAAAACTATGGACTGCCTTATGGATGCCAACACTCAATGTAAGTGGCATCGACGGAGGTATCACGATGGAATACAAACGTGACAAGAATCAATGGCAGGGCATATTTACTGCTACAGGAGCCGGCACTATCAATATTCAGATGAATGGAACAGGTAAACTATATGATAACACCAGCGTCAGCGGAGCTGATAACAGCATTGATGATACGAAAGCCAAAGATACTCCTTTCGCCTTTAGTGGTTCTGCTAATGAATTGACATTCAATACCGGGACGAATGTTTCTGCCGGAAATATTACAGTAAACGTACCGGCAGCCGGAGAATGTACATTGATTATTGACCTGAACGACCCGCAAGCATGGAAAGTGGAAGTGACGGAAGGAGGAAGTATAGAACCGACTTATCCCTCTTATCTGGAAATGCAAGGGGCCGACTCATGGTGGGGAAAGTTATACCGCAAACTTGAACCCGGTAAAACTGCAGGAACTTATCGCACTGTATTCCAAACCGTCAGCGATGAAAACTTCCAGATAGTAGACCCATCAACAGATACATGGTATGGCTCTGATCCCAACAATCTTTATAGCCTTGCTCTTACAACAGGGGAGCATTACAACATCTGGTTCGATGGTTCCGGCAAGAAAAGTTATACAATCGAAGTAGATTACGTCAACTTGACTTGGAAGCCTACTGAAATCAAACAAATCAATGTATATGGAACTTTCAATGGCTGGTCAACGGCTAAAGACCTGATGATATATGATGAGGAAACCGGAATATGGAGCGCAGAATGCGATATCACCACCATCGGTGACGGATTCTACTTCCTCATGAATACGGATCCCGATCAGATTAGCTGGGACTGGAGATTGTACTATACTTCTGAAAGTGGGCTCTATCTAAGTGATCAGAATGGTGATAACATTAAACCCACTAAGGAGGGTAAATATCGCATTACGCTGGATCTCAACAAGATGGAGTTTACAATGACTGAAATCACTGAATAACATTCTAAGTTCAACAACATGATTATTAATTTCAACAGAATCACTATGATACGAAAATATATAATGATAGCTTCCGCACTACTTTGCGGAAGCATCTTCACCGCTTGTGATGATGATAATGATACTCCGACTTTTCCGGAAAAGACGGAAACCACTTATGATATGTCCGGCTTCGCCCGGGGAGCTGATGTCAGTTGGCTGTCGGAAATGGAAAGTTCCGGATATAAATTCTATACCTCCGATGGAAAAGAACAGGAATGTATGTCTCTGCTTCGCGACCTGGGTATAAATGCAATTCGTCTACGTGTATGGGTGAACCCGGAAAATGACACGGAAGATGTAAAAGGCTGGTGCAATAAGGGTGACGTATTGCTCAAAGCATGGAGAGCGCATAATTTGGGCTATCGCCTGATGATCGACTTCCATTACAGTGACAGATGGGCCGATCCTGTTCAGCAAGCCAAACCCAAAGCCTGGGAAAACTATACGGTAGAAGAACTGGAGCAGGCGATTGCCGACCATACCAAAGATGTACTCGGTGCAATCAAAGAGATGGGCATTGATGTGGAATGGGTGCAAGTAGGCAATGAAACTCATCAGGGAATGCTATTCCCCACTGGACAAACAACGAGTAGTGACGGTATTAAAAACTTTGCGAAATTCATTAACTCCGGCTACAATGCTGTTAAAGAGATTTATCCGAATGCGAAAGTGATTGTACACCTCGACCAGGGAAATGATGCCAATCTATACAACCGGATTTTCGGTTATTTGCATGACAACAATGCCAAATGGGACGTCATCGGTATGTCTCTTTATCCGGATATGTACCCGACAGAGGGAGTAGCCGATGATTGGGAAGATATGAACAACAAATGTATTGCCAATATGAAAAATCTGATTGCCAAATACAACACTCCGGTGATGATGTGCGAAATTGGTATTCCCTGGGACTATTCCGAAGCTGAAGACTTTTTCACAGACTTTATGACGAAAGCCAAACAAGTGGAACAATGTCTTGGTGTATTCTCCTGGGAACCGCAGAGTTATGGTGGTTGGAAGAACTATGGAAAGGGCATGTTTGACGACAGTGGTAAACCGACCAGCGCATTTAATGCTTTCAAGAGATAAGATTATTGAATCATTTTTTATAACTTTACCCCGAATCCAAAATATTTTATACCTGAAAAGCAAAAATGAACATGAAACACCCAAAACAGTTATTAGCTGTACTTTTGATGGGCGTCGCTTGCACATTGCAAGCGCAACGCAGTGAGACGCTGCTCGAGAAAAACTGGAAATTCAGTAAAGGAGATTTTAAAGAGGCTAGCCAGCCGGAGTTTAATGACACTAAATGGGAGTCGGTTGTTATTCCGCATGATTGGGCGATTTTCGGTCCATTCGATATGAATAATGACCTGCAGAATGTAGCTGTAACACAGAACTTCGAGAAAAAGGCTTCCTTGAAAACAGGACGTACCGGTGGGCTCCCTTATGTAGGCACCGGATGGTATCGAACCAGTTTTGATGCTCCTGCCGATAAGGAGGTGACGCTACTCTTTGATGGCGCCATGAGCGAAGCACGTGTCTATGTAAATGGAAAAGAAGCTTGTTTCTGGCCTTTCGGCTACAACTCTTTCCACTGTAACGTGACGTCTTTATTAAACAAAGACGGAAAGAATAATACGCTGGCCGTACGTTTGGAAAATCGTCCGCAGTCCTCGCGCTGGTATCCGGGAGCAGGTTTGTATCGTAATGTGCATCTGATCGTGACTGATAAAGTGCACGTGCCTGTATGGGGAACACAAATCACAACTCCTCATGTCAGCAAGGACTTTGCAGCCGTACGTCTTCAAACGAAGATTGATAATGCCGGTGAGAAAACACAAATCCGTATAGAGACAGAGATTCTTTCTCCGGACGGAAAAGTGGTTACCAGCAAAGAGAATACGAGCCGCATTAATCATGGACAACCATTCGAACAAAACTTTATTGTAAATGCGCCCGAGCTCTGGTCGCCGGAAAGTCCGTCGCTCTACAAGGCTGTTTCCAAAATTTACGCAGATGATAAACTGGTGGATACTTACACGACCCGTTTCGGTATCCGCAACATTGAATATATCGCTGATAAGGGTTTCTATTTGAACGGAAAACATCGCAAATTCCAAGGGGTATGCAATCATCATGATTTAGGTCCGCTGGGTGCCGCTATTAATGTGGCAGCACTTCGCCATCAGCTTACATTGCTGAAAGATATGGGATGTGACGCTATCCGTACTTCTCATAATATGCCGACTCCCGAACTCGTAGCATTGTGTGACGAAATGGGATTTATGATGATGATTGAACCGTTCGATGAATGGGACATTGCCAAGTGCGAAAACGGTTATCACCGTTATTTCAATGAATGGGCGGAACGTGATATGGTAAATATGCTCCATAATTATCGGAATAATCCGTGTGTGATTATGTGGAGTATCGGTAATGAAGTGCCGACCCAATGTAGCCCTGTCGGCTATAAAGTGGCTAAATTCCTGCAAGACATTTGCCACCGAGAAGATCCGACACGTCCTGTCACTTGTGGAATGGATCAGGTTACTTGTGTACTTGCGAACGGATTTGCAGCAATGATTGACATTCCGGGACTTAATTACCGTACCCAACGCTATAAGGAATCTTATGACCAACTTCCGCAGAATCTGATTCTGGGTAGTGAAACTGCTTCTACTGTCAGTTCACGCGGGGTATACAAATTCCCGGTAGAGGATAAGAAAAGTACTAAGTATGAAGACCATCAGTGTTCCTCTTATGATGTGGAAGCCTGTTCCTGGTCAAATATTCCGGACGAGGACTTTGCACTGGCCGACGATAACCATTGGACAATCGGACAATTTGTATGGACAGGATTTGACTATCTGGGCGAGCCATCACCTTATGACACGGATGCATGGCCCAATCACAGTTCCATGTTTGGTATTATCGACCTTGCCAGTCTGCCTAAAGACCGCTATTATCTGTATCGCAGTGTATGGAACAAGGATGCGGAAACCTTGCATATTCTGCCTCACTGGACATGGCCGGGACGTGAAGGCGAAGTGACTCCTGTATTTGTATATACCAACTATCCTACAGCCGAACTGTTTATCAACGGTAAAAGTTATGGTAAACAAAGCAAGAATAATAGTTCGTTGAAGAACCGCTATCGTCTGATGTGGATGGATGCTGTATATGAACCGGGAGAAGTAAAAGTAGTAGCCTATAACAAAGAAGGAAAAGCTGTAGCGGAAAAAGTGGTTCGCACTGCCGGAAAAGCTCATCATATCGAACTGGTCAGCAACCGTAACGAATTGACTGCAGATGGAAAAGACTTAGCGTATGTGACTGTGAAAGTTGTAGACAAAGATGGTAACCTCTGCCCTACTGATAATCGTCAGATTAACTTCTCTGCAAAGGGAACCGGTAAATATCGTGCCGCTGCCAATGGCGACCCGACAAATCTGGAACAATTTCATCTTCCGAAGATGCATGCTTTCAACGGAATGTTGACAGCTATCATACAAGCTGGTGAAACTGCCGGAGAAATTGTATTTACAGCCAAAGCAAATGGAGTGAAAGCCGGAAATATTCGTATTCAAACGAAATAAGGTATACGCTTTATAATATCTGATAAGCCACCGGATTTCTTAACTAAAGAGAAGTCCGGTGGTTTTCATATATAATATACTGGATTTTTCACTTTTACGAGAAAAGAAGCAGGTAAATACAGGTTAATATCTATCTTTGCCAAAGAAAACGTTACAGATATGTCGCACAGGATTCACTTCCTTATTTTTACAGGTCTTTTACTGATGTTCTGTTCATGCCGGAAAGAAAACTGGTTTGAATGGCAAGTAAATCAAAGACACATGGAAGTATCTCTGAACAAAGAATCTGATTCGCTCTATGTCATTCATTTGAATACAGACCAACCCTCCCACTCTGTTTGGAAATTGCCTTATCCTGTCTATCAATTTGATTATGGAGATGTTACAGGAGACGGGATGCCGGAAATTATTGTGGGGGTTATCAAGCCTACCCGATTCGATCCCAAACCTGACAAGCGGTTGTTCATTTACCGGATTGCAGATGAAGCGTATATCCGCCCACTTTGGTTAGGTTCGAGGGTAGCACAACCTTTGGAAGATTTCAGAGTGATTCGTGAACATACTCCTGTGTTGATACGCACCATGGAACGGGAACGAAGTGGAAAATATCTGATAGCGGAATATGCATGGAGAGGTTTTGGTCTGGATTTTAAGGGGTATCTGAAACGCGAGACAGAAGAAAAGGAGGCCAAACGCATTCTTGAACGTTAACGTTAGATACTATCATTTATATATGGCAATTTATAGAATAATGAAAAACATGAGACGACTATTATTGCTGTCCTGTACACTAATTCTTATTCTCTGCGGATGCAAGAACAAGAATAAAAACACCTCAACGGCATTGGCACAAGATACTGTTACGACTGCCACTTCATTATTGACCGATACGGTTCTACCTCAATCTATTGATTTGAAGCAGGATATCAGTCGTTACTCTTTTCAGGAGTTGCGTTTATTACGTAGTTATCCATACGCTATACACGGTTATCATTTTATGGAAGCGGACATCAATGCTTTCTTCTCGGCCAATACGAAATGGTATAATGATCTTGTCTGGAAGTTATGGGAAGAATCGGAGGCGGACGGAGAGAATAAATTTCCGGAAAACTATGATGAAGTCAAACTGACGGCTGAAGAGAAGGCTTTCGTAGAACGCATCGATGCTCGCATGGCAGAAATGCGTCAGCAACAGTTTACTCAACGAGACTCTTATCATTTAGGAAATGCAAATAATATAGTCAACCTGTTCCAATTCAAAGATATAGACGAGGCATTAGTAGCCAAATTGCAACAGAACAACTTTGCCATTACAGAGGGAAGTAATTTACAGTTGTTTCATGCTTATGAAGAGAATGACTATCGCCAAGTGCCCAATTTCATCACCACTGACTTATATTTACAGGCATTTCACATGTATTTCTCTTATGTACTGAAAAGTCTGGAGAAACAACACATCATTCCTACTTTGGAAAGACTATGTCTATCACTCAACGCAACTTGCATAAGCATCTCCCGCCAGACAGAAGACGAATCTCTGAAAAATATAGCAGAATATGCCGCTACTTTTTATGCTATCCCTTATTATTTGCTGACAAAGGAAACGCCCAATCTCCCTGCTAAATATCAAAAAGCATATCAACAGGAAATAGAACATATTAATGCACAAGAAGATGATTTCTCGGAATTTCTTTCATACAAAGAGGCATACTTCCCATACAGTCTTTTCAAACCACGCGGACATTATACCCGTGAACCCCAATTACAGGCATACTTTCAGGCTATGATGTGGCTTCAAACTGCCTGCTTTTGCAGAGAACAACAAGAACAGCTCAAACAAGCAATCTTTCAGGCTACCGTACTATCCACTTATAAGGATATGACCAAGACACCACTAATGGAACTATACCAACGCGTCTATACACCACTTACTTTCCTGATGGGGGAGACTGATAATCTTTCTCTTCTCGATATTGCACAGATTCTGAAGAAAAATAAAGCAGAATATACTGAAGATGCATTGACTCCGGTTCAAATAGAAAAGGTGAATCAAGCGCTTATTGAACTGGCAAAAAGTAAGAACAGGATCAAACCTAAAATAGAAATCTCCTGCCAGGACAAAATCAACTTTATGCCACAAAGATATCTGGCAGATAATGAAGTACTTCAGGAATTGGTAGACGTCACTCCAAACAGTAAACGTGCTTATCCGAAAGGATTGGATGTCTTTGCCGCTTTCGGAGTAAACTCCGCCGAGACTTTACTGACTGATGTTTACAAAGAACCGGACAACTGGAACCAGTATACCGTAGAATTACAAAAACTGAAAGATAAATTCAAAGCTTCCCAGCCTGCGCAAGTATCTGTCTACGAATTATGGATGAAAAGTCTGTTCACCATGCAGAAAACGGATAAGAGCCAGCCGGGATTTATGCAAACGCCCGAATGGGGATACAAGAATCTGAATACAGCTCTGGCATCTTGGGCTGAATTGAAGCATGACGCGATCCTTTACGGAGAACAGCCCATGGCAGCAGAATGTGGAGGCGCCGGCCCTCCTGATCCGATCGTAGTGGGATATGTAGAACCGAATCTTCCTTTCTGGAAGAAAATGTCAGGGATTCTGCAAGCCACCCAACTGGTTCTGCAACAAAGCAATTGCCTGACAGATGACTTGAAAGGAAAAACAGAGCAGCTGCAAGACTATGTCAGCTTTCTGATTCAAGTAACAGAAAAGGAACTGCGGAGAGAAAACCTGACCGAACAAGAATATCGCACTCTTGAGTATATGGGAAGTAGTATAGAATATTTCACTCTGTCTGTACTCGATCCTGATTTACATCTGGATAACTGGTCATTAGTGCAAGGTCCAGACAAGTCGATAGCTGTAGTGGCTGATATTTATACCCGCAACGTGAGGGGATGTGATAAGAATGGAGTACTGCATGTAGCAACAGGAAATGCCAACAATATCTATGTGGTAGTAGAAATAGAGGGTAATCTCTATCTTACCCGTGGTGCCACATTTAGTTACTACGAGTTTGTCCAGCCACTGGATACTCGGCTCACGGACGAAGAATGGCAGAAAATGCTGGAAGAAAAGAAAGCGCCTGCCGTCCCGGAATGGATGAAAAATATCCTGCTGGAGAAAGAACCTAAAGTAGATGACAGAGTTTTTTATAGTTCAGGATGCTAATATCCTTTTCCCGAATTAACCGGATTATAGGTGGTATAAGCCTATTATTGCTTACTGCCTGCCAGCACTCGTCAGAAGAATGTCTCTCTATCGCTTTCACCGGAGATGTTCTTCTGGACAGAGGGGTACGCCAACAGATTCAACGGGGAGGTGTCAAAGATTTATTTGCGTCGGTAGCTCCTCTCTTTCACCAAGTGGATGCTACGGTAATCAATCTGGAATGTCCCGCCACTTCCGTTCATTCACCGTTACACAAGAAATATATCTTTCGTGCGGAACCGGGATGGATGGAAGAATTGGCTAAAGCTGGCATCAGTCATGCGGCTTTAGCGAATAATCATACTATGGATCAGGGGCGAAGTGGATTGATAGATACTTATCAGCATCTCTTATCGGCAGGAATCACTCCGATAGGATATGGTAATACTTCTTCCGAAAGTTGCCAACCTGTAGTGATAAAGAAAGGAAAAATTAAAGTAGCACTCTTCAATTCAGTTACACTTCCTTTGGAAAATTGGGTATATTTAGAAAATGATCCCGGTATCTGCCAGCAACCAATAGAAGAGATGGAAGAGGAAATCAAGAATTTCAAGCAAGAGAATCCCGAAAGTTATGTGGTGGTTATTCTACATTGGGGAATGGAATATCAGTCCTCCCCTACTCTTAGCCAAAGAAAAGGAGCACGCCGGCTTATCCGTACAGGTGCGGATGCCATCATCGGACACCATCCGCATGTCATTCAGAAAGAAGAATATTTTAAAGGTAAGCCTATTTTCTATAGTCTAGGCAACTTCGTGTTCGACCAACGAAAACCAGAAACATCACAAAGCCTGATTGTGCAGCTCAATTTCACCTCTATAGGATATAGTATAAAACTTCATCCTGCAACAATTAATAATTGCAAACCGGAATTACAATAATCAGACAAAACCAAAGGGGATAACTGCCAACATTATACTATTTACCAACAAATATCATCATCCCTCTATCTTGAAATCCACTAGATTTTGCACATTAAATAGCTTTCCAGAAAGCTTGGAAATCGCGATATCTACCGTAACAAACCAGCTCATCTCCCTCTTCCACTTTCTCATCCGCCGGTAATTCATTCTTTACATGAAGCTCCATTAAAGAAATGCCCAAGCAATTGGTTATTTTATTGGCTCTCTTCAACCCTATCATCTTTAAATGAAACTCTTCATCCAAATTCAACTCATTCACAAAATATCCTACAAATTTCTCCGGAACCGTGAACTTCACAACATAATAATCCTGATCGATGCGGAATCCTTCCATATTCGTTCCAAAATCAAGCAATTGCACCAAGCTGCGGGCAGCATCTTCTTCCGGAGTCAGGATTCGCTCAAGTTCAAAAGCCTCAAGCACCGCTTTATGTACGGCATCAATAGCACGGGCAAAGATTCGGGGAACCTTTTTCTGCTTCAATAGGGCAACAACACGTATCGATGCACCAAAATTCTCACCAATCGCTACAATTACTATATCCACACTATTCAATGGCAACACTGATAATGATTGTTCGTCAGTGGCATCAATGACAAAAGCCGTAGCAACCTTATCTTTGATTGAATCTACACGACTTTCACTAATATCCGCACCAATAATCTCGTGCCCTAATGCAGACAATTCCTCTGCCAACACATGGCCGTAATTTCCTAAACCGATAATAATATACTTCATATCTTTAGTTTATTATAATGTTATCACTCGGATAACGGTATTTTGTATTCTTTTTCTGTTTGACAATTCCCAACATCAATGTTATCAATCCCACACGTCCGATAAACATCAACAAGGATACCAACAACTTACTGGCATCACACAAATGAGGGGTCAGATTCAGACTAGATCCCACAGTACTAAGTGCAGAGACACATTCGAAAGTCAATGCCATAATGGAAACACCCGGTTCGAGTATGCTCAATGTGAAAATAAAAATGAATGACACTCCCAATGACATGACTACTGTTGCATTGGAACGCCGGATTGAATCGTAAGATAATTCTCTGCCAAACACCTCTACCCGTTCAGTACCACGCAATACGGCTACAAGATTCAGAACCACAACTGCAAAAGCGTTCACTTTCACACCACCTGCCGTAGACTGTGAACCACCGCCAACCCACATCAAGAATAGATAAACCAACAAAGTCTGCACACTCAATGATGCCAGGTCGACACTACTAAAACCGGCTGTTCGAGGACAAGTGGCATTAAAGAAAGCTTGTGTCCATTTGTCTGCCAAAGGCATACCGGCAAAGGAAGCATTCCACTCAAAAGCAGCAATAGCTAATGTACCGATTAATAAAAGCAGAAAAGTCATGATTAACACGATTTTCGTATTCAGGTTATAAAGATGCTGCATTTTGTGACGATCCAGTTTGCGTGTACGGACCAATTTCCAGAAACGACGCAGGTGATATAATACAATATCCTTGAAATTGACAAGAATGGGGAAGCCGATACCACCGAAGATTATCAGCAAAGAAACAGAAATAAACAGTCCATTATGATTGGTCATCACCATCGGATTCCCTAAATTACCGGAAAGTGTAGAAAAACCCGCATTACAAAAAGCTGATATAGCATGGAAAGCAGCAAAACCTAACTCGCCTTCCAAAGTCATTCCCAGCGTACCGTGAATACTAAACCAAATCGAAACCATGCCAATCCCTTCAATGACTAGGGTAAAGCCCAATATATATAATAAGGTGGACAGTAATGAACCTAACGAATTGGAACTAACCATATCACGTACAACAAGCTGATTATAAATGGAGGTGTTTCCCATGAAGAACATGGCAAAGAAACTGGTTAATGTCATCACTCCTAATCCTCCAATCTGAATCAACAGGATAATGACAACTAATCCGGAAGTGGTGAATGTAGTGGATACATCTACCGGAACCAAACCTGTAACACATACGGCACTGGTAGCCGTAAATAAAGAGTCTACCCAGGTAATACCATTCACCGTGCAGCGCGGAAGCATCAGTAGACCTGCTCCAATCAGGATAATAGCCATAAAACTGACTGCTAATATCAAAGACAGATTGGTACGCCGTCCCAACAGGCGCACCAGACCATTGGACAAGTTGAGGAAAGAAAGGACTAATAATAACAGGAGATGATAAAACTTCCCATGCAGGAATTCCCAAATCTGCAAAATAGCTCCTTCTTCTTCCGGACGGTGAAAAATGACGGGTATTAAAGTAAGATATAATAACCCGCTTAATATCCAGGCTAATCGCCGGTATTGTTTTTTAGTATTCCGGTATTCCAGTGAAATATGTAAAGTAACATCAATCAGAAAGATAATCCAGACTGTTTTATACAATGTCTGCAAATTAGCCACTTCATCTACGGATAAGGGAAAGCCGTGTTCATATACTACTCCGACAATCAACAACAGAGATGCCAGATAGGTGAGTGCTTCTACCAGTCCTAACAGGATACGTACATAGGGTTTTAGCAGTTTATTTTGATACAATAAAAACTTATGATAAATCTTCATATCATCTTTTTTAACAGGGTCGTGCAAACTTAACTAAAATAACAATCAGAACCGATTCTTTGTTGACAAAATTTTCTGAATATTAAAAAATTGAGTACTTTTGGCAACAAGAAACTAAAAAACTACAATATTATGAGTGAAAAAAGAAAACGGTATATTTTACCCGAAGAAGAAATTCCACACTACTGGTACAACATTCAGGCTGATATGGTAAACAAACCTATGCCTCCGTTGCATCCGGGAACCAAACAACCGCTGAAAGCGGAAGACTTGTATCCGATTTTCGCTAAAGAGCTGTGCCATCAGGAACTGAATCAAACCGATGCATGGATCGAAATACCGGAAGAAGTACGCGAAATGTATAAGTACTATCGCAGTACTCCGCTGGTTCGTGCTTACGGATTGGAAAAAGCACTCGGTACTCCGGCTCATATCTATTTTAAGAATGAAAGTGTCAGCCCTATCGGTTCACATAAGTTGAACTCTGCATTGGCACAGGCTTATTATTGCAAAGAAGAAGGAGTTACCAACATCACCACTGAAACCGGTGCCGGACAATGGGGAGCCGCTCTTTCTTATGCAGCTAAGGTTTTCGGTTTGGAAGCTGCTGTTTATCAGGTAAAAATCAGTTATGAACAAAAGCCATACCGCCGCAGCATCATGCAGACTTTCGGAGCACAGGTAACCCCTTCTCCATCCATGTCTACCCGTGCCGGTAAGGATATTCTGACTAAACACCCTACTTATCAGGGTTCATTGGGAACAGCCATTTCTGAAGCTATTGAACTGGCACAAATGACTCCCAACTGTAAATATACGCTCGGGTCTGTGCTTAGCCATGTTACTCTTCATCAGACTATTATCGGACTGGAAGCCGAAAAACAGATGGAAATGGCAGGCGAATACCCGGATATCGTAATCGGTTGTTTCGGAGGTGGTTCCAACTTCGGAGGTATCTCTTTCCCATTCATGCGTCACACGATACAGGAAGGAAAAAAGACTCGTTTCGTTGCTGCCGAACCTGCATCTTGTCCGAAACTGACACGTGGTAAGTTCCAGTATGACTTCGGTGATGAAGCCGGATATACTCCGTTGCTACCGATGTTTACTTTAGGACACAATTTTGCTCCGGCCCATATCCATGCCGGCGGTCTTCGCTATCATGGTGCAGGTGTCATCGTTTCACAGTTGCTCAAGGATAATCTGATGGAAGCAGTAGATATACAGCAATTGGAATCTTTCGAAGCAGGTTGTCTGTTTGCACAGTCTGAAGGTATTATTCCGGCTCCTGAATCCAGCCACGCTATTGCAGCAGCTATCCGCGAAGCTAACAAATGTAAGGAGACAGGAGAAGAAAAAATAATCCTGTTTAATCTTTCCGGACATGGCCTGATCGATATGGCTTCTTACGATAAGTATTTGGCTGGTGATCTCGTAAACTATGCATTGACTGATGATGATATTCAGAAGAATTTAGATGAGATAGGAGATTTAGCTAAATAATAAATTGCCTGCCAGTTTCAAGTTTCACCACCGATTTCACAGATTAACATGGACTTAAATGTAATTCGAAGATTTTCGATACAAAAGTCCATGTTAATCTGTGAAATCGGTGGCATTTTTTCCATCCTCCTATATTTTCTTTCTCTCTGTTGAACACCTCCATACACCCACTGTATAGACTGGAAAGATTGTATAGTTTTCCGGTCAATTCATGGGGTATATCAAAGATTTCACTATCTTTGATGCCATTATTAATCTTATGAACTAATAATGAGCAGCTTTAACAAAATAGCAATCTGTCTACTTTTTCTATGCGCAGGGGTTAATTATGCTTTTTCTGATATTCCGGAGCAAATCAACTTCTCCTATATCTCTATTAATGAAGGATTGTCACAAAGTACTGTATTCTCTATCGATCAGGACCAACGAGGCAATATGTGGTTCGCAACTTATGACGGAGTAAACAAGTACGATGGGTATTCATTTACAGTTTATCAGCATAATGAAGATGATCCGAACAGCATCGCTAATGACATTTCGCGAATCGTAAAGGCTGACAGTCAGGGACGGGTTTGGATCGGCACGCGGGATGGTTTGTCATATTATGATGAAGAGAAGGATAAATTCAGAAATTTCTTCTACGAAAAGAAGGGGAAGAAGCTGCAAATCAACGGAATTGCGGAGATCTCACCGGAACAACTGCTCATAAGTACACAGGAAGGTCTGACTATGTTCGATATTAAAGAATCACGATTCGTTGATGATTCTTTTAGTACGGCTATGCATAAGATAGTGGCTTCTGCTCTTTACAGGCAAGGCGATATTATCTATATCGGCACCCCGGTTGACGGGCTTTACAGCTACTCCATTCCTCAAAAGAAACTGGAAAGAATTACTCCGATAACAGGCACTAAGCAGATTCAAGCCATTTTGCAACAATCTCCTACCCGCATCTGGATAGCTACCGAAGGAGCCGGTCTACTTCTATTTAACCCGAAAACACAAGAAGTCAAGACCTATCATCATTCTTCTTCCAATCCTAAAAGTATCAGTTCCAATTATATCCGTTCTCTGGCATTGGATTCGCAAAATCGCCTATGGATAGGAACATTCAATGATCTGAACATTTATCATGAAGGAAACGATTCTTTCGTTTCTTACAGCAGCAGTCCGGTAGAAAGCGGCAGTCTGTCACAGCGTTCGGTCCGCAGTATCTTTATGGATTCGCAGGGTGGAATGTGGCTTGGAACCTATTTCGGAGGACTAAACTATTATCATCCGATCCGCAACAGATTCAAGAATATTCAGCGTATTCCATATAAGAATTCTTTAAGTGACAACGTAGTCAGTTGCATTACCGAAGATAAGGATAAGAACTTATGGATAGGAACGAATGATGGGGGATTGAATCTATATAATCCCAAGACACAACAGTTTACGCACTATATCTTACAGGAAAACGAACGGGAAATCGGTATTGGTTCCAACAATATCAAAGCCGTATATGTAGACGAACAAAAATCACTTGTATATATAGGAACACATGCCGGTGGTCTGACTGTTCTCCACCGCAACAGTGGACAAATGGAAAGTTTCAATCAGCTGAATAGCCAGTTGGTCAATGAAAATGTGTATGCCATTCTTCCTGACAAGGAGGGTAGTATCTTATTAGGAACTTTAAGTGCACTGGTTAGTTTTAATCCGGAGAAACGGAGCTTCACCACCATAGATAAAGAAAAAGACGGTACGCCATTTACTTCACAACGAATCACAATCCTGTTCAGAGATTCTCGTAAACGTCTTTGGATTGGTGGTGAAGAAGGTATATCAGTCTTTCAGCAGGAAGGGATCGAAATAGAAAAAGCCCCTATCCTTCCGGAATCATCTGTAACAAAGATGTTTACCAATTGCATTTATGAAGCTGCCAATGGCATCATTTGGGTAGGTACGCGTGAAGGTTTCTACTGTTTTAATGAAAAAGAGAAGAAAATCAAACGATATACGACTGCTAACGGTTTACCCAATAATGTGGTTTACGGTATTCTGGAAGATACCTTTGGGCGTCTCTGGGTAAGCACCAACCGTGGTATCTCCTGTTTCAATCCGGAGACAGAGAAGTTCCGCAATTTTACGGAATCCGACGGGTTGCAAAGTAATCAGTTTAATACTTCTTCATTCTGCCGCACCTCTAACGGGCAAATGTACTTCGGGGGTATCAACGGTATCACAACTTTCCGCCCGGAACTCCTACTGGACAACCCTTACACTCCTCCGGTAGTCATTACTAAACTTCAACTGTTTAACAAAACAGTCCGTCCGGATGATGAAACCGGTATCTTGACTAAGAATATCAATGAAACAGAAAGTATCACGCTAAAATCATGGCAAACGGCTTTTACGCTTGAATTTGTGGTATCCAACTATATTTCAGGTCAACACAATACTTTCGCTTATAAATTGGAAGGATATGATAAAGAGTGGTATTATCTGACAGACAAACGTACTGTCTCCTATTCCAACTTGCCACAAGGTACTTATCATTTTCTGGTAAAAGCTGCTAATAGTGACGGGAAATGGAATACCGTTCCTACGATGTTGGAAATCGTTGTTCTCCCTATATGGTACAAGACCTGGTGGGCAATCGTGCTTTTCCTCGCTATTTTTATCGGCTTTATCACTTTCGTCTTCCGCTTCTTCTGGATGCGTAAAAGCATGGAAGCAGAGCTGGAGATTGAACGTAGGGACAAGGAACATCAAGAAGAAATCAACCAGATGAAGATGCGTTTCTTCATCAATATTTCCCATGAGCTTCGCACGCCGTTGACTCTTATCTTAGCTCCTCTACAAGAAATAATCAATAAGATCAGTGACCGCTGGACTCGTAATCAGCTGGAATATATCCAACGCAACGCTAATCGCCTGCTACATCTTGTCAATCAATTGATGGATTATCGCCGCGCCGAATTGGGAGTTTTCGAGCTGAAAGCAAAGAGAGAGAATGCGCATCAACTAATACAAGATAATTTCTTGTTTTATGATAAACTGGCACGCCACAAAAAGATTACCTATACTCTCCATTCCGAATTGGAAGATAAAGAGGAACTTTTTGATCCTAATTATCTGGAACTGATTGTTAATAACCTACTTTCAAATGCTTTCAAATATACGGAAAGCGGTCAAAGCATTACTGTGACATTGAAAGAGGAAAATAATTGGTTGGTACTGCAAGTTAGTGATACCGGTATTGGTATTCCCATCAATAAACAGGGAAAAATATTCGAACGTTTTTATCAGATAGAGAGTGAGCACGTAGGAAGTGGTATCGGTCTCTCACTGGTACAACGCCTGGTAGAATTGCACCATGGTCGTATCGAACTGGATAGTGAAGAGGGTAAAGGCAGTACTTTCTCTGTTTATCTGCCACAAGACATAAATACCTACAAACCCTCCGAACTAGCTTCTAATGACACTCTGAATGAGGAAGGACAGGTATATTCCACCAACTCGAAAGAAATGTATTTCATTGATACGGAAAAGGTCGAAAACGAAACGATCGAAGGCGGTGACAAGAAGCGTGGCACTATTCTTATTGTAGAAGACAATAATGAAATCCGCCATTATCTTAGCAGCGGACTTGCTGAACTCTTCAATACGCTGGAAGCCGGAAATGGTGAAGAAGCTTTGGAAAAACTGAAAGACAATGAAGTTGACATCATTGTAACTGATGTCATGATGCCTGTGATGGATGGTATCAAATTATGCAAGAATGTGAAGCAAAATATCCGTACCTGTCATATTCCCGTGATTATCCTGTCTGCTAAAAGCGAAGTCAAAGACCAGATGGAAGGTCTGCAAATGGGTGCGGATGATTACATCCCGAAACCATTCTCACTTGCTATCCTGACTACGAAGATACAGAATATGATGCGTACCCGTAGACGTATGCTTGAACGGTATTCCAAATCCCTGGAAGTGGAACCGGAAAAGATTACGTTTAACGCCATGGATGAAGCTTTACTAAAACGTGCTGTAGCGATTGTAGAAAAGAATATGGATAATATTGAATTCTCTACTGACGAATTTGCCAGAGAAATGAATATGAGTCGTTCTAATCTGCATCTTAAATTGAAAGCCATCACAGGCGAATCGACTATTGACTTTATACGCAAGATTCGCTTCAACGAAGCGGCAAAATTACTGAAGGATGGCCGCTATACAATAGCAGAGGTCAGCACAATGGTAGGTTTCAATACGCCGTCTTATTTTGCTACGAGTTTCAAGAAGTATTTCGGATGTTTGCCTACGGAGTATATTAAGAAAATAAAAGGATAAATCAGTAAATATCCAATATGAATCTGTTGGTTTGAGATTTATGTTCATTTCGGTTCGAAAAAGAACATAAAATGCTATCACTAACAATAATACATTACTATGCAGCTTTCAATTTATTCTCTTATTAGCATTATTTATCTCATTACCAAGCGAGCTTTCGTTTGACATCTGTTAAACGAAAGCTTGACAGTTGTTAAACTATCATTCAACAACTGTCAAACGAAAACTCATTAGGCAATGAAATAAATATCAATAGGGAAGTTATTATTTAAAAGTAGCCAATAAGATCATTATTGTACCTAAAAGGAGTAATATTCTATATAACGAATACTGAAAGCTAATTCCCGAAAATCTTCAACCCGTAAAGAAGAAATACCTTCTTTATCCCATACAAACAAAAACATTAGACAAAAATGAAAGACTATTCAACAATACCAATAGTTGTAAAATTGTCATACTCCATATATTTGCAGAGAGATCATCATTAACTAAAAAACAAAAAAAGTATACTATGAATTCTTTTAACAAACTGTATTCTTACCTACTTTTATCATTAATCAGCATTCTTTTTGTGAATGCTCACCCGGCAACTATAAAACAAGATATTGACTGGCCCCAATTTATGAGTCAACAAGATATGATATGGGAAAAGTTACCCGAATATTGGTATGATTCAGCCTTTTTAGGCAACGGAAAGCTTGGGCTAATGATTTATAAAGAACCCGGAAAGAACTACTTGCGCTTAGAAACAGGCAACTGCGATGTACATGATCACCGCACTAAAAGAGATGTATTCGGAATTCCCAGACTACTTACCGGACATTTTGCCCTACATCCTAAAGGCAAAATAATCAATGGAACGATACATCTTGACCTTTGGAATGCTGAAGCTTCAACAGATATTACAACAACTAAAGGAGTCATCCACTTGCGAAGTTTTGTCCATGCTGATGAAATGATGATAATAGTAAAAGCAACAACAGAAGGAGACGAACATGACTTCCAATGGGAATGGATAGCAGCTGAAGCTAATAGCCCTCGTTATTTGATTTTCAAAAGACAAGGAAAAGCCAATAAAATACCAAAAGATTACGAACTCAATCCGACAGCAAAAATCAGTAATGGGAAAGAAATCAATCTATCTGTCCAGAAATTATTGGCAGGAGGAGAAACAAGCGTTGGATGGCAAGAAACATATAATCCCGAAACAGAACGCAACTTATGGATAAACCTAACACATACATATCCTCAAAACAATTCGAGTGAAATATGCAAAGCTGAAATCCGAAAAGCTATACGCAAAGGTTATCAATCCATGCAAAAAACACATCGTAAATGGTGGAATACTTTCTATCCCAGTAGTTTCATAACACTGCCGGAAGCACAAAAAGAAAACTTCTACTGGATACAGATGTATAAATTAGCTTCTGCAACACGTGGTGACCGTGCTCTAATAGATAACACAGGTCCGTGGCTAACCGAAACCCCATGGCCGAACGCTTGGTGGAATCTCAATGTTCAACTTACCTATTGGGCACTGAATACTTCCGACCATCTAGATCTGGCAGCTTCTTTAGAAAATGCCCTCTACAATCATATAGATCAGTTACGCCTCAACATTCCCAAAGCTTACCGCCATAACTCATTAGGAATAGGGGTTGCTTCCAATTTGGAATGTATGACTACAGAAGTAGGAATTCCAGGAAAAGGCAAAGCTCAAATAGGACTACTTCCATGGGCCTGTCACAACCTATGGCTTATCTACCGTCATAAAATGGATGATGATATTCTACGAGATAAATTATTTCCTTTATTAAAAGAATCAATCAACTACTATTTGCATTTCCTGAAAGAAGGAGACGATGGAAAACTTCATCTCCCAGCGACTTACTCCCCCGAATATGACACTGTGGAAGATTGCAATTTCGACCTCGCTCTACTACGTTGGGGATGCCAAACACTACTAGAATCAGCTCATCGTCTGAGTATCCAAGATTCATTGATTGAGACATGGAAATATGTGCTTCTTAAACTTACTCCTTACCCCACAGACGAGAATGGATTGCTTATCGGAAAAGATACGCCGTATGCTTTCTCACACAGACATTATTCACATTTACTTGCTATTTATCCTCTATACTTAATTAATAAAGAACAATCGAATGATATTGAAATGATTGAGAAATCATTGTCTTTTTGGCAAAGCAAGCCCAAAGCTCTCCTAGGTTACTCATACACAGGAGCATCTTCCATTTCCTCTGCTATCGGAAAGGGAGACGATGCACTAGCCTATCTAAATAAATTATTTGGGAAATTTCTTAGTTCGACGACTATGTATAAAGAAAGTGGGCCAGTTATTGAGACACCTTTATCTGCCGCCCAAAGTATCCACGATATGTTATTACAGAGTTGGGGTGGAAAGATTCGCATTTTCCCAGCTATTCCCGCTACATGGAAAGACATTGCTTATTCAGGTCTACGCACAGAAGGGGCTTTTAAAGTATCTGCCAGTAGAAAACAAGGAAAGACACAATTTATCCATATTAAAAGTCTGGCAGGAGAACCTTGCATTATAACGACTGATATAGTTAACCCTATTTTTGAAGGAAAAAGAAACTTCACCATACAATCACTCCCAAACAATACTTTCCAAATTGATTTAAAGAAAGGAGAAGAGGTCTTCATTTCCCCTCAAGGAGAAAAGCCGGATTTTATTATTTCTTCGATTCCTCATACTTCCAAAAATCATTATGGATTAAAAATCATTCATCAGAGGAGGTAAAAATGTACAAAACCAACCTTGCAAACACTGGTAGATAGATTACATTATGATACATAAAAAGCCTGCTATCAGATCCATAACAGGCTTTTTAGACAGAAGTAATATATGATTCAACAAATTTAATATCAAAAAAATCATTTTTAAACAAAGTGTGAACAAGCTAAGTTAGCTTCTATAATTTAATAACCTATTTTTGCAAACAGTAAAATATACTTTTAATAATTAAAAACCTAATAAAGTATGAAGAACATCTTCTTTATTTGTTTATGTGCGCTTTTCGCTTTTACAGGATGCGCAGACGATGACGACGATCTATTAACCGGAGGAAATGTAGATATAGATCTACTTCCCGATTCTAAGCCCAATGATGTTGTAAATACCAACGTATTCGACATTATCAACCTTAATTATCCCGGATTAGAAAAAGTGAAAGAATTCTATGAAACAGGGGAATATTATTACGCGGCCAATGCTTTATTGGAATACTACAGAACAAGAACCAATGTTACTAATCCCAATTTGTCCTTAATTAATGTAACAATCTCGGAAGCAGATCAAGCAAAAGCGGATTATGCATTGGAAGACTATCGCTTTCATGTAAACAATTTCTACGAAGATCAAGAAACATTGAAACCATATTCTTTAAAGAAAGATGGAACGATTAATTGGACATTTTCTCCAGAAGGTGCCTCTGATGAGTATCAGAAACAGCTCCATCGCCATCAATGGTTTATTCCACAGGCTAAAGCCTATCGAATTAGCGGAAGTGAAAAATACATTCAATCATGGATGGAGGTATATAATAATTGGATAAACCAAAATCCTAAACCGGAAAGCGGTACAAACACAACGTCTTGGTGGCAATTGCAAGTAGCAACCCGTATCAATGATCAAGTACAATTACTGGAATACTTCAAAAACTCTATTAATTTCACACCAGAATGGCTTACTACTTTTTTAGTAGAGTTTGCAGAGCAAGCAGACTTTCTTGTTGATTATCCTTATGAATCAGGAGGTAATATTCTGATATCACAAGCTAATGCACTGGCAACCGCCGGAACATTAATGCCGGAATTCAAAAATGCTGAAAAATGGATGGAAACTGGTTACCAAATACTTAGTGAAGAAGTACAAAATCAGATAATGAGTGATGGATGGCATAAAGAAATGTCTCTTCATTATCATATAGGTATTGTAGCAGATTTCTATGAGGCTATGAAATTAGCAGAGGCAAACCAACTTTCCAGTAAACTGCCTAGTAATTTTACAGAACCGCTTCGCAAAGCAGCTGAAGTAGTAATGCATTTCACTTATCCCAACTATTTTAGCAAAGGTTCTGATAATGTAGTCCCCATGTTTAATGATTCATGGAGTCGAACGCGTAATGTACTTAAAAATACAAATTTCAAGCAATATGTAGAAATGTTCCCTGACAGTGAGGAACTTAAATACATGCAAACTGCAGGTAACGGTGGTACTCCCCAAGGACATACGCCTAATAACGATATGAAATTATTTGACCAGGCAGGATATTACGTATTACGTAACGGCTGGACGTATGGCTCTACTGTCATGATTTTAAGTAATAATAAAAGTAATGACGCCTCCAATTCTATCAGTGCATACAGCCATAATCAACCTGATAATGGAACATTTGAACTTTATCACAATGGGCGTAATTTTTTCCCCGATTCAGGAGTATGTACCTATTACAGTACTGGTGGCGACAACACACTACGTTATTGGTTTCGCGGTATTGACAAGCATAATACATTATCATTAGGGAAGCAAAACATAAAAAAGGCCGAGGGCAAACTTTTAAAATCTGAAGAAGGTGCAACAGAACTTGTTGTATTTGAGAATCAAGGATATGACAACTTAAAACACCGTCGTGCTGTATTTTATGTAAATAAAGAATTTTTCGTACTGGTAGACGAAGGCATTGGGAGTGCTGAAGGTACTGTAAATCTAAGCTTTAATCTTTGCGAAGGTAGTAGTACCGAAGTAGTTATGGACAAAGAAGAAAACGGTGTTCATACAGCATTTAGCAATGACAATAATATCATTGTACGCACTTTTGCCAATAAGGAGATAACCTGTTCACCTTTTACAGGACGCATAGCATATCTTGTTGACGGTAACTATAATGACCGGCAATCATATACTATAGATATGAATAAAGAATCTAATGAAACAGCACGTTATATCACAGTTATCATACCAGTTAAAAAAAGCACTGATATAAATAACATATCTGCTCATTTCACAGATAACGGATATAGTGAAAATAGCGTATCTATAGAAGTAAATGTAGGAGGAACTATATACCCATTATCATATACCTTATAAACTAATAACTCTTAAAATATGAGATCTAAATTACTAAACATTACTTCAAGATTACTAGGAACACTCATAGTAATCATATTGACAGTAGTCAATAGTTCTTGTACTGATACGGAAACCACTGACTCCACGAAGTTTACTATTTACTACACAGGTATGACTGATATCGGACCTTCCATGACAGGAGTTATCAGTAGTCCGACTTACAAAGGTAGTACTCCATACGATTTTAGTATTACCCAAATAACACTCGATGGAGAAGCCTTTTCTGACAATATCTTTACAATTGATTCAGAAACAGGAAAAATCACATTAAATAGTACAGGCAATACTCCAGTAGGCTTGTACAAGTTATCTATCTCTTGCTATTCTAATGGTAACAGATACGAATATGCAGATATTGTAGAAATCAACATGATGAAACCTGTGCCAGATGGTATCAAAGCCATTCCTGAAAAACTTCAGGTAGAATATGCAGATATTATTGATACAGAAAGCAGTCAAGAATTACCGACCTCACAGATAACAACGGAAGGTAATCATATTTCCATTACAAACTACACTATTGCTTCCATTGTATGGAATGAAACTATAATAGAAGACCCAGACACTTATTTTACAGTTTCGGAAACCGGTGAAATATCAATTATCAAAGGTAACCAGAATATCCAACCAGGCAAATACATCTTATCATTTAAATTAACAACTGCAGCGACTGGAGAAGATCCTGAAATGGGTATTTTTGAAAATGCATTGGAAATTAATGTCACTTCCAGACCTCTGTCTCTAACATATACTCCCAATGAAGGTAAAATAGAAGAAGAGGGAGAACTTAGTCCGGAAACAACTTTCCAGAGCAACCTACCGGTACTGAAGGGTTCTACAGAAGGGTTGGCTTACAGCATCAGCTCAATAAGCCCAAGTACAGACAAAATTACTATAGATCCAACAACTGGAGTATTGTCTGTGGCTGCACATCATGGTTTCAAAGATGGAGAAAAATACGAAATCAGTGTCAAAGTTATAAACGAATTCTCGACAGAAGGGGTTGTATTTGAAAATGTATTCACATTAAATGCAGTTGAATTTATAGAGCCGATAGCCAATTTCGGATATACTAATGTAGAAGAAGTCCAAGCTGTAGAAATTGATATTCAGAAGAATGACAACTTTAAAGGTGATGAAGTGAAATATGAGTTCGTAGACCTCGCAACTGAACTTCAAGGACAATTAAATCTTGATCTGGATGGCAACATCACTATTAAGAAAGGTAATACTATTCCTGTCGGACAGTATACTATTCAAGTGATGGCAACAAATACCAAAGGTTCAGAAACTGCGACATTTACATTGAAGATTATAGAAAATCCGAATTATTTCACCTTCTTCCGTTATGGAAACAATCTAAACTTACAGCCAATAGAGAACTACGCTGATCAATTTAGAATTGCAGCTGGTGCTAAACTCAACACAGTCAAACCTACGCCAATTTCAACAGATGCGCCAGGTGGATTGGAATCATTGAAATGGGAGGTTGAATTGAAACATAACCCCAAAAATACAAATGCTACTATTGATGCCACTACCGGACAAATCACTATCACAGGTTTAAAAGCCGGACAATGTGGTATGGTTATGGTTACAGCTACAGCTGGAGAGGGAAAAACTGCAGTTTCTGTGAGTCAACCAGTATTCTTCCATTTCTCTATTGTATCAGATAATAATGTACAACTGGAATATACTCCATTTGTCTTCCAAGTTAATCCGATGAAAGGTGGTATATCTGAAGCTCCAAATTTAGGAACCGGTGTAGACAAATCAACATTCAGATTAGACTATAGACGTGATTTCTTCTACTATAACATAGCAGGTCCCGATTCACATATAAGTGGTCAATTAGAACAAGGTGTTGACAATTTCTTATCTACCTTATGGAGTTCATATAGCATATCTGCAGGTGTATCCAGACAGCCAGTCTCATATTTCGATAATATAACAGATTTGAGTAAACCTCTAGGATACATAGATCAAACCGACTTCAAGGTACATATTAATCCTAATATGTGGCGCACAAAAGATGGCAATGCTAATGGAGCAATGATTGGTCAAATGACTTACAGCGTCAAAGGAGAAGATCCTCAAGGAGCTGCTAGTGGAGCACGTGTTTCTCCTATGTTTATCTGGTTTGATACTAAATTCTAATAAATACATACAAAAATACTCGTTATGTACAGTATAAATTTTATAAAATCAATTAGCGTAAGAGGGTGGTTCACCCTCTTGACACTGATCCTAACGATCAACCTATATGCGCAGAATACCACTTTAAAAGGTGTTATTGTAGACGAAACAGATACTCCTCTCATCGGAGCTACTGTACAAGTAAAAGGAACTTCAACAGGAAGTATAACTGATTTTGATGGTAATTATACAATTAAAGCCAATAAAGGTGCTGTTATTACATTCTCATATATTGGATACAAAACACAGGAAATTAAATTTACCGGTCAACCTACCGTCAACATTAAAATGGTTCCTGACAACCAAACTCTAGATGAAGTAGTTGTAGTTGGCTATGGCACAATGAAACGCAGCGACTTAACTGGTTCCGTAGCTTCTATAGCAGCCAAAGATGTAGAAGGATTTAAAACCAGTTCAGTGGCAGGCGCATTAGGAGGACAAATCGCAGGTGTGCAAATCACATCAACAGATGGTACTCCAGGTGCAGGTTTCAGTATTAATATCCGTGGTGTCGGAACTCTGACGGGAGATTCCTCTCCACTTTATATTGTCGATGGTTTTGAAGTAGATGACATTGACTATCTGTCTAATTCTGACATTGAATCTATTGAGATTCTGAAAGATGCATCTTCTTCAGCTATTTATGGTGCACGTGCAGCAAATGGAGTCGTATTGATTAGCACTAAATCTGGAAAAATAGGGAAACCTATTATTAACTATAATGGTTCAGCTAGTTATCGTAAAATATCAAAGAAATTAGATGTCCTGTCTCCATATGAATTCGTTAAATTACAAGGAGAAGTAAACTCTAAATACTCAGACAGTTACTTTAAAACAGGAAATGATGATAATGGAAACCCTTATCGTTATCAATCTCTGGATGACTATATTGGTGTAAGCGGTGTAAACTGGCAAGATGAAACATTCAATCCAACGTGGTCACAAGATCATAGTTTATCAATCATGGGAGGTACGGAAGATACTAAATATAATGCATCATTCTCACGCTATATTGAAAATGGTATTTTCAAAAATAGTGGTTTTAATAAAACAACAGGTAAATTCCGTCTTGATCAGAAATTAAGTAAAAGTCTTTCTTTTAATTTTACTGTCAACTATGCATTAACAAACCGTGAAGGTGTAGGTACATCCGGTGATTCTGGACGCTTCAATATGCTTGCACAAATTTTAAGTGCCCGTCCCACCGGTGGACTAAAACTGACAGATGAAGAACTCCTTGCTTCAGCCATTGACCCTGAAATGCTCGAATCTGGTGAAAGTTTAGCTCAAGTGAACCCGGTTAAGCAAACCGAGTCAGTAACAAATAACAAACGTGCAGAAATGTGGTCCGGAAATGCTTCGGCAACATGGCAAATTATTAAAGGACTGACATTCAAGACCTCAGGGACCTACAATACAACCAACAATCGTACAGATATATTCTACAAAGATGGTTCAAAAGAAGCATACCGTAACGGTCAAAAACCTTATGGACGCACCCAAATGGGACGTGATGTACGATGGACAAACTCCAACAACCTTACTTGGAAACAGAAGGTGAAAAAGCACAACTATGACATTATGTTAGGTCATGAAGTTTCTTTTAAAAGCACAGAATATTTACTAGGTGAAGCAATGGATTTCCCTTTTGATAATTTAGGCAATGACTATCTGGGACTGGGAGCTACTCCGAGTAGAGTTGAAAGTAGTTACAGCGAAAAAACGCTTCTATCATTCTTTGCACGTGGAAACTACAACTATGATAATCGGTATTTATTTACAGCTACAGTACGTGCCGATGGTTCAACTGTATTCTCTAATAAAAATAAGTGGGGATTCTTCCCCTCATTTTCAGCCGCATGGCGTGTTTCGGAAGAAGCTTTCATGAAAGATGTTGAATGGGTATCTAATTTTAAAGTCCGTCTAGGTTGGGGTATCGTAGGAAATGACCGTATTTCCAATTATCTTTCCATGGATTTATATGAAGCAAACAAATATGGGATTGGCAACAACACTGTTACTGTCCTAACTCCCAAACAATTGAAAAATGCTAATTTAAAATGGGAAGGCGCAAGCAGTGTTAACTTAGGAGTCGATTTAGGATTCTTTGACAACAGATTAAATGTTACAGCTGATTTCTTTATCAAAGATACAAAAGATCTATTATTAGCACAGTCATTAGCACATGTTACTGGATTCGATTCACAAATGCAGAATATTGGTAAAATTCAGAATAAAGGAATTGAGCTAAGTTTTAACTCTACTAATATTCAGACACGTAACTTTACTTGGCAGACCAACTTCAACATTTCATTTATCAAAAATACGTTGAAGGGCTTAGCTTCAGGAGTAGAGTCGATGTATGCACGTTCTGGATTCGACAGTAACTTTACTGCATATGACTATATTGCCACAGTCGGACAGTCACTTGGTCTTATTTACGGATATGAATTTGACGGTATTTATCAAAGTTCTGATTTTTATACAACTCCTGACAATCAGTTGATTCTAAAAGAAGGAATCACGAATAATGCACGATATGGTACTGTTAAGCCAGGTGTTGTGAAATATAAAGATCAGGATGGCGACGGCATTATTACTACTAATGACCGTACCGTTATTGGTAATGCTATGCCCAAATGGTATGGTGGTATTACAAATACATTTAATTATAAAGGTATAGACTTCAGTTTCATGTTCCAGTTCAATTATGGAAATGACATATATAATGCTACCCGTTTGTATGCTACACAGTCTAGAAGTGGTCGTAGAAATATGTTGGCTGAAGTTGCTGATCGTTGGAGTCCGACAAATGCATCAAATAAAGTTCCTTCACAGGATGGATATATTGTTAATGATGTATATTCCCGCTTTATAGAAGATGGCTCATTCCTACGTTTAAAAAATATAACTTTAGGATATACACTGCCACACAAATGGACTCGTAAATTCCATGCATCTAAGCTTCGCATATATGCAACAGGTCAGAATTTGTTCTGCATAAGCGGATACAGCGGTTATGATCCGGAAGTTAATAGTGCAAGCAGCAATCCTATGACTCCAGGACTAGACTGGGGTGCCTACCCGAAGAGTAGAGTATTTACATTTGGTATTGATCTTCAATTCTAATCCACAAAAAATATAATATGAAAAAGATAATATACTATATAGCCATATCAGTAATGTGTTTACTTCCTTTTTCTTGTTCATTGGAGGAAGAAACCAGAACTGAAGTAGAGAAAAAAAATTATATGAACAATGCGGATGAAGCAAAGGATGTATTACTTGGCGTATACCGTACAACTATTGAGGATGCTATGTATGGTTATCATTTATCCATACTATTCAATTTAGGAACAGACATCTCACAGGTAGAAGGAAGTGGAAATGAGAACTTCCGTATAATTCCTACAAACTCATTCCCTACAACACAGTCAGAAGTACAGCAAACATGGGCTGCACTTTATGCAGGTATTTACAGGGCTAATGATTTTTTAGAACGTATTTCTAACAAAATTGAATCCTATACTAGCACTGATAAGAAACTGGGCACCATATATATTGCAGAGGCCAGGGCATTAAGAGCTATGTTTTATTTTGAGTTAGTAAGACGATTTGGGAATGTAGTTTTGATGACCAGTACAGAAATGTCTAATCAGGATCCAGCAACATATGTACAATCAGCTCCAGAAAAAGTATATGAGTACATTGAAGATGATTTGTTATATGCATCTGATATATTACCATATGCAGTCGATGACCAATATCGTGAAAGTAATGAATACCGTTTTTCAAAAGGAGCAGCACTAGGATTACTTACTAAAGTCTATGCAACTTGGGCAGGAGCTCCTGTGAAAGATACATCCAAATGGGAAGCCGCAGCCAAAACTGCACGTATCCTAATCGAATCAGGAAAGCATGGACTACTAACAGATTATGAGCAATTATGGAAAAATACTTGTAATGGGGTTTGGGATCCTACTGAAAGCTTAATTGAAATTTCGTTTTACTCACCAACCGTATCTGGTAATAGTGATCCAGTAGGGCGTATCGGTAAATGGAATGGGGTAAAAACTACTGCAATTGCTGGTGTTCGTGGAAGTTGTGCTGCTAACGTAAAGGTAGTTCATACATTTGTACTTGACTGGAGAGAGAATGCAGCTGATATTCGTCGTGATTTGTCCGTAGCCAACTACCAATATACTGACACAAAGAAAACTCTTTGGGCAGCCAGTGCTAGTGACACAGAAGAAAGTGCAGCTGCAAAAGACGCAGATCCGACAAAAGCACAAAAAAATAAACAGAATTATACCCCAGCTAAATGGGATATTGAGAAATATGTAACAACCAACAGTTTCATTAACAATGATAAATCAAATGTAAATTGGTACTTCTTACGGTATGCTGATGTATTGTTGCTATATGCTGAAGCATTGAATGAATGGAAACATGGTCCTACAACCGATGCATACAATGCTATTAATGCAGTACGTCGTCGTGGTTATGGTAACCCGGGCAATACAAGTACATGTGATTTAACAGAAGGGCTTGATGAAAAAGGATTCCGTGAAGCAGTTCGTAAAGAACGTAGTTATGAATTATCATTCGAAGGTCATCGACGTATGGACTTAGTTCGTTGGGGCATTTATTATAATACCATACAAGAAACTGCGAAAGAATTAGGTTATTGGTGGGAAAGTGCTGGCTCTCCTAATTATTCTGTGGCAACATATACAATTAATGGTAAACATGAGTTATTCCCTATTCCACAACGAGATATGGACTTATGTATTTTATTCAATCAAAATCCTAAGTGGTAATTTAAATAAAATTTTCTCCAATATGCCTTAGATAGGGCATATTGGAGAAAATTAAAACCATTTTCAACAAAATCAAAACTTGAAAAGCAAGGTTCAAACACCTTTTAGACAATCCTGCAACGGAAAGTTTAGTCTTTCGGTTACTTTTGCATCAGTACAAAACTTCTAAAAACAATTACTTAAAATGAATAACATGAAAAAGAAACTTGTTCTCTTTGCTTCGGTTAGTATTGCACTTGCGGCGTGCCAGATAACCCCAAAGGAAGACTACAGTTGGATAAAAAAAGGACTGGATGTAGCTTCTGCCCAATTACAACTTTCTGCTGAAGAAGTTAGTGGTACAGGGATGTTGCCACGCTCCATCCGTACCGGCTATGACATGGATTTCCTTTGCCGTCAGTTGGAAAGAGATTCATTAACATTTAAAGATTCACTACGTGCACAACCTACTGCCGAGCAATTAGGCAAACGTCGTCTCTGCAACGTTTATGACTGGACGAGCGGTTTCTTCCCCGGTTCACTGTGGTATGCATACGAATTGACAGGAAACGATACACTGAAAACTCAAGCCATCCAATATACAAATCTACTGAATCCGGTACGCTATTATAAAGGTACGCATGATTTGGGATTCATGGTCAACTGCAGCTATGGCAATGCAGAGCGTCTTTCACCCAACGACACCATTGCCGCTGTGATGAGAGAAACAGCCGATAACCTCTGCGGTCGTTTCAACGACTCTATCGGCGCTATCCGTTCATGGGATTTCGGAACATGGAACTTCCCGGTTATCATCGACAATATGATGAACCTTGATCTTCTGTTCAATGTAGCAAAAGCAACAGGCGACAATAAATATAAAGACATCGCTATCAAACATGCCATGACAACGATGCATAATCACTTCCGCCCGGATTATACTTGCTGGCATGTAGTAAGCTATAACAGCGATGGTACAGTAGAACGAAAACAAACCCACCAAGGCAAGAACGATGATTCTTCATGGGCACGCGGACAGGCATGGGCTGTATACGGATATACCGCTTGTTTCCGCGAAACAAATGATAGTATCTTCCTGAACTTTGCAAAGGACATAGCCGATATGATTATGGATCGCGTAAAAACAGACGACGCTATTCCTTATTGGGATTATGATGCTCCTGTAACCAAAGAAACTCCACGTGATGTATCTGCTGCTGCTGTCACTGCTTCTGCAATGATCGAACTAAGCACAATGGTTCCCGATGGACAGAAATATCTGGATTATGCGGAAAAGATTCTGAAGAATCTGTCAAGTGATGCATATCTCGCAAAAGTGGGTGACAATCAAGGATTCATTTTGATGCACTCCGTAGGTTCACTACCCAATGGTTCTGAAATCGACACTCCACTGAACTATGCTGACTACTATTATCTGGAAGCATTAAAGAGATTCATGGATCTGAAAGGTATCAACTACAAAGATATCTAATACATAAAATTATAACACCTATTATATCATGAATAAAACTTTAAAGTACATCATTTTGCTTGCAATCGCATGTTTCGTAAGCAAGGGTTACGCCCAAGAACTGAAAAGCGAAGTCTTTTCTCTCCTTAACCTGGATTATCCGGGACTGGAGAAAGTAAAAGCTTTGCATCAGGAGGGTAAAGATGAGGATGCTGCCAAAGCATTACTGGACTATTACCGTGCACGTACCAACGTAAAAACTCCGGATATTAATCTGAACAAAGTGACCATCAGCAAAGAAGAACAGCAATGGGCAGATGATGGATTGAAACATACATTCTTCGTACATAAAGGTTATCAACCTTCTTACAATTATGGAGAAGATATCAACTGGCAATACTGGCCGGTGAAAGATAATGAGCTGCGCTGGCAGTTGCATCGTCACAAATGGTTCACTCCGATGGGAAAAGCTTACCGCATATCCGGTGATGAAAAATATGCTAAAGAATGGGCACACCAGTATATCGATTGGATTAAAAAGAATCCGTTGGTGAAGATGGACAAGAAAGAATATGAGCTGGTAAGTGATGGAAAAATCAAAGGTGAAGTAGAAAACGTACGTTTTGCATGGCGTCCTCTGGAAGTGAGTAATCGTCTGCAAGACCAGACTTCACAGTTCCAGTTATTCCTTCCCTCCCCTTCTTTCACTCCGGACTTCCTGACAGAATTCCTGGTGAACTATTACAAACATGCTGTACATATCCTTGCTAATTACTCGGATCAAGGCAACCATTTACTGTTTGAAGCTCAACGCATGATTTATGCAGGTGCCTTTTTCCCTGAATTCAAAGATGCTCCGGCTTGGAGAAAAAGTGGTATCGACATTCTGAACCGTGAAATTCACCTACAGGTATACGAAGATGGCGGACAGTTCGAACTTGATCCACATTATCATCTGGCAGCTATTAACATTTTCTGTAAAGCTTTAGGTATCGCAGATGCCAACGGATTCCGTAAAGAATTCCCTCAAGATTATTTGGATACCATTGAAAACATGATTATGTTCTATGCAAACATTTCTTTCCCTGATTACACCAATCCATGTTTCAGCGACGCCAAGTTGACAACAAAGAAAGAAATGGTGAAAAACTACAAGTCATGGAGCAAACTGTTCCCGAAGAACCAGGCAATCAAATACTTTGCTACAGAAGGAAAAGAAGGTGCATTGCCGGATTATATGTCTAAAGGTTTCCTGAAATCAGGCTTCTTTGTATTCCGTAATTCATGGGGAATGGATGCTACCCAAATGGTAGTAAAGGCAGGTCCGAAAGCTTTTTGGCACTGTCAGCCGGATAATGGTACATTTGAACTTTGGTTCAACGGCAAGAATTTGTTCCCGGATTCAGGTTCGTATGTATACGCCGGTGAAGGCGAAGTAATGGAACAACGCAACTGGCACCGTCAGACTTGTGTTCACAACACAGTAACCTTGGACAACAAAAATCTCGAGACAACAGAATCTGTTACAAAGTTATGGCAACCGGAAGGTGCTATCCAGACTTTAGTGACTGAAAATCCGAGTTACAAGAATCTGAAACACCGTCGTTCTGTTTTCTTCGTTGATAACACTTACTTTGTCATTGTAGATGAAATGGCAGGTAGCGGTAAAGGTTCTATCAATCTTCACTATCAGATGCCGAAAGGAGAAATTGCCAACAGCCGCGAAGACATGACGTTCCTGACACAGTTTGAGGATGGAAGCAATATGAAACTGCAATGCTTTGGCCCTGCTGGCATGAGTATGAAGAAAGAACCAGGATGGTGTTCAACAGCTTATCGCAAACGCTACAAACGTATGAATGTATCGTTCAACGTGAGAAAAGACGGCGAAGAAGCTGTACGTTACATCACTGTTATCTACCCGGTTAAGAAAAGCGCAGATGCCCCTAAATTTGACGCTAAATTCAAGAACAAAGCGTTCGATGAAAACGGTCTGGAAGTAGAAGTGAAAGTAAACGGAAAGAAACAGTCATTAAAATACAAACTATAAAAAGCCTCAAAGCCTCTCCCTGCCCCTTTTCTTAGGAGAGGCTTCTTATCATTATGGAAAACTATTACACCTCCTCTACCCTACTCCTCCCATTGGCAGCACTAAGTCTCGTTTCTTGCAGCAGCCAAAAGAAAGAAGAAGTCAGACAGCCGAACATTATCTTCATGATGACGGATGATCACACCACTCAAGCGATGTCCTGTTATGGAGGAAATTTGATTCAAACTCCTAATATGGACCGGATTGCCAATGAAGGTATTCGCTTTGATAATTGTTACGCTGTCAATGCTCTTTCGGGACCTTCGCGCGCTTGCATCCTCACCGGCAAGTTCAGTCACGAAAATGGTTTTACCGATAATGCAAGTACATTCAACGGCGATCAGCAGACATTCCCCAAACTCCTTCAGCAAGCCGGATACCAGACTGCCATGATTGGCAAATGGCATCTCATCAGCGAACCGCAAGGTTTCGACCATTGGAGTATCCTTAGCGGCCAACATGAGCAAGGTGACTATTACGATCCTGATTTCTGGGAAGACGGAAAACATATCGTAGAAAAAGGATATGCTACGGATATTATTACCGACAAAGCAATTAAATTCCTTGAAGGACGGGACAAGAACAAACCGTTCTGCATGATGTATCACCAGAAAGCCCCACACCGTAACTGGATGCCCGCTCCCCGTCATTTAGGCATATTCAATAATACAACTTTCCCGGAACCGGCTAATCTGTTCGACGACTACGAAGGTCGTGGAAGAGCTGCTCGCGAGCAGGATATGTCTATCGAGCACACGTTGACAAACGACTGGGATCTCAAATTGATGACTCGTGAAGAGATGCTGAAAGATACAACCAACCGTCTTTATAGTGTATATAAACGTATGCCTATTGAAGTTCAGGATAAATGGGATTCTGTATACGCCGGGCGCATTGCCGAATACCGCAAAGGTGACTTGAAAGGCAAATCTTTAATCAGCTGGAAATATCAGCAATATATGCGTGATTATCTGGCGACAGTTCTGGCAGTAGACGAAAATATCGGCCGACTGCTGAATTATCTCGAAAAAATTGGTGAGCTGGACAATACAATTATTGTCTACACCTCCGACCAAGGTTTCTTCCTTGGAGAACATGGCTGGTTTGACAAACGCTTCATGTATGAAGAATGTCAGCGCATGCCTCTTATCATCCGTTACCCGAAAGCAATCAAAGCAGGAAGTACCAGTAATGCAATCAGCATGAATGTAGACTTTGCTCCTACCTTCCTCGACTTTGCCGGAGTAGATATCCCGTCAGATATTCAAGGAGCTTCTTTGAAACCGATATTGGTCAACGAAGGCAAAACCCCGGCCGACTGGCGTAAAGCTGCTTATTACCATTATTACGAGTACCCTGCAGAACACTCTGTAAAACGTCACTATGGTATCCGTACACAAGATTTCAAACTGATTCATTTCTACAACGATATTGACGAATGGGAAATGTATGACATGAAAGCTGATCCGAGAGAGATGAACAACGTCTTCGGCAAACCGGAGTATGCTAAAGTACAAAAAGAGCTGATGGAGCTACTTCAGGACACTCAAAAACAGTACAAAGATATTGACCCGGATGAAAAGGAAAAAGTCCTCTTTAAAGGTGATCGCCGACAAATGCAAAACCGCTAAGAGGAGGACATATAAATAAGAATTAATATGCTTCATTATTAGTTTACCGAATAAATTAGATAAAACCATGGATAGAAGAAAGTTTTTAAAAAACACAGGCTGGTCTTTCCTCGGATTGGCAGCTTCAGGCAGTTTGCTGGGTTCTTGCGCAGCTGGAAGCAAAGAAGCAAAAAAGATTATGCCGTCAGCCAGTAACCTCAAAATGTACTGGGGCGACTTACATAACCATTGCAACATCACATACGGACACGGCGACATGCGCGACGCTTTTGAAGCAGCGAAAGGACAATTGGATTTTGTCAGTGTCACTCCTCATGCTATGTGGCCGGATATTCCCGGAGCAGATGATCCCCGCCTGAAATGGGTGATTGATTATCACACAGGAGCTTTCAAACGTTTGCGTGAAGGCGGTTATGAGAAGTACGTAAAAATGACGAATGAATATAATAAAGAAGGTGAATTCCTTACTTTTGTCGGATACGAGGCCCACAGCATGGAACATGGTGACCATGTTGCATTGAATTATGATCTCGACGCACCGCTTGTGGAATGTACTTCTATCGAAGACTGGAAACAGAAGGCAAAAGGACACAAAGTATTTATTACTCCACATCACATGGGTTACCAGGGCGGCTATCGCGGTTACAACTGGAAATGCTTTACCGAAGGAGATATTACCCCATTCGTAGAAATGTATTCCCGTCATGGTCTGGCAGAAAGCGATCAGGGAGATTATCCTTATCTACACGATATGGGTCCGCGCCAATGGGAAGGAACCATTCAATATGGTCTTGAATTAGGCAACAAATTCGGTATCATGGCTTCTACCGATCAACATTCCGGTTATCCGGGAAGCTATGGCGACGGTCGTATCGGTGTCATGGCTCCGTCATTGACTCGCGACGCTATTTGGGAAGCTCTCCGCACCCGCCATGTATGTGCCGCAACCGGTGATAAAATTATTATCGACTTCCGCCTCAACGACGCTTTCATGGGTGACGTGGTTCGCGGTAACAGCCGCCGTATCTATCTGAACGTTACAGGTGAAAGCTGTATCGACTATGTAGATATTGTCAAGAACGGACAGATTTTAGCTCGCATGAATGGCCCGCTGACTCCGATTGCCCCGGAAGGTGATACGGTACGTTGCAAAGTTAAAGTTGATTTTGGTTGGAATCGTGAAGAGAAATACGTACATTGGCAGGGTAAACTGTCCGTGGAGAAAGGACAGATCCATAGTGTAACTCCTTGTTTCCGTGGCGCAGCGTTCACTTCTCCGCAAGAAGGTGAAACTGAATTCCACACGCATGTCAACCGTATCGTATCCGTTGGCAACAAGGAAACCGAACTGGATATGTATAGCAGCAAAAATCCGAATACGACTACAGCAGCCATGCAAGCCGTCATTCTGGATGTGGAAATGCCCAAAGACGGTAAGATCATTGCCGAATTCAATGGCAAGAAGTTTGAACATACGTTGGGCGAGTTGCTCGAAGGTTCACGTTCACACTTCATGATCGGTTGGTTGAGCGAGGCGATCCTTTTCAATCGTGCTATGCCGGAAAGCTGTTTCACTTTGGAACACTACATGGAAGATAAAGAGCCGCAACGTGATACGGACTACTACTATGTACGCGTTCGCCAACGTGACGGACAATGGGCTTGGAGTTCACCGATTTGGGCAGAAAGAGTGTGATTTTTTTAAGTATTAAGTATTATGTATTAAGTATTACTTGGTGATATGGAAAAAGAATACGCTATAGGAATTGACCTTGGCGGAACTTCTGTAAAATACGCCCTAATTGATAATGAAGGCGTATTTTACTTTCAAGGGAAGTTACCGTCGAAAGCCGATGTATCAGCAGAAGCTGTCATCGGACAGTTGGTTACTGCTATCAATGAAGTGAAAGCCTTTGCACAGGAACAAGGCTACAAAATCAATGGTATAGGAATCGGTACACCGGGCATCGTAGATTCTACAAACCGCATAGTTCTGGGAGGTGCGGAAAACATCAACGGTTGGGAAAACATACATCTGGCGGACCGCATTGAAAAGGAAACCGGACTCCCGGCTTTATTAGGAAATGATGCCAATCTGATGGGATTAGGAGAAACAATGTATGGAGCCGGACAGGGAGCCACTCATGTTGTTTTCCTAACAGTAGGAACAGGCATTGGCGGTGCAGTAGTCATCGATGGCAAATTGTTCAACGGTTATGCCAACCGGGGGACAGAACTGGGGCACGTGCCTCTCATTGCCAATGGCGAACCTTGTGCCTGTGGTTCCGTCGGCTGTCTGGAACATTATGCTTCCACTTCCGCCTTGGTACACCGTTTCAGTCAACGGATAATAGACGCAGGTATCTCCTACCCGAATGAGGAGATTAATGGAGAACTGATCGTCCGCCTTTACAAACAAGGAGATAAGATTGCACAACTATCGCTGGAAGAACACTGTGATTTTCTGGGACATGGAATTGCAGGATTCATTAATATCTTCAGCCCTCAAAAGATTGTGATCGGTGGAGGACTTTCCGAAGCCGGAGACTTTTATATTCAGAAAGTAAGCGAAAAAGCCCGCAGTTACGCCATCCCCGACTGTGCCGTGAATACTCAAATCATAGCTGCCGCTCTTGGAAACAAGGCCGGAAGTATTGGAGCCGCTTCACTCTTTTTCAAATGAAAACAAAAATAAATGATAGTTGATAGCTGATAAATGATAGTTAGTAAATGAAAGTTATCCCAACATACAAATACTCAATCATCAATTAATTATCAACTTCCATCTATCAGTTATCATTTATCAACTATCAACTATTTAAGATTATGAGAAAAAATTTAGGGATGCTGGCGCTGATTATGGCGTTCTGGTTTACCATCTCGTTTATCACCAATATTCTAGGCCCACTCATTCCGGATATTATCCACAACTTCAATCTAAGTGACCTGGCAATGGCGGGATTTATCCCGACTTCTTTCTTCCTGGCCTATGCCATCATGTCTATCCCTGCCGGATTGCTCATCGACCGTTTCGGTGAAAAGCCGATATTATTCGGTGGATTTCTGATGCCGTTTATCGGCACCATCCTATTTGCCTGCATGCACACGTATCCGATGTTATTGGCTTCTTCTTTCATCATCGGACTGGGAATGGCCATGTTACAAACGGTATTGAATCCACTCCAACGTACCGTAGGAGGAGAAGAAAACTATGCATTTATCGCTGAACTGGCACAGTTCATGTTTGGCATTGCTTCTTTCCTAAGTCCTCTGGTATATACTTATCTGATTCGTGAACTTGATCCGGCAACATATACAGCAGGTAAGAGTTTCTTTATCGACCTGTTGGCCGATGTCACTCCACGGGAAATGCCGTGGGTATCTCTTTATTGGGTATTTACAATCCTGCTATTGGTCATGCTGATAGCTGTCGGTGTATCCCGTTTTCCCAAGATCGAGTTGAAAGAAGACGAGAAAAGCGGGTCTAAAGATTCATATCTGGCTTTATTCAAACAGAAATATGTATGGCTGTTTTTCCTGGGAATTTTCTGCTATGTAAGTACGGAACAGGGAACTTCAATCTTCATGAGTACCTTCTTGGAACAATATCATGGAGTTAACCCACAAACAGACGGTGCACAGGCCGTAAGCTATTTCTGGGGATTGATGACAGCCGGTTGTCTGGTAGGTATGATTCTGCTCAAGTTAATTGACAGTAAACGATTGTTGCAAATTTCCGGAATTCTGACGATCATCCTATTATTATCGGCATTATTCGGAAGTAAGGAAGTATCCATGCTTGCTTTCCCTGCTGTTGGATTCAGCATCTCCATGATGTATTCCATCGTATTCTCATTGGCACTGAACTCTGCGTCACAGCACCACGGTTCATTCGCAGGTATACTATGCTCGGCAATTGTAGGTGGTGCCGGTGGTCCGATGATTGTAAGTACACTGGCAGATGCAACATCACTCCGTACGGGTATGCTCTTTATCCTTGTTTTTGTAGGATATATCACCTTTATCGGTTTCTGGGCATGTCCACTGATTAATAACAAGACTGTTCGTCTGAAAGATTTGTTCAAACAACGCTGAATAACAAAGCGATGAATAATAAAAGCAAAGTTATATGATGAAACAACGAATATCTATTTTTCTCTTGTTCACCCTTCTGCTATTCGCCAATGGATATGCACAAAAAGGAATCATGCGTCTGACTCAACAGACCTTGATGCATGAAGTCCGCGAAACGCCTTCGCCTCTGGACGGACAGCATATTACTGTCAATCCCCCACGTTTTATGTGGCCGGATAAGTTCCCGCACCTCGGTGCTGTATTGGACGGAGTTGAAGAAGAGGACTACAAACCCGAAGTAACCTACCGCATCCGTATTGCACGCGACCCCGAATTTAAATCGGAAGTGATTACCGCCGAAAGAAAATGGGCATTTTTCAACCCATTCAAACTCTTTGAAAAAGGGAAATGGTATTGGCAACATGCCTACGTTAACAAAGAAGGAAAAGAAGAATGGTCACCTGTTTATCATTTTTATATAGACGAACACATACGTACATTCAACCCTCCTTCTCTACAGGAAGTATTAACCAAATTGCCCAAGACTCATCCCCGCATCTTGCTTGATGCCGAAGATTGGGATAATATCATCGAACGGAATAAAAACAATCCGGAGGCACAGGCTTATATCCGAAAAGCCGATAAATGCCTGAACCACCCGCTGAAACATCTGGAAGAAGAAATTGATACAACCCAGGTTGTCAAGTTGACAAATATTGTTCAATATCGTTCTGCCCTGATTCGGGAAAGTCGTAAGATTGTAGACCGTGAAGAAGCAAATATCGAAGCCATGGTACACGCTTACCTGCTAACGAAAGATGAGGTATACTACAAAGAAGGCATTAAGCGTCTTTCCGAAATTCTTTCCTGGAAAAAAAGTAAGTACTTTGCTGGAGATTTCAATCGTTCTACTATTCTGTCCATGAGCACTTCAGCGTATGATGCATGGTACAATCTGTTGACTCCGAATGAGAGAAAACTACTCCTAAGAACGATTCGTGACAATGGAAAGAAGTTCTATCATGAATATGTCAATCACTTGGAAAACCGCATTGCTGATAATCATGTCTGGCAAATGACTTTCCGTATCTTGAATATGGCGGCATTTGCTACGTATGGCGAACTCCCGATGGCTTCCACCTGGGTGGATTATTGCTACAATGAATGGGTATCCCGTCTGCCGGGCCTCAATGCGGATGGAGGATGGCACAATGGTGATTCTTATTTCCAGGTCAATCTTCGCACATTGATTGAAGTTCCCGCTTTCTACTCCCGTATCAGCGGATTCGATTTCTTTGCTGATCCGTGGTATAACAACAATGCATTTTACGTCATCTACCAGCAGCCTCCATTCTCAAAATCTGCCGGACAAGGTAATTCACATGAAAGCAAGATGAAGCCGAACGGTACACGAGTAGGTTATGCGGATGCCTTGGCACGTGAATGTAATTATCCGTGGGCGGCCGCTTATGTACGTACCATTCTGCAAAAGGAACCGGATATCATGGAAAAAACTTTCCTCGGAAAATCCGGAGACTTGACCTGGTATCGTTGTACAACCAAGAAAGCTCTCCCCAAAGAAGGACATACTCTTGCCGAACTACCCATGGCGAAAGTATTCAATGAAACGGGAATCGGTACGATGAATACCTCTTTGGGAGATATAGATAAGAATGCCATGTTATCGTTCCGCTCCAGTTCTTATGGTTCCACTTCCCATGCGCTGGCCAATCAGAATGCTTTTAATACATTCTATGGAGGTAAAGCCATTTTTTACAGCAGCGGACATCGTACAGGTTTTACGGACGATCATTGTATGTATTCTTACCGTAACACCCGTGCACACAACAGCATTTTGGTAAATGGAATGACTCAAAAGATTGGAACGGAAGGATATGGATGGATTCCGCGTTGGTATGAAGGAGAAAAAATCGCTTATATGGTAGGAGATGCTTCCAATGCTTATGGTAAAGTGACTTCTCCTCTATGGCTGAAACGTGGCGAACTATCCGGTACGCAATATACGCCTGAAAAAGGATGGGATGAGAACAAACTGAATATGTTCCGCCGTCATATCATCCAACTGGGAAGTACCGGAGTTTTCGTGATTTATGATGAACTGGAAGGAAAGGAGGCTGTTACATGGAGTTACCTTTTACATACTGTAGAATTACCGATGGAAATACAGGAACTGACCGATGAGGTGAAAGTAACCGGAAGGAATAAAGCCGGTGGTATCTCTGTTGCCCATCTTTTCAGTTCGGCAAAAACGGGACAGGCAATGGTAGATACTTTTTTCTGTGCTCCGACCAACTGGAAAAATGTGACGAATGCACAAGGAAAAGCAGTGAAATATCCTAATCACTGGCATTTCTCTTCTACAACTGTTCCTTGCAAAACCGCCCGTTTCCTGACTGTGATGGATACACATGGAGACAACCGTCCGGATATGCAGGTAGTTCGCAAAGGCAATATCATTCAAGTAGGTGACTGGACTATCACTTGCAACCTTACGGAAAAAGGAAAAGCCGCTATTCACGTTAGTAATAAAGTGGAGAAAGTTTCCTTAAACTACGATGCCGGTAAAAAGGAAGGTGCAACGACGGTAACAGATCAGGTAAAAGGGAAACAGGTTAATAAAGTCCTGACAGACTATTTACCGGATTTTGAGATTTAATCTCTCCCCCCAAAAAACTGTCCCGTTATTCAATTTTCTATAAATTGAATAACGGGATATTTTTTATAGAGAATAAAAGATAAAGAACAGAGTATAAAGTACATGATCCTATGAATTGTAACCAAGAAGAGTTCTCTCTACAAACATATACTCCTTTAAAAACGTTATATTTGCAGAGTAAAATAAATTAAGAAAGAACAATGAAATATATCGGAGCACATGTTAGCGCCTCTGGTGGCGTAGAGTTCGCACCCATTAATGCGCACGAAATAGGAGCAAATGCTTTTGCGTTATTCACCAAGAATCAACGTCAATGGGTAAGTAAACCTCTAACAGAAGAAAGTATCAGTCTCTTCAAAGAGAATTGTGAGAAATATGGTTTCCAATCGGAATATATCCTGCCACATGACAGTTATCTTATCAATCTGGGACATCCGGAGGAAGAGGGACTTCAAAAAAGCCGTGCCGCTTTTCTGGATGAAATGCAACGTTGCGAACAGCTTGGATTGAAACTTTTAAATTTTCATCCTGGTAGTTCTCTCAATAAAGTATCGGTAGAAGATTGTCTGTCACTTATCGCAGAAAGCATTAATCTCGCTTTAGAGAAAACAAAGGGTGTAACAGCCGTTATTGAAAACACTGCCGGACAAGGAAGTAATTTAGGAAGCGAATTCTGGCAATTGAAATATATCATTGATCGGGTAAACGATAAGAACCGGGTAGGTGTTTGTCTCGATACCTGCCATACCTATACCGCTGGTTACGATATTGTCAATGAATATGATAAAGTATTTGATGAATTTGATAAAGAAGTCGGATTCAACTACCTCCGTGGTATGCACTTGAATGATTCTAAAAAAGCATTAGGCACCCATGTTGACCGCCACGACAGCATTGGTAAAGGATTGATTGGCAAAGCTTTTTTTGAAAGATTAATGCAAGATTCCAGATTTGATAATATACCGTTAATACTCGAAACTCCGGATGAAAGTAAATGGAAAGAAGAAATTGCATGGTTAAGAAGTATGGAATAAAAGATTAGAAAATACAAGTTATAGAACATATTTTGAAAAAAATATTCAACTATTTTATGGTTGTGTTGAATATTATATATATCTTTGTACCCGTAAGCCTTTGAACTTCAAAGAACTTACGGGTTTCTTTTAAAAACAAAACGAACTAAAGTATCGCATAAACAAAAACTATTAGATATGAGAAGATTTTGGTTAGCATGCACAATGGTAATTGTAGTGGGTATAAGCAGTTGTGTGGATAGTGATAAAGACTTATACCAAGAAGCTCCAGGGGCAGAAATTAACACCTCTAATTTTTCTACTATACAAAAAGTACAAGTAGAAATTGATTATTCCAATTCCGAATCAAGAGTTCCTTTTTCCATTTATGATGGAAATCCATTGATTGAAGGTGAAAACACCACCATTCTAAAAGAAAACGTTCAGGCATTAGATGGTGCATGGACAGATGAACAAGGTAAATTCACCGCAACGGTTGAATTGCCGGCTTATGTATCTAATGTGTATATCGTTTCTACATCACCTTTTGCCAGACAGGCAATCCCTGGAAAAATAGTTAACGGTGTTTTGAAAGTATCAGACACAGATGAACAACTTACTACCAGAGCATCCTACAGAGAGTCAACCCGGTTTGATAGAAATCGGTTTAATAATCTAGGTTGGAATACTAATCTCGGTTCATTCGACGATCGCAGTGGAGTTATTGATTATGCTTATAAAGGTAATGATCCTAAGCTCACTTTAAGTAAATCTGAAATGAACGAATTACGTACTACTGTAAGCAAGGTGTTGAATACATTAGGAAGTTGTCCAGAGGAATATCGTACTCAAGCCGACTTATATGTAGAGGAAGATGAAACAGCCGTAGTACTAACTGCATTAAGAGGATGGACCTGTTGGAACAGTTCATTAGGCTACTACTATTACAGATACGATCAAGCTCCTGCCAGTCTGAAAGACGTAAAAGTATATGCTGTATTCCCCAATACTCAAATGATCTGGAATAATGGAAGCCTTCAAGCCTCTCCCCAAGGTATAAAAGAAGGTACAGCTGTACAACTAAAATATTTTGATGATCCGGAATATCCAAAAGGCAAGAACTTCCCCAAAGGATACTACATTGGTTTTATTCTCGCTTGCAACGCATGGAACACCTATTTTACAGGTTTCAACAGTTATACTCTAACCGAAGGATTTTATGCCAGTTCCACAAAAGGATTTAGTACTAAAGTTAATAGCGGTATAGATGTACGTACAGCTATGTTTAAAGATAAAAACAGTAACATTGCTATCGCCTTTGAAGATTTCATGGATGATCAGAATTTTACAGATGTTGTATTCTCATTAAAAGCCAATCCTGAAATCACTAATGTTCCTCCTGTAGATGAAGACTTAAATACAACTATTGAAAAGACAGGTGTATACGCATTTGAAGATGAATGGCCTAAAGCTGGTGATTACGATATGAATGACGTATTGGTTCAGTATACTTATCAAAAAGTATTCAATATATTCAATGAAATCTTAAGCGAGTCATTTACATTTAAAACTTTATATAATAAATCGACTGTATTCACTAACGGATTAGGTTTCATTCTTTCAAATGAGGGAAATGCACAGTCAATTGAATACTTTATTAGAAAAGAAAATGAAAAGGACTTTACTGTAGCTTCGGGAGCTGACAAATTTACTCGTGAAAGCAATGCAATCATATTGACAGATAATGTTAAAACAAACCCAAATGCCGAATATAAAGTAACATTCAAATACGGAGATAAAAACTCGAATAAAAAACAGGAAACATCAATCGATGCATTCATATACCGTCCTAGCAAAGAAGGTAATCGCCTGGAAGTTCATTGTCCTATGAAGAAACCAACTTCTAAAGTCGATACTTCTCTCTTCGGACAATATGAAGACTGTTCTAAACCTAATGAAGGCATTTACTATGTATCGAATCAAGAGAATATTTATCCTTTTGCATTCTATTTGTCAAATGCCAATGCTAATGATATTGCAGAACTAAAGAACTTCGATAAAAACGAGAAGAAGTCTATCAGCGAAATCTATCCTAAATTTATAGACTGGGCTAAATATGGTACAAACGCCGATTGGTATAAGAAAAAATAAGTACTTAATATACTGAAACAAGAATAGCTGGAAGAATCTCTCTTTCAGCTATTTTTGTATATATCAAAGGATAAGAGCCAGACACTTAATAAATATTCGCCATACTGACTAAAGGTTCATACAGTTTCTCTATATCCTGCGAATCCATCTCTATTTGCACCTGATCGCCGGGCATTAATGTCTGCCCTTTAGGAGGCAAATTCTTCCGGTCACGATGAACATTAATTATCACACAACGCTCCGGTAAACGAAGTTCATCTACTATTTTCCCGTCTAAATAAGAGCCGCTCATTATTTCTACAGACAATGTGTAACGCGGTTCTTCCTTAAATGCAGGCGAATGAATCATATCGTCATACAAAATAACATTGAACGGTTTGATTTGAAGCATTTCCGTAAAATAATAAGTTAATCCTCCTACAACAATAGAAGGATAAAAGACTTCCAAATGCCCCGTAATCTCGGTTATTAGTACAATAGCTGTCAAAGGGGTACGGATTACTGCAACAAGGAATGCAGACATACAAATCAACATGATATAACTAATATTCTCATAAGCAATAACACCCTGTTGAACCATAATTAATCCCACTATTTGTCCAAGAAGTCCTCCCGTCACCAGCGTCGGGATAAAACTTCCTCCCGGTAAACCCGAAGAAAAAGAAAAAGTGCTAAAAACAAAATGCAACAACATCATGCCGACAATCCAGAGAATATGTGTGTCCGGATGCATAGCTTGCGATAACAAGAACTGTTCCCCTCCTCCGGTCAGATTAAACTCGGCCATAGAAATCAGAAAAGCGATAAAAAGCAAATACAGCATCTTCACGTATTCCGGATGCTTAATAGCAGGGTAAATACGTTTCACCTGAAGAGTGGTGACAGAAAAGAACTTTCCAAAGACAGAAACCACTGCTGCCAGCAAAAGAAACAATTTCACTTGCCCCCAGAAAGTCATCCCCGGTACAATAGCATCAATATGAAAATAAGGATTGATCGGGAAAATCCAACTGGCAACTCCACCTGCCACTACTCCTGCCAAAAGAGTGGTAATAGCTGTTTTAGGTGCATCGAACCGCTCGATAGATTCGATCACCAACAATGATGAAGCCAATGGGGCAGCAAAAGCAGCAGCTAACCCGGCACCGGCGCCGGCAGACAATAGTTGTTTCCGTTCACCACTAAGCACCCTCCCCCATTTGGATACCAAATATCCAACATACGAACCTATTTGCACGGAGGGACCTTCACGCCCCAAAGACAATCCAGTACTTAATGCAAGTATTCCACCTACAAACTTTGCCACCAATTCCAGAAAAGGATGTTTATAATCAACCCTGCCATTGATAACTCCACGTGTTTGCGGAATACCCCCACCGGTAATAAGCGGCATTTTCTTTACCAACCAGGATACGAATACAAGTATTCCCCACATCAAAAGAAAAAGAGGTATGTACCAATACCATTTGGGACGAGAATCAAAGAAATCGTGACGGAGATTAAAGAAAAACTGTAATAGGTAATGATAAGGCACAGCCACAAGTCCTGTCAGTAATCCTACGAAGATACTGACAAAGTACAGTCGGGCATCAATCAACTTCAGTTTAAAAATGCGCCAACGACCTTTATCTTTTATCATTTTTATCAGTCGAAACATTCAGCCAGCCTTACATTGTTTTTATACGTAGGACATACAACAATCAAAACCCTGCTGTGGTTTTCAAACTAATGAAGATTTAATTTCTAATTATTTTCCCATCATATTCAAACGAAAGATAGCATGCACCATAAAGTAAGAACCCAGTGCATTATAATCAGTGTCACGAATGGCAGTAGCGGTTATCGTGCGAATCATAGAAATGTCCTGATGAAGAATATCATATATTTTGAAGCGGATTAGTAACTGTTTCCTCTTCAAAAAGGCTTTTGACAGCTGACAGTTCCACATGAAATTTGCTTTGGCATAACCCTCATAACCATATCCGGTACGAAGGAAATAAGTCAGGTCATTATATAACTCCATCCCCCAGGGAAGATAAAGCTGCAATTCAGTTCCTGCCTGATAATCAAAAGTTTCAGTACGTTTCTCCCGTACGTCATTATAAGAATTGTTATAAGTCAGGCCAACAAGCCCTGTAAGTTCCATTTGGCGGGTACGATAAGTAATCCGTAGACGTTCACGTCCCGTTAAATGCTGTACGGAAGTTTTCACCGGTTCTTCTTTATTCAAGGTTGTATAGCCATTCTGATTCCGATATTGCAGATAGGAGTAAGTACGAAATATCCAGTTACGATTCTTAAAAGGGGTATTGAGAGAAAAAGAACCCATGGCCCGCCAATTACCATTCATATTGACCGGAGATGTAGTTCGTACACCGGTTTCACTATCATAAGTCACCTGATTAGTTACATTGTTAATGGTATTCTCGAACAAAGCGGTAGCTACCATATTTCGCTGATATTTGGTATTATAAGAATTGAAATTCAGCGTAAAAGTATTCATATATGAAGGCTTCAACGAAGGGTTTCCGACACGGATATTCAAAGGGTTGGTACAGTCGGTCACAGGTTGGAGATCACGTATATTAGGCTGTTTCCCTTTTCCCCTATACACAATTTGCAAACGGGTGCGTTTTGAAAACTTATAGCGGAAATTGACAGTAGGCGAAAAATTCATGACCGATCTTTCCAACTGATCTTCGGGAGCATCACTCAACAATGAATGGCTAACAGACTTTTGAGGTTCAAAATCAACACCAATATTATAATTATACTTCTTTTGTGAAGTACGTATGGCAAGGTTCACTAAGTGATTACTGTATTGATTTTCAAAACGGTTACTAGAGTCTTCATCAAAGTCAGGAGCAAACTCTTCCAGTTCCTTATCCCAGTCATAGACAAAACGATCCGAATTGTTCACTCTATACTGATAGCTGTAACGAAGTTGCAGGAAATGCCGCCACGGCAATGGTTCTACATACACCAGTTGCACCCGGTAATTATAGCCGTCAACATCATCCTCTATTTTCTGATTCTGAATCTTCTTCGTATTATTTTTGAAGTACCGGGTGGTGGAAAGGCTCTTTCGGTCTGTAGCTGAAGCATTAGTACCATAGTCTACCTTCAAAGCAACATTTCTCCCCAAACGACTCAATTTCCGGCTAAGTTGCAACATCATCGTCAGATTATACCGGGAATTATGATTGGTGCCGGAGGACTCTCTTTCATTCAACAAGACATCATTCCCCCACCCTTCCTGAAAGCCACTATTCTCTCTGTCATTGGCTGAGAAACGATATTGAGGACGGAAAATCAATGTAGTAACAGAATCCATTTTCCATTCAAGAGAAGCATTGGCTACCAGTTCGTGATTCTGTTGTCGGCTATGACTCGTGCCCAGATTGATTGATTTATCTTCCCGGAGAAAGTTGTCGACTGTGGTACGGCTATCTTCCAAACGATCGGTGCCGACATATTGAATATTTGAACGTAATTTAACGCGCTTCCAATCATAAGTCGCATTAAGCCCCAATGAGCGGGAGGTAGTCAGTCCCATCCGGCTACGGATATTGCCTGTTGAACTGGAAGATTCATTCTGTAATTCCGAGAATCCCTGGTTATTGGTATTATTCAGATTCCCGATAATGGTTAATTGAGAGTTTTCACGAAAACGGTTCAAGGTATTGGCTAATTCATAACGATCTTTACTTCCATATCCTCCCATAAAATTCTCCATCCAGCCCCGTTTCATATTTTTTTTCACAGACAAGTCCAGAATCATCTCTTCCTCTCCGTCATCTATTCCCGTAAGACGTGCCAAATCCGATTGGCGTTCATACGCTTTTAACTTCTCCACCATCTCCACAGGAAGATTTTTAAGAGCGGCTTTCGGATCATCAGAGAAAAACTCTTTACCGTCCACCAAAATCTTTTTTACTTCCTTGCCATGTATCAGCAACTTACCGTCTGCATCTATTTCACCTCCCGGAAGCTGTTTTACCAATTCTTCAAGCATTGAACCTTCGGGAGTACGATAGGCAGAAGCGTTGAATACCGTTGTATCGCCCTCTGTCACCGCCATTGGAGCCTGCCCCACTACCACTGCTTCATCTAAAGCATAACTTTCCGGAGTCAGATTTATATCCCCCAATTCATTAGAAGAACTTTTGCTGGAAATGGAAACGGGATGAAAAACCTGCTTATATCCGATATATGAAACCTGTAATAATAAAGACTTCGCTTTAGTTGCATGATTAGGAATGGAAACGGAAAGTTGAAATTTACCGATAGCATCCGTAGCGCCGCCGCCCAACAATGTACTATCCGGTAAAGCTAAAAGCCGGACCGTAGCAAACGGTACCGGCTGATAGGTTTCAGTATCAATCACACGACCGGAAAAACGCTCTTTGCCGGACTGAGCAAAAACAGTCAAACTAATCAGTAACAAGACATAACAAGTAATCAAACGGTACTGAAAAGAATAAATATGGCTGTCTATGTTCAAATTGTGTTGATTTAGTAAAATAAAACTATAATAAAATAAACCTAATATTTATTTCTGGTCCGGACGTGGAGCGCGAGATCTTTGCCCCTGGTGATGTCCCTGTCCCGGTTTCTGTCCTTTTCTTCGGTCAAACTCTTTCTTAAACTTATTAGCATTCATCTTCTCCTGCTGATAAATCTTCAAAATCTGCTTCTGCGAAAGTATCTTGCTGAATTCATTGTAATACTTTTCACGAACATCCAGCATTTTACGGCTTTGAGTAAACTGGTTCCGTAACATGGTCGCAATCTCGTCATCAGTCATGGACGGACGTTCTTTCTTAGCGTCTGTGCCTTGTCCTTTAGTTTTCTCTGTTCTCGCCTTATGAGTCATCATACGACATTCACGCAATTCTTTCAGATACTTCTCGTATACCGGAGTAAACTTAGCTGCCGTTGCATCATCCAACATCAATGTTTTTACTATTTGTTTAGTCTGCATCTGCACCATTTGTTCTGGTGTAGGACGCTGTTTTTTTTGTTTGTTATCCGTATTCTGTGCAGACAAAGTCATCTGGCTTCCCATCAGGAGGACGGCCATAATTACATAAATAAATTTAGTCTTCATAATCTTCACGTTTAAAATAATTGATTGAGTTACTTAATTCAAAAATATATCATTTTCAGAGAAGCTGACGAGCTCTTCCAACTCCTCATCCGATAGTTCTTTAATCCATTTATCTACAGATTCTGTACCATTAGCTAATACTTTCGAAGAAGACGTTTTCACCTCATCTGCCTGTCTCAAAGATGGAACAAACAAAAATCCGATCAATACTGCCGCCATGGTAATCACCGTAGAAATAATCAGCTTCATGTGAGATTTCCGCTGTTGCTTCACTCCGGCGCGTTCCATCACCTTTCGTTGCACATCCTCGAAGAATCCATCGGGGGTACGGTAAGGTGTCCGTTTACCAATATCGTCAAAATCAAAATCCTTTTTCATCATTCTATCTGTTTAATATATATTCCTTAATCTTCTCTTTCGCATAGTGGTAATTCACTTTTAGTGTATCCACTTTGCTATCCAGTACACGGGCAATCTCTTCATATTCAAGTTCATCGTAATAACGTAAGTTGAATACAAGCCGTTGCTTTTCAGGCAAACTTAGAATGGCCTCCTGAAACTTCACTGCCAGCTCATTTTCATAATCAATATAATCGGAAGCCTTCAACTTGCCCATCAACTCTTCCTGAACATCTTCTGCAGAAACAACTCCCTCATCTTTACGACCGTTCAGCAAGCGTAAACTCTCATTCGTGGCAATCCGGTAAATCCAGGTTGACAGTGAACTTTCTTCGCGAAACTGATCGATATGCCGGAACACCCGGATAAAGACTTCCTGAAGCACATCCTCCGCATCTTCATGAGATATGACCAGTCTACGGATATAATTATATATCGGTACCTGAAAAGAGTCCATCAACATCTTGAATCCCCGTTCGCGATTCGAGGCACAAGCTTCACGAATTTTATTCTCGTTTATCATCAATTCTTTTTCTGAGCTTTATTAGTTAGAACGAAGAAGAGCGGGGAAGTTAAATACGAGAATCCGCATTTTGCTTTTATTAACAAGAAAGAGTAAGAGAGAAGCTGCACATAAGATATAAAAAGTGCCTCCATATCCTTTGTAAAGGCGATGAAGGCACTTTTAGTAGTTTATCTATAAGTTGTAAACAAGAAAATGATTACCAGAACTTATTGTGTTCCACACTATATTCAAAGCCCACGGCTTTCAACTGATTCACTAATTCATCCTTGTCCACATTCATATCTTCACAAAGTTCGTCAAGTGAAGAATAACAATCACGTAACTTCATATTGATGACGCTGAACAACATCATCGGATCTTTTGGTAATTCCATAACATACAATCTTTTAAACCGGATGCAAAGGTACAGCAATCTCATTGAATAACAAAACAAATCAATCACCTATTTCTTCTATCTTCAAAGAGATCTTTTCTATCAGTTTACTGATTTCCTCTTCCAATGGGATCACGTTGAAGTCCCTCCAGAAGTTCTCATCATATTTGAAATAGGTGTCAGAGAAGATGGTACGGGTGGGCAATCTGTCTGTACGGGGAAATACGACCACTTGCTCGGTATCCACCTTGCAAGTAATCATCTCAAACCAGATATGAAGATCCCGGCTGCCGAACAGCATTTTTACCCGTTTCACTTTGAAATGAAGATCTCCACGGATATGGTGTATGTAATAAGTCCCTTGCCACGGTTTATAAGAAATTGTATATACCACCTTTTGAGGAATCATTCGCACGTTACGCGTACGCCTTTCGACAAACATACCTGCCGCATTCTTCACATATACAGGATGAACTTCCAGACGGGCTTGCAATAGAGCACTTGTCTCGGAATCAAGAAATAGCTCTCCACAAAAAAGAGGTTCGCTGATTCCCTTTTTCTGCTCAAAATGCACCACATTTACAAATCGGTCCTCTAAAAATGTTACTCCTTCTGAAGTATAGTCATAAATACCCTTCTCTACACTAGGAGTCAGGAACTCGGGCATATCTTTGATGATATCCATCTGGATACAAGCCTGAATTCCGGATTTTACTTTTACAAGCAAGCTGTCTTTTGCTTCTACATTACTTAGCCGACTCATCTTCAACAGCTTCACCTGATCCGGTACAGAAGAATATAAGGATGTCTTATAAACCTTAAACACAGCTTCCGACAAGTTTTGAAATTTGTTTTTCAACTGAACTCCTTCACGATAAAAAGTAGTCAGATATACCGGAGTATGCGAATAATTCTTATTCCGCCGCTCAATCATTTCACGCAAAAGTTTCTTTGGATCACTTCGACGAATCACCACTTCCTGCAAAGGGACAATTTTAGGTTCGAGACTAAGTATATTGTGCCGTCCAATCAGCAAAGCAAACTCTATGTCCTGTGAAAGATAACCTATATGAGAAAAAGTAATCGAATCATTTTTCAAAGAATCGGGTAAAGACAGTTTAAAATCTCCATTCTGATTCGTTATACTGCCAATAGATGTTCCTCGCACTCCAACAGTAGCAGAAGAGATAGGTATTCCTGTCTCCTTATCCAGCAAAGTACCGATAATGACAAAGTTTGTTATCTGTTCCGGAACAAAATCTTGTTGCACACGTACCTTTTTCTCCGAAGGGAGAGTAATCAGGATGTGAGTGCCCATCACTTGAAACTCCAGACTGGTATTTCCTACGATGTCATACACTGCCTGACGAATGGAACGTTCGCCTCCCTTTATCTTCACTACTGCATCATTATCAATGACTTTACTATCATAAATAAACATATATCCCGACTGTTGAGAGACATCACTCAACAATGAATAAACAGTACCTTTTATCTTGGGAAGTCTGACTATACGTTCCAGCACATCACTTCCATCCGCTCTCATCATATCGACGAAGAAGAAGAGTATCAGCAGAACGGACAGATAATGATAAGACTGTTTCATTTTTCCCAACTTTAATGAGTTCTATTCCGATAATAAAAGAATATCTCCTTGCCGGATACATTGCAGACCGAGCGCATTAGCTATCAGATTAGCTATAACTTCAGAAGATTCGTCAGAGAATTCGACAGTCAGCCGACGTTCCTCCAATGCCGGTGAGACAACTTGTATTTGCAAACTATCCGAATTCAAATTCATGACTTTCAGAATGTTCGCTAACGATTCATCTTTAAATCGTATATGCTTAAAGAAGCTCCCCCACTCTTCATTCTCCTTATCTGTATCCAAAACGACTAATCGTTGTGATCGCACTACTACCATTTCCCCCGCTTTTACATAACACTCCTGATTTCCTTTTTTTAGAGTAACCTTCACTATCCCTCTTTGTACGGATAAACGGAACGGAGCATTTTCATCACTTTGCACACTAAAAGCAGTACCTAGCACTTCAATCTTAGCTTGCTCCGTGTCAATCCAAAAGGGTTGTCCCTGCTTCTTTGCTACGTCAAAGAACGCATTTCCCTGTAGACTCACTTCCCGTTTATCAGCAATAAAATGTTTCGGATATAACAGGGAAGTTTCTTTTGCCAAGAGTACGACAGAACCGTCTTCGAGAGTCGTTGCCAAAGTGGAAACACCTTGATTTTCCTGTGTAAGAAGATGCTGTGCCAGTTCTTTATCAGAACCGGTCACCCAATACAAAGTTCCCCAAATGACGCCTATCAAAACGGCGGCAACTGCTCCGTACCTGATCCATTGTGAATATTTGCGTGTATGGTGGCCTTCATCCACTTTCGCAAGTAAACGGTCATTGTCCAAGCGATTATACAATCGATTCCACGCCTGATCTGTCTTTATTTTATAAATATCTGTTTTCATCACTTCATGTGAATATAAATTTCGACTTCTTCTCGTAATGTCCGGAGGGCTTTTGTCATTTCAGCCTCTACTGTCTTAACAGAAAGCGAAAGCTGCGTCGCTATCTCGACATATTTCCGCCCTTCCAGACGATGCATCTCGAAAATCCTCCGTCTGCGAACCGGCAGCTTTTCAAGGGTTCCATTTATGAATCTCTCCAATTCCTCATACTCCATCTGTTGATGAGGATCTGTTGACTGCTCTGGGTTGGAAGTAGTCAATACAGTTTCACGGTATCTGTTCCGAACTTCCTCGTGTTCGCAATACTGCAAAGATTGATTACGAGTCGCTCTATACAAGTAACTTTTAACGGACTGAAAGATCTGTAAGCGCTCCCTTTCTTTCCAAAGTACATAAAAAAGTTCCTCCACAATCTCTTCAGCCACTTCCATTTGCCCGGTAATGCCTGCCGCATAACAGCAAAGAGGAAAATAGTAACGGCGAAAGAGTTCCTCAAACGCTTTTATGTCACCTCCCTTTATCTTTTTTAGTATGAGCAGTTCATCCAGCATACTTGCTTTTCTTTATGATTGACCTCAAATATAAGAAAACTATCCCTGTTTCAATTCGATTGCTTTTTTAATTTATCCACTGCGTGCTCCAAAGATTCCGTAGGTTCGATGATATTGTAGTTTCCCCAAAAGTCCGGACTCCAATATTCGTCTACTTTATCATAGAATATTTGATTCAAGCTGAAGGCTTCTTTGTTGGGAATAGTCTCCAACATTCCTTCTCTCTTGTCGGTCACGACCATTTCGGAAGCTACTGTATAGTTTGTGGAAAACAGTTTCTTCTTCCAGTCACATTTGAAACGGATTGTGTTGCTAATGTAATTCAGATAAGTTTTTCCATCCACATCTTTATAAGTGACCAGGTAGGACAGCTCTTGCGGCTTGAATCTTAAACCGAGAGGCTTTTTATATAGAATGGCAGTGGTTGCCTTCGATTTATCCTGCATGTCCAGACTCATCTCTATACGGGTAAATGACAAGCGTTCACGATCGATATATAATTTGCCATACAAGAGAGCATACATAAGGATTACCTTCGGGCGGAAATTAATAACATACTGCATACGGTTATCTATAAGCATGGATTCCGCCATCCAGAACTCATAATTATTCAATTCTTCCATATCGAGTAATGCTCCCTTGTTCTTCACAACATCCAAAGTGATGCTCAAGTTAGGGCCGCCAACAACCTTGACAGCTAATGTATCACTCGCTTTCTGGCTAAGCAGGCGACGTCCCTTCACCACCCTTACTTTGTCATAATTAGTATTTCTATTAGTGTAGGCTGTTTTGGACACATCGATCACAGCCTCCGATATACCGATATACCGACGCCCTTTCTGTACAGTCTCCCGATAAAATCCCGTCAGCATATCACGCTTATCACTATAATTTAGAGGAATCTTACTGATTGCCTTCTCTACAATCATACGTGGATTTTCAGCAAACACCACCACTTCATTCAGCAGGTTGGCATGAGGTGTCAGCCAAACCGTCAACTTAGAGGGTGTTTCTTTCTCCAGAGAGATATGATTATTTACATAACCTATATGTGAAATCTCCAGTTCGCGCAGCGCTTCTGTTTTTTTGATTTTCAAAGCAAATTCTCCTTCCGCATTCGTCACAGTGCCGATATTACTGCCATGTACAGATACATTTACGTTCTCCAGAGCTTTTTTATTTTGCTTGTCTTTCACCATGCCAACGATTGTTAGATAATCTCCGGCATCTCCTTGCGCCCACACAGGAAAGCTACAAAGCAGCAAACAAACTGACAGCCATCCAACCAAGTGTTTTTCTACATTCTTCATACTGATGCTTTTTAAAGGTAAATAAATTACGTTTCTATTTATAAGAGCGCTCAGACTGGAAATACCCTACAGCTTTTACAAAAAAAAGAAAAAGAAATCATATTCCAATGTTATATCCGGGAATTAATAAGAAACAATGTACCAATGGGATAACATATACTCCGATGAAATTTACGATAAGCAACTTCAAAGAATAATTCCCGGTAATCACTGATATAATTGTTAATTATGCTTGTGAATATGTATTTCATATAAAAATAGTTTCTACCTTTGCGGTCGTTATGATGAAGTACATATTTTGTATACTATTAGGCGTATTTCTGTGTTGGGGATTCCATCTGATTTCCAACGAAGCACAAGAGGCATACCGGTTAGAAGCCGGTAGTAACGGCATACAAACCTATTCCTATTCATATACCTCTAAAGCTAGCATTATACAACTGGATCAAGAACAGAAACTAGTCAAGACAAAAGAATACGCCGGAAAGCAAAATTACAATAACGATAACGGCGTTTTAAATCCATTTTCCTTCCGCCACCTCTCTCCCTTAAAAATACTAAGATTCAATATTCCTTCTGTCACTATCCGCATACTAAGCTCGCTAAAGATTCAACTTCCTAAAAATCAATGGACAGGTTTTTCATATTATACCAATCTTTTTAAATATTCCGATAGATATCATATCTATTCATTAGGACACATACTCATTTAGCCATTTTATATCTTTTTTCGGCATAGGACAATTCAAGTCTTTTATGCCCCACTTTCTGTTTGCCTCCACCATTTGAGTGAAAAAAGAATTCACTATGGTCTGGAAGCCTATAACATTCTTTCATTACAATAATAACCAAAGTATATAAAATGGACTTTTTATTGGATTTTATACTTCATATCGATCAATATATGGTGATGATTGTGCGTGATTATCATGCCTGGACATACGCCATCTTGTTTTTTATCATCTTCTGTGAAACCGGATTAGTGGTCACTCCTTTTCTTCCCGGTGATTCTTTACTCTTCGTTGCAGGAGCCATTTCAGCATTACCCGATATGCCCATCAGCGTGCATATACTTGTCATTATCTTATTTGCTGCTGCCGTATTAGGCGATTCCTGCAATTACATGATAGGACATTTCTTCGGCCGAAAGCTGTTTAATAACCCCAACTCCAGGATATTCAAACAAAGTTATCTGGAGAAAACACACGAGTTCTATAAAAAGTATGGTGGGAAAACAATTATTCTAGCCAGATTTGTCCCGATAGTACGCACATTTGCACCTTTCGTAGCAGGAATGGGAAAGATGAATTACTACTATTTTATGATGTATAATTTAGTTGGTGGTGCGCTCTGGGTTGCCGTATTCTGTTATGCTGGTTATTTCTTCGGCGACCTTCCGTTTGTGCAGGAAAACCTGAAGTTACTGATTGTAGCCATCATATTTATCTCTGTATTGCCTGCCATTATAGAGGTAGTACGTGCCAAACTAAAATCTTAAAAACAGCAAACTATAATCTGTATTCATTTGTTACTAATATAAATAGAGAAGAAAAAACAATTTAAAGTTTTTACACTTATGAAAAATTCTTTTTTTAGCCAGTTTACTCCAAAGGAGCCCAAATTTTTCCCTTTACTGAAACAGCTATCAGAAGTGCTCTGCGAAGCATCAGTTGTTTTAATAGAAAGCTTGCAACATGACTCACCTACAGAACGTTCGGACTACTACAAAAAAATCAAAGACCTAGAACGGGAAGGCGACAGACTGACACACCTGATTTTTGATGAATTAGGTACTACCTTTATCACTCCTTTCGACCGCGAAGATATTCATGACTTAGCTTCCTGCATGGATGACGTCATTGACGGAATAAACAGTTGTGCCAAACGAATCTCTATTTACAATCCCCGTCCTATTTCAGAGAATGGCAAAGAGTTGAGCCGTTTGATTCAGGAGGAAGCGATCTATATATGCAAAGCCATGGACGAACTCGAAACATTCCGTAAGAAACCGACTCTTCTCCGTGAATACTGTTCCAAACTGCATGAAATCGAGAACCAGGCGGATGATGTATATGAATTCTTTATCACCAAACTTTTCGAAGAGGAAAAGGATTGCATTGAACTTATCAAAATAAAGGAGATCATGCATGAACTGGAAAAAACGACCGATGCCGCAGAGCATGTAGGCAAGATTCTCAAAAATCTGATTGTAAAGTACGCATAAAGCAAGCCGGAACACATGGAATTATTAGTGACTATCATCATTCTGGCTCTGATATTCGATTATATCAACGGCTTTCACGATGCAGCAAACTCAATAGCTACCATCGTATCTACCAGGGTGCTTACTCCCTTTCAAGCTGTAATATGGGCTGCTTTCTTCAATTTCGTAGCCTTTTTCATTGCCAAATATATAATAGGTGGATTCGGTATCGCCAATACAGTATCCAAGACTGTGGTAGAGCAATATATCACCCTGCCCATTATATTAGCAGGAGTTATAGCGGCTATCACCTGGAACCTGGTTACCTGGTGGAAAGGGATTCCGTCTTCTTCCTCACACACCCTTATTGGAGGTTTTGCAGGAGCTGCCATTATGGCAAACGGATTTGAAGCAATTCAGCTTAACATCATTCTTAAAATTGCAGCCTTTATCTTTCTGGCTCCTTTTATCGGAATGGTCATTGCTTTCGGTTTCACTCTGTTTGTCCTCTACATCTGCCGACGCGCACATCCCCACACAGCCGAGCAATGGTTCAAGAGGTTACAACTCGTATCCTCCGCCCTCTTCAGCGTCGGACATGGCTTGAACGATTCACAGAAAGTAATGGGTATTATTGCTGCTGCCATGATAGCCGGCCATTCAATGGGATTGGGCATGGGTATCAACAGCATCAATGACCTTCCCGACTGGGTTGCTTTTTCGTGCTTCACAGCAATTTCACTCGGTACGATGTCCGGTGGCTGGAAAATAGTGAAAACAATGGGAACAAAAATTACCAAAGTAACCCCATTGGAAGGAGTGATTGCCGAAACAGCAGGTGCTTTCACTCTCTACATTACGGAAATGTTGAAAATCCCCGTTAGTACTACACATACTATCACAGGAGCGATTATTGGAGTAGGTGCAACTAAACGCCTCTCTGCCGTTCGTTGGGGAGTAACCAAAAGCCTCATGACTGCCTGGATTCTTACAATTCCAGTCAGTGGACTCTTAGCTGCAGCTATTTATTATATTGTTTCCATCTTTTTATAGATGGAAACATATTATCTATCAGGAATGTTATAATAAATAAACCCACATCTAATGTCACACTTGCCAACTTTGATTGCCGACCTTGCGCTGATATTAATATCGGCCAGTATCATAACCTTGTTGTTCAAATGGCTAAAACAGCCTTTAGTCTTAGGTTACATTATTGCCGGATTGCTGGCAGGTCCTTATATTAATATTTTCCCTACAGTAGGAGATATTGAGAATATCAATATATGGGCAGAAATAGGTGTTATATTCCTGCTCTTTGCACTCGGACTGGAGTTTAGTTTTAAGAAGCTCATGAATGTAGGTTCCACAGCTTTTATAACGGCTATCACCGAAGTAATCAGCATGTTGCTCATTGGATATTTGGTGGGACAATTATTAGGATGGGGCACTATGAATTCCATTTTCCTGGGGGGAATGTTGTCTATGTCGTCCACTACAATCATTATCAAAGCCTTCAATGATCTGGAATTGCGTAACCAACGTTTTACCGGTATCGTATTCGGTACTCTGGTAGTGGAAGACCTGATTGCTATCTTAATGATGGTGCTTCTTTCCACAATGGCAGTGAGTCAAGACTTTGTGGGTGAAGATTTGCTGATAAGTGTGCTCAAGGTCGTTTTCTTTTTAATCCTGTGGTTTCTCATAGGTATCTTCGTTATTCCGGCCTTTCTCAAAAAAGCAAAGAAGTTGATGAATAACGAAACTCTTCTGATTGTCTCTCTCGGTCTTTGTCTGGGAATGGTGGTATTGGCTACTTACACAGGTTTTTCAACAGCGCTAGGAGCATTTATCATGGGATCTATCCTTGCCGAAACCATCGAGGCCGAACATATCGAACATATCATACAACCGGTAAAAGATCTCTTCGGAGCTATCTTTTTCGTTTCGGTCGGTATGCTGGTGAATCCGACTGTATTGGTAGAATACGCCTGGCCTGTCATCATCATTACACTGGTTACCATTATCGGCAAAGCCATTTTCTCTTCGTTTGGCGTACTCTTATCCGGAGAACCACTGAACACTTCCATCAAATCCGGATTCAGCCTGGCACAAATCGGAGAGTTTGCTTTCATTATTGCCGGACTGGGTGTTTCGCTCAAAGTGCTTGATCCGTTTATTTCACCTATCATTGTGGCTGTATCTGTTATTACCACTTTCACGACTCCTTACTTTATCCGTTTAGCCAATCCTTTTGCCGAATGGCTTTACAAAATATTGCCTACTAAAGTACAGGAGACATTAGATCGTTATGCTTCCGGCAAGAAGACCATGAACCACGATAGTGACTGGAAGAAATTACTAAAAAACATGATTGGGAGAGTTGTCATCTATAGCGTACTGCTCACTGCTATTTGGCTGCTGTCGATACAAATCATTTATCCCGCCATCAGCGAAATGTTTACTCCTATCACTATATGGATCAAACTGGTGATGTGTCTGGGTACTCTTCTGCTTATGACTCCTTTTTTATGGGCGCTCATCTCCAACAAATACAACTCTTCGGAATTATTCCTGAAGCTATGGAGAGACGAGAATTACAATCACGGACGCCTGGTTTCCCTGGTTCTGGGACGTGTATCTGTTGCTCTTTTCTTTATCACTAGTGTAGTCATCAGCTACTTTAAACTAAACTGGGGAATAAGTGTGATTATTGCCATAGCCGTAGTAGCATTGATTCTTATTTTTAGGGAAGACCTCACGCAATATTCACGATTGGAAACAAGATTCCTTGCCAATCTTAACCGACGGGAAGAGGTAGCTAAAAAACGGCACCCGCTAAAAACAAGTTTCAATAGCGAATTCAATGATAAAGACCTTGACTTGACATCTATCCTCGTATCGCCTTATTCCGATTACATCGGCAAGTCTTTAGGAGAACTTTCATTCAGGCAAAATTTTGGAGTAAATGTCGTCGCGATCACTCGTGGCGATCTGAACATATATATACCGAAAAGCTCTGAACACATCTATCCGCAGGATAAATTGACAGTAGTTGGTACAGATACGCAATTGCAGGAATTCAGAAATAGAATAGAAGATGTAAAAAGCACATCAGATACAGATGCAGTGGATAAAAAGATAACTCTCCACTCTTTCACGGTAGACGAAGAATTCCGCTTTTTAAATCAGACCATCGCTCAGTCTCATTTAGGAGAGAAGCATGATAGCATTGTTGTAGCTATTGAACGAAATGACGAACTGATTACCTTGGATAAAGACACAACTTTCCAATTAGGAGATCTCGTCTGGATTGTAGGCAACCGGGAAAAGATTAGAGAAATACTGTACTTAACGTAATTTGTATCTAAGCCAGAATGGAATACATCTGCTTTACTTATCTAACATTCTATTTACAAAGTGAAGACGTGTGAATGGTTTACTTGGTCCCACAGCTGATTTAGCACTGCGCATTTGTGATTTATTCTGCAAATCAAATACAGCAAACTCCTCATAAGACATTTGTTTACCCAAACTTCTTTCCATTATTTTATCTTATATCGCTTTACGAGGAGGAGTATTAAAAGATAAGCTACATTTTCATTACCAGAAAAATTATTCGACGAATCGCCCTAAAAAAAGACGTATAGACTTTTTTGAACTTTCCGATATAGAATAATAGTCATTCAAAATAAAAAGAAGATGCCCGAATGTGTGTGAAGTGCACCCTCTTCTACTAAATATCACTCTCTTTTTTCAACGTAATGCCTTCATCACAGATTGTTCCGCACCTTCCTTCGGATGTAGAATATGCCCATCAGACTCCATCAGATATTCAGCAAGTTGTGAGAAATCATACTTATGAAATTTATCGGAAACAATCTCTCCAATACGTTTGCATGCCGCATCAAGCATATATGCAATAAAAAACGAAGAAATTTCTCCAACCTGCACCGAACAAACCTTGGATATGCACTTATGACCGGCATAAACTTCACATTGAGCTTTTAACACTGTTTCCCGGTTATAAATCGTTTGAATCTCGATTTCCCAAAAACAGCGAAAAACTGACCGCACAATATCGGGACATATACTCTGACTGATAATATTTACAGTGGAATCTTCAATCCGTAATCCACCTGACAACTTTGCATTCGGCGCCAGATATCCAATCGTGATTTGAGTATTGAAGATATTCACCAGTGATGGCTCAAAGGATGGGAAATCTACTTTATTCGGACTCTTCTCCTGCGTGTTATCAAACTCACTCTGGTCTACAATCTCACACTCACCTTTATCAATCCAATCCTTCACATGAGCAAATTTACCAATTCTGTCCGCCATATCAATATGTTCTATATTCAATCTTGTTTCAGTTAGTTGAAGACTTTGGATAAGATAATCCATATAACGTTTTAGATAATCTCCCCCATAAACTGGGTCACTCTTCCCAAGCGGCACAATAAAAAAGAATGTCAAGTCTACCAAAGTCAAGGCAACAATACATTTTGGTAATCCGGGACTCAATACCATCCCTTGTCGCACAAAAACCTTTGCCAAAGGCTGGCATACATATGAATCACGATAGGCATAAAAAACATTCGGAAGAACTTTGGGAACGAATCCTCCCTTAATCCAATCAATTGTAGTACGGAACTCATCTACAAGATTACGCGGCATCAAATCTATGGCAATCTTAGCAAGAGCCTTATAGATCCCTAAATGTGTTATTGGTTCGGCCCCTTCAAGTTTGACATAATACTTACTTTCCGTCTCTTCAAGAATAGCCAAACGTGATATTTTAAGTTCTCCAATAGAACCATCATAGAAGAAATTATGTCCCCATACTTTGATAATCTTATTCTTCTTGTTGACAATCTTATTCTCAGACCTGCGGAATTTCAGATATTCTGCCAGTTCCTTGTCTATAGGACTTAAAGCTGCATTACAACTCTGACATTCATCATTGCAGAAAACGAGTTTATTACCAAGAGCATCAGGAATTGCATGCGCATTTTTCTTCTTAAAACGCACTTCAGGATATTTCTTTCCACAGAAACGACAGACACAAGCATTAAGGTCATTCGGTCCTGTATATTCCTCCTTGTCACCAAACGATATTACATTATAAGTAACGAAGAAATTAGCCTTTCTGACCATAAACACGGCTTTCTTTACCAAATTATTATCAACACTTAATAAGGCCCCTTCTCTAAGAAACGCTAGCCGCGAATTATCTACTTGATTATTGAAATAATCCTCTATAACTGACAAATTTGATTCTTGAGATTTATACTTACTACAGATTTCATGAATTCTAACTTTCAGTTCTGAGGAACAAATGAAAAGTTTGTTATGAGAACTGTCATCAATCCATTCAAGTGGTTTTGCACCACAGAGTAAATTAAGCATATCCATCCATGCAGGATGTGACTGTGAAAGATTAATCCTCAGTCTATCACCGGATTCATTAAATATTTGACAAATAAAATTCGACATCATTGTATATTTTTACGTTATGTATGATCTAATATAATCTAAAACTGATAAAGGCAGTTATATACGACTCTACACTAGCCCTATCGTTCTAACTTTTAGTTATAAAAAAACTCTTCCTAGTTAGCTATAACTGGGAAGAGTCTATTTCTTTAATTCGGTTGCTAAGATAGCTATTTATTTCTAATCTCTCTTATGTTTTTAGATGTTTTTGCAATACATAAAAGAATAGCCCAAGTTGCAATACTTGATAGTAAAGTAGCAATCGTAATTATTAGTCCATCAGTACGAATATCTCCATATTTATCATACGCCATAATAAACGTGAAGATAATTGAAGCAATTATGCCTACCGCAAGTATTATATTAGCAAGTACAATTAAGGTAACCTCTTCCTTATTGCACGATTCCAATACTAAATTCCCCTTTTTTACTTGCTTTTCTTTTACTAATGCAGAATAACTAAACTTTAAACAATCGAGGCAATAATCAGAAAAATCATTGTCTAACTTTTTGCCGCACTTTTTACATTGCTTTTCCATACACTTGTGTTTATTGGTTAATACTAAATAATAATGTTTCCATTTAGTTAGCATCACCTCACGCATATATGAAAAAGGCGTAGAGCTAATGCCTAACGCCATCGAGGGCTACCACACCCTACTCACTTATAGGCAAAGTCTACGCCCGTATATTGGCGTATAAACGCAATACACCCATAAGTGAGTTAAGATAGCCTTACTGCTTTCAATGTGGTAGTTCGATGGCGATTAGGCTATAATATGTAAAAAGCGTACCACCTACATAATGATACGCTGCAAATATAAGAATAACTTCATAAATTACAAACTGTTAGTCCTTCTTCTTTTTCGTCTTATTTTCCTCTTTCTTTTCTTCGACTTGATCCGGTATTTTCTCTTCCTCAATGTGCGCCATCGTTCGATGTAGTTCATCAAACCTGTTCTTTAGGAACAGAAAAGTTAATCTCTAACCTCACTGTTTTAATCTTACTTAGGTCTATTTTCTTGTTTCTTTTTCTTTTCCATAATTAAGCTGCATTACGCAAAAGTAAATTAAATCTTTGAGAATCGTTAAAATTTCGGGTATTAAATCTGAAAACAAATTCGTCAACGTACCTTTGCATATATTTCTTGCATACATGATAGTATGTTCCAAATAACGAAAGACAATTCAATATTTAACAAAACAAAAAGGAGCATAACTTATTGAGTTACGCTCCTTTTTACTATCTATTATTTCGAATAACTATCTATCTTATTTCACCTCTTCGAAGTCAGCATCCTGAACGTTATCTCCGTGCTTGCTGTTATCTTGCTGGCCGGCACCACCGTTCATATCAGGACCAGCCTGTGCTCCACCTTGTGCACCGCTCTGTGCATACATTTCAGCACTTGCAGCCTGGAAAGCAGTATTGATTTCTGCCATAGCAGTATCAATAGCAGCCAAATCCTGTGCCTTGTGAGCATCTTTCAACTTCTGCAAAGCAGCTTCAATCGGAGCTTTCTTGTCAGCAGGCAACTTATCACCTAATTCCTTCAACTGATTTTCAGTAGAGAAGATTACGCTGTCAGCCTGGTTCAGCTTGTCGATCTTTTCACGTTCTTTCTTATCTGCTTCAGCATTAGCTTCAGCTTCAGCCTTCATCTTTTCGATTTCTTCCTTGCTCAAACCGCTGGATGCTTCAATACGGATAGCCTGTTCTTTACCGGTAGCCTTATCTTTTGCAGATACTTTCAAGATACCGTTGGCATCGATATCAAATGTAACCTCAATTTGAGGAACACCACGACGAGCCGGAGCAATACCTGTCAAGTTAAACTGACCGATTGATTTATTCTGTGCAGCCATCGGACGTTCTCCCTGTAATACGTGGATAGTAACTTCCGTCTGGTTATCGGCAGCAGTAGAGAATGTTTCACTCTTACGAGCCGGGATGGTAGTGTTAGCATCGATCAACTTAGTCATTACACCACCCAGTGTTTCGATACCCATTGACAACGGAGTAACATCCAACAATACTACACCTTTGATTTCGTCTGTCAACACAGCACCTTGTACAGCAGCACCAATTGCTACCACTTCATCCGGATTCACACCTTTAGAAGGAGCCTTGCCGAAGAAATCCTCTACCAATTTCTGAACAGCCGGAATACGTGAAGAACCACCAACAAGGATTACTTCATCAATATCAGCATTGTTCAAACCTGCATCACTCATTGCCTTCTTACATGGTTCAAGACAAGCCTGAATCAATTCGTGAGCCAAAGATTCGAATTTTGCACGAGTCAAAGTCTTCACCAAGTGCTTAGGCACACCACCCACCGGCATGATATACGGCAAGTTGATTTCTGTACTTGTAGAAGAGGAAAGCTCAATCTTAGCTTTTTCAGCAGCTTCTTTCAGACGTTGCAAAGCCATCGGATCCTGAGTCAAGTCAGCACCTTCGTCGTTCTTGAATTCCTGTACCAACCAATTGATGATTACCTGGTCGAAGTCATCACCACCCAGGTGAGTGTCACCATTTGTAGAAAGTACTTCAAACACACCACCACCAAATTCGAGGATAGAGATATCGAATGTACCACCACCAAGGTCGAATACAGCAATCTTCATATCTTTGTGAGCCTTATCCAGACCGTAAGCAAGAGCTGCGGCTGTCGGTTCGTTTACAATACGTTTTACTTCCAGACCAGCAATCTGTCCGGCTTCCTTAGTAGCCTGACGTTGAGAGTCGGAAAAATATGCAGGAACGGTGATAACTGCTTCTGTTACTTCCTGACCGAGATAGTCTTCGGCAGTTTTCTTCATTTTCTGAAGAATCATTGCAGAAATTTCCTGCGGAGTGTACAGACGTCCGTCGATGTCAACACGCGGAGTGTTATTATCACCTTTCACTACTTTATAAGGAACACGAGTTACCTCCTTCTGTACCTGATCCCAAGTTTCACCCATGAAACGTTTGATAGAGAAGATTGTACGTGTAGGGTTCGTAATAGCCTGACGTTTTGCAGGATCACCCACCTTACGTTCACCGCCATCTACGAAAGCGACAACAGAAGGAGTCGTACGTTTACCTTCACTGTTTGCAATTACTACAGGTTCGTTACCTTCGAATACGGCAACACAAGAGTTTGTAGTTCCTAAGTCAATACCAATAATTTTTCCCATGATCGTTATTTTTTTATTTATTATTTATTCATTGATTTCTTTTTGTCCGGTTGTTTCTCCGGCTCTTATCAAGGAGCCTCGTCGCGAACGGACGCTTACTAAAAAGCAAACCGTGTGCCAAAAAGAAATTATACGAATGCATGACATAATATCTGCCAAAAAGACAGTTTTAATAAATAAACACTGCTGACATAGTCATATTCAAAGCCAGTCAGCAACTGTTTCTTTAAACAAATACAGACGACTCTGGTTCGATGAAAGAAAAAAAATATGCCTGTGTCGTCATGTGCGACACAGGCATATCCTATTATATAGATTGATCTATTTATTACTTTTCCAGCACGATGACCAATGCGCCATTTGCATCATACAAGCCAATGCCGCCACCGGACAACACATCGAATGACTTCACCTCATTGATAGCTTTCAGCACCTTACCTTCTGTTTCCATGTCCGGACAAGCCATCATTGTGCTCGCTACTCCCGGAAAAGAAATTGATTTGGCATTGCTGGTACTGGTTTCAAAACCGCCATTAATCAAATTACATCCAGCATTGCCATGAATTGTCTTTTTCTTCACATCGAAAGCAATGAAAGGTTGTTTTTCCATTCCGGAAGGAATTGCTTCACCATTCACTTCTTTTATTTTCCATTCTCCATTCAAAACCGAAAGTTTCACATCAGCCTCCTTCTTTTGTAGAACGACAACCGGACGGTTGGACGAATTGCAAAGATACACTTTGTCCTTACCTGCCTTCTTATATCCTTTTACTTGCGCAAAAGCATTCAATACATTATTTTCAGTAGTCATATCCGGACACATCATCCGGGTACTAGCCATTCCTGTAAGTTCAAGACTTCCCGGCTTCGCATTTACATCGAAGCTACCCATCATCCGATTACAGCCGCTATTGCCGGACACACGACCGGTTGCTGTATCAAAAGCGATAAAAGGAAGGGATTTACTTTCGCCCGGAGTGATTTTCGAGCCATTGACTTCTATGATATTCCATTCACCATTGATAGATGACAGGGGAATTGCCTTCTCAACCGAACGGCACGAAGACATTGCAAGTGCTGCACCAGCAATGCAAATTGAAACAAATACTTTCTTCATATTGTTATAACGTTTAAGTTAAAATCGAGGGCAAAGATATCAAAAAGATTGGAAAATAACATCCAATGCAACATAAAATATATACATTTGCCAGTAAATGTACAACAAACGAACAATTTACATAGTTCACTTAAAGTAAACAAATATGAGAATAATTGTCCTGTCTTTGATTCTATTCTACTGTGGTACGTCTCCTATCATAGCCCAAAGTGATTACATCGTCACTACTCCTTCTGCACAGGAAATCCCTGTAGGCCAAGAAGAACAGTTTATCAAAAGTAACTTTCCGTTGCTACCGCTGGGCAAATGGACACCCGGAATGAAATTTATGTTCGTTCCATCTCCACGGAGCATGTTCCTTCCCACCCTTTCCAGCTACGAGACCGAGAAAGGGGTAGACAACAGCCTGCTAAAACATAAAATACTCACTTTCACGGGAACTGAAGAGAAAGCTCAGAATATCCCCAACGGGACTAACTACTCCACTCGCTTCATCTTCGAATGTGAGGGAGGAAAATATTATTATGAGATAAAGAATATGCGGCTGGAGGAGATCTCCGAAAAGGCTCCCCGTGCCGGCATCAACGGATTGGTTTATCTGAAAGATGTGGATACTGCTAAAGAACTGTTGGTAGGAAAAACAGTCTATATACAAGCAGAAAGTGTCCGGATAGACGACGCCAACAATTATTCCGGTTACCGGGATATAGCCATTCCCGTCAATACGGAAGCAACGATTACCGCTATCGGAGTCGGCAGTCAGGCATATCCGGCAAAAATCGTATTCAAAGATACGCAGGGACATTCTTATTATCTGGAAGTTGCCCTCTCACGAACAAACTCCGGCATGGACCTGAATGATTTTCAAGGAGAAAAGAGAATGAAATATTTCTCAAATGCATTCAGTTTCACCAATAAGAGTCTAGGCACTATCGAAAGCCTGAAAAATAAATATATGGGAATGACAGTTTATCCTAAAAAGGTGCTGCCAGCCAAAAGAATCATATCATTTGAAGACAAGCAGACCGAATCACGCGTTCACCTGCCCCGATATACAGTTCTGCAAATCAAAGATATTAGATTATCTCCTCCCGGCAGTCTGGCTATTCTTTCATTAAAAGACAATGACGGAGCGATCTATGAATTGGAAACCGATCTGAAATATGATGTTATCGTCAGAAATGAAAATTATATCGAAGACTTTTTCGGATTCGAAGATATACATAAAAAATATCCGAGTATCACAGAAAATCGTTGGCAGATTATCTCCCGGGGAGATCTGGAGACGGGTATGAGTACAGTGGAATGCCGTTTGTCCATTGGTGATCCGATAGAAATCGAGCTAAAAAAAGACAATCGTTTCGAAACTTGGTTTTACAATGGCAAAACACTGGAATTTGAAAATGGAACCTTGCAGCGTTACAAATAAAAAGGGGTAGCTGCGAATGATTATCTGAAAATAATCACGTATATTTGCAAAGCTAACAATTCCAATATTCTTAATATTTTAATTCGCAATTAACGAAATGGGTAGAGTTCTTATTATTGGTGCGGGCGGTGTTGGCACTGTCGTTGCGCACAAAGTGGCACAAAATGCCGATGTATTTACAGATATCATGATTGCCAGTCGTACGAAAGAGAAATGCGATAAAATCGTCGAGGCAATAGGTAACCCCAATATAAAAACAGCTAAAGTTGATGCAGACAATGTAGATGAGCTGGTAGCCTTATTCAACGATTTCAAACCGGAAATGGTGATTAATGTGGCTCTCCCTTATCAGGATCTGACTATTATGGAAGCTTGTCTGAAAGCTGGAGTGAACTATCTGGACACCGCTAACTACGAGCCGAAGGATGAAGCTCACTTTGAATACAGTTGGCAATGGGCTTATCACGATCGCTTCAAAGAAGCAGGTCTGACAGCTATTCTCGGTTGCGGATTCGACCCGGGAGTAAGTGGCATCTATACCGCTTATGCAGCTAAACATTATTTTGATGAGATTCAATATCTGGACATTGTAGACTGTAATGCGGGTAACCACCATAAAGCATTTGCTACGAACTTCAATCCGGAAATCAACATCCGCGAAATTACGCAGAACGGACGCTATTATGAAAATGGCAAATGGGTAACTACCGGTCCGCTGGAAATTCATAAAGACCTGACATATCCGAACATCGGTCCGCGTGATTCTTATCTTCTTTATCACGAAGAGCTAGAGTCATTGGTGAAACATTACCCGACAATCAAACGTGCACGTTTCTGGATGACTTTCGGACAAGAGTATTTAACTCACTTACGCGTTATCCAAAACATCGGTATGGCACGAATCGACGAAGTTGATTACAACGGAGTGAAGATTGTGCCGCTGCAATTCTTGAAAGCTGTATTGCCTAACCCGCAGGATTTAGGAGAAAACTACGAAGGAGAAACCTCTATCGGTTGTCGTATCCGCGGTTTGAAAGATGGCAAGGAACGTACTTATTATGTATACAACAATTGCAGCCATCAGGAAGCTTACCGGGAAACAGGTATGCAAGGAGTGAGCTACACCACCGGAGTTCCGGCAATGATCGGAGCCATGATGTTCTTCAAAAGTGAGTGGAAGCGTCCGGGTGTAAACAATGTAGAAGAATTCAATCCGGATCCGTTCATGGAACAACTCAATAAGCAAGGTCTTCCCTGGCATGAAGAGTTCGACAAAAATCTGGAATTATAAGAGTAGACTTGTTCATTAAAAAGATAGTTATGATAAACGTAGGAGATAAAGCACCGGAAATCTTAGGCATCAATGAAAAAGGCGAAGAAATCCGTTTAAGTGCTTATAAAGGAAAAAAGATTGTGTTGTACTTCTACCCGAAGGACAGTACATCAGGTTGCACCGCACAAGCGTGTAATCTGCGCGACAACTATTCCGAACTACGTAAAGCCGGCTATGAAGTAATCGGTGTCAGCGTAGACAATGAAAAGTCGCACCAGAAATTCATCGAAAAGAACAATCTTCCTTTTACCCTGATTGCCGACACTGACAAAAGGTTAGTGGAAGAGTTTGGAGTATGGGGAGAAAAGAAACTGTACGGACGTGCTTACATGGGTACTTTCCGCACTACTTTCCTGATTAATGAAGAAGGAATCGTAGAACGGATTATCACTCCCAAAGAAGTGAAGACCAAGGAACATGCCTCACAGATTTTAAATCAATAACTCCATTAATTATATAAGAATAAGGTATGGCAAAGAAAGATGAACTTAATTTTGAAACAGATAATAAAATGGCATCAAGCGAAAAACTAAAAGCCTTACAGGCTGCCATGGAAAAGATAGAAAAGAGCTTCGGTAAAGGTTCTATCATGAAAATGGGTGATGATAGTGTTGAACAAGTAGAAGTGATCCCGACAGGCTCTATTGCCTTGAACGTGGCACTTGGTGTTGGAGGTTACCCTAGAGGTAGAATCATCGAAATCTATGGCCCGGAGTCTTCCGGTAAAACAACATTGGCTATCCACGCCATTGCTGAAGCACAAAAGGCCGGTGGTATCGCTGCTTTTATTGATGCCGAACACGCTTTCGACCGTTTCTACGCATCTAAACTGGGAGTGAACATTGATGATCTTTATATCTCTCAACCGGACAACGGAGAACAGGCTTTGGAAATTGCAGAACAACTGATCCGTTCTTCTGCTATCGACATCATCGTTATCGACTCTGTAGCCGCACTGACCCCTAAAGCGGAGATCGAAGGTGACATGGGTGACAACAAAGTTGGTCTTCAAGCACGTTTAATGTCGCAAGCTCTCCGTAAGTTGACGGCTGCTGTGAGCAAGACACGTACGACTTGTATTTTCATCAACCAGTTGCGTGAGAAGATCGGCGTTATGTTCGGTAACCCGGAAACAACGACTGGTGGTAACGCTTTGAAGTTCTATGCTTCCGTACGTCTGGATATCCGTGGTAGTCAACCTATCAAAGATGGTGAAGAGATTCTCGGTAAGCTGACTAAGGTAAAAGTAGTGAAGAATAAAGTAGCGCCTCCTTTCCGCAGAGCAGAATTTGACATCATGTTTGGTGAAGGTATCTCCCATTCCGGAGAAATCATCGACTTGGGTGCTGACTTGGGAATCATCAAAAAGAGCGGTTCATGGTATAGCTACAACGATACTAAGTTAGGACAAGGGCGTGATGCTGCTAAACAATGCATTATGGATAATCCTGAATTGGCAGAAGAACTGGAAGGACTGATTTTTGAAGAATTGAAGAAGAAATAAATAGCTTTAGATCTGTTTATCCGTAGGCTGAAAGCTAAGTAAACAAAGGTGGGAGAAAGTCGTTTACGATCATTCTCCCACCTTTTTCTTTTTTATATCATTCTCTCTTTTATCCCTTATACAAAATAAATGTATGCCAATGTACTCAAGCTGATAATTATCCAAAGCAATATTCCTTGAATCAGAGGTTTAATTCCAACGGCTTTCAAAACATCAATAGAAAGAGAAGCACCGATGAAGAACATAGTTATCGTCAAAGTCTTACGGGCAATACCGTTGATAGCTGCTCCTAATTGTGGCACTCCATCCAGTAAATAAGTATTTACCACCAATGCCAATACGAAGAAGAGGATAAACCATGGAATACTGATCTTTTGTCCTTTGCTCTTGAATATAAATGAAGTAGCAAAAGCCATCGGGATAATCCAAAGAGCACGGGTCAATTTGATAGTAGTAGCCACTTTCAATGCTTCTTCACCATAGGCAGCTCCCGCGCCTACTACAGAACTGGTATCATGAATGGCAATAGCTGCCCATGTTCCAAACTGTTGTTGATCCATATTCAATGCATGACCAATGGCAGGAAAAATGAAAAGTGCAATAGCGTTCAAGATAAAGATTGTACCTAATGCTACAGACATTTCACTGTCCTTCGCTTTCAACACCGGTCCCACTGCTGCGATAGCACTACCACCACAGATAGCGGTTCCCGAACTGATAAGATAAGCTGTATTCCGATCTATTTTAAACAATTTACGTCCGATGAACCAGCCAATTACCAATGTTCCGATTACTGAAATGACCGTAAATTCCATACCTTCCTTACCGGAAGCTAAAGCAGAATGAAGGTTCATACCGAATCCCAGTCCTACTACTGAATATTGCAACAGATATTTCGATGTTTTCTTATTAAACTTTGGATGTGCTTGTCCGCAAGTTAATGCAAAAATAAGTCCGAGGAACAAAGCAACGGGAGGAGTTACCCAAGCCGACCATGCTTCCAATCCCGGAATATAGTCTAAAAACAGGAAGAAAGTCAGAGTGGAAAGCAGCGCAATATAAATCATCTTATTATTTGCCTGCAAAGTTTTTGTAGCTGTTGAAATCATATCTTTTTGTCTTTAATCGTTTTCCGGGTGCAAAGGTACGGTAAACAATCAAGACCCACCAATAGTTTCTAATTATGCATTATAACTTTTAATTATAGGCATACTCTCTCCCAACTACTCTTACACTGTTACAATGTCTTTCCCAAAAGGCGATAATGCCAAAGATGCCAACTTGAAGTGTTGCAATCCAAAAGGGATTCCGATAATGGTAATGCACAATATAGCCCCGAAAACCAAATGTGACAGACAGATCCAAATGCCACCCAGAAATATCCACAGGATATTCATCAATATATAGAGGCAGCCACCGGAACGGTTCCCACTTCTGACTTCTTTACCGAAAGGCCATAAAGCAAGTCCGGCCAACTTCAATGTTTGCATCCCAAAAGGAATGCCGATAATGGTCAGCATCATCAATAAACTCGAAATGAGGTATTCGACAGCAGTAAAGATACCACCAAGCAGCAACCACAATAGATTCATTAAACAGCCCATATAAAATAGTATTAGTTATTATTCCAATTTTCTTTTTGTTGTCTCATCCACTTTACCCTGATAATAATGGTCGATCACTTGCTGAAACAAATCATCCGAAGCAACTTCATTAAAAAGCGTCATGCATGACAATACTTTCATCGCATCTAACGAACCGAAAACTTCCTGCGCCGTTTTATTTTTCAATTGAAGAAAAACAGACGTTATTTCACGAAGTCTTTCTCCCAAAATTGGATGGGCAAGATATGCTTCAGCCTCTTCTTTGCCGCTAAGACCATAATACTGTGAATTATAACTCATGCCCAATCCTTTCAGTTGAGGAAATATATACCAAATCCAATGGGAATATTTCCGCCCGTTTCTAACTTCTGCAAGGGCTTGTTCATAATCACCTCGCTGGGCATCTAAAAATCGTTGTAAGTTATAGTTAGTCATAGATACTTCTCGCATTTTTTTAAGTTATCATACTTTCAGGAGATAACAGAATCAAATAAGTGATTTATTTCGAATCACAGCACTTTTTTCAATTCTATTAAAGCCGAGACTTCGTTTTCCTTATTAATGTACTTCTCTATTTCATAGGGTTTATATCCTAATTTAGTATATAACAGAAGCCCACTCGTATTAGCATCAAAACAAGACAAATGAAGCTCCGATACATTATATTTCTTTTTCCCAATATCTTCCATAGCATTTATCAGAAATGTGCCAACGCCACGATTACGAAAACAAGGACTTACTATTACATTTCCAATAGCACAATATTGAGATTCTCTTACCTCATAGAAATTTGCAAACCCTACTACTTCATTATTAAATAAAACAACAGTCGAATCAAATCTATCTTTTATTGTATTCTTTAATTGATTGATTGTTAAAGGAAAATCAGCTTTAGGAAACATAAAAAACAGTTCCTGCTTGTTTCGAGGTAATTTACAAACAGTTTCTAAATCGTCAAACGTAAAATCTCTATAAGTAAGTTTTTCTTTTTCCATAATAATCATGCTGATACCCTCCATTTCTTTTCTACATACAATATTATAACCGACTTTGCTATATAGATGCAAAGTATTGGGTGTCTCTTCACCCGTAAAAAGAGAAAACTTATGACAGTGAGGAAATAACCGTTCTATTTCAGTCATAAGTTCTCTACCTATACCTTTATTCTGAAAATCGGGATGCACTATCAATTTACCAATATGACATACTCTATTTTCATCCATACGTCCCCTGACAGAACCTACAATCTGTTCATCATCTGATACGTATTTTAGAATAATGCCTGTCTGATACTCATCACAAATCTCATCCTGATTTTGCAACAAAGGGGGAAGATCGAATTTATTCATTCGCTCGGCCACCACCATAAAAGATTTCTTTTGCAAAGATAAAATGTTTACCAAATCATTTTCTTCAGCTTGCATGATATTAGTATGACTCATAATATTACAAATATACACTTTTCTAAAAACTAACAGAAGCATTGCATCCACTTTTTAGGAAATAATATATTAAGCATAAAATCCCGTTATATCCTTTCTCTTTAATCATCTTCATTCCCTCCCAAACTATTAATAGAAAACTTCTTCTTTATTAAGGATAAACTTCTTTTTGTCAAATAGAAAACTTATCTTTGTATAAGAGTAAACTATAAATGCAAGCTTTGATTATAAAAATGAAAGCTTTGTTTTTATAAACGCAAGCTTCAATTATAAAAACAAAAGTTGCATTTATAGTTTATAATTAATCAAAAGGAACTTTACTATTAGAAGAAAGGAAGTTTGCCTCTAATACAAAAGAACTTATCTATTAATACTTTAAACAATAGATGATATGGCAAGATATATCATAGAGGAGATGCCCGATCTTCAGAAAACAGGCAAAAGAATTACTTATCCTAAATTTGCGCGGATAGATAATACAAGCATAAAAGAGTTGGCGCAACGAGTTGGCGACGTCAGTGGATTCAGTGCAGGAGACATAGAAGGCGTACTACTTCAGACCGCCATTGAAATGGCGCATTTGATGGCAGAAGGGCGCTCGGTAAAGATAGACGGAATAGGAACGTTTACTCCCTCTCTTACTTTAGGCAGAGACAAGGAGCGGGAAGATCCAGAAGAAGGGGGGAGTCATCGCAACGCACAAAGTATTTTTATAGGAGGTGTAAATTTCCGGGTAGACCGAGAAATGGTGAGAAATATCAGCGAAAGATGCCAACTGGAAAGAGCACCCTGGAAAAAGCAACGATCCTCTAATAAATTCACATCGGAACAACGACTGGCATTAGCTCTAAAGTATCTGGATGAACATCCCTTCCTGACCGTTTGGGAATATCGCAAACTAACAGGATTGTTGCAAACAGCAGCAACCAACGAACTAAGACAGTGGGGACATCAACCGGATTCTGGAATAGAAATCACAGGAAGAGGAGCACACAGGGTATATATAAAGAAAAAATAGTCGAACGAAGAGGATAACAGTATGAGAAATACCCCGAAAATAGATGAGAAATAACTGTTTTGAGGCCTATTTCACTAAAGAAACTATGAGAAATAGGCTTTCTCAAAACGTTTCTCATTCAGTAATTATCTGGTTATAAGATTATTATAAAATAATTATGAGAATATGAGAAATGAAAATCATTTTTCTTATTCTGGAGAAGCGATTGCACGAGAGAAAAAGACAAACTTACAGGCTTTTACTATGATGTCCGGCGAAACGCATAAACACCTGTGACAATCCTCCCTCCTGCCCTTGCAGCTGTACAAAGTTAAATTCGCGCAGCATCGGCATTCCTTTTATTTCGACTACACGGAGATTGCCAGCTACAAGCTCTTTATGCACCGAACGGATAGAAACAATTCCCATACAGTCCGTATGTTCCAAAAAAAGCTTGATACTCTCTGTACTACCGAGATACATCAATACATTTAAAGAAGAAAGTTTGAGATTATGTTGCAATAAGGCACGTTCAAACACATCTAATGTACCGGAGCCCCTCTCCCGCAAAACCAAAGGAATATTCAGCAAATCTTCCGGAGTAATCTCATCCGTGACAGCTAATTTACTCTGTGTATGCACCACGGCAACCAGTTCGTCTTGCAAAAATGGAGTATATTTCAGATTAGGTAAGCGGAAGATCCCTTCGACCAGTCCCAAATCAATCCGATGCTCTTGCAAGGCAGCTTCCACTCCCCGGGAATTTCCATTAATCAAAGAAAGATTGATTTGCGGAAACTTGGCTATAAAGTTCGCTAACAGAGGAGGAAGTACATATTGCGCAATCGTAGTACTGGCCCCCAATTTCAGTTCGCCGATATATTCATTATGCAACAGATGCATCTCATATTCTAATTGTTTATAATCGTCCAGGATTTTCTCGCTATGTTTCAGCAGCAATTCTCCGGCCTTAGTCAGTGAGATTTTGCTCCCTTGACGGTCGAACAAACGAGCTTGATAGTAAGCCTCCAGCTCCTGAATATGTTTGGTGATAGCAGATTGACTGACAAACAATTCTTGCGAAGCCTTCGTAAAGCTTAGATTCTTCGCTACGCTCTGAAATACTTTTAAACGAAAATCGGACACGGCAATTATGATTAACAGTTAAGAAATCAATGACGAATAATGAATTACAGAAAGAATAAAAGCACAATAGTTATTGCAATTCTTCCGCTTTTATCCCCAACGCCTGCATGACAGGGAAAGCCAGCATATCCCATTTATAATCCACCGGAAGTTCGGGCTCATTCATACGGAATTGAATGACCTCTTTGCCTTTCACTTCATGCAAAGCATCAGTCACTTTCTTTCCATACTCCTCATTGAAAGAAATAACGATCATCCTTTTCACGTCTGCCGAATCGGAAACGATAGAGAGTAAATCCAAAAACAAATCTTCTCTTGACACCATTCCTTCCGATGGAACGCTGGCAAAAGAATATTCACCATAAGGGCTCTGAAACGCAACTCCATTCAATTCTTCCTGCAAATCGGAAGGTTGGCAATATTGCAATCGACTGGATTCTTTATCATACACAAAAAGAAATTGCACCTCGTTCTTCCCTTCTGTAATCCCTGCATCCAAGGTTATATAGGTGGTCAACATCGAAAGGTCTATCTCTTGTAAAGAACGATGCAAAGTTTCTTCAAAATATCCTTTTATATCCGTTATTACAAAATTCAAAAAAGCAGCGTCAATCAACACCACTGTTTCAGCAAGTTTTATTTGGGGCTTATCACTCATATACCATCTATATTATTACAGCGGATAAAGATACTACAATACTTTTATTTATCCACTTTTCAATATTTATTTTCTTTCATCACAGGCTAAGATTACACAAACAAGCGTATCAGGTAACAAATGATATTTTATAGCAAATTCGTCAGTTACTCCCAGATAAAAAGGTCATTTTGTCCTTTAACTCCTTAATACTCATGCTATTTTGTCATATTTTTATACTTGGCAAATCTTTTGCGCCCTCTTAGGTGTTATTAAAAACGTGAAATAAGAAAGGAGAACAAAGATATGAACTTTAACAATTTTACCATCAAATCTCAAGAAGCGGTACAGGAGGCCGTGAACCTGGTACAAAGCCGGGGACAACAAGCCATTGAACCTGTCCACATCATGCAGGGAGTAATGAAGGTGGGTGAAAATGTCACTAACTTCATCTTCCAGAAACTTGGCATGAACGGACAGCAGGTAGCTCTTGTTGTCGACAAACAGATCGACTCCCTGCCAAAAGTATCCGGCGGAGAACCGTATCTGAGTCGTGAATCTAACGAAGTATTGCAGAAAGCAACACAGTATTCTAAAGAAATGGGCGATGAGTTTGTTTCATTAGAGCATATCATACTAGCATTGCTGACTGTGAAAAGTACCGTCTCCACTATCTTGAAAGATGCCGGTATGACGGAAAAAGAATTACGCAATGCCATCAGCGAGTTGAGGAAAGGAGAAAAAGTAACGTCACAATCTAGTGAAGATACTTATCAATCATTGGAAAAGTACGCTATCAACCTGAACGAAGCTGCCCGTAGCGGAAAACTGGATCCTGTAATTGGACGTGATGAAGAAATCCGCCGGGTACTCCAGATATTGAGCCGCCGTACAAAGAATAATCCGATTCTAATCGGTGAACCGGGAACTGGTAAGACAGCAATCGTAGAAGGCTTGGCACATCGTATCCTTCGAGGAGATGTACCTGAAAACCTGAAAAACAAACAGGTCTATTCATTGGATATGGGAGCACTGGTTGCCGGTGCAAAGTATAAAGGTGAGTTTGAAGAACGACTGAAATCAGTTGTCAATGAAGTGAAGAAATCAGAAGGTGATATAATTCTGTTCATTGATGAGATTCATACACTGGTAGGAGCCGGAAAGGGTGAAGGCGCCATGGATGCTGCAAACATTCTAAAACCTGCCTTAGCTCGTGGAGAACTACGTTCTATCGGAGCAACAACCCTCGACGAATATCAAAAGTACTTCGAAAAGGACAAAGCTTTGGAGCGTCGTTTCCAAATCGTACAAGTGGATGAACCGGACAACTTGAGTACTATTTCTATCCTTCGTGGACTGAAAGAGCGTTACGAGAACCATCACCATGTGCGTATCAAAGATGATGCCATCATTGCAGCCGTCGAATTGAGTAGCCGTTATATTACCGATCGTTTCCTGCCGGATAAAGCCATTGACCTGATGGATGAAGCTGCAGCCAAACTGCGTATGGAGGTAGATTCTGTTCCTGAAGAACTGGATGAAATCTCCCGCAAAATCAAGCAGCTGGAAATCGAACGGGAAGCTATTAAACGTGAAAACGATAAACCGAAACTGGAAATCATCGGTAAGGAGCTTGCCGAACTTAAAGAACAGGAAAAGTCCTTTAAAGCCAAATGGCAGAGTGAAAAAACGCTGATGGATAAAATCCAGCAGAATAAGGTTGAGATAGAGAATCTTAAATTTGAAGCAGAAAAAGCTGAACGTGAAGGTGACTATGGTAAAGTAGCCGAAATCCGTTACGGTAAACTTCAGGCTTTGGACAAAGAGATAGAAGATACTCAAAAGCAGCTACGTGATATGCAAGGCGATAAAGCCATGATTAAGGAAGAGGTAGATGCTGAGGACATTGCCGATGTTGTTTCCCGTTGGACAGGTATTCCTGTCAGCAAGATGCTGCAAAGTGAAAAGGATAAACTATTGCATTTGGAAGAGGAACTTCATCAACGTGTAATCGGTCAGGATGAAGCGATTGAAGCCGTGGCAGATGCCGTGCGCCGTAGTCGTGCCGGATTACAGGATCCGAAACGTCCGATTGGCTCGTTTATTTTCCTCGGAACCACCGGTGTAGGTAAGACCGAACTGGCGAAGGCATTGGCAGAATTCCTGTTCGATGACGAAACGATGATGACTCGTATCGACATGAGCGAGTATCAGGAAAAGCACAGTGTTTCCCGTTTAGTCGGAGCGCCTCCGGGATACGTAGGATATGATGAAGGCGGTCAGCTGACAGAAGCTATACGTCGAAAACCTTACTCTGTTGTCCTGTTTGACGAGATAGAAAAAGCTCATCCGGATGTTTTCAATATCCTGTTACAGGTATTGGATGACGGACGACTGACTGACAATAAAGGAAGGGTGGTCAACTTCAAAAATACAATCATCATCATGACTTCGAATATGGGCAGTTCTTATATACAAAGTCAGATGGAGAAGTTGCACGGTTCCAATAAAGAAGAAGTGATTGAAGAAACGAAGAAGGAAGTCATGAATATGTTGAAAAAGACGATTCGCCCGGAATTCCTGAACCGTATTGATGAAACGATCATGTTCTTACCATTGAATGAAAAGGAAATCAAGCAGATCGTACTCTTACAAATCAAGGGAGTTCAGAAAATGCTTGCCGAAAACGGAGTGAAACTGAAACTGACGGAAGGAGCATTGGACTTCTTATCTCAAGTGGGATATGATCCTGAATTTGGAGCTCGTCCGGTAAAGAGGGCTATTCAACGTTATCTATTGAACGATCTATCCAAAAAGTTACTTTCCCAGGAAGTCGACCGCAGTAAAGCAATTACCGTTGACGCTGGTGGAGACGGATTGGTATTCAGAAATTAAGAGTTTCCATTTAAATAGAATGCCGGTATGCTTGATAAGAAGCATACCGGTATTATTTATATCCCTGAATATGTAAATCTCCGGACTTCCGGTTGGCAATTCGGATGGCTCATTACCAAAACATAGGTACCCTGTTGAGGGATTTCCATAGTCAATGAAGGCAAAGCAAATTTATGTTTGCCTTTTAATTCTCCCTGTGAATCGTAAAGGAATACCATTGTACCTGCCAACAAACCTGTCAGGCATAATGTCCCTTTTTCATTGTCCAAACGGACGTTTACTTCTTTATTTGTTATTGTCTCCATACCCTACATCAAAAACCATCTGCTCCCCTAGAAGGCTATTAAAAATAAAAAGCGTGGGAACTTACTACAATTATCCCCCCTTGACGCTTTAGACATCTACTAGCTAAATCATGCAAAACAACTAATGTTCAACCACATATTTACATACATGGCAGAACACGAGCGTTTAAACATTATTCCTAAGTAGTTCAATATTGTCCAGATCTCAAGTCTTGAATAATATCTTTATAACGCTTTTGTTCTCTATTGTTATTCACCGTTCACTACTGCTATTCCCAAGAATAGTGAACAGCGACAAAGATACATAAAAAAGCATCATTATTTACAATATAAGTAGAAGATATTTATTTTAGTAAAAGATTACCCAAATAATACTAATTTTTTTCTGAACATACAAGTGTTTATACGAAAAAACATGATAAGCATTTAAAATGCTTATCATGTTCTCTATTTTTGATTAAATAAACGGTACAGATTATTCTGCAGCTGCTTCTTCCTTAACTTCACCTTCCGGTTTAAATTCTGTGATTCCATTAGAAATCAAAATGTTATACCAAGCTACCAATTTCTTGATATCTGCTACATATACGCGTTCACGATCAAAGTTTGGTAATACTTCAGCCAAGTATTCACGCAATTGTTCAGGAGTAGCCTTTTTCGGGTCGATAGAAGCCTGCGCTGATTTCTCTTTCTCTTTTATAGCTTCCAGCACATCATACAAAGGCACTTCTGCATCGTCCGTATACATTGCTATATCGGCCAAAGAAATAATTTTTTCATTACCATAAGCGGGGAAACGTTTCTTCTCAGCATTGACTGATTCAACAATCAACATATTTTTTCCTTGCGAAATAAGTTTGTATAATCCCGGTTTACCTGAGATAGACAAGATAGTCTTCAACATAGTATATATCCTTTTATTTATTAATTATTTTTTGCGGAGCAAAGGTAATGATTATTTTTAGATAGCAAAGAAATAAGCTCCAAAACCTGCGGAATTAACGATGTTTCATCATCATTGACTATCACGAAATCAGCATGACTTCTCTTAACTTCATCACTCATTTGTGCCTCAATACGCTTCATCACCTGTTCTCTCGATGAACAATCCCGTTTTATGGCGCGCTCCACTCTCACTTCCAGCGGCGCATACACCATAACCAGAAAATCAACTTCACTCCTAAAACCGGCTTCCACAAGTATGGCAGACTCCATACCTACCAATTGTTCACCACCAAACCGGGCAGCCCACCGACGAAAATCTTCTTTCACCTGTGGATGAATAATTTCATTCACTTTCTGCACACGATTCGGATGACCGAACATATAGGATGCCAGCAAAGAACGATTCAACACACCATTTTGAAACACATCCTGACCGACCAGCGCACAAAGTTCCTGACAAATCACCGGATCTGTCTGCGTGATACGCTTTGCTTCTATATCTGAAATATAAACAGGAATTCCCATTATTCCAAATAATCTGGAAACCACACTTTTCCCGCTACCGATACCACCGGTTATACCAATCTTAATCGACATTAGAAGTAATTTGTTCTATCAAGAAGTCTACTTGCTCAGGAACAATACGGATTTGATTGATTCCACTTGGGAACGACTTCAATTTAACCGTATATTTATCAGAACCCAGCTTCAACAACTCTTCATAAGAAATATTGATGATAAAATCGCTTGCTTTTATGCTGCGAAACCGCTTCAACCCCACCTGAAAAGTAATCTGAACTTTGGAAGGGAAGGTACGCAATGCCTTATCGGCTGGGAAATTAACTCCGTGTAATGGCACCTCTACTGTTTTCTCCGTATAAATATCTACCGGAAATATCATTTCTACCGAAGCCGGAACAAACTTCACTCCTCTTTCAGAATTCAGCGGAATTCGTCGCCGGGTTGTATCTGAAATATTCTCCAGATTTATCTTTTGAGTATATGCGGTGGTGATAGTATCCAGAATTCCTTCCGGAGCATAAACTAATACAGAATCCGGATTACAAATCGTATCTGATACATAATATTGAAGTCCGGCTGTCACTTTCCCCTGAAAGCGGACAGGTACTAACTTAGACTTTCCTTCAGAATAGATATACTCTAATGTATCCGGCTTGATTGAAAGAATTTTGGAAGACACATTCAATTGACTCAATATCTTTTTCTCAAAATCAGATGCGTAAATCTTCACATGATTATCTTTTCCTTTATAATCAAGAAAACCTAGATTTACCGGGAAAAAACTTTTCCCCAGCATATAATTGAGCAGCACCGTACCTTTATCTTTCACTCTGACGCGAAGTTCGGAAGGCGGTTCCGAAGTCAGCACTACATTATTGGGAACATCTTTTATTCGTACCGGAATGGAGAACTCGGCTTCATAGTCACTATTCAGAGTCTGAAGCAGCCAAAATCCACCGGCTATCAAGAAGAAAAATAAAAAAATTAAGAACTCTCTGCTCTTATCACTGAGCAGAAAATCCTTAATTTTCTTTGATAGTTTTAAATATGTATATTCTATTTTCCTACGATCAAACATAGGCACTTATTTATCAACTATTATTTAGATTGATTGCTAGCAGCTGAAGCATCAGCGAAAATAGAATTCTTGTCTATTTTAATCTTTACATTAGAAGCAATCTCAAGTACTATGTAATCGTCAGTAATTTCCTTGATTGTTCCGTGGATACCACCTGCAGTAATCACATTCTGATTTACCTGAAGAGATTTACGGAAATTTGCTATTTCTTTTTGCTTCTTATTCTGAGGACGGATCATAAAGAAATACATGATAACAAACATAGCTATCAGCATGATCCACATCATACTTCCACCTCCGGCAGCACCGGCAGGAGCTTGCAATAATACAGTCAATACGTTCATAAATAATCTGTTTTAGTTTCTACTATATGGACAAAGGTATCAGTTTTTAGTCAACTTACCTTCTTTTTTTAATTGATTAACTATTCCATCCAGCGTACCGTTGATAAAGCTACCGCTTTTAGCTGTGCTATACAACTTCGCTATCTCTACATATTCATTTAACGAAACACTGACCGGAATGTTCGGGAAACTAAGAATTTCTGCTAATGCAGTCTGCATAATGATAACATCCATAAATGCAATACGGTCCAGATCCCAATTTTTTGTATTCTCACTAACCAAATGACGGTAATAGTCGGAATTCAAAATAGTACGACGGAACAGACGACGTGCAAACTCTTGATCTTCGTCATCCTTAAATTCCGGAAGCAGTTCCTGGTTGGCACCCTTCTTTTCATCAAAACGTTTGATCGTTTTCAGGACGAATGTATCTACAATTTCTTTGTCATCATTCCAATACAGACTCTGATCTTCCAATACCTGATCGAGAGAATCATTATTAAAGATGTATGTTTTATAGAGTTTTCTCCATAATTCACGATCGGCCTCGTATGAGTGGTCGTCAGAAGCCATATAATCTTTATAGATATCGGTTTCTACAATTTTCTCATAAAGTTCCTTGATGAAGTCCTGGTCGTTTGCCCAGGTTCTTTTTTGATTGGCTATAAACTCTACCAATTGCTTATTGACTTCCAATTGAGCAATAAACTTGTTATCTACGAACTTCCTGTTGGGATACAACTCCTCTTTCGTAGGTGCCAATTTAGCTTTTGCCGCATCAATACGTTTTTGTGCATACTCTGTCAATGCTATCATCAGCATTAGCAAATAATTATAAAGGTCATACGCCTTTGAAAGACTAAAGAATAACTCTTTCTCCGCTGAGTCTAGATTTTTGCTGCCATTTTGATAATAGGCATATACTATCTGTATAATCTTAAGACGAATAAGAACTCTGTTGATCATAATTCAAATTAATACTGTTGTTATCGAACTGCAAAAGTAGATATTTTTAATGAGTTTCCACTAATAAATCACATTTTTTAATGCAGTATTTGATTCTCTGCGCTTTTTCTTTTGACAGTTTAAAAAAAATATCCAATTTTGAGGCCGATTATAAACGGACCGAAAGATATGGAAGATTTAAAAAAGAAAATGAGCGCAGACATGAATGATAAGGAGATTGTATTCTCCAAGTCCATTAAAGCAGGTAAACGCATCTATTACCTTGACGTAAAGAAGAATCGTAAAGATGAAATGTTCCTGGCTATTACAGAGAGTAAGAAAGTGATAACGGGAGAAGGTGACGATTCTCAGGTTAGTTTCGAAAAACACAAAATCTTCCTATATAGGGAGGACTTTCAGAAGTTTATGGCAGGACTCGAAGAAGCAGTCAACTTCATTGAGTGCAGTGATGCGAACGAATACATCGCCCGCCTGAACACCGAAGCGGATGAAGAAAGTGAACAGAAAGCAATCGAAGAAGCCCGTGAAAACAAGTTAGAGAGCGAAATTAAGATCGATATTGACTTTTAAGAAAGTAACTCTTTGATATTTCAAAAAAAAGACGTACTTTTGCACCGCTTTTTTGCAACATCGTGTGATAATCCACATCGTGTGATGGTGAATTAAGCAAGCTAACTTAATTTAGAGTAACACAAATTTTTAAAGAAATGAAATCAATTGAAGTAAAAGGAACTGCAAGAACAATTGCAGAACGCTCTTCTGAACAAGCTAGAGCTTTGAAAGAAATTCGTAAGAACGGTGGTGTACCTTGTGTACTTTACGGAGGTAATGAAGTAGTTCACTTCACAGTGACTAACGAAGGACTTCGTAACTTAGTTTATACTCCGCACATCTACGTTGTAGACTTGGTTATCGATGGCAAAAAAGTAAACGCTATCCTGAAAGATATTCAGTTCCATCCGGTAAAAGATACTATCCTGCACGTTGACTTCTATCAGATTGACGAAGCTAAACCTATCGTAATGGAAGTACCTGTACAGTTGGAAGGTCTTGCAGAAGGTGTGAAAGCCGGTGGTAAACTTGCACTGCAGATGCGTAAGATCAAAGTGAAAGCTTTGTACAATGTAATTCCTGAGAAACTGATCGTTAACGTTTCTCACCTGGGATTGGGCAAGACTGTTAAAGTTGGCGAATTGAGCTTCGAAGGCCTTGAACTGATTAGTGCTAAAGAAGCCGTTGTATGTGCTGTTAAGTTGACTCGTGCAGCAAGAGGTGCAGCAGCAGCCGCTGGCAAGTAATTGAGATTATCCCTGTAAAGAGATATACTTCAAACGCAGATTAATGCAGATTAAAGCAGATGTTCAGTCTGCATTAATTTGTATTAATCTGCGTTTCTCTTTCTATATTAATGAACTGTTTTACGGAAAAACGATGATAAAATATTTAGTTGTCGGACTGGGAAACATTGGTCCCGAGTATCATGAAACCCGACATAATATCGGATTCATGACAGTAGAAGCATTGGCCAGAATTAACAATGCTCCTCCTTTTATGGATGGACGCTATGGATTCACCACCAGCTTTTCCATCAAAGGACGTCAGTTGATCCTGCTCAAGCCATCGACTTTTATGAACCTGAGTGGATTGGCCGTTCGCTATTGGATGCAGAAAGAAAATATTCCATTGGAAAATGTGCTGATCGTAGTAGATGATCTGGCTCTTCCTTTCGGAACGTTACGCCTAAAAGGAAAAGGAAGTGATGCAGGCCATAACGGATTAAAGCATATTGCCGCCACTCTGGGCACTCAAAACTATGCCCGTCTGCGTTTTGGAATCGGGAGTGATTTTCCACGTGGCGGACAAATCGATTACGTACTCGGTCACTTCACTGATGAAGACTGGAAGACAATGGATGAAAGACTGGAGATGGCAGGGGAAATTATCAAAAGTTTCTGTCTTGCCGGTATCGATATCACAATGAACCAGTTCAACAAGAAATAATGAACCTGTTCTATAAAAAATAAAGATAACAATGAACGGTTAGCGATCAATGATAACGTCCACTAACCGACTAATTATTTATCACTAAATAACTAACTAAAATGGCTGAAGCAAGAATAGATAAATGGATGTGGGCTGTCCGCATCTTCAAGACACGTACGATTGCAGCAGAAGCCTGCAAAAAAGGACGTATTACCATCAACGGTTCGCTGGTCAAAGCTGCCCGTATGATAAAACCGGGTGATGTTATTCAAGTGAAGAAACCACCTATCACATACTCATTCAAAGTATTACAACCGATTGAGAAACGTGTAGGAGCCAAACTGGTATCGGAAATGATGGAAAATGTAACGACTCCCGATCAATATGAATTACTTGAAATGAGCAAAATCAGCGGATTCGTAGACCGGGCACGTGGAACCGGACGCCCGACCAAGAAAGATCGCCGGGAACTGGAAGAATTTACAACTCCAGAGTTTATGGATGATTTTGACTTTGATTTCGATTTTGAAGAATAGGATAAAAGAAAAACGATGAATCGTAAACAATGAACGGTGAACAGACTGCGTTATATCCACAGGCTTGCTCACCGTTCATTGTTTACGATTTGTATAGCTTACCACTTATAGAGTTGCAGTTCGCCCTTTCTTTTTACAGATTCGCTTTAACAGCATCAATCAGTTCCTGATATTCTGCGTCAGTCAGATAAACCTTTCCCGGGTTCATTTGGAATATACCTCCATAATCAGGTCCATCCACATATTTAGGTGCTAAATGAAAATGCAAATGAGACAATTTATCCGAGTAAGCACCATAATTAATCTTTTCCGGCTGGAAAGCTTTTTGCATGGCACGAGTGACACGCGCTACATCTGCCATAAAAGCATTACGGTCTTCATCACTCAATTCATTCAAATCGTTCACATGGTCTTTATAAGAAACAAGACAACGTCCACGGTAGGTTTGTTCCTTAAACAAAAACACACGTGACACACTCAATTGCGCAATCTCAATCATCAGATTATGCAGCGTTTCATTGTTCTGGCAATACAGACATTCTTTCGGATCACTCTTCATGATATTATTATTTTAAGTTTTTATCGTTGCAAAAATAAGTATTCCATTCTTATCCGGCTTGTACTTTTTCGTTTTTTTGATCGACTAATTGGTACACATCCTCTTTTTCGCCTACCACCCAAACAACATCGCCTTCTTCGAGTGGAGCATTTACATCAGGAACCATCAGTGTACCGTCTTCACTTTCAACACCGGCTATCATACAATGATATTTGTCGCGGATACCCGATTCACGAATCGTTTTACCCAGAAAAACAGAATCACTGTCAATGATAAACTGCTTCAAAGCCATCTCGCTCTTTTCATAAACCTCCCAGTCTATCTTCGCTCCGTTTTGCATCGCCTCATTAAACACACTTAATTGTTCATCCGTCCCTATCACCTGTATCTTATCCATTGGAAACAGACGAACAGAACCACCGGGGATATTAATCCTCCTCTTTCCACGAAGAATAGAAGCAACATGAACTCCAAACTTCTTCCCCAAGTTCAGCTCCATCAATGTCTTTCCCGCCCAACTGGATTCACCCGGAATTTCCATATCGGCAAGATGCAAATCATGCGACAACAAACGACCGGCATACTCCGGCTTTTTCTCTCCCAGATACTCTGCACGTACATCTCTGGAACGGAGATTCTGGAAGAAACGACGTTCAATCAATATCGATTGCTTTTTCAAACGGCGAGACCATACCATCAACAATACAATAAGTACAGCCACTCCAATAATCAATCCGATAGACGCCTTAAATAATCCGGAAATAACAAAGATGACAAAAAGTGCCGCTATCATAATACGAATCACGATTGTCGATACCAGCGGCGCGCGGTTGGCACGGCTATCATGCCATAAGGTCATAAACTCAACCGAATGATTTTTCTTCACCATAATGGCACGCAAGAAAGGAGCAATACACAGAATCATAAATACCGCTCCCAACAACGATGCCCAGAAATGAGGCAGATTCTCTTTAAAGAATGGCACAACAAAACGAAAAGAAAGTGCAATAATCGACATACTGACAATTGAATAAACAACTGTTATACGTACCATTGACAAGATTAGCTTCTTCCACAAATTCTCGTGATTCAGAGCTGTTTGCGAACCGGAAGAATAACGCATCATTATTTTTTTCCATGATTCCGGAAGATGAGCATCCACAAAAGTAGAAGCCGGCTCGGCAAAACGAATCATATAAGGAGTCAGGAAAGTAGTAATCACAGAAACCGCTACCACTATCGGATACAGAAAATCACTCGTTACATGCAAAGAGACTCCCAAAGAAGCAATAATAAACGCAAATTCGCCGATCTGCGTTAAACTAAAGCCGCATTGCATAGCCGTCTTTAAAGGCTTTCCGGAGAGAATAACACCGAATGTACCAAAAACGGCCTGTCCCAAGATAACAGCCAAAGTAATAACTATAATAGGTACGGCATATTCTACAATCATTGCAGGATCCACCATCATACCGACCGATACGAAAAAGATAGCTCCAAAAAGATCCTTTACCGGTTTCACCAGCCGGTCTATGGATTCCGCCTCGATTGTTTCCGCCAGAATAGATCCCATTATAAATGCACCAAATGCAGCAGAAAATCCTGTATGAGCCGCCATCACTACCATACCGAAACAAAGTGCCAACGACACAATAAGCAGAGTCTCCTCTCCCATCAATTTCCGGCAGCGTTTCAAGAATTCAGGAATCAGATAGATACCGACAACAAACCACAGAATAAGGAAAAACAATAATTTCCCGATACTCTCCAACATCTCGGTACCTTCAAAATGTTGGCTTACCGCCATAGTGGAAAGCATCACCATTAATACAATAGCCAAAATATCTTCCAAAATCAAGATACTCAACACAAGTCCGGTGAACTGCTTCTTCCTTAATCCTAAATCATCAAAAGCTTTATAAATAATAGTAGTAGACGACATCGCAATCATACCGCCCAAGAACAGACTGTCCATCCTGTGCCAGCCGAAACCCATGCCGACTCCTATTCCCAACAAAATCATACAAAAGATGATGGTACAGGCAGCAATGATGGCAGAACCACCCACCTTGACAATCTTCTTAAAACTAAATTCCAAACCAAGAGCAAACAGCAAGAAAATAACACCAATATCCGCCCAAGTCTTAATATTGGCAGTATCCATCACTGAAGGAGTATACGGCATATGCGGACTTGCCAGAAATCCGGCAACTACATATCCCAAGACCAGAGGTTGTTTCAACTTCTTAAACAACAAAGTCATAACACCGGCACAAATCAATATAAGTGCGAGGTCAGCTATAAGAGTAGGTAATTGAGACATTATTTTATCGTATTTGATGACAAAATTATATTATTTCTATGGGATAAACAACATATTTACGGATATGTTTTGCAATAACCATCATAAAATAAGTTAGCCCCGGATAGAGTCGTAACTTATCCGGGGCTATACACAATAACAAGCTTATTTTTTACTTTCTAAAAGGCGGTTTCACTACCACAGCTTTCAATTTCCGACCACGCATATCGATACAGATTTCCGTACCCACCTTACTATATTCCGGTTTCACATATCCCATACCGATACCAATCTTACGGGTAGGCGACATCGTACCGGAGGTCACCACTCCCACTTTCTCGCCTTCATCATTCACCAGTTCATAGCCATGACGGGGAATTCCGCGATCAACCATTTCAAAGCCAACCAGTTTACGGGTAACACCTTCCGCTTTCTGTTTTTCCAGCATCGGACGGTTGACAAAATCCTTGCCCTCCACAAACTTAGTGATCCATCCCAATCCGGCTTCTATCGGAGAAGTCGTATCATCCAGATCATTGCCATACAGACAGAAGCCCATTTCCAACCGGAGCGTATCACGGGCACCCAAACCAATAGGTTTAATGCCATACTCTTCACCAGCCTCAAAAATAGCTTTCCATATAGAATCAGCCACAGACGGATAGAAATAAAGCTCAAAACCTCCCGCACCGGTATAACCCGTATTGGAGATAATTACATTCTCTTCACCTGCAAACGTTCCAACCTTAAATGTATAATAAGGAATAGTAGCAAGATCAATATCCGTCAACTTTTGCAGAACCGAAATAGCCTTCGGACCCTGTATAGCAAGTTGAGCTATGTTATCCGACGAATTTTCCAACTCGGCTCCCTCCGTATTGTGAGAAACACACCAGTTCCAGTCTTTTTCCATATTGGAAGCATTCACCACCAACATGTATTTTTCCGGTTCATACTGATAAACCAGCAAATCATCTACAATCCCCCCATCCTCATTCGGAAAACAAGTATATTGTATTTTACCCGGAGCCAGTGCCGCCACATTGTTAGATGTTATTTTCTGCAGAAAGGCCAACGCTTGCGGTCCTTTCACCCAAAATTCTCCCATGTGCGATACATCAAATACACCGACACCTTGACAAACAGTTATGTGTTCATCAATGATACCGGAGTATTCAATAGGCATATTATAACCTGCAAATTCGTGCATTTTAGCACCAAGTGCTATATGTTTCTCTGTAAACGGAGTGGTTTTCATTATTTTAAAGTATTAAGTTTTAAGTATCAGGTATTAAGTATTACCGGAGCTTACCGTCTTTTTATTTGGAAGCCACCAGTTCTGCTATTTTTACGATCACTTTCATTGCTTTCTCCATATTCTGGATAGGCACAAATTCGTAACGACCGTGGAAATTCAGACCACCGGCAAAGATATTCGGACAAGGCAATCCCTTAAAAGAAAGCTGCGCACCATCCGTACCTCCACGAATCGGTTTTACATTCGGTTTCACACCCACGGCTTCCATAGCTGCAAAAGCAGTATCGATGATGTGCATTACCGGTTCTATTTTCTCACGCATATTATAATACTGGTCGCGCAGTTCGAGTGTCGCAGTACCAGCTCCATATTCAGCGTTCATTTGAGCTACCAGACGTTCTATCTCTTTTTTACGGTTCTCAAATTTTGCACGGTCATGATCGCGGATGATATAAGACACAGTGCTTTGCTCCACATCCCCCTGAATACCGATCAAATGATAGAATCCTTCATAGCCGGTCGTATGTTCCGGTCTTTCCTGTGAGGGAAGCATCGTAATAAACTGATTGGCAAGATAGATAGAGTTAATCATCTTATCCTTGGCATATCCCGGATGCACATTACGTCCTTTAAAGGTTATTTTTGTGGCAGCAGCATTAAAGTTCTCAAACTCCAACTCCCCTACTTCACCTCCATCCATCGTATATCCCCATTCGCAACCGAATTTCTCTACATCGAATTTATGAGCACCTTCACCGATTTCTTCGTCAGGATTGAAACCGATACGGATTTTACCGTGCTTGATTTCAGGATGTTCCTTCAGATAAACCACCGCAGATATAATTTCCGCAATACCCGCTTTGTCGTCGGCACCGAGCAACGTTTTTCCGTTGGTTACAATCAAGTCTTCCCCCTTATGATCCAGCAATTCCGGGAATTGCGACGGAGAAAGAATCACATTCTCTTCAGCACAAAGTACAATATCCGAGCCATCATATTTTTCCACAATCCGCGGAGTGACATCTTTACCTGTCATATCAGGACTTGTATCCATGTGGGCAATAAATCCGATAGTGGGTACTTCTTTATCTATATTGGCAGGAAGTGTAGCAAAAAGATAGCCATGCTCATCCAAAGTAATATCTTCCAATCCCAAAGATTCCAACTCTTTTTTCAAGTATTCAGCAAAAATCATCTGCTTCGGAGTACTTGGAGTAAGCCCTGTCGATTCATCAGATTGTGTATCGAAGCTTACATACTTTAAAAATCTGTCTACTAAAGTCATATTGTTTTAATTACAAGTTACTAATTACAATTTACAAATTGATAGTTTATAGTGCCGTAAAGGTAAAAAAAGAGCCGTGAATTACAAAGCAATTCACGGCTCTTTTTATTGTATACTTTTATCCGGATACTTAAATATCCTATTTGACTACTTTAAAAATGGCTACTACCATCAAAGCAATGTGTACAAACCTTGCATTTAGGTAATCCGATAGCCTCAATCAGCGTTTCCAGTGTATTAAACTTCAATGAACTGAGACCGAAACGATCGGCAATAATGCTAACCATTTTTTCGTATTCCGGCGAACCGGTAGTAGCATATTTCTCCAGATTTTTATTCTCATCCCCTTCCAATTCCTTGATAATACGACGGGTAATCAACTCCAATGCATTTTTAGAAGCCGAAAAACCAACAAACGGACAAGCATAAATCAATGGCGGACAAGCGATACGCATGTGCACCTCCTTTGCTCCGTAATCATACAGAATCTTCACATTGTCACGTAATTGAGTTCCCCGCACGATTGAATCGTCACAGAACAACAAACGTTTATTTTGCAGCATGGCACGGTTGGGAATCAACTTCATCTTAGCAACAAGCGAACGCATCTCCTGATTGCTCGGAGTGAAGCTACGAGGCCATGTCGGTGTATATTTTGAAATAGCACGATGGTAAGGAACCCCCTTTCCTTCGGCATATCCTAAAGCCATACCCACTCCCGAATCAGGAATACCGCAAGCACAATCCACTTCCGATTCATCTGTCTGTCCCATTTTCAATCCGCTGGTGAAACGCACTTCCTCTACATTCTTTCCTTCATAACAAGAAGTCGGGAAACCGTAGTACACCCACAAAAACGAGCAAATCTGCATATCCTCATTGGGCTTGCGAAGCTGGTCAACATGATCGTCATACATACGGACAATCTCACCGGGACCTAAATATCTCTCAATCTCATAATCCAGATTCGGAAAACTGGACGATTCGCTCGTTGCAGCATAAGCACCGTCTTTCCTTCCAATCACCACCGGAGTACGTCCCCATCGGTCACGGGCAGCGATGATACTACCATCTTCCGTCAGAAGCAACATCGAACAAGAACCCTTAATGTGCTTAAACACATTTTCGATACCTTCCACAAAAGTTCTGCCTTGTATAATAAGTAATGCGATAAGTTCCGTCTGGTTGGTGTTGCTCGAACTAAGTTCGGCGAAGTGCATGTTTTGACTGAGAAGTTCTTCTTCCAATTCCTGGATATTGACTATTTTAGCGACTGTGACAATGACGAAGCGCCCGAGGTGAGAATTGATGATGATAGGTTGTGCGTCTGTGTCGCTAATGATGCCGATGCCGGCGTTTCCTTTAAATTTGTCCAGTTCTCCTTCAAACTTGGTTCGGAAATAAGTACTTTCCAAATTGTGAATGGAGCGTATAAAACCTTTTTCCTCACTATATGTTGCGAGTCCTCCTCGCTTGGTACCCAGATGTGAGTTATAATCTGTGCCGTAGAATAAATCAGTCACGCAGCTAGTTTTCGAGACTGTTCCGAAAAAACCTCCCATGTTGTTCTCTTTATTGATGATGTTTTAAAAAAGATGGCGCAAAAGTACAAAAAAGAATTCGTCCTATAAAAAAAGCGCTCCGCAAAGTTTTAGTTTTCTTTGCGAAGCACAACTAATATTTATTAAAAAGCGGGGAATCCGGAAACAATCTTTTTACCGGAATCTTATTTCCATTTCTTGATCGTTTTCAAGTCAGCGGGAGTTGCTTCAATCAAACTTACTGCAAATCCTCCGCTACGTGCCAGCTTCACAGACATCTTATTCTTGTTTGTAACAAGTCCTTTTTTTATCTGGTAAGAAGTAGGATTCTTTTCAAAATCCGCCTCCTTTCCGTCAGCATAAAGAGTAGCTACATATTGTTTTCCCGGTTCGAGAAAATCAAGTGTAAAAGCAGAAGTACGGGGATTCTCATCGGTGATACCACCTACAAACCAGTTATCAGTACCTTTTGCCTTACGTGCTACGGTAATATAATCTCCCGGTTCCGCTTCCAGATACTTGCTGTCATCCCAATCAACGGCTACATCCTTGATAAATTGAAATGCATCCATGTGACGTTCGTAACTCTCCGGAAGGTCGGCTGCCATTTGCAAAGGACTGTACATCGTTACATAAAGTGCCAACTGTTTTGCCAAAGTTGTACGTACAAAACTGTGGTCGCCTGACAGGAAAGAAAGTTTTGTATCAAAGATACCCGGTGTATAATCCATCGGTCCACCAATCTGACGGGTGAAAGGAAGCAAGGTGGTATGGAACGGCTTATTCCCTGCAAAGGCTTCATATTCCGTGCCACGAGCCGATTCATTACCGATCAGATTCGGATATGTGCGACATAATCCTGTCGGACGGGTTGCTTCGTGAGCATTTACACAGATCTTATATTCGGCCGCTTTTTCCACCGCATATAAATAATGATTGTTCATCCACTGTCCGTAATGATGTTCTCCACGCGGAATAATATTACCTACATACCCGCTCTTCACAGCATTGTATCCGTTATCTATCATAAACTGATAGGCTTTATCAAGATGACGCTCGTAGTTACGTACAGAAGCGGAAGTCTCGTGATGCATCATCAGCTTCACTCCTTTTTCCTTTGCATACGCATTGAGCATCTTCACGTCAAAATCAGGATACGGAGTTACGAAATCAAAGACATAATCCTTCGAATTTCCGAACCAGTCTTCCCATCCTTCATTCCAGCCTTCCACTAAGATCTGGTCGAATCCATGCTCTGAAGCAAAGTCAATGTAACGCTTCACTTTGTCATTATTGGCTGCATGACGCCCGCTCGGTTTTGTTTGGGAATAATCCGTCTGTCCCAGTTTCACAGAATAAACATCATCCGTGTACGACCAGGAACTTTTTCCGGTAATCATTTCCCACCACACACCGATGTATTTCACCGACTTAATCCAGGAAACATCTTCGTAGGCACAAGGTTCATTCAAGTTCAAAGTCAATTTGGAAGCCAGAATATCACGAGCATCATCACTGACAATCACCGTGCGCCAGGGTGAACGGCAAGGCGTTTGCATATAACCTTTATCCCCTTTTGCATCAGGAGTCAGCCATGATTCAAAAATCAGGTTCTGATCGTCAAGGTTCAGATGCATACAAGAATAATCAACCAAAGCCGCTTCATGCAGATTGATATACAACCCGTCGGCTGTCTTCATTTGCAAAGATGTCTGCACACCTGTTGGTGAAAAAGGAGTTTGAGAAGCATTTGGAGTAATTGCCCCTTGCAACAATCCGCGAATCTCTGAAAGCTTGGATTCGGTATAGTCATATTCCTGCGTATCATAATCGCCTGGAATCCAGAATGCCGTATGATCGCCGGCCATAGCAAACTGCGAATGTTCTTCTTTTATAACGAAGTAATTCAGATTCTTTTGCTGCGGGAACTCATAGCGGAACCCCAAGCCATCATTATAAAGACGAAAACAAATAATCAGATTACGATCTTGCGCCTTTTGATTCAGGGTAACAGCCATTTCATTATAATGGTTGCGGATCGATTTCACCTCTCCCCACACCGGTTCCCATGTTTCATCAAAAGCAGAAGTTTTAATATCGGCCAGAGTGAATCCATTCATCAGTCCGGGATCATTTTTCAATTCCAGTCCCAGTTTCGAAGGTTTAATCACCTCTTTTCCTTTATAAGAGAGTTCATACACCGGTTCTCCTTGCATGTTGACAGAGAAATTAAGTTTTAATTGTCCGTCAGGAGAAGTGATACTTTCGGCCTTTGCTGATGTGCCGAAGAAAAAAGAGAGCAACAGGCAGACCCATATTGCAGTTCCTATTTTCATGTTCTTCATGATATAAATGAGTTAGTTAATAATCGTATGGCAAAGATAGACAGGAAACAATAGAGGTGTTTTTCTTTATAAAGAAAATATAGAAGGATATAGAAGTTGAAACGGGATAAACATTTAAATATAAAGCAGATAACAAATCCAGAAGCTAGAAAAAATATAGTGTCTATGGTGAAGAAATTAAAAGGATTAAAGACGCATATTACATAATCTTTCTATATTTGCAACGTATTATCCCAACTATATCAATAAACACTTTACTATTTAGAATATGGCACAGCACCTTAAATTGATCGCTCTATTGATTTTCACATTGTCCGCCAGCTACACTTCCGCGCAGTCTTTACGTAAACTGCTGGAACATCCATACGGTATCATCGAGTCAAAATGGGAAAAAGATGCTCAGGGAGCTACCGAACTCAATTACTACAATGAAGACTATTGCGACTATTATCTGTATCGTGCCAACGACCGTTCCTACAATTTAAGTAACGGAAAAAACACTATATTTAAAATAGAAAAGAACGCACAGGTAGACAATCCGTTTAAAAGTGCCTCTTCTTATACGTTCTACCGGGGCAAATTTCCTAAAGATTTCAATATTCAGACTCCTTATGCCTTACCCGTAAAGAACAATCAAAAGACAGCCTGGAAAACCGATCCGCGTGAACCATTCAAGACCTTGAATTTTCACATCAAACAAGGTGATACAATCTACGCCACCCGCAGCGGAATAGCCTGTAAAACCACCAACCCGCAACAGCTGCTCATCTATCATCCCGATCAGACTTTTGCAGCCTATCTGGTGATGAACGAGAATTTTATCGAACCGGGCGAAGAAGTACAAGTTGGACAAGCCATAGGAAAGGCAGGCCCCACAGGTGCTGCCATCTCTTTCTTTTTTCTGGATGAAAATAAGTTCAAAGGAGGATTATCATCCGGATACCCTTACTCCCACTTTATTCCTGTATTCCGCACAACTGAAGGAGATGTGAAACCGGAAGAGAAAACCATCTATCAGGCTGTGACCGACCATGACCTTATCATGCAGGACATGAGTAAACGTAATAAAAAGAAATATATGAAGCTACACAACCTGAAATAATAGATGTATCATGCGCATATTTTTACTTTTCTTCCCGGTCTTCTTTTTCTGCGGTTTGCTTCATGCCCAAACCGTAAAAGTGGAATATGGCGGTGACCCGCTTCCCGACAAAGACCGGAAGAAGATAGAACAGTTTCTTCAACATGAGGTTGATTTCTATTCACAATTCGGACTGCCCGATACGCTGAGCCTCCAACTATATGTATTTGAAAATAGAAGAGAAGCAATCGATTACTTAGAAAGTATCAATGTGTCTCTGCCTATCAAGGCAAGTGGTGCATACTCACCTAAGCTACAAAAGGCAGTCATCTTAGGACGGGAGAATGGACGGGAGAGAAGTCTTGCCATTATCTATCACGAACTGAGTCATCATTTCGTTTCGCAGATTCTCGGCAAGCGTCCTCCAAGCTGGCTTAACGAAGGACTGTCGGAGTACTTCGAACATTGCACCATTCACAAAAAAGCAGTCCGCCACACATTTACCGAATACGAACAAGGGAGAGTTCGGACGATGTATATGCTGGGAGAAGTAAACCTTCCTACATTTTTAAATAGCAGCCAGGGCAAATTTATGAAACAGCAAATGACGGACGAGCAATACTCTTATATCCTTTCGCATGCGCTTGTCACCTTCTGGATAGAGAGCGTTCCCCGCGAGATATTCAAAAAGTTCATATCCGTTCTGCAAAACAAAAATGATCCGTCAACCGTTTCAGAACAAATCAATCTTGTTTATCCCGGAGGCTTCCAGCAATTCGAAAAAGATTTTGAAGCCGCCTACAAATAATATCAATCTTTCAATCAAATGAGTAAAGAAGTTATCTATATCTTTATCGGTGGAGGAACCGGTAGTGCACTGCGTTATTTCATCCAGTTGTTAATGCACGAACGAATCGTCCCTTATCATTTTCCATGGGCCACTTTCACGGTCAATCTTCTCGGCAGTTTTCTCATCGGCCTGTTCTATGCCCTTTCAGAGCGATTCCACCTTCCGTTCGAGTTCCGTTTGTTTCTGACAACGGGTTTATGTGGAGGTTTCACAACGTTCTCTACTTTCTCCAGTGACGGCGTAGGTCTGCTGAAAGGAGAATTTTACGGAGCATTTGTTCTATATACATTATTAAGTATAGGAATAGGATTAGCCGCAACGTTAGCCGGCGGATATGTGGGAAAACAGATTTAATAATTCGAATATAAATCCTACCTTTACGCCATGATTAAAAGAAGCCCAACCAAACCCGTCCGCGTTGTTCCTCCCATGATGGAAGAACAGGAAGTCAGTACTATTACCCTACAGGAATGGCTCGACAGAGAAGAAACCGTCTCTCATCTTTTATTCTGCAAAGGAAAAGAAGAAGGCATCGACAAATCTTATAAAAGTTTCAAAAACTGCACCTTTCAGCATCAGACATTCAGCGAATGTAAATTCCGTTCCTCCCAACTGACCGATGTCAGGTTCGAGAACTGCGACTTATCCAACATTTCTTTCGCTGAAAGTTCGCTCTACCGGGTAGAATTCATTTCCTGCAAGCTATTGGGTACCAATTTATCGGAAACAACAATGAATCACGTCTTGCTGCATGACTGCAACGCAGGTTATATCAATCTGGCTATGAGTAAAATGAACCAGGTACGTTTTGCACACAGCCAGCTCCGCAACGGAAGTCTGAACGACTGCCGTTTTTCATCCGTCGCATTTGAGAGTTGCGATCTCGTAGAAGCCGATTTTTCACACGCTCCGCTTCGCGGAATAGATTTGCGCACTTCCCGTATCAGCGGAATCACGCTTAACATCAGCGATCTGAAAGGGGCTGTCATCACTTCCCTGCAAGCAATGGATTTGCTTCCACTGTTAGGGGTTATTATCGAAGATTAAAATCCTGCAAATTCACCCCGCCGCACTCAAACAAAAAGCATCGTCCCGTTGTTATAGTATAAGGTCGGACTAACGACATATAGGGAATAGGCACAAAAAGAATACCTATTTATAGTGATTTCTCACTCCCCGTCAAGTCCGTACTTTTGCAGAAATCTTATTCAAAAACAATAGAAACGATGAAAATTGAAAAAATTGTAGCTCGAGAAATTCTCGATTCAAGAGGTAACCCCACAGTAGAAGTTGACGTAGTATTGGAATCTGGCATTATGGGACGTGCATCTGTGCCGTCAGGTGCTTCCACAGGTGAACACGAAGCATTGGAACTTCGCGATGGTGACAAACAGCGCTATGGTGGAAAAGGAGTACAAAAAGCGGTTGATAATGTAAATAAAATCATCGCTCCGAAACTGATTGGTATGTCTTCACTCAATCAGAGAGGTATCGATTACACAATGCTGGCATTGGACGGCACTAAGACTAAATCGAATTTAGGTGCTAACGCTATTCTCGGTGTATCTCTTGCCGTAGCTAAAGCTGCTGCCAACTATCTGGACCTTCCTCTATACCGCTATATCGGTGGAACAAATACGTATGTAATGCCTGTACCGATGATGAACATCATCAACGGTGGTTCACATAGCGATGCTCCGATCGCATTCCAGGAATTTATGATCCGTCCCGTAGGTGCTCCTTCTTTCAGAGAAGGTCTGCGCATGGGTGCTGAAGTATTCCACGCTTTAAAGAAAGTTTTGAAAGACCGTGGCCTTAGCACTGCTGTAGGTGATGAAGGTGGTTTCGCACCTAACCTCGAGGGTACGGAAGATGCTTTGAACTCTATTCTAGCCGCTATCAAAGCTGCTGGATACGAACCGGGCAAAGACGTTATGATCGGCATGGACTGTGCTTCTTCCGAATTCTACCACGATGGTATTTACGATTATACCAAGTTTGAAGGTGAAAAAGGTAAGAAACGCACTTCCGCAGAACAAGTTGACTACCTGGAAGAACTAATCAACAAATTCCCTATCGACTCTATCGAAGACGGTATGAACGAAAACGACTGGGAAGGCTGGAAAAAGCTGACCGAACGCATCGGCAACCGTTGCCAGTTGGTAGGTGACGACCTGTTCGTAACCAACGTAGATTTCCTTGCAATGGGTATCGAAAAAGGCTGTGCCAACTCTATCCTGATTAAAGTAAACCAAATCGGTTCGCTGACAGAAACACTGAACGCTATCGAAATGGCTCACCGTCATGGATATACTACTGTTACTTCTCACCGTTCAGGTGAAACAGAAGATGCTACTATCGCCGATATAGCAGTAGCTACTAACAGCGGACAGATCAAGACAGGTTCTTTAAGCCGCTCCGACCGTATGGCTAAATACAATCAGTTACTCCGCATTGAAGAGGAATTGGGCGATTTGGCTGTATATGGTTACAAAAGAATTAAATAATTCAATATTCTCTTACTTGAATAATTCATCCCCGGACAATTACATTATCCGGGGATTTTTACATATCAACCATCCACTATTTTTTGTATCGTAAGAAAACTAGCTTCACTAAGCATCAATAAATATCTCCAATATTTTGCGAATTGAATTAATAAGGCTACATTTGCAACGTCTAACATATTAACAGACGGTGGGGAAACTTGCCTATTATCGCAGCGAGCATTTTTATGTTCGTATGCAAACTCTTATATGGGCGGTTTCGTACCCCCATAGAGAGTGTTAATGCACCTCTGAACCTGCCGTCGGTATGTTAGACAATGGGACAGGCGAAACCGCTTTTTTATTAGCACTTCTTCCTCTCCCATCAATCTAATTATTCATCTTTTAAATTCTAATGATTATGGAAAACAGTCAATTAAAAGACTTACACGAAGAGGTTTCAGATGCTACGAAACAGTATATCCTGACTACATTCAATTCTGAAAACGGAATGAAAACGTATTATTTACAGATGTCAAACATAATACGCTCTGCGCACATTAACCCTCCCATTGACACCGAATACAACAGTTTAAAAAAGCTAAGCAAAAAGCTCAAGCAATATTGCACTTTCATTCAAACACTTGGCGAACATGAATGGGATAAGGGAATAGCCGATATTCAGAAAGCATTAGGCATTTATCTAATGCAAAATGACATCGAAAGTAAAGAACGCAAACAAACAAACAAGGAAATTGCCTCTCAACTGCAATTCATCGTTTTTCTCTCCGGGAATACAAATATCATCAAGCAACTTCATGGAATATTGCAACGCCATTTATCCAATGTGATGCTTTTACTCAGATCCTATCCTGAGCATAATATACAAGAATGAATAACAATGATGAATCAAAAAGAAACTGTAAATCTTTGCTTTTCTTAAAAATGGAATATTACAACAATTAGGGAACTGTGCATTTCGATAATATGCGAATATATATATAAAAAAGCATCCAGACTAATACCTGAATGCTTTTTTCTTGGATTTGTTATATATCCTTTTTTTGAGCCTCTTGTCGGATTCGAACCAACGACCCCGAGATTACAAATCACGTGCTCTGGCCAACTGAGCTAAAGAGGCGGGTGGGTAAGCTATCTATATCGCGCCGCTACAACCAACTACCTTTGCTGCGATCAAGCCCTGGAGGATTCGAAGGGAGCTGGCCGTATAGGACTTACCCGTTTTGCGGTTGCAAAGGTAGACATTTTTATGTATTCTGCAATAGCTGCAGACAACTTTTTTACTAACAAAAGACTAACAGGCTACATTTCAGGCAATTAAAATTGCAAAAAAATATTCAGACAGCAACTTCCTCTGCTTTATTAACTTTAACAACCAGATTTCCCCTACCAACCGATATTATTTGTACCTTTGTGCGCAATTTATAAATGAAGATGACAGAGAACAGAAGCTATTTACAAAAATATGCCATGCATTTTGGCACGTATATGGGAATCTACTGGATATTGAAGTTCATATTATTTCCGCTGGGATTCCACATACCTTTCCTTTCGCTTTTATTTGTAATCCTGACATTGTCCGTACCTTTCATCGGATATCACTATGCGAAAATGTACCGGGATAAGATTTGCGGAGGAAGTATCCAATTTTCACATGCCATGCTCTTTACCATATTTATGTATATGTTTGCTTCTCTGCTGGTAGCTGTGGCTCACTACGCCTATTTCCAATTCATCGATCATGGATTTATCATCAACTCTTACATCCAGTTGTGGGACGAACTGATGACCAACACCCCGGCTCTGATAGAAAACAAAGAAGTTATAAAAGAAACGATAGATACCGCCCGTTCACTTACTTCCATCAATATCACCATGCAACTATTGTCATGGGATGTATTTTGGGGAAGTATCCTGGCCATTCCCACCGCATTGATGGTAATGAAAAAGGCCAAACCGGAAAATGACGGAGTGTCTCAATCGTAATTTGTAATTCGTAAGTAATTAGTAATTAAAAAATGGATATATCAGTTGTAATCCCATTATTCAATGAAGAAGAGTCACTACCCGAACTCTATGCTTGGATAGAACGGGTAATGCAAGCCAACGGATTCTCATTCGAAGTGATTTTCGTTAACGATGGAAGTACCGACCATTCATGGGAAGTGATCGAAAAGCTTAAAGCTCAATCGGAACATGTAAAAGGTATCAAATTCCGCCGTAACTACGGTAAATCACCTGCACTCTACTGCGGATTCGCTGAAGCGGAAGGAAACGTAGTCATAACGATGGATGCGGACCTACAAGATAGCCCGGACGAAATCCCCGAACTTTACCGGATGATTACAAAGGATGGCTACGACCTGGTATCCGGCTGGAAACAAAAGAGATATGATCCTATTTCAAAAACACTGCCCACCAAGTTGTTTAATGCTACTGCCCGCAAAGTATCAGGCATCAAAAACCTGCACGACTTCAACTGCGGATTGAAAGCCTATCGCAAAGAGGTCGTAAAACATATCGAAGTGTACGGTGAGATGCATCGTTATATACCTTATCTGGCAAAGAACGCCGGATTCAAGAAAATCGGTGAAAAGGTGGTACACCACCAGGCGCGTAAATACGGCACAACAAAATTCGGACTGAACCGTTTCGTAAACGGGTATCTGGATTTACTCTCTCTTTGGTTCCTCTCCAGATTCGGCATCAAGCCGATGCATTTCTTCGGACTGTTGGGATCATTGATGTTTCTGATAGGAATGATTTCTGTCATCATCGTAGGTGCCAGCAAACTATATGCCATGTACAACGGTCTCCCCTACCGACTGGTGACCGACTCTCCCTATTTCTATTTGTCACTTACGGCAATGATTATAGGTACGCAATTATTCTTAGCCGGATTCCTTGGCGAACTCATCTCGCGCAATGCACCGGAACGGAATAACTATCAGATAGAAAAGAAAATTTGATTCACATTCAATAAACTGACTATGAAGAATTTAATTCGTATCTTTCTCATATTGACTATCATTGGCGGTGCAGTCAGCTTACACAGTGCCTGCTCGGATGAGAACGATTGCTCATTGGCAGGACGTCCGATGATGTACTGCACAATATATACCATTAATCCGGATAACCCTACTATTGCATTAAAAGACACGCTTGATTCATTAACAATCACAGCATTAGGCACCGACTCTATCATTCTGAACAATGAAAAGAATGTGCATACCCTGATGTTGCCACTACGATACACAAGTGACACTACTGTGTTCATATTCAGATACGATCCCAAACGTAGAGAAAAAGATTTTGACACATTATACATTGTACAACAAAATACTCCTTATTTCCAGTCCATGGAATGTGGTTATATGATGAAACAAAATATAATCAGCGCTAAATTTGGAAAACCGGGAAGACCGGGTAACCCTCCTCCCTATGGCAACGGGCAGCCGGACCAGATAGATTCTCTTCATATAAAAAATAAAGAAGCCAATACAAATGAAATCGAGAACTTGCAGATATTCTATAATTATCGGCCAGAACGCACACCTGATGAAACGACTAATTAGTCTGCTTCTGCTCTTTTGCATTGGGCTTCCGTTGCTGGCACAACAGCAACGTCCGGCGCAAACGCCCAAAAGAGATCAGAAGAAAAAAGAGGTTGCCGAGATAGATACCATTCCGCTCTACAATGGTACGTATGTCGGTGTGGATTTATATGGCATTGGAAGCAAGCTGCTGGGAGGCGACTTTATGAGTTCTGAAGTCAGCGTAGCCGTTAACCTCAAGAATAAATTCATCCCTACTATTGAGTTTGGTATGGGAGGAACAGATACCTGGAGCGAAACAGGCATACACTATAAGAGCAAAATGGCCCCATTCTTCCGAATCGGTGTGGACTACAACACCATGGCAAAGAAAAAAGAGAAGAATAGCTACTTGTATGCAGGACTTCGCTATGCATTCAGTTCATTTAAATATGATGTTTCCACAATGCCGGCAGATGATCCTATCTGGGGAGATGTAATAGGTAACCCCAGTTTGGAAGACGGTTATTGGGGAGGAAGTGTGCCATTCAGCCATCTGGGTATGAAAGGATCGGTGCAATGGCTGGAAATCGTTTTAGGCGTCAAAGTACGTATTTACAAAAACTTCAACATGGGGTGGTCGGTACGTATGAAATACAAAACCAAAGCATCTACCGGAGAATATGGAGACCCATGGTACGTGCCCGGTTACGGAAAGTTTAAATCAAATAACATGGGAATCACTTATTCCCTTATTTATAAATTGCCTCTTTAGAATACAATGACAGGACTAGAGATTTGGCTGCTTGCAATAGGTCTGGCGATGGATTGTTTCGCTGTCTCAATTGCAAGCGGTATTATTTTGAAACGTACCCGTTGGAAACCCATGCTAATCATGGCTTTTGCTTTCGGCTTTTTTCAGGCAATCATGCCATTTATCGGATGGATGTGTGCAAAGACATTCAGTCATCTTATAGAAAGTGTAGACCATTGGATTGCTTTCGCAATCCTTGCCTTCTTAGGCGGACGAATGATTTTAGAATCTTTCAAAGAAGAAGAATGTTGTAAACTGTTCAATCCGGCAAATCCGAAAGTGGTATTGACCATGGCAATAGCCACAAGTATTGATGCATTGGCAATCGGCATTTCCTTTGCCTTTCTGGGAGTTCAGGATTATACCGAAATCCTCCCTCCTATCAGCATTATCGGATTTGTTTCATTTGTCATGTCACTCATCGGTCTGATCTTTGGTATCCAATGTGGCTGCGGCATCGCCCGGAAACTGAAAGCTGAGTTATGGGGAGGTATCATTCTAGTCATTATCGGACTAAAGATATTAATTGAACATTTATTTCTTCAATAAAACGAATTTTCTCATCAAATAGAAGAGCGTATGAAAACAAAAAAAAGTTTCCTTTGGCTGGCTTTCCTGATTTTGGCAACTATCTGGATATTAGTCAGACATAATCAACAAGTTGGCTATTACAGTGTCAAAGGTTTGGTGTTTGGGACAGTATATAAAATTACTTATCAGCATGACGGTGACTTAAAACCGGAAATAGAAGCTGAGCTAAAACGCTTCGACCAATCTCTATCTCCATTCAATGACAGTTCTGTTATCAGTCGCGTCAACCGCAATGAAGAGCTGGTGACTGATAGTTTTTTCCAGAAATGCTTCCATCGCTCGATGGAAATTTCCCGCGAGACAAAGGGTGCTTTCGACATTACAGTAGCCCCTCTTGCCAATGCTTGGGGATTCGGTTTCAAAAAAGGTGCTTTTCCTAATTCATTAATGATAGACAGTCTGTTACAAATCACCGGATATGAAAAAGTGAAAATGGATAACGGCAAAGTTATCAAACAGGATCCTCGTACTATGTTAAGTTGTAGTGCCGTGGCCAAAGGGTATTCAGTAGACGTAATTGCACAACTGCTCGACCGTAAGGGAATAAAAAACTATATGGTAGATATAGGAGGCGAGGTGGTAGTGAAAGGGAAAAATCCTTCCAAAGGCTTATGGCGCATTGGAATCAATAAGCCCATCGACGATTCACTGGCCGTAAACCAAGACTTACAGACAATTCTTGAGATAACAGATTTAGGCTTGGCTACTTCCGGAAACTATCGTAATTATTATTATAAGGATGGGAAGAAATACGCCCATACGATTGACCCTAGAACTGGCTATCCGGTACAACACAATATCTTGTCCTCTACGGTAATCGCCAAAGACTGTATGACTGCCGATGCCCTTGCCACCGCCTTCATGGTGATGGGACTGGAAGAAGCGGAAGCTTTCTGCAAAGCGGATACAACGATTGACGCCTACTTTATTTATAGTGGAGAAAATGGAGAGTTCAAGACTTTCTACACGGAAGGAATGAAAAAATACATAGCGAAATAAGGTTCGCTTCTTTTCTTTCATTCCCTTCACATGAGGACAAGTCTCAAGCTATCAACCGTTTCGTGTGATTACTCAAAGAAATATGCTTCTTCACATCCTTCACAGTCGGTAAGCGTCTCCGCGATTCTATATAGTGTATTAAAATAAAAAGGCTAATGATCCC